>Ga0210383_10000049_pt1 | contig 133072 bp, 120 predicted proteins | sample IncBWC14OmetaG_FD_160072 | JGI IMG/M metagenome (GOLD analysis project Ga0210383, IMG submission 160072) | Forest soil microbial communities from Barre Woods Harvard Forest LTER site, Petersham, Massachusetts, United States - Inc-BW-C-14-O ...
CCAATGCCATAGACATTCGGTAGTCAACTGGCCAGCAGCGCACAGGGCCGGAAATTGTTTTGACAGTCCGCTGTCGTGACGTTAGGTCAACCTCAACGGGATACGGTATTACCGACTCCCAGCTGTCAGGGGTGTTGTTCTACCGCGTTAATCTCCTCCTACCTTTTGGGTTTCTTGTTTGCGGCGTTCACGGCCTTCATCGGAGCTTGGTACGTTCTCGGGAAAGTTGGGGCATCCTGTTGCCCATCATCGCTTTGGTCTTGCGAATAGTAGACGCCTACAATGACAGGAGCGGGGCAAAAAGTGGGGAGAGTTTGCTTTCCTTTGTCTGACAACATTTGACAACAATTGAAAGTGGGCGGGAAATCCGAAACTAGTAACTACTCTATTTACTGGACACAAGCGCGTTAATCCGGACTTCGGTTGAAGCTGCCGGTGGTCGCAAGGCTTGAATTGGAGGATTTATTGGATTATAACGCCGCAAGGAGACGAACAATGCGGCTCACAGCACCTGGTCGACCATCTGTTGCGTCATGGCCTGCATTTTGTCGACTTCGGACGGCTTCGGCCTTAAGCGCGGGTAAAGATGTTTGCTGTTGTGCATGGATCTGCAGCGGCCAGTGCAAAATGGAGCAGACGAAAAGAATGTGAAGACAATGTTTCATGCGGCCTCTGGATTTGAAAATGATGAAAGATGATAGCAATTTGCGGTGGCGAAGCGAACCGGCACGAATGAAGAGAAGCTTGCCGATGGCGATTGAGCGGGATACTCTTCGGCGTGGCAGCGGTGACAGGTGATGTCCAAAGCGACGGCGAAACATATTTCCTTGTACGGGATAATCGGTGGAATTCTGATTGCGGCGCTCAAATGGAGCGAATACCGATTCCTGGTCATTGACCATTCCATCGAAATCTACAGCGGGCTAATCGCCGCGACGTTTGCCGCGGTGGGGATCTGGCTGGGGCTGAAGCTGACGCGGAAACAGGAAAGGATTGTCGTGAAGGAAGTGCCTGTTCCGTCGCCGGCGCCTATGGCCGGGCCCTTTTGCCCCAATGAAGCGAAGCGGGAAGAACTGGCGATTACTCCGAGGGAAATGGAAACCCTGGAGCTGATTGCGCAGGGGATGAGCAATCGGGAGATTGCCGAGAAGCTGTTTGTAAGCGAGAACACGGTGAAGACGCATTCGAGCCGGGTTTTCGATAAATTGGGAGCAAGGCGGCGCACACAGGCGGTTCAGTTAGGCAAAGAATTCGGGCTACTACCCTAGAAATGCCCCACGAAAGAGTGATTTTTCGCTGCAAAGGCCAAAATCACCCAAAAGGGTGACGACAAGCCCCTCCCCTGATGCGGTATTGTGCGCATGAATTCATGCACACCCACGGACTTAAAGGAGCCAAGCAATGAAACGAACCATTCTCATCTTTGGGCTTATATCGGGAGTCATTTCGTCGGTGATGATGGTGTCGACGTTACCGTTCGTCCACAAAATGGGCGCCAGCCAAGGCCTGATTATTGGCTATACGTCCATAGTGCTCTCGTTCATGCTCGTGTTTTTCGGAATCCGGTCCTATCGAGAGAATGTCGGGAATGGGGAGATCACGTTCGGAACGGCATTTTTGGTGGGAATTGGCATCACGTTGATTTCGTGCGTCTTCTATGTGGTTACATGGGAAATCATTTACTTCAAGTTCATGCCGAATTTTATGGACAACTATGGATCGAGCACGATAGAAAAATTGAGAGCGGCCGGGGCGACAGCCGACGTGATTCAAGCAAAGATCAACGAATATAACCAGCTCAGGGAAAACTTAAAGAATCCCCTCTACAATTCGGCGATGACCTTCCTGGAGCCTTTCCCTGTAGGACTACTGATCACGTTGATCTCTGCTGGGATCTTGAGGAAAAAGCGTAAGGTTCCGATAGCCGCGACTGCTTAGCGCTCGGCCGAGAGAGCGATGGTCCATAACTGCCATAGAAATTCTAGTCAGGCTGTCGGTACACTGTGATTCTGGAAGCGCAAGCTCTGGATAAATGTTCCTGATAGGAGGCTGCATGGCTTCAGTTACTGGTTTTGGCGGTGTATTTTTGCGGTCGGATGATCCAAAAGCTCTGTATCAATGGTACGAGAAACATCTCGGTCTGCTGAAGCCCGACGGGGCTTTCGCGTTTCCTGCCTCGAAGCAACGCGCTAACGTCATCTTCGCTCTTTTCAAACAAGACAATGCATATTTCCCTCCGGCACAGAAAGCAATGCTCAATCTCGAAGTGGACGACCTGGATGGTGTGCTGGACCGTTTGGTCGCCGAAGGTGTCACCGTCGATCCAAAACGCGAAAGCTATGACTTCGGAAAGTTTGGCTGGCTCACCGATCCGGAAGGAAATCGCGTAGAGCTTTGGCAGCCTGTCTGAACTATTCGCCAGAAAAAGAAAGAGGGCACGATGAATCGTGCCTCTTCTGGCAAGGAGTGAACGACCATGGCAGGACAATCACAAGCGGTGCATTCTGGCGAGCCATCCGTGGCGATTCGCCGAGCCTCTGCCGCGGACGCCGAAGCATGCGGAAGAATTTGTTTCGAGGCGTTTACCGTGCTTGCCAATCGTCACAATTTTCCTCCTGACTTTCCGGCGCCGGAGGTTTCCATCGCAGTGCTCTTGGCGATGTTCTCGCACCCGGGCTTTTATTGCGTGGTGGCTGAACAGGACGGGAAGATCATCGGCAGCAACTGTTTGGATGAGAGGACACCGATTGCTGGCGTTGGTCCGATCACGGTGGACGCGTCGGCGCAGAATCGCGCGGCGGGACGCGCGCTGATGCAAGCAGTTCTTGCACGGGCCGTGGAACGGAAATTTGCAGGAGTCAGGCTAGTGCAGGCGGCGTACCACAATCGGTCGCTGTCGCTGTACGCGAAGCTTGGCTTCGCTGTGCGCGAGCCGCTTTCCTGCATGCAGGGGCCAGCGATAAAGAAAATGCTGCCGGGGTACTCGGTTCGGCCTGCAGTGGCTGGAGACCTCGACGCTTGCAACGACTTGTGTTTGAGAGTTCACGGCCACGATCGTGGGGGCGAGTTGCAGGATGCGATTCAGCATGGAACGGCAACTGTCGCCGAGCGCGATGGAAGCATCGCTGCGTATGCCTCTTCGATGGCGATTTCCGGGCACGCGGTTGGCGAGACGAACGAAGATTTGAAGGCTTTGATTTCCGCAGCGGCGGCCTTTCAAGGGCCGGGCATTCTTGTCCCCAGCCGGAATGCGGAATTGTTTCGTTGGTGCCTCGAGAGTGGGCTTCGCGTCGTCCAGCCAATGACGTTGATGACCATGGGACTTTACAACGAACCGGCGGGGGCTTATTTGCCTTCCATTCTGTATTGAAGGCGGGCGGGGCATTTATATGGAGGAGTGAAGAGCGAGAGGAAAAAGCGGAGCGGAAAAAGAAAGAGGGCACGACATGTCGTGCCCCTACGGGCCGGTTGGAACTGCGAGCAGAGAGCCGGGCTGAAGCCCGGCACCTACACGAGGCGCGACAAGGGAGTCGAGCGCGAATCAGGCGCGCGGAGTTGGGCTAGTCCATGTGGTGCATGGCGTAGATGTTGTCTAGGCCTTCTTTGTAGGGATAGACGTGGGTCATCCAGCCGAAGACGACAGGGTGGAAGCGGCCGCCGGCTTCGGAGCAGGCGTCTTCTGTGTAGATGGAGCCTTTGAGGCCGAACTTGGTCCAGTCGGCGGAGCGGAGCTGACCGAGCGGGGGCAGGCAAAGATTGGTGTGGAGGTGCCACATGGCGACGCTTAGCGGGACGCGAGCGTTGAGTTCGTCTTCGGTAGCGCGCTTGGGCATGGTGTACATGGCGCCAACGAGTTCGTAGCCGGTGGCGGTTTTTTTGTAGAGAAGGGAAGTTGGACGCGCGGGATCGAACGTGAGCGATTCGAGAAAGCCGTTGCGATAGTTGGTGAAGTGATATTCAGGCTGCGGGATTTTGGGGAGAAAAATTTTGAAGCCGTCGTCGAGAGCGACGTGATAGTCCTTGTACTTTTCGATGCCGGCGCGAAGCTGCGTGACGACTTCGTTGGCGCGCTGAACATCTTCCGGAGATTGCGTGCGCATGGTGGTCATGTACATGTGGCGGCTATGCGCGTCGTTGTGGCCGGGAGTCATGTCCTGGACGGCGGCCTTTTCGCTGGATTTTTCGTCGCCCACGTCCATGCCAGGCATGGATTTGGATTGTGCGGGCGTGGCGGATTCCTGAGCGGCGGGGCTTTGTATGACCGGCGCGTGGTGGCCGGGCGTGGCGACGAGCAATACCGTCACAACGAAGATGACTCCTACGAGCATGCCGGTTTTGGCGGCGAGATGAAGCAACGTTCTACGCGCTGACATTACGATTCTCCTCACTTAATAGTACGCAAGGAGTGGGATGAATATTTCGGGGAAGAGGTTGGTGCGTGCTTGCGGAAAAACTGTTCTAAAGGACAGGGAAAAGAATGAAGTAAAAGAGTGATGACGTAACGAGGCAAGGAAAAAGAGGGAAGAGGGAAGAGGGAAGAGGGAAGAGGGAAGAGGGAAGAGGTGCGGACCGCCTCGAGAAGGGGCGGCGACGTTTCGAGACTGGCGTTCAGGGCGTGCTAAAATCTTGGCGTGAAAAAACAGACAATTGAACCGGCAAAACACTTATCGGGCGGAGTGCAGCCGCCTGGGGACAAATCGATTTCGCATCGGTATGCGATGCTGGCGGGCTTGGCGGAGGGGGCGAGCGAGCTGCGGAATTTTTCGGCGGCGGCGGATTGCCATAGCACCCTAGGGTGCATGAGCGCGCTGGGCGCGGATGTAAGAGTCGAAAAAAACATTGTGCGTGTGACGGGGCGCGGGCCGCGTGGATTGAAAAGCAGTTGGCGCGCGCTGGATGCAGGAAATTCCGGGACGACGATGCGGCTGCTTACCGGGATTCTGGCGGGGCAGGAATTCACGACAAAACTGACGGGCGATGGATCTTTGCAGAAGCGGCCAATGAAGAGAGTCGTGGGGCCCTTGCGAGAGATGGGCGCGGACATTCGCGCGAAGGACGATAATTTTGCGCCGCTGGAGATTAAGGGCGCGAAGTTGCGCGCGATCGATTACGCGATGCCGATGGCTAGCGCGCAGGTAAAGTCCGCGGTGCTGCTTGCGGGATTGTACGCGGAGGGCGTGACGAGCGTGACGGAACCGGCGCGGACGCGGGATCACACCGAGCTGGCGCTGGAGGAGTTTGGCGCGAGCGTTGAGCGGCACGGGAAAATCACGAAGATTCACGGACTCTTCGGCGGAAATGGCGCGGGGAAGTTGGTGGCGAAATCTTTGGATGTGCCTGGTGATATTTCTTCGGCGGTGTTTTTTATTGCCGCCGCTTCGTTGCTTGGGGATTCCAACATCGCGATTCACAATGTGGGGTTGAATCCTACGCGGACCGCGATCCTCGATGTTTTTGCAGGGATGGGGGCGTCGATTCAGATGCTTTCATTAACGAGTTCGCACGGAGAGATTATTGGGGATTTGGCGGTGAAAGGGGCTTCGTTGAAAGGCGGAGTGATTGAGGGCGAGACGATTCCGCTGGTGATCGATGAATTGCCGATGCTTGCGGCGCTCGGGCCGTTTACCGAAGAAGGAATTGAGATTCGGAATGCGGGGGAATTGCGCGTGAAAGAGAGCGATCGCATCGCTGTGTTGGTGGAAAATTTACGCCGAATGGGCGCGACTGTGGAAGAGCGGCCGGATGGATTGAAAGTAGAGGGACGACGCGCGGGTAGATTGCATGGCGCGGAGATTAAGCCGCATGGGGATCACCGGATTGCGATGGCGTTTGCGGTGACTGGGCTGGCGGCAGAAGGGCCGACCGTGATTCGCGACGCGGACTGCGCGGGCGTTTCGTATCCAGCGTTTTTTGAGGATTTGAATAGGCTGGCGGAACGTTAGAAGAAGGGCGAAATTCGAAAATCGAAATGCGAAATTAGAAAAGCGGCGGCGAACTCCACGTCATGAGCGCCGTATTTCGAGTTTCGTATTTCGGAAAAGGCTAGCTGGTTTTGCGGATGTTGATGGAACCGTAGCTGGTTTTTAGGGTGATTTTGGGGCCGCGGGCGGTGCCGTACTTTCCTTCCAGGTGGGAATCGCCGGATTCCACCGAGGTTTTCTTCAAAGTGTCCGCGGAAAATTCAGAATCGATATCGCAGGAGTGGCAGTCGGAGAGGATGTTGAAGCTCGCGGACTCCGGAATAGTCAAGGAAATGCTGGCGTTGGTGTTAGTGATTTCGATGTCTTCCTTGGGAGGGGAAGAGAAGCGGAGCGCGACATCGCCATCACGGTTGTCGACTTTCACTTTGCCGGTGGCGTTCTCGATGGTGACGGAATAACGGTTGGTGCGCAGAGCGATGTCGCCGGGCGCGTCCACAATCTCGAGATTGCCCGAGGCAGTTTCCATGTGGCCGGTGAGAGAAGTGAGTGTGAGATCGGTGCGCTGCGAGATGAAGCGAAGGCCCTTGGCGACTTTGTCGGCGCGGATAGGGCCATAGAATTCGCCGTCAAGCGTGAAGCTTCCGGTCGCCGAAGCGATGTCGACCTGGCCGCCCTTTCCAGAAATCTTTATATCGCCTTTGGTGTCGGAGACTTTGACGTCGCCTTTGTGCATCTCGATGTTTACGTCGCTGGCGGTGTCGCGGACCTCGATGTCGCCGTTTGCGCTGGTTATCGAGACGGGCGTGGCCATGTCGGAGACCGTGATGTCGCCCTTTTCATTGCGGATCATAACAGAGGCTTTTTTGGGGACCTGGATATCCATGTCGATGGCGATACGAGAGTCGCCGGCGTTCATTCCAGTGGGATGAATTTCATAGCCGTCGCCATTTTGAACGATTTCGACGGAGACGGGACCGGCGCGGCGTGAAGCATCGTCTTCGTTCCATGCGTGAACATTTTTCTTGCCGGAGACACGGATTTCGGAGACGTCTGAAGTGCGGACAGAGATGTCGCCGTGGCCGCCGCGAATGGTAACGCGCGCGTTGGCAGGTACAGTTTTAGGTGCGACGTCCAAATCGAACGGATAAGCATCGCCGGAGACTGGGATGTGAATCCCTCCATGGTCGATACCATTCCTTACGTAATCGCCTGCGACAACCGCGCTCAAGAGAATGAGCATGCCGACGACGAGGAGGATTTCGCCGCCGGTGATGCGAGCGGAACCGGGATCGTCGGAACGGCTAGCGATAGTTCGGTCATAGAGCTTGATTAAGCCGAGGAAGATAAGCGCGAGAGGCCACCAATGCTTCAGGACGACGTCCAGCTCCATGCCACGGTAGTTGTGGAGCAGGAGGAGAGAGCCGACGGTTATGAGAACGAGCCCTGGAAAGATTCCACTGGTACGCTGCCGGCTCCTGGCCATATCGATTTATTGTCCTTGTCCCGAGTAGGAGGTGGGCGCTGCGCTCGATGGAGAGGGTGGTACACCCGGCGCTGGAGGAGCGGGAGGTGGCGCAGGCGCGGCCGAGGACACGTGGCCCTCGCCGGAGGCCATAGCGGAAGCAAGGCTGATTATGCCGATGACGATAAGGATGACCGGATAAGTGTTGCCGAAGTCGAAGAAGCCGCCGCGCATTTCCGCCAACAGAAAAAGCACGCCGACAGTCACGACGACGACGGGGCCCATGAGGCCGCGGATGGTGCAACGCTGGCAGTTGCAACGAATTCGATCGCTCATCTGTGATTAGCCTCCCAAGCGAGCCAGTTACGGCTGCCGGTCCATGCGATTCCGAAACATCAGGATCCCCACACCGATTAAAATGAGGGGCCAGAACCGGGCGATGCGGTACCACTGAAACCATTCAAAATTGTTGAGCAGGAGCAGGAGGCCAACGCCAATCAAAATGATTGGACCGATAGGGCGTTGCTTGCTGAAATTATCGAGCGGGTCCGACAAGGGTAGACCAGCGCGCTTGGCCTGCGCGGTACGAAGTGCATCAATAGGCATGTAAACCCAGAGCGCGGCGACGCAAATCCAGAGCGCGGCCTCTGCGCCACCGTTGTCGAGACCGTTTACACCTGTGATGAACAACAAAAGAAAAATGGCGAGGTGAATCATGCCTTTGCCGTACTGCTCGTTATAGAAAGCGCCTAAGCCTGGCAGAAATCCCAAGAAGAAAGCCAAGACGGGGTTCGGTCCTACTCCTGGTGGAAGAACAGGAGGCACGGCTGCCATGGGAGTTTGGAGTGGAACTCCGTTTGGCACAGCCGGAGCGGAAGGCTGAACTACGGGCTGCGCAGGATGACCGAGAATCGTGGCTAGGCAATCTTCGCAATAGAGCACGTCGCGCACAGGCCGAATACAAGCCGGGCACATGGGCTTGCCGCAATTGCGGCAGTAGCCGGTTGCGTCCACATCAGAATGGACAGCACACTTCATGGCATTCTCCTTCCGAGCCTGCCGCAGAATTGAGCGCTGACCACGGGGACTTCCGAAGCAAGAATCTCAAAGGCATGGCCAAGGCCATTGGCGCGGTTTTGCTGGCGCGGAGTCACTGGCTTGGTGCCATCCGTGCTGCCGGGATTTTTGCCTGGGGCGGATTGCGGAACAGTGCTTTCTGGGGTCGTGGGCAATTCGTTGTCTTTGTTCAAGCGCGACTGAATTTCATAGACGACGCGGAGATCGCTGACAAACTTGGTGCTACGTGCATAGGCGAGGTGCGCTTTGCTGTTCGCATTGCGATAAACGGAAGCGGGCGAAAGGTCCGCGAGCTTCGGCTTGCGCCAGGAGAAGCCGGAAGCAGTGAGAAGAATCAGCAACGTGGCAGCGACCGAAATCGCACTGTACGCGAATCGGGGAGAGGCCAAGCCGCTGAGCCAGCCGAAAGCGCCGCGCCAGCCTTTTTTGGCTTCGCGAGGACCAAGAGTCGCATTAAGTATGGAGTACACCAGTTGCGGTGGCGCCTCGATTTGCTCCATCGAGTGCAAGCCGCTCAGCATATGAGAAAGGCTGGCGACTATTTGCGCGCAGTTTTCGCAAGAGTTCGCGTGCGTTTCGAACTCGCGACGCTCGTCCGGGCTCAGGAGTCCGTCGAGATAGTCGCTAAGGCGTGCTTCGATATTTTCGCAAGTCCAGGTCATGACATGCTCCGCGTCGGGTCCCAAGTGAATTCCCATTTAGAGGAACGAATCATGACGGGCGCACTCCCATTTGTTGAAGGATACGCGCAAGTTCGATTCGTCCACGGTTGATTCTGGATTTCACTGTTCCTTCCGGTACATCCAAAACTTGCCTGATTTCATTGTATTCGAGCTGCTGCAAATCGCGCAGGATGACGGCTTCGCGAAGTTCCGGAGAGAGCTTGGTCAGAGCTGTCTGGACTTGCGAGCTGAGTTCGCCGAGCAGCAGTTGCTGATCGGGGCGGCGTCCGGCGGATTCCTTGTTTTCGACGACGGTCATCGAGTCCTCGAGCGAGTCCGTAATACGGTCGCGCTTGGTGCGCCGATAGTGGTCGATCAAAAGGTTGCGCGTCACGCTGGTCATCCAAGTTGCAAAGCCGCCATGGGCGGAACGATAGCTCCCAAGAGTCTTATACACCCGGAGGAAAACGTCTTGCGACAGGTCTTCGGCTTCCGTGCCGTTGCCCGTAAACCTGTAGCAAATGTTGAAGATGCGGCGCGTATGACGGCGCACAAGTTCCTCCCAGGCCGAACCGTCGCCCTGGAGGCAATGCTGGACCAGTTGGGCATCCGGCTCCAACGTATCATCAGCCTCGAAACCCGCTACGGTGACCAGTTTGCCCCAAAAGTTGCATGGGGCCAACATCGGCCTGCAACTATGGAACGCAAACTGCTCTCGAAAAGTTCCGTGTTGTTCTGGCCCGGGCGACCGACCACGAGTGGGGGCATCTTACTCAGGGCTGGCTCTGGACACAAGCAGAGTAACGATAGAGGAGCGGACCAGTTCCCGATACCGCGTTTACCGGGTACTTCTGACCATCAGTGGCTGACTGAGGGGCTTGAAATGGTTCAATAATTGCCCACCTCGTCACCGCAACGGTTTTCGTTGGAGGAGGCGTGTGCTGTCTGAAGCCCTTCGGAACGTGCTGGTTGGCTGGTTTGTGGTCGCACTCGTGGTCGTTAGCGGCGGATCCGCAAACGCTCAAACGAGAAACGTGCTGTCGGTCGATCTAAGAACGATAAGCCTTCCAACAGATGCTTTTGAGCGGAAAGGCTATAAGAACTGCCCCTATCAGTATTTTGGCTACCGATCGGTCGAATGGCTCGACGCACGCCGGCTTCTGGTGGCCTTCAATACGAGCCAAAGCTGCAGCCTCAGGAGCGGCCTGCTCGCCGGTTCGCTGCGGCTTGCAATATTCAACATGCAAGGTGATCTGCAGCACACAACCGACGTCGGATACGATGCAGGAGATGGCATAGGTGTCAGAATTGTCCTCCACGGGGGGATTTGGATTGGGCCGAAGCAAACGGTTCTCGTTGACGTCCCGAGCTCTCGTGTCACCAATTCTCGCGACAGGGTATTGGTGTTTTCCGACGAACTTATTCAGATTCAGGAAATGGATACCCACGAGGGCATTCTGCTGGAAGGAGTCAGCCAGGACCGTCAGCAAATGTTTTTCTCGGCCCCCAACGACCAGGTGCAGGGAGGCGCGAGGAAATGCCTTGCCTATTCCAGCGTTCCCACGACAACTGTTGAGGAGTGTTCCCCTGAGGGGCTAGCCTCTGTCCCCCTATATCCAGTTTTCAATGTGCCGAGAGGATTCGAATCCCGAGCCTTCCCTGGCTCTTCGATGGATGGCCTTCGCTCAAGCGCTTTTTTGGTCCGCGACGAAAATGCCTTCTGTTTGTTATTTGGCAAGTCGTGTCCGTCGAAAGGAGAGCTAGTCGTGTTTGAAACCAAAACGGGGCACGTTCTGGTCAAAAGAGACCTTCCCCTCGACGGGCGCGCCGCGCTCTCGCTTGATGGCCAATGGCTCGCTCTCCTGGAGGGAAACAAGCTCAAGATTCTTTCTGTGCCCTAAGCCGCCAGAAACTCTGACGATCCCACTTGCCTGGGAAGTCCGGTAACCGGAGACTTGGCCTCTACGGATCGCAGGCGCACGACGTTGCCTAGCACCAACTGGGAAGCCATTCTAAGTCATTGAAATCTTTAAGAATGTGGATGATTCACAGTTTCTGTGTGCTTAGACGGCGAGTTGTTAGCGCGGTGAACTCATACGTATATGGGATGTAAGAGGGGTCCTTGCTCGGACGTGGTTTACGAACAATTTGCGCAGGAGATGGCAGTCTGGCGGGCGAAGTAGGTAGGTAGGCCGCGGGATTTGCTATGAGCGGATGATCGTGCTGGCACGAGAGGCGCCGGAGTTGCGGTGGGAACTGGCGCAGCACTTTGTGCTCGTGAAGGACGGTGAGGACCCGCGCGTGGATTTTTGATTTTGACGAACGCGCTCGCCTTGACGCACGTGGTTGTGACCGTTAGTCTGACAAGCTAATGCGTCCATCGTCGAGGAAGCTGCTTTACATCCTGATCGCGGCAGCGGCAATTGGTTTCGTCATCTATCGGTCGAGCGGCCTCCTTCATTCGGGGGATTTCTTTGCAAATTTGCTCAAGGCTGTTCGCCGCGCCAATCCGGCACTTCTCGCACTGTCGACCATCGCTATCTACGCCTGCTACGCCATTCGCGCGCTGAGATGGCAGGTGCTGCAGAGCAATTTGGGCCCCTCACGTTTCTGGCAGATATTTTCGATGACGCTCGCCGGTTTTGCTGCTGTCCTTGCGCTAGGGCGGCCTGGGGAGCCAGTCCGCGTGCTGCTGCTCGCGCGAAAGGAAAAGTTGCCCGTTGCGGACCTGTTCGGGATTTACTTGGTCGAACGGATTTTCGATACGGCCAGCGCTTTAGTTATAGCGGCACTAGCTTTGTTGCTGATCAAATCGGGCAGCGAGTCCAATGAAACAGCCAGGAAATTCGTGCCGGCATTCCAAGCGGCTGGGGCACTTCTTGCCGGCGGCGTGCTAGGGGCAATCGCTTTCCTCGTATTCCTTCGGCTTCGTGGGACGGCACTGTTGGAGCGGCGACTGGCGCCGTGGCTGGGCGAACACAATTGGAAGAGCCGGTTCGCGGGAGTTTTGATGGGATTCGCGCGCGGCATACAAACCATTCGGACGTGGGGCGACCTTGCACTGGCGGCGGTATACTCCGCGCTGCACTGGGTTCTCGTCCTGATCGTCTACCTATGGGTGATTCGAGCCTTTGGCGGGGGCTTGGCGGAGTTCAAGCTGGGAGACGCCATGCTGGTGATGGCCTTTTCACTTGTGGGCTCCATTGTGCAGTTTCCTGGAATTGGCGGCGGCTCGCAATTGGCATCCATTCTTGTGTTCACCAAGGTGTTTGGAGTAGAACCAGAGCTTGCGACCGCGGTTTCTATCGTAATTTGGCTGATCACATTCGCCGCGGTTACCTTGGTTGGGTTGCCGATATTGCTTCATCAGGGGCTTTCGTTGGCGAAGTTGAAAGAGATGGCCGAGCACGAAACGTTGGAAAGCTCGCCTTCGGGAGAGACAGAGTGAAGTGTCCATTCTGCGCGCATCTGGACGATAAAGTGATCGACTCGCGCGAGGGTCGCGCAGGGGATACGATTCGGCGGCGGCGGGAGTGCCTCAAGTGCAGCCGGCGGTTTACGACCTACGAGCGCATCGACGAAATTCCGTACATGGTGATTAAGAAGGATGGCCGGCGCGAGCGATTCGAACGCCAAAAGATTTTGCAAGGATTGTTGAAAGCTTGCGAGAAGCGGCCGGTGGCCACGCCGAAGCTGGAAGCCATCGTGGATGAAATCGAAGGCGTGGTGCACGAAGCGACAGAGCGCGAACTCACGACGACGGAAATCGGCGAAATGATCATGCACCGGCTGAAGAAGCTGGACAAAGTTGCTTACGTGCGGTTTGCGTCGGTGTATATGGATTTTAAGGATGTGCAGGAATTCATGTCCGAGCTGAAGAATTTATTGAAGGACCGTGGGAAGAAGTAAAAGCGGGAGTAAAAAGTGTTTTTAGCGCGGCCAGACGCCTGCCGTAAACGTTCGAATCGTTGTGAACCCCAACTTTTCATAGAGCTGGACCGCGCCGTAATTCTCTGATGTGACCGTCAGCGTCAATTCCTTGAATTTCATGCCGCGCAGCGTTTCGGCGGAGGTTTGCATCAGCATGCGGCCAATGCCATGTCCTTGATAACCAGGTAGCACGCAGATCTGCGTCGTATGGCCGACTCCAGGAGAGACTTCGCTGGTAAGGACTGCGGCGACGAGATCGTCACTGCCCGGCTGGCGAAGGACAAACGAAGCGGGCGGGACAAAGTGACCGCAGCCTGGCAACAGGATTATGTTTTTCAGGAATTTCAGGGCGCCAGAGCGGCTGCGGTATTGGTCGTTGATTTCGCCGTCGATGTGGTTGGCGTAGGCCAGATAAATCAGCTTGGCGCAAGGCTCGAAGTAGCGGTCATTCCAGCGGTCCAGACGCATCCCGGCGGAGACGCCGGGCTTGGCTTCCGGCAGCTTCTGCAAATCCTGGAGCATAAACTGGCGGGAATAGAGGCGAAAACCCTGCTCGCTCAGCGGGACTTCCACCGGGCCGCTGAAAGGCATGAGCTGGGCTTCGATGCGCGAAAGCTGCGGAATCGCGCGCATGGAGAAGAGCATCTCGTCGAGCAGGCGCTGGCCGATGGTGGCTTGTGAAAATTTTGCGGAAACATAGAGGCCGCCGATCAGGCCCTTTTGCTCTTCCAGGACGTAGAAGGAGTAGCCTGCGGCGTTGCCATTTTCGAAGGCGACGCATCCCGCCAAGGCGTGGGCGTCCATGAATCGCTTGATTAGTTCGAGGGCGCTGCGATAGTCCCAATGGAGTTCATCGCGCCAGTGCCGCGCTTCCTCTTCAAGGAGCGGCTCTAGTTGGCGGACCGTCGTCTGGCGCAAATCGACAATATTCATGTGGAAGAGGACTGCCGCGCGGCCCCTGACCGCAGGCTCTATGATAGCCGAATCGGTGGCCGCACAAACAAGCGCGGCGGCGCGACGATACAATTCCGACACAGAGGGGAAAGGCCGCCGGAAATGATGCGGAAGAGGTGTGCTAACATCGCGCCTGTGCTGGTTTTTTTGTGAGGAGTGAAAATCGGCGGCGCTGGCCGCGTTATTACGCAGACTAAGAATGTCGATCCTCTACGAATTACGCTATCCAACCAAGTGGTATATGAAACTGGTGACGGCCGTACTCGCTCTGATTTTCTTTGCGGTGCTCGCGACCGTGGCCATCGCCGGATTCCTGGTCTACAGGATCGTCAAGCCCCAACGCACCAGCAGCGAAATCGATATGGAGAGCTTTCCGGGCAAGCCGGACCTTGTGGATTTTACTGTGGCGGGAATCGGCGTACGCCACGGGTGGTTTTTCCCGGGATTGCGGGGAGCGCCGACGATTGTTTTATGCCATGGATATGGCTCGAGCCGAGGCGATCTTTTGACGCTGGTTTCGGCATTGCAGGATCACCAGTACAACGTGTTTGTGTTTGATTTTGCGGCGCACGGCGGAAATGAAGGCATCACTACGTTTGGATATCGCGAGGCAGATGAAGTGCGCGCCGCCGTGGACACGGTGGCCGCGCGCAACGACGTCGATCCGGCGCGGATAGGGTTGTGGGGCTACAATTTGGGCGCGTACGCGGCTTTGCGCGAGGCGGAAAACGATCATCGCATTAAGGCCATTGTACTGGACTCGGTTTACGACGAGCCGCAGCAGATGGTGAAAATTGGCGTGGAGCGCACGGGTCTTGGAGGATTTCCGCTGATGGCGCGCTCCGCAGCATTTAGTTTTACGTGGTTGAACTACAAATACCGCGAGGATCAGCCTATCTCGAAGAAATTGAGCGCGCTGGCCGGGGTGCCGAAGTTGTTTATCGAGGCGTCCGACGACCCCGAACTTGCCGATATCACGAGGCAAATGTTTATCAAGGCGCCGGAGCCGCGCGATCAGACGATTATTCCGCATGGTAATTTCGTGGCTATGGACGACAACGATAAGCGCGATTATGAGAATCGCGTGGTGAGCTTCTTCCTACTGAGGTTGCCCGCCACGGGGGCGTCCAGCCGCTAGCTTTTCTGGTCGCCGCTTTGATTGTAAACCTCACCTGAAGACCAGTAAGCATAATTTGAGTTAGTCAGAATTCGGCTAGGGACGGTTTCTACTTCCAGAAGGAGCCTTGTTAACAGCTTGGCATGTTTCCGTAATCGGGTCCGCGACGTAGTAAAAGCAGGGAACCCCACTACGTATCAATTCGTCGCGGCCTTCACGGCTGGTAAAGATTATTGGTTTTTCGCCAGACGCAGGGGACCACTCTTTGAGCTCCCTATGGAGATAAAAGTCCAATCCGTAACTGAGCCCGCGCTTCAACTTGAATATGACTGCGCCATCAAGTTCTGGCTGAGTCAAACTTCCGATAGCGTAGGTGGCGGCCGGGCGCGCGGATACTACTGCATCGAGATTCCAAAAATCTCCAATTCCAAATATCAGGTAGGTGGGCAGAGCGATGGCCGCCATCATGATACCAATTCGCGTTTGCTGAAAGGCCGCAAGGGTTCCGATGGCAATCCCCGCTAGAACCATGGCTACAAAGAATTGAACCACTGCCGGTTGAGGGTGGATACCCGCCCCGAAGGGTATCTTCCCTCCTTCTAGTCTGCCTATGGCGCCCATGGCAACAAACGTTAGTGCTACTCCCACACATGACCAGCGAGCACGTGCAAGACTCTGGTGCAGTCTGAGGTTCAAATCGCGTGCCGCAAGCGCTCCGATGGCCGGCACGGCTGGAAGAACATAACCGGGCAACTTTGAACGCGAGATGGAAAAGAAAATAATGCAGAATACGGCCCAGCAAAGCAAAAACAGATTGGATTCTGCAGTATTCCGGTTTCGCCAAAGACTTTTTGATCCGCTCAAAAGCGCACACACAAGCGACACGGTCCAAGGCAGAAAAGCGACGAGGACAACCGGAATGTAAAACCAAAAAGGCTGGATGTGCTGGAATTCGGGGGTGAGGAAGCGTTTGAAATTGTGTTCGATGATGAAGATGCGGAAAAAATCGTGGTTGCGGCGAGCGCAGAGGATATACCAGGGGAGTGCTGTTACGCAGAAAGCGGCGAGGGCTGCCGGATGAAATAGCCGGAATGCGTCGCGCCAGCGCTTGGTGAAAAGTGCCCAGAAGAAAACTGCGCCGCCGCTTAGAATGATTGCGGCGGGGCCTTTCGCGAGAACGGCTAGGCCCAGGAAAAAGCCGAAGAAGATTAGGGCGAGCCATGGCGTGCGTGGGAGGATGGGGGAGTTTTCGTCGCGGGTGAGGCCGAGGACCACGGCGGCGCAGACCATGGCGATGGTGAGCATGGCGCTGAAGGGCATGTCTGTAGCGGCGGCGTGCGAGAAACCGATCATGCCGACGGTTGTGGGGAGGAGCAGCAGCAACCAACGCGCGGTTTCTGCACCGTAGAGACGTAATGCCAGCCACGCCAGCGCGAGAGTTGCTAGCAGCGCAGAAATCGCACTCGGGAGGCGCGCCGCGGCTTCGCTCACACCAAAGACTTTGAAAGAAGCCGCAGCGCCCCAATAAAAGAGCGGCGGCTTCTCGAACCAGGGTTTGCCATAGAGCCGAGGCGTGACCCAGTCGCCGGTTTCGGTCATGTCACGGGCAATCCACGCGTAGCGCGGTTCGTCGGGGCCGACAAAACCGATGGCGCCGAGATGGCTGAAATAACAAACGTACAGTGTTGCGAGGATGAGAACGGCCCAGCCGATGCGGGCGGCAGTGCCAGCGCTCGGTTTTTCAGGAATGGCAGTGGGCGATTCGGTCACGGATGGGAAAGTCTAGCATTGAAACTCTATCTTCGAGCCGGGCTCCTCTTGCATACTGTCGCGCGTCGGCCGCCGCGCGGCCGTTTTGGCAACCAATGAAGGAATGGCTCGAATACGGCGCCGTTTGGCTGATCTTGAAGATGCTGGGCGCTCTCCCGAGGCCTCTGGCGCGGGCGTTTGCGGCGTCCATGACGAGCCTGCTTTTTTCCTTGCAGCCAAAGCTGCAGAAAACGGCGGAGTTCAACCTGCGGCTTGCCTTCCCCGATTGGACCGACGAGCAGCGCAAAGACGCGACACGCAAGATGGTCCGGAATCTCGGCTGGATGGCGGCGGAATTTGCGCGATTGCCCCGGCTCACGAAAGAAAACATCGAAAAGGTGGTGATTCTCGATGGCCACGAAAATTTTCTGGCAGGGCAGCAGCGTGGTAACGGCGTCCTTTATCTGACGGGCCACATCGGCGCGTGGGAGCTCTCTTCCTTCGCACATGCGCTTTACGGTTATCCGCTACACTTCATGGCGCGGCCGCTGGACAACAAGCGGCTCGACGCGTTAGTCAACGAATACCGCTGTTTTTCGGGCAACCGGCCCATCTTCAAGAACGAATCCGCGCGCGTCATGCTGAAAATTCTGAAAGACTCGGGAACTGTCGGCATACTTGCGGATCAAAACACGATGCCTGCGGAAGGCGCGTTCGTCGATTTTTTCGGAAAGCTTGCGTGTACCACAACCGGCCTCGCGCGCGTGGCTTTGCACACCGGCGCGGCTGTCGTGCCGGGTTACGCGTATTGGGATGAGAGCATCCAAAAATATCGCTTGCGGTTCGAACCTCCGGTGGAATTGATTCGCACCGGCGATACTGAGCGTGACGTTTTTGAGAACACGCAGCGGTTTGCGAAAGTGATTGAAGAGATTATTCGCAAACATCCGGACCAATGGGTTTGGGTCCACAAGCGCTGGAAGACGAGGCCTAAAGGCGAGCCGGCGCTGTATGATTTTTGAGAGAGGTCTTCGATGATGCAAACGGCGAAGTCGTTGGCGGAAGCGGTTGGAGCGAAGCTGGAAGGCGACGGCGCCGTCGAATTGCGCGGCGTAGCAGCGCCCGAACGCGCCGGCGCGCACGATCTCATCTACCTGGAGAAAGCTAAGCATGCGGAGCGCGCCGCGACGTCGGCTGCGCTTTGCGTGATTGCGGCGGAAAATATTGCGCTGCCCGGGAAGGTCGTTTTACGAAGTGCGCAACCGAAACTGGCTTTTGCAAAAGCAGCCGCTCTGATCCTGGGAAAAACTCCTATTGCCACCGGCATTCATCCGACTGCGATTGTGGCACCGCTCGCGAGAGTAAGTGCGAGCGCGGGTATCGGGCCATTTGCAGTGATTGGGGAGGATGCGCGCGTCGGCGAAAGCACGCAAATCGGCGCGCACAGCGTGATCGGCGCGGGCTGCTGGATCGGCGACGGCTGCCACATACATCCGCGCGTAACTCTCTATGCTGGCGTTCGCATCGGCCATCGCGTGGAGATTCATTCCGGCGCAGTGATTGGCGCCGATGGTTTTGGCTACGCGCATGGAGAAGGGCGCTATTGGAAATTTCCGCAAGCGGGCATCGTGGAAATCGCAGACGACGTGGAGATCGGCGCGAATACGACGATTGATCGCGGCTCGCTGGACGATACGCGCATCGGCGAAGGCGTTAAGCTGGACAATCTCGTGCACATCGCTCACAACTGCCAGATTGGCGCGCACACGGTGATGGCGGCACAAGCAGGCCTATCCGGCTCCTGCGAATTCGGGAAACATGTCGTCGTGGGCGGCCAGGCTGGGTTTGGAGAACAGTGCTATTTGGAAGATGGTGCAATCATCGGCGGGCAATCCGGCGTTCTCGGAGGCAAAGTGGTTCGTAGCGGGCAAACTGTCTGGGGAACGCCTGCGCGCCCACTGGAAAAGTTCAAAGAACAGTTCGCGTGGCAGGCGCGTCTCCCGGAGCTGGCGGTGCGCATCAAAGAGTTGGAAGCGAAGTTGGAAGGCCGAGCAAAAGGGAAGTGACGTGAGTGCAGCTCCACGTTGGCGCGTGATCGTAGTTGGCGGGCACACCCGCAGCATAGGCAAGACGCAACTCGTGTGCGACATCGTCAGCGCGTTCCCGCAAGCAAACTGGATTGCAGGCAAAATCACACAGTACGGCCACGGCGTTTGCGCCCAGAACGGAAACGATTGCGACTGTGCTCCCGACGAGCATATTTGCGCCATCGAATGGGAAACGCTGCCGCAATCCGGCACGGATAGCGCGCGATTCCTAGCGGCGGGCGCGAAGCGTTCCTTTTGGCTAAGAACAAAGCAAGGCTTTCTCGCCGAGGGCCTGCCGTTGATGCGAGAGGCTCTTCAGCAAACTCTGTCTGCAACCGAGCAAGATTCTCCTCCGCTGATTCTAGAAAGCAATTCGCTCCTGCAATTTCTGAAACCAAGTCTCTATTTCGCCGTGATTGATCCTGCCCGTGAAGATTTCAAAGACTCCGCGCGCGTCGCACTAGATCGCGCCGATGCCCTCGTACTTCGCGGTTCGATGGAGACCGCCGCCTCCGCGCCGTCCTGGATAAAACTTCCCGCCAACCTGCTGCGCACAAAGCCGTCCGTCTCCCAGAGCGAAGGCGAACCCCTGCCCGAGCCGCTCCACGTGCTCATCGAACGGGCATTGAGGTCCCCGCCAAGTATCGTTCTCTAACTGGCCCTGACAACGAATCTGTAACGCAACCGCATCTTAGAAGTTGACCCAACGCCGGAACACAGCGATAATTTACTGGTACTCGTGTAACTCAGTCTTCAGCGTTTCTGGCGCTCGTGCCAGATATCGTGGGAAGTGACTAGGAACAAAGCAGTTAGGCCGCCTGGGAGAAGATAGGGCGAATTTAATCCGCCTCCTCTTCGGGAATTTGTTGCAGACTTTGCTTCGGGGGACGCGATTTGGCGACAGGGACTCGCATTGGACTAGATAAGCCCGCTCCTGCCATACCGCCGATCTGGCACGAGAAAGACTTGTCTGGCCCTCTCGAACAAGCCATCGAAAACGGCGCGAATCACTTGGTATCACTACAAGCCGAGGAGGGTTACTGGCTGGGTGAACTTGAGGCCGATACCACTCTCGAATCCGACTACATTTATTACCTGTATGTGTTGGGCAAGGCTGATCCTGAGCGCATCGCCAAGCTCGCGAACTATGTTCGACGGCGGCAATTGCCGGACGGTGGCTGGAATATTTTCCCCGGCGGTCCTTCCGACCTGAATGCGACGTGCAAGGCATATTTTGCGCTGAAGCTGGTCGGTGATGACGTCAATGCGCCGCACATGACGCAGGCGCGCGAAACCGTCCACCGTCTCGGCGGCCTCGAACTAACAAATTCTTATGTGCGTTTTTATCTCGCGCTGATCGGCGCGGTTGGCTGGGAGCTTGTTCCTTCGATTCCGCCGGAACTGCTGCTCTTGCCGAACTGGTTTTATCTGAACATTTACGAGATGTCGTCGTGGACGCGCGGCATCGTGATTCCCATGGCGATTCTTTCCGCGCTGCGGCCGGACTGGCGATTACCTGAGCGCGCTCGCGTCAACGAACTCTTCAAGGACATCTCGCACAAAGCCGCCGCGTTTGACTGGAGCAAGCAGCTCATTTCGTGGCGCAACGTTTTTCTGGCCATCGATCGCGGCCTGAAACTATACGAAAAACTTCCCTGGAAGCCGCTTCGCCGCCGTGCTCTGCGCGAAGCAAAAGCGTGGATGCTCGCGCACATGGAGCGCAGCGAAGGCCTCGCGGCCATCTATCCGGCGATGATGAATTCGATTTTTGCGCTGATGGCGCTTGGCCACGGTCCAGACGATCCGCTCACCGCGCGCGAGATTCGCGAATTTTCGCGCTTCGAGATTGAAGAGGGCGACACCATTCGCATGCAGCCGTGCGTTTCCCCGGTTTGGGATACGTGCATCGCAATGGTTTCCCTCGAAGAAGCAGGCCTGCCCGCGGATCATCCCGTGCTTGTGAAAGCGGCGGATTGGATGCTGTCGAAGCAGGTGCTCGGCCCCGGCGATTGGCAGTTCAAAAACAAAGACGCCGAACCCGGCGGCTGGGCGTTCGAGTTTCGCAACGATTTTTTCCCGGATGTGGATGATACCGCATTCGTCCTCATGGCATTGCAGCGCGTGAAGCATCCCGATCCCGAGCGCATGGAAAAAGCTGTGCGGTTGGGCATCCAGTGGCTTCTCAGCATGCAAAACAAGGATGGCGGCTGGGGCGCGTTCGACCGCGACAACGCCCGTCAGCTTTTGTGCAACATTCCTTTCGCCGACCACAACGCCATGATCGATCCTTCGACCGCGGACGTGACGGCCCGCGTTCTCGAATGCCTTGGGCGCTTTGGCTGGCCCGCGGAGCATCCGGCGATTCAGCGAGGCGTGAAGTTCTTGCTCAAAGATCAGTGTGAAGACGGGTCGTGGTTCGGGCGCTGGGGCGTAAATTACGTCTATGGCACCAGCGGCGCGTTACGCGCTCTCGAAACGGTTTCGCTTACTGCAAAAGAATTTTGCCAGCGTGCAGTGAGTTGGTTGCGCGCCATTCAGAAGGCTGACGGCAGCTTTGGCGAATCTTTGTGGAGTTACACCGACCCAACTACCAAGGGGCAGGGAAATAGCACCGCTTCGCAAACTGCGTGGGGCCTCATCGGACTTCTCGCGGGCGCTCAGGCGAATGATCCTGCAATTCAGAAAGCGGTCGCTTATCTCGTCGACCAGCAAAACACGGATGGTTCCTGGAGCGAAGCGGAATTCACGGGCACTGGCTTTCCGGGCGTCTTTTATTTGAAGTATCACCTCTACCGCAATTCTTTCCCGCTCTACGCGCTTGCGCGATTCCGCAATCAGGTACAGGGCCCGCACGAATATTGCGCCATGAAATTCCAGCCAGCCGAATTCCGGCTGCGGAGCGGGTTCTAGAGCCCGCGATGACGTTTTCTCTGCGGCTCACCGCGGATCTCACGCTTGCTTTGGCTGCCCGCGCTTTCACCAGCAAATCTGATTCACCTCCCATTCTGCAGCTTTCGTCTGAAGACAATTTCGATTCTCCTTGCGTTTCTTCTGCGGCGGGCAGTCCGGAGTCAAAGGAATCTTCGTTTCAGTCCGTGGCGCGTGTCTCGCGCTTTCGTTCACCCATCATTTGGGTTGGCGGGGTTGAGCCACTCGATCATCCTCAAGCAGCTCGTTTTGCCAATGCACTCGCGGCATCCGGGCGTCACGTGTTTCTCGAAACCTCTGGCGGCTCCTTGAAGCGCCGACTTCATGAGTTTCAGCCGAACTCGCGTTTTTACTTCGCGGTTCGCTTCGGAGGGCACCAGCCGTCTCATAACAATCGAACTTCCAGCGAGGGCGCGCTTCGCGTGGGGCTGGAAGCGCTTCGGATGGCACGGCTCGCAGGTTTTCTCTCCTGCGCGCATCTGGCATTGCCATCCGATGCTGCGGCCGCCCAAGTCGAGTCAGTGCATACTGAAATTCAAAAGCTTGACGTGGATGGTTTCTTAATTACGTGTGCGGGTCTCGCACCAGAACTGCAAAGGTCTGCTGATCAATTGCGCGGCCGGTTGCTGAGCCGGCGATGGGCGCTGCTCTCGCGGCTGCTCGAGGCGAGCACGTCGCCCGCGAAGTTGCACACCTCCACGGTAATCCCGCAGCAGCCACTGCCGGAATCGCAGCCAGAGAGTTTTGGCGAAGGTGCCGAAGCCGGATGACCACCCTGGTCACAGGAGCGTCTGGCTTTCTGGGCAGCCACGTTGCGCGCCAACTGGTGGCTCGCGGCGATTCAGTTCGCGTCTTGATGCGCGCTTCCAGTACCAATCGCGCTGTGGGTGATCTGTCTCTTGAATACGTCACCGGCGATTTGCGCGATCCTGCCTCCCTCGAACGCGCCTTGGCTGGCGTGAAATGCGTTTTTCACGTTGCGGCTGACTACCGCCTGTGGGCTAAAAAATCGCGCGACATCTACGACTCGAACGTCGGTGGCACGAAGAATCTTCTCGAAGCAGCAAAGCGCGCGGGCGTAGAAAAATTCGTCTATACAAGCACCGTGGCCACGATCGCCGTGGACCGTCCCGAATTGCCGACAGAAGCCACCGACGCAAGGCTCGAAGAGATGGTCGGCCACTACAAACGCTCGAAATGGATGGCCGAACGTGAAGCGCTCAACGCCGCGAAAGAAGGGCTGCCGCTCGTGGTTGCCATGCCGACAACTCCTGTCGGCCCTGGCGATTGGAAGCCCACGCCGACGGGAAAAATCGTTCTCGACTTTCTAAATGGCAAAATGCCTGGATACGTCGAGACCGGACTGAACTTTGTCGGTGCGGAAGAGTGTGCAGCAGGCCACCTGCTCGTGGCGGAAAAAGGCAAAGTGGGTGAACGATATCTTCTCGGCGCCGAGAATCTGACGCTCAAGGCGATGTTGGATACGCTGGCCAAGATAACGGGCCTGCCCGCTCCAACACTGAAGATTCCTCATGGCTTGGCTTTAGGTGTAGCCTACATGAACACGATATTTTCGCGGCTGACTGGGAGAGAACCACAAATTCCCGTCGAGGGCGTGAAAATCGCTCGACACATGATGTTTGTGGATTGCACGCGGGCGCAACGCGAACTTGGTTTTAAGCCTGGCTCGGTCGTGACAGCTCTGGAGCGCGCAGTCCGTTGGTACGAAGCCAACGGGTACGTAAAGCCTCGCCGCGTCAAGAAAATGCAGCGCGCCTTAGCTTAGAGCAGCGGTAAAAGGGGTAGTTGTAGCCATAAGCTTTCTTCCGGCATCATAGATTTACAGTAGATTTACAGAAACATGCGCATCCTAGTCACCTTCGCCATCAAAGCCGAGTTCTCGCAATGGTCCTCTCGCCATCCGTTCGTCCCCTACGAATTTGAGAATTGGGAGCGGCGGCGCGAATTCGATCTCTTCAAAGCCAACATCGGGCCGAACGAAGTGACAGTCCTTCTTACCGGCATAGGCGGTGACAATGCCGCCAAAGCCACGTCGTCGATCCCTGTGGAAGTTCACGATCTTTGTATTTCCTCAGGGCTCGCCGGCTCGCTCGACGCCGCTTTCCGGCCCGGGGATATAGTTGCAGCCCGTATCGCGGAAACGCTGGACAAGAAATGCAAAGGCGCAAGTGAGGCAAGCCTGATTGAGCTTGCAGCTGCCTCCGGTGCAAGGGTTGTGAAAGCTTCGCTGACATCTGAGAAAGTCATTGGCACAGCGGGAGAGAAAGAAGACCTGAGCAAAGAGGGAAGTATCGTCGAGATGGAGTCGGCCTACATTCTCGCAGCTGCGGCGCAAGCGCACGTGCCTTGTGTGGCCGTTCGCGCCATTAGCGACGCCGCGGACGAAGATCTGCCCGTCGATTTCGGGCGCATTCTCGATTCGCACGGCCATCTGAAGATGGGCGGGCTTCTCAAAGAAGTCGGCCTCAGCCCTTACCGCATTCCGCTACTGATTCAGTTTGGACGGCAGAGCCGCGCAGCTGGCAAATCTCTGGCGGACTTTTTGGATCGCTACATTTACGCAATCTCGCAAAACTGGACAAGACTCGCCGCTCCCAAAGTAGAAGAGGTTTCCGCAACATGAGCAGTATTGGAACGGCGGCAGAAACGCTGAAATTGCTCGGGCCGATTCCGAAAACCATGCGCGCCGGTGTCTACCGTGACAAAGGCGTGGTCCGTGTGGAAGAAGTCCCAGTTCCCGAAGCTGGCGAAGGCGAAGTGCTTATCAAGGTCGCAGCCTGCGGCATCTGCGGCACGGACATCAAGAAAATCTTTCAGCGTTACGTCGAACCACCCCAGATCCTCGGCCACGAACTGGCGGGCACAGTTGTCGCCATCGGCCCGGGCGTGACCAAGTGGACGCCCGGCGATCGGGTGATGAGCTTTCATCACACACCCTGTGGACGATGCTTTTATTGCGAAAAACGTCTTTTCTCGCAGTGCAAGCAGTACAAAACGACTGGCCTTACTGCCGGCTTTACTCCGAATGGCGGCGGGTTTGCCGAATACGTGAAAGCCATGCCTTGGGTCGCGGAACGCGGAATCGTCGCGCTCCCGGACGATGTCGGCTTCGAAGAAGCAACTTTCATCGAGCCCATCAACACCATCGTGAAGGCTGTGCAAAAGGCCCGCATCACCGCCGGCGAAACGGTTCTTATTCTTGGCTGCGGCCCCATCGGGCTCCAATTGCTCATGGTCAGCAACCTGGAAGGCGCCAGGCTATATACCAGTGATCCAATTCCACAGCGGCGTAAAAAAAGCCTCTCTCTCGGCGCGTTAGAGTCGTTTGACCCAACCAGTGGTAAGCTTGTGGAAGAGGTTCGGGCTCGCACTGAGGGTCGGGGTGCGGACGCCGTGCTGGTAGCTGTCGCGCATCCATCGGTCGTAACGGATGCTTTGGCAACAGCGCGGCCCGGGGGGCGCGTTCTGCTATTCGCGGCGAATGATCCGGTCACGAAGATAGAGTTTCCTGCCGCGGCTGTGGGCATCGACGAGAAAGAAATCTTGGGCAGCTATAGCGCGGCTGTAGACATCCAAGATTCAGCTGCGGATCTGGTGCTGGGAAAGAAACTGCCGGTGATGCAAATCGTCACCCACCGGTTCCCACTGGATAGAATCCAGGAAGCTCTTGAACTTGCAGCCAGGCCAACGGCCGAATCGCTGAAGATTCTGATTACGCACGCATGAAGACAACGACCACGAAGAAGATGGAAGTTGGTGAAGAAGTGAAGTTCGCCGTCGCGCGGGCCGCAGTTCCCTCGAAGATGACCGCTGCCGTGTTGTACGGCAGCGAAGATCTGCGTATCGAGATGATCGACGTGCCGCATCTGGCTGTTGATGAAGTGCTTCTCCGCGTCCGCCTCGCGCTGACCGACGGAACCGATCTGAAAGTTTGGAAGCGCGGCTACCACGCCAAAATGATTCAGCCACCGGCTGTATTCGGCCATGAAGTCGTAGGCGACATCGCCGCTGTCGGAAAGCGCGTGGATGCGCGCTGGCGCATCGGCATGCGCGTCGTCGCCGCCAATTCCGCCCCGTGCCTGCGCTGCTATCACTGCCGCCGCGGCCAGGAAAATCTTTGCGAGGATTTGCTATTCAACAATGGCGCGTACGCGGAGTACATGCGCATTCCCGGGCGCATTGCGATGGAAAATATGCTGGAAGTGCCTCACTCTGTCGATGACGGAAGCGCCGCTCTTGTCGAGCCGCTCGCCTGCGTGCTACGCGGCATTCACGAAATGGAAGTCCGCGCAGGCGATACTGCTGCTGTGATTGGCTGCGGGCCGATTGGCCTGACGTATGTCCGGATGCTTTCGCGCCGCGGCGTTCGCGTGATTGCACTGGCACGCCGCTCCGCACCTCTTGATGTAGCTCGCAGGCTCGGCGCGATTGCCACCATCAATGTGACGGAAACGCCGGACGTTGTCGCCGCCGTGAAGTCATTGACCGAAGATAAGCGAGGACCCGATTCCGTTGTTGAAGCCGCGGGCAATCCCGCGACCTGGCAACAAGCTCTAGCCATGATTCGCCGCGGCGGCGTCGTGAATTTCTTCAGCGGCCTCCCGTCGGGAACCAGCGTGGCGATCGATCCCGCCGCCATCCATTATTCCGAGATCAAGCTGATTTCGCCCTTTCATCACACGCCGCGCTTTATCCGCGAAGCTCTGGAAGCCATCCGCCGCGGTGATATCGTCGGGCAAGATTTCGTGACGGAAGAAATCCGCCTGACCGACCTCCCGCAGGCTTTCGAGCGTATGAAGGCTCGCAGCGGCGAAATCAAGCTGGCCGTCCGCCCTTGATTGCTTTGAACTTAACAGCACCCCCGATTGTCATTCCGAGCGAAGCGAGGAATCTGCTTTTCCATGTTGCGTCCTGGTGAACTCGAACTAGCCTGGAATCTTCCGCCGAACAATTGCTCCGCGGAAGCCGCCCAGCAGTACACGCGCTGGCTCGCCACGCATCACTACGAAAACTTCAATGTAGTTTCCTGGCTGCTCCCCAAGGATCTTCACCAGCATTTCTACAATCTCTACGCCTATTGCCGCTGGGCGGACGACCTCGGCGACGAGGTTCCCCAAAAAGAACGCGCCCTCGAACTACTCGATTGGTGGGAACGTGAACTCGACGCCTGCTACGATGGCCGCCCGTCGCATCCCGTTTTTGTCGCGCTGCGCGAAACCGTCGTCGAAAAAAATATTCCCAAGCAGCCGTTTGCGGATTTGTTGAGAGCCTTCCGCCAGGATCAGAACGTAAAGCGCTATCCCACTTGGGAATCAATGATCGGGTACTGCGTCTATTCCGCGAATCCCGTCGGACGACTGGTCCTCTATCTTTGCGGCTATCGCGACGAAGAGCGCCAAGCCATGTCCGACGCCACGTGCACCGCTCTCCAGTTGGCGAATTTCTGGCAAGACGTCAGCCGCGATCTCGAGAAGGGCCGCATCTACATCCCGCTCGACGTTGCCGCCGCTCATGGCGTAACCGAGATGGACATCGTCGACCGCTGCTTCGACAATCGTTACGCCAATCTCATGAGAGATTTGATCGCTCGCACGCGCGTTCTCTTTGCGCAAGGCGCCCCGCTAGCAAAAATGGTCAGCGGCCGCCTAAGCGTCGACCTGGAAATGTTCAGCCGCGGCGGAGTCGCTGTCCTAGACGCCATCGAAGCGATGGGCTACGACACACTCCACAATCGCCCGGCCATCAGCAAATCTAAGCAAGTGCGCTTGCTCGGCCGCTCCCTCCTAGCGCATCTAATCGCCAAGCCCATTCATCCCGAATCAGAGAGCGGCGGCTTCGCGTACGTAACGCCACAGCCCGCGTTGCCCGTCTTGGGCATCCCCGCCGCTCGCTCGTACGACGAATGCCATCGCATCGCCCGCGCCGCCCACAGCAATTTTTACTACGCGTTCTATCTGCTGCCAAAACCGAAGCGCGATGGTCTTGCCGCGCTCTACGCCTTCATGCGTCTGGTCGATGACGTCGCCGACGAAGGCCACGATCTCGCCGCCAAACAACGCGGCCTCGCCGATTGGCGCGCCGCCCTCGATGACGCCATCACCGGCCAAGCACACATTGTGGATGGCTCCGCGGCTCACTCTCCGTCGTCGCCCAGCGGTGCAGCCGAAGTCCTGCCCGCTCTGGTCGACACCATGCAGCGCTACAAAATGCCCGCGCGCTATCTCCACGATCTAATCAGCGGGGCCGAAATGGATCTGACTCTCCGCACCTACCCAACTTTTGACCGCCTCCGCGAATACTGTTACCGCGTCGCCGGAACCGTCGGCCTAACCTGCACGCACGTTTTCGGCTTTCGCGATCCCCGCGCGCTCGACCTCGCCGAAAAACTCGGCCTCGCGTTTCAGCTAACCAACATCATTCGCGACGTTCATGAAGACTACGCCGTAGGCCGCGTCTATCTCCCCGAAGAAGATCTGGCGCGCTACGGAGTCTCCCCACAGGATTTTGGCAAAAGCGAAGCAACTCTCGGCGTCCGCGAACTTCTACGCTTTGAAACGGACCGTGCCTGGCAATGTTACGAAGAAGGCTCCGCACTTTTCGGCTTGATCGATCCGGAAAGCCGCGGCGCACTCTGGCTATTGGTGCATACCTATAGCGCCTTGTTAGCCCGCATCGAGTCTCTCGATTTCGCCGTTTTTGGCGAGCGCGTGCGTCTCTCGAAAGCGGAAAAAATGTTGTTCATCGCAAAGGCGCGCTTCGGCCGCCTCTCGGAAGAGAATATTTTTGAAAAGCGTAATCGTGATCGGCGGCGGGCTGGCGGGACTGGCAGCCAGCGTCGCGCTAGCTGAAGCGGGTTGGCGCGTTCGTCTTTTTGAGCAGCGCCCATTCCTCGGCGGACGCGCGGCTTCCTACGTCTTGCCCGATGGCGAGCACGTCGACAACTGCCAGCACGTCACGTTCGGCTGCTGCACCAACCTCGAAGATTTTTATCGCCGCGTCGGCTCCGCAGGCAAAATTAAATTTTTCGATCGCATGGTACTTCTCGATCCGCAAGGCCGCCGCGGCGAAATGCATGCCGGCATCCTTCCCGCGCCCTTTCACATGACCGGCTCTTTCCTCACTTTTTCTCCGCTGGCCTTCAAAGACAAACTCTCCATCGCCCGAGCCTTTTATTCCATCTTGCAAAGCGGCGGCCATCCGCCGGACGTCGACGAACCCGGCGGCATCTCCATGCTTGAATGGCTTCGCCGCCGCAAACAAACTCCGGCCGCGATCTCCCGTTTCTGGCGCGTCGTTCTCGTCAGCGCACTCTCTGAAGAACTCGACCGCATCGACGCCCGCTACGGCATAGACGTTTTCTGGAAAGCCGTCCTCTCCAATAAAACCGGCTACCGCATGGGCGTTCCCGCCGTCGCCCTCGGCGATCTGTACGAAGGCTGCCGCGCTGCCATCCAGCAAAAGGGCGGAGAGGTATTCTTTCGTTCCCCACTTCGCGGACTGCGCATCGAAAACAAAAAGCTGCTCGCCGCGCTCTTCGACGACGGCCGCGAAGAAACCGCCGACGCCTTTGTTCTGGCCCTTCCGCATGTCGCGCTTTCCGACCTTCTTCCCGAAAGCATCAAGCGCACCGACACTGCGCTCGGCAACCTCGACAAGATCATCGACGCGCCCATCACCGGCGTACATTTCTGGTTCGACCGCCAGGTGATGACCGAGCCGTTCCTCAGCTTGCTCGACACCACCACGCAATGGATTTTTAACAAATCCGCGCTCTATGCAGGCGCCAACGGCGCAGGGCCGGCCGCAGCCTCCGCCTCGGGAAAAGGCCAGTATCTCCAGCTGGTCATCAGCGCCTCCTACGATTTTCTGCAGAAGCCGCGCCAGGAAATCATCGATCTCTGCCTGAGGGAAGTCCGCCACGCGCTCCCTGCCGCTCGCGAAGCGGACCTCCTGAAAGCCACCGTCATCAAAGAAGCCGCCGCCACTTTTTCCCCGCAACCCGGCGTCGACCGTTGGCGTCCAACTCAACAGTCAAGCATCGGCGGCCTGTTCCTCGCCGGTGATTGGACCGCAACCGGCTGGCCCGCCACCATGGAAGGTGCCGTTCGCAGCGGCTATCTAGCCGCCGAAGCGGTCTTGCGCTCGGCAGGAATGCCCAGACAATTTCTTCAGCCCGATTTAAAGCCAGACGGTCTTGCGGGCCTATGGGCAAAGAGATAGCCGGCCGGATCCCTGTAGGGGAGGGGCTTGCCCCTCCCGCTCTGACTGAAGACGCATCAACGGAGAGCAAAACGAATCAAACCAAAGATTTAGGCGTCCTCGGCGATCCGCTCGAAGTCGCCCAGTTTGCGCTCTGCAAGCGTAAGTTCCTCGAATCGTTTGTCGAACGCCAGGTATTCATCGGAGTTATTTTGCCGAAACGCTTCGTAAGCTTTTTTGCTTTCCCAGAAGTCGCAAGTTACAAAGGTGCGGTCACGAAATGGATCGCGCAGAAGGAGAGTTCGCTGGTACGCGGAATCACGCCGGAGCAACTGAGCCCAATCGCCGGACGGCCCATATACGCTTTCAAACCGTTCGTCACATCCTGGCTTGACATCGAACTCCCAGAGGACTAAAAACATAGATGTCCCATCTCCTGCTTGGACGTAGCCAATCCTGTTCTGAACCTCTGGTAACGATTGCGCTGTCGGCCGAGTGTAACAATCCGGTCGGATACATACCACGGTTAGAGTGCGTACCAACGCGGAAGTCTAGTCAGTCGTAGTCACACTCCGGCATTGTGTCCGGACGGAGGCGTTTGTGGATCGTAAGTACGGCCATCGCGGCTATCGCGACACGGAAAAAGGCGAGAAACGAGAAAAGCACGAGCGCAAGCCGCCGCAAGGCGGTCCGCGCTCGGATCAGTTTGGCCCGCGCACCCCGCGCATGGTCGGCACCGTCACTCGCGGCCGATGTTCCAACTGCGGCGCAGTTCTGACGGCAGGCTTCGACCCCAACGGCCAATGTCCCAAGTGCCAGTTCGAGCTTCACAGTTGTAAGCAATGCCGCTTCTTCGATTCCGGCGCCCAGTTCGAGTGTACGCAGCCCATCCCTGAACGTATCACTCCCAAAGACACCAGGAACGACTGCAAATTTTACGAATTTCGGATGACCATCGAAAAAGACACCGCCCCCACTTCTTACGCGCAACCGGCCCAGGTAGCGGCCGCCGCCAGCACGCCTCCCCCGCGCACCAACGACGCCCGCCAGGCCTTCGAGGACCTTTTCAAGAAGTAGCGAGCGCTTTACTTCGACAATCGCCCCACGCTCTTGGTTTTTCTGTCTCGCGAATCATCGTCTTATCGGGTTTCACCTGGCACTCCCCGGAACAATAGATTTTAGCGATTTTTCCGATGCAAACGTTGCGTTGGCCTTCTACTCCCGCCGCTTTCACAATGCCCTCACACGGAGTCCCTCAATAGAACTCCGCGAGCATTTCTAGATACAGGTCAGACGGCCCCGGCAAAAATTCAGGAGGATCAAACATGAAGAAGCGCATTCTGCCATTAATTTCCGGCCTTCTCCTCATCGCTATGCCACTCCTCGGCCAGGACGACGGCCACTCCAAGAAGGCCACCAATGTCTCTGGGGTCATCAGTCAGGACGGACTGAGCTTCGTCAGCGACAAGGATCATCGCACTTGGAAGATTGCCAACCCCGCAGTTCTGCGTGATATGGAAGGCCATCATGCCAAGCTCGCCTACCATCTCACTTCCAACGCCGGCGAAATCTTCGTGACCTCCGCCTCGATCGTTCAGGAACAGCCAACGGTCGCTCACAACTCCGGCGATTCCGCTTTTCGCAGGTAAGTTCTCCCTTAGCAGCGTACTTCGGCGACTCCGCTAATTGTTTGCTCTAGCGGCCGCCCGTTCCTGCGCCTCCAGTGCCAACTTCGCAAACCCTGGCGTTCACGTTCTTCCCACTCGTCTGCGAGAAATTTTTCTCTTGGTTCGTGTACCCTCCCGACTATACTTCCGCTTGTCCGTAAACCGGCGATCTCTTGGAGAGTCCTCTTCATGGCCAGCGACCTGCATCCGGCACGAGGCGCAGTTCTGTACAAGCATATGAGCGAGTTTTGGTCTGGCGATCTTGGCCTCACCCTGGTCACCATCTCTCTTGTGATTCTGATCTTTGTGATCACTCCGCTTCGAGAAGCGGGGCTTCCCGGGCGTCTCCTCTTCGACATCATTATGATTACCCTGATGATTTCGGGCGCTCTCACCGTAAACCAGAGTCGCATCGCTACGGTTTTAATACTCGTCACTGTCCTTGCCGGCGCGGCGGTTCTAGTGGCAGGGCGCATTCATCCGACTCCGTTTCTCCATCAGCTCGGGAGCCTTCTCTCCACCGTCACGCTGCTTCTCTATGTACGCATCGTTTTGCTAGTGATGTTCCGCGGCGGGCCTGTGACTTGGAGCCGAATTCAGGGCGGAGTCTGCGCCTATCTTCTTCTCGGCATGGCCTGGGCATCCGCTTACCAGTTTTTCGAGCAAAGTCATCCTGGGTCGTTCCAGTTCGTGACCGCGCCAGCGGATATCGATCAGCTCACCTCAAAGCTTACCTATTTTAGTTTTGGCATACTCACGACTCTCGGGAGCGACATCGCCCCGATACATCCTTTCGTCCGCTCGCTCACCCTGAGTGAGGCAATCGTCGGTCAATTGTTCCCTGCCATCCTCATCGGCGCCCTCGTGTCCATGGCCATGCAATCACGCTCCAAATCCTGACGCTACGAACACAGCTCCATCGGCTCGCAAAAACTTCTTCTCCGGTGCATACTGTTACGCTTTTCCTCTTCCAAAGGAGCCGATGATGCTGAAACGGCGCAGTCTTCTCTCCGTTGTCTTGATTCTCGCTCTGTCGTCTTTTGCACGCGCCCAGGAAAAACCAAAAGCCGCTGGCCATGTCCCCACCCCGAGCGAATTCCTCGGCTTTGAAGTTGGCGCCGACCGCAAGCTCGCGGACTATCGCCAAATCAGTTCCTATTTCAAAGCGCTCGCCGCCGCTTCGCCCCGCGTGGAAGTCCAGGTTCTTGGCAAAACCACTCTCGGCGAAGACATGTTCATGGCCGTCATCTCCACGCCGGAAAATCTCGCCAACAAAGCCAAGTACAAGGCCGTCGCGCAGAAACTCGCCGATCCTCGTGGCCTCACCGCTCAGCAAATCGATCAACTCGTCCACGACGGCAAATCCATTCTTCTGATCACCTGCAACATCCACTCCACCGAGATCGGCTCCAGCCAAATGTCTATGGAATGGGCCTATCAACTCGCTACCACGCAGGAACCCGAGTACCTCCGCCGCCTCAACGATTCCATCGTCCTACTCGTGCCTTCTCTCAATCCCGACGGCGAAACCATGGTCACCGAGTGGTATCGCAAATATCTCGGCACCAAATTCGAAGGCGGCGAGATGCCCTACCTCTATCACCACTACGTCGGCCACGACGACAATCGCGACTGGTTCATGCTCACGCAAATCGAAACCAAAAACGTCAATCAAATGGTCTACCACGAATGGTTTCCTCAATTCTGGCTCGACGAGCATCAAATGGGTTCCACCGGCCCCCGCATCTACATCCCGCCAAACGCCGATCCTGTCGCCAAGCTTGTTAATCCGCTCGTCCATCGCGGCAACAATCTCATGGGCGCGGACATGGGCTGGCGGCTCGAAGAAGCAGGGAAGTCCGGCGTGATTTTCGGTTATTCCTTCGACGCCTACTGGCCCGGCGGAACGCGCAACACGGGCTGGTGGAAAAACATGTATGGCGTTCTAACCGAAGTTGCCTCCGCCCGCATCGCCACTCCTATCGACGTCACTCCCGACGAGCTGCAAGGCGGCTCGAAAGGCCTCGTCACTTACGAGCAGCAAATTAATTTCCCCAATCCCTGGCCCGGCGGGATCTGGCGCTTGCGCGACATCATGGACTACGAACTCCTCGTCTCCAGCGCCGCCCTCGAAACTGTCACCAAGTTTCGCCAGGAACTTCTCCGCGGCGTCTCTTCGATGGCCACGCAAGCTGTGCAGTCGGCCGACGCGCAGGTCTGCTGGCGCATTCCCATCGAAGACCAGCGCGATCCTGTCACCGCTGCCCGCCTCGTCGCTCTTCTCCTCGAACACGGCGTCGAAGTGCGCGTCAACTCCGACGCAAAGGTCTTCCTCGTTCCCACTGCGCAACCCTATGGCCGCTTCGTCGACGAAATGCTCGGCATCCAGCGCTATCCCGAAGTCCGTCCCGCGCCCAACAGCGGCATTCTCGAGCCTTATGATGTCGCCGCCTGGTCTCTCCCCCTCATGATGGGTGTCAGAGCCGAGCGGGCCTCCATACGCCCCGACGTGCTCAACTCCTCCCGCATTCTGAAAACCGCGGAGTGGCCCAACGGCGGCCTCTCGAACGCCAGCGGTAAATATTTTTCCATCGCCGCTCACGAAAACAATGTCTTTGCTCTTGCCAATGCCATGCAAGCCGCTGGCGGCCAGGTCTTCCTGTCGCACAAGCCCAACGAAGCTCCTGAATTCATTTTTCCAGCGCACGCGCAGCTCGCCGCCAACGCCGAAAAGTTTCACCTCCAACTTGTTCCTCGTCCCGATCTTCCGCAGGGCGCCACACAACTCAAGCCCGTTCGCCTCGGCATCTACAAGTCCTACATCGCCGCAATCGACGAGGGCTGGACGCGCTTTCTCCTCGATCAGTACGGCTTCAAGTACAAAAGTTTGGAAAACAAGGAAGTCCGCGCGGGCAACTTGAACAATTCCTTCGACGTGATCATCCTCCCAGACTCTTCCCGCGAGGTCATCGTTGAAGGCAAAGAGGGTCGTTTCGGCTCTTTTGAGGAATTTCCACCCGAATACGCCGGTGGCATCGGCAAGGAAGGAGTCAAGGCGCTCCGTGATTTCGTCGACAAAGGCGGCACGCTGATCACCTTGGCCAACGCGAGCGACGTCATTATCGGCGAAGACTTCGGCCTGCCCATCCGCAACGCGCTTGCCAGTCCCAGCGCCACGCAAGGCCGCGCCGCCGTCACCTCTTCTGACTTCAACATCCCCGGCTCTCTCTTGCGCGTTTACGTCGACACGAATCATCCGATTGGCGCGGGCATGCCTCACGAAATTAACGCCTTCGTCGACTCGCCTATCGCCTTCCAAACTTCCGTTCCACCGCCAGACATCCAGCGCAGCGTCATCGCCTGGTATCCGGACGACGCCAAAGACATCCTCGTCTCTGGTTACGCCCACGGCGCCGAGCGACTCCAACGCAAAGCCGCCGCGGTAGCCTTCACAAGGGGTAAGGGTAAGATTGTGATGTTCGGCTTCCGCGTCCAACACCGCGCGCAAACCGAAGGCACCTTCCAACTCCTCTTCAACGCCATCTATTGGGGAGGAATGTAAGCCTAAGCAGGGAATCGTTCCGTGTAGGGGCGGGCTTCAGCCCGTCCCTCTTCCTGTGACATTTCAACACTGTCTCGGCACGTGTCATCCCGAGCAAACCGAGGGATCTGCCTTTCTCTTCGCTTTTGTAGGTGCCGGGCTTTAGCCCGGCTCTTTCTTTTTTCCGCGCCCTGGCCCGGCTCGATCTCCGTCCGAGCCAAGACCAATGCCATCAATCTCGCGTCAACGCGAATACCCCGGCGCATTCACCCGCCCACCAACTCCCGCCATCGCGTCATACTCTCTCCCCGAATTCTCCGGCGCCAATACCCACAACGTGTAAATCCCCAGCGCCGTCCCAAACGGTATCCGTATCAGCGCGAGGCATGCCACCACAATGCCCAATACCCGCGCCCACGGCTGCCGCTCATACAATCCCCAAGCCAGCAACAAGTGGATTAGTCCGAAGAACCCAAGAAATACTCCGCCAGAAAACAAACCGCCCCACATCAAAGAGTGCAACCCCGGGTCCCAATTCGACAGCGGCCAACCCCAGCCTCCGTCAAAAAACAACCGCCGAAAAATCATCAACCATCCGAGCCCCATCAACCGCAAAATCCCATTCGCCAGCCAAAATCCCGCCACAATATTGATGTTTCGCCCGACGCGCCCATCGGCCGCCGCCCGCGCCACCGGAGCCATCGTGCCCGCTGGCGCCGCCGGCGCTGCCGCTGTCAACTGCTTCCCGCACGAAGTGCAATACTGGCTCCCGGTGTTGAAAGGTGTCCCACATCGATCGCAGTACATGATTCGCCCTCCCGCCACTCTGTCCTTTGCCCAGTAATACGCGCCAGGCCCCAAGAAAGTTCCACTACATCCGCGTATGCGGTCCATCGCTCGCAGTCAACGGCGCTCTTCCGACCGCGCCTCTCGACAAGCTCTCCCCGACGTGCTCGCGCGTCCGGCACAGTGTATATTCGGTTCGCAGCTTCCGTAAGCCGGTTCCGCCACCGCAGGAGCAAGCCGCCATGCGCCGAACAATCCCCGCCCCCGCAATTCGCTCCAGCCGCGCGCGCGCCACGCTAGTCTTGGCGCTTCTCGGGGCCGCATTTTCTCTCAGCGCTTCCGCGCAAACTTCCTCCACGCTCATTCACGGCCTCTGGGTTTGGAAAAGTCCCACCGTACTCTCCGCCCCCCACGCCGCCGAGTCTCTCCGCGATTTTTGCACATCCGCGGGCATCAACGAAGTCTACGTCTCCGTCTCCCCGCGTACCGAACCCGCTGAAGAAGGCCAGCTCGCTCACCTCATCGGCCTTCTGCATCTTTCCAACATTCGCGTCGAAGCTCTACTCTCCAGCACCGACGCCGACGAGCCCGGCAAACACCGCGATTCACTCGTCCAGAAAGTGCAGAGCATTGTGGAGTTCAATCAGAAGCACCGCGCCGAGCGCTTCGACGGCATCCATCTCGACGTCGAGCCGCAGCAGCGCCCCGAGAATAAAGGCCCGGGCAATCTCCGCTTCCTGCCCGGCTTAGCCGATGCGTTTCTAGCCGTCCGCGCCGTAGCCGAACCCGCCGGCCTCACCGTCAATGCCGACATCCAGAACAAACTTCTCAAAGGCGACGCAAGTCAGCGAAAAATGCTTCTCTCCGCCGTCCCGCGCATCACCCTGATGATGTATGAGCTGAGCAGCCCCAGCGACGGCGACACGCCAGCCCAGCAAGCCGAAAAAGCCGTCACCAACAGTCAGAAATTTCTCAACATGGCCTACGACGGGCTGAGCGGCCCCAATCTTGCAAACATGGTCACCGCACTTCGCACGCCCGACTATCTCGATCGTCTTCCCGAAATGCTCAAGCGTCTCGACGAAGCCAATCGCGCCAACCCGCACTACCTAGGCTGGGCTCGCCATTCCTACAACGACACGCTCAAATAATTCGCCCTCGCCATTTTATTTCGAAAATCGCTTCACGCTCAGCGCAATCGGCAGCCCGATAATAATCATGTGCACCAGCAGCCCTTGTATCAGCCCCCTAATCTGGTACGGCCCTTTGGCATGCAGCGCCGAAAGCGGCAGCACGATCAGGTTCATCGTCAGAAAAATGGCAATCCCGTAGAACATTCCGCACACCACTGCATGCTCCGTCATGAACTCCAGCCGACGGCTCGCCGCGTAATAAATCGCCGCCGCCGAGCACGCAATAAAAAAGTGCAGCAGCACGCCGAGCACAAACGTTCCCGTCCCGCCCTGCAATGCCGTTCGCCCGAGCAGCCCTCCCGCAATCGCCCGCGGCACTCCCCACCCAAATGTAATGAACGCCGAAGTCAGGTCCAGCGCTCCCGCAATCAGCCCGCCCACGAAAATGGCCGGCAAGGCCCTCGACCCCTGCATGGAAAACGTCGCTACTGTTGTACTCATCGTCTCCTCCGCGCGAGTGGAATAAGTCATTCATCATCGCGCATGCCACCACGAGGAGTCGCTCAGATTCGTACGATGTAGAATAGATTCGGCTTATGCCGTTGGCTTTCGCGGTGTCTTCCGGCGTAAGTTGAATTGGTGGGTGGAACGTCCCTTACTCGCCGAAAAGATTTTGACTTACTCTTATCCGGTGGGTGCCCCACCCTCGTATTTGGAGGGTGGGACTTCTAGGAATTTCACCCCTCACACATCTTCTCGTTCCGCGCCGCGCTTGTTCCTGAAAAAATATGCCGAAGCGCCAATCACAATCGCGAAAAATGCCACCACCGCGGCCAGCATCGCAAACGCACCCATGTCCACTCGCGCCCCAGGCACCGCCGCAAACTGATGCGACCAAATCGCTGCATACCCCAGCGAGTTGTGCGCCGCGTCGCTTCCCGCTGGCGTAGTCGTCCACGGAGCCCAGCAACACAGAATCGCCAATCCAATCACAAACGCAAACAGCGTCACTTTGAGAAGTGTGTTCATAGGCCCTCAGTCTACACCCGGCTACCGCCGTCCAGGCTACTTGCGCCGCCTTTTCATAGCGCGTGATACAATCGGTTCATGGGAGTCGTCATTAAAAATCCGGAGATTCTCGGCGGAACTCCTGTCTTTCGCGGAACACGAGTCCCCATCCAAGCGCTTTTTGATTACCTTGAAGGCGGAGAAACTCTAGAAGACTTTCTGGAAGGATTTCCCACCGTCTCGCGCGAATTCGCCGTCGCCGCTCTCGAGGAAGCAAAACACCTTTTGCTCGCGCGCTCCTAAATGCGCATTCTGATCGACGAGTGTATCGACGAGCGATTCCGGAACTCTCTACCCGGCCATGATTGCCAAACAGCTTGTTACGCAGGACTGGCCGGATTGAAGAATGGCGATCTCCTTACAGCGGCGGAAACATCTAAGTTCGACCTCTTCCTGACCGTCGACCAAGGCGTCGAATACCAGCAAAATCTGGCCGCCCGCAAGATTGCAATCATCATCTTTCATGCGAAGTCGAACCGCCTGAAAGACTTGTTGCCGCTCGTCCCCGCCTGTCTCGCGCAAATTGCATCCATTCGACCGGGCCAGATCGTCAGAATCGAGGGCTAGTTCTTTTCGTTTCCTCGCCCCGCCCCATTCGCGCCTGATTCGTTCCTTATTCTGCCCGGTCCCACACCGTCATTTCGAGCGCAGCATGCTGTTTGTCCTTTTCTGTGACGATGAAAGTGGCCATTTAAGTAGTTTTAGATTTTTATGGTTTGGCTCGTTCAAGTAGTACTATCGTGACGTTATCGGAGGCAACCGATGGCCGTGATCTGGCTCTTGGCGTTGATTCTGGGTTCGGCGTTCGCCATCGCGGTCGGAAACGGCGCGAAGTGGAAGGTCTTGAACGCGGTCATTATTCTCGCGTGCATGGGCGTGGGGCTGGGTCTCGGGTACTCGTTAAGCTTAGGGCGCGGAAACTTCGGATCCGTACATGGTGAAGGCTTGCAGTTCGCCATGATGTTCGGCATCGTGGGGGCGATGGCCTGCGTGGCGCGAAACACGTGGAGTTCGAAGGAGTAAGTGATCGGGTCATGTTTTTTTCGGAAATGTGACTCTGTGAAGATACGTTTGCTGATATTTGGGACACTTTTGGAGACGGTAAGAAACGTCGGCACTCTCACCCTTTGAAAGCGAAATCCCAAAGAGTGCGCCACCCAATTCAGAAGCCTGTCCCACCCGCCTTAATCGTGCTATCCGCTCGCCGGTGATACTCTTCCGCCGTGCCACGAATTAAGCCCTGCCGCTGCTCTCACGCTAAGACCATCCATGTCGCCAAGCCCGGCGTAAAAAGATTGGCGGGTAGGTGCTGGTTTCCCGGGTGCAAATGCAAACGGTACAAGCCGAAGAACTAGCCCCGGATGGTACGGAACTAGGACTGATTGTTCAAAACGGCACAGTTTTTCCGCTTGTTTTGTCGGACCATTTTGAGATGAAAAAGAAGGACCTGACACCAAAGCAATTATCCTCAGTCGCTTGCCCATCCTGCGGTGTGTCTGTTGGAAAGCATTGCATACTTGAATCAGGCGGCCAGCGATCATCCCCACACGTTAACCGAAAGCTCGCTGCGGCTGAGTCGATCGAAGCGAAAAGAATTCTCCGTCCTTGGGGCTGAAGAATCCTGGCAGGAGGTTGCCAATGCACATGACTGCAAACACTCGACAAGTAGGTGGCGTGACGATTGTGGACATCAGCGGCCGGATTGTGCTCGGCGCCGAGAGCGCTGCACTTCGCGGCCTGGTTTGCGACCTCTTAGCCAAAGGACACAAGAAGATTGTGCTGAATCTTGGAGATGTCAATTACATCGATAGCTCAGGCTTGGGCAATCTTGTCGGTGCTTTCACGACCGTGCGGAAGCAAGATGGAGAACTGAAGCTGCTCCACCTCACGAATAAGGTTCACGATCTGATGCAAATCACAAGGCTGTATACCGTCTTCGACATCTTCGACGACGAGGCCGCAGCCGTTAAGTCTTTCGCTCAATCGGCAGCCGCAACCGGATGACTTTGCAGCCAAACTAATGGTCTCGCGAAGCCTTTGGCTTGTAGGAGCATCTAGCACAGCCCTGCGACAGTGAAGTTCTTTAGGGCTTTTTGGGACAAAGGATAATGCGGTAGGCATGGAGGAGCAGATGCTTGAGTCGAGTTCAAGCACCTGCTCTGGTGTGTTTCAGAGGCTATGTCCGTGGTCAGGATACTTTCGGACGTGGCACGTGGGAATCGGGTATTTCCTGTAGATGGCATGTGGATCCCACTTGCCCGATAATGCGGGCGGTCTCAATGGGTCGACGGCGGGCGGCCCGGTCGCTCGGCGGGAAGACGGATCGGGGTGCCCCACACGTCGGTTTAACGTGTAGGGCTTTTGACGCTCGAATGGAGGACTAATCTGCAGCGGCGGCCTTTGCCGCGCCCGAAAAGTGGATGGTGATTAGGAAACCGTTCGTGCCGGCGTAGTCGAACTTGTGACCGTCTCCTTCGAAGGCTTCGTGCTTGCTCTTCCACATGCGGAAGCCATCGTTGGACTGGGCGCCCCAGTATTTCAAGTTGTGCATGACAACTTCGTGACCGGGATTATCGCCCTCGACGCGTTCCAGAAGAACTTCACCCTTGCCGCTGGCCATCTTCGCGTGAGCTACGCCAGTCTTGGTGTCGACATTCCATGAGAACGCGGCGGTTCCCGCTCCCTTTTTCTGCCAGGGAATCGGATAGAGCTGGCCGAGGATGTCAGCCAATGCGGCTTGTTGTTCTTTGCTGACGCTGGGATCGAAGTTCACCACCAGCCAGGAGTCCTTGCCAGTGCTCCAGTCACTGCCAAGGTCGGTAGCGATCCAGACCTTCGCGCCATCCAGTTTGGTCTCTTTGTAATAGCCCTTGTCCACCTTGAGAACAAGGTTGGCTCGGCAAAAATGCGCGTCCATGTGATGCTCATCCATGTGATTTGTGGAATGCGTGTTGAAGTAGCAGGGACAGAACATGTCACAACTGCACGCTTCGATGTAGCTGGCAGTCATATCAAAATCGGGTTTGGAAGTTTTCTCCTGCGCGGAAGAGGTGAAATAGATAAGACTGGCAGCGAGCGCAAGCAGAGGAAGCAAAAGGAGTCGAGGAAAATGACGCATGATCCCTCCAATCGAATCATTTGGAATGGGGCCCGACCGGGAATGAAGCAACTCTACTCCCGGAGTTTGGAGGATTCAACCGGATTTCCTTTTGAGCTCGAAAACTGCCGGGTGGCACATCCTCAATTCGCAGAGAAGCTTTTGACTTTATCTTTTTCCGTCGGGTGCCCCATTCTTGCGGGTTTGGTTTTCGCAAGGGTGGGTCTTTCATTTTTTTACTTTTTCTTTGCTTACTTCTCCACAACCGCATTTCTCGGCGAGTGGTCACGACGTTTTCCTGCTCGTTAGGCGCTGTAGTTCGCTACAACTCGTGCCACTTTTCCAGTCGCTGACAGCTCCATGAATTCTGCCGTGCGTGTCCCCTTCTGATTGAGGTAGCAGAGCACCACACTGTTTACTCCCCAGAGCACGTCCTCAAGGTGAAAGTGGAGTTCGGGGTAGGCCGTAAGCCCTCGCTGAAAGTAAGCCCGCAAGTTTGCCTTTCCAGCCACCTTGCCATCCGGCCTCCCCAAGAGCTGCGCGGCCACCGGCGAGGTCAGCTCGACGTCCTCCTCATAGTGCGTCAGGATCAACTCCAGATCATGCGCGTTCCAAGCCGCCACCCAATGGTTCGCCAACTTCCACGCCTCGTCTCGCGTCACTCTCGCCCCCAGTTGAATGCCCGCCAACAGCGTCACCGTACGGTGAGAACCGCCCTCACGATACCAAAAATTCCCTCTCGTCGAGACACTCACGACTCACTGCTCACTACCCACTATTCTCCATTCACTTTTTGCTCATCGGAAACAAACTCGGCTCGGCGGGTGGGGAATCGGCAATGGCTTCCAACTCGGGATACTGCGCGCGCAGCGGTTCGGGCATTTTCACTTTGGAGCTTTTCAGAATGCTTATCAACTGGAGGGCGTTGACGACACCCTTGCCCTGGTAGTGGTTGTTGGTGATAACGAAAACTTCGCGAGAGCGCTCGGCGACTTTGGCGACGCTCTTGGCCCACGGCACAAGCTCTTTGGTGGAGTAGAGATAGTTGTAGCGCTCGTGCGAAGGCACGGCCGAATCGTCGGTGAACCAAGTGTCATACCGACGGCCGTGTAGCCGAACATAGCCGATCGGGGAAGTGGTCTCGGCGCTCGGCTCGATCGAACGGCCAATGACGGGCTGGTCGATATTGCAGAATCCGGCGTGGGATTCTGCGAGCAGCGCAAAAGTTTCATGCGTTTGCCACGAAGCATGCCGAACTTCGACGACCAGCGGGTAATCGCCGAAGCGCTTCAAGAGAGCCGAAAGCTGCGCGACGGTTTCAGGCGTGCGATGGAACGAAAAAGGAAATTGGAGCAGGACGGCGCTAAGTTTGCCGGCGGTGCGGAGAACATCAAATCCGGCTCGAACCGCCCGCTCGTCTTCGGCAGTTGCAGCGGCGATGGCCTGGCCTGTTGCGCCGGGCGCATTTGTAGGCCCAGTCTCATGCGTGAAGCGTTGCCAAAGCTTTGCCGTAAAAACAAATCGCGGATTCGCCGCCACGCGGTCGATCCACTGCGCCGCATGATCCGCGCGAATCGGATTGTAAAACGACGTGTTGATCTCGATGGTGTCAAAAAACTCTGCGAGATACGTTGCTTCATGAAAACCCTTCCGCCGCCGCGAAGGATAAACGTAGCCGGCCCAATCTGGATACGACCAACCAGCCGGACCAACGCGAATGATGGCGTTCGAGGAAGTAGCATTGAAGTTGGAAGAAGGTTTTTTCGGTGGGGGCATGGTTGGAATGTTCGCGTGGGGGCACGGCACGTTTACTCTGAGCCCCGAAGGGCTGTGCCCGTCCCAGGCAGCACAGCCACTCTTGGCTGTGTGCCGTTCTGCAAAGGCATTTGCACTTTTCTCACAATGACCTGCAAAACCGCACAGGCAGGAGTGCATCCGCTACCAGAGCGCAGAAGGCAGCGTAAAGTGGACCAGCCGCACCTGTCAACGCAGAGTGAGGTTCTGACTCGTGTTGAATCTCTCAGCGGCGCGATTGCCGCGAACAGGCCGCGCTGGTATGCTGGGAACATGATGCGGTGGAAGAAACAATTCCGCGTCGCCCGCCTCCTCTGCAAGAACTCCTACAGGTGCATCCATGAAACTGTCCATCAGCTACAAGAACGTCGAGCCGCACAAGCCCGCGGAAAAAGAAGTCGAGCGTTACGCGAGCAAACTGAATCGTATTTTGAAGTCTTATGAACCGGACCTGGTGCTGTTGCATGGGGTTTTTTCCCAGAATCCGCATCGCGAAGAATTTTCGTTTTCGCTGAATTTGTCGCTCCCCACGGGAACGCTGCACGCCACCGGAACTGGCGAAAACGTGCGCGCCAGCTGCAAGCAAGCGTTCAGCGAAATGGAGTCGCAACTGAAGAAGCACCAGTCGCGCCTGCGCAAAGACTACGAGTGGAAGCGCAAGCGCCCCCGCCCTGCGCCTCCCGCCGTCGAAGTCCTTTCGTAAGCGCGGGTGGGCCTGCACGGATGCGGGGTAGGCAGGCCATCTCAGTTTGAGAATTGGCGTCTAGTTTTCAGCGACACTGAGACGCGAGCCGGCCAGCCCGGTCGAGTTTTGCGCAACGTGGCCGAAAATTGAAGCTTTGAGAACGAGTTACTACCTGCCGTAGTGAATGGGCAAGCTATTGAAACAAAACGGCTTGCCTCCCCGAAGAATGCGATCCACATCGATGTTCACACCAAGTTAGCTTTCCTGGAAATACCGACAGGGGCCGGGCCATTTTCGCGATTTTGGAGATTGTATTGCCCTAATCATTTGCTTGCCTCTCGGATCCGTGTATTTAGGCCCTAAAAGACGAAGGGACTCTACGAAGAGATGCGCCCGAAAATCCTGATTGTCGACGACTCGGTGACCACGCTTTTGATGGAGGAGATGCTCCTGAAGAAGTACACCAATTTTGATGTGGTGCAGGCGCGCAACGGGCAGGAGGCGGTGAAAGTGGCGTTGGAGGAGCTGCCCAGCTTGATCTTGATGGACGTGGTGATGCCGAAGATGGACGGATTTGCGGCGTGCCGGGAAATGCGGCGGCAGGAGAAATTGAAGAAAGTTCCGATCATTTTGGTGACGAGCCGTGGCGAAGCGGAAAACGTGGAGAAGGGATTCGAAAGCGGCTGCAACGATTACTTGACGAAGCCGATCGAGAGCAACGAGCTAGTGCAGATGGTGAATGGTTATCTCGGCGTTGAAGAAGGGCGTTAGCTGAGAGAGGCGAAAAAAGAAAAACCGAAATTCGAAAAGCGCAGAGAGAAAAGCGAAGGCCAAGGCGAGAAAGAAAGACGCGAGCACAGTGCGGGATGGAGGGCGCTGAATGAAAGACGATCGATGAAAGAGAAAACGATAGTGCGACACCAGACGATTGGAAAAGGCGAGAACACGGCGACGGCGGCTCTTGCGGAACAACTGGAGACGCGCGCGCGGGATTACTTGCGTCGGTGCCATGAGACCGTTCCTTCGGTGGAGCGGCACACGATTTGGAGCCGGCTGTACGCAGCGAGCGAGCGGCTGAGCATGGCGGTGCGCGAAGGCGATGTGGCTGACGCAGTGATTGAGATTGGTTCGAATCTTCTGGGATGCGAGGAGATTGTGATCGTGCAGTTGCACTCGGAAACGAAGCTCATGTCCTTTCTGGCTTCGGTGGGAGTTTCGGCGACGCAGCGCCACGCGCTGGCGTCCAAGTTTAGTCAGATTGCCGCGGAGATCAAGCGAGGGCAAGCGCGCATTGTGGACAAGCGAGTCGCAGGCGACGAATTTTTGGCAAGCATCGGAGTGAGCGCGCTGGCGCCGTTGTCTCAGGGACAGAAAACGGGAGCCATCGTGTTTTTCAATCTGCTGCCGCAGAGGAAGTCCTTCGACACTGGAGATCGCGAATTGCTGGGGTTGCTCTCGGTGTATGTGGGGCCGAGTCTTTTCGGAATTTAGGGTTACGGAGAAATCGTGAATGAGCGGTTTTGGTGCTTCGGTGAAAGCGGAAATGAAGAGCAAGAGCTGGGCGGTGCCTGCTGAGGGCAGCGGAGGCGAGACGGAACTCAAGTCCGTGTTTCTGCACCCTGGGGAAATGTACGCTTCGGTCGAGCCTGCGAATATCACGATTATTTTGGGATCGTGCGTGGCAGTTTGCCTTTTTAACGAGCGTTTGTCGGTGGGAGGCGCGACACATTATTTGCTGCCGACGCTGGGAAGCGAGGGATTGGCTTCGCCGCGTTATGGAGATGTTGCGATAAGACGCCTCTTACAGGAATTGCATCTGCTTGGGAGCCGAAACAAAGATTTGCGTGCGTGTGTTTTTGGGGGCGCATCGATGTTGCAGGCGTTTCGAAGCGGGTCGAGCGAATTGATCGGAAACAAGAACGTGGAACTCGCTCTGGAAGTGCTGGCGCGGGAATCCATCGTGATCGAAAAGCGAGATACCGGTGGAGTGCAAAGCCGGAAAATTACGATGCGGACGGACACTGGGGCGTTTTCTTTGAAATTGATCGGAAATTAGGATGGAAATTCAACGCGACGTTATTTTGAAGAGCTTTGTCGTGGAAACAGGCGAAGGCCTCGCGCAGATGGAGGAGGCCATCCTGGAACTGGAGTCGCGCCCGGAAGACGGGGAATTTATCCAGACGATTTTCCGCGTGGTTCATACGATTAAAGGAAACGCGAGCATTCTGGAACTGCCGAAGCTGCAAGCCTTTGCGCATGCCTTCGAAAACCTTTTGGATGAAGTCCGAAGCCGCAATTTGAGCGTGACGCCGGAAATTATCAATCTGATGCTGGCGTCGCTGGACATTCTACGAGAGATGGGCGCAGGCGCCGCAGAAGGCCTGGACGAGACAAGCGCGCGCGGCAGGGAAGTGCTGGGCAAGATTTCGAGGTGCATCGAAGGCAGCGCGCAATCCGGCCAGTCGAAACCAGCGGGGGAGAACGGAGCTGCGACAGCGGCAGGGACCATGCGGACGCCTCATGCGAGTGATTCGCTGCGAAGTTTGCGCGTCGACGTCGCCAAACTGGATCGTTTGCTAGATCTTACGGGCGAAATTGCGATTGCGCGCGGGCGAATCGCTCAGTTGCTGGAGAACCCGGGCCCGGCCGATCTTGAGGCGATTCGAGAGACATCGTGGGCCGCGGATTCGCTGCACACGGAACTTCAGGAAACGGTGTTGAAGGCGCGAATGGTTTCGGTAGGACCGCTTTTTCGGCAGTATTCGCGGACGGTGCGCGATTTGGCGAAGGCCCACGGCAAGCTGGCGCGGCTACAGATTGAAGGGGAAGAGGTGGAAGTCGACACATCGGTGACCGAACACCTGAAGGATCCTGTGCTGCACATGATCCGAAATGCGATCGACCACGGAATCGAAGCGCCGGCGATTCGGAAGCGGAAAGGAAAACCAGCTTCCGGAACGGTCACGGTGCGGGCGGCGCACGAAGCGGGCAGCATCGTGATCGAAGTAAGCGACGACGGCGCGGGCTTAAGCCGGGAACGAATTTGCGAAGTTGCGCGGAAGCGAGGGATTGTTGCGGAGCCGGAAAAGCTGGGGGAGCAGGAGCTCTTTCAATTGATTTTTGAAGCAGGTTTTTCCACGGCGAGCGCGGTGAGCGATATGTCGGGTCGCGGCGTGGGGATGGATGTGGTGCGGCGCAATGTGCAAGCGCTGCGGGGAAATGTGTTCATCGCTAGCGAGCCGGGAGCTGGTTCCACGGTTCATATTCGACTGCCATTGACACTGGCAATTATCGAAGGGTTCGGCATCGGCGTCGGGGAGGATACGTATGTGATCCCCGTGGACCAGGTGATCGAGTGCGTGGAGCTGCCGGCGAAGGAACGAAATTCAGGAGGCGGAACCGGCGTGCTGGAGCTTCGCGGCGAACCATTGCCGTATGTGCAGTTGCGCGAGCATTTTCAAACCGGCGGCACGCGTTCGATGCGGCAGAACGTTGTCGTAGTGCAGCACGATTCAAATCGAGCGGGGCTGGCGGTGGACAGGCTTTACGGAGCTACACAAACGGTCATAAAGCCTTTGCCGCATGTGTTTAGAAATGTTCCGGGGGTATCGGGATCGGCCATTTTAGGAAATGGACGGGTGGCTCTGATTCTGGATATTCCGGCGCTGATGCGGAGTTTTGAAGCGGAAGCGGCGCGGGTCGCTTGACCGGCGAGTTGTTGAAATGAGCGGGAGCGTCGCGCGGTAAAACGTTTTTTTGAAGAGTGTGACGATCCGGAAAAAAAAGATCAGAAAGTGCTCTTGAGGAGAAAAATATGTTCTTGGGAAATTTGAAAATTGGGACCCGATTGGGGCTAGCGTTCGCCAGTTTGTTGGTGATGGTACTGGGCATCATTGGCCTGGCGGTGCTGCGTCTGGAATCGCAGGACGATCTTCTCGGGAATTTCGCCAACGACCGCGTGCAACAACTGGTGATCACACATAAGTGGGCAAACTCCCTGCTGGAGACGGGGAACTACATCCGCAACATTTACCTTTTCGACCACGACAAGATGAGCGAACAGCTCGCGCGACTGAAAGACTTCAAGAAGCTGCGGGCGGGTTACCGGGCGGACTTGGTAAAAACCATCGATACAGAGCAAGGCAAGGAACTCGTAAAAAATGTGATGGACGCGCGCAACCAGTATGTTCCGCATGAGGACGAATTCATCCGGCTTTTGGAAACAAATCATCCGGATGAGGCGAAAAAAGAATTTCTGGAAAAAATCGTGCCGGAGCAGTCGTCTTATCTGGACGAGATTTATAAGCTGATCGATTACGAAGTGGCGCAAACAGCCGCGGATCGCGAAACGGCCAGAGTAGCGTACACACGGGGACGCGGAATCATTGTGTCGATCGGCGCGCTGGCCACGTTGTTTAGCGCATTGTTTGCCTTTTGGATTACGCGCAGCATCACCAATCCGCTAAAAGCTGCGGTGCAAATTGCGCAGCAGGTGGCAAAAGGCGATTTGACGGGCAACCTAGAAATTAAGACAAAGGACGAGACTGGACAGCTCCTGGAGTCTCTGAAGAACATGAAGGGGAGCTTGACAAACATTGTGGAAGAGGTGCGGAACGGGGCGACGGCGCTGGCTTCCGCGGCAGCGCAAGTTTCCGCTTCCGCCTCGTCACTTTCGCAAGGGTCGAGCGAACAGGCGGCTTCGGTTGAAGAAACGACGGCGAGCCTGGAAGAGATGAGCGCGTCGATCAGTCAAAACGCGGAAAACAGCCGACAAATGGAACAGATGTCCACGAAGGGCGCGAAGGATGCGGAAGAGAGCGGACACGCTGTTGCAGACACGGTCAGCGCCATGGTGACGATCGCGCAGAGAATCTCGATTATCGAGGAGATTGCGTATCAGACCAACTTGCTGGCGCTGAATGCGGCGATCGAAGCGGCGAGGGCCGGCGAGCATGGGCGAGGATTCGCGGTGGTGGCGACGGAAGTTCGGAAGCTGGCGGAGCGCAGCCAGGCCGCAGCGAAGGAAATAGCTGGCCAGGCGGGCGAGAGCGTGAAGGTGGCAGAACGTTCCGGCGAGTTGCTGGGGACGCTGGTTCCGGCGATCCGGAAGACCGCGGATTTGGTGCAGGAAGTGACGGCTGCGTCGCGCGAGCAAGCTTCTGGCGTCAACCAGATCAACAAAGCAATGTCGCAAGTGGATCAGGTTACGCAGCGTAACGCTTCCTCGGTGGAAGAACTTTCGAGTGCGGCGGAGGAGATGTCGTCGCAAGCCGAGGGAATGCAGCAGTTGATGGGCTTTTTCAAAGTGGAAGACTTGCGAGCGGAGTCCGCGGGCGGAGGCGCACGGGGACACGAGAGGCTGAATCCACGGACCTACCGGCAGAATAGAATCGGGAGAGACGGCCGGTTCGCGACGGACGAAGCTTCTTCGAACAGAGACAGCGTGAACGAGGCGGAACGCGACTTCGTGCGGTTCTAACGGGAGAAGCCAATGGAATCCACGATGACAACAGAAGCGGTGGAACAGCAGCAGTACTTAACGTTCCAGATGTCGGACGATGAATACGCCGTTGGAATTCCACACGTGCGGGAAATTATTGAATACAGCGCGGTCACGCGAGTGCCGAAAGCCCCAGCGTGGATCCGCGGAGTGATCAACGTGCGTGGAAGCGTGGTGCCGGTCGTGGATCTGGCGGTGAAGTTCGGAGTGGCGGCGCGGCCGGTTACAAAAACGACGTGCATCATCATTCTCGAGATTAGGCTGGACGGCGAGGACAGCATCATGGGAGTGATCGCGGATGCCGTGAATGAAGTGACCAGCTTTATGGCAGAGGACATCGAGAAGGCGCCTTCGTTTGGGACGCGCGTGCGTATGGAGTATCTGCTGGGGATGGCCAAAATTGGCAAGAAGTTTGCGCTGATGCTGGACATTCACAAGGTGCTGTCGGGCGAAGAGTTTGTGAGGCTCGGCGAAGTGCCTGCGCAGGCAGTTAGAACGGACGCGGATGCAACTGAGAAAATTCGGGCGGATGCGCCGGTAAACGCCACGACGAACGCCGCCGCAAATCCCCGAGCCGGCAAATCGAAAACCTAAAACGCGGAATGAGCGGTGGGCCCTTGTCACGGTCAAATACAAGCGAAAGTGTGCTGCGAAGCGGTATCGCTGAGAAGCCGTGCGCTGATGCGCTGGATGTGTTCCTGGAATTTCAGCCGAAAACGATTACCGAGAAAGAGTTTCTGCGTTTTCAGGAGCTCATTCACCGCGTGTCAGGGATTTGGCTGACATACGCGAAGTCGGCGCTACTGGTGGGCAGGCTCTCGAAGCGGTTGCGGCATCTGGGGCTTGCGACGTTCAGCGAATACTATCGCGTGGTGACGGCGGATCCGGAAGAGCAGACGTGCATGCTGGACGCGATCTCGACAAACGAGACGCGTTTTTTTCGTGAGCCCGGACAATTCGAATTTCTAAAACAGCGAGTTTATCCGCAGTGGCAAAACGATGTGGCGAGGGGTGTGCGTGTCCGCAAGATCAGAGTGTGGAGCGCGGGGTGCTCGACGGGGCAAGAACCTTATTCGCTGGCGATGACTTTGTGCCACCACTTTCCGGCAGCGGCGGGTTGGGAAATTGAGATTGTGGCGACGGATTTGTCGAGCCGCGCGCTGGCGATCGCGCGTGAAGCCACTTGGGCATATACGGCGTGCAGCGAAATTCCAGAAAACTATTTGAGGGCGTTTATGTTGAGGGGTTGCCGGGGGCAGGAAGGGAAGATAAAGGCGGGGCCGGAGATTCGCGCGGCTGTGAATTTTTTCCGGGTCAACCTGAACGAAGCCGAGTATTCGGTGAACGGGCCATTCGATCTGATCTTCTGCAGAAACGTACTGATTTATTTCGACAGGGAAGACCGGGAAAGAATCGTGCGGCGATTGCTGGGTTACTTATCGCCGAAGGGCTTCCTGTTCGTGGGACACGCGGAGAGTTTGCATACGATGCACGACGTGGTACGAAGCGTCATGACCACGGTCTATGCTCCTATCGTGAAAGCGAATCCAGAGGCCGATGCCGCACGATAGCGTAGCGGTGAAGATCCAGGTATTGGTTGTGGATGATTCGGCCGTGGTGCGCCAGGTGATGCAGGCAGTGCTATCGCAAGAAAGCGATATGGAGGTGACTGTTGCGGCGGACCCGATCATTGCGCTTCACAAGATGAAGCAGGTTCGGCCGCACGTAATTATCTTGGATCTTGAAATGCCGCAGATGCATGGGCTCACATTTTTGCGGAAGGTGATGGCGGAAGATCCGATACCGACTTTGATTTGCTCGAGCGTGGCGGGACGCGGGACGGTGGCAGCGATTCGGGCGCTGGAAGAGGGCGCGATTGGGATTGTGACGAAGCCAAAGCTGGGAGTTGGGAATTTTTTGCATGAGTCGGCGGTGATGTTGATTGATACGGTTCGCTCAGCGGCTTCGGCGCGGATGCGAAGGCGAGATGGTTCGACAATGCCGGCGCCGGAGCGCAAAGTTGCTGCAAGCAAAACTAATACGGCCAGCGTGGCTAGTAAGGAAGAGAGAATCGTCGTCATTGGAGCTTCGACGGGGGGAACGGAGGCGCTCGCACAAATTTTGGGCGCGTTGCCTGAGGATTCTCCCGGAATTGTGATTGTGCAGCACATGCCGGAGCAGTTCACGGCGGCGTTTGCGAAATGGTTGGATACGAATTGCGCGATGCACGTGAAGGAAGCCGCGGAAGGAGACCGGGTAAAAAATGGGTGGGTGTTTGTGGCGCCGGGGAATCGGCATTGCACGATACGACGGACGAACGGGCATCTCACGATTCAGGTTGGTGATGGGCCGTTGGTTTCGAGGCACCGGCCGAGCGTGAATGCGTTGTTTCGTTCGGTTGCGCAGGCTGCGGGGGACTCGGCGCTGGGCCTGATACTGACGGGGATGGGAGACGACGGGGCGGACGGACTGTTGGAGATGCGCGACGCGGGTGCGTTTACCATTGCGCAGAATGAAGCGAGCTGCGTAGTGTTTGGGATGCCGAAGGAAGCGATTCGGCGTGGGGCTGCGCACAAAGTGTTGGGGCTGGAGGCTATTCCGGCGGCGGTGGCGAGTTTTGGGACGCACGGGAAGAAAGCGTTTTGAGAAGGCGGAAGAGAGCAGTGGTTACGAAGATGCGTTAGCATTTCCTACCAGATTTCATAAGACTTCAGAGGACGAATTCAGTAGGGAGTCACTTCTTGGAGAGTGCCCTCGGCGTTTTGCGTTTGCTGGACGCCGGAGTGTGTTCGAGGCGGTGCGCTGGGAAGCGCGGTAACGAGTTTGCGCGTGTATTCGTGTTGAGGCGAATTGAAGATGGCACCGGGAGTGCCGCATTCGACGATCTGGCCTTCGTGAAGAATGCAGATGCGGTGGCAGAGAGCTGCGACGGAGAGAAGGTCATGCGAGATATAGAGGATGGCGGTGCCCAGTTCGCGATTCAGGCGCGCGAACAAACTCAGGATTTCGGATTGCGTGATGGGATCGAGGGCGCTGGTGGCTTCGTCGGCGAGCAGGAGCGCGGGGCGATGAAGGATAGCCATGGCGATGCAGACGCGCTGGCCTTGGCCGACGCTTAGCTGCGACGGGCGACGACGGAGAAATTCTTTTTCGTGCGGCAGGCTGACGCTGGTTAAAGCGGATTGAATGGACACCTCGCCTTGCACAGCGTTTCCTGGCTCGTGGGCCTTCCAGGCTTCGGTTAGTTGAGAGCCGATGGACAGAGCGGGATTCAGAGCAGAGAGCGGGCTTTGGAGAACGATGCTGATTTCTTTGCCGCGGATGGCGCGGAGATCTTTTTCGGAACTTTTTAGGAGATCTTTGCCGCGAAACAGAATTTTGCCGTGGACCGAGCCGGACTTGGAGGAGAGGAGTCCCATCAGGGCGAGAGAGAGCGTGCTTTTTCCGGAACCACTTTGGCCAACGAGACCGAGAATTTCCTGGCGGTCGATGCACAGGGAAATATCGCGGAGGACACCGGTTTTGTTGCGGTAGTCGACCGAGAGATTGGCGGCGAGGAGCGGGTGAGGCAGCGTCACTTGTTCGCTCCCGTTTCCGCGGCGGGTTTCAGGCGAAGAGTTTCTATATTCCAGAAGGCCTGGGGATTGAGCACGACGGGTGCGGCGCCGACAATATTAGAGGAGAAGGCTGAGAGAGCGTTTTTGTTGATGAGATAGATGAATGGTTGTTGTTCGGCGACGATTTGCTGGACGCGATCGAATTTGGATTTGCGAAATTTTTCGTCGGGAGTAGAAGCTTGCTCTTGCATGAGTTTGTCAATTTCGGCTTCCCAGGGAGTGGCGGGAGATTTTTGGTTGGGGTTCCACTGATGGTCTTCGCCGGAGCTGAGCCATACAGTCATTTGGCCGTTGGGATCGAGATCGGTGTTTACGAGGCCGAGGAGGCAGGCGTCGTAATCGAAAGTGCGGGTGATGCGCTCGATCAAGGAAGGGAAATCCAGGGTGACGACTTTCAGGGTGATGCCGACCTCGGTGAGGTCCTGCTGAATCATGGCGGCCATTTTTTCGCGCGTGGTGTTTCCGGAATTGGTGATGACGGTGAATTCGACGGGATGGCCGGAACTGTCTTTAAGAGTGCCGTTGTCGAGACGGAAGCCGGCGCTGGAGAGGAGAAGGAGCGCGGCTTGGGGATCGTGCTTGGGAGCGGGAAGCTCAGCGTTAAACCAGAAATGGTTGGAGGGGGAGACGGGGCCGTAGGCCGGGGTGGCGTAACCGTCGAAGACGACACGAGCAAGATCGGCACGGTTAATGGAAAGGGAAACGGCCTGGCGGAAGGCGGTCGTTTGGAACCACTTTCTCTTGTAGTCGGGGAGAGTGGGCGCGGCGGTTTGATTGAACCAGAGTTCCTCGCCGTCGAGGCCGGTGCCAGCGTTTTTGGCGGCGCCGGGGGAATCTTTTTGGAGCTTGCCGAACTGCTCGGCATCGAGGCGGTTGATGAGTTGGAGTTCGCCGCGGCGAAAGCGCATGAGCTCAATGTCACGGTTGCGTTGAACATCGAGGCGGACGGTTTCGATGTAGGGGAGTGGATGGCCTTCCGGATCGTGCTTCCAGTAGTTGGGGTTGCGGCGAAGAAGAACGTGAGAGCCTGCGACGTATTCGGAAACATAGTAGAGGCCGAGGACGCTCATCTCTTTTTTCGGGGACTTTGACGAGAGGATTGCGACCTGATCGAAGAGGCGTTCGAGGCCGGCGACGACAGTTGGAAACGAGATGACGGCAACATCCGGCGATGGCGTCTGGACATCAATGACGCCTGCGCTGGTTCGAAACGCATCACCTGTGGCGGAGTGCGTTTGGGGATCCATGAGGAGTCTCATGGTGTAAGCCACGTCGGCGGAAGAGAACGGAGTTCCATCGGAAAAGTAGAGGCCCTTGCGAAGATGGAAGGTAATTTTGCGGCCGTCGCGGGAGACTTGCCAGGATTCGGCGAGAGCAGGTTCGAGTGTCTGGGTCTGACGATTAACGCGAATCAGGACACCGCCGGTCAAATAGCGGACGTTCTCTGAGGATTCGTCGTCGACGAGAATTGGATTGAAGGTTTTGGGCTCGCTATGAAGGCAAAAATGCAATTCGTCGCCGGACTGGGCGCGGCCGGCAGGTGCCGAAAACAGGAACGAGAATAAAGCTAGCAAAAGAGCAGAAGATCTTCGAGAAGATCGCATCAGGCAAGTTCCTCCGAGCCGGGGAAAATAAATTGGAAACTGATTACGGTTAGAACCAGGACGACTAATGGAACGAGGCGCCAAGGGTTAGCGGAGAGATCTTCACAGCCGCGCAGCAGATTTCCCCAGGATGGCAATGGCTCCATCACTCCCAGCCCCAGCATGCTCAACGTGGCTTCCGTGAGAATGAAGAGCGGTATCGAAATCCAGAATTGCGCCAAAAAGACTGGGCGAAGGCAGGGAAGCACCTGACGAAATAAGATTTGGGACCGGCGATAGCCGAGGGCCTGGGCGAGGAGGATGTGGTCGGAGTCTCGCAAATCTCGGGAAGCTGCCCAGACCACACGCAGGGATGCGGGCCATCCGATAAGACCCAAAGCAAGAAATGTGGCGATGACGGACAGAATGGGGGAAACGTCGAGAGGCAAGATAGAGCGAAGAGCGATCAGCACGAACAGAAGCGGCAACGACATGGAAAGATCAGCGGACGCGAGGATGATCTTTTCGAGCCAGCCACCGCGGAGTCCAGCGATGGCGCCGAGGATAGCGGCAATGATTGAGGCGATGAGCGCGGCAGCGGGCGCCAACAAAAGCGAGACGCGAGTTCCATAAACGAGGCGCGTGAAGAGATCACGTCCCAGAGCATCCGTGCCGAGCCAGTGCGACGAAGAGGGAGCCGCATTGGGGATGTCGCGAAACTGGTGCACATAGGAATAATGGGTGAAGCTGCCAGCGAATACCCCCAAAGCCAAAGTGGCGAGCAGTGCGCCGCGGCACACGAAGCGAAGAGCGCGCTGGACTTTCACGGGCACCTCGCTCGCAGTGTGCCCGAAAAAAGATTGACGCCCGCGGTTACAAGAGTGACGAAAAGAGTGATGCTGGTGAGCAAGGGCAAATCACGATTGAGGGCGGCCTGCCAAGCGAGCTGCCCCACTCCCGGAGAATCGGAAAGCGCCTCGAGGGGAATCGCGGCGCCAAGCGCCAAACTTGTGGAGACTCCGAGAAGCGCCAGAAGGGGAGGCCACGCCACGGGAAGCACATGGCGAAAAAGGATGCGGGCGGGGCTGACCCCGCGGGCGCGGGCAGCGAGCACGAAGGGTTGAGTGTGGACTTGAGCGAGGATGTTGTGCTGGTAGCGAAAGAGCTTTGGAAGCGTGATGACGGCGATGCCCAGAAAGATAGGGGCACGCAAATAGAGGCATAGCAAAGCGACAACCGCGGTGGGCAAGGCAATCAGAATCCCTGTGGCAGCTGTGGCGGAAAACTCCAGCTGCCAGGTTTGCCAGCGAAGGGTGAGAAGCGACAGAAACGACGCGGCGGCCCACGCGATGATCCAACCGAGTAAAACGGTGCGAGCCGTAAAGGGAGCGCGTTCTTTCAGAAGGCCGGCGACGGGGCGCTCGAGGAAGGCCGAGGTGCCGAGATTTCCGTGGACGAGGCCACTGATGTAAGAGCCGTAGTAAGAAAGAAGGCCGTTGCCTAATTGGAGTTGGTTGCGAATAGCATCGCGCGAGGACGCAGAAAGGCGGGAATCAAGCTCGTGTTCGTCGACCCCGAAACCTGGGGCGAAGCGCACTATGGTTGCACATATCAGTGCGCCTACAATCGCGAGCGCGGCGAGCAGAAGAAGTCTCTGCGCGAATTTTAAAATCCCATGTGTCATGGCGGCCAGGTAACACGAAAACTTTCCCCGTCAAATTCATCCCGCTCTAGGAATCACCATCTGCGTTTGCGATGGCAAACCGCGCCCTCGATAGTGGGTTTCCTTGGCTTCATACATGCTGCGATCGGCTTCGGAGAGGAGTTCCTCGGCCGTGACCCCATCTTGCGGATAAAACGCGGCTCCCACGCTGGCGGTAACAACCTTCTTGCCACAAATGGCCTGGCCGGCATCTTCCACGGCAAGCTGTACCCGCGGCAATAGTTCCTTGACGGTTGCGAGCGTAAATTCCGGAAGAACCAGAATGAATTCGTCCCCGCCTAGCCGTCCAACCAGGTCGTATTCACGGCAGACGGTGCGAAATCTCTTCGCAATTTCGACCAGGAGTTTGTTGCCAACTAGATGCCCATAGTTGTCGTTCACGGTCTTAAAACCGTTGAGGTCGCAAAGGAGGACAGCGAGAGGCAAGCCGCTTCGTTCGGAGCGCGACAACTCGCTATCCAAGTGGGCGCAAATCGATCGCGCATTCGGCAGGCCGGTAAGGAAATCCGTACTCGCCGTGTCCTGGGCTCTCTCAAATTCCAGAGAGTTTTCAACCGACAGGCCGAGCTTTGAGCTGGCGGCCAGCAGCATGCGCAAGTGGTCTTTCGTGAAGGCCTGCTTCTCTTTCCGATACAGCGTGAGGACACCTGCCACCCCATCCCTTCCTTGAAGCGGGATAGAGAGAGTGGATCGCAAGACGGAAACGCGGGAAGGATCGCCGAGGTGTTTGGATTCGGCCATAGGATCGCCATTGATAATTGGTTTCTGGTGCTGGGCGACCCAGCCGGAAATGCCCTGGCCAATCGGCACTTCCAAAGCGCGAAAAAGATCGTAGTCGACGCCGTGGACGTAGCGCGGACTCAGCTTTTGATCCTGGCACACGAAGAAGACGATCAAGTCGTGAGGAACCATTTCCTTCAACCGAACCGCGACAACGGAGAGCGTCTCGCGCAAGCTCAAGGAATTCCCAAGAGTCTGAGCCAATTCGAAGAGAAGCTGGGCTTCCTGGCGGGCGGAGACGATCGAGGCCAGAAAAGAGGTTGCACGAACTTCCGCGGCGTTTGGCACTTCTGCGAATCCCGCCGATGGAGCAACAGATCGATTGGGATTAGCCACGGAAGGGAAAGGACTCTTGGTGGTCTCGGACCGGCTGACTACTTGCTCTAGTTCGAGGTACCTCTTTTCGATCGCCCTGACGACTCGCGGATCGAAGCTGGTCTCCATTTCTGAATGCAGGTGCTTCATGGCCTCATCGGCAGATATCGCGCGGCGATACGGCCTTTCCGATGTGAGCGCGTCAAAACAGTCGACGACGGAGAGGATCCGTGCGCCGATCGGAATTGCTTCTTTTTTCAGTCCGTAGGGATATCCGGTTCCATCCCACTTCTCGTGGTGGGAGCGAACAATCGGAACAACGGGGTAGGGAAATTGGACGCGATCGAGGATTTCCGCACCGACGATGGGATGAATCTTCATGCGGTCGAATTCTTCGGGTGTGAGGCGTCCGGGCTTGGAGAGGATTTGCTCCGGAACGGCCAGCTTGCCAATGTCGTGAAGCATGGAGGCTGCGCGCAGGGCATTTAGTTCTGCTTCGCTCAACCCCAAGTCTTTGCCGAGTTGTACGGCGTAGGTTTGCACGCGCCGCAAATGATCGTGGGTGCTGTGGTCCTTGGCTTCGATGGCAAGGGAAAGAGCTTCAATCGTTCGCAGGTGGAGGTCTGCAATTTCTTCGGTATGTTTCTTCTCTGCCTCCAAGCGGTCCAGATAGATGCGGTAAGAGCGGTACATCCAGTAGACAAGAGGCAAAACGAGGATAGCGAATTGCCAGCCGAACGCTCGATTGATTAGGCTTACGGCTCCAGCGATCACCGCGCCCAACAAGTAGTAAGGAAACGACCACAGGTAGCATTCTTTCCAGACGAGAAGAGGATTGCGCTTCTGCATCAGGGCGATGACGCCCGAAACGGACATGGTGTTAATGACGAAGTAGGTCGTGGAAGCAGAGAGCAGCAGCAGGGGCCATCCAAGCCCAAGATGAGAAGCAAAACTACTCCGAAAAACGGCGTTGGCTGCCGTGATGGCGATGGATAGATTAGCAAAGCTGAACGAGAGCTGAACCAACGTCGGACGAGGTTTGGCTTGCCAAATCGACTGCACCAAGCCGCCAAAACAGCCCATGAGCAAGGTCTCGGGGTACGACAGATCCAAGATGCCTACGAGAATGAACAGGAAATTGGCCGACATCGTCGCTTCAATCCCGGGTAACCGCACCTTGAAAATGGAAGCGGCCAGAGCTACGGCGAAGAAGCAGACGAAACGGAGTTCGCTTTCCGGATGCCAATGAAGGAGCGCGTAAGGTAACAGCGGAAGACCGATCACAACTTGCAGCAAGATAAAAGAGCCTGCGGGCCAGCCAAGCCTTTGGCTTCCTTTACCGGGAGCGCCAATGATCCGTCGATAGCTGCTGGCGAATCTGCCAAATGCATCGGAGAGCCAGGAATTTCCGGCTGGAGAGGCGTCGGCGCTGATGTCCGATTCCGGGTGAAGGGCAGGATTCAGCGGACCATTTCTGTCGTTTGTGCGAGGTGTGGGCATGCGTTCTTGCGTCGGCGACTCAAAGATTTACTGAGCCCATTTGGTACAAGTAGTGTCCGTAATAGAGACAGGATTGCCCATAGTACGACTGGGGAGTTTTGTCCCAAGACTAACCCTATATAGGGACCGGGGATAGCGGCCGTTACTTGCCTTGGCGAGGCGGCTTTGGGGAGCAATGGGCAGGGGCTCGGCGCTGACCCGGAGCAGGGGACCCACCTGTACCAGAATGGCCGTTCAGCAGTACTAGGCCTGTCCCACTCCGGTACTATCGACCAAATCAGCCCCCAACTCCTAAAACTAGTGAAGCGCGAGACGACACTATTCGTAACAGGTTCCTTGCACCCGGTTTCACCCAGGAGACAGAGAAAATGGACCTCACGCCCTACAAAGGATCGAAGAAGCAGAATGGGGGGCCGTTGAAGACGACCACGTGGGGCACTCTGATCGCTATCGCGCTATTATTGGGCCTTCTGGGGACAGCCAGCTTCCTCTTCCATCCGTCTGGCAACCCGCAAGTCATTCAAACGACGGCAAATACGACAAGGGGACGGAATAGTGGAACTCCTTCGGTTGCAAAGCACTCCGGCAATCTTAGTTCTAACGGGTTTGGGTTCAATGGCACCCCGACATTCCGGCAGCCCTTGGGAGTTCGAGCGATTGGACCAATTTCTGTCAACAGCCCTGCTGTAGGTATGGCCAACGCGCCTGATCAGCAGGGCGACTCGGGCGGCATAAAGGCCGCGCAGGCTTCCCAACAGGACCCGCTTCAGGGCGGGATGATGACAGGGACGGCCATTACGCAGGCCCAGATCGCGGCGAAGATTGCTCCGGATCTGCGCGGAATTGACCCTACAAAGCCGGTCGATGTCATTGTTCAGTTCAAGAGATCGGCTGGAGCTGCGGACCTAACCGCTGATGGCGCGACCCTCAAGTCCAATCTGTCACTGATCAACGCCCAGCTCGTGACTGTTCAGGGAGCCAATCTGAACAGCCTGGCCTCCCACTCGCAGGTTGCGTACATATCCCCAAATCGCGCGGTACGCGGCGCGATGGACCCTGTCGTTACAGCGGTCAACGCAGATATTGCCTACGCGGACGGTTGGGATGGCACGGGCATTGGTGTCGCGGTCATAGACAGCGGTGTTGGCGCTGTTGATGACCTGAACTCTGATGGGAATGCAAGCCCATCGCGTGTCGTTTATAGCCAAAGCTTTGTACCTGGCGATACCTCCACGGCCGACGCTTACGGCCACGGAACGCATGTGTCGGGTATCGTCGCTGGAAATGCCTACGATTCCACGAACTTACAGACTTACCCGAACGTGTATCGCGGAGTCGCCCCCGAAGCCAACATCATCAGTTTGCGCGTGCTGGACGGCAATGGCACGAGCGTCGACAGCGCGGTGATTGCTGCCATTCAGCAAGCCATCGCTCTGCAGAGCACCTACAACATTCGCGTCATCAATCTGTCGTTGTCTCGCGGCGTGTATGAGAGCTACACGCTCGATCCTCTCTGCCAAGCCGTTGAATCCGCGTGGCAGTCGGGCATCGTCGTGGTGGCCGCGGCCGGCAACATGGGTGAATACTACGATGCCGGCACACAGGGATATGCCACGATCGGCGCGCCCGGCAACGATCCTTACGTGATCACCGTGGGCGCCACCAATACTCATGGTTCCGGCACGCAAGCCGCTCAAACGGTGACGAGCTACAGCTCGAAAGGCCCGACGGCATTTGATCACATCGTAAAGCCGGATCTTGTTGCCCCGGGCAATTCCGTCGTTTCGCTTTTGGCTTCGCAGAATTCCACTCTCATCACCGAGTATCCGTCACTCGCGGTTTTTCCCTGCGATGCGTCCGGCGTGAATTGTGGGTCGCAGCACGGCACAGCGAACTACATGACGATGAGCGGCACGAGCATGGCGACGCCGGTCGTGAGCGGAGTTGTCGCCCTGGTTCTGCAACAAAACCCGTCGCTGACTCCAGATCAGGTGAAAGCGCGCTTGATGGAGACGGCATGGGGTGGATTTAGCCAATACACGACAGCGACGGATTTGGGGACTGGCGTAAGCTATACAATCGAACAAGACATGTTCGCAGCGGGCGCCGGCGCGGTTGACGCTGCTGCCGCTCTCTCCAGTACGAATGTTGCTCCTGCGATTCTTGGATCTGCGATGTCGCCGACGGCCGTGTACAACTCGGCTAACAATACCGTGACCATCGCCAGTGCTCCGGGAACGGTGTGGACTAATCCGAATGTCTGGGGCAATTCCGTAATTTGGGGTAACTCCGTGGTTTGGGGGAACTCCGTGGTCTGGGGCAACTCGGTAGTCTGGGGTAACTCCGTGGTTTGGGGAAACTCCGTCGTTTGGGGCAACTAATGCCGCGAGCAGCTAAGATTTATATTTCGCTGGTGTTATGTTCCGGAGCCGCGGTCCTGCTCATGGCAGCAGAGTCGTGGTCTTCAGCCGGCCTGTCCCAGTTCTTGATACTCCTGGGTCTCGCGGCCGTGTCTTCAACGCTCAAGTTCCACATCCCGGGCATCGAGAGCACCATGTCACCGAACTTTGCCTTCCTGCTTCTCGCGATGCTCTGCTGCAATTTTTCGCAAGTAGTGACGATCGCATTGGTCGCCGCTTTGGTGCAATCGCTGTGGGCGGCCAAGCGGGCGCGCCTTGTTCAGGTCGCATTTAGCGCCGCAGCTCTGGTGTTGAGCGCCAGTGTGGCATTTCAATGTGCGCACTTTCTCTTGGGATTAAGCAGCTCGAGCTCACCGGTTGTTTTCGCGATTCTTGCAGGATGCTTGTATCTTCCGCTCAACACGGCTCTGGTGTCTGCCGTAATCGGGCTGGTCGAAGGCCGGTCCTTGTGGCAAGTCGGCAGGATCTGCTACGAATGCGTCTTCCCTTATTTCATGGGCGGCATCGTTTTTGCGGGAATGGTGAGCAGTGCATTCTCAGGTTCCAAGGTTTGGCAGGGTGCTACGGTGCTCTTTCCCGTGGCCGTACTCGGCTACCTATATTCCTTGAGCCGGATGCCAACTGTTGCGGCAGTCTCCTCGCATCCAGTCCCCGCGGCGGTCGAAGAGGAAGAACTCGTCGAAGTTGGCTCATCTCAGTCGCACCACCGGCGTTGATCCATTCCCAAAACATGCGTTCTATGTTGTGTTTTCGCTAGAGGATACCGAGCACAACCAGTGGATCCAGTATCCGGGCATGCGTTAGGTGGAGACGGCGTGTAGAGAAGTGATTGCGGCCTGTCGGGCTATTTCTAAGAGCGAGTGCGAACCGGCGCTGAAGAAGAGCACCAGTCTGGCCGACGCGAGCCATTACGGACAGGCATGGGTCGTGGTAGACTGACACGGTAGGTTGTTGAACATCTCGCGGACGAAGAACTCCCATACGTCCTAGTAAGTGTTGGTGAGGTGGCCGCCCCCAGGGTCGTGCGCGAGCGGGGCGAACTTACACGGCGTGTGTTTCAGTGGCAGTGGTAATCTTGTTTGGAGTTTGGAGCAGGAAGAAACGCAAGTGGTAGCGGCCAATACCACCTCCTGGCGATCTTCGTGTGAAACTCCGCAGGATGATTAGTTTAGTTTAGGGGCGTAGCTCAGTGGTAGAGCAGCGGCCTTTTAAGCCGAAGGTCGTGGGTTCGATCCCCACCGCCCCTACCAAACAACTTTTTTCCCATCGACAAGTTAACGAATTGTCGAAGCAACAAAGCGAGCAGGCGAGAGCCTCATCGGTGGCGCCCATAGCTCTTGCAAATGAGCATTCGAGACCCGGGCGTAAGTGTCCAATACTCTCTTCTGGTAAAGCCCGTTCAGCGGGATGCAACCCGCCCGCTCGAGCCGAAAGTCGTCTCAGGCGGTTCTCGGGCTGCCCCTTAGGAAGTGGAAGACTAGCATGATGATGCCAACCACAAGCAGAATGTGGATGAGTCCCGAGCTTACATGAAACGCCAGAAAGCCAAGCAACCAGAGAACAATTAAAACCAACGCAAGAAATCCAAGCATTTGTTTTCTCCTCAAGTCTAAGCGAGCGGCTCAAGGGATTTCACGCTCGCATAGTGCGGAAGGCCGCGCCAGAAGCTCCTCACCCAATCAGATATTAGAAGTGCTGAAGAGGGAAGTCTGTCCTGTTTTAAACAGCGCAAAGTTGTGATTGAGGGCGGGGAAGAGATTAGCGATCGGCACCGCAAGCCAAACAGGCTGTCCATAGTGCCGACAGATTCCGGGCGAACAGAAAGCATTCCATAATTTAAGGCTTGCGAGAGATGCCAGCGCTGATTCAGCGCGACGGATCTTCTGTGTTTTTCGAGGGACCCGATTTCCCCAAGACGGAGTTCACAAAACGGCGAAGGGATGAAAAGAACTCGGCCCAGCCCTGCTTTCCGGTCCTTGTCATTCTCCCTTCGCCATTTATTCAGGAATCGTACAAAGGTCGGAAACAGGCGTCTGTATCTTTTTGAACAAAGGGTTGTTCTGTTTCACATTCGTTGTCCGAAACGATGGAGAACAGAAAGCCGGCTGAGACGGCGAGTCGTTGAGGAGTGCAGTGGCCCGCATCAGAATGCTGGACCAGGCGGACGCTTGCGGCTATTGCTCGGGTAGCTTCTCTTCGAGTTCGGTGGCCAATTTGTGAACATCGGTGGTTTCGCTGAACCCCTGGACTTGCTGCCTCGCCGATTTCACGTCGACGCCCGAGTGTTGGCATAGTTTTTGTAACATCTGCAGCATCATGGTGAGTTCTTGTTCGGCCAGCATCCCAACCTGAAGATCGAGATGTGCGCGCCTCTCCGCCTGACGAGACATGCGATTCTGACTGATCAGCACGAAGATGGTCAGGAACACGCTCTCCGATGAGACAAAAAGGGCCAAAATGCCGAAAGGGAAGGGATCGAACGCATTCACCCCAGGAATCAAGTTGAGATTCGTGGCGATCCACCCGGCGACCAAAATCACATGCAGTAGAAGGAATTTAGGGCTGCCGATAAATCTTACAACTGCATCACTCTGGCGTTCCGTGCGCGTCCGGCGATCTAAGGCTTCCTCTTCCAGCTTGGCGATGGCGGCAATATTGAATTGCGTCGGATTTTCCGCGATTTGATCGGATATCGTTTTATCCATGGAGTTCCAGCAATCTAGAGAGCGGCTTTGGCTTGCTGGGTCGTAGCCGGCGGAATGCTTTCTTTCTTCCAATCTACTTTGGGTTGGCGGCGCTGGTTTGTGCTGGAACATCCGCCTCAGCCGGATAGACGATGATCTCCACGGTGCCCCAGCCGGAATCCGGCGCGTCGCTCTTCCCTTTGCCGCGTCCCAGAGTTTTGAGCTGCGTATCATCAAACGAGAAATTGTTGACGAGATAGTCTCGCACCACCATCGCGCGGGCTTGGGTGAGTACCAAGTCCTTTTGTTCATCGCCCGTCATGCCCGCGGAAACGATGACGACCGCGACACCAAATTCCGTGTCCGCGAGAAACTGCCCGGCAGCGCGCAAGGATTTCTCGTTCTTGGGTTTGGCCGTATCTGCCTTGTCGAACAGCTTCTTGGAATCAAAAGCGAATGATTTTAGAGGCGGAGAATCAGGAAGCTTTGCGATTTCATTTTTCTCAAGATCGGAAGAACTTTCATAACCGCGTTTCTTGAAGTATCCGCGCACCAGGAAATTTTGCTTCATCGCTTCCATATTTTCCTGGAAAGCGGTCACTCCTGCTTGGGCATGGTTGACGGTGTCCCGCAAGCCGGCAGAGGTTTCATCCAGCTGCGTATACACCTTCTTATCGTTCACCAGGGCGCCGATGGTTCCCTCGCCTTGATTGATTTTCGTACTGATGGAGCTCAGATTGGCGGTAACCACTGTCACGTTGTTCAGAGCCGCCTGGCTGGTGACTAGAATCCCGTCGGCCTTTTTCATAAGATCCGCGATGACCAGCGGAGGCTCGCTTCCAATCATGTCGTCGTCTTTCACATTCGCCGCATCGGCGGAACCAAAGGAGATCGCGACATATTCATTGCCCAGCAGGCCTTCCGTCTCAATCGAAGCCATGGAGTCTTGCTTAAGGATGGCATGTGTGGAGCGCTGCAGATCCATCAGCACGGTAACCTTGTCGGTCGGTTTGTTCGGCAGGTCGATTTCGCGGACTGTGCCTGTATGCACACCGGCAATGCGCACCTCCGCGCCCGCATCCAGGCCTACCACGGTGGCGAACTGCGCCTTCAATCGATACGTGGGGCTGAACAGATATTGCTTGCTCCCGATAATGAAAACTCCCGCCGCCAGAATCGCCAGCGTTGCGATGATAAATGCTCCAAGCCTCGCAGCCCTTGACATATGCGCTCCCTAGGAATCCCGCTTCATGAATTCCATCACAAATTTGTTTTCGCTTTTCTCAAGATCCTGGAAGCTTCCTTCGATCAGCACATTTCCTTCATGCAGAATCGCCAAACGGTCCGCGATGGTCTTCGCGCTTTGCAGGTCGTGCGTGACCACGATCGACGCCATGTGATTTTCCTCCTGCAGCTTGAGAATCAGCTCGTCGATCTCGCCGGAGGTGATGGGATCGAGGCCCGCGGTGGGCTCATCGAGCAAGAGGATGCCGGGCTTGAGAGCGAGCGCGCGGGCCAGGCCAACGCGCTTCTGCATCCCGCCGGAAATATCGCTGGGCTTCTTCTTGAGATCGCCTCCCATGCCCACGCTGGCCAGCAGTTCCTTGACGCGGTCGCCCCGCTGTTTTTTCGTCATTTCGGTGTGGCGCTTCAATGGGAAAGCAATGTTCTGCTCAACAGTCAAAGAGTCGTACAGCGCCGCGCTTTGAAACAAGAAACCCATTTTTTTCCGGATCTCATTCATCGTCCGGAGATCGAGTCCGGTAATTTCCTGCCCATTCACGAGAATGGATCCCGAATCTGGCTGTTGCAGGCCGATGATGAGCTTGAGAAGCACGCTCTTCCCCGTGCCGCTGCGTCCGAGAATCGCCAGAGTGTTGCCACTCTTGACGGTCAGATTGACTCCGTTTAGCACGACCTGACTCCCAAAGGACTTGTGCAACCCTCGGAGGACTACCGCGGGTCCATCGCTCTGCGACCCGGAGTTTTCGATTGCCGATGTGGCGCTGCTCTCCGGCGCATCAAGCAGGACTTGCTGTTCGGGGAGGGTCATGGAAAGAACACCAGGATTAATTTCACCAGGACGACGTCGGCCAGAATTACAAACAGGGAAGAGAGCACCACAGAACTCGTAGCCGATAGCCCGACACCCGCTGTGCCACCGCGAGTGCGCATGCCCTGGAAGCAGCCAATCATCCCGATGATCAGGCCGAAGACGGCCGTTCGAAAGGTTGGGGCAAGAAAATCGCTGAATGTAGTGCCGCCGAACCCGTGATGAATGAACTTCGCGAAGGAAATGGGATCGACGAGCGTATCCGCGATCCAGCCGAACAGGATGCCGAAGAAGTCCGACACAAGGGTCAGCATGGGGAGCATCAAGATGCAAGCCACGATGCGTGTGAACGCCAAGTATTTGTAGGGATTTACACCGGAAGCTTCGATGGCATCGATCTGCTCCGTCACTTTCATCGAGCCCAATTCCGCACCGATGCCAGCGCCTACCCTGCCGCTGACCACCAAGCCGGTCACGATGGGGCCCGTCTCGTGAATGATGGAGAAAACGAGCGCGGCGGGAAGCATGGACTTGGCGCCGAATCGAACCAGACTGCTGCGGCTTTCCAGGGAGAGAACTGCGCCGATGGCCGCGCCCGCCAAGGCCACCAGCGGCAAAGACTTGGAGCCTATTTCATCAAGCTGCCGCATCAGTTCGCGGCCTTCAAAGGGCCTGCGAAATGCCGCGTGCATCACCCGCCATGCAAAAATGCCAAGCTCTCCGAACCATTCCAGGAAGCCGTTGAATGGACTCCACAGGGAACTCAGTGTGGCTCGCATCAGAGACGGAACTTCCGGCACGTCCTGGCCGATCAAGCGATGAGGAATGCTAGCGTTGTGGCTCACAATTTTGTTCAGTGCCCTTAGTGATTCGAGCTGCTCTCGGTCGCTCCCGGAGATCCAGCGCGATCCAGTTGGCTAAAGAGCGTGTGCGGCCCGCCATAAATAAATTCACGCGCGATATTTCCAGCCATAAACGCCAGCAGAGCGTAGTTGCCCATGCGTAAGCCGTCTTTGGCATCGTAGCGGCCGGGATACCAGCCGTACACAGCCGTCATCGTGCCCGCGTACGGCGCGATGAGTGCGGGGAAGGACAAGCGCCGGTGGCCATCTTCGCCGCGGCGCGCTGTCACCGTCGAGATCACCGCATGTTCCATCCGCCGAGCGATGCCTTTGCACTCGCAGCGGTAATAGATCGTGTCTTCACGGAAGGCTTCCGCTAACGCATACCGCGTCGTCGTTGTGGCCAGCGCGATGCCGAAATCCGATCCGACTCGTTCGCCGTAGGCTTTGAAGCCCTGCCCCCATTCTGGAGGCGTATTGTGTGCCTGGTTGACAGCACCCAGAATTGCCGCGCCGGCGATCGGATACGGGCCGAAAGCGTCAAATAAGTAATTCCTAATCTTGATCTTCTCCGTCGGTCGGACGTAGGTCAGTTTTAGTTCTGCGTGCGTTGTGCCGGAGAATCGGGTAGCGACGTTGTCAGAGGAAGATCCTTCGCCTGCGGCGGCCTGGGCTCTTGCCGAAGACGCGAACATTCCCATGCTCGTGATCGCGATCAAGACGGGTAGAACTCTCTGCCTCTTCATGTGAAATTCTCCATAACTGATATTTCAGAAATTCGGTCGAGGACGGCTGTAGTAACGAGCCAGAGAGGATCCAAGATCCCAGCGTTAGAGATAACATGTCCGGAATTCAGTTGTCTGTCCCAAAGGGGACACAACCGGTCCAGAGTCTTCGCGTTAGCTGCGCACTACAGCGCACAGAAAGCTTGTGTGGAAGGAATTATGCGACATCTTTTTGCGCGTTAGTTCACATCCGAGGAAGGCGACCGAAATCCGTGAGCCGTGGTCTGCCGGGATGCTTGAAGATTGGCAGAGTATGACCAGCGGTAGAATCGGAGATCGCATTTTTCACAGCGAATCGGCCTTACAAACATCGCGGCTAGAAGCAGTCTCTCCAGAATTCCTCTCCGCCTGGATAGATGGATTTTTTCGCTTTGGCAAAGCGGGCAATGCAACATTGCGTTTCTCCCGGGGGCACACGTGCATCCAATTGCCAATCTATCTTCAAGCGTGAAGAGCCTCGCGTCTGTCTCTTTTTGTACATAGAACTCTGGTGGATGCAATTGTCGAGTCGCGAGCCAACCTGGTTTCTCCTCGCGATTTTCCGGCGCTCATTAGAAAACCGCCACCAAGTAAATGTTCAAAACGGTACAGACTCTGACCCGATAGGGGGCATATGGTGCACGTGAAGGGGTCGACCTTCTAGCAGCTCATCCGCATTTGTGTGAGCGGCTTCGGTTGATTGTGTGTGCTTCCATGTCAAACCTGGCGCAGAACGATTTACGGTCTGATCTGGCGAGTCAGTGGTCGGAGAGCAAAGCTACTCATAAACGGCGGCCCCTCCGGGTCTTGTTCGTCCATCGCGATGCAGACGTGGTGGACAACTGTCTGGAAGAGCTAAAAAAAGCGCAATTCATGGTGAGCGCTGATTTCGTTTTGAATCTTGCGCAATGCGGAGAGCGCCTGCGCTGCCAATCCTACGATGTAGTGGTTGCCGAATATCCCTGTCCGAGCTTGAGGGGATCTCAGGCGCTGCAAGTCCTCCACAAAGAATTACAGGAGACACCTTTATTGTTCGTTGCCAGCGCCATGCGAAGTGAGTCCATCGCACAACTGGCGGCCGACGGTGCCTTTGATTGCGTCGAACGTGACCACGTCGCTCTGTTGCCGATGGCCGTTCGTCAAGCACTGAACGAAAAGAAACTCCGAGAGGAGCTGGATGTCGCGCGAAAAGCCTTGCGGCATTCCCAATCGCTGTATCGCGCGCTGGTGGATAATCCTGCCTATGGAATCTTCAGATGCAACGCGCAAGGAGAGGCCATCGACGTTAATCAAGCTCTGGTCACCATGCTTGGTTACGCGAGCAAACAAGAACTCCTGACTGCGAATCACTCGACCGAGTTCCTCTCAAGTTTCGGTGAAGGCTCTTCTTTGGTGGGACGCTCCACCGAAGCAAAGCGAATCGAGCCCCTTGAAATAGAGTGGAAGCGGAAGGACGGGACGAGTCTGAAAGCCAGGCTAAGCGGCCGGGGCATCTATGACGACCATGGAAATTTTGCCGGCCGCGAAATCATCGCCGTTGACGTTACGGAACAGAGAACGCTCGAGGATCAACTGCGTCATCAGGCATCCAGCGATTCGCTGACCGGTTTGTCCAATCATCGCCGTCTTTTCGAGGTCTTGCAGGCGGAAATCAGCCGATCCAGTCGAACCAGTCGGGAGTTTTCTCTCATTTTGCTGGACCTCGATGGACTGAAAGAGATAAACGACAAACACGGACATGGCACAGGTGATCGGGCGCTGTGGCGGCTAGGGCAGATCCTGCGAGACTGCTGCCGGTCATTAGACACCGCGGCACGTCACGGTGGGGATGAGTTTGCGCTGGTGCTACCGGAAACTGGGATGGCCGCGGCTACCTTGGTGGCACAACGGATTTGCGATCTACTCGCGAAGGAAGCCGAACAGCCCGCGCTTTCGGTAAGCCTGGGAATCGCCAGTCATCCGAAGGACGCGGGAACGATCGGAACTCTGCTGTACGTGGCGGACAGGGCCCTCTATGCGATGAAAGACAAGCGCCCCAAAGCTTCTTCGGCCCGACCAAACGAGTTCGCCGACGCAAACGGCTTGGCAAGGCGGAAATCCAGTGGATGAACATCGCTACCGCCCGCCAGAGAGGCGGTTGATTCCCATGCAGCTTCAGCAATCCGAAAGCAGAGCTCACTACCTGCTGGAAGCAGAAGAGCAAATACTTCGGTCGATTGCCGCCCGGGCTGCCGTTCCCGAGATTCTAAACGAAATCTGTTCAGCGCTTGATCGTCAAATCGGGAACATGGTCTCTCTGATCTCCGCCCCGGAAGACGATGTGACCAACACCGCGGAAATTGCGCGCAACGCCATGCTCTTTGGGCTGCACATTTTCTCTTCTACCGGTATTTTCGGCGAATGCGGCGAAGAGCTCGGCTCTTTGCAGTTGTACAGTTGCAGTGTGCGAGACCCCTCCGCCCATGAGGTTAAGCTCATCGCGAGGGCGGCATGTCTGGCTGCCATTGTGATGGAGCGTCATACGAAATCTGGCTATCAGACCGATAGCTGTAGTCCGGAAAAAGGCCGGTGGGGGAGCCGCACACGGAAGCCCGTTTCGATGAACTAATTTTCAGCCATGCTTCCCATGGTTCAGCGGATGGATACAGACCATTCGTCTTCCGCCGCGACAACTAAAACAGCAGTTGCCGTCATTCGTGTAAGACGACACTCAACAGAGAAGTATTGATCTGCAGCACGCCGTTGTACTTGATGAAACCAAGCTTCCTGAATTTGTTCATGAAAAAATTAACCCGAGAGCGCGTTGTACCAATCATCTCGGCAAGTGTTTCTTGCGAAATGGCGGGTAGTACGGCGTGGGGCGAGTCGTCTTTACCGTAGCGAGCGAGCAAGAGCAGGGTACGGGCGAGCCGCTTTTCGCTGGAGTTGAAAAGTTGATCGACCAGGTCCTCTTCGATGCGAATGTTCCTGGCCAGCATGAACGCGATGAACCTGTCAGATAGGGTATGCTGCTCGTGAAGCACCCTGAACATTTCATTTTTTTCAATCACGAGAACGGTGCTCGGCGTAATGGCCTGGGCCGTCCCCATGCGGATGGACTGCCCGGCCAAACAGCCTTCGCCGAAGAAGTCGCGCGGGCCTAAAATGGCGACGACCGCCTCTTTGCCGCCTTCGCTGACGACGGAGAGCCGCACACTTCCTTCTTGCAGATATATTACGCCTGTCGCCGCGTCGCCTTGCGAGTAGACCACGTCGCCTTTCTGGAGCTGTTTCACTTTTCTGGCGACACCGGCGGAGTCAAGAAACGCTTGTACATCGAATCCGCCCTTTTCTTCCAGGATGGCTTGGGATTTCTTGTTTCTAGGATTCATGGTTAGTTTAATGACTCCACTTGAGCGGTGGTGTGAGGTTGGGTGAGGGATCGCTCTTCCGCCTCCGAGAAAGCTTCGCTCAGCTTTTCCTTATCGATTTCTTGAGACGGCTCGCTCGCCGCTTCCGCCAGTCTTTGGTCTTCAACAATCTTTTTGATGATCTCCAGCGGAACTTGCTCGAAATGAGTTCTTGAATTGAACATGGGAACCGTCCCTTCGCTTAGAAGCTAGCAGGGGGGAAGTGATACGGGTCAGATCTTTTCGGAATCTTTTGATAGCTGAAGTGATGAGTTTTCCGGGATTAGACGTTTCGTTTATCCGAAACTCGGATTCGTCCCTCCCCCGCACAGTCACGTCTTGCGGGGCCTGCTTCAGGAGCTTCTGTTTTTTACTTGCAGGACTCGCTACGCTGAGATACGATAACGCCACGTTAGCATAGCGTTTCAACGCAAGGATGGGCTATATGGGGAGCGCCCAATTGAAAACCGGACCCACTCATTTCAAGACCATGGTGCAACTGGATGTCCCGCAGGGCCGGAATGGAAAGCACAAGCTGATTGTCAGCACCATCCTCAAGGATCTGGACCGTCTTAAAGCTGGCGCTGCGATTAAAATCCCATTGGCTGAGTTGGTTGGATCCAAGGAAAAAATCCGCTCCGCTTTGAATCGCGCTACTCGGAAAGTCGGCCGTAAGGTTGCTACCGCCAGCGACGCCTCTTTCTTGTACGTTTGGAACGTAACCGAATAGCTCGGGCCACTGGGCTTTCCCCTTACTGGCAAATCTTCCACTCGCGCAATTTCCTGCGCGGACAATCTTCGAAACTGTATACAAGAGAACAGACGCGCACCTCGATAAGGTCCAACATTGCGTCGCGGAATAAGGATTGTGGTGTTGGCCAGTCCCTCTTCTTCGGCAATTTCTCCGCGGCCCGCATAATCGCTGAGGAAATCGAACAACACGTTAGCGGCTCTTGGGATCCGTGCGGAAGTGTCTCGCACCACGGACAGAAAGGTAAAAGTATGCCTCTCATTCAAGTTTTTATTGCCCTGATCGTAGTGGGCGTCCTGCTGTGGCTGGTCAATCGTTTCATTCCCATGGCGGGCAGCATTAAATCGATCTTGAACGCAGTCGTCGTCATATGCGTCGTGCTCTGGCTCCTCAACGTATTCGGATTATTCCACTCCCTTTCGAATATCCGCGTCGGCTAGTAAACGCGGCCTGGTGAACGCGTCGCTGCGGGGAATGCCTCCGGGCGAAGGACCATAAGCGGCCATCGAAAACAAAAGGCGCAGCACGTACGGTCAGTGATAAGCGCATCGGTAAGTGCAACGGAGACAAGAAATGAAATCAATCAAAGTAATGATTACTGCAGCACTGTTTCTGATTTTCGGGAGTGCGCAGCCGGCTAATGCACGGCAAGAGAAATCGGAAGAGAAGGCCAAGCCGGCGCAGCAGCAACAGGCCAAACCGGAGAAGCAAGAGCAAGCCAAGCCTGCAGCGCGGGAACCTCAGGCTAAACCGGAAAAGCAGGAGCAGGCGAAGGCGCCAAAACAAGAGCCACAGGCCAAGCCACAGCAACAACAGAAGCAACAGCAGGCTAAGGCCGCCAAACAGGAGCCTCAGGCAAAGCCCGAAAAACAGCAACAAGCCAAGGCCCCGAAACAAGAGCAAGCCAAGCCCGAAAAACAACAGCAGCAAGCGAAGGCGCAGCAGCAGCCTCACCAACAGGCCGTCAAATCTTCTCAACCCCCCCAGCGCACACAACAAGCAATCGCCAGGCAGCGTGCGCAGCCGGCTCTTCGTCTAAGCGCCAGGGGCAGCGGCCGAATTCCAGACGACCGTTTCCGCGCCAATTTTGGCAGCGGCCATAACTTCCACATGGGGAATCCTGTTTTGGTTGGCGGATATTCCCGCTTTCAGTACGGCGGCTTTTGGTTTGGATTCGTTCAACCTTGGCCAGTGGGCTGGTATTACACGGACGACGTCTACATCGATTACGTCGACGGCGGCTATTACATGTATAACCCGTACTATCCCGGTGCTCGCTTCTCGATCAGCGTCGTGATCTAACGCACGGCACTGTGCGTGGATCTAATACCACCCGGCCCGGCGCGGCGCGGTAATCCATCAAGAAAAAGGAATCTCGCCGGGGCAGGGAACTTGAATCCTGTTATCTGAATTCGTTGCGAAGGAGCAAATCATGCTTGGAACTATCTTGATTATCTTTTTGATTTTGGCGCTCTTTGGCGCGCTTCCGCGATGGTCGCACAGTCGAGATTGGGGCTACCGGCCGACCGGAGGCCTCGGGCTCATTCTTGTCATCGTCGTAATTCTAGTGCTGCTCGGACGCATTTAGACTTTACCGCTCCTGCCGGGCTGGAGGTACGCAATGGATGAGTCCAGGCTGCACGCAATTCAGTTTCTCGAAAAAGAGATTAAGACCTACGCGGCGCTTTCCTTGTTCCTGTCCAAGCGCGGCATAAAAGTCGACCTGTTGCTGGGCGCGAAAAAAACCTTGATCAGCCCGTCTTTCTACAAAGAGCGAATGAAAGAAGCCAAGAAACTTGTCCATGAGCTCCGAAGCAAGAAGTAGGACTCACTTCTGGCGATCTCGTCCTCCCGATGGTTGGGTTCCCGCCGGCATCCGTCTGGTCGCGATACTTGCCGCACTGCTTCTGTGCGCTAGTGCTTCGCCCGCGTACTCCGTGCTCACCCACGAGGAAATCGTCGACCTGGTGTGGACCGCGGAGATCAGCCCGCTTCTTCTGAAACGATTTCCTGCTTTAACAGAAGCCCAACTCAAAGAAGCGCACGGCTACGCGTATGGTGGCGCCGTCATTCAGGATCTTGGCTACTATCCCTTTGGAAGCGTGGAATTCAGCAATTTGGTCCATTACGTTCGCAGCGGTGACTTCGTTCGAGAACTGCTCGCGCAGAGCCAGGATGCCAACGAGTACGCCTTCGCCCTAGGCGCGCTTGCGCACTATGCTTCGGATATCGCCGGCCATCCGGCCGTAAACGCCGCCGTTGCCATCCAATATCCCAAGCTGCGGGCGAAATACGGAAACTCCGTCAAATACGCAGAAGACCACACTGCACATTTGAAAACGGAATTCGGTTTCGACATGGTGCAAGTCGCGAAGAATCGCTATGCCTCGCAGCAATATCACGATTTCATCGGTTTCCAGGTGTCCAAACCTCTTCTGGAGCGAACTTTTCCCATCGTTTACGGCGTCGAGCTAAAAGACGTGCTTGCGCATGAGGATCTCGCCATCGGCTCCTATCGCTTCGCTGTCAGCCGCATGATTCCGGAGATGACCAGAGTCGCTCTGCGCACCCACGAGAAAGACATGATGAAAGAGACGCCCGACTTCGCGAAAAAGAAGTTTCTCTACCGGCTCTCGCGCTCCGATTATGAAAAGGAGTGGGGCAAGGACTATAAAAAAGACGGTTTCAAAACGCGCCTGTTTGCGATTTTTCTGCGATTTATGCCGAAAATCGGCCCCTTCAAAGCCCTGGCGTTCAACAATCCCACCGCACAGACCGAGGACATGTATTTCAAGAGCATCAACACCACCGTCGATCAATACCGCATCTATCTGACGCAGGTCGGCGCCGGCTCTCTGGAACTTATGAACACCGATTTTGACACCGGCAAAGAAACCAAAGCAGCCGAGTATTCTTTGACCGACGAAACCTACGCAAAGCTCCTGGGTCAGCTGACAGCTCGCAAGTTCGATCTCACGTCACCCGAACTCCGAGACAACATCCTGAATTTTTATTCGGACCTCTCTCTTCCTTTAGAAACCAAGAAGGACAATGCTCAGTGGCAGAGTGTTCTAGCCTCGCTTGATCAATTGAAGTCAGCGGCTCCTAATGCAAGCGTCGCGCCCGCTGTGTCCCAGCAGACGCCTAGATAAGGCCACCATGCCAAGGGGATATCTTGCGTAGAACGAATACCAGCGAGTTCACCTGCGGGCTAGTCGTCACGATCGTGGCGCTCGGTTGCTGCTCTTCTTACGTTCGTGAACTTCTCATCTCTCTCGCCGTGTTTAGTGTTGCTTTCGCAGTCCTCACGCTGGCTGCTCTGGCAGCGGTTATCTTCTGGTGGGCAAGCGAGAAGGTCGCAAACAAAACAGGCCCCGCGTCACGGAAGGTGCTTGCGTTTTCCCGCCGTATCCTGGCCGCCTACGAAAGACCATAGGCCACCAAGAAAAATCTCTCCTTTTGCTTCAAATCTGTAAATAAGCGCCGAAACTGTGCGCAAGTGAACAGCTATTCTCTCTGCCCCGCACTATGATGCTTTCTCCAGAAACAAATTAATTCGCAAAATCTTGGGAGGAAATGCATATGAAGTTCGTAAAGACAATTTTCGCAGTGCTTTCGCTTACACTGCTCGCCGTCACGTTAACCCCTGGCGCCCGTGCGGATGAGTGGAACAAAAAGACCGTAATGACTTTTAGTCAACCGGTGGAAATCCCTGGGCAGATTCTGCCTGCCGGAACCTACACGTTCGTACTGCTCGACTCGCCCGCCGACCGCCACATCGTCCAAATTTTCAACGCGGACGGCTCACATATCATCGCCACTGTCCTGGCAATCAACAACTACCGTCTCAGACCGACCGGCGACACTGTTGTCAAGTTCGCAGAGCGCGCTGGCGACAACCCCGAAGCCCTCAAGGCGTGGTTTTATCCCGGCGATAACTTCGGCCAGGAATTTGTTTATCCGAAGCAGAGAGCCATCGAACTGGCTGTGATTGTGAAAGAACCAGTTCCCGCACTCGCCGCAGACACTGACATCAAAGTGGTCCCCATAGTCGCGGAAACTCCGGAACAGAAGGAAGTGCCCGTAGCCGATGCGATCCAGATCACTCCCCCGGCCGCGGAAGCCGTTACTCCTGCTCCAGTCGTTCAGGAAACTACCCCTGCGCCTGCAGTGGAAACTGCTCCAGCACCCGTCGTAGAAACTCAGCAACTACCGCAAACCGCGAGCCAGCTTCCTTTGATCATGCTGCTCGGCTTGTCGGCCATCGGCGCAGCGCTTCTTCTGAAGCGTTTCTCGAACTAAGGCCCGGTCGCAAATGCAGTGAACCTCCAGCGCGCCGCGGGCTTGAACCATCATCTTCATCCCGCGGCGTGAGGAGATTTTCCAGTGACTCCGAATACTCGACCCTACACTTTCGCACTTCCGCCGCAATGTTGCGCGCTCGCCGCCCTGCTGTTCTTTTGTAGCTTGACGGTCGCGGCATTTTCGCAATCTCAGCAATCAACTCCACCTGAGCCTACGGCCTCCGCAACAATCTCGGTGAACTCAGATCTCGTGGCCATCCCAGTCCGCGTGACGGACTCCAATGGAAATGTCATCTCGGGATTGACTCTGCAAGACTTCAGCGTCTTTGAGGATGGCCGCCCGCAAAAGCTCACTCTCTTTCAACAGGAAGACTCTCCCGTGACCGTTGGCCTGGTCGTCGATCACAGCCGCAGCATGGGTCCAAAGCTCGCCGAAGTTACCGCTGCCGTTCTTGCCTTCGCTCATTCCAGCAATCCTCAAGACGAGATGTTCGTCGTCGATTTCAACGATGACGTCTGGCTCCAGATGCTGGGCGGGAAGCCTTTCACCCACAGCGCGGATGATCTCGAGAAAGAAATCGCGGCCGTTTCCGCGCGCGGGCGAACCGCCCTCTATGACGCGGTAGCGGAGGGCCTTAACCATCTCCGTTTCGGCCATTGTGAGAAAAAAGCATTGATCATCGTGAGCGACGGCGGCGACAACGCCAGCCATCAAAAGTTTTCGCAAATTCTCGCTCTCGCTCAACGCTCTCAAGTCTTGATCTATTCCATCATTTTGCAGGGAGATGGCCAGGAGGAAAACCCTGGCGTCCTTCGGCGGCTCAGCAAAAGCACAGGTGGAATCTCTTACTCTCCAAGCTCCGCGGAAACCATCGCTAGCATCTCCGCTCTCATCGCTCGCGATCTCCGTGATCAGTACACTCTCGGCTTCGCACCGGAAAAACAAACAAGCGATGCTTCATTCCGAAAGATTCAAGTGAAGGTGACTGCTGCTGGCCGCGGGAAGCTTCACGTTCGATATCGGCCTGGGTACTTTGCTGTGGACACAAGTCAGCCTGCGTCGCCGCAATCCGCCAAGGTTGCCCCATGAAATCTCTCCGCCGCGCCACAATTCGCGCACGGGTAACACGCGTGAACATTGTCCGTGCGGCGTCTTACTTTTTGCTCGCAGTCGGCCTTCTCGCCCTCGGTTATGCCGGGTACGTCGTTGTGGACGCTCACGCCTACCAGGCGTACGAACAATCGAAATTTGAAGCTGCCAGTCTCACTCAAGCCCCACGCATCCTTGTTGAAGGCGGCGTGATTGGCGAAATCGAAGTCACTCGGCTGCATCTGAAAGCTATCGTCGTTCAGGGCGACTCGCACACGCTTTTGCGCCGCGCTGTCGGCCACATCCCCGAAACCGCCCTCCCTGGAGCAACGGGCAATGTTGTTCTCGCTGGCCATCGCGACACTTTTTTCCGCCCGCTCCGCAATATTCGTTTGGGCGATGCCATCACCCTCAAGACACCTGACGGCGCTTTTCAGTATCTTGTCGAATCCACCGAAATCGTTCCGGCCAGCAACATGGAAGTCTTAAACGCCTCGAGCGACCGCATACTAACGCTCATAACGTGCTTTCCCTTTGACTACATAGGCCCAGCCCCAAACCGCTTTGTCGTCCGCGCTCGCCAACTTGTCGCTCCATCGCCCGATCCTCCCCCAGTGCATTAAAAGAATCCAAGAAATTCCGTCCCTCCAAAAAAGTAATCTGGGGATCACCGCCTTTTCTCGCTCGATATTCGTCTGATACCAAAGTGGAACAATCATCAAAGATGTGCAGTAGTGGACAGACGTTTCGACTTAGCTCGGCTACTATCTCTCTGTAGTGAGTCGAATTTATGAAACCGATCTCTCTCGCCGGAATAGTTTTGATAGTTCTGGGTGCTCTGGCACTTGCCTATCACGGCTTCAATTACACGCGCCGCGAACACGTCATGGATGTGGGTCCAATGCATGTCACGACGGAATCTCAAGACAGAATTCCAGTCCCACCAATCCTCGGAGGGCTCGCGCTCGTCGGGGGCATCGCTTTGCTGGTCGTTGGGAGCAAGAAGAGTTCTTAGATCAAATTTGCAAGAGTGCCCGCCTGAGAGTCGGGTAACGCATAACCCTCTCACGCATGGAATCGAGTTGAAGGTCCTTCAACAACGGATTTTTTAGAAACAGAGATTCAGAGACGTTTTGACCGGGAGGTCAGTGATGAAGAAATTGTTGGCTACAGCAGTATGTCTTACGTTCGCAGCAGGTGCAGTGTACGCTGCGAAACTCAACAAGGAACAAAGACGCCTCGAAGAATGCGGCGTTGTCATGCAAGAAGTTCTTCACGTACCAGAGGACATTCCACAGGATCTTTTGAACAAGGCCGAATGTGTCATTGTCATTCCGAGCGTCAAGAAATTGGCTTTCGGAATTGGCGCTGAGTACGGACGAGGCGCGATGGTTTGCCGCACCGGAGAACATTTCCGCGGACCTTGGGGAGCACCGGCGATGTACGCTCTTGAGGGCGCCAGCATCGGCTTTCAGATCGGCGGAGAAGGAACGGACTTGATCCTTCTAGTCATGAATGGCCGCGGTATGGACTCCATCCTCAGCAGCAAGGTGAAGTTGGGCGGCGACGCTTCCGTTGCAGCCGGACCAAAGGGACGTGATGCTTCTGCGGATACCGACGCTTGGATGCGCGCCGAGATCCTCAGCTATTCGCGCTCACAGGGAATTTTTGCAGGAGTATCCCTCGAAGGCTCCACGATTCGTCCAGACGATGACGCCAGTGCCGACGTCTACGGTCACCCGATGAAGGCCAGTGAGATCGTCCGTGGCGAACACACCGGCGTGCCGGAAACAGGCCGCCATCTCGTCAACGTACTGGAAAAGCATTCACCAGTGAACGATTCAAAGCGCGCATCTAACTAACAGTTAGTGGCGTCAAATTCGCCGGGATTTTTCTCATCCCGGCGAATTTGCATTTTCAGTCATGTGGGTTCGGGTTGCGCCGCGCTGAACGCTTGGCCTAGCTGGTCGGCAGGAATCGCCCTACTCGACCTTCGGCACTTTGCAGTTCAACCGCAAGGAATTCTCAAGATCGACGGCCCGACTGTCCGCGGTTCTTGCTTTTTCGGTTGACACAATTTTACTCCCAACGTAACGTAGTTCCTGGGTACTCTTGTGCTACCACTACGAACGCCAATCTCCTGATTGGCGTTTTTTGCTTTCCTGGGCACACTTTTCAGCCAGGCAGTTCTATCCGTAGTGTGTGCGAAACAACTCGGCCTTTCATCTTGTGGAAGCGGCGCTCTTGTCTGCAGGTTCTTGGCTGGGCCTAACGTGCATTGGGCGCACGAGCGGTTCTTCAGTTTCGCCAGGCGAATCGGTAAGTCGTTTAGAATCAATGGTTACGCGAACATCGGCAACTGTTGATTCTAAGGAACTTGCAAGAAGGCTAAGTCCTTTAGACGCAACATTTACAAAAAACAGGGGGTGGTGCATCGGCACCGTCGCCAGCTAGTACGTCCAATCTACTTATGACGACGATCGTTAGCGTGTTCAGCATGGCCGTTGGCGTCCAGCCAGTTCAGAAGAGAGCGAATACTGCCATGCGCCAAAGCAATGCTTGAATCGGCGGCGCCGTAATAGAGGTTGATTGTGTCCCCGTCCGCCGCCACCGTATAGCCGCAAGGAAAAACAACATCTTGCACATCACCGTGACGTTCGTAGTCCGCCTCCGGCGCAAACATCCAGGAGTCCCCTCGGATGATGCATTTTTCAGGTTGCTCAAGCTCGAAGAGAGCTAGACCCAATCTGTAGATCGAACTCGAAGGCGTCCTTCGCACTCCGTGATAAATCATTAGCCAGCCTCGGGAGGTCTCGATGGGAGGCGGAGACATGCCAATCTTGTTCGCATCCCACCACGCACCCCGGCGGGCTTCGAGCATGAGTTTGTGATTTCCCCAGTAACGCAAGTCGGGCGAGTAGGAGATCCAAACGTGAGCTCCGAGAGGCGTCATCGGCCGGTGGATCAACGCCCAGAATCCTCCGATCCTGCGCGGAAGAAGAGCAGCGTCTTTGTCATCCGGCGACATGACGACGCCCAGTCTCTCAAAACTGCGGAAGTCGTTTGTCAGCGCCAGTGAAACCCCAGGACCGCCTCGGGAATAGGACGTGTAAGCCACGGCATATTTCTTGAGTTCTGGGACGTAGGTAATGCGCGGATCCTCGATGCCCCAGATTTCTTCTGGGTATCGGTCTGCATCTGGCACGAGAGTTGGTTCGCGATCGATTTGCCAGTTGTCTACCCCGTTTACGGAACGCGCGGCGCAAAGGTGTGAAAGTCCGCGGCGATCTTCGACGCGGCACAACAGCAACGTAGAGCCGTCTGGCAGAAGCGTTGCGCCGGCGTTGAACACGCTGTTGATGGAATAGGGCCAATCTTTTCCGGTCAGGATCGGATTGCCGGTGTGCCGCTCAAATAGCGTTTCGTATTGGTTCATCTTGGCTTTCGCGGAGATTGTGATCACGTTCATGGAAGCAGGCTCCCGCAATTCTCTTCAAGTTCTCAAATTACTCACAGGTGCTTCAGATTTTTTTCCCTGTGCCGTCGTATTCTTCCACTTGGCGCATTTCCAAAAGCGCCATCAAGAACGACAGTGTGGATTCAGCGCCCTGATTTTCATTAGCGCGGTCGGGATGCAGCCCGTCTCTACAGCCGCCCGTCGCCGGATCGTAGAGAGCGATCTGAAGATCGTTGTCTCCGAGGAACCAATTGAAGGCGGACCATGCCTCTTTGCGCCAGCGGCCCTTTCCTGTTGCTCTATAGGCTTGCAAGCACGCCGACACTTCAGCGCATGCCTCCACAGGTTGCTGATCGAACCGAGCCTTTTCGGTTGTCTTGGAATAAAAACCTTCCGAACCGATGGGTACGAAATGCCCCTTGACGTCGCAACGCTGAATCGAGACCAGCCAGTCCAACGCTTCCAGTGCGGCCGATACCATCTCCTCATTTCCGGAACGCACTCCCGCTCGCAGCAGCGCCTGGGGCAATCGTGCGTTGGAATAGGAGAGCCCATTTTCAAACCACTTCCAATCTTCTGTTCGGTGGGCACGGTAGGAATTCTGAAGCCGATTTGCCAGCACGTCCGAGGCACTTAACGCCGCGCGGTCGCCCGGAAACGAATCGAGATACTCTTGCAGGCCGAGTAACGCGAAGGCGCACGCCCGCGGACTCTTGAAATCGACAGCGGCGGGGATGGCGAGTTCAAACATACGGCCCGCCGCTCCGCGCAAGCCCGCGTTCTTGGACCGGCCCAGCACTGTGCCTAGCCCCCAGAGGGCTCGTCCATGACTGTCTTCCGAGCCTTCCACCTCATGCCATTGGCATTCGTAAGTCAGCGAATTCCGAAAACGTTTGGTGAGCGGATCAAACGCGTGCCACAAGAAAGCCAGGTATCGCGAGGCGAGGTCGGCCGAGTTTGCAGGTGCGTGAATCCCAATCTCTTCCAAAAGTGTCGTCACAATCAGAGCTCGGGCATTGTCATCCGTCGAATAACCTTCCGGATAGTTTGGAACGACGAACACGGCATGCTCGACCATGCCGGTATGGTCCGTCATTCGATAGAGGTGGTCCAACTTGAGAGCGGGCAGCCTGTCGAGTTTCTTTTCGGTGTTTTGCGCCGAAAACGTGGCGCGCGGGTTGCGCAGCCGCTCATTGTAGATGCGTTCAAAACTCTTCATATACTTTTGGGCAACGCGGCTCCATACCATCTCTCTGGCGTAAAGATAAGCGCGTTTGCGCATGGCATGTCTTGCAGTGTCGTTGTCCAGAAGTTCAACGGTCTTGGCAGCGATCGCTTCCGGATCGTCAAACGGAACAAGCGCGCCCCGGTCCTCGTCCAACAGCTCCATAGCATGCAGATAAGGCGTCGAAATGATCGCTTTGCCAGCGCTCAGAGCATACGCGAGTGTGCCTGAAACGACTTGTGCCTTGTGTTTGTAAGGTGTGATGTAAATATCTGCTGCGCCGATTAATTCAATCATCTCCTGCGGACTGACGAATCGGTTCCGGAAGATAACATTGGCTTCAACTCCCAGCTCTTTCGCTAAGTTCTGCAAGTAGCTCCGGTATTTGTCGCCTTCGCGCCGCAGGATATGCGGGTGCGTCACGCCAGCAATCATGTAAACCACATTGCTGTGGCGCTCTAGGATTTTTGGCAGAGCTTTTATAACGTTCTCGATACCTTTATTGGGCGAGAGCAGCCCAAACGTCAGCAAAACCTCTTTTCCCTCAGTCCCGAAACCGTCCTTGTAAAAACTCGGGTCAGTGAACGGCAGATCGGGGATGCCATGTGGAATCAGGTCGATCTTTTCTGCCGGAATTTTAAACACTTCTTGGAGGATCGTAGCCGACTGCTGGCTCATCACGATCAAGCGGTCCGAAAGCGACGCAATCTCCTCCATTACCCGGCGTTGGTCGGGATTTGGCTCGCGCAGGACTGTGTGAAGTGTCGTCGCAAACGGCATCCGCAGGCGTCGCAGAAGTTCGAGAATATGTGAACCAGCGATGCCACCAAAGATTCCATATTCGTGCTGCAGGCAAACAAGATCGATGTTGCTGAAATTCAGGAAGTCCGCAGCCTGCCGGTAGGAAGCCAAATTATCTTCCGAAAGCTCGAATCGCACTCTCGCGGGATACGCATAACCTTCTTCGGTGTCGTTAACTGGAAGCGCCAGCAGCTCTGTCGTGCCATATTCCGAGTGTATGGCGTCGCACAAATCCGCCGTGAACGTGGCAATGCCGCACCGCCGAGGGAGATAATTCCCTACAATCGCGATTCGATTGGGGAGCACCGGATGAGGCGGCAGAGGTTTCAGCCCTATGGGAACTTCGTCCAACACGAGCGACTGTACTTCGATCAGAGTTTCGTTTTCTGAGAGAGATATTATTTTCGGCAGCGACATTCGATTTCCTATAAATCCGCGGCTTGCGGAAGAATCACCGCGCAGCCATCAAAGAAGTGCTCACGTTGGGCTGGTGTTGAACGCCGGACCTTATCTGCCGAATCTTGAATCACCTCCCGCATGCCGGAAGGATGCGAGCCGCGTTACTCGTGCAAAACCACGGTCAGCAAGGACTTATTAACCTTGATTTTTCCGTTGTATTCGATGAAGCCCAGTTTTCTGAATTTGTTCATGAAGAAATTCACCCGCGATCGCGTCGTTCCGACCATGCTCGCCAGCGTCTCCTGGGAAACCTTCGGCAATATGCGAACAGGCTGGTCTTGTTTTCCATAGCGCGCGAGAAGCAACAGCGTGCGCGCCAGGCGTTTTTCGCTGGAGTTGAAGAGTTGATCGACAAGATCTTCCTCGACCCGAATGTTATGCGCCAGCATATACCGGATGAAATGGTCCGATAGCTCTTGCTCCGTATGGAGCACGCGCAGAAGTTCGGCCTTTTCAATGACCAAAAGAGTGGTCGGTGTAATCGCCGTTGCCGTACCCATGCGAACCGTCTGCCCTGCCATGCACCCTTCGCCAAAAAAATCCGTCGGGCCAAACATCGCGACCACCGCTTCTTTTCCGGATCCGTTCACCACGGAGAACTTCACGCCGCCCTTTTGGACGTACATGACGCTTTCTGCTCCATCCCCCTGTGTGAAGATCGATTCGTTCCGATGGTATTCCGCGATTTTTCTCGACACTCCTGCGGTATCCAGAAACACTTGTGGATCGAAGCCCTTGAGCTGTCCGTTTGGCTTGCCGTTTGTCTTGCGTTGTTGTGCTTTCATATTCGTGCCGAAACACCGTTTCCACGTAGGTGCTCGTTGGCCTTGTTCACGGTACCAAAAAGGACTCTCGCAAAACTGTGCAAAACAGGACAGCGTTTATCCCAGTCAATCTCTATGATCGCTCCAGAGATTGCGAGAAGGAGCGATATTGGCCGGTACCAGGGCTGGGACGGGCGGTATCCCTCTCCTCGCTGTCTCGTTCTTTCCGATCCTTAGAACGCGGTTCCCCTCACAGCGCGAGCTATCCGAGATTTTGCCTGTATAAGAGGCCAAGAGCTTAAATGTCAGCTAACACCACGTCTGCAACCATTCTGATCAGAGAAGACGCACTTCTACCGGCGGGTTTGGTGTTTGAGACGGAAGCGTTTTTGCCGGGCTGGCGGGCCGTTCAGAATCTCGACGGTCACGGCGTGTCTCGCAAAATCGCAGGTGCTCAGTGGAACTTCTTCTTTCTGGCTGGCGCCATCAGCGCAAATGCCATTGGCCGCGAGGGACCAGCAACGCTGCGCAGAGCAGTCAAGCTCATTTTGGCAAAACTGCCAAGCCGGAAATATAACGCACTGCAAATCACGAAAGTCGCTCCCAGAAATTTTCTCGGTATTCCTTATCTGCGCGTCTCCGTCCACTCCCGCCATATTCAGGAAGGCATCTATCTCGTGCCGGCGCCGGATTTTCGCATCAGGGACGCAGCAGACGTACCACCAGTTCCCGCGGTGGCACTAACTTTGGGACATGCGGACGAGCCGCAGCCGCAGAATGCTGCTGGGACGCCGCACGAAACCGTGGTTGCGAGCTCTTAGCCATTCGCAGGAGGAATCAAAATGAAAATAATCCGCTGGTCCTTTCTTTTCGTGGCCGCCTTGATTCTTTCGGCTCCGATGGTTCGTGCACAGGACTATTCCAACTACCGCGGCTTTACGCTCGGGGCAACCCTTACCGCGGTGCTGAAGCAGACCGACCAGAAGCTGGCAGACGTAAACGTCACTCACAGCGGCCCATCGCTCTTTCAGGAAGTCACCTGGTGGCCGCCGAACGTTCCCGGCCCTTCGTACCGAACGGACAGCGTCGAGCAGATTCTCTTCTCATTCCACAATGGCTCGCTGTACAAAATGTCCGTCAGCTATGACCAAAGCTCCACCGAAGGTCTCACCGCGGGCGACATGATGAAGTCCATTTCCGCGAAATACGGACCCGTGACCGGTGTTGCGACGGTGGTCGATCCCGCGTCGAACGCCGATTATGACGGAAAGGGAAGACTCGTCGCTTCCTGGGAAAATGCGCAATATTCGCTCAGTCTCGTCCGTTCTTCGTTTAGCGACCGTTTTGGGCTCATCATCTACTCCAAGCAAGCCAATGCCGAAGCAGAGCTTGCCATTGCGGAGGCCATTCTTCTTGATAAGCAGAACGGCCCCAAGAGAGCTGCCGAGCGCGAGAAAAAGCAATCAGATGATCTCGAGCTCGCTCGGGAGAAGAACCAAAGGATTTTTCGTCCGTAATTTCAGCCAGGAACAACAACAAAGTTGGCAACTGTCTTGCGGAGATAAGATTGTTGCCGAGTAACAGCCACGCAAAAATGCTCAGTCAGTCAGTTCGATTAGGCGATTGTAAGACAACATGGTTAGTTTCTGATGTCGCGCGTTTAAAGCCAAAATTATTAGGACAAATTAATTCTCAAGCGTGACTGAATCATCCTCGCGCTCTAAATTTCCTACAAAGTTGTGCACTTACGCACAGTATTCGCGCGCTGGCAGATGCACACTGTGGGTCTCGCAGTTTTTCGAAGGAGACTCATGCAAAATATTTCAAAAATGTCGTTGGCCCTGGCAATCGCGCTAAGTGCCTCCGTTTACAGCCAGGCACAAACGCAGACGCCCGCACACCCGGGCGACCCTACACCTACTTACCGATTGACTGTCGTCAGCCGTACCGCTCGTGCGGTGAGCTACAAACACCGCAGCGGATCGACGCACGTGGATTTCCAAGGCACTGACCTCATGCCCAGCGCAAGAGGAGAAGCAAAAGTGGAAAGCAAGCGCGGTGCCCTTGGCATCGAAGCCGAATTCTCAGAACTCGACAGGCCTACGGCTTTCGGCAACGAATACCTCACTTACGTCCTGTGGGCCATTTCTCCGGACGGCACTTCCGCCAATCTCGGCGAAGTTTTGGTTGGCGACAATCGCCGCAGCAAACTCGATGTGACCACCGGCCTTCAGGCTTTCGCGCTCATCGTGACGGCGGAGCCGTATTACGCGGTGCGCCGCCCGAGCAATGCTGTGATCATGGAAAACGTGATTCGTCAGGACACCAAAGGCACTTCGGAAGTCGTGGACGCCAAGTACGAACTAATCGATCGCGGCGGCTACATTCCGACGGGCTTCACTTTTGACCCTGTGGTTTTGGACGCCAAGCTTCCCTTGGAGTTTTACGAAGCGCGCAATGCCGTGCGAATCGCCAAGTCCGCGGGAGCCGAGCGCTATGCCGGTCCAAGTTATGAAAATGCCGTTCGCCAGATGAACGAAGCGGACTCGCTAGCCACCAGCCATCACGAAAACAAGAAGGCGCTGATCGCGGTTTCGCGCGAAACGGTGCAGACAGCGGAAGACGCACGCGAAATCGCCACCAAGCGCATCGCCTCCGACCGCGCCGACAACGAGCGCAAAGCCTCCGCAAGCCAGATAGCCAACGCAGACGCTGCAACAGCCGATGCCGTTCGTGCCCGCGAGGAAGCAGACCGCAAGAAACACGAAGCCGAAGCTGCCGCCGCACAAGCTCAAGGCGCCCAGGCCACTGCCGAAGCCGACTCTGACCGAAATCGCGCCGCCGCTGCTGCGGCCGATCAGCAAGCACAACAAGCCAAGAGCGCACAAGCCACTGCCGAGGCCGATTCCGAACGCAATCGCGCTGCGGCCGCCTCTTCGGATCTGCAAGCGCAACAAGCCATCCATGAGCGCGAAGAGCTCCGCGCGAAGCTGCTTCAGCAGTTCAACGTGATTCTCGAGACTCGCGACACGGCCCGCGGCCTGGTCGTAAATATGTCCGATGTGCTTTTCGACAGCGGACAATACACATTGCGTCCGCTGGCACGCGAGAAGCTGGCGAAAATATCCGGGATCGTCCTGGCCTATCCGTCGCTCATGCTGGCCGTAGAAGGAAACACGGACAGCGTGGGAACAGAAGAATTCAACCAGACACTTTCAGAAAAACGCGCTGAGAGCGTACGCTCCTTTCTCACCAAGGAAGGGATACCGGAGGCTTCGACGACCGCCGAGGGATTCGGCAAGACTCGCCCCATCGCTTCCAACGATACCGCCGACGGCCGCCAGCAAAATAGGCGCGTCGAGCTGATTGTTTCTGGCGAAGTGATCGGGTCGAAGATTGTTGCGATTGTGACGCTGCCAGTCAGCGCATCATCCACGCCTCGCTAATCGGCAGCTAAACAAAAAGAAAGCCGGCTCGTCGTGAGCCGGCTTTTTCTTTTACGTAAAAGTTCAGAGAACTGCGTCCTTATTGTCGTCAACCTAACTATCGGCGAACATCTGTCGCGTTGCGGCGCCGGCTAGGCTGCCGTATCCCTCTGCCGCGTGGCTTTGACGCCCGAGAGAATTCCAGCTCCCACAAGCACGATCCCGCCAACCACAATCCAGTGTGCGGGCAAATGCAACAGAAAAGCACCGTAAATCAAGCCAATGATAAGAATTCCGAATCCGATGGCGTAGAGTCCGAAGGACATAGTGGTTCCTTTCTGCTGCGCTGATCGGCTTTCGTTTGCGATTGCATCAGTCGCGCCTTCAAAAGAGGATGGAAAAAACCAATTCCTTCCTCCGCACTGCTCTGTGCGAAGGAAGGAATTACATATTCTGCTTGTGACGGTCGAACTAGTCGTGATCGGGATGGCTGTGGCGCCAATTCCAATAGTCCGATTGTTGCCGGCGAGTTGTCAGGCGGAATTCACGATAGTCTCTGTGTCTTTCGCCTAGGTATACACGGTAGGAACGGTCTTCGCGGTCATTCCATTCATGATAGTCACGATGATTGCGATCGTAGTAGCGAGTGTGATCGCCCTGAGTGACTACCACTTCCTGGGCCGCAGCTGGCTTGGGTGTTCCCGTGGCAGTGAGCGCTGCCGTCAAAAAGAGAAAACTCAGATATCTGGATGCAAGGTGCAATGTGTCCTCCATAAATCACGAACTCCAAGGCTGGAGTTTCTGCTTGGGCTGAGTATGAGCGGAGCTGGTGGGAAAGTCTGTGCCATACAGTACAGAACTGCCGTGATTACGATTATTTCATCATCCGCTTCACTGCCAACTCCGCGCTGATCGGAGCGTTAAGGCCCCCCGCCGCCTCACCCAGCTCGCATAACTTCGCTAAACCAGTAGTAGTATTGGAGCGACGCTGGTTCACTATTCTGAGTTCCGAGACAGTCGATGTTTCTAGATGGAACAGCGAGTAACGGGGAAACCCGGCCTCGCCAGATGCCCAGCCCGTTGCTTACAGGAGCGTGCCATGAAAGGTTTCGTCTTCGGCATCCTGACAATGATTCTCATCTTGGCCGTGTGCCTTATTTTCGCGCTAATGGGGTTCGTTAACATGCGCGCCGATAAGCCGCCTTCTAGCCTTGAGGCCGCTATAGCAAGCCGCGCCGCTGATGCAAGCGTGGCGCGCGCTGCCACCAAATTAAGCAATCCCGTTGCCGCGGACGAAGCAAACCTGGTCGCCGGGGCTCGACTTTATCGTGAGCATTGCACGCTCTGCCACGGCGATCCCGCGCATCCCAAGGCTCCGCTAAACGATTCGCTCAATCCGCCGGCGCCGCAGTTCATGGATGACAAGGCCGACATGCCTGAGAATCAGAACTTTTTCATTTTGCAGCACGGGATCCGCTGGACGGCCATGCCCGGTTGGAAAAATGTTTTGACGGACCAGCAGCTTTGGCAACTTGTGACTTTTCTTTCGCACATGAGCGATCTGCCTCCAACGGCAAAGCAAGTGTTCACGGAAGCGGCCCCGCAGAACCAGCCCGCGACTGGCGTCCACTGAGTTGCGACCATTGAAAAAGGACGGACATGAGTGGTTGTCCTGCGCAAGTTCGCCGGGTCAGGCGTTTTTCACCAAGAGTGCTGGTGACTTTGATGGCACCGAGAAAAAGGCTGGTTTGTCGCGACCAAACAAGTGCGAGAGCTACTGCGAACGATCAATGATTAGTGATTTGGGGGAACGGCAAAGAGTTCGGGAGGATCGACGGCGGATTGCCGCCAGAACACCGCGTCGGCGATTTTGCCTTCCATCCAGTTTTGCAAGAGGAGAGTGGTCGTGGAGACTTGTCCTCCATCGGGTGTATCAAAGACGACTACCACACCCGCACTGGTGTTCTGAGTCTGTCTGGAATCACTCCAAGCGCGCTGGAATAGAGATTTCGTGAATTCGCGCTTTTGTTCTGGGGTGGTTGAAGTTGCCGGCGAATCGACTGGCTGTACCCAAAAAATCTTGACGGACATATTTTTTAGCGGCGCCCACGTTCCCGGGAAGGGGCCACTCTCTTCGTGCGTCACTTTGAAAATGACGGTACCGGCGGTTTCAGACCTCGACGGCTCTGCAGGAGAGTTCAAGCGAGGATCCATGGACTCGACCTGCGAACGGCGAATCCAGCCACGAGAAGCGCCTGCAATTTGGATGTGAAACCACTCGCCTTCGGCTTCGATGAATTCGAACTCGTCATCAGCAGCCGCAGCGAATAAAACCTTCGAACCTTCCGAAGGACGCGCGAGAACCGGCGATCCAGATTTTTTCACGATGATGAGATTGCGTGGATGAGCCTGATTGTGCTGAATTTCCTGCAAGCTTTCGAGCTGTGCTTTGAGCTCGATCATGTGCTTTTGTTCGTTCTCGCGCTGGAGTCTTAGAGCCGCAACGTCATTTGGCGCAAGGCCAGGAGAGGCGGCTTCCGCTGGGACTCCGGAAGAAGGACCGTAAGATCCGCTGAAAGAGGAAGCAGCCCCGGGCAGAGGGTTACCGGAGGAATCGATTTTTGGACGCGGAGCTTGCAGCGTCGAGTGCGGAACATAGACAGAGAGCTTGCCGCCAAGCTTCTCACTGAGGCGATCGAGCAGATCCAATTCGAGCCGGCCGTTGGAAGGAAGAGCTTGGTAACCGGCTTTTGAAGGCTCGGGATCGGCATACCACGCCGTGATCTTCGCGGTAAGTTTTACGACGGTGCTCTGCGCGGTTTCGGGAATCAACTCGATGGAGAACTGGTAAAAGGCCCGCTCAAATCGATCGAGCGGCTGTTGCCCCATGGCCACGAAGCCATCAACGATGGGAAGTTTTTGACCGGCGTAGGCCTGAAATTCCTTGAGCGCCGCTTCGACATCTTCCTTTGATTTCGGGAACGTGCGGGCATAGGGAATCGCCTGCGCCGCGGCCGGAGGGGACGACCAGAGTTGCGGCGCGGCGAACAACAACAGGCAAAAGAGGCAGAGCTTCAGCCGAGATAGTTTGTGGTTCCTCACGGCAAGGGTTCCAAATTGTCTGCGTGAATCCAGCCATGCTGGCCGTCGTGCAGTTCCACGCCATACCAGTGTGGAGTGACGATTACGATGATCACTTCCGTAAAAGCGGGAAGCGTCGCGATGGCGGCTGCGGAATGAAACGGCGCGCCTTTGAGCTCGATGCCTGGAGCTTTGACGCGGCGCGTGAGTTCGTGGCGCAGTGCATTTATTTGCTGTTCCAAATCCTTGGAAGAGGATTGTGCGGCGGCCAAAAGAGATTTTTCGTCCTCGCGCTGGCGCAGCTCGGTCGTTCTCACCAAATCGGCGCTTTCGCGGCGGCGAATAGCTTCAAGGTTTTCCTGCTCAGTGGTTTGAATGGCGTGGAGATGATCCTCAATGGCCTTCGCCTCGCTGGCTTCCACATTGCCGTCCGAGATGTGAGGCGTGCGATGCGTCTTCTCCACGTAAATGGCATCGATATGCAGCCTCACGCGCCCCTCGTTGATGCTGGTCACGATATAGCGGACGGCGATGGTGCCCTGGTCGGCGGTGTCGAGAAAATGGCGCGGAGCAATGGCGTCCTTGCGAATTTTGTAAAAGACTTTTCCAGGCTGACTCCAGGGCTCGAAGAGCGGTGTGGAGTCGACAACGATCGCGCCTCTTAGGACAGGATCTTTGTCATAAATCCAGGTGCCGAGAATGGTTTGTTCTTCGAGAACTTCGTGCAGCGCCTGGAGAAGATCGTCCTGCGTTGCCGAAAATTCGCGCGTAATGCCCGGGCCGATAGGATATTCCTTCGGAAGAGAAGCGGGGAAGGAACTAGGGGAAAGCAAGCACGCGACCAGAAGAAAGCCAGGAACAAAGCGAAGTGAAAAAAAGTTCGAGCTTTCCTGAATCCTTCTCTTTTGTAACGCTCCTGAGAGTTGACTCATGATGTTTCGATCCGAAATGCTCGCGCTCGGCGATTTGCTAGGCGCGAACGAAAAAACGAGCGATGTCGCGCCTTCTTAGTACTGCAATTCCCCGAGGGCTGTCAAATCGGGCCAGATTTCCCTGCCGGTGGCGCGCAGTCCAGTAGGATGCTGGCCCTAGCTCAAACGAACATCGAAATGTTCGTCGTACGCGGGGATGCCGGTCTTCCTGGGCCGATTATCGCTCGTAGAAACCCGGAGTCGGGGAAAAACGTTGGGTACCAGAACTATCTTTGAAAAAAATTGCGATGCAGATAAGAAAACTCTTGCATTCGATATTTTACGGGGGTAGGATGCGCGCGGTTCAGGGACTTGAGGACTCGGCGCGCTCTTGTATCTAAGAAGCGCAGCCGCGATTCTCTATGGGCGTCTTGCTAACTGCTCCGCTTCGAGTTCTCCACGAAACGTGGATATCGCCAATATCCAACGGGCCGTGTGTATTTACGCCTTCTCCCTTCCATCCTGTGCTCGCCGGAATATGCTCGAAAGATCCAATAGCACATTGTGAGTTTCACGCTGAGGAGGCAACATGTCCCATTGGGATTCCACCTTGCTGAACAGGAGAATGCGCTATCACGCATTTTCTGTCCTGACTGCAATTACCATTCTCTGCGTTTTCGCTTTGGATAGCCGACCAGTCGCGGCGCTTCCGATTCCGGGGAGTTCGGTGCGAGCGATACCTGCCTTCGCGCGGAAGTACGGGATGCCGTGCTCTTCGTGCCATCAGGCGTGGCCGATGCTGAGCCCATTTGGACAGGCGTTCAAGGACAATGGCTACCAGCTGGGGAATGAACGCGACGCCCCCATTTATCAGAACCCTGCTTACTGGCCCGTAACTTTCAGGATGACGACGTTCTGGCACCGGGAGAATGAGAACCGTGCCCAGGTGGATGATCCGACGAGCACGACCGGCGGGCAGATTGAAGGCAACGTCACAACGCACGGATTTGATTGGAGCGGACTGGACTTCCATACTGGCGGTACGCTGGCCAAGAATATCTCCTTCTACGTGCTGCCTTCATCGGACAACACGGGCGCATTCCACTTTGAAACGGTGTTCGCGCGCCTCGACAATGTTGCAGGCACCAGCTGGCTCAACATCAAGCTGGGCAAATTCGAGCTCGATAACCTGCTCTCCGAGAAACGCATCCTCACGCTGACAAACGTTTCCGGTGTCTACACCAACTATCACTTTCAACCTGCCACAGAGAACAACGGCCTGAATCCGGCCTTCCCCATGTTCTCGTTTGGAATTGGCGACAACCAGGACGGACTCGAAGTAATGGGGCATTCCAAGGATGATCGCACGCGTTACTCCGCCTCGATCCTCAGTTCGAATGACGGGTCACCAGGATTGCCGACGAGCCGAACGTATGACGGTTTTTTCACGTTCAGCCAGGCGTTCCAAGTAGGAAGTTTGGGACTGCAACGGGTTGGAGCGTTCGACTACATCGGGCAGGCGCCAACGTATTTCCAATTCACAGAAGGCAACAACAGCGGCATTCCGGGGAATGCGGCGTTCGGGCTGCCTGGGACAGGAATAGGGAACCGGAGGTTCTACCGGGCCGGCTTGATCGGACAGTTCTACATCAAGAAGTACGATCTGACGGCGATGTACTTCCACAGTTCGGACGACAAATATCTGGCAACTGGTACGCCGTTCAATCCTGTGTATGGCACTCTGCCGACCGGCGCGCAGAACGCAACCTGGAACGGCGCGCTATTCGAGAGCCACTACACACCTAACCCACAATTTATTCTGATCCAACGCGTGGAACTGGTGCGCATGTCGCAGCAAGCGCTGCCGATCGTGCCGGGAACACCGTACACGCCGGGAGTGAGCGTGCCTTCGTTGAGCTTTGGCAACGAGAACGTGTACACATTCGGCGGACGCTACTATCCATTTATTTCGAGCCGCGCTGGATTTGCGTTCCACGGCGAATATGCTTTCAGTCACCAGATTGGAACATCGCCGGTGACGGGGCAAAACCTGGATTTCAGCAGTTTGCTCGCTGGCTTTGACTTCGCGTTCTAAGGAGGAAGACGATGAGAAAAATGAATCTAGCAAAATGTCTTACCGGAATCGCCGTCCTCCTGGCCGCGCCGCTACTGCTCTCGGCTCAGCAGGGCGAATCGCACATCGGCAAGCTGAGCGGCAATGCAAGTACAGGGAGACAGCTTTATTTCCGCTACTGCTGGGGGTGCCATGGCTTCCGGGGCGACGGCAACGGAGAGAATTGGATGCCGACGGGCTCCTTCGCCGACCAGCCGTATTTGAACATTGAGCCGCGAAATTTCGTAGCGGCGACGTTCAAGTGCCGGTCGACGCCGACGGGAACTTTGCCGACGGACGATGACCTCTACAACTCACTGGGACGCGGGCTGACAAACTCCAACATGCCGTCATGGATTACGCTGACTAACCAAAACCGAGCCGATCTGGTGGCGTTTATCAAATCACTCTCGGAGCGTTGGAAGACGGAAAAGGCCGGAGCGGTGATCAATGTGCCGACAGAGCCGGCGCCAACTGTGCAGAGCATCCAGCATGGAAAGGAACTGTTCACCAAGCTGGAATGCTGGAAGTGCCACGGACCAGAAGGTCGCGGGGATGGCCCGTCGGCCTCGACCCTCACCGACAGCAACGACCAGCCGATCCGGCCATATAACTTCTCGGCGGGTTCGCGGTTCAAGTGCGGCATCACGAACCACGACCTCTACAAGATCTTTATGACCGGACTGGATGGCACGCCCATGCCGTCTTTCGCGGATGTGATCAAGCCTGAAGAAGCGTGGGATCTCGTGCATTACTTGCGGACGCTGCAGGTGAGCCACAAGAGTCCTGAGCTTGCACTTTGGGAAGGCACGAAAGAAGGAGCCGAGATTGTAAAAGCCTCGAAAGTTCGCGGAACCCCGACGGGATCGGGCGTCAATCAATAACCTGTAACAGATGGAAGAGGGCTCAGGAGGGAGTGTCAAATGGAAGGCAAGGCAAAGAAGCTACTACTATCATCGATAGTAGTTGTCATCTCGGCGTCGATGATGTCATCCGCTCGTCCAAGCGGTGGGACCGTGAGCGGCAAAATCACTTACGAGGGAACGCCAGCCAAACAAAAGCCCATCGACATGTCGAAGGAGCCGACGTGCGCCAAGCAGTACACGACGCCGCCGACGACCGAGACGGTCGTAACCGGTCCGAACAATGCTCTCGAGAATGTCGTGGTTTACATTTCTGCGGGAGCGCCGGATGAAGCCGCTCCTTCGAAGGCAGCCGTGTTCACGCAAAAGGGCTGCCGCTATTTGCCGCACGTTCTTGCCTTCCAGGTGAACCAGGAACTGAATGTGATGAATGATGACCAAACGTCTCACAATATTCATCCGCTAGCCAAGATCAATCGCGAATGGAACAAGTCGCAGCCGCCGGGATCTCCGCCGATCGTTGACAAATACGATAAGGCGGAAATGATTCCCGTGAAGTGCAATATCCATCCGTGGATGCATGGCACGTTTGCGGTGTTGAAGAATTCTCACTACGCGATTTCTGGTGAGGACGGAAGCTTTACGCTGCCCAATCTGCCGCCGGGAAAATACACGGTCACGGCGTTCCACGAATCCTACGGCGATCAATCGCAAGAAGTGACGATTTCGGGAAGCGAAGCGAAAACCGTGAGCTTTACGTTCAAGGCCAAACCGTACTAAGAGATAGCGGTTTGCCTTGCGGAATCTAAAGCAAAACGAAAAGCAATTGTTCTAGACTTCGAACTATCATGGCGTGAGTTCCGGCATAGCTGAGGTGGTATGGGAAAACTTTTTGGAGTGATTCTCGCGATTATTGCGCTTGCTTCGGCGTACCCGATCGTGACCCACATGTATGTGCAGCCCGTGGACATTTCGACGCACGGGCACGCCATTGATGAGCAGCTGGCGGATACCATGGCGGAAGCCGGGCTTTCGTTTGTGCTGGCTCAGCTTCTATTGGCTTTTTGTGTGTGGAAGTTTTCCAACCGGAAGGAAGGCGCCAAGGTCTTCCATTTGCGTGGCGGCGCGAGATTAGTAGTTGTAGCCGCGTTTATTCTTGTCGGCACCGAAGTTCTAGCTTTGGGCGTACTTGGACAAAAAGCCTGGGCCGAAGTGTACTTCACGTCGCCCAAACCAGACGCTCTTCAGGTGCAGGCGCAGGCAGGCCAGTTTGCCTTTTATTTTCGATACCCCGGACCGGACGGAAAGTTTGGCCCTCTTCATCCAGACAAAATCGATGAAGGGAATCAAAACTATTTCGGGCTGGATCCCGCAAACGATGTGGAATCGCGAGATGACATCGTCACGGCGGAGATGGCCATCCCAGTAAACCGGGAGATTCATCTTTTAATGCATGCGAAAGACGTCGGTCATTCCTTCTATGTCCGCGAACTGAGAATTCAGCAGGATTTTGTGCCGGGGCTGGACCTTTCGCTTCATTTCACAGCCACGCAGACGGGACATTTCGAGATTCTGTGTACGCAGCTCTGCGGGCTTGGCCATTACAACATGAAGGCGTACCTGAACGTTTTATCGCAAGAGGATTTCGACAAGTGGTTGAAACAGAAAGCGTCGGAGCAATAGAACGGCAAGCAGCTGAGCTTCTCGATGCTTGAATCGATTCGCGGTTTCTCTCGGAGCGAGGTGAACATTTGGAAGAAGCGCTAAAATCCCAGGCTCACGCGCACGCACCGGCGGAAGGCTTTCTTAGAAAGTATGTGTTCAGCCTCGATCACAAAGTGATCGGCAAGCAGTATTATGCGCTCGCCTTGGCCGCCGTCTTTATCGGGATGGTGTTGTCCTGGCTGATGAGGTTTCATCTCGTTTGGCCAAACGCGAAAATCCCGGGGCTCGAGCTTATCGCCAAGACGGGTGCTCCGGGCGGCATCATAACTCCCGAATATTATCTTTCGCTGCTCACCATGCACGGAACGCTGATGGTGTTTTTTGTTCTCACTAACGCGCCTTTCGCAGGTTTTGGCAATTACTTCCTGCCGATTCAGATCGGCGCGGAAGATATGGCGTTTCCTCGCTTTAATATGATGTCGTTCTGGACGACCTTTGTGGCCTTCGTCGTTCTGGTAACGGCGTTCTTCATCCCCGATGGCCCGCCGATTTCCGGCTGGACAGCGTATGCCCCCCTGAGCGCGATTGGAAAGGATGCCGGACCCGGGCTCGGTTGGGGGCAGAATCTCTGGGTCATCTCTATCGCCATTTTTTGTATCGGGCAGCTGCTCGGGTCGTTGAACTTCATCGCCACTACGTTGGATTTGCGCGCCAAGGGCATGACTTTGATGCGTATGCCCATATCCACTTGGGCCTGGTTTATTACTTCGGCGATCGGGCTGCTGGCATTCGCGGTGCTGCTGCCCGCTTGCTTGCTCTTGCTGCTCGATCGGATGGCCGGAACGAGTTTCTTCATTCCTTCCGGACTCGTGGTGAGCGATCGATTGCAGAACCACGCCGGTGGCTCTCCTCTTTTGTGGCAGCACCTGTTCTGGTTCTTCGGCCACCCGGAAGTGTACATCGCGATTTTGCCGGCGGTCGGGATTGTCTCGCACGTGCTAACCAACAGCCTGCGTAAGCCGCTTCTGAGCGCGAAAGTGATCATTTACTCGATGATGTCCATCGGCTTTCTAAGTTGGATGGTGTGGGGACACCACATGTTCGTCAGCGGCATGAATCCGTTCTCGTCGCTGCTCTTCTCATTCCCGACGCTGACCATCACCATTCCCGCCACGATCATTACGCTTATATGGCTTGGAAGCTTGTACGGCGCAAACATACAAATCACTACGGCGTCATTCTTTGCTCTCGGCTTCGTTTCCATGTTTGTCAGCGGAGGAGTGAGCGGCTTTTTTCTCGCGCAGCCCTCGATTGACATCGTTCTCCATGCCACATATTTCGTCGTCGGGCACTTCCACATGGTCATGGGAGTTGCGGCCATATTTGCCATTTTTTCGGGAACGTATTTTTGGTTTCCCAAAATGACTGGCCGAATGATGAACGAAACTCTCGGGATGCTTCATTTCTGGGTTACGTTCGTCGGCACATACTGTATCTTCATGCCGTTCCACTATCTTGGGCTTGTCGGCAACGTGCGGCGCTATGCGTCATTTGTGGATGATTTCATGCCCGCGCTTATGCCTCTGCATAAATTCATCACGATTGCGGCTCTCACTACCGGCGCTGCGCAATTTATTTTCTTTTTCAACTTGATCCACAGCCGTTTTCGTGGGAAGCAGGCCACAGCAAATCCGTGGAGAGGAACTTCTCTCGAATGGAGTGTTCCATCTCCCCCGCCGTGGAACAATTTCGGTGGAGATCATCCGGTCGTCTATCACGATCCCCACCAGTACGGCGTAAAAGGGTCAACCGGCGATTTTGTGATGCAGACGTCTCCGGAGCAGATATTGAACGAATAGCTGTGCAATTGGCGTGGAGGAGGGCGAAGTTGTTTGCAATTCCAAATCTGCTTTAAAAGGACTTCATGGCATCCACGGCACATACCCCAGTGAGTCTGCCCCGACGCTCTGACTTGGCGAAGGGCTCCGAGAGTGGAATCTGGATCGCGCTGTTTGCGATCACCATGTCGTTTGCGGCTTTCACAAGCGCGCTGTTCATACGGCAGGCTTCCACGGATTGGACCCATCTCGCGGCGCCTCGGATCTTATTCGCAAGCACGGCTGTCTTGCTTCTCAGCAGTCTTCTTATGGAGATATCGCGCCGTGGATTCGACGGAAGACCAGCCTCACAAATAAGGGAACACGGGAAAGGGCAGATGCTGCTGGCTGCCACTCTGCTTCTTGGCTTGGCTTTTGTGGGTGGTCAGTACTTGGCATGGACACAGCTCGCCGCTCAAGGCCTTTACCTGGCCACGAATCCAAACAGCTCGTTTTTCTATCTTCTCACCGGTGTCCACGCTTTGCATGTCCTCGGCGGGATGGCGGCTTTGGCCTACTTGCTTTTGCAGCTGGCCGCTCGCGGCTCCGTTCGACGAAACCTGATAAACGGCGTGGCTGTTTATTGGCATTTCATGGCCGCTCTCTGGCTCTATTTGCTCGTGGTCATCTGCGTACGTCTGTAATCGCAAAGGGGGAAGAAAAACTGTGAGCGAGTCTGAAATGACTTTGCACGGCGCGGCTGGTTCTCTGGCAGAGGGATCGCCGTATGGCATTCCTTCGCGAAAATTGACGATGTGGCTGTTTATCATCTCCGATGCCATCACGTTCGGAGCTCTGCTTTTTGGATACGGCTACTTGCGCACCGCTAGCAGCGATTGGCCGGCTCCGTTCCGGTTCAATCCCAGCATTTTGAACGTCATGTTTATGACCTTTATTTTGCTAACAAGCAGTTTGACCATGCTTGGCGGAGTGGATGCTGCCAAAGCCGGAGACAAGGGCAAAGCCAGGCGTTTTCTGTGGTCCACAATGTTGTTGGGAGTGATCTTTGCCGGGCTTCACATCCGGGAATGGATTGGACTGATCGATGAAGGCGTCAGTCTGTTCCAAAATCCGTGGGGCTCGCCGCTGTTTGGCGCCACTTTCTTCAGCATAACCGGTTTGCATCTGCTCCACGTTACAGGCGGCGTTATTGCGATTGCCGTTGTATCGCGAGGTTTTTCGCGCGGCAAACTCACGGCGGGCCACGTGGAGGCCACAGGCTTGTATTGGCATTTCGTGGATTTGGTGTGGATGTTCGTCGTTCCACTGGTTTATCTGTTGAATCTGGCGCGGTAGGGCTAGCGGAGTGTAAGACGAGGGAAAAATGTCAGGATCAAAGAAATCCGGAAACGTGATTATAAAATATCTCCCGGTCTATTTTGTCTTGCTCGGTATCGCGGGGCTGGAGATTGTGCTCGCATACCAGGGCTTTTCTCCGGGAGTGCTCATCGCCATTCTGCTCGCGCTTGCGTTTTGCGGCGGAGCGCTGGCGGTCATGTACTTTATGCATCTTAATGAGGAGCGCCGAAGCCTTTTTTTGACGTTGATACCCGCGGTCATTTTCGTTCTAATAATGATGAACATGGTGTGGACGGACAGTTTTCGCCTGCTGCACATGAAGCCATTTGCGCATTGAGCATTCTGATCGGGGCAGGGAATCGGAGTTTTGCCGGTGAGGGTTTGGCCTGGATGCTACACCGGCATTTTGGGATCGAGTTCGAACGGGACGCTCACTATGAGGCATACTAAAATGAGTTCGCGATTCCTGTTCCGCAGCGCGGCATTGCTTACTGCCTTGATTGTGCCAGCGCTGACGTTCGCGCAAAGCTGCGCGCTGTGTTATTCGCAGGCTGCCGGTGCTGGAACTCGCTTGATTCAGGCGCTGCGCAGCGGCATCCTCATCCTAGTTTTCCCGCCGATGTTAATCTGCATCTTGCTCGCGGTCATGACCTACAGGAAGCGGAACCAGTTTAATGAAGAATAGTTAGTTCGGTTACGGAAGATCGAGATCCAATGCATAGATGTCCGTCACGCCGCGCTCGATCATCACATACATAGCGCCGCTCCTGTCCAAACCGCTGAAGTAACAGTGTGTGGCGCTTCCGCGAAGCAACTCTCCGAATCCAAACACTCGTTCTACTTTTCCAGAAGCCACGTTCCCGCGAAAAACCGATTCTTGATCATCGGTTTGATCCTGGAAATAAATCGTCGAACTGTCGTGTGCCCAGTGCAGTGAGTCGAGAAGGCCCCCCGAAGCGAGCTGAGTCCAAGTGAATTTTTGAACGTCGTAGAGCAGAAGCTTGCGTTTGGCGTTGTCGACCGCTGCGATGAACCGTCCATCGGGCGACCAGCGTGGCTCCGTCAGACCCTTTGCGTCCGGTAGCTCTTTCAGTGTTCCGGTCGTCGGTTCGAGCGTATAGAGCCCGTATTCCGATTGGGCCTTCTGAGTTCGCATGGACACAACAATGCGATAACCATCTGGTGACCAATCGGCCTCCGATCCTTCCCATCCTCCTGGAAGAACTGGATGAAGAGAGCCGCCATCCGGCGAAATGACGTATATGTTGCGCGACTGGTCCTGGCGTGCGCCGGTAAAAAGAATGGACTTGCCGTCCCGAGACCATCGGGCATCTCGGCCGTGCAGGGGCGTAATCGTCAATGGAATGCGCGCTTCGCCGTTCATACGGCTGCGCCATAGGGAATCATCGGGACGGTCTGAATAGACGACCATTTGATCGTCAGGCGAGAAACTCGCTTGTGCAATGGAGGTATCCAGGCTCAACGTGGTAACGCGCTGCGTTTGCGGTACGATTTTTTCCAGTTCCCGGCGCGAGCGAAAACTGAAGGCAAAGATGCGTGAACCCATTTGGGCGGGAATCGTAACGTGCAAGGAGTCGGGGCCGCTGGTTAAAGCGAACGGCGCATGGTGCGAGCGGCGAAACAAGCTCCACTCATTACGAATTCCCCATAAATTGCAGTCGTACTCTTCGCATCCGGAGAATAGAAAGTATTTGCCGTCCGCGGTCCAATTTCCGGCAGATTGGCGTGATGGGCGCTCATTCTTTGAAAGAATTGCATGCAGGCCATTTCCATCGGCCGTCATTTCCCAGATCGATTGCGTGCCGAACTCTCCAAGATCCAGAGTAAACCGGATAGTGCTCCCGTCGGGCGACCAGGCTGGCGAGCGTGGATGGCCTTCCACGTGAGCTAATTGGCGGGTTTGCGTGCCGTCACGATGGATTGCGTAAATGTTTGGTCCTCGCGCGAAGACGATCTGTGACCCGTCCGGAGACCATGCCGGATCTGCACCGGTAGCTTGACCCAGCCTCCGAGGCTCTCCTCCTTGAACCGGCCAGACCCAGAGCGGCATCTCCTCGTCACGGCCAGTGAATTGTCCGATCAAGAATTGGGAGTGGTCGGGAGATATTGCGAAGAGGCGGGTATTCTCGAAAGGCGCGGCCATCTTTTCCGCGTTGCCGCCCTCCACCGAAGTTTGCATCAGATTCCAGCGGCCATCGCTGCGCTCAAGGAAAAAAATCCGCGTTCCGTCGGAGACGATTCCACCCCACTCATCAATCCGGCTGGCATTGGTGATGCGAGCCATGTGCTGCATGCTGGGATACGGCACCGGGTATACGATGAAAAAGAGGAGCCAGGATCCAAACAGTATCGCAATGGAAAGCAGCATCACGTCGAACCATCTTTGCGTGCGTTCAGCCCTTTCACGATTCCAATCCGGCGGTGTAGTGAACCCTTGCGCGATTTCCGGCCGCAGATGTAAGCGGACCTCGATGGATTGGTCGCCAGTCCCCAGCCGCGAGAGACTCCCCTCTTGGACGGATGCGACGGCATCATTAATAAGCTGTATGGGAACCAGAAAGCGGTAACCCTGCCGAGGCACGGTCTCGATGAATCGAGGGTTTTCCGCTTCGTCCTGTAACGCAGCGCGAAGCTTTTTAAGGGCGGCATTCAGGCTGCCGTCGAAATTGACGTGCGTGCCTTCGGGCCAGAGTGCCTGGCGACATTGCTCCCGAGTCACGATCTCGCCGGGCTGTTGCAGGAGAAGCGACAATATACGGAAGGGCTGCTCTTGCAGTTTGAGCCTTGTACCTTGTCGACTTAACGTTCCCCGTCCAAGGTCCGCCTCATACAGGCCGAATCTAACCCTGCTCGCCGCAGAAATGTCGGGTCCAGGCAAAGCCATACCCCCTATTGGGTCGGCGGACACTGTAACATAAGGCTACGCTAGGGACCAATCCCTAGTTCATGTGACCTCATATCTCTATCATATATTTATGGTTATGGGGTCATAGTATTTTCAGTAGCAGTTCGTTTGACCAGGTATCAGAGTTACGTTAGTCCAGAAAGCGGAGTTCTCCAGCGGTGCACGGGAAGTAGGTTACCCCGGGGTCATCGCAACTCACCAGTAGGCTGATAGGAGGCCTAGGACTAGAAAATTAGCCCGTAGTCCCAGAACCATCGAAACGCTCGCAGTCGCGAGCCCTGAACCGCATCAAAAAAGCCTCCTGACGCGAGCGTTTCGATTCCAATAAGCCGGGCCACAGAGCTCGGACCTCTTTTTCATTCCTCCGCTTTTCCTTGCAGATTTTCTCTTACGTTTTTCTACGTATAGCTTCCGCATCGACGCTCGTCCCTAAAGGTTAATGCTTCTTTAGGAATGCCAATGAGGTTTCTCCAGGGTTAGCGTGAACCGGACGCTAAAATCTCAAATTGGCGCATATTTGAAGGACGTACGCCCCCGAGCGTCAAACTCTGGCAGGGCGTTGGCACAAGGGCGCGCCGGGACGCACTTGACGGAAACTCGGGTAGGAAGAGGAGGAAGGAAAGGAATGCGATTGGAAAGACTGCTTATCGCGGCGCTCACGGCAGTGTCCCTTCCCGCGATGGCCGGCTGGGGGACTGGGGTCATCTCTGGAAGAGTGACGTACACGGGCGCGCTCGCGAAGCCTGAATCTATAATCATGTCCAAGCAGCCCGAATGCGTGAAATTGTACGCTGGCAGGCCGTTGGGTACCGAGAAGGCGGTAGGAGGGCCCGGGAATACGCTGGGCAATGTTGTCGTCTATATATCCGAGGGCGATGTAGAGAGCACTCCCGTACCTGCCACTCCCGCGAATTTCGATCAACAGAATTGCCGCTACGCGACACACGTGCTTGCTTTCCGTGTGGGTCAGGATGTGAGCATCTCCAACAGCGATCCGTTTGGGCACAATATTCACCCAATCGCGAAAATCAATCGCGAGTGGAACAGGATTCAGCCTGCGGGGACCCCTCCCTTCACCTATTCATATGAGAAGGAGGAGTTCATCCCGGTGAAGTGCAATATTCATGCATGGATGCAGGCCTATTTTGTTGTTTTGAGGACATCGCACTTTGCTGTTACCGCAGAAGACGGCCAATTCCGGCTGCCAGAGCTTCCGCCGGGCAAATACACGTTAACTGCCTGGCATGAAACCTACGGGACAAAGAAGCAGGAAGTCACCATCTCCGGCAGCGAAACGCGAGCAGTCAACTTCGTATTTCAAGCAACACCCTAGCAACAAGCCGCTCACTCTCACCAAAGTGGAGGTCAGCCGAAGTCTTGCAGTGGCTGCTCGGCAGCCCTTGCGGAAGGATCGGCTGACCATCACAGTTTCGCTCGCCGCTAAAAATCGCCGCCGAAATTCGGAAACCGCAATTGAGTCGGTTACTCGACAGATTCAAGAAACACATTCGAGCTATCACTTCTTTGATGAAGTCGCTTACGACTCTTTGGTGAAACCCTCACGATTTCTTAATGAGTGTCCTTCTAGGTTGATCTCAGTGCAGTGCGCGCACGAATCGCGCGCGAGACCGGGGGACCTCAAATGTCAGCGAAAATATCCAGATTATTACTCGCCATTCTACTGGCGGCGCCGTGGGCCATTGGGCAATCCACATTCGGCGGAATCGTTGGTGTCGTAAAAGATCCTAGTCAGGAGGCTGTCGGGAACGCACGCGTCACACTGACCAGTCTGGATGATCGAACGCAGCGCGCCGCGAACACGGACGCCAACGGAGAGTTCCAATTCATCAATCTAAAAGCGGGACGGTACGAACTCGAAGTGCATTCGGATGGCTTTGCGGACTACAAGGTTTCCTCGCTGGAACTCGACGCGCGACAGAGTCTCCGCCTCGATATAGCTCTCAAACTGGCGGGCTCGACGCAGACTGTGGAAGTCACCGGCGAAGGAGGGCCAGTGATCAACACGGAAAACGGCACCATCGGCGACACGAAAGACTTCAAACAACTGACTGGTCTTCCCGTAAATTATCGAGGGGCCACAACGAGCCCGCTGGCGATGCTGGCCACCGTTCCAGGTGCTCAGCAAGATGCCAACGGCAATGTGTCCGTGGGTGGCGGGCTTCCTTCGCAGGTGCAGTATTCCGTCGACGGATCCTCGACGGTGAACATTCGGCAGAACGGGGCGCTCGGAAACATGAACCCGTCCTCCGAGCTCATCAGCGAATTCAAGGTGACGCAGTTCAATAACAACGCCGAGTTCGCTCAAATTGGAGATGTCACGATTTCCACGAAGAGTGGCGGCGACCAATTCCACGGTAGCGCGTTCGAATACTTGCAGAACGACGCGCTTGACGCAGAGGTTTGGAATTCCGGTGACAAGCCGCACAAAGCCTTCAACACATTCGGCGGAAGTCTCGGTGGACCGCTTCAGCTTCTCAAACTTTCCAAGGGCAAAACTTTTTTCTTCGCCGACTTCGAGGCCAATCGCCGTCGTTTTACGACGGACCTCTTTCTCTTTGTTCCTTCGAACGCCATGCGTCAGGGCAATTTTTCCGCGCTGTCGACGCCGCTGATGGATCCGTTCACGGGCAAACCCTTTCCGGGAAATATAATTCCGAGCGGCAGCGCGTGCGCCAATTCGCAGGACTGCATCAATCCTGTTGCCATCAGCCTGCTCAACAACTATCTTCCAGCGCCGAATATCAATGTGAGCGCGGCCGGTTTCGGCTCGGAGGCCAACTATCTACAGCAAACGCCGACGCCCAGCGATACGAATGGTTTCGACACCCGCATTGATCGCACCATAAATTCGAAACAGTCCGTCTTCGTAAGGTGGAGCTGGAAGCACATCGGCGCGCAATCGCTCACCGATACGGCTCTGAACACAGTGAACAACTACCTGCCGCCCGATCAAGACGCCGAGCACAACAATAATCTCATCGTTTCGCACAACTATCTCATTACGAACAATCTCGTGAACGAAGCGCGCTTCGGGATTTCTTTATGGCAATTTCAGGCTAATTTTCCGATCGAAGGCGCTTCGGCGATTTCGACGCTTGGTCTGACCGGTTTGGACCTCAGCGACCACCCCGACACAGGAGCTTTTCCCATCTTTAATTTCAGCGATGACTCGGGGAATTATTCGCCGATCGGCCGGGACAAAGATGGCACCACCAAATCGCAGACGATCCAATTCGCCGACAATTTGAGTTGGATCAAAGGTCGCCACACCATGAAATTTGGGGTGGATGTGCGTCATGTGCGCTACCAGGACCTCGAGAGTTTCGGAGGCGCCGACGATTTTGGAGCGTTTACCTTTGACCAGAGAATTTTCACGGGCAACGCCTTCGCCAATTTGCTGTTGGGCTTGCCAACAAAAACCTATGTCGCGCAGTCCGGCCCAGACGTGCACGCCCACACCATACAGACCGGCATCTATGCGCAAGATGAATTTCGGCTGAATGACCGGCTCACCCTGACGTTCGGGCTGAGGTGGCAGGCGCTCCCGGCATTCGTAAGTGACTTGGGCAATCTCACAGCGTTCGACGTTCGCAACGGCGGCATCATCATTCCGGTTGGGAACCAGCCGCGGCCTGGTTTTCTTGCGAGTATTAACACTTGCAATCCCGCCGATTCAAACAATGCCGACGATCCTTGCGGCACGCCCACCGCGGCGGACATCGCGCTCCGCTGCGTCCCCGTACTGGGTGCCGCGCCAAACATGCCGTGTGCTCCTATCGAATACGCCAATCAAGTTGGCCTTGGCCCGGGGCTGCGTGAGTTCTATTGGAAGAACTTTCAGCCGCGGCTAGGCATCGCTTTTAGGCCGTTTGGCAACAACAAGACCGTGGTACGAGGCGGCTTCGGCATTTTCACGATGACCAATCTCGGCCAGCTCTCCTTTAACACAACAAACATCGACGTCTCCGTCGTCCGCACAACGGCCAATTCCTTCACTAACGGGCAGCCGGCGTATCAGTTTCCGAGTGCGCGGACTTCGGATGATCCGTCCACTATCGCTGGCACTGGCGATTTCTACCAAAATACGCTAACGAATTACCGCGACCCGCAATCGGCACAATGGAATTTCACGGTGGAGCGCGAACTCGCTCCGGCCATTACACTCCGCGAGAGCTATCTTGGGATGAGCTCGTACCGCATGAGCCAGACGGTTGATCTCAACCAGGTCGAGCCAAGCACGATTTCTCCGAACCCTAACCCCAAGCCTTATCTCAACTGGGGCCGCATTCTCTCGACCACGAATTCGGGCCACGTTAATTACAACGGACTGCAATCCGAGCTCAACATGCGTGCGCGCGGCGGCCTTACCTTCCAGGCTAGCCATGTGTGGGCCAAAAGCCTGGGCGACATCGGCGGCGATGATCCCACCACGTTCAATCCGGAAATTATCTACGGCACGCCAGTGGCTAACCGTTTCGATTTGGCTGCCAACCGCGGCAACATGGCAGACACGCGCCGCAACCGGTTTCTGCTCTCCGCCGTCTACGACATGCCCGTCGGCCAGAATCGCAAATTCTTTTCTCACATGAATCGGGTTACCGATCTCGCGTTTGGCGGATGGTCTCTCAGCACGGTCAGTCTTTGGGAAACGGGTCCCTACCTCACACCTATCACGAGCTCAAGTTACGATCCGGGGAATCTGAGTCTTTCGTATCGCGGCGCTTTCCAACGGCCAGATTGCGTTGGCAATGGCAATATCGCGAATCTTGCGGCTGGAAGTATGTTCAACCTAAGTGCCTTCAATCCGATTCCCTCGGGTCCAGTCGGAAATTGTGGAGTCGGTATTCTCGAGGGCCCTGGCACGAGCACGATCGCTGCCGGACTTTCAAAGACGTTTCATTTGAACGAACGGATGCGGCTTCGCTTTGAAGGAACTTTTACGAATCTGCTCAACCATCCGAACTTCGCGCCGCCTCCCACGAACGTGACGTCGTCATCTTTTGGAATAGTCCAGAGCGTTCAGGCCGCGGAGAACAGCGGGAACCGCACAGGCCAGCTCGGGCTGAGATTTGAGTTTTAGGCTGCGAAATCTGCGCTCTTCTTGCGATTTCTAGGAAGTTTCATGTTTCCTGCTGCTGACGAACAAGCGACCAGATGAAATATGAGAGCTTCGCGGCGTGGCAGTGGGAAAAGTCCCATCAATGCCCATGGCTTAAACGAGAGGCAATTCTATCGTCCAAATTCTCCGGGCTCTATCCAGCACCTGCTCGCACTTCAGGAGCGTTTCTCGTCCGCTGCCCTCCAAATCGGAAAACTCCAACTTCAAGATCTCCGTGGCCTGTTGAAGTGCCTCTACCATTTCCGACGAGTCCTCGATCACACGCTCTGGCATATTTCCCCGCGGGGCGGAAGATCCATGTGCTCTCGTTGAAGAGGGAAGTCGTATCTCCGCCAGCGCTGTCTTGGATTTCGCATAGGTCTCGGCCAGGCTCCTGCGGGCTTGCCCGAACTTCTCCGCGAGTGAATTCGATTCAGCGAGCAAATGCTTTCCGCGAGATTGCAGTGTCTCGGCTGTCTTTGAGAGCGTCGTAATTCTGTGCCTTTGAGCTCCAAGGCCGATAAGAAGATCCGGCACGGAACTGGACAGCGATGATGGGCGAAGATTCTTTGGACGATTCAAGAAACCTCCTTGGGTTTACATATCAACGAAAGCAGTCATTAACAGGCTTCACGCGGCGATCAAAAGGAGGGCTTTGAGTCGGAAAGGGCCGCGCGCAATCTTGAGAGGTCCTCCCACTACAGTAGCAGGATTCAAAGAAGCTAGTGTTTTTTTGCCATCCGGGGGATGCCCTTCCAAACAACGCTCGCCAAACGGCGTTATTCAGGGGAAACCTCAGCTCGTACTAAGTAATAAAAGTACTGATGTTAGATAAGAAGGGGTTGTCGCAAGATATGAAAATGGACTAGAATCTGGCGCGACCTATTATCCAGGTGATTGGCGAACCAGGAAACGCACTCATCAGACTTTCGCACTTTTTGGAATTTGTGGGGACTCTGTCATTTTCCTTTTAGTCGGCGCATCCGGCGCCGAAGACCGAGGAAATTTGTGAGCCTTAAACCCGTGCGCAAGCAAACTCAACAAGAACCTGGGGAGATGGAGAGCACATTGCCGGCGGAAACCCAGGACGACACCACCATTGTGGCTATCGGTGCTTCGGCAGGCGGCATAGAAGCTCTGACGGATCTGATGAACCATCTCCCCTCCGACACGGGTCTGGCTTTCGTGCTCGTGCAACACCTTGACCCCAAACATCACAGTATTCTCACGGAGTTGCTGGCAAGAAAGACGGAGATGCCGGTGACGGAAGTGTCGGAAGGCATTGTAGTGAAGCCCAACCATGTCTATGTGATTCCGCCCAACGCCATGATGTCCATTTCCGGCCAAACCTTGCATCTCGGTCCGCGGGTGGAATCGCGCGGGATGCACATGTCTGTGGATCACTTCATGCGCGCTCTTGCCGAACAAAAGGGAAATCGCGCCATCGGCGTCATCTTGTCAGGTTCAGGCACCGATGGAACTCTTGGAATGGCGGAGATTCAAACCCACGGGGGCGTCACCTTCGCGCAGGACGAAGCCTCCGCCAAGTACGACGGCATGCCGAGGAGCGCCGTCGTGGCTGGCTATGTCGACTACGTCCTTTCTCCCCAAAATATCGCCAAGGAACTTGCGCGCATCGCCCGCCACCCTTATGTTTCCCGCGACGCGCTCCCTCAGGCGGCGGAAGCTGCTCCGGCTTCCACTGCGGGGCTCCACTCCATTTTCCAGATTTTGCGCAGGACGACGGGCGTGGACTTTACACACTACCGGCAAACAACCATTTTGCGCCGCATCCATCGCCGTATGGTGGTTCACAAAATTGACCAGATCGAGGACTACGCCAAGTTTGTCCAGGGCCATCCCGCGGAGGTCAAGGCGCTCTATCAGGACATGCTCATCAACGTTACGAGCTTCTTCCGCAGTCCCCGTGTCTTCGAAGCATTGAAATCAACCGTGTTCCCTGCGATCCAGAAGAATCTGTCGCGGGAGCGCGGTATCCGCGTGTGGACTCCAGGGTGCGCCTCCGGTGAGGAGACGTATTCGGTGGCCATCGCTCTGCTCGAATTCCTGGGAGACAAAGCGGCGCAAATTCCGATTCAGTTTTTCGGAACGGATGTGAGCGATTTGAGCGTGACAAAGGCTCGCAACGGTCTTTATCCCGAGAACATTCAAGGGGACGTATCGCCAGAGCGGCTTCGAAGGTTTTTCACCAAAGGGGAAAGCGGCTACCGGGTCAGCAAAATGATCCGGGATATGTGCATTTTCGCGCAGCACAACGTATTGAACGATCCTCCGTTTTCCCGGATGGACCTCATTTGCTGCCGGAACCTGCTGATTTATCTGGAGCCGGTGCTCCAGAGTAAAGCGCTCTCCCTGTTTCATTATGCATTGCGGCCGGGCGGATTTCTGCTTCTGGGAAGTTCCGAAGGTCTCGGCGCCACAACGGGCTTATTTGCAGCGGAAGACCGGACTAATAAGATATTTTCAAGAAAGGGCGGGGCCGTGCGCCAGGGCGGCGCGCTCCCCGTCGAGCCTCAGGCGGACCGCAGAGAATATGGGCCAATCCGGGTCCCCGTGAAGCAGCAGGATTCCATCTGGAACTATGCGGAAGCGCAGAAGGAATTCGATCGGAGACTTCTCACCCAATATGCGCCGGCGACGGTCTTCGTTAACGAGGAAATGGAGATTCTTCACTCTCGTGGAAATGTGAATCTGTATCTTAAACTTGCGCCGGGCAGGGCGAGCCTGAGTCTCCTGAAAATGGCGCGTGAGGGCCTCCTTGTCGAACTGCGGAATGCCATCAACCGGGCCAAGAGAGAAAACGCCGTTGTCGAAAAGCGAAATCTGCGAATCAAGAGCGGAAACGGAAATGGCGAGAAGCCGGAAGCTGCCGATGCAACGCGATTGGTGAACTTCGATGTCATTCCGGTTACGCTCGGCAACACCAAAGAGCAGTGCTTCATGATTGTCTTTCAAGATGCGCCGATCGAACTGCCCCGGCAGTCCGTGTCGCGCCGAACCCGCTCCAGGGAAGAATCGGCAGCCTCCGTCAAACAAAGAGCCAAGCTAGAACAGGAATTGGCGGCAACAAAGGAATATCTTCAATCCGTCATCGAGACTCAGGAAGCCATGAATGAGGAGTTACAGTCTGCCAACGAGGAAATCCTCTCTAGCAACGAAGAATTGCAGAGCACAAACGAAGAAATGGAAACAGCCAAGGAGGAACTGCAGTCCGCCAACGAGGAACTTACCACAGTGAACGACGAACTTCGAAGCCGCAATGTCGAGGTCACGCAAATCAACAATGACTTGATCAACCTGCTGTCCAGCATAGATATAGCCGTAATCATGATCGGCAGCGACCTCACCATTCGGCGCTTTACTCCCAAAGCCCAGAAGTTTCTCGGTCTTATCGCCGGTGACATCGGACGCCCCCTCTCGAATATCAATCCCACCATCCAAATCGCGGACCTGCAGTCGATGGTCGTTCGAGTCGTCTCGGATTTCCATCCGCTCGAGAGAGAGCTGACCGACCGCATGGGCGTTCATTACCAGTTCAAGATTCTTCCCTATCGAACACTGGAAAATAAGATTGAAGGAGTGGTGATCACCATCGTGGATATCGCTCCTGGCAAGACTGGTGGCACGACCTAGACTTCACATGCCGGGCCCGGCCCTGCGCGCTTCTTCCTCAACCTAATTGCAACCTTCCCCCATGCAGTATTAGCTTTACATTCTGTTAACGTAGTGACTATACTGCTGAAAAGAATGTCTCCCGGTTCCCGGCGTTGCGCATCTTGAGGCGCGCGAGCAAGCATGCAAGATCGACCGGCGGTTACGACGAAACTTGTAGCGGCTGAGGCTCTTTTTATCGCGTCATTTCGGGCCTGCCGCGCGAACCCAAGCACCGGCCTTTCTTGGAGCTTCTAAATATCTTGGAGGTATTGCTTGGCCCGCATCAGCCATCGTGGAGGAACCCATACGAAATCTTCTCGTGGAACTGTTGCAAGCGGGCCTCGCCAGCCGTTTGCTGGGAATCTAGGATCTCTGAACAGTCTTCTCCATAACTCCACCATAGGAGTAGCCCTCTTCGATGGGAATTTGCATTGTAGAGGGTTCAACGGCGCCCTCCGCAGGATGCTTGGTGTGTCGCCCAAAAGACACACCGCCAAACATTTGCACAAGGTCTTTCCGGGTGGGACTCCCAAGCTGGAACTCGCCTTCCGGCGTGTTTGGACTACGGGGAATTCTTTGTTAAACCTCGAGTGGACGGCTCAGTTATCTGAAGGTGCGGATCCGCGCCGCTGGGTGGTGAACCTCTATCCTGTCACCGACGATTCGAGACAAGTCCGGCTGGTTGCCACTACCTTTAGCGAAGTCACCAAAGGTCGCTGTGTGGAATGGAAGCTTTCCTGCCTTCGCGATAAATTCCATTCCCAGGTATTTCACCAACCCGTTGTTTTCGGAGACGAATTTTCCGACATTTCGACGCGCACTTTCGAGCTGGTGACTCGCTCCATCGCTCTCCTCAAGAGCTCCCTGCGTTTAAGGTTTCGTACCTCCAGAGCACAACTCGGGGCGGCCTTGGTCCGGCATGCGTTGTATATGACCGCAGAGCCCGCGTACCAATCGGCGCTTGCTCCCGCCCTGCCGTACTTGGACTCCGGCATGGATGCGGAACACTCACAAGACACGCAGAACGAGGCGGATCCTCTCGCTGGCTGCCCAAGCCCGCGCGAGCGCCAAATCCTCCGCCTCTTGGCCGACAGGGCACAAGTCGGGGCGGCCTTGGTCCGGCATGCGTTGTATATGACCGCGGATTCCGCGTACGAATCGGCGCTTACTCCCGTCCTGCCGCTGTCGGATTCGGATATGGATGCAGAGCCCTCAGAAGACATGCCGAACGAGACGGATCCACTCTCAGGCCGCCCAAGCCCGCGCGAGCGCCAAGTCCTCCGCTTCTTGGCCGATGGCAAATCCAGCAAAGAGATCGCCTCCATTCTCGATATCAGCACTCGGACTGTGGAATGTTACCGGGCGCGCGTCATGCTCAAACTTGGCCTCCATTCGACCGCTGCCCTCGTCCGCTACGCCGTTCGAAATAATATCGTCGAAGCTTGAGTCGCCTTTCGCGAGCCCCGTTGATTAGACGCCCTTAACATTTGGCGGGAGAACTCACCTGAGATCTCCACAAAAATTGCCAGATAGGGAAAAAGTCTTTATAAAGCAATAGCTTACGCAATACGCGAATTTCAGCAACCGCCGCTTCTATTCAGGCCGTAGGCTTTGATTGCCCTCCGTTCCATTCGCCGCCATGGCAGATTCGCTGTATGATTCACCAATCTTTACCCTAGGCTGTATCCAGAACTGGGTCGACATTCGTCAAAAGTTTACGGATCATTGCGTCGCGGTCCGATCTTAATGCTTTCAACAAGGAATCGCCTTGCCTGCTGATCAAAATGAACACGCCATTATGGGCCCTGAAGATCAACTGCCCGCTTCCTCACCGCCGCGGAACAATGGCTCAAAGATCATTATAGGGATTATTTTGCTCGTAGCTTTCGCGGTCGTCATCGTGCTCATCTTGCGCCACCACGACGACACTGCCAAAGCCGCCAAATCACCGAGGGGCGGCGGCGGGGCGGTCACTGTGACGACCACAACCGCGCAGAAGGGCGACATCGGTGTTTATCTTGATTCGATCGGGACGGTCACGCCTGTGTACAGCGCTTCCATTACGAGCCAGGTCAACGGAATCGTCACCGCGGTCCACTATACGGAAGGACAAATCGTGAGCAAGGGCGCGCCGCTTATTGATATCGACCCACGCACCTACGAAGCTACGCTGCTTCAAGCGCAGGGCACCCTCGAGCGCGACGAAAACGTTCTAGCCCAGGCGAAGATGGACCTGGAACGTTACAAAGAGGCCTGGGCTAGAAATGCCATTCCCAAGCAAACTCTGGATGATCAGGAAAAAATAGTGTTGCAAGACCAGGGGACGGTGAAGATCGATCAAGGCACCGTACAGTTTGACCAGATTCAGGTGGAATATTGCCACATCACAGCTCCGGTTACCGGCCGAGTCGGTTTGCGCCTCGTGGATCCTGGCAACGTTGTGCAGTCTTCGGGAACGCTCACTCTCGCAGTCATCACGCAGCTTCAGCCTATTACGGTAATCTTCACAATTTCCGAGGACACTCTCGGCCCGGTTCAGCAGCGTCTGCACAAAAACGCTGTGCTCACCGTGGACGCATTCGATCGTGCCGGCCAGCACAAAATCGCATCTGGAAAACTCCTAACGCTCGACAATCTGATCGACACCACCACGGGAACCGTCAAAGCTCGTGCTTCCTTCGAAAATAAGGACACTTCTCTTTTTCCAAATCAGTTCGTCAACATTCGGCTGCTCGTCGACACTCTCCACGGTGCCACTCTCATTCCGGCCTCCGCAATTCAACACAATGGGCAAGCCGACTTCGTTTATGTTCTGCAGGACGACACGGCGCACATGCGCAGCATAAAGTCCGGTGTCACCGATGCGGGACAGACTGAGGTCACCGGCATTAACCCTGGAGATGTGCTGGCGAATAGCAGCTTTGATAAGTTGCAAGACAATTCCAAGGTCGTCGTCGCCGGAAAGCCTCCATCGAAAAATTCAGCCGGGAGCGCCGCTCCTTGAGTCCGTCACGCCCGTTCATCCTAAGGCCCGTTGCTACGGCATTGCTGATGGCGGCGATTCTCCTCGTGGGGATCGTCTGCTATACGCAACTTCCGGTGTCTGCATTGCCCCAGGTCGACTATCCCACGATTCAAACGCTTACTTTCTACCCCGGGGCAAGTCCGGATGTCGTCGCGACCACCGTGACGGCTCCGCTGGAGCGCCAATTCGGCCAGCTTCAAGGCCTCAGCCAGATGACTTCCAGCAGTTCGGGCGGCTGCTCCGTCATCGTGCTCCAATTCAACCTCAGTCTTAATATTGATATCGCGGAAGAAGAGGTGCAGTCGGCAATCAACGCTTCCCAAAGTTTTCTTCCGGCCAACCTGCCCTCGCCTCCAATTTATAGCAAAACAAATCCGGCTGATGCTCCCGTCCTTACCTTGGCCGTCACCTCCAGCTCCATTCCGCTCGCCCAAGTGGAAGACCTTGTGGACACCAGATTAGCCCCCAAGATTTCTCAGTTGAGCGACGTCGGCCTTGTCAGTATCAGCGGCGGGCAAAAGCCTGCAGTCCGCATTCAAGCTAACCCCGCGGCGCTCTCTTCTTACGGCATCAATCTCGAGGACCTCCGCACCGCGGTAACGCAATCCAGTGTCAACGCCGCCAAAGGTAACTTTGACGGTCCTCGTCAGGATTACCAGATCGACGCCAACGATCAGCTCGTCACTAGCAAAGACTATAGGAACGTCGTCGTCGCCTATCGCAACGGCGCGCCGGTCATGCTCACTGACGTGGCAAAAATTGTGGATGGTGTCGAGAACAATTTCCAGGCTGCCTGGATGAACAAATCTCCCGCGGTCATCGTAAACGTGCAACGCCAGCCCGGTGGAAACACCATCAGCGTTGTGCAGCGCATTAAAGCTCTGCTCCCCCAGCTCGAAGCAAACCTGCCCAAGGGCATTGATGTCGTCACCCTTACAGACCTCACAACCCCGATCAAGGCATCGGTTTCGGATGTTGAGTTTGAGTTGATGCTCACCATCGCCCTCGTTGTTATGGTCATGTTTCTCTTCTTGCGCAGCGTTTACGCCACAATTATTCCCAGCGTGGCCGTGCCTCTCTCCCTCGTGGGCACGTTTGCCGCCATGTACGCCCTCGGCTACAGCCTGGATAACCTCTCCCTCATGGCCCTCACTATCTCGACCGGGTTCGTCGTCGACGATGCCATCGTCATGGTGGAAAACATCTCCCGCTATATCGAAGAAGGTGAACCTCCCATGGAGGCCGCGTTGAAGGGAGCCGAGCAGATCGGCTTCACCATCGTATCGCTTACCGTTTCACTCATCGCCGTGCTCATTCCGCTGCTCTTTATGGGCGACGTCGTTGGCCGCCTCTTCCGCGAGTTCGCCGTCACTCTGGCCGTCACCATCATCGTCTCCGCCGTCGTTTCCCTGACTCTTACTCCGATGATGGCTTCCCGAATTTTGAAGCGCCACACCGGTCAAAAACAGGGCCGCCTCTTCCAGGCTTCCGAGAACGCTTTTGAAAGCATGATCGCCTTCTACGGCCGCACCTTGAAGTTTGTGCTTCGCTTCCAGACCATCACTCTTCTCATCGCCGTCGCCACTCTTCTGCTGACCATTTTTCTCTATATCGTCATTCCAAAAGGATTTTTCCCCGTCCAGGACACCGGGATTATCCAGGGTATCTCTCAGGCTCCTCCCACCATCGGTCACAAGGCCATGGCCGAAAAACAGCAGGAGCTTGCGAGCGTCATTCTCAAAGATCCAGCCGTCGAAAGTCTATCCTCGTTCATCGGCGCTGATGGCACGAATATCACTACCAACAGCGGCAGAATGTCCATCAATCTGAAGGCCCTCGAAGATCGTAAAATGAGCGCTTCCGACGTCATCCGCCGTCTTCAGTCAAGCTTGAGTGATGTCCAGGGCATTCAGCTGTTCATGCAGCCTGTCCAGAACATCACGATCGACGACCGTGTCAGCCGCACTCAGTACCAATACACGCTCGAAGATCCGGATCCGAATGAACTGAACGACTGGACCAATCGCTTTGTCACCAAACTAAAAAATCTGCCGGAACTGGAAGACGTTGCCACCGACCAGCAGCCCGGCGGACTTGCCGTCTCGCTCGTCATTGACCGCGCCACGGCTTCGCGCCTCGGCATCGCTCCCACGACCATCGACAACACTCTCTACGACGCCTTCGGCCAGCGCCAGATCAACACCATGTACACGCAGTCCAATCAATATCACGTCATTTTAGAAGCCCAGCCTCAGTTTCAGCTCGACCCCGACAAGCTGAACAAACTTTATATCCAGTCCAACTCCGCGGCTAACACCACCGGCGCGCCCGCTTCCTCCACCGGCAACGGCTCCACTTCCGCCGGCTCCAACGCTCTCACCGGCTCTGCTCTTTACACCGCTTCCGCGAACACACTGGTGCCTCCCGCGAATGCCCTCACCGCCAGCGCTTCAAGCACAAACTCCAGCAAAGGCGCCACGTCTGCTGGTTCTACCAGCTCCGCAATGAGCAACGCCGTGCCTCTCGGTGCGTTCTCGCATTTTGAAACCAAAACAGAGCAGCTTTCCATCAACCATCAGGGGCAATTTCCGGCGATCACCGTTTCCTTCAACCTTGCTCCCAACGCAGCGCTCGGCGGAGCCATCACCGCCATCTCCAAAGTTCAAAAAGATATGCACATGCCCGCCAGCCTTCAGGCCGATTTCCAGGGCACCGCTGCGTCCTTCCGGAATTCCCTCTCCAACATGCCTCTGCTCATCCTCGCCGCTCTCGTTACCGTCTACATCGTCCTCGGCGTTTTGTACGAGAGCTTCATTCACCCGATCACCATTCTTTCCACGCTTCCTTCCGCCGGCGTTGGAGCTTTTCTCGCGCTCATTCTTTTCGGCCAGGATCTCAGCGTCGTCGCCATCATCGGCCTCGTGCTTCTCATCGGCATTGTCAAGAAGAACGGGATCATGATGGTTGACTTTGCGCTGGATGCGGAGCGCAACCACGGAAAAAATTCCACCGATGCTATTTACGAAGCATGCCTTCTTCGATTCCGCCCGATCATGATGACCACTATGGCCGCCTTGCTCGGCGGTTTGCCTCTCGCATTCGGCAGAGGTATCGGTTCTGAATTGCGCCGCCCGCTTGGCATCGCCATGGTCGGTGGTCTCCTGGTGAGCCAGGTGCTCACTCTCTACACCACGCCTGTCATTTACATCTTCTTCGACAAACTGGCGCAGCGCTTCTCAAGAAAATCGGAAACGGCTCCCCACGGCGCCGAGCCACAACCTGCGGGTTCTTTATGAACGTCTCAGAACCATTCATCCATCGGCCCGTAGCGACCACATTGCTGACGATCGCCATTGCCATCGCAGGCGCCATCGCTTTCGAAGTTCTGCCCGTTTCCCCGCTGCCCCAGGTGGACTTTCCCACCATCTCCGTCAGCGCGAGCCTGCCCGGAGCTAGCGCCGAGATCATGGCCTCCTCTGTTGCAACTCCCCTCGAGCGACAATTTGGCCACATCGCCGGGGTTACCGAGATGACTTCCACGAGCGGTCTCGGGTCCTGTTCCGTCACGATCCAGTTCGATCTCAGCCGCAATATTGACGGAGCCGCGCGCGACGTCGAGGCCGCTATCAATTCCGCTCGCACCTATCTGCCGGCGAACTTGCCCGCCAACCCCACCTACCGCAAAGTCAATCCAGCCGATTCTCCCATCATGATCCTCGGCCTTACTTCCTCAAAGTACGGCCCCGATAAGCTCTACGACGAAGCTTCCACCGTCATTCAGCAAAAACTCTCGCAAATTCAAGGCGTCGGTCAAGTCAACGTCGGCGGCGGTGCTCTCCCTTCTGTTCGCGTTGAGGTCAACCCCACCAAACTCGCCAGCTATGGCCTCACCATGGTCGACCTCCAATCCGTCCTGCGCATACAAAACTCCGATCTCGCCAAAGGCCAGATTTCGGACGGCAACACGACCGCGGACATCGTGTCCAACGACCAAATTTCTCATGCAGAAGATTACAAGCCCATCCTCGTTGGCTATAACAACGGCTCTGCTATCCACCTTTCGGATGTCGCCGACGTGATCGACTCTGTGCAGAACGTGCGCACCGCGGGGTATTTGAATGGAAAGCGCGCCGTCTTGCTGATCGTCTTCCGCCAGCCCGGAGCCAATATCATTGATACTGTGGACCGCGTCCGCGCCGAGCTGCCTTCCGTCCAGGCTTCGATCCCGGAAGGAATCGATACCACGATCGTGTTGGATCGCACCACGACGATCCGCGCTTCGGTGAGCGATGTTGAGCGCACGCTGTTCATTTCGATCTGCCTTGTCATCGTAGTTGTCTTCATTTTCTTGCGGAACGGCCGCGCCACACTCATTCCGGCCGTCGCCGTTCCTGTTTCTCTCATCGGCACATTCGCGGTGATGTATCTCTGCGGCTACAGCCTGGACAATCTCTCCCTGATGGCCCTCACCATTTCCACCGGTTTCGTCGTCGATGATGCCATCGTGGTGATGGAAAACATCACTCGTCATCTTGAAGAGGGAATGGACCCATTCGCAGCCACCCTCAAAGGCGCGAAGGAGATTGGTTTCACTGTTCTATCCATCAGCATCTCCCTGATCGCTGTGTTTATTCCGCTCTTGCTCATGGGCGGAATCGTGGGCCGCCTCTTCCGTGAATTTGCCGTCACCCTCTCCACCGCCATCCTCGTATCCATGGCCATTTCCCTGAGCACCACTCCGATGATGTGCGCCTACCTCCTGCGAAATGAACACGCGAGGAAACACGGCCGTCTGTATATGGCTTCAGAGAGATTCTTTGAAGGGATCCTCTCCTGGTACCGCAGAAGCCTTCACTGGGTTCTGGACAATCCCGGACTTACCCTGCTGGTTCTTTTCATGACCATCGTTCTCAACGTTGTCCTGGTCTATAAAATCCCCAAAGGCTTCTTTCCTCAGCAAGACACCGGGACCCTTGGCGGCGGAGTGCAAGGCCCTCAGGACTCCTCCTTTCCGGCAATGAATGACGCGATCCAGAAACTCGAGGCGGTCATCAATAAAGATCCGGCTGTTCAGAATGTCATGGCCTTCACGGGAGGCGGTGGCGCCACTAATACTGGAAATATGTTTATTGCGCTTAAGCCCCTGTCCGAACGAAAAATTGGCGCTCCGGAAATTATCAACCGTCTGCGCCCGCAGTTAAACCGTCTGCCTGTAGCTTCGGCCTTTCTCCAGGCGTCACAGGATTTGCGCATCGGTGGACGAGGCAGCAGCGCCCTCTATCAATACACCATCCAGTCCGACAATATTTCCGATCTCGCCACTTGGGGACCCCGCGTCTTCGCAGAAATGAAAAAGCTTCCGGGCTTTCAGGATGTCAATTCCGATCAGCAAAATGGCGGCCTCGACATCCTGCTCAACTATGACCGCGTCACCGCCGCCAAACTTGGCCAAACGGCTCAATCCCTCGATAGCGGCATCTACAGTGCCTTTGGCCAATCCGAAGTTTCCGTCATCTATACCCAGTTGAACCAATACTACGTTGTTCTCGAAGTCGATCCCCAATACTCACAAACTCCTGATGGACTCAAGAATATCTATTTTCATCCTGCCGGGAGCAGCAGCGTTACCGCCACAGGTAACGCCCCGCTCTTCACCATGGCTTCCACTAAAACGAATACCATACCCCTCGCTCTCAATCACACCGGCCTGTTTCCTTCGGTCACGACTTCTTTCAATCTCGCTCCCGGCGTCTCTCTAAGCGACGCGACGCTGGCCATCGACCAGATGAAGCAACGTATAGGCGCACCTTCTTCGCTTCGCGGTTTTTTCGCCGGCACTCTTCAGGCTTACCAGGATTCCCTCAAGAACGAATGGTATCTGCTTATTACTGCGGTCCTTGCGGTCTACATTGTTCTTGGCATTTTGTACGAGAGCCTCATTCATCCCCTCACCATTATTTCCACGCTGCCCTCCGCCAGCGTTGGCGCCATCATCGCTCTCATGCTTTTCAAAGTGGACCTCAACGTCATTTCCATCATTGGCATCGTCCTGCTTATCGGCATCGTAAAAAAGAACGCCATTATGATGGTCGATTTCGCCTTGCAAGCTGAACGCGAACAGGGCATGAGCACCGAAGACTCCATTTTCCAGGCTTGCATGCTGCGCTTCCGTCCCATTCTCATGACCACCATGGCCGCGCTCTTCGGCGCTCTGCCTCTGGCTTTTGGAACGGGCACCGGTTCTGAGCTTCGCCGCCCGCTCGGCATCACTATTGTTGGAGGCCTGATCATGAGCCAGCTCCTGACGCTCTATACCACTCCGGTCGTTTACCTCACTCTCGATCGGATCCGCCTCCGTTTTCTCGGAAAAGAGCACGACACATTTCGTCCCACGGATGCCCCAGCCCCTAGCGCCGCGGATTAATGAAAAGGGCAAAAACAATGAACAATCGACGACTTAAAATCAAAACTCTATTGAGCGCCGCCACATTCGCGGCCCTCGCGCTCTCTGGCTGTACGGTCGGCCCAAAATACCACGTCCCAGCCGCGACTGTTCAGCCGCCCCCGTCCGCCTACAAAGAGCTACCGACGGAGGCCTCGAATGCGGATGCCTGGAAAGTGGCGCAACCCCAGGACGCCATGCTCCACGGCAAGTGGTGGGAGATTTACAACGATTCAGAGCTGAATGCGCTTGAAGAACAGCTCATAGTCAACAACCAGAACATCAAGCAAGCTTTCGAGAATTTCATGGCGGCGCGAACTATCGTTGCGCAGGCCCGTTCGCAGCTTTTTCCGACAGTAGGCACAGCGCCTTCTTATCAGCGGACTCGCACGTCAGCAAATCTCAGCCTCAAATCTGGCAGCTCAAGTTCAGGGAGCGGCGGCACAACAAACATACCCAACCTGCAGGCCCAGGTTTTTTCTATACCGGTATCCGCTTCCTGGGAGCCCGATCTGTGGGGCAAAGTCCGCAACACTATTAGTGAAGCGCAGTACAATGCCCAGCTTAGCGCCGCCGATCTCGAAAACGAAAAGCTGACTGAGCAAGCCAACCTCGCCGTCTTTTACTTTGAGCTACGCGGCCAGGATGCTTTGCAAAAAATCTTCGATGAGACCATTGAAGCCGACAAAAAATCCGTCGACCTCACTCGCGCCCGCTACGAAACCGGTGTCGACGATCAGATCTCGCTCGTCCAGGCTCAAAATGCGCTCGAGACTGCCGAATCAGAAGGCACCAATCTCGGCATCGCCCGCGCCCAGTTCGAACATGCCATCGCCGTACTCATCGGCACCTCGCCTTCCAGCTTCTCAATTTCCGTTAAACCCCTGGCTGCCGTCCCTCCCACGCTTCCCGTAGGCGTGCCTTCCCAGCTCCTCGAACGCCGTCCGGACATTGCCGCTTCCGAGCGCACCATGGCCGCTGCCAACGCCCAAATCGGAATCGGCGTCGCCGCCTACTATCCAAACCTCTCTCTCACAGGCGACGTCGGCTTTTCAAGCTCGGCCATCCAGACGCTACTCGCCTGGCCCAGCCGTATTTGGTCCGTCGGCACATCGCTCTCCGAAACGATCTTTGACGCCGGCTTGCGCCGCGCCACCGTTCAGCAGTACATCGCAACGTACAACGCCGATGTCGCCGGTTATCGCCAGACCGTTCTCGCCGCCTTTCAACAAGTAGAAGATTCCATGGCCGCAGTTCGCATCTTGTCCAAGCAAATCCAGGAGCAGCTAGCCGCCGAACAGTCCGCCGAGCGCTATCTCGAATTGGCGAAGGCGCGTTACTACACGGGCGTCGACAACTACCTAAACGTTCTGGTCGCGCAAACCACTCTGCTCTCCGACCAGCAGACTCTTGCTTCTCTCCGCACCCAGGCTATGACCGCCTCCGTCCAACTGATCGAAGCCCTCGGCGGCGGCTGGGACAGCTCGCAGCTCCCAACTCCAGCCCAAGTCTCCGAAAGAGTCCACGAATCCAAAGTAAACTAGCGCCCCATCACGCCGCGTCCTGATACACCCAACCCGTAGGGGCACGGCACGCCGTGCCCTTCTTTCTTTTTATTCTCTATCTTGCGTTGAACGCACGTCGACAGATAGACCTGCCACTTCCAGCACTCATTGCTGTTCTAATCTGGAGATTAACGGAAAGGGGAGGGAAGCGCGAAAGGAAATGCCTGGCGGCAATCTTCGCCGCAATCAAATGCCAGCAAAGCCGCAGTCCGCGCGAATCTATTTGCAGTTGCGTTGGTGAAGCCGCGTCAGCGCGGCCCCCGTGCGGCGCTAGACTTTTCGACTAACGCGCCATTTTCTGAAGCGTATACAACAGCAGCTTACGGCCGTCCTCGTCCGTCTTGCCAAGCAGGCGCCGCAGCTTGTTCAGGTACTTCGCGTCCTTACCCGAACTGCCCCAGGCGATATCCTCCGAGGATTTTCGCGTGAGCAAATTTGGCAACTTCGGAGGCTGGTCTCCGTCGTAAAACAATTGATACATGGGCACTTCAAACGCCCGAGCCAGCTTCTCCAATGTCTCGATCGCGGGAACGGTGTGGCCGTTCTCAACGCGCGAGATGTAGCACCGAAGCAGCCCTGTGCGCTTTTCGATGTCGCCCTGGCTTAGTTTCTTTTGTTCACGTAGTTCGCGTAATCTGTCGCCTATGACCATGACGGAATTATTCCATTAAGACGTCCGGAAGGCAAGCGAGTGCTTCCACAGCCGAGGCGCCTTTCTTGGCGGACGGGGGGGCGCGCTCAGAGCAATGTTGTGCTAAACTGCCCACCAATCAGTGACCGGTATCACTGCCGATAATGCCGGAGTACTGGAAACAGTCCCCATGTCGGCCCATAAGCAATGGCGCATTTCCTACAGGACCGCATTGAGCGCGTGCGGTAACAAGAGCCATCAGGAGCGCGAAGCGGATCTCGCCATTCGCGCCTGCGTTCTTTGTCTGTCTCGAATGGGCCCCAGAAAAAGTCGGGAGCTCGCCGAAATACGCACCGCCCTTGCCGACCTCAGACTCCTGAAGCGCCTCTACGGCAAATATGCAGGCTCCGCACAAAGGCCAGGCTGAAAGGCCAATCTCCAACGCCCAGCCTGAGCCATACCCATCTACGCTACTGCGTCCTCAATCCGACGATCAAAGTCCACATCCTGTCGGAAAGCGCGTTCATACGGAGCGCTGTTCCGGTAAGCCAACGATTCTGCGGGGCTACGGTCGGGAAGGATGGATGTTTGCGCCAAATCGACTCAGTGCTCAATTCCATTCCAGCCCGCGGAAATTCCTGCTGCCGCCTGCAGCGCCAGCTCCGGAATCGGAATCCGTCGCGTCCCAGGATTTTCGGTCGATGGGCTGGATCGGCTCCAGTTTTTTCTGCGAAAGAGACTTGTTCACCGCTGGAATTTCCTTCGTAAGGAAAGCGTCGAATTCCCCGGTGACATCATCCAGCTCCTTCTTCAGCGAGTCGATGCGTGCCGTCTGATAATCGGTCGGGCGCCCTTCATAGTTCAAGATCTCTCCGTAGAGTTCCGTCGTCTTTTCGCGGATGCGTTCTTCGCCGGTCAGAGCGCCGCCTTCGGTCGTGGCCACAATTTTTTTACGCATCGCTTCCACTTTGTCCGCCAGCTCCTGCAGATGGTTCGCGAGCGCAGCGTCACCCTTGGCTTTCGCGCTCCGCTCCAGAAGCGCGGCGTGTACGCCATTGATGCGGTCGACATCAAAGCTCATGTCCCCGAGCAGATGATAAACGCGCATCGTCGCGTCGAATTCCATTTTGCGGTCTTCGAGGGTGAATTTCGCCCGCGGGTCAAGCTCCACGGTGAGCTGCGTCGCGTACGTCTCTTTTCCGCGCGTCATCTTTACGGTATACGTGCCCGGCAACACTCGCGGACCTTGCGCCGCTTCAAAAGCGGCGGTGGCTGCGGGCGGCACGTGCGGCGCTTTCAGCCGCATCGGCCATTCCACTCGGCTGATGCCGCGCCGGCTGTTCGGCGGAAGCGTGTCCACCACCTTGCCTTGCGCATCCAATATCTCTAATTTCATTTTTCCGAAAATGTGCCGCTTGCTTTGGTAGTACGTAATCAAAGCCGCGTCCGGAGGATTGGGCCCGGTGAAGACCGCGCTCCCTTCGCCCCAGCCGCCGTTCGCTGGAAGCCTCTGCTGCGCGGGCTTGGCCTCGAGGAACACCGCCTCTTGGGCCATGACTTCTGGCGTCAGCTTTCGCAACGGCGTGATGTCGTCAACGATCCAGATGCCACGCCCGTGCGTGGCCACCACGAGATCCGATTCCCTCGGATGCACAAGGATGTCACGAACAGCTACGTCAGGGAATTCGTGTCCTTTATATTGAGCCCAGTGTTTGCCGCCATCCGGAGAAATCCAAAGACCAAATTCCGTTCCTAGGAAGAGCAGATTGGAACGCACCGTATCTTCTTTAATGACGTGCGCGTAGCCTCGCACACCGCTGCCGGCCGTCACGATCGGCGTCCATGTTTTTCCGTAGTCCGTGGTCTTGTAGACGTGCGGCTCCATATCACCGAACGAATGCCTGTCAAACGTGGCATAAGCCGTGCCCGCGTCATACAGACTAGCTTCCACCCACGATACCCACGAGGCTTTCGGCAAATTGAGAACGTTGGCCGCCACGTTTGTCCAGGTCTTGGCTCCATCGCGCGTAACCTGCACGTTTCCGTCATCGGTTCCAACCCAGATGGTTTGGCCATCGCGTGGAGATTCGCTGATGGAATAGATCGTGGTGTGCATTTCGGCGTACGAATTGTCCACCGTGACGCCGCCGGATTCTTCCTGCTTCTGCTTTTCCGGATCATTGGTGGTGAGGTCGGGCGAAATGCGATCCCAGGACTGGCCGTGATCGCGCGAGCGAAACAAAAATTGCGCGCCGATATAAATCGTGCCCTTCTCATTCGGGCTCATGTGGATAGGAGTGTTCCAGTTGAAGCGAAGCTTACCCTCTCCATAATTTTGCTGCGGCTTGATGATGCGCGATTCCAGCGTGAAGCGATTGACGCGGGCGATAAATCCGCCCTGCGATTCGGCGTACACATAGCTGGCGTCGGCTGGATCAGGAAACACCCAGAATCCGTCTCCACCGAGAAGATTCTCCCACCGGCTATTGGAAATCCCGCCTGGATACTGCGAATCGCCAATCCACACGCTGTTGTCCTGCAGCCCGCCGAAGACGTGATAGGGATCGGCGTTGTCCGTGCTCACATGGTAGAACTGCGAGATCGGGAGGTTGTTGCCCTTCCACCAGGTGTTTCCGCTGTCGTAAGAATACCAGATGCCTCCGTCGTCGCCGGCAATGAGATGCTGGGTATTCTCGGGATTCACCCACACATCGTGAAAATCGCCGTGCGCGCTGCCGCCGATGGAGCTGAAACTTCGGCCGCCGTCTTCGCTCAAGATCAAGCTAAGGTCGGGCTTGTAGACTTTGTTTTCGTTTTTCGGATCGACGATCAGGTTGGCGAAGTAAAAAGGCCGCCAGACCATCAAATTGCTGCGGTCTCGCTCTTCCCACGTTTTGCCGCCATCTTCCGAGCGAAAAAGAGCGCTGCGTGCGGACTCGATCAATGCATACACGACATTTGGTTTGGATGGAGCGATGGTCACAGCAATACGGCCCCAGGGTTTTGCGGGCAGCCCCTTGGCGTTCTTTTCATCCAGCTCCGTCCACGTCGCTCCGCCATCCGCGGTTTGAAAAAAACCGCTGCCGCTGGCCGCGGTGGGGCTTTCGCCGCCAGAGCGGAATGTCCAGCCCTTGCGGCGAAAATCCCACATACCCGCGAAAAGGACCTTGGGATCTTGGGGATTCATGGAAATCATAGAGCAGCCTGTCGAGAGATTGGGGCCCTTCAAAATCTTGTTCCAGCTCTTTCCGCCGTCCGTCGTCTTGTAAACACCGCGATCTTCGCTGTCGCTCCAGAGTCTCCCCGGCACGCATGCGTAAACGGTGTTCCCGTCTTTGGGATCGACGATTATTTTGGAAATACGCTCCGAATTTGGGAGGCCCATATTCGTCCAACTGTCCCCACCATCCGTCGATTTGTAGATGCCGTTCCCAATCGAAACGCTGTTGCGCGTCCAGGATTCGCCTGTGCCAGCCCAGATTGTCTTTGGCGCTTGCGGATCGATCGCAAGCGCGCCGATGGATTGCACGGCCTCTTTGTCGAACACCGGCTTGAACGTCGTGCCGCCATTCGAAGATTTCCAGACACCTCCACTGGCTGCTCCGATATAAACGGTGAGCCGTCCGTTTTCTTTTATTGCGGCGACCGCCGCGATGCGGCCGCTCATGGTGGCCGAGCCGATGTTTCGAGCGCCGAGCCCGGAGATGGAATCCGCATCGAATTTTACTTCTTGCGCCGGCGCGGACACGGCAAAAATCATCGCAGCAAGGAGCAACGCCACGGCAACGCAGAAAAAACGGATCGATTTGCTCATATCGGCGGATTCCTCAGAGATAAAGTAGAACGCACGGCTGTTTCGCGAAAAACGAATCACCGATGTTCGGCATGGGAAAAGCATTCAGGCCAGACCTCTCATGAACTTTCACTTTCCAGATGGGGGCGCCTTGACCGCGGGCTTCGAGACGGGCATGGAAAAAATCGTGTCTTCCAAGGGTATGTTTTGCTCGATCTTTTCGACGGAAATCTGCGCGCGCGACGAGCTGCCTTTTTGTGCCTGCTCGACGGTGAAGGGATAGTAGATTCCGTTCACCTGTTCGTAGTCGCCGTAGTACAGCTCAGATTCCTGAAGCGCTCCGCGAATGGTGGTTTGAATCTCGACTTTCAATTCGAGATACGAATCGGTGTCGAGATAGTAGTAGCGCACATCTCCGTTCTTCATGCTGAGCTTGATTTTGAAGCAATCCGTCCCTTCCATCGAGTCGTGGCCCACAAGCTCCGCTTTGTGGCCCTTCTCCTTGTATTGGATCAGAGGACCGTCCATGTCGGCGTCGACGGCGAGGCTTTTCAAATCGTCCTGCGAAAGAAGCTCCGGATCTTTGCGCCCGCCGAAAGGAGAAATCTGCCATCCCGTTTTCCCGTCGTAGGCCTGCACTTGCGCCATCCCCTGGATGATGAATTCCTCCCGGACCTTGTCGGCTCGTTTGTTTTCCTGGCGAAAATCAGCGCGAAACGAACCCTGACTGAACTTTGCTGTAGTGCGTATGCTGCGGACGGATTGCAACTTGTCGAGTCCTCCGCGCGCCTCAATGTTTTTGGCGATCACTTCATCAACAGTCTGTGCGTCTGCGTTCAGAGAAAAGCTTGGAATGGCTGCCAAAACGAAAAGGGCGAAGCGCAAAACCCAAGCCATCGTCATCCACGACTTCATGGTCAAATTTGCTCTCATGTGTTCCACCCCAAAATTCTCCCGGGAGAAACGATACACCATGCGGAGGGTAAAAGACCGCCAAATCATCATATCCAGAATCCCGGTCGCACACGGGGGCCCAGGCAGCTGCTACTCGACGGACTTTGTCGCTTGTCATTTCTGCTGAGTAGGCGTACTTATCTAAAAACCTGAAGGCAGGTCAGCCGGTTGGGCATCATCGTGGTCGCAATGATCGGACTTGGAAGAGTCGCAAGGCACTCGCAGATTTTAATAGTAGATGGCGGCTCGCGAAAGACCTGGAGAACACTGCGCAGTAAAGGCAACTGAGTGAAGACAAATGGCAGCGAGGCCCATGGGTAGGCAGTCATAGCGATCGGCATGAACTGGCTCGAGAAGGGGAAAACGTCATGGCAACTCCGCAGCTAACCACGATTAGTCCTTCCAAACCGGTGAATCATTACAAGGCGTACAAACCAAAGCCGTTCAAGAGAGAAGAGCGCGATAAAGTAACCGTTCTTTACGGTGGGCTAACGTGGAAGCGTGAGCGGCTCATTCAGGGCGCTTTGCACAATTTGAATTACAAGGCGGAGCCGCTGCCGAATATCACCCGCGAAGATTTGGATGCGGGCAAGGAATTAATTGACGTTGGAGCGTGCTGCCCGACCATTTTTACGACGGGAAGTCTGGTAAATCTGCTCAAGAAAAAAGTGGCGGCACAGGGCAAGGACGAAGTGAATGAAAAGTTTGTTTACCTGACGGCCGGCGCTTGTGGCCCATGCCGCTTTGGCCAGTATCACGAATCTTATGCGATGGCATTGGATGGACTCGGGCTGCGGGATTTTCGACTCTTTCTACTGGCGCAAGATGAATTGGACCAGAGCTCCGGTGATGGCGGCGGGCTGGAGATCAACATGCCGCTGAGCCTCGGACTGATCTGGGGCATTTTGTGCGCGGACCAGTTGATGGACCTGGAATACATGACGCGGCCGTATGAGGTGAATCCCGGGCAAACGGATCGCGTACTGAAAGAGAGTACTGAATATCTGTACGATAAGTTTCGGCACCGGCCCGACCGCGGCAAGAAGTTGGGGCCATTGGCGTGGCACTTGACGACCAATTATTTCACGCGGGCGTTGCGAGAAGTGCGGAAGAAATGGGAAACGATTGAAGTGGATCATCTTCGAGTGAAGGCGAAGGTTAAAATTACAGGAGAGTTTTGGTTGCAAACTCATGAAGGGGAAGGGAACTACAACATCAAACGGTGGCTGGAGCAGGAGGACAGCGAAGTGATTCCTCCACCGGTGGCGGTGTGGTTGCATTACCTCTTGCATCCCACGATTCGCAAGCTTGAGCATCGGCATTCGACTGGTAAGTATCCCCGCCTGGAGCAATTGGCTTTGCAAGCGCTTGAACGCGTGTATCGCGGCACTTACAACCGCTTTCGCCGAGCCTTGGGCAATTTGCCTTACGAATTGCCCGATCAGGAAGAGCTGCGGCGTTTGGCTGAGCCCTTCTATCACTTCGAATTGCGCGGCGGCGAAGGGCACATGCTGATTGGAAAAGCTCTTCACTCGTACCATCACAAGAAAGCGCACATGACTTGCGAACTGTCACCTTATTCGTGCATGCCGAACACGATGTCGATCGGGTCCATGGCGAATGTGCTTGGAAAATATCCGGACTTGCTCTACGCGCCGATCGAGGTGAAGGGCGATTCGGAGGTTCATGCGCTCTCGCGGTGCCAGATGATCCTCACCGAAGCGAAAAAACGTGCAAAGGCAGAATTCGAATCCGTGTTGAAGAAGACCGGTCTGACGGTGGAGGCTATCCGGAAATACGAGGCGAGCCATCCGGAACTGCGGCGGGCCACTTACCGAATACCGCACCGCGATTGCGCGGGAGTGGCTGCGAACTATGTGCTCCATCTTGCAAACGATCGTGCATTGGCAAGGGTCTGAGCGGAAAGCCGCGGCGGGATCAAGTTTGGGAAATGAATGGGGCTAATCCTTTATGGGCACTGAGCGACTCGTTCAGATTCTACCGATGGAAGGTGTCGTTACAGGGAAACCTGTACCGGCGCCTGCCGTAATGGCTTCGGTGGGGCCGGGGAAAACTTGCGGAATCGATGTGGGCAGCACGACTTGCAAATTTGTGCTCGTCGCGCCGGACGGCCAACTGCTGACGCAATCCTACGAACGCCACAATACCAAGCAGGCGGAAAAAGTGTTGGAGTTTCTGACTCGCCTAGAAAGGGAATTTGATCTCACGCCTCATCAGGACCGCGTTTTCTTCACTGGTTCGGGCTCTGGGCTCATAGCGCCTCTAGTCGGCGGGAAAACGATTCAAGAAGTGGTGGCGGTCGCTGCTTCCGTTGAAAGAGTTCATCCCTCTGTGCGCTTCGTCAGCGAAATTGGCGGCGAGGACATGAAGACGATTTTTTTTAGCGGGAATGAAACTAACAAGAGCAAACAAGTTTTGATGCAGGCTGCCTGTTCAGGCGGAACGGGTACGTTTATTGAAAAGACGGCGCGTAAGCTCGAGATTCCGACTGAGAAACTCGCGAAGATGCGTTATACGGGTTACACATTGCACAAGGTGAGCAGCAAGTGCGGCATCTTTGCCGAAGCCGATGCCAACACGCTGCTGAAAGCCGGAGTGCCGGTCGAGGAGATCATCGCTTCACTGTTCGAAGCCGTCGTTTACCAGAACCTGGCGACACTTACTCGTGGCAATACTCCGGTTCCAGAGATTCTTCTGCTCGGAGGGCCGAATCTTTTTTTTTACTGGCCTGCAAGAGGCGTGGCGCTATCACCTAATGAAAGTGTGGAAAGAGCGCAAGGTTGAGATCCCGAAGGACAAAGATCCCGCATCGATGATCCTTGTTCCAGAGGATGCGCTTTACTACGCCGCGCAAGGATGCGTGGAAGTAGGCCTCGGCGAACCAGCGTCCTCCGGCGTTTACCAGGGGATAGAGAGTCTGCAAAGGTGGATTGAAGTGGGGCAGCACGAAGAAAAAAAGAAGGCTGGCCGTGGCGGACTTTGGAAGGACCCTTAGGAGCTTGAGTCTTTCAAAGCTCGCTATGCTGGCGGGAATGATAACGGAAAGAGCAATGAAAACCGCCACCGCAACGGACATGGCAACGGAAACGGGCATTCTTCCGCAGACGGGAAGAGAGCGACCGTCAAGATCGGACAGTTAGGGCGCGTGCTGGTTGGCTGTGATTTTGGATCGACAACGGCCAAAGCTGTTTGCCTCTCAGAGGAAAAAGAGCTGCTCTACTCTTGCTATGCGTCGAGCCGCGGAAATCCTATTGAGGATGCGAAAGTGCTGTTCCGGCAAGTTCGTAAAGCAATCGGCGTGGGCGAGATCGTCGGCCTTGCGATAACCGGATATGGCAAGGACTTGCTGAAAGGCATTCTGGGAGCGGATTGTCCTGTTGTCGAGACGATTGCGCACGCGAGCGCAGGTTTGCATTTTTTTCCGGATGCGGATTGCATTTGCGATGTCGGCGGCGTGGACGTCAAGATCATGCTGCTCAACAACGGTGCGGTTACTGATTTTCGTCTCAACTCGCAATGTTCCTCGGGGAATGGAGCGTTTCTGCAGGGCGTTGCGGAGCGCTTTAACATTCCGATGAGCGAGATGGCGGATCGCGCATTTATGGCGGAGTCTATGCCGCAGTTGTCGATGGGATGCGGCGTCTTTCTCCAAAGCGACATCGTGAATCAGCAGCGCAAAGGATGGCAAGCGGATGAGATTCTTGCTGCTCTCTGCGCCATTCTTCCGCTTAACGTATGGATTTATGCGGGCGGGCTGAACAACCTCAAGCAGGTCGGCCGAAAGTATATTCTGCAGGGCGGAACACACAAGAATCTTGCGGTGGTAAAAACGCAAGTGGATTTCATTCTTTCAAAAATTCTAGAAGCTGAGGTGGTTGTGCACCCTTATTCCGGCGAAGCTGGGGCTATTGGCGCTGCGCTCGTCGCTTTAGATTGGCTGGAAAAGGGCGGAAAAACGAGTTTTCGCGGATTCGATGCCGTTGAGCGGCTGACGTATAAAACGGTGACTTCGGTCGAAACGGTTTGCCATTGGTGTCCGGTGAATTGCCAGCGGAGCTTCATCGATGTCGAGCTGGACGGCGGGCTAGGACGCGCTTGGAGCAAAGTTCCCCTGGGCAGCGGCTGGGAGCGCGTGATTGTAAATAATTCGTGCCCCAAAGGGCTGGTGGAAGATCTGAACGAAATGAAAGTGATCAAGACGGAGATCGAGAGGACGAAAAATGCCTTTCCGAATGTCGCAGACATGGTTCGCAAAGAAGCCTTCCGCCGCGCCGCAACCTAAAGATCGCTCGCAACTGCGCGTGGGCATTCCCAAGGTTCTGAATATCTGGACAACCCACCAGTTCTGGGTGGGCTTTCTGAAGGCACTGGGCGTTTCATCGGAGAACATTATTTTTAGTTCGGACACCTCGGAAGAGCAGGGCAGGGAGTTTGGCAAGGGCCGGGGGACCGTGGATTGCTGTTACCCGGTGAAATGCATGAGCGGGCATTACGGCGAATTGATTTTTGGGCAGAAGAAAAAGATTAACATTTTGTTCAGCCCGATGATTCACTCGCTGCCTTCGCTTCTTTATGGACATGTGGTGGACACCGTGACGTGCACTCGAGTGATGGCTGGACCGGAAAACGTAAAGGCCGGGTTCATGAAGGAGCGTGACGTGTTTGCCGAGAATGGCATCGTGTATGCTTCACCCTTCGTGAGCCTGGGTGACCGGAATATGGTTACGGAGCAACTCTATACCGCATTGAAGGATATATTTGAGCTGGATAGAGGCGAGACGGAGCGCGCCGTCCAAGCGGGATTTCAAGCGCTGGATAATTTCACTTCGAAGGCCCGGCAGCACTCGCAGGATATTTTGAGCTGGTGCGCGAAAAACCAAAAGCCTTGCATCCTTGTGCTTGCGCGGCCGTATCACATGGACACCGGAATTGGCCACGAAATCGAAGGCGAGTTGCAGGCGCACGGGTATCCGGTTCTCTGGCTGCAATATTTGCCGGGCGATGAAGACTTGATGAATTGGGTGTTTGCGGAAGACTTGCAGGCCAAACAAATAAAGAGTCCGTTCGATATCATGGATGTGTGGACGTCGTCTTACAGTAGCAATACGAACGAGATCATGTGGGGGGCAAAATTCGCGGCGCGATGCCCGTGGATCACATGCGTAGTGCGGCTATCGAGTTATGAGTGCGGGATGGATCAGCCAACGTATACGCCGACACAAAAAATTGTGGAAGCGACGGGAACATTGTTTTTTAAGTTTGGCGATCTCGACTCGACCAAACCCAGCGGTAGCATAAAGATCCGCGTCGAGACAATCGTTCATTACATGGCGAAGTATTCGCAGGAAATCATCCAGCGCAAACTTCGGTGGCTTTCGCCGAAATGCCCTCTCGGTGAGGTCTCGACTGTGATTCAGCCTCTACCGGCCGATGTGAAGGGAATTCGAGCTGAGGAGACAATGCCCTTGCCTTCCTGAATGGTGAGGAATTGATTCGGTTTGATGTCGGCTATGGAATCTTTTCTTCCGCTCGGCCAAACAATCTGAAGACGGGCAATTTTTGTGCTGCCGGGTTTCCCTAGGCCAAACGTCAGAGGCAGCTCGCTTTGCGACAGATAGCTCGAGCCGGATTTGACCATGCGCGTGAGCGTCGCGCCGGTGCCGGTCGTGAGCGTAACTTTTGCGCCTATGCCATCGCGATTGGACTTAGTGCCTATTAGTTTTACGCGCAGCACGTCGTTCTGATTTGCATTATCGTTGCGGAGAAGGCGTGCCGGCCCATTGTTCTC
>Ga0210383_10000050_pt1 | contig 132681 bp, 94 predicted proteins | sample IncBWC14OmetaG_FD_160072 | JGI IMG/M metagenome (GOLD analysis project Ga0210383, IMG submission 160072) | Forest soil microbial communities from Barre Woods Harvard Forest LTER site, Petersham, Massachusetts, United States - Inc-BW-C-14-O ...
GGCGCACTGAACTGGTCCTATTTTAATTACACCTGGCATACGAACCGGGATACTTATGACAAACTCGTGTTCGACGACCTGAGCAATAACGTAGTGCTGGTCGCGATCCTGGCGTATATGGCGAGCGAGGACCCGAACCGGGCGTCGACGGAAAAGGCGGTGCTGCCGATCAATCCGAGGACGGGTGAGCAAGCGAAATGGCCGGCGCAGGTGAAGGCGATCCGCAGGGGTGGGTTAGATTGATAAATCGGATGAAACGGTTGCTTGCGATATGGATGATGACCTTCGTGATCGCTGCGAAGGCGTTCGGAGCGGATACAGTGGGCTGGTACGGACCTGTTGTACCCAATCAGGTCGCGGATCGGTATGTTCCGGCGAAGTATCAGGATATCGGCGGTTATCTGGGATACCGGTTGGATGCCAATCTCCATAAAAGACTGCTGCAGATCGATTCGGCAACGATCCTGGCGGGGTTCGAGCGGCGGCCGGGTGCGCAAACCTGGATTGGTGAGCATGTCGGGAAATTCCTTTTCTCTGCATCGAAGATGTATGCCTACAGTCATGACCCGCAGCTGCGACAATTAATGGATGCGATGGTGCGAACGTACATCGCGTGTCAGCTTCCGGATGGTTATCTCGGGACGTACCTGGAAAAGGACAGGTGGACGGAATGGGATGTCTGGGCGCACAAATATGCGATCATCGGGCTGGTGAATTATTATGCTGTTACGGGTTATCAACCGGCGCTTGAAACGGCAGAGCGGGCGGCTGATCTGATCTGCAGGACGTTCGGGGACGAGGCGGGGAAGCGTGACCTGATGCCGGCCGGAGAACATGATGGGCTTGCGCCGGGGAGTGTCCTGGAGCCAATGGTGGATCTGTATCGGTATACAGGTAATCCGAGCTATCTGGCGTTCTGCCGCTATATCCTCCGGGCATACGAGCAGGCCGATGGTCCGAGGATCATCAGTCAGCTGGAAAAATATGGCGACGTGACGAAGGTAGGCGATGCGAAGGCTTATGAGATGTTGTCCTGCTTCCTGGGGATGCTGAAATATTATCAACTGACCGGCGAAGAGCAATACCTGCGGTTGCTGGAGATGGCGTGGAAGGACATTTGCACGCATCATTTGTATATCACCGGTACCGCGAGCGACCATGAAGTTTTTGTCCAGGCGGGCGTATTGAAGGCAACGAATGACGACAAGATGGGTGAAGGATGTGTAACGGTGACCTGGATACAATTCAATCTGGCGCTGCTTCGGATCACTGGGGATCTTAAATATGTCCAGGAGATCGAGCGGTCGGTATACAACCATCTGCTGGCGGCTGAGAATCCGCAGACCGGGTGCGTGAGCTATTATACGGCGTTGCAGGGCGTCAAACCTTATCGATGCGACCAGGGGTATTCCTGTTGTTTGTCGAGTGTGCCGAGGGGTGTATCGCTGATCCCGGAGATGCTGGGAGGGACGTTGGACGGCAATTTCTCGGTATTGATCTATGAAAAGGGAATAGCGTCGGCGAAAGTGAAGGACGCCAATGGAGAGGATGTCCGGCTGGTGGTCAAATCGAGGACGCGGTGTCCGGCGGACGGGGTGGCGGTGTTCGAAGTCGATCCATCGCGCACCGCGGAGTTCACGATCAATTTCAGGGTGCCGGAGTGGGCGGAGAACTTTGAGGCGGTAGTTGGGGGTAAAACGATCAAAAGCGACCGTTTTGAATTGGGAGATGGGAAGTTCCTGGCAATCAGACGAAGTTGGAAGAAAGGGGACGTGGTGGAAGTGAGGATGCTCATCCCGTTTGGTCTTTTGCCGGGAGGGGACACCTATCCGCGTTCATATGCGGTCACGCGAGGCCCGCAGGTTCTGGCGATCGATAAGGGATTGAATCCGGGCATCGGTACACTGGCGAACGTGCGTTATATCGGAGGGGGGATGTTCCATGACGCGGCTGCAGCCTTGCCGGCGGACTGGGGTTGGAAGCAGGCCTATTATATGGACGTGAAGGTGGATCATTTTTCGAAGCGATTGGTGTTGGTGCCGTTTGCGGAAGCCGGGCAAAAGGCAGGCGAGGTGATGGTCTGGATCACGAGCGAATACTAGACTATGTTTATTCTTCATAATTATTCCGCAGCAGTGATCTGTTGCATTGTTACGATGCTCTGCTGGGGTTCGTGGGCGAATACGCAGAAACTGGCCGCGAGTACGTGGCGGTTCGAGCTTTTCTATTGGGACTATGTGGTGGGAATATTGTTGTTCTCTTTGGTGCTGGCGTTTACGCTGGGCAGTACGGGCAGCGGGGGGAGGAGTTTCGTTGCCGATCTGTCGCAGGCGGGCGGAAGCAGTATCGGTTCGGCGATTGTCGGCGGCATTATATTCAATGCGGCCAATATTTTGCTGGGGGCGGCGATTGCGATCGCGGGGATGGCTGTTGCGTTCCCGGTTGGGATCGGGCTGGCGCTTGTGATCGGGGTGGTGGTGAATTATATCGCGCATCCGGTGGGTAATGCGGGTTTGCTTGCGGGCGGCGTGGCGCTGATCGTCGTGGCGATCTTTTTAAATGCGATTGCGTACAGGAGGATGCAGGCGGGGAAGCGGACATCGTCCGGGAAAGGGCTGGCGTTGGCGGTGGCTGCCGGTATCCTCATGGGCTTCTTTTACAGATATGTCGCTGCGAGTATGTTCACCAATTTCGACGTGCCGGAGCCGGGGAAGTTGAGCCCGTACACTTCCGTCGTCATCTTCAGTGTGGGGATATTGATCAGTAACGTGGTATTCAATACGCTGCTGATGCGGAGGCCCTTCGCGGGTGCGCCGGTATCTTATGCGGCGTATTTCAGGGGCAGGTTGCGGGATCATATTACCGGGATACTCGGGGGATCGGTCTGGTGTCTGGGGATGTCGTTTAGTATTATCGCGTCGGGCAAGGCGGGGGCGGCTATCTCCTATGGGCTGGGGCAGGGGGCGACGATTGTCGCGGCGATGTGGGGCATCTTTATATGGAAGGAGTTTCGCGGCGCGCCGAAGGGCACGGCGGCGGTATTGGGCGGGATGCTGATCTTTTATCTTTTTGGGCTTGGGCTGTTGGTTTCTGCGGGGGTTTAAAATGGCTTGACTTTTATGAAACCTTATATACTTGTTGTCGGCAGTTCGAATACGGATATGGTGGTGAAGGCGGAGCGGCTGCCTGTGCCGGGGGAGACTATCCTGGGTGGGGCCTTTCTTATGGCGGCCGGAGGGAAGGGAGCGAATCAGGCTGTCGCTGCTGCGCGGCTAGGCGGTAACGTGGTATTCATCGGGAAGGTGGGGGATGATATGTTTGGAAAAAAGACCATTGAATTGTTGAAGAATGAATGGATTGACACGAGTTGCGTGGGGGTTGACAGCGAGAGCCCGTCGGGGGTGGCGCTGATTACGGTCGATGGCCGGGGTGAAAATTGTATCGTGGTGGCGTCGGGTGCGAATAGGAATCTGCTGCCGGGGGATGTGGGGGTGGAGAAGATTAAACAGGCGACGTTGATCCTGATGCAGCTGGAGATCCCGCTGGAGACCGTTGAATGGGTGTTGGATTTGGCGTTGGAGCATGGTGTTCCGGTCATTCTTAATCCTGCGCCGGCTTCTCCGCTTTCGGATAAGCTGATGAGGAAGGTGACTATCCTTACACCGAATCAAACAGAGGCTGAGATGTTGACCGGGATCGCCATTGTGGATGTGCCCGGTGCTGAGCGCGCCGCTGCTGTACTGGCGGGCAAAGGGGTGAAGACGGTCATCGTGACTCTGGGTGCAGAGGGCGCATTGCTGTTGGAGGATGGGAGGTTTGACCTGGTGGCGGCGCCGGTGGTGAAGGCGGTGGACACGACTGCAGCGGGGGATGTCTTCTGCGGGGCGCTGGCGGTGGCGCTGGCGGAGGGGAGGTTGGTAAAGGAGGCGGTTGGTTGGGCGTGTTCGGCGGCGGCGCTATCGGTGACGAGGATGGGGGCGCAGCCTTCGGCGCCGACGCGGGATGAGTTGGATGCTTTCAAAGATTGTTCCTGATGGCTGCGAGATATGGCTTGTTATTCGATTTTTTGATGACGATATCGGCGCAATTGTTGAATCGGGCGAAGTCCTGAATGGCGTCCGTGAGACCTTCGATCATGGGTTTGGTAAGTTTTACCGGTTCGAAGTGAAGGTTGTGGATGATCAGGGTCTTCTGCTTGCGGTCGGCCTTGGAATCTATGCGGGCGACGAATGTATCACCGATCAGGACGGGCAGGGAAAAGTAGCCGTATTTGCGTTGGGGTGCCGGAACAAAACATTCGATCTGGTAGTCGAAATCAAAAAAATCCCGCAGCCGATGGCGGAAGACGTTCAGGGTGTCGAATGGCGAGAGGATAAAGGCGTCGCCCGAGAGCTCGATCTTCTTTCGTTGGTAGGCAGGGAGCATGTAGAGTGGGGCGGTAGTCTTGAGACCTTCGATCTTTACGGTGCAGACTTCGCCTTCGGCTACGAGTTTTTGCAATTCCTGTTTGATCCCGTGATCCTTTACGAACCGGGCGCGCCAATTCATCTCTTTTCCATAGGCGATGCCCAGGGACCGCAATATGCGGAAGATGGTGTGTCTGGCAAATTCCTCCGGCGTGGGCATTGTCCGATCGATGTCGTCGGGAATCAGGTTGGTTGGAAGGTCATAAATCTTCTGGAAATCGCGTGTTCGTGTCGTCATCAGTCTTCCGTCGAGGAATAGCCGTTCGAGCGCGACCTTCGATGGCCGCCAGTCCCACCAGCCGGAACTGGCCTCCAGGCGATCGTTCTCAAAATCCTTTACCATCAGTGGCCCTTCGCGGGCGACGCGGTCCAGTACTCTTGCGGTGAGGTTGGTCTCGGCTTGGGTGATGGGCTTTCTACCCGCTGCGAAGCTTTGCTTGACGGGCAACGAAAAGCGGAACTCGTGCATTGGTTGGAAGCCGGAATCGGAGGTAAAAAATTCAAAGATCCGGCCGTCGGCCTGGAGCTCTTCCAGCCATTCCAGCTTATAATCGGGCACCCGCGAGAATATGGCGTGGTGGTGGGCGCGTTCGACGGTATAGTTGGTATCGACCTGAATATAGCCCAGATGTTCGATGAGTTTATAAACGGCTTCGCGGCCTTTGCCGAATTGGGCGGGCCGGGATAGCCCTGCCGCGTGGAGGATGATCCGCCGGGCTTGCGGTTGGGTGAGTGTGATCGGCGATTGGGTGCGGGCGCGCTGGTCCATATGGGCAAAGTAAGAAAAAAAATTCTTAGCATGGATGTACGGATTCCGTCGGCTTGGATGTCTTTATTATTTACTAACTTTAATATCAAGCGTATGCAAAAGTTTATGTTAATTGTCAGGGAGGATCTGGCCGAGTTGAAACGCAGTGGTGAGGAGGAGCGGTTCAGGCGGATGCGTATCATGACCGCCTGGGCCGAGTCGCTCCAGGAGTCCGTGAATTTCCTTGGCGGCGAGCCGCTGGAGCTCGCCAGAAGATTGGTCACCAGGGATCAGGTCCTCTCCGACGGCCCCTTCATCGAGGCGAAGGAAGGGATCAGCGGGTATATCATGATCAATGCGGAGAACATCGAGCAGGCTGCTGCAATTGCGCAGGGTTGCCCGTTGGTTCAGCAAGGCTTTTTGATAATGGAAGTGAGCCCCATATTACTGAACAATGGATGCTAGGATGGACATTGTTGAGGTTGAGGTGGACAAGCTCTACAGGGATCAGTTTGGAAAGCTGCTGTCGGCGCTTTTGCGATTCTCGGATGATATCGATCTGGAGGCGGCGGAAGATGTTGTGCAGGACACGTTTTCAGCCGCGCTGGTTGGCTGGAAAATGGACGGTTTGCCCGACAATCCAGCTGCCTGGCTGTACAAGGTCAGCCGAAACCGGGCGCTCAATAAAATAAAGGAGGCCAAAAAATTCGTCAAGAAGAATGCTGGAGGGGGCGGGGATGGAGTTGGGGGGGTGGACGGGATTGTGGGCGAGGATGGATTTGGGGAGGTGGAAAAGGAGGGGAAGGGGGCGCCTATTGAGGACGAGCAGCTGATCCTTCTATTTGCCTGTGCGCATCCGGATCTGGCGCCGAAGGTGCAGGTGGTGATCACCCTGAAATATGTTGTCAATTTAAAGGTGGAGGCGATTGCGAGGATACTCGGTTTGACGATTGACGGCATCGATAAGATGTTGACGCGGGCCAGGCAAAAGATCAGGGATGAACGCATTTTATTTCACGAACCATCGGCTGCTGCCTTGAAACCCCGAGTTCAAAGTGTCCATAAGGTGCTCTATTTGATCTTTAATGAAGGCTATAAATCATCCTGGGGGAAGGAATTGATCCGGGAGGAATTGTGTGAAGAGGCGCTTATCATGACCCGGGCGCTGTGCCGGAGTGTGGTCGGTGATCCGGAGACGCATGCCTTATATGCATTGATGTTGTTCAATGCGGCAAGGATCAAGGCGCGGTTTGGGAGGGACGGCGAATTGCTGGACCTGGAAGAGCAGGACAGGTCGTTGTGGGACCAGGACCTGATCCGGTTGGCGATGGTCAACCTGGAATCCGCTCATGGCGGCGTGGTCAGCACGTATTACTGCGAGGCGGCGATTGCGGGGCTGCATTGTGCGGCGGAACGTTACGGGGCGACCAACTGGAATGCGATCATCCGGATTTATAGGCAGCTTCTTGGTCTGCAGGCCAACCCGTTCGTGGAGCTGAACTATGCCATTGCGTTATATTATAGCGGCGACAAGGTGCAGGCGCTTAGGATCCTGCATGAGCTGGAAAAGCAGGCTTTTCTGGGCCGGTATTATTTATTGCATGCGAGCCTGGGAAGGATCTACGCCGCGGAGGGAAATAAGGGGCTTGCAAAAGAATATCTGGAGACTACGCTCCGGTTGACGAATGCCCCGGATGAGATAGCATTCGTGCGACGTTTGATCAAGAAAGTGGAATAGTTTATATTTGGCAATGAACCTCCATTTACGAAGCTTGCCAAGGCTCCTGACTATTCTTTTCACGTTCAACTTTTCTACCGGTCTTTGTCGGGCCCAAGTCGGTGCCACGACCGTCACCGAATGGCAATATGGCAAAAATGGTGCGATATCCATCACTTATGATGATGCTTCACGCCACCAGTTCACCGGGGCGTTGCCGATCATGGAACGGTTGAAGCTGCCCGCTACCTTCTTTGTCATTACCGGGCCGATCACGGGTTCGCAGTATCATGGAAAGTTTGTCGGCCGGCCGGTGGAGGAGATCATTAAAGAATCGGCGAAGGTACCGACCGATTCCACCAATTTCCTTGAGCGGTGTTCGGCGGCGGGATATCTGGGTTATGAGGGGACGATCTCCTATCACACCCGGGCGGGTGGCCTATATTCGTCCGGCCGGAAGCGGCAGGCGTATCAGTTGATGGATAGCCTGTACGTCAAGGTACGGCATGGGGATTTCAAGCCGGGATATGAGCCCTGTCCTGAATACAAGGAGGCGATTGGCTCGAGCTGGGCTGATTTTCGGAATGACGCAGCTGAGGGTTATGAGATTGCCAGTCATTCGATCACGCATGCGACCATGCCCGGTCTGGACGAAGCGAACATCCGGTATGAGCTGGAAAAAAGCAAGGAAGAGATCAGGAATCAGCTTGGCGAAAAATATACATTCTCCACGGAGGTTCCTTACGGGTATGAGGATGATCGGGTGATGCAGATTGCTTACAAGATCTATCCGGCGCTCCGCAACCGGATGCCGGAACCTTTCCTGAAGGAGATTGACCGGGCGAGCCGCATGGTACCCCATCCAACCGATAAGGATTATGTGCAATGGCAACGCGGACCGCTGCATGCAACTCCGCTGTCCTTGATGGAGTCATGGGTGGATACGACCTGTGCGAGCAAGGATATGTGGCTGGTGCTGGTGTTTCACGGGATCGATAGTCTGGGTTGGGAGTGGACGCCCATTCCGAAGCTGGAGGAGTACTTCAACTATATTGTCGCTCGGGAGGGTCAGGTGTGGGTCGCGACTTTTGGGGATGCGACAAAGTATATGCGGGAGCGGGAACATGCGAAAGTAAAAACAGAAATCGGCGACGGGACGATTCAAGTGTCGCTTACGCATTCGCTGGATAAGACTATGTATGACCTGCCGTTGACGCTCAAAACATATATTCCTGAAGGCTGGAAGACGGTCACGGTGAAACAGGGATCGGCGGAGCAGAAAGTGAATGTCGGGCGGGATGAAAAGGGACCATATGTTCTATACCAGGTAAAACCCAACTCTACACCAGCTATACTCCAACCATGAAACGCGACTACTACATTGTAGCATTGATCATGCTCACTTTCTTCGTGATCTCGTTCCTGACAAATGTGATCGGTGCGCTTAATCCGGATTTTATCAGCGGTTTTCACCTGAGCCTGACGCTGGCGGGGATACTGCCCTTCGCTTTTTTCATTGCCTACGGACTGGTGTCTATCCCGACCGGGATGCTGCTTGAAAAATATAAGGAGAAAAGGATTATGATCGCCGGGTTTGTGGTCGGATTTATCGGGTCGCTGCTACTGGCGGTGGTCCACAATTATCTGAGCGCGATCGTTTCTCTGTTCCTGATCGGCAGCGGGATGGCGATGCTGCAGGTGGTGATCAATCCGCTGTTAAGGACATCGGGCGGGGAGGAGCATTATGCGTTCAACTCCGTATTGGCGCAGCTGATCTTCGGGGCGGCGTCCTTTATCAGTCCGTTGGTTTATGCGCATCTTGTGGCAAACCCGGGGATGTTCAGTAAGATCGTACCTCCCGAGCTGCCGTGGATCTCTTTGTACTGGATCTTCGCGGTGATCTCGCTCGTGATGATCGTGATCATCCGGGTCTCGCGGTTTCCGGTGGTCGAGCTAAAGGCGGATGAGGAGGTCGGGCCGATACAAACGCATCTGATGCTTTTCAGGAAGCGGGTAGTCGTCCTGTTTTTTATTGCGATGATTTGTTATGTCGGGACCGAGCAAGGTATTGCCAACTGGATCTCGAAATTCCTCGAGACCTATCATCACTATGACCCACAAAAGAAGGGCGCCGATACCGTCGCGTATTTCTGGGGGCTGATGACGGCCGGCGGGGTGCTGGGGTTGTTCCTGCTAAAGATCATGGACAGCCGGAAGGTTTTGATCGGGTTTACGGTTGCAGCGCTGGTCTGCCTGAGCGCGGCATTGTTCGGCAGCGGCCCGGTGGCGCTGATTGCGTTCCCGGCGGTAGGCTTCTTTGCTTCGGTGATGTACCCGGTCATTTTTTCGCTGGCGCTCAATTCGGTCGATGAGCATCACGGATCGTTTGCGGGCATTATGGTGACGGGAATCATTGGCGGGGCGATCGTTCCGCTGATCATCGGGGGGGTAGGGGATGTGTTGGGGCTGCGGACGGGGATGTTCTTCCTGTATGGGACGATGGGATATATATTGAGTGTTGGTTTCTGGGCGAAGCCGCTGATCACGAATCAAACGGTCTTTAATAAAAAAGAGAAGGCATGACGGGGGTGATGGTCAAAGGCACGAAGGAGACGAACGTGATCGGGGTGGACCTGGGGGCGACGAATATCCGCGGTGCGGTTGTGAGCGGGGAATCGCTGTCGGACATCGTCTCTGTGCGAATCCATAGCGATGGGACAGTGGACGACGTGTTGGAGGATATTTATACCGTGATCGACGCGCTGATGGGACCTGGGGTCGCGGGTATCGGGATCGGGGTGCCGAGCGTGGTGGATGTGGAGAATGGGATCGTTTATGATGTGCAGTATATTCCTTCGTGGGTGGAGGTACCGTTGAAGCGTGTGTTGGAGGCGCGGTACAGGAAGCCGGTGTTTGTGAATAATGATGCGAATTGTTTTGCGGTGGGTGAGTATTATTTCGGGAAGGGGAAGGGTGTTTCTTCGATGGTAGGGCTGACGATCGGGACGGGGCTGGGGGGTGGTCTTATCATCAACGAAAAGCTTTTTGCGGGTTATAACTGCGGTGCGGGGGAGATCGGGCTGCTGCCGTATGGCGGACGGGTGCTCGAGTACTATGCGAGCGGGTCGTTCTTCCGGAATGTATATGGGCTGGATGGGGTGGAAGTTTGGGAGGCGGCGGGTCGCGGCGACGCGCAGGCGCTGGAACTGTACGGTGAATTGGGAACGCATGTGGGGCAGGCCATAAAGGCGGTGATTTATACGTATGATCCGGAATTATGCGTATTGGGGGGGTCGGTTAGTCAGGCCTATAATTTGTTCAGTGCAACGATGTGGAAAGAGATCGGAACGCTGGTCTATGCCAAAACGTTGGAACGCTTACGAATAGAAGTTTCTGAACTTAAAAATAGCGGTATCCTTGGGGCTGCCGCGCTATACTATGATGCACAATAAGACTTTATTTACGATCGGACTCACGGCGGGGCTTTTGCTGGCCGGTGGGCGGGGCCATGCGCAGGAGCGTTTAGTCCTTAAGGAGGGCTGGGAGATGCAGTCGGCTACGGTTGCTCAGTCGTCTGGCGACGCGATTTCGCGGGCCGGGTATTCGGCGGCAGGTTGGTATAAGGTCAGTGTACCGACGACCATTATTGCCGGGCTGCTGGAGAACAAGGTGTATGACTTCGATCCTTTCTACGGCATGAATTTCGAGAAGCTGAAGGACCCGAAGCTGGATGCGCCGTGGTGGTTTCGCCGTGAGTTTGCGCTTCCTGCGGGGGCGAAGGGCAAGGATGTGGTGCTGAGGCTGCATGGGGTCAACTATAAGGCGAATGTTTGGCTGAACGGGGTGTTGATCGCCGATTCGAATCGGGTGATGAATCCGATGCGCATCATCGAGCTGAATGTGACTTCGGGTGTGCAGGTGGGTCCGAACGTCCTTGCGCTGGAGATCAGGCGGCCGATCAATCCGCAGAAGAGGGGCGGCGATCTGGCGATCGACTATGCTGACTGGATCCATTATCCGCCTGACTATAATGGCGGGATCGTGAATGATATCGAGTTGCTGACCTATGACCAGGTGGGGATCGAATATCCGCTGGTGACCACGCATTTCGATTATCCTTCCCTGGAGGTGGCGCATCTGACGGTGGATGCGGTGGTGACGAATTATTCGGATGAAGCCCAGGATGTGGTGGTGGATGGGCGGATCGATGAGGACATCCGGTTCGCAAAGAAAGCGCATCTTGAGCCTAAGGCGATCCAGGATGTGGTGTTTACGCCTGCCGATTTTCCGCAATTGAATGTGGAGCATCCGCGAATCTGGTGGCCCTGGCAGTATGGGAAGCCTGAGCTCAACCGGCTCCAGGTTTCGGTGATCAATGGTAACACGGTGGGCAATACGATTACTCAGAATTTTGGGATCCGGGAGATCACGACGACGTTTATTGATACGGCATCGCGGGTGTTCGTGGTCAACGGAAAACGGATCTTGCTAAGGGGGGCGGCGTGGTCGCCCGATATTTTTCAGCGCCGGTCGGCGCGGCGTCAGGAGCAGGAGATCCGGCTATACCGGGACATGAATATGAACATCGTTCGGTCGGAGGGCAAGCTGGAAGACGATCATTTCTATGCCTTGTGTGATAAATACGGGATGCTGGTGATGACCGGCTGGATGTGCTGCGGCGCGTGGCAGTACCCGGAGAACTGGGATGCGGCGAAGCGGGCGTCGGCGATGGCGTCGGACAGCAGTGTAATGTTGTGGCTGAGGGACAAGCCCAGTGTGATGGTTTGGTTGAATGGGAGCGATATGCCGCCGCGCGACACGACAGTGGAGCGCGGTTACCTCAACATTGAGGCGGCGTTGAAATGGCCGAATCCGATCATCTCGACTGCCGATGCGAGTAAATCGAAAGTATCCGGGTATAGCGGGGTGAAGATGGCGGGGCCGTACGAATGGGTGCCGCCGATCTACTGGGAGACGGATTCGGCCAATAAAGTTGGCGGGATGTGGAGTTTTGCGACGGAGATCTCACCGGGGCCTTCGATCCCGCCGTATGAAAGTCTGATCAAATTCATCCCGAAGGATTCGATGTGGTTTACAACGGACAACTGGAAGTATCATTGCGGCACGATGAATTTCGGCAATACGAATGTGTTCAATTTGGCGCTGGAGGGCCGGTATGGTAAGGCGAAGGATATATACGATTATCTTGCGAAGGCGCAGGCCCAGAACTATGAAGCGCATCGGGCGATGATGGAGGCCTATGGGCTGCATAAATATCATACGGCAACGGGCGTGGTGCAATGGATGGGGAGTAATCCGTGGCCGGGGTTAATTTGGCATACCTATGATTATTACCTGTATCCGGCGGGCACGTACTTCGGGATGAAGAAGGCGATGGAGCCGCTCCATATTATGTATTCCTATGCGGGGAAGGAGGTGGATGTGACGAATTCTTTACCCGAACGGTTTACGGGGTTGATGGTCGAGGCTGCAGTGTATGATCTGGACGGCCGTCGCAGATGGTCCTGGAAGATGGCGGTTGAGGCGGGGGCAGATAGCGTTTGGCGTGGCCTCAAGGTTCCGGAGATCGAAGGCTTGTCTTCGACTTATTTCCTGCGCTTGCAGCTGACAGATGCGAACGGAGTGGTCAGGGACATCAATTGGTATTGGCTTCCGGCGAAGGGGGATGTGCTGGATTTTAGTAAATCAAAATGGTTTGTGACGCCGGAGACGGCGTATGCGGATTATTCGGGATTGCAGACATTGGGGAAGACAGTGGTGAAAATGGAGACTGGCGCAGCGGAGAAGCTTGGGGACAGTACAATGCATGCGGTGACGATCACCAATACGGGGAAAGTGGTGGCTTTCCAGGTGCATTTGCGGGCGTTGAAGGGGAAGGGAGGGGATGATATTTTGCCGGTGATCTTCAGCGATAACTATCTGGAATTGGCGCCGGGGGAAAGCAGGGTGATCACGTGCAAGTACGCGGATCAGGATGCGGGCGGGGTAAAGGCGTACATTGTGATAGAGGGGTGGAATTTATGAATTTTATGAAAGGGAGGGGTAGTCGCTTCCGCAGAGTTACAAAAAACCTGCAGCAAGCCATGCAGCTTGCGTGGGCGGCCTCTCCGCGTCTGCTCACCAAATTCACGCTGCTGGGCATGTTGAATGCCATTATGCCGCCGATATCGGTCTACCTCAGCGCGCGGCTGGTCAATGTGATCGCCGGGGCTCATGAGCATGCGACCACCTTCAGGGCCATTCTCCCGATCATCATCGGTTTGTGGGTTACCATTGTCATTCAACGGGCGCTGGGCGCCTATATCGGCTATAGCAGGAACCTGTATGTGCGCCGGGTGGAACTGGAGGCGGAACGCCGGTTGCTGGCGAAAGCGGCGACGGTTGACATGGGTCATTTCGATAATTCGGATTGGTATGACCGGCTCTCGCGCGCGAAACGCGATGTGTCCTGGCGGCCCGGCGACCTGACGTGGTCGGTGCTGGGGTTGTCGGGCAATATTGTAACGATTGTGCTGATGGCGGGGCTGCTGGCGAGTCTTCACTGGCTGCTGGTTGTCCTGGCGCTGGCGGCCTCCTTCCTGTCCATGGCCATAGAAAGCCGGGTCACCGCCAAATTGTACAAATACTACTACAAGGAAACGCCGGAAGAAAGAGAACGTCAGTATATCGGTGATCTATTCGTACAGTCGCGCACCATTAAAGAGATCAGGGCTTTTGCGCTGGGCGATTACCTGCTAGGGAGGTACAAGAAGCTATCGGAGGATCTCTTCCGGCAGCGGGAGCAGATATTCGCGTCCAGCAAACGCATTTATATGGTAAGTGGCATTGTGGCGGGGACCGTACTGGGCCTTGCGTATGTTTTTGTGGCGTTTCGTGGCATTGCGGGTACCATCAGTCCCGGGGCTGTCGTGTTGGTGATCGGGGCTTTTACCGCGGTCTCGGGAACTCTGGGTCAGATCACCAGCACCTTTGTGTCGGTCGATCAGCATACCGCCTTTCTCGAGGACTATTTCTCTTTTCTGTCGATCGGGCCGCTGGTGCCGGTACCGGCCAAACCCCGCGTCCTTCCTCCGGGCATAATCGATGGCATCGAATTTGACGGAGTATCTTTCTCTTATCCGGGGGGAACCGGGAATGCTTTGCAAGACCTCAATCTTCGAATCCAAAGTGGCGAGCTGCTTGCGCTCGTCGGGGAGAACGGCGCCGGAAAAAGTACCCTGGTCAAATTGCTGCTGCGATTTTATGATGCTCAAAAGGGCAGCATCCGGATTGGCGGCATCGATGTGAGGGAGATGGACCCTGAACAATTGCGCGGCAGGATCGGCGTACTGTTCCAGGATTATGCGACCTATGAGCTATCGGTAAGGGAAAATATCCTGATGGGCTGGCCATATAGGGAAGCAAGGGATGAACAAATTGCCAAGGCCCTCAGGGATTCGCGAAGTGAATGGCTGGTAAATAAGCTGCCGAATGGCCTTGATTCCAAGGTAGGCCGTTTATTCGAAGGTGGGCATGACCTCTCGGGTGGTGAATGGCAGCGCCTTGCCCTGGCGCGCATCATGTACAGGAACGCCGATATCTGGATCCTGGACGAACCCACCTCTTCACTCGATCCTGAGGCAGAGGCCGCGATCTTCGCCGAGTTGAAGGAAAACCTGAAAGGGCGGATCGGCATCGTCATCTCCCATCGCTTTTCGACGGTACGAATAGCAGATCGCATCGCGGTGATCGTCGACGGCCGTGTGGCTGAGCTGGGCAGTCACGAAGAGCTGCTCGAGGCCGGTGGCCGCTATGCCGAATTGTTCGAACTGCAGGCGGCGGGCTACCGGTGAATCAAGGAGAAATTATTTGACATGAAATATTTTATCAAATCGCTGGGTGTACTGTGCCTTGTGGCATCTGCTGCGCTGCCGGCCTGTTCGCCGGCCAAAGATCAGAATAATGTCCTGACCGATCAGGAGGCCAGGGATGGGTGGAAGTTACTTTTCGATGGCAAGACGACAGATGGCTGGCATTTGTACAACCGGGGAAAGGTGCCGTCGGCGTGGATCGTGTTGAATGGCGAATTGTATTGCAAGCCGGACGGCAAGCTGGAACATGGGGATCTGATCACGGACAACAAATACAAGAACTTCGATCTGCAATTCGAATGGAAGATCATCAAATATGGGAACAGCGGGGTTTTCGTTGATGTGGTGGAGGACACAGCTATTCGGACCGCGTGGGCGTCGGGGCCGGAATATCAACTTCTGGAGGCCTCGAATCCGGACAATGCGGATCCGGTGAAGCGGTCGGGGTGTCTTTTCGGGTTTTATCCTCAATTGAATCCTGCGGATCTCAAGCCGTTCGGTGAATGGAACCAATCGAGGATCGTGCAGTCGGACGGGAAGGTGGAGTTCTATTTGAATGGGGTTGAGACGCTGAAGGAGGATTTTCGATCGCAGGCATGGGCGGACACGGTGGCGGGGAGCAGTTTCAAACGGTTCCCGGAATTCGGAAAGCATGTGGAGGGACGGATCGGGCTGCAGGATTGGAGTAAGGGGGTTTCGTTCAGGAATGTGAAGCTAAAAGAGCTTTGATCGGTCATGGGGTGGAGCGGTGGGGGAGAGCGAGTTCGATGGGATGGAGCGGTGGGGAGAGCGAGTTCGATGGGGTGGAGCGGTGGGGAGGCTGGTGAGGTCGATGGGATGGCAAATGGGCTTGTTGCCATGCAACGTTCTGCTTCGATCAACTGTCAAATCAAGAAAATTACGCATGAAAAGGTGGATCGGCGTATTTCTGTCAGCGGCTTTGTTTCTTGGGCCGGCTTGCAAAAAGACGAGCAAACTGTTGGCGGAAAAAGCCCTCTTAACGGGAGATTCGGGCACGATGTATGTGGCGGGGGGACTTATGGTGCAGGATCCGGTAAGCGGCAAGCAGACGGTCTATGGCATTTGCTGGAAGAACGGGGTTGCGACGGCGCTGACAACCGACAAAACTTCCTTTATAACCTGCATAACGGTTGACGGTAATGATGTCTATGTGGGCGGGGCGATGACGACCTCCCGCAGTTTGGATATGGCAACCTATTGGAAGAATGGCAATCCGGTGACGCTTACCGACGGTACTACCAACGCACGGGTCACAGGTATCGCGATCAACGGTCCGGATGTCTATGCGGTGGGATCGCGCACCTCACCTACGAGCGGCAATCCGGTGGCGACCTGCTGGAAGAATGGTGTGGCGGAAGAATTGGCGGGCGATGCGTTTTATTCCGTCGCCAATGGTGTCGCTGTCAGCGGGAGTGATGTATATGTGGTGGGTCAGTTCATGAACGGGCATTTGGATTCTTCCACCATCATGGTCTGGAAGAACGGTGTGGCTCAACCGCTCTCCGGTTATCCGTTTTCGTATGCGATGTGTGTGGCGTTTTCGGGCAGCGATATCTACCTGGGCGGGACCGGCAGCCCCGGGATCGGCTATAGCAATGGGGCGGCGGTTTGGAAGGATGGCATTCTTGAATGGGTGTTCGGCGATCTTACAGCTGGCCAGGTGAATTCTCTGGCGCTTAGTGGAAATGATAATTATGCGGTTGGTTTTTATACTCCTCCGGGCGGCACGCAGGCGGCTACCTGGTGGAAGAATGGGGTCGCGCTGTCGCTTTCCGGGGCTGTTGACAATACTGTTGACAATACTTATGCCGACGGGATTGCGATCAGCGGTCAGAACATCTTTATTTCAGGTGGGGCGGTCAGCTATTCAAATCAAAATAACAGTCAGGCATTCTGTTGGGTGAACGGCGTTCGGGTCACGCTTAAGAACAGTGTCGCGGCTCCGATACAAAACGGGACAGACTCGACGGGTCTGTATACCGCCGGTGTCGCGATCCAACCGGGTCCGGTTGCGGGGGGGCTGTAATCGCGGGGGACTTCATAAAATGGGAAGGACCAGAAGTGTTTTATTATTCAATGCCGGTTTCATTACGATGCCTGAGTTTATCGGTCAGCCATGAGATTTTTCATAACCCTCTTTCCATTAGTTGCCTGGGGTTCGGGGGGGGAAGCCGTGCGGGGAGGCACTCGGGCATCTGCCCGGGAATTCGCGTGGGCAGTTGCCAGGGGATTCGCCCGGGAATTCGCGTGGGCATTCGCCCCTTTTTTGGCTTATATTCGTTCGGAATATCACATTATGAAAAGGAAATTTTTGTTAACCGTCGCCTGCTTCTTTATGGCGTTGACCGCCATCGCTCAGAGTTCAGCAAATTCTAAAGACAGCACCGCGGCTATCAGTGACCTGCGGGGCCTGCCGCAGAAAGAAAAAGATCAGGCGGCCAAAAACCTTCAACCGGCGAACGGGAGGGCCCTGGTCTATATCCTGCGACCGGCCACGCTGGGGCTGGTGGTCCGGATGTTCCTCGACTGTGACAGCGTTCATATCGGGTCGACTATGGCGCACAACTTTGTCTATATTATGCTTGAGCCCGGAACGCATACTCTGATGTCGACTTCGGAGAACCATTCGACTTTGGAGGTCACCGTCGAGGCGGGAAAGGTATATTATATCAAGCAACAGGTAAAGATGGGGATTGCAATCGCGGAAACCGGGCTGAAACTGGTGGATGAGACGGAAGGTCAGAAATATTTGAAGAAGTGCAAACTGGCGAAAGATAATGTGGCTTCGAATTAGTTATCTTAGGGAATGCGTTTTTATCTTTTGTTATGCGGCGTTTTCATTTCTTTCGCTTGCACCGCCCGGATGGCGGATACAACGGACCTGCCGGGGCGGATCGATAACCGGCGGTTCGATCCTTCCACATTGCTTTGGTATTCCGCGCCGGCTTCGGCCTGGGAAGCTGCCTTGCCGGTTGGCAACGGGCGGCTGGGCGCCATGGTATTTGGGCGGGCGGGGGAAGAGCGGATACAGCTTAATAAGGATACCTACTGGACCGGCGGGCCCTATTCTACGGTAGTGAAAGGCGGTTACCGAATGCTTCCGGAAGTCCGGAAGCTGGTGTTTGCGGGGAAGTACCTGGAGGCGCAAACGGTGTTTGGGCGCTATCTGATGGGCTATCCCGTCGAGCAGCAGAAGTATCAATGTCTGGGGAACCTGCACCTGTTTTTCCCGGATCAGTCGAACGTTTCCGGATATAAGCGGTGGCTTGACCTGGAAACCGGCATCACAGGTGTTCAGTATGTCTCGGGGGGTGTCACGTTCCGCCGGGAAGTTTTCGCGTCTTTTCCGGATCAAGTGGTTGTCATCCGGATGACGGCGGACAAACCCGGCAGCATTTCCTTCACCGCACGGCTTCGCGGCGTCCGCAACCAAACGCATTCCAATTACGCTACGGATTATTTTCGCATGGACGGGGTGCCTGACGGCCTGGTGCTTACGGGGAAGTCCGCGGATTATATGGGGGTGGCGGGTAAGCTGCGTTATGAGGCGAGGCTGAGGGCCGTTCCGGAGGGTGGTGCGATGAAGGTGGAGGGTGATCTGCTGACCATATCGGGCGCCAACGTTGTTACGCTGTATGTTGTTGCTGCGACCAACTTCGTCAATTATCGTGATGTCAGCGGGGATGCCCACGGGCGGGTGGAAGAATATTTGGGCAAGCTTTCGGGTAAGACGTATCCGGACTTACGGGATGCGCATATCCGGGACTACCGGAGTCTTTTTGCCCGGGTGTCTCTTCATCTTCCAGTAACAGATGTCTCCTACGAGCCTACCGATCAGCGGAAAGCCAAGGTGTCGGACCCCGACCTGGCTGCCCTGGCCTATCAATTCGGGCGTTATGTGCTGATCGCGTCATCACGTCCCGGGTCGCAGCCGGCCAACCTTCAGGGTGTCTGGAATGACAATCCGAATCCGATGTGGGATTCCAAGTATACGACCAATATCAATACACAAATGAATTATTGGCCGGTGGAGTCGGGAAACCTTTCGGAATGCGCCGATCCGCTTTTCAAAATGATCGCGGAGCTGACCGACCAGGGGGCGCAGGTGGCCGCCCAACATTACGGATGCCGGGGGTGGGTCTTCCATCAGAATACCGATCTCTGGCGGGTGGCGGCGCCGATGGACGGTCCGACCTGGGGAACATTCACCGTAGGTGGCGCCTGGCTTTGCACGCATTTGTGGGAACATTTTGCTTATACCGCCGACACCGCTTTCCTGCGAAGGGTGTACCCCATCCTCAAGGGATCGGTCCAATTCTTCCTTGATTTCCTGGTCCCTACGCCGGATGGGCGCTGGCTCGTCACCAATCCATCCTCCTCCCCTGAGAATTTTCCGGACCGGCCCGGCAACGGCCGTTACTTCGATGAAGTTATCGGCGCCTTTCTGCCGGGCACCAACGTCTGCGCTGGTTCTTCAATCGATATGCAAGTTCTAACCGATCTGTTCCGGGAATATGTCCAGGCAGCGGGTATTCTCCGGATGGATGCGGGGATGGCTGATTCCGCTCGTGGGGCGTTGTCGCGGCTTCTCCCACCCCGGATAGGGAAAGACAGTACGTTGCAGGAGTGGGCGGAGGACTGGGGACAGACGGAGCATCCGCACCGGCATCTTTCGCCGCTCTATGGGCTCTACCCCGGGAATGTCTTTTCGTTCAGCAAGACGCCCGGGCTCATGGAGCCCTGCCGGCGTCTGCTTGCGCAGCGCGGGGATTCTTCGGCTGAATGGGCCCGGGCCTGGAAGGTTGCGTTATGGGCAAGGTTACGTGAAGGAAACCGTGCGGATGCGATCCTCAAAGGGTATTTCAGGGATGAGTCCAATCCGCAATTCTTCGGGAACCATGGTTTCCCTGTTCAGGTAGACGGTACGCTGGGGAGTGCGGCGGGGATAAGTGAAATGCTGGTGCAATCGGGTGATGGGGTTGTGGAGCTGCTGCCCGCGCTGCCTGATGAATGGAGTTCGGGGTCCCTCGACGGGGTTTGCACGCGCGGCGCTTTCGAATGGGGGCTGCGATGGGCGGCGGGACGGATTACGCAGGCGACGGTTCGGTCCAAACAGGGGTTAGTATGCAGGTTACAGGCGCATGAAGATGTTGTTATTAAGTGTGGTGGCGTTGAGGTACGCGTGCGGAGGCTGGAGGGTGGCGTAGTGGAGTTCCCGACGGAGAAGGGCGCGGGGTATGAGATCGTACCGACCGGGTTTTTGCCGGAAGATATCGCGAGGGTTGACAGCGTTGTGGGGGTTTTCATGGAGAAATATCATGTTCCCGGTTTGTCCTTTACCATTGCGCAGCACGACAGTATCAAGATCGAGCGTTGCTATGGATATGCCGATAAAGACAAAAACCAATTGATGACGCCGGATAACCGTTTCCGGATCGCCAGCATCAGCAAGCCGATCACGGCTACTGCCATCATGCAACTTGTGGAGGGGGGTAAGTTGCGTTTGGGGGATAAGATTTTTGGGCCGGGGGCGCTGCTGGGAACGACCTATGGTAGCTATCCGTATAAAAAATGGGTGGAGGATCTTACTGTTGAAATTTTATTGGAGCATCTGGGTGGCGGATGGGGTAACAATGATGATAATGACCCGATGTTCCTTCATCCTGAAATGAACCATGGGCAGTTGATCAGTTGGACCTTGGATAATCAACCGCTTAAGAACGAACCGGGCACGCACTACCAATATTCTAATTTCGGGTTTTGCATTCTGGGGAGGGTGATTGAAAAAGTAACCGGGAAGAGGTACGAGGACTATGTGCGCCAAAACGTTTTGGAGCCTTGCGGCATAACGGATATGCAGATCGGCGGCAACACGCTGGCCGAGCGATTACCCGGCGAAGTGTATTATTATGATAAGGCGGAAGATCCCTACGGCATGAATGTGCGGAGAATGGATTCGCATGGGGGATGGATCGCCACGCCGACGGATCTGGTAAATTTTGTCATGCGGGTGGATAAATTCCCACAAAAGGCGGATATGTTGCAGCCAGCCACGCTGGATACGATGTTCGCAGCACCCGCGGTAAATCCGGGATATGCCAAAGGATGGGCTGTAAATAAATTCGATAACTACTGGCATTCGGGAAGCCTGCCGGGCCAGGGGTCCATTATGGCGCGGGTCCATATTGGCTTTTGTTGGGCAGTGATGGTGAATACCCGTAGCGAAGGCGACTTTAACGGGGATTTGGATCGGTTGATGTGGCAGATCGAGCGGGCGATAACGTACTGGCCGGATATTGAGCTGAAAAAATGAGATATCTTTTTATCATTCTGGGTCTCTTCTTTGCGGTCCCTTGTTGCGCGCAGGATTCAGCAACGATCGAACATGACCATGATTCGTTGTGTCTGGATTATGGCGGTACTAGGATCTTCGCGGGTGAGATCCGAACCGGTGGCGTTCCATACGTATTTCGGCAGCAAAAGCAGATCGTCAACGGGTGTACCTGGCAAATTGTAACGATCAGGACGGAAGATGGGAAGCCGTTCAAACTGAATGGCTATGTAACGGGAAGCGATGAGGCGATTGCCTGCGAAAGTGACCCGGGAGAAGACCGGATAAAAGTTGTCCGCCAGGTTGTTGGCCGGAGTCATAGCCTGCTGAACAATGCCGTTTACGAGCGCAGGAACGATTGGTTGCTTTCTGTTGATCATTACGCTTCAAGGGTAAGTGTGACACCGGCAGCCGATCGTGACTATGCGATCAACGTTACCGGATGGGAAATCGTTGTGCGTTTCCGTCCCCGGTATTACAAGGAACATCGTGGTCTCGCCAACTTTGACCCTTCGGCGTTTGAAGTATGGAAAAAACCCGTCGTCGGCTGGTGCAGCTGGTTTGCCTATCTCGACCAGGTGAACGAAACCGAAATTAAAGAAACGGCTGACGTGCTCGGTGGAAAGTTGGAGCCTTACGGACTGCAGTACCTGCAGATCGACGATGGTTATGAACAGCAGCCCATCGGCTTGCCGGATACCTGGCTGCATGCGAACAGCAAGTTCCCTTCGGGGTTGAAAGCGCTGGCCTCCTATATCCGCGGAAAGGGGCTCACGCCCGGGATATGGACCAATGTGACGTTTGCCGATTCGGCTGGGGCTTATGCGAACAGGAAACTTTTTGTGGGGGATGAGCAAGGACGGCCGGCGCTGGGCAACTGGATCGGTTACGTCATGGATGGCAGCAACAAGGAAACGATAGCGCAACTTATCACCCCGGTATACAAGGGGCTGAATGAAGATGGTTTTGGTTATTTCAAGCTGGACGCGCTGCGGCACTTGAAATATGAGGGCTATAATTCGTTCAAAGAATATTACGGGCAAAAGGGCATTGACCGGAACGAAGCCTACCGGAACGTGGCGAAAGAAGTGCGGGGGCAGGCTGGTCGGGAAAAATTCCTGCTGGCCTGCTGGGGCATCCGGCCCGAATTGGTTGGTATTGCCGATGGCTGCCGGATCGGGAATGACGGTTTCAGCTATGCGGGGCTGGCCCAGTTCAACTCCTACAACAATATCATCTGGCGGAACGACCCTGATCATATTGTGCTTAGCGCGAAGGAAGCTTACCGCAGCTGTTCGGCTACGTCGCTTACCGGGTCATTGTTTATGCTGACCGATAAGGCAGAAACCTATCGTCATTCGCCGTTGATTGAGGCGGCGCGTCGGACGATACCTGTATTATATACGCAGCCCGGCCAGGTGTATGATGTCGATCCGTCGCGTTCGTCGCTGATTGCCGGCGTGGATGTGGAGATGAGCGGTAGCGGTCCACGGCCGTTCGATGCGAGCAGCAGTACGATTACGGGGTTGTTTGCACTTGAAATAAATAAGCCGTTTGAAAATTGGGTCGTGGTAGGCAGGTTGGATGAGCGGGATAAGGTTTTGCCTTTCAGGGAGCTTGGCCTTGATGAGCGGAAGGACTACCTGGTATTTGAATTTTGGACCAAGAAATTCCGGGGCGTGTTCAAATCGCAGCTGCTACCCGGCAGGATTGATACGGCTTTCAATTGCCAGGCATTCTGTATTCGTGAAAAGCTGGACCATCCGCAGCTACTGGCGACCAACCGGCATATTTCGTGTGGCGGGCTCGAGGTTTCGAATTTGAATTGGGGAGATCACACGTTGCGCGGCGCCAGCGAGTTGGTGGCGAATGACCAATATGTTATTTACTTGTATGAGGGAGGAGATTATACGTTTGACAAAGTTGACCTGAAAGGTGCGGAGCTGGTTGGGGTTGAAAAGACAGGTTCGGTCAGGAAGATCACAATGATTTCAAGGAACGGAGGGGCGGCGGAGTGGAGCGTTCGGTTTTTACATAGGGGTTGAGGGGAGATCGATTTTCCGTTGGCGGAGGAGTTGTAAGCGGAAGGGGTGTATCTTCAGCGGAAAAATCGGCGATGCGGGTGATCAGTTTTCCGTTATTATTCCTGGCTAAATTATTCCTGGCTAACGGCGTATTGGCCCAGGCACGAGTGCCGATGACAGCCGATTCAGCCGCGTCTGCGGAGGTCAGATGGCTGGAGAAGCCAGTTATATCGAGCCGGGCATTGGACAATATGGAATCCCTGCAAGCCTGGAGTTCGTTCACTACCAGCGGGGGTGCCGTTGTAGATGCCCGTAAGGTGATGCGAACGGTGGATTCCAGCGTCACCGTCGCCGTCATCGGGTTGAGTGACGAGCGGGTACACCAGGGACAGCGGGCATTGTTGATGCGGACTCCAACGCGATTACCCGGGCCGGGACCGGCAACAGGACGGGGGTGGGGGCGTTCGGGCCTGAGGCGGCATTTCGAAGGAGAAGATTGGTCCGACTATAATCGCATTTCCATCTGGATCTACCCGGACCTGCCGGGTTTCTATACGACGGCACTGGATTTTCGGCTGTACAACGACGGTAAAGAAAAGTTGCCGGCGCTTTTTGGCCAGGAAGGAGAGACTTCTCTTGTCCTGCGAAACCATGAATGGAACCATGTGGTCTGGGAGATTGGAAATGTAGCACGGGACCGGGTGACGGCGTTTGAGGCAAGCTACGGGCTGTCGGGCAGTGCACCGGGTGAGGCAGATACTATCCAATTCTATTTTGATGATCTTTCACTCGAAAAGGTTGTGCCGGATAAGATAGAAGGCTGGGATGTCTGGCCCGGGCGGATTGCCTATAGCCAAATGGGCTATTCCGTTGGCGCGTCGAAAACCGCCATTGCCAACGGGCTGGATGCTAAGACGTTTACACTTGTCGATCCCCACGGCGGCAATATCCTGTTCACCGGGCCGGTTGAAACCGTGAGCACGCATATCGGTCAATTTCAGGTTATGGATTTTTCGCGGGTCCGCGTGCCGGGTGATTACCTGCTGGAATGCGGAGGCGTTACCACGCATCCCTTTCGAATTGATGACGGGGTCTGGAAGCAGACGATTTGGAAAGTGCTGAATTTCCTTTACACCGAGCGCTGCGGGATGGAAGTGCCGGGTGTGCATGGAGCATGTCATCGGGACTGGTCCTGTGTCCATGGCGATAAACGCATAGTGATCAATGGTGGCTGGCATGATGCCGGAGACCTTAGCCAACAAGCCGAAGCCACAATTGAGATCACCTATGCTTTGTTCTCTATGGCGGAGAAGCTGCAGCAACAAAACGATGACCGGGAACTGCTCGCACGCGTCCTTGAAGAAGCCAACTGGGGGCTGGGCTGGGTATTAAAAACGAGTTTTAGAGACGGATATCGGGACATAGGTTCGATCAACAGCCGGCGCACCGACGGGATAATAGGGGATGACGATGATATTACCAGTGTGGCCCGCCTCAATCCGATGACCAATCTGGAGGCGGCGGGAGCCGAGGCTCTGGCCTGGAGGGTATTGAAAGAAAGCGACCCCCGACTGGCGGCGTATGCCCTTGCGATGGCGAAGGAAGACTGGGGATATGGTATAGCAAATTTGGCCCGGGCGCCAAAGGCCGCAGGGCTATTCCGCGGAAACTTCGATTCGGATAATGTAGAAGACGAGTTTCCTTCGGTTGCTATTCTGGCGGCGACAGAACTTTTCAAGGCCACCGGTGAACGGGTATATGCAGACACGGCGGTGAGGTTCGCCAGCTATATTACCAATGCCCAGCAGCGGGTACGACCGGATTGGGACGTTCTGGTCACCGGATTCTTTTATACGAGTACAATGAGAGATCGATTGTTGCATTATTGTCACCGCGGCCGTGATCAGGCGCCGATTCTCGCGCTCGCAGCGCTTTGCCGGAGTTTTCCCGGCCATAGCGACTACATGAAATGGTACAGTTGTCTGACGTTGTACAGCGAATACCTCAAAACAATTGCCAATTTTACCGCTCCATATGGGGTCCTGCCGGGTTCCATCTATGCCGACACGGAATACCGCCATGTGCCGGAAAGCAGGATGGAATCTTATCGCGAGCAGGTGCTTCATGGCATACCCCTCGGGAAGGGTCATTATCTACGCTTATTCCCGGTATGGATGGACTACCGTGGGCATTTCGGAACAATCCTGCCGCAGGCCCAGGCGTTGGCAGCCGCCGGTTTTCTTCGGAATGATGAAGGTTCGATCGATCTGGCGGAGCGACAATTGGAGTGGATCATTGGCCGAAATCCCTTTGCTGCCAGCACGATGTATGGGGCAGGATACGATTTCTCGCCGTTGTATTCACCCTCATCGGGGCAGATGGTGGGGGGACTGCCGGTTGGCATTCAGACCCGGGGCGCAGAGGATGTGCCTTATTGGCCGGTTCAAAGTACGTGGACCTATAAAGAGATATGGGGACATCCGGCTACCAACTGGATCTGGTTGCTATCGGCCATTGAAGGCCCGGCGCTGTTATCGGGCAGGGCAGACTCGGCAGTAGTCCTGCGGGAAGCGGCGACTGGTCAAGTTATCGTGCTTACACCGGATAGTGCTGACGGATCTTTTTCGGCAAAAGTATCGCCGGGAAGCTACACCGTGACCTGCGGTGGCATGGAGGAGATAAAGGAGTTGGTGGCCGGTGCAAGCTACCGGCTGGACCTCCGTTCCGATAGCTGCATAAGCCTGCGGGTAAGTAAAGAAATATCCGGCAGCACCTGTGTCATCCGCGTGGAAATGCGCGGCGGTGGCGAGCACAAATTGAGTGTTCGGGGAGATGGGATCAACTTCGGGCAGCCGCAAAGGTCGGTCCGGCTGGTGCCGGGCAAGAAGCAGACGTTGTTGTTCCGGGGGATTATCGAATCAGGTTCGAAGCCCTGGGTCGCGCAGGTCATACCCGATGACGACTATGCGAATGCGGATGAGGTTGCCTCCGGCAAATTTAATTGACTGGCCGCTTAATGGCAGGAATGATTCGGATCAAACAGCAGATTGAAGTTGCCGCTGACGGCCAGGGCTGACACATTACTCAGGTTCTTGTCCCGGCCGGAATTCGCGTTTTCAAAATTACCGGAATATCCTCCGGCGATGACCGTATCTGTCAACGGCGCTACGCAACAGTCGAAGGAGACAGTGCCCCAGTTGACCGCCCGGATGGTGGTCCATGACGTTACGGAATCCGGACGGGTCGAGTAGTTGATCGAATCGCTGAATTGATAGTTGAATCCGCTTTGCTCATAAAAAGAAAAACAATAGACGTCCACCCGCTGCAAAGCATTCCATGCAGAAAAATTAAACGTCCCGGTAGTGGTTCCTGTACGGTCATAACTAATACCTGTCACGGCCAATGGATTTCCGTTCACCAGGAAAGAAACGGAAGCCACCGTTCCGGCGGTTCCTTGCGGGCTGCCATCGGCAACGCCCGGATCGTTGGGGTTAGAGCCTTGTCCGGCAGGGGTGACTGACTGTTTATTGCAGGAAAATAGGGAAGAAAGGATCAGGCAGATGATGAGCAAGCAGATAGTCGGTCTCATAGCCTAAGTTGGTTTATTAAGCCATATAAGTTACTCCAAATTGCGGAATCCGCAAAGTCGTATATTTACGGGAAGTCAAACGCCAATGAAGCATTTACCGAACAAGGAGCAAATTGCGTTTTATCAGGCAAATGGTTTTGTCGTCATTGAGGATTTCCTCGCGCCGGATGAGCTGGAACATTGGCGCAGGGCGGTCATGCAGGCGGTCGCGGAAAGAGGAGGGAGAAAGATCCCCGGGAAAGACGTTCGGATCGGCGAGGACGACGGGATCAATGAAGACGGGGATTATTACGGGAAGGTTTTCGATCAGTTGTTGAATCTTTGGCAGACCAGTGACGCGGTAAAGGAGTTGATGTTGGATGAGCGGATCGGGGAGATGGCCGCCCTGCTTTCGGGGGCTGAGGGAATCCGAATCTGGCATGACCAGGCGCTGTTCAAGCGGCCGTGGGCGAACCCGACCGCGTGGCATCTCGATACTCCCTTCTGGTCCTTCTCCGACCGGCAGGCGATCTCGATCTGGGTGGCGCTGGACGATGCGACCTTGCAAAACGGCTGCCTGTATTTTATTCCCGGTTCGCATGCAGGGACGAAATTTGACAAAATAAGCATCGGCCGGAATATGGATGGCATATTCGATGTCTATCCGCAATATGTGAAAGCGCCGACGGTGGCTGTGCCGATGAAGGCGGGCAGCTGTTCCTTTCACAACGGGCTGATCATTCATGGAGCGGGAGCCAATATGACCAATGCCTGGCGGCGCGCGATGACTTGTGCCTATATGCCTGACGGCAATGTGTTCAACGGTGAGCCGAATATCCTTCCCGAACCTTATTTGAGCAGCCTGAAGGTTGGGGACCTGCTCAATAACAATGAACAGAATCCATTGATCTATGCAACCCATTGAGCTTTCATCTATCCCACCGAGGGAAACCGCACCGGGATATTCGGGAAGGTTCATCCACACGGCCGGGATGACACTTGCCTATTTCGAGATCAAAGCCGGAAGCGCATCGCCCGAGCATGCGCATGTGCATGAGCAGGTATCGCAGGTGCTGGAGGGGGTCTTCCAGCTGACGGTGGCTGGTGAGCCGGTTATCCTGAGGCCTGGCGCAGTGCTCGTGATCCCGTCGAATGTGCGTCATTCCGGTCTTGCCATCACGGATTGCAAGCTGCTGGATATTTTTAACCCGGTACGGGAGGATTTTAGAAAATGAGGTGTTTGCTGATATTGATGATTGCGGGTCTTTTTTTTGGCGCGCGGGTGCGTGGTCAGGTCACTCCGCGTAATCTGCTGGAGGAGGAGATGGATCTTGCGGGGCTTCGTGGGGTGCTTGTCTCACAAGCGACCTGGAAGCCTTTTCCGCAGACCCCGGCGGGGTGGGCGAAATTATTGCCGGATAGTATCATAAAAACGCTGATCAAACATGGTGAGGCTTGTCTGAACAGGCCGTTCAACGATGTGCCGGCTTCCGTGACACTGGACTTTTTTCGCAATGGTAACCGGACAAGATATGAGAATCTTTCCTTTGACAAACGAAATCGGCTGTGGGCGCTGGTCCTGGCCGAAACGGCGGAGGGAAAGGGGCGGTTCCTGGATGCGATCGTGGATGGGATCTGGTCGATCTCGGAGGAAACCTTCTGGGGGGCGTCTGCGCATTTGTTTTTGCAAAAAGGGGGAAGGGGGCTGCCTGACGCGGAGAATCCGGTGGTCGATCTTTTTGCGGCCGAGACGGCGGCCGACCTGGCCTGGGCGGATTATTTCATCGGCCCGGAGCTGGACAGCATTTCGCCGTTGGTCCGGCGGCGGATTTATTACGAGGTGAACCGGCGCATTTTTCTCCCAATGCAAACGGCGAAATATGACTGGATGGGCGCGGGGAACAAGGATGCCAAATTGAATAATTGGGACCCGTGGATCATGTCCAATTATCTGACGGCGGTATTGCTGCTCGAAAAGGACGAAGAAAAAAGGGCGCAATATGTGTACCAGGTCATGCAGCTCACGGATCAATATGTCAATGGCCTGGGAGATGACGGTGCTTGTGAGGAAGGCCCGACTTACTGGGGGGCAGGCCCCGGATGCGTACTGGATGTCCTGGAGCTGTTGAAGAGCGCCAGTAACGGCCGGATCGACATTTTTCATTCCGGTATTGTCCGCAACATGGGGGCTTATATTTATAAAGTTCATATCGGCGATAACTACTTTGTCAATATCGGAGATGCGCATCCGGAGGTAACACCGGAGCCGGTCATGATCCGGCGGTTTGGACGGGAGACGGGAGATACGATCATGGCTGAGTTTGGCGCATGGTTGTATGCGCTGGATAATTATGGGAGCCGGCTCGGTCAGCAAATGTTTCACCGGACAAGGGAGCTTTTTGATTTTTCGGATTTCAGGGATATTTCTGCGGTGCGTGGCGATTTCAGGGATATTGACGATGCGTGGCTGCCGGATGTGCAGCTCATGGTCTCGCGGTTGGATCACGGGTTTCTGGTCGCGGCCCATGCGGGGAACAATGGCAAGAGTCACAACCATAATGATGTCGGTGACTTTATCGTCTATGCGGATGGGCAGCCGGTGATCATCGATGTGGGGTCGGGTACATATACGGCCCGGACGTTTTCAAAAGACCGATACCGACTCTGGTTTAACACTTCGGCTTTTCACAATTTGCCGACGATCAACGGGTTTCAGGAACAGGAGGGGCTTGCGTATGGAGCCAGTGGGGTATCTCATCGGATGGACAGGCGCGGTGCCAGGCTGACGATGGATATTGCGGGAGCGTATCCGGCTGGTGCGGGAATAAATGTTTGGAGGCGGAGTATCCTGGCGGAAAAATCCGGCCGGATAACGATCACGGACAGTTGCCGGGCGGATAGTCTTTTTCGTTCGCTGACGCAAAGCTTTATGACGGTTGGGGACGTCGATATCACGGTGCCAGGGTTGATCGTGTTCACGACGGGGCAGGGGCGAAAGGTGGAGCTGCATTATGATGCGCGGGTCTGGCGGGGGCAAAAGGAGGAGATTCCGCTGACCACGCCGGAAGAGGAGGGGTTGAAGGAGACCTGGCGTCACCGGAACATTACCAGAATTTTATTAGACTTATGGGCCCCGGTGCGGGCTGCGGTTTTTCAATATACCATTGTTGCTAAATGATAAGACGAACTTTTATTAAAAGTGGTTCACTGTTAATATCGGGTTATGCGCTGGCGGGCCCTTTGCCGTTGGGGTTGGCGGAAGAAAAGCTATATACGCGATTCAGGAACCCGGTGATGGCCGACCGGCCTTTCGCCCGCTGGTGGTGGAACGGGGATAAGATAGAAAAATCAGAACTGGCGCGTGAGCTTCGCCTGCTAAGGGATGCCGGTTTCGGCGGCGTGGAGATCAACCCGATCGCCTTTCCCGATAGAACGGCGGACATGGGAATCCCCTCCATCGATTGGTTGAGCCCGGCTTGGCTGGAACTGCTTCGATTTACCCTTGGCGAAGCTGGTTCCCTGGGAATGACCTGCGATCTGATCGTCGGCTCGGGATGGCCGTTTGGCGCGCCCTGGCTGGAGGCGGATGAGCGAAGCCGGGTGAGGGTCATTTCAGCGATCAAGCTGGCAGGTCCGGTTGAGTATTCAGCAGTGGTGGCCGATCTGATCAAAGATGCGTATCCCGCGATCTCGGCGCCGTTTGCCGGGCGGGTATCCAAACTTATTTCGCTTTCGCTTGTCCCGAATCCCTTCAACAGTCTGGATGACGTAAAACACATTCCGGTCGAAACGGGGAAACAAACGTATCGGATATCCGTGCCTTCCGGCAATCATCTATTGTACGGGTTGGTGGAATTTGACGGCTTTAGCGAGGTCATCAACGGAGCGCCGGGCGCGAACGGGCCGGTCTTAAACCACTATAACAAAGACGCCGTGGAAAAATATCTCCGTCGCGTGTCAGACGCGATCGGGCCGCTGACTAAACATATCCGTTGCTTCTTCACGGACAGCCTCGAACTGGAGGGCGCCAACTGGTGTGCCGATATGGAAATCGAGTTCCTCAACCGGAGAGGATACGAACTGGGACCTTATTTGCCGTTTATCCTTTATAAGACCGGCAGTATGGGGAATAATATCGACCCGGAGTACGGCGCACAACACGGAGAGGTCTTCCGGCAATTGACGGGGAGGGTACGGTTCGATTTTGATTTGACGAAGACTGAGTTGCTGAGGGAACGTTTTGTGGCTCCGTTCCTGGCCTGGTGCAGGAAAAACAAGGTGCTTTCACGCATGCAAGCCTATGGGCGGGGGTATGACCCGCTCGACGGAAGTTGGGGCGTGGATATCCCGGAAGGCGAGAGCTGGATCAAGATCGGGCTGGGAACAGAGATGAGCGAGGATGACTACCGGATCGGCAGGGCATATACCATGATCAACAAGTACATTTCGTCGGCGGCTCATTTGCAAGGGAAACAGATCGTTTCGTGTGAAGAATTGACCAACACCGACCGGGTTTTCAACGAGACGTTGGAACTCCTTAAGGTGGGATCGGATCAAAGTGTCATCTCAGGCATTACACACGCGGTTTTCCATGGGTTCAATTACTCGCCGCGGGAGGCTGCATTTCCCGGCTGGGTGAGATACGGCACTTATTTCAACGAGCGAAACCCCTGGTGGCACTGGTTGTCGCATTTTACGACCTATCGGGCAAGATTGGCGGCCATCTTCCGGGAGATGACCATGTATGCGGGTATTGCGCTTTTGCCGCCCACGGCGGACACCTGGAATAAATACGGGGCACAGAACACTCCTTTCCCCACGCTGGTCCATCCCACGTGGCAACCGCTTGTTTGGGAAGCGATCCACAAAAATGGGGATGGTTGCGATTATGTCTCGGAAAAAACGATCCAGGCGGGGCTACTGAAAAAATATCACACGCTGTTCCTGATCGAAGTGGAAAGTCTGAGCCCGGCGACGGCGGAGAAACTGTTTGACTTTGTTACGGGCGGAGGCCGGATCTTTTGTATCGAAACCATCCCGGTGAAGGCGGAGAGCCTGATGAAACCGGATGCCGAAGTGGGGGAATGGGTGGATAAGATGAAGGCTTTTTCGGATCGTTGGGTTGTGCTGAAGAAGCCGGCCAGTGACTTCATCGGCTGGTATCGCCAAATCCAGCAGGACTATTCGCTCCGGCCTTATGTTAAGATCGACCGGCCCAATCCATTTGTCAACCAGGTCCGTTACGGGTCGAAACATGCGGAGGCGATCTTCTTTATCAACTCGAATATGGAGGAGGGGTATGACCTGGAACTTTCCTTTTCGCGGGAAATCACGGCGGACAAATGGCCCTGGCTGGGGGATGTGGTCACGGGAGAACGGTACCGGCTGGAGTTGTCGGCGGGGTCGGCGGGGTCGACGGGGGCGGCTGGAGCGGCTGGATCGGCGGGGTCGGCGCTGAGGCTCCTCTTGGGCCCGGCGGATTCGAAACTGATCGTTTTTGATAAAAAGAAAAGTGGACAGTTTTATGCCGCCTCGCCTGCTGGGGAGGGGCAGCGGCTTACGGGATGGTCGGTGGAATGGCAGCATATTGACGGGACGAATACGCGGTCCGAAATGGAAGAGTTGAAAGATTTGAAGGAAGTCCCGGCATATGTGGCATTTGCGGGCATCATCATCTACCGGAAGACGATCACCCTCGAATCGGCAAAAAAACTCGATCTTGGTAAAGTCTATGGGGTGTCGGAACTTAGCGTAAATGGTGTCGAGAAGGGCGTGCAGTGGTACGGGGAACGTAGATTCCTGTTGGAAAAAGGAGAAAACAGGCTGGAGATAAGGGTCACGGCCGCGATGGGGAATTATTTGAAAACCCTGACCAAAAATCCCGTTGCGCAGTATTGGACCAATGCGGGGAGAAAGGATCAGCCGATACAGTCCATGGGGATGGTAGGACCTGTTCGGATTTACTAACCTTCGATATGATAAAATATCTTTTTGGACTTCTATGGCCGATGGCCGTTTATGCGGGCGATTACCCGGCGTCGATGTTTGGGGTCCGCTCTGACGGTGTGACGTTGAATACCCGGTCGATCCAGTATGCCGTCGATTTTATCCATGATCATGGCGGGGGCCGGTTGGTTTTTGACGTGGGCAGATATGTCACGGGGTCTATTCATCTCAGATCGGATGTAGGACTGGAACTTAAGGAGGGTGCGGTGCTGCTTGGTTCGCTGAACCCGTTCGACTATGATAAGGATCAATTTATGGCCCTCCTGTTGGCGGATAGCGCTCACGGCATATCCGTTAGCGGTCGCGGGGTGATCGACGGGCGGGGCAGGGAGGTCGCGGCGGCAATCGTAGCATTGGTGCACGGGGGTATAATTGCGGACCCGCTGGCCCATGACCGGCCGAATGAGGCAAACCGGCCGATGCTGATCTATTTCAGGCATTGCAATTCAGTAAGCGTGAAGGGAATTACGCTGGCCAATTCGGCATCGTGGGTGCAGACTTACGATCAGTGCAACGGGCTAACGATTGACAGTATCCGGGTGGACAGCAAGGCTTATTGGAACAATGACGGGATGGATATCGTGGATTGCAGCCGGGTACGGGTAATGGGGTGTTCGGTAGATGCGGCCGATGACGGGATCTGTCTCAAATCGCATGACCCTGCGGCAGCCTGCTCGGATGTGCTTATCCGGGACTGTACGATCCGATCCAGCGCCAATGCGATAAAATTCGGAACCGTGTCACGTGGTGAGTTTCGGAATATCCGGATCTTGAATAACCGAGTGTACAATACTTATCGGTCGGCGCTTGCGCTGGAGGCAGTTGACGGGGCGGTGATCCAGGATGTCATCGCGGATAGTCTGACGGCGGTGAATACGGGGAATGCGCTTTTTATCCGGGTTGGGGCGAGAAGCGGATCACGGCAGGGTGCGATTTCGAATGTTACGATCCGGCATTTTTCGGTGGAGATCGCTGCCGGCAAGGCGGATTCCGGCTATTCCTATGAGGGGCCGATCGAAGACCAGCCGAGAAATATCTCTCCCATCGTGTTGACCGGTCTTCCGGGGGCATTCCTGCAGGATATTCGTTTGGAGGATGTAACGGTTCGGTATCCGGGTGGGGGGAGTTCATTTATCGCTTCGCGCAGTCCGACGGATAGTGTGCCGGAGTTGCCGGCGAATTACCCGGAGTTCTCGATGTTCAAAGAGCTGCCGGCGTGGGGGATGTATGTGCGGCATGTACGGGGATTGCAGACCCGGGACTTGCGGCTTTTCTGTGCGGCGAAGGATTATCGAACGGCGGTTGTTCTGGATGACGTGGAAGGGGACCGATGGGGGGGGATGGTGGTGAAAGAACCGGGGCGGTCCAAGCAACAAATTTTCCGGCGCGGTTACTTTGGTATGGGTCGATAACTCCTCAAAAATACCGGTATGTTGCGCAATTACTTCAAGACAGCCTGGCGGAACTTGCTGAAGACCAAGACTTTTTCTGCAATCAATGTTTCGGGATTGGCCATCGGGATCGCCGCTTTTTTGCTGATCGTCAGCTATCTCCAATTCGAATATAGTTTTGACGATTATAATGTCCGGAAGGGCCGGATTTTCCGGGTTCCAATGGAAGTGACGGAGGGAATGCAAGGTGGGGCGGAGCCGGAACGGATCGCCTTCACCTATCCCGCGGTCGCGGGAGCGTTGAAACGGGATTTTCCGGAAATCGAAGAGACGATGCGTATTCGCAAGCAATGGGGTGTGGTCAGGAGTGGGAACAATCAATTCGTGGAGGATGGGAATTTCCTGTATGTCGACACGAATATCTTCAGGATCTTCTCCTTTCAAATTGTGGCAGGAGACGGTGTTAGTCCGTTCAGGGAGCTCAACGACATTGTCATCACGGCTGCTACGGCGGAGAAATATTTTGGGTCCACCAATCCGATCGGCCGGCGGCTGAGCTATCAGAACGAGGATTTTGTCGTGAAGGCCGTGATCAAGGATCCCCCCGCCAATTCACACCTCCACTTTCATATTCTCGCCAATTACAACAAGTATGTCCAGGAGAGTGCGGTAAAGGGGCAGGACGTGCAAAACAGCTGGACCTTGAGCGACTACTATACCTATGTGCTGCTCAGACCGGGAACCGATCCCGGTGTGGTGCGTGCGCGGCTGCCCGATTTTGCCCGGCGTCATATGGATGATGTGATGAAGAAGGCAGGCATTCACGTTCAATTTGATTTTGAGCCGTTAAAGGATATCCACCTTCATTCGAGATATGAATATGAGCTGGCGGGGAACGGTGATCTCAGTTACCTGAAATATCTCGGCGCGGCGGCGTTGTTCCTCCTGGTTATCGCATGGATCAATTACGTCAGTCTGACCAGTGCGAGGGCGATCGACCGGGCAAAAGAGGTGGGCGTCAGAAAGGTCGTCGGTGCGGGCAGGGCTCAACTGATCGGGCAATTTCTCATGGAATCCCTACTTATCAATCTGTTGGCCGTCCTGTTGGGTCTGGCCATATACTGGCTGTCGCTTCCGGCATTTTCCGGTCTCGTCGAACTGGAATGGGCGGAGCTTGTGTTGCCGGGTGCGGAATTGTGGGTCATGGTGCTCGCCATCTTCATGTTGGGTTCCTTCCTTGCGGGGGCTTATCCTTCCTTTATCCTTTCGGCGCAGGCTCCGCTGCGATCCCTCAAACCGGCTACTGCGGGAGTGGTGGACGGGAGCAACCGGGGCCTATTACGTCGGTCGCTCGTCGTGATGCAGTTCTTTGCCGCCATCGTTCTGATCTCCGGGGCCCTTGGGCTGAACCAGCAATTGGGGTACATGAGCAGGGCCGATCTTGGCCTCATCGTGCGGCAGACGCTAATCCTGCACCAGACTGTAGACCAGGATAGCAGTAAGACGCGGCTTATCGCGTCATTCATCCATGATCTCGAAAGCCATCCGGGGATCGTGTCGGTGACCGCTTCCACTTCCGCGCCTGGGTCGGAGGTCGGCGGGTCTTCGATGTATCGTACCCTGCACTCGGATGCCCAAAAGACCTGCCGCGATTTTGGGATCGACAACAAATTTATTCCGGACTATGGGATTACCCTGGCGGCGGGAAGGAACTTTATAACCGACAAAATAGAGCCGGAGACCAACATCATTCTGAACGAGGCGGCGGTGCGGGTATTTGGGTTCGGGAGCGATGAGGCCGCGATCGGCGAACGGATCAGGGACAGGTCGGCCACCTATCGGATCATCGGCGTGATGCGGGATTATCACCAGAAGACGCTACAAAACGTTATCGACCCGATCGTATTTTATCCGGAGCAGGAATACAACATGAGTGAATTTTCGGTGAAGATCAACACGCCTGACCCGAGGGCGCTTGTGGATTGGGTGAGGGGGAAATGGCTGACTGCATTTCCGGAAAGTCCTTTTGTCTACAATTTCCTTGACGACGTCTTCAACACCGGTTATAAGAATGAACGTTTATTCTCACTTGTACTTTGGCTGTTCACATTACTGGCGGTCATTGTGGCCAGCCTTGGGTTGTTGGGACTGTCGCTTTATACCGTGGCCAAACGTCGGAAGGAGATCAGCATCCGAAAGGTGCTGGGCGCAACGGTCTTCCATATCGTCAGGCTTATCGCGAAGGATTTCCTGCGGCTGATCCTTTTTTCTGCTATCGGGGCTATTCCTTTGGCGTGGTATCTGCTACGCAACTGGCTGCAGGACTATGCCTATCATATTTCTATCGGTGTCTGGTTCTTTCTGGCGCCCGTTCTGATGATCGTTGCCGTGGCGATGTGCACGGTGTGTTATCATTCGCTGAGGGCGGCGTTGGCGGATCCGGCGAAGAATTTAAAGGCGGAATGAGGGGGACGATCAATCGCAATTACTCGACGGCGAACGCGAACCATCGTCAGAGGTATGCGTCGGGCTTCCATCCTGGATTGACTTTCAGACCTTAAGGCGATGGCATGTGATTTGCCCGTCTGCCCTTCGGTGAGCCGTACTATCTTTACAATTATGACACAAGAAAAAGAATATAAGGCGGTAAAATTCGATCATTATGGTGGTCTGGATGTGCTCCACCTCGACGAGGTCCCCCTGCCAAATCCTGGTCCCGGCGAGGTATTGGTAAGGGTAAAAGCGGCGGGGATCAATCCGGTGGAGGCGAGTATACGTAAGGGGCTCCTGGCCGTCAGTTGGCCGGCCACCTTCCCTTCCGGTGAAGGCAGCGATTTCGCGGGGGTGGTGGCAAGCGTTGGCGCACAGGTCAAATCTTTTGTTGCCGGCGATGAGGTTATCGGCTTTACGAATGAGCGTGCCAGCCACGCCGAATATGTTCTTGTCCCGATGGATCAGCTTACGCCGCGGCCCCCGCATGTGCCGTGGGAGCAGGCGGGAGCTCTATTTACCTCCGGGTCGGCGGCCTATGCCACGGTGAAGGCTGTTTCACTGAAAAAGGGCGATACGGTTGTCGTCTCAAGCGCCGCCGGCGGCGTGGGCTCGATCGTCGTGCAGCTGGCCGTCGATGCCGGGGCCCGCGTCATCGGTCTGGCGAGTGCGGACAACCATGCCTGGTTAAAACAAAAGGGCGTTATTCCCCTCGACTTCGACGGCGATGTGGCCGAAAAGATCAAAGCGACTGCCGGCGGTCGAATAGACGCCTTTATCGACACCTACGGTCATGGTTATGTAGACCTGGCGATCCAACTGGGTATAAAGCCCGACCGCATCGATACGATCGTCGACTTTCAGCACGAAGCCGTTAAAAAATATGGGGTCAAGAATGAGGGTAGTATGGCGGCTGCTACTGCCGAAGTGTTGGCCGAGCTCGCTGCGCTCATAGAGGGCGGACGCCTCGAGATCCCGATCGCGCATATCTACAAGCTCGACCAGGTCCGTGAGGCTTTCGCGGAGCTGGAGCAGCACCATACGCATGGCAAGATCGTGCTGGTACCGTAAAAGTCGACACGGGGGCGAAAATTTAACCTTAACTTGTTGGGGCGGATTAACCGCGATCTGAACGCGGATTTCGACATGGTTCGTCGAGTCGCCATGGTGCGCCGCCTAATCAACAATTCTGCAGCAATTTTGGTGGCGCATCTATTTTACGTATATTCGTTAACATCCCGACGACTTCAGGTTATTTGTCGTCGTTATCCCCCCAACCTTTAAATTGAATGCGAGGCGTTCTGCCGCGGTACGGTTTTTCATGCCGTTTTTCAATGAGTATCCCATGTTTACCTTCGACATCAAAGGATAATTAGACCTTAAAAAATAAAAATCATGGAACTCCAGGTAGAGCAAATATGCCAAGAAACGGGCGTCGAGAAAAATCGATATCCCGAAATAATTGGTCAGAGCGCCGAACTTCAGCAAACGCTGAGGCTTATCACAAGAGTGGCGCCGACCAACAGTACCGTTCTGATACTGGGGGAGACCGGGACGGGAAAGGAACTTGTCGCCCGCGCCATCCATCATCACTCCTCACGAAAGGCCAAACCAATGGTCAAAGTGGATTGCGCAGCATTACCGCCCAGCCTGATCGAGTCGGAGTTATTCGGGCATGAGCGGGGCAGCTTCACCGGCGCGTCGGACCGGAGGATAGGAAAATTCGAGATGGCGGACCGGAGCACCCTTTTTCTGGATGAAATTGGTGAGATGCCTTTAGAATTGCAGGTTAAGCTGCTGCGGGCATTGCACGAAAAAGAGATCGAACGAATTGGGGGACGAGGTACGATACATGTCGACGTCCGGATTATTGCCGCCACCAACCGGGACCTGGAAAAGGAAATGGAGAATGGCAGATTCAGAGCCGATCTTTACTACCGGCTGAATATTTTTCCGATTAGTGTACCTTCGCTCAGAATCAGGCGGGGGGATATTCCTTTGCTGGTGGAGCATTTTATTCATAAGCTCTCGGGCAAAATCGGAGCAAAGATCACTGCGGTCAGCAAGTATGCTCTCGAACAAATCATGAACTATGACTGGCCCGGCAACATCCGTGAGTTGGAGCATACCATTGAAAGGAGTATACTGTTGTCCGATGATGAAATCCTAAGGCAAATTTATCTTCCGTGCCGAAGGCTAAAAGATGTCGCCGAACAATCGGCAGCCGGGTCCAGGATAAAAACGATCGAAGAAAACGAGCGGGACCACATTATCAACGTGCTCAGACAATGCAAGGGGCGAGTAGCCGGATTCGCCGGAGCCGCAAAATCCCTCGGAATCCCGGCGAGTACGCTGGCTTCTAAATTGAAACGCCTGGGGATCCAGAAGGCACAGTATTGAAAATGGGGACGGGTACCGGCCGTTCGCCAGCCAGCATTGTTTCGGACTTTTGCTACCGTAGTGAACGGAACGAGTCGCGGATCTCCGAGCAAAAGACCTCCGGTTGTTCCCAGGCTGCGAAATGCCCACCCTTTGGCAGCTTATTGTAATGAATGAGATGCGGGAAGGCCTTTTCCGCCCAGGTCCGCGGAACCTGATAGATCTCGTCCGGGAAGGCGCTGACGGCCACCGGGATAGTAATATGTTTTATGTCAAAGAAGGCAAGTTTGTTTTCCCAATAGAGGCGCGCTGAAGAGACCGCAGTCCCCGTCAACCAGTAGAGCGTTATGTTGTTGACGACGTCTTCCCTGGTAAGCCCTTCGGTCTGCCCGTCGAAAACGCGGGTGATCAGTTCCGTGCTTTTGCCGTCGTGGTCCAGCATCCAGGCCGCCAGGCCAATGGGTGAATCTTGCAATCCATACAGCGTCTGCGGGCGGTTTGCCATTTCAGTGGCATAACCCAGCCCATGCTTCCAAAAATTATCCAGCTGCTCCCACGCGTGCTGCTCATCGGGTGTCGACAGTCCATCCGGGGCCGGCCCGCCGGTGGCAAGCGCTTTGGAGACCTCCGGAGGAAGCGTGGCCGCCATATTGGTATGGATGCCCAGCAATTCGGGGGGCGCGATGACGGCCATCTGCTCCGTTACCGCATCACCCCAGTCTCCGCCCTGGGCCACGTACCTGGTATACCCAAGGCGCTTCATCAGTACGATCCAGGCACGCGCGACCCGGACGGGATCCCAGCCGAGCTCGGTGGGCTTACCCGAAAACCCATGGCCCGGGAGTGACGGAATAACGACATCAAAGGCGTCCTCTGCCTTCCCGCCGTGGGCAGTAGGATCGGTGAGGGGTCCGATGACCTTCAGCTGCTCGATGATCGAGCCCGGCCAGCCGTGTGTGATGATGATGGGCAGGGCGTTCTTGTTTTTCGACCGTACGTGAATGAAGTGGATGTCAACGCCGTCGATGGTTGTAATAAATTGCGGGAGGGAGTTAAGGGTCGCCTCCATTTTGCGCCAGTCATATTCTGTCGCCCAATAGTGCGCCAGCTTTTTCATCGTCCCGAGCTGCAGACCTTGTGTAAGATCGGTGACCGTCTCGCGGTCGGGCCAATTGGTTGCCAGAATGCGCCGATGAAGATCGGCCAGCGCCGCGTCACTGAAATGAACGTGAAAGGGTCGGATCTCGTCGGAGTGACCGACGGTCGTCTCATTGGCGGTTGGACCCTGCTGCGCGTCAGCGGTCGCGGTTGCGCCCAGGATGGTGACTGCGCCTGTTAGGATGGTTTGCATAAGTATGTTTTTTTTCATTGTATTATTGTTTGCACCGGACTCACAGGTAATTATCGTGCCATTTCCTAATAAGATAAAGACCAATTAGTTCGTTGATTTTCGGTGGATCGGGCATTCGATCAGTCGTGTATTGGTTCGTTAATTTGTGAACCATCATTTTTCGATGCCGCCGTCGCGAATTGTAATTGAAAGGTTATCATCGGCTTAATTAATGGCATGCCTGTTGTGGGTTGCAGGGCAAAACAAAATGAATATGGATACTAAGAACCGGGGGCGCCGACATTTCCTGGGCACGGCGGCGTTGACCCTTGTCGCCGCTCCATTTGGGTTGCTGGGCGATGCGATTGCTCCGTGGGCGGTGAGGGATAGGGAGGCTGGGGAGTTTGCGGCCGGTGGGCCGGTGGGTGGTAGGCTGGACGCTGGTGCGCCGGTGGCTGGTCGTGGAGGCGTGGTCGGAAATACACCTATGGGGCCGCTAAAACAGATCAATGCGGGATTGCTGAATGTTGGTTATGCAGAGGCCGGGCCGGCTGATGGACCCGTAGTCCTGTTGCTTCATGGCTGGCCCTACGACATTCACAGCTATGCCGACGTCGCACCATTATTGGTTGCCAAAGGTTATCGGGTGATTATTCCGTATGTGCGAGGTTGCGGCACGACACAATTCCTTTCCAGCGACACACTGCGGAATGGCCAGCCGGGGGCGGTGGCTCAGGATGTCATAGATCTGATGGACGCGCTGAAGATCAAAAAGGCGATTATCGGCGGATTCGACTGGGGGGGACGATCTGCTAACATCGTGGCGGCGCTCTGGCCGGAGCGCTGCAAGGCGATGGTCTCGGTGAGTGGATACCTGATCGCAAGTCCTGCGGCCAACAAGGTACCCTTGCCACCCGCGGCGGAATATCAGTGGTGGTACCAGTTCTATTTTGCGACGGAACGCGGCGCGCTTGGTTACGACAAGTACAGGCATGATTTCGGGAAGCTTATTTGGGAGATCGCTTCGCCAAAATGGGCCTTTGATGATGCGACATTCCAGCGCACTGCGGCGGCTTTCGATAATCCGGACTATGCAACTGTCGTGATTTCCAACTATCGGTTCCGGCTGGGACTGGTTGATGGGGAAGCAAAATATGCGGACCTCGAGGCCCGGCTTGCAAAACTGCCGGAGATCACTGTTCCGACAATCACTCTTGAAGGGGATGCCAATGGTGCTCCGCATTATCCTGATGACAGCGCTTACCGGAAGAGATTCACGGGAAAATATGCGAACCGGGTGATTACGGGAGGGATAGGACATAATTTGCCGCAGGAGGCGCCGCGGGCGTTTGCTGATGCGATTGTTGAGGCTGATGGGTTGGCGGGGTAGGGGTGGGGGGTTGACGAATGCAATGTAGCCGGTAATTTCGTCGATATTTTGCAGGGCGTTTGTGGAAATCCTTACTTCGTAAGTTGTTGCAGCTGTGTTCTTTTGGTGGCCCATGTGAACTTGGCAGCTTTTAGACTGACGGAAGGCGCTTCTTCAGCGCTTGCTACCCATGCCTTAAAGGCATTTAGATGCATGGGTTTGCCGGGCAGAGCAGGTGATTCGAATCGTGGAGATTTGACGATGCGGATGACTCGTTTTTGTTGCAGGTCCGAAGCTTTGCGCTCGACGGAGGTCTTTTTCCTATTCGTTGTGGTAGGATTTTATTTTGTACGGTACGTAATAGTTTTGTCGAGATTTCGATTCTTATTTTAGATTGGCTCTGTTGTTTTTAATTTTTACTCTCTTTAGTCTTAAACGCAGTAGTGTACGAATCTTGAAGAAAGGATATCCATGCGTCTGTCTTTTCCGCAGACAATTTATAATATTCGCCAGTTTTTTCGTCGTAAAAATATCCTCCGTAGACGCTGAGCTCGACTTTCCGAATGGCGCCACCTAGGCGACAGGTTGCAAGATACCCACCCATCCAAATAAGGGGTGTTTTAGATTCAAAAACCTTTGCTGAATTTACAAATGCTGTCATTGAGTCTTGATTCATTGGTTGGTGATCATACGACATGAGGCTATCGATGGGAATTCGAAAAAGCCGGTGTCCCTGATAGCTATAGATCATCCAATTTGATGCTTGATCCCAATGAACTTGGCAGGAAGCCATCAAAGCAGATGACAAGAGAAAAGAAATGATAATCGATTTCATAGTTTGAAGCTTCTTTAGTTACATTGGCCGACATTAGGGTGAGAGATACCACTGCCGCCATTCAGATTCACGACCATTCCTGAGATGTTGTTTTCTCTCAAATCTTCACCAAGGTCGCCCGGATCGTCCCCAGCCCCATCCGGCCACGTTCCGACTGTACGAGGCAAGTTAATTCCTGCCTGCGCGACAGCATTAATAACAAATGTCGTGCAATTATTAGTATTAAGATTATACAAATAACCTGGCGTATTTCCTTGACTTACAAAATTGAGGATGTTAAAGAATTGTGCGCCGTTGACGGTGAACGAGCCGCTAATATTGTAAATATGGGTTTCGTCATCGTTCAAGCACCCTTGGCTGGTCGTCGATAACGGACTAACGCCTCCAAGAGGATAAAAACCGACATTCCGGGTAATTGTTGTATTGCCGTAGGTTTCTGTAAGAAGTAAGAACGTATGACCGGCGTCAATCGGGTTGTTGCCGGACGAGGAACCGGAAGAACCGTCACCGGACGTAGTCCACGGCGTGCGCGTCCCGGGATCGGGCTGGTCGACGCAGACGCTGACGGTGTAGGTGTGGTCGCTGCCGCCGACGTTGGTGAAGCATTGAAAATACTGCGCGATATTTTTGATGACGGAGTTGCCGGGGAGGACGGTGACTGACGCAGTGCCGGCGCCGGCTGCGCCACCACCCGAGCTTCCGTTTGTGCCGATGGCGCCGTCGCCGGACCCATCGTCAATGTAGGCTGTGCTGCAGCCTGCGGGTTCGGACCAGTAGTAGGGCTCGTCCGGCAGATCGGGCGAATAGTTGTAGCCTGTAATTTCGTAACAGGTTTCAATGACTTCAATGGCGTCGGGCTGTTTGGTCGCGGTCGTGGGGATATAGCGCTTGATATGGCCATCGGGTGTGTAGAGTAGTTTTTGGATCGGATGGCCAAGCCAGTCTTCGACAAACTTAATGCCGGTGAAAGGACGCGTGGGGTCGTTGAAATAACTTGAGTCGGGGAAGGCGGTAATGACCAGGATGGTATTGTTTCCGGCGGTGTCCTTATAAAACAGCAGCCGGGTCAGGTAATTCAGATGGAACAGATAATTACCGGTGAAGCTGGCCTTCATTAATATGGCATTGTCGAAGATAATCGGGGCTGAGATTCCAACGCTATGGCCGATTTGGACGAGTTGGGCAAGGTCCCAGCGGATTGTTTTGGGCTGGGCTGCGCGTTCGTTTACCGGGTGGCCGGCGGTTGAAATGGAATCAATGACCTTTTGGGCCTCGCGGATCAATTCTGTTTTGTCGATGAGTGCGATGGCTGAATGTTTTTTGCAGCTTGTGCTTGACAAAAGGAGGAAGACAATGATCAGCAGGAAGTGGTTTAAACGGGGTGTCATTTTGGATAGGTTTAACGGCTTTTTCAGCCGGAATGAAGTTAGGATATTAGTCTGCATTAAAAAATGATATAAATCAGATAATGTAAAGCGAGGGGCGATCATTTGTTTCGCGCCCATGTAAGTAGTTACGATTAAGCCATCATATAAGTAAATTCGGATTTTGTCGGTGAAATTGTCGGTTAGCTTCGGGAAATCGGCCCAGCGGGACGTAATTTTCAGCCATACCAAAACCTTATCTCATGGAAGAGATCCTTTCGTTCCTCTGTGCCATTTTTCCTCTTTCGCCCGAGTGCATTGAATATTTAGGGTCTGTGGTGAGATCTTGCCGGGTGTCCAGGAATGAGATGATCCTGGATGTTGGGCAGGTAAACCATCGACTGTACTTTATCAAAACCGGTCTGCTTCATTGTTACTACTTTGTCAACAACAAGCCCATTTCGGATTGGTTCTTCTGGGAGAATGAAACGGTTGTTTCCATTGGCAGCTTCTATGATCAGGTTCCGAGTGAGGATTGTATTGTGGCGCTGGAGGACTCCGAGGTTTATTATATCACAAAAGATCATTACGATCATATCTGCCGGACTTTCCTCGAGTTCAATTTCGTCGCCCGGGTTCTGCTGGAGAAATACCTGAAAGTCTTTCATGGGCACAGCCGTTTGCTGCGAAAATATCCCGCCGCAGTTCGGTACAAATTGGTGCTTTCGAAAAACCCGGAGCTTGTGGCGCGGGTACCTGTTCGCCCGCTGGCCACCTGGCTTAATATGGAACCGGAGACGCTTAGCCGGATGCGGGGAAGAAGGGGGACGGCATGAGCTCTGGCCGGCTATGTTTTTGTAGACCCATCCGGTTTGGATGGGCCTTATTTACTTATGTGGAAGTAACTACGCTGTTTTGTCCCTCAATGCTTTGATCTCGTCATGAAAAGACTTCAAGTCCTGCTTTTCTTCGAGAACGATCGTGGAAAGATATTCCGGCAGGTGTTCACTGGCGAGAGCCGATTCATAGACCTTTTGAAGGGCGTCTTCTCCGAATTCGCAACTCGCTAAAATCGCATGTCTTCCATGCCCTGTGAACGTAGCTTTCAGCTCCAGCCATGCCCGGTGAATGGCGCCACTCACTGATGTTCCGGAGGGGATGCTCTCCTTTAACGTCTGCAATTCATTGCCCAGTATCATTTTGATCCCGCGGCTTTGATCGATGGCTCTCAAAAAGAGCAAGCGTAAATCGGTATCTTCCGGCTTAAGCTCTTTAAGAGCCTTTTCATATCCCTCAATCCGGTCATTGTTGATTTTTATCAGGTCTTCCAGGACGCTTGCCGTTTCCTTAGATTTTAGTGCTTCCATTTTGTTTTTTTGAGTTGAAGTGAAAAAACCATGCCATTAGGCAACCAAAGTTACCGAAATAAATTCGCTTCGCGCCAAGGTCTTGTGACCCTATGTTAGCGGCAGCTCACACTTTTGCGCAATGCCAAAGTACTAATTATCAAGTCATCCAAAGCTTCATCGCTAAATCGTTGCAAAGCTTTTCTTCTAAAATCGTCCACTCCGTTTTTGCCTATTTCATTTATTTGTTTCTTAATATCGCCGGTCAAGTTAGGGGACTTCATCAATTCTTCGGCGAAAGCAGAAACTTCCTTACTGATAGTCCTGTTCGCAATAACTGCGTTGATTAACGAGTCGCCCTTACACGTATAAGCAAACCATAAAGTGTATAATATAGATTTTTGTGAATTTTGGTTTACTGATTTAAACAGGGATATTAATGTGTCCGCATAAAAGTCCTTGTTTTGAGGAAGAAGCATATAAGTCAAGCACTCACCTTGTTTAAAATACATTGCGTGTTGTGGCAGAAAGAATGTAAATGATGTATCATTTAAAATTTTTACGGCCGCTTTTGTCACATTAATGCCTGTATTGGCAAGTCCATTAAGCATTGTAACATACCCCTTTTGGTCGACGTCAGCCAAATCGCATTTGGCTATTGCGTTTGCTGCGATAGTCTTATCATTATCAGTTTCGGACAACGATAATAGTAGCATCGCACCATCGTAATAAAAAAAAGGGTTATGATTCGGGGCATTCAAACCGTTTCGTAGGAGAGGCAAATTTTTTATCGTATCAGATTTTACAGCATTCCATAATCCGTCAAGTGCAGGAACTTTTTTTTCTTGTTCGGATCTTGTCAATTTACTCGGCGAGAAATTATAAATGCTATCAATATCTAAACTCTGTCCAAATGCGAACGATGCCGACAATAAGAAGATGACCGGGAACATAATTTTAACCATGTAAGGAGGGTTTAGTCTTGATACGAAAATACTATCGGGTTGACCTGTCGGTACCCGAACCACATAGACACTGATATTTATTTGTTTACAATATCCGTAAAATTTATAAGAGATCTCGGGTTATCGACCAGTAAGGAGCAATAGGCAAAAAATCAGCCCGTAAATCGATGAATTACAGGCTTCCCGGTGCGCGGGATAAAAATTCTGCTTAATATAAATTTATATTTTTAATTTAATCTGCAAATTCTTCGGACAGCAATTAGAATCAAATGGAGCTTACATCATGCTTAGAAGCTATTTTAAGACCGCGTTACGCAATATGATGAGAAATAAAACTTTCTCGTTTATCAATATTTGTGGATTAGGGCTTGGAATTGCATGCAGCCTCTTTATTTACTTGTGGGTGCAGGATGAGTGCAGCTACGATGATTTTCACGCGAACGGAGACCGGCTGTATAAAGTAATTGTAAATGATAAGGATAAAACGGGAAGCATATCAAGCAGCGCGGAATTTTCTCCCGGGTTGCTTGCTGAAACCCTAAAAAAAGAAATTCCTGAAGTTGAATATGCCGCAATGGTATCATGGGATGATGATCTCCTGTTTACCGTCGACCAAAAAAGTGCTAAAGAAAACGGGCGCTATGCAAGTCCAGATTTTCTGGAGATGTTTAGCTTCTCATTATTGCAGGGAAATGCTAAAACAGCACTGGCATCGCCGGATAATATTGTTATTTCGCAAAGGCTGGCGGATAATTATTTCGGTAAGCAAAATCCCATTGGCAAAACCGTTCGCATAGATGATAAAAGAAATTATATTGTTAGTGGGGTGGCAGCCAATGTGCGTGAAAATTCTTCTATCAAATTCGATTTTATGCTGCCCATCCAGCACTTTTTTGATGATAACCAATGGCTCGTTTCGGGGTGGGGTCATTACGGGCCCGCAACTTATGTGATGCTGCGTGCAAATGCATCAGTCAAAAATGTAAATGCTAAGATCAGAGACTTTATTTCACAACATGATGAACGGGAAAGTGATAAAACGCTTTCACTCCAAGCATATAAAAGCATGTACCTGTATTCACGTTTCACAAACGGCATTGCGGATGGTGGAAGGATAGAATACGTACGGCTTTTTTCAATTATCGGTGTTTTTATCCTGCTCATTGCGTGTATCAATTTTATGAACCTTGCAACGGCGAGAAGTGTAAAACGCGCAAAGGAAATAGGGGTGCGTAAAGTTGTAGGGGCAGCTAAAAGTACGTTGTTCAGCCAATTTTTACTGGAGGCTTTGGTAACAACATCTTTGGCTGTTGTGGTGTCTGTTGTTTTGGTAAAATCATTGCTACCCGCTTTTAATTCTGTTACAGAGAAGCATTTAGCGTTGCATGTTTTTGACCCCTTTTTTATTTTAGTGTTGTTTTGTTTAACGATCGCAACAGGCTTTATTGCGGGCAGCTATCCTGCGTTATTCCTTTCATCACTCAACCCGCTCAACGTCTTAAAAGGTTCGCTTAAATTCAAGCATAGTGCTGTCGCTTTTCGCAAAGGGCTGGTCGTTTTTCAATTTACATTGTCTGTCATTTTAATTGTATGCACTGCTATCGTCTATAAACAGATGAATTATGTCCAGACAACAAATCTAGGACTTGATCGAAACAATATTATTTACGTCCCTTTGGAAGGAGACCTGGCAAAAAAATATGGTGTTTTTAAAAGTGAGGTGATGGCATCCGGGATGATACAGAATATTTCGCAATGCACTACCATCCCAACAAATGTGCATACGTGGTCGTATGGTTATAGCTGGACCGGAAAAGATCCAAATGAGAAAGTAAAATTTATGGAAATTAAAGTAGGCTATGATTTTCTTAAAACAATGAAAATACAGTTGAGCGGAGGTCGGGATTTTTCAATTGAGTATGGCGCCGACACGAGCAACTTTATTATAAACGAAGAAGCCGTAAAGACGATGAAGCTGAAACACCCCCTGGGCGAAACAATTTCTCAACAAGCAAATGGGAAAGTCATCGGGGTAATAAAAAATTTTCATGCCCGTTCACTTCACGATCCTATTGAACCCCTGATCATAAGCCTGCGGGAAAAGCCTGAGGGCGGAGTCGCTATCATTAGGGCAGAGCCTGGCAGAACAAAACAGGTTTTGGCTACCCTGGAAACCGCTGTTAAAAAATTCAATGCAAAATATCCTTTTGAATTCAGTTTCGCAGATGATCATTTTGCGCGACAATACCACAGTGAAATGATGGTGGGACAGCTTGCGGATATCTTTGCTTTCATCGCTGTTTTTATCTCGTGCCTGGGCTTGTTCGGCTTGTCGATGTTCATGGCTGAGCAGCGTACCAAAGAGATAGGCATACGGAAAGTCATAGGCGCTTCAGTCGCCCGAATTGTGGTCATGCTTTCAAAGGATTTCCTACTGCTTGTGGTCGTCGCTTTTGTAATCGCTGTGCCTTTTGCCTGGTGGGCAATGAATAAATGGCTACAGGCTTTCGTTTACAGGACAGATATTGGCTGGATAGTGTTTGCATTATCAGGTTTTGCGGCAATTGCTATTGCGCTCGCCACGATTAGTTTTCAGGCGGTAAAAGCAGCAGTAGCAAGTCCGGTGAGGAGCTTGAGAACGGAATGATTGAATAGATCGAACTCTTTCGGGGGGTTTATGACTTATCTGTGGCGTGAACAACCCTGATAATCAATTAGATGTATAAATTATGTACTAGAGGTTATCGGCCGTTAAGCGCCCGTGCGCACAAACCGATTTTTTGAAAATGGCCTTGAGCAGTTCAAATTCCCCAAATTTTTTTTTGAAAAATATTGCGAAACCAAATAGTTGCGCTTATATTTGCAGCCAATCGGTTTCGCATTAAATCAAACGATATGAGACGCGACATTTTCCAGGCCATAGCCGACCCCACAAGACGGGCAATCATTGCCTTAATTGCAGTGCAGGCAATGACACCGAACGTCATTGCCGACAACTTCCACACTACCAGGCAATCTATTTCCAAACATCTTCGCATACTCACCGAATGCCAACTGGTGAAACATGAACAGAAAGGCAGGGAAATTTATTATTCGCTTGAGATTGAAAAAATGAAAGAGATAGATAAATGGATTGACCAATTCAGAAAAATCTGGGAAACCCGCTTCAATCAATTGGACATAGTATTAGCAACAATTAAAAAGCAAAAAAAATGAACGACTTACTATTCGATTTTACGCTGGACAAATCAACTTTATCCGGGAAATGATTTTCGTTAAAAAATTTTAATACACAAAACAATCTAAGAATTATGGCACTTATCAATCCTCACATCAACTTCAACGGCAATGCCGAAGAAGCATTTACCTTTTATAAATCAGTATTTGGCGGAGAGTTTGCAAAGATTACTCGCTTCAAAGATCTTGCAAGCCCTGAATTCCCGGTAGCAGAAAAGGAAGAAAATAAAATTATGCATATCGCTTTGCCTATCGGTAAAAGTAGTATGTTGATGGCAAACGATGTTCCGGAATTTATGGGAAGAACAAACGAAAATGAGAACAGAAGTAAAATTGTAATAAGTGCAGAAAGCAAAGAAGAAGCAGACAAATTATTTAATGGGCTTTCATCAGGAGGACAAATAGAAGGGCCTATTGGCGATAGTCCCTGGGGTGGTTCGTATTTTGGTTGTTTCAGAGACAAATACGGTATTGAATGGATCGTGGAGTTTGATCCAAAACCAAGGGGCTAGTAATTGGCGGCGTTCTATCATCAATAAATTAAAATTTTAACAGCGTTATGAAAAGTTTACTCAAAACATATAATCCTCTTAAATTAATACTTCCAATTGCAATTATGTTTATAGGGTCTTCATCAAGCGGGCAACAGATCAAGCCTTCCAACAGCGGTTACGCACCTGTTAATGGCATCAATGTTTATTACGAAGTATATGGTGAGGGCAGGCCTTTAGTTCTACTGCATGGCGCTTTTTATACAATTGATATGAACTGGGGACAATTGATACCTGAGCTGTCAAAAACCAGGAAAGTAATTGCAATAGAAATGCAGGGACATGGGCATACGCCGTTTTCAGATAGAGAACTATCGATTACTAATTTAGCAAATGATGTAGAAAAAGTGATGGATTACCTGAAAATAGACAGTGCAGATGTTGTGGGATATAGTATGGGTGGCTCTGTGGCTTACCAGTTTGCTGTACAAAGCCCTAAACGGTTAAGAAAATTGGTGATCATTTCTTCTACTTATAAATCCAATGGTTGGCTACCCATAGTAAACGGTGCATTTAAAAATTTTAAGCCTGAATTTTTTGACAATACACCATTTAAAACCGCATACGATGCAGTGGCACCTGATAAAACAAAATGGAGAAAGTATTTAGACCAGATGCTTGCTTTCGCGAAGGTGTCATTCAATGTTGGCGACTCCAATATTTCCAAAATCGCCGCACCTGTACTGATCATATCCGGGGACAATGATGGACTGGATAAAGTTGAGTTGATGAGAACGTATCAGTTGCTGGGAGGTGGTGTTGCTGCTGATCTGCAGCCAATGCCAAAATCACAATTGGCTATTGTTCCTTCGCAAGGGCATGTGAGCCTGATGATGCAAACAACAACGATTTTGAATTACTTAAATGGGTTTTTAAAATAAAGAGGCCTTGTAAATAAAATGGGTCAAATTTGAGTCGGGCGGCCGCAAAGCGTGTTAGTTTTTAATGCATTATCCACGCTTATTCGCACGTTTTTTTACTTTCGTCGATCAAAGTTAGGGATAAAATTAAAACGTAACGGCAACCAGTTTCGCGGGTGTGGGGAATGGATTTTGGCGTTGGTTGGATTTTCTTTGGCCTTCCCTTCTGCAATTCGACTTATAAACGCCGCTAAGCCAATCTATCTTGGTTTTCAAAAACTATTCTCCAGAGTAAGGCATCACTTTTTAAAAGGTAATCGTGGAGTAATTGTCGTATTCGGCGAACCTACGGAAGGAAATCGGCAAATTGGTGATCGGATAAAAAATGGGTGTTTTAACGGTGCCTGGACGATTGCAGTTTTAGTAATTTACCCTGTCTTTGAGTCAAAACTCACGGTTATGTCTATTAACGAAGAAGTTGCAAAAATGGAATACGATCGCCTGGCGAAAGAGATTGTGGCCATTCAAAAAGAGGCCAGTCAGCTGGCGCAATGGGCGGTCATATCAATCGCCGCTATTTGCACGGCGATGGTGACATCGGAAGAGGCTAGTCCGTATTTGTCGAAATTGAAGTGGCTGCCACTGGCGATTGTATTGGTTTTTGGCTATCGCGTTGTTGCCCAATTCGGGCGTTTGGTGGACATAGCAAAGTATTTGAAGAGCGAATATGAGGGGAAGTTCTTAAGGGAAGGACTGAGGATCAATGGATGGGAAACGCATCTTTCAGGCCCTTCGGAACATTGGTATTCCTGGACTCGGTGGTCCGTTGGGTTGTTTTGGGTCCTGCTGCTGATAGGGGCAGTGGTGGTGATTAACGTCTTCTAAAATGGGTTGACCATTAATAAGATGCAATGGCCCCACGCCGGAGGCCCAACGAAATACCGCGATTTCGCATATTCCCCATTGTCAAAATGTCTAGGCATTGGGTTTTTAACTGTTACACCAAACGAACGAATTACCTAGGAATAAGCCGACGGTCAGCCAGGGACAGACCTGTTTTTAGAAACATGCCACATTGTGGCGGGAGAGCGGAACCCCGGAAAATTGGAAAACGACGCATTCGCGGCATCATTTTGTTCTATAGAGGATAGCCGACGGTCGATAGAGAGGTATCAGGATCGAGGGGACCTGTCAGGCTAAGGTGCGGGCAACCGGGGCTGCTGGGAAGACGTTCTCTCTAAAAAACTATCACATTATGGTCAAATTAGCATTGCTGGCAAGGCTGGAATCCAAGCCGGGCAAGGAACAGGAATTAGCCGATCTCCTCGCTGGGGCCGTGGCACTGGCACGCTCCGAACCCGCCACAGTTGAGTGGTTCGCCCTCCGCATCGGGCCTTCCACCTTTGGTATCTTCGACACTTTCGAAGACGAAGAAGGCCGAACTGCCCATCTTAATGGTCCTATCGCGGCCGCCTTGATGGCCAAGGCGCCGGAATTGCTTGCTCAGCCTCCTATAATCGAAAAAGTCGATCTTCTTGCAGTTAAATGATCTCTGTCGGATAGCCGACACATCGTCTACTCTGATGCGGTTACATTTGCGAAATCGTCACTGCATGTCAATAATTAAGAAAGCATTTTTTCCCGTTATGCTTCTTGCGACCTGGGTTTCCGCCGAAGCCCAAGTCGGGCCGCAGGGGTTGAAGCCGAATACCGCAGCCCCGGATTTTATTGCAAAGGATCAGAATGGAGCGGTCTTCCACCTGAAAAGCAGTCTGACAAGGGGTCCGGTATTGCTTGTTTTTTACCGGGGGCAGTGGTGCCCGTATTGCAACAAGGAACTGAAGGCACTTGAGGATTCGCTGACCCTTATCGTCCGCAACGGAGCGACATTGGTGGCGGTCACCCCGGAGCTGCAGGAGAATGTAAGCAAGACAATTGCGAAGACAGGCGCAAACTATCCTATTCTTCACGATGAAGGGATGAAGATTATGAAGAGTTATGATGTCGCCTATGAGGTGGATTCGACATGGACTGCCCGGTATTTGAAATTCGGCGTCGACGTCGCCAGAAATAACGGTTCGAATGGCAATTACCTTCCGGTTCCCGCCATATATATCATTGACCGGAAAGGGATCATCGTATATCGCTTCTTCGAACCGGATTTCAGAATCCGCCCAAGTGTTGCCGAAATGATAAGCCACCTGCCTGAATGACGAACCGCTGTTTGCCGGGCGGAAATTGAAGGCCTGCTGGACTGAAAACCGACAGAGCAGTGGGCGATCCAAACTTTGCCGATCCCGGCGGCTTCGACTTCGCTTGCAGCAACGGTCATTTTGTCGGCGGCGCGATTGGCGGCGGTTACGGTTACCTCCCCACGCCGCCCTACAGCTACCTGATGTGGTCTACCCTTATTTGTATTTTTTTTTGGGCGGACACAGCGCTGCCTCAGTATCCCTATGATGGCCCAATTGTTAAGCGTTGCTAAGACGTTGAAGATCTTCCGTGTCTTTGAAACCCATCACGAGGAGTCGATTAAATTGTCGGGGTGTTTAACAACCCGTAAACCTTGTTTTCTAACGAATATCGCCATATTTACATACCGGCTTTTACCCGCCGGCGTTAACCATGAATCAACCCCTCCGAAAGGCCGTCCTTCCCCTGGCCCTATCGATTTTATGCAGCGTACGGCTTTTGGCTACTTACGGGCCCTATCATCCCCGATTTTACCAGGGATACCTCATTTTGACAACTGGAGATACTGTCTCCGGAGAAATTTTGATCCCGCAGTTAGAATATTCCCTTTCCAGTTACCGGAGTTCCGATCAGCTCTTCGTTAGAACGGCAGATAACGCTAAGCGCGGGTTCAGGAGGTCCGATATTGCTTTTGTCCGGGTATACTACAGGGTGGTCTATATTCGCGGTACCGTTTATTCCCGGAACTATTCGCCGAAAATAGCATATGACAAAGTTGATTGTGCAGCAGAACCCTACACAGACTATAAGAACATCGCTTACCTCGGGCATACCTACCTGGCGAGACTCTTGGCTTCCGGCAAGGCGGATGTCTATGACCTATTTCAAAACCCCGAAAAGGAAATCACCGATCGCAATGTTAATAGTTACCTGATTCCCATCTATAAAACGGTATTCGGCGATTCTCCCTTGCTGATGGTGAGGGGCGATACCGTCGAGCGGATCCCGACCAAAATTTCCTTGCGGGCAAGGCGAAGCGGCTTCCTATTGCGCTTTATCAACAAAAGATACGGGACCCATCTTCCGATCACAGCTTTCGGGTTCGACCCCGACATGTTCAAGTACATTGCGGCCCGCGGATGACGGTCGGGGTTCGGGCACTTTTCCTTACAATTCCAAATAATATAATTTTATCGGTTTGTTATCCGAAATTATTATAATTTTGGCGGAGTTTAAGCCGAAAATATGATTCTCCGAACCTTACAAACCACGCTGCAAAAGAGGCTCTTTAAGGGCAAAGCCGTCCTACTTTTCGGCCCTCGTCAGTGCGGAAAATCCACCCTGGTCGAAACAATGCTGGGGAATATGGATCATTTCTATATGAATGGAGACGAAGCTGACATAAGAGAAACACTCTCCAATACGACATCGACTAATCTTAAAGCTATTGTTGGGAATAAAAAAGTAGTTTTTATTGATGAGGCACAACGTATCCCAAACATCGGCTTAACGCTGAAACTTTTCACAGATCAATTAAAAGACGTTCAGGTCATCGCTACCGGCTCTTCGGCCTTCGAATTATCCAGCCAGGTCAATGAGCCGTTAACAGGCCGCAAGTATGAATACATGCTTTTTCCGTTGAGCTTTGGTGAAATGGTGCAACACCACGGGTTGCTGACCGAAAAAAGACTAATTGAGCATCGGTTACTTTATGGGTATTACCCAGAAATCGTTACGAAACAGGGGGAAGAAAATGAATTGTTGAAGCTGTTGGCAGAAAGCTATTTGTATAAGGATTTGCTGATATTAGAGCAAGTCAAAAAGCCGGCGTTGCTTGAAAAGCTTTTGAAAGCGCTCGCATTGCAAGTAGGCAGCGAAGTGAATTACCAGGAGTTGGCACAAACGATTGGCACGGATGGTAAAACTGTTGATCGTTATATTGACCTACTGGAGAAGGCCTTTGTTGTGTTTCGCTTGCCGGCCTTGAGCCGAAACGTCCGCAATGAGATCAAAAAGGGAAAGAAAGTATATTTTTATGATTGTGGCATTCGCAATGCTGTTATCAACAATTTCAAGCCATTGCAGAACAGGACGGACGTGGGCGCTCTGTGGGAGAATTTTGTCATTGCCGAACGGATGAAGTTTTTGCGTTATCAGGGCAAGGATGGTAAACAGTATTTTTGGCGTACGACACAACAACAGGAAATTGATTTAATCGAGGAAGTAGCGGATGATATGACTGCTTATGAAATAAAATGGAACCCGAAAGAACGCGTCCGATTTTCACAAACATTTACTGAGCATTATCCTGCTGCGAAGACGGCTGCGATCTCGCCAGATAATCTCGAAGAATTCCTAATGATTAGTGAAACGGGCAGGAATAAGCAGGAATAAAAAAGCCTTGCAATTAGTTGATTTGCAAGGCTCAGTGCGCGGGATGAGATTCTTATCTCTTTCGCTCATAAGGTCTTGTAAATAAAATGGGTCAAATTTGAGTCGTGCAGCAGACTTCAGAATAACTTGTTCACTGAACTGTTCACTCAAGCAAACAATTCTCCCCAAAATAGTCAAATTCATCCGAATAAGGCGTTCTTATGGCGGGATATTTTCGCACTACTCGGCTTCCTTTCACTTTGCATATTGTTAGGGTTCTTTTCCACGAATAACGGGGGAAGTGAACAATTTCTAAATAACTATGCGACAGCTATTTCAATGATTTGTGACAGGAAATTACCGAAAAGTGCCAGCATAAAAGTCTATTTCGGCTGATTTTTGCTATATAAGCAAAAGCAGCAGTCAAAAAGGGGGGGATCGATATGTCCCCCCTAACCTTTATGCCTGGTCATTAAAACTAAGAAATGAGAATTGTTTGCCTGATCATACTGATGCATATTTATAATGACCTGTTTGCCCAGAATCCTATCATCCGGACGCAATACAGCGCCGATCCTACGGCAAGGGTGTTCGATGGGAAAATCTATGTCTATCCTTCGCACGATATTCTTGCAAGGGAGGGTAGGGGTCGGGCAGGATGGTTTTGCATGGAGGATTATCATGTCTTTTCTTCGGAGGATCTCACGCATTGGTCGGATCACGGGGTGATCGTTAGTCAGGATATGGTACCTTGGGTGAGACCGGATAGCTATTGCATGTGGGCGCCCGATTGCGTTTACCGCAATGGGAAATACTATTTCTATTTCCCGTCCGCAGCCGCCGATAGCACCTATGGAAGGGGGTTTAGCATCGGAGTGGCCATCGCTGAGAAGCCGGATGGACCTTTTGTGCCGCAGTCCCGGCCGCTCGCCGGCGTGAACGGTATTGATCCAAATGTATTTATCGCCAAAGACGGACAAGCGTACATCTATTGGGCTCAGGGGAGTATTTATGCCGCCAGGTTGAAAGAGAACATGATCGAGCTGGCATCGCCGCCGGTTATTTTGCAGGAATTGCCCGCAAAAGGATTAAAGGAAGGCCCTTTTTTATTCGAAAGAAAGGGCATTTATTATCTTACCTTTCCGCACGTCCGGAATAACACGGAATGTCTGGAATACGCCACCGGCGATAATCCGATGGGACCGTTCACCCTGCGAGGTGTCATCATGGACGAGTCGCCGACGGGATGTTGGACAAATCACCAATCGATCGTAGAATACAAGGCTCAATGGTACCTATTCTATCATCACAACGATCTATCCCCGCGGTTCGATAAGGCGAGGTCCGTAAGGGTAGACAGTCTGTTTTTCGAGGCTGATGGGTCGATCCGGAAAGTGATGCCGACACTGAGAGGTGTAGGCGTCACGAAAGCTACCGATCTGATCGACCCTGACCGGTATAGCGCAATAAGCCCCACGGGGGCCTCGATCGCGTTCCTGGATACGTTGGAACTCTTCCGGGGTTGGAAGACGACATTTGCGCGGGCAGGTGCCTGGGTTCAATACAATAGCGTTGATTTTGGTAAAAACAAGTTGGATTCGGCATGTATGCGTGTGTCTTCGGCTGGTGGTGTGCTGGAGATCCGGGTGGATCGTTTGGATGGCCCCGTGATCGCGGAGGCAGGAGGCGTCACCAATGGGACTGGATGGCAAACCGTTACCATTCCTCTTCAACACTTCCTGCCGGGCGAACATAACCTATTCTTAATATCCAGAGATGACCGGCAAGTCGAGGTGGACTGGATACGTTTTGAGTAAAATGTCGAATCCATGAAACAATTGGCGCTTACGTTGATGGTTTTGTTGATGCTTCAGGGGCATAATTGGGATACTGCTACGCTTTCCGCCGTGACGACCGGGAAATCGTCCCAGGGATCGCCGCTGGATTCGGCGAATTTCTATCATAATACGCTTACGTACGTGAATCCCGTACTGCCGGGTGACCATCCTGACCCAACTCTTTTGAAGGTGGGTAACGATTTCTACCATTGCGGATCGTCCTTTCACTTTACTCCTTATCTGCCGGTATATCACTCGCGGGACCTTGTTCATTGGGAGGTGATCGGCCGGGTGGTTGCTCCGGCCGTAGCGGACGCCTTTGTAACAGATCGGCCTTCCGCTGGTATCTGGCAGGGAGCCATCACTTATTTCTACGGCTCGTACTGGGTTTATTTCTCTGCGAATGGTCAATGGTTTTGCAAAGCCAGTTCACCCGCCGGGCCCTGGTCGGCGCCGGTGCATGTCCTAACCAGTCCGACGACCGGCGATCTGGGCTATGACAATTCGATCTTCGTTGACGATGACGGCAGGCCCTATATGCTCATCAAGAACGGGCAAAAGGTCAACCGAATCCAGGCTTTGGGCGCTGATGGACAGCTGACCGATACGGTCATCAATCTTGACTGGATCAATGCCCGTTTGCAATACAGCTGGGCGGAAGGACCGGTCATGTGCAAACGCAACGGCTATTACTTTTATTTCCCGGCAGGAGATGTGACTGGCGGGCAGTATGTGTTGCGGACCAGACGACTGACCAGCGATTCCTCTGCCTGGGAAAGACTGGGTGACTTTTTTGAATCCGTAACGGATCGCGGGGTAGGTTTGGGCCGGCCCAACCATATAGCGGCGCCGGTTCAGCTGGCGGACGGCACGTGGTGGACGCTGGGTCACAGTTATGAAAAATATGGGCGGGACGACTGGTCGGGCATGGGTCGGCAGACCTCACTGTACCCGATAGTTTGGAAAGACGACCGTCCATGGGGATTTGCGCCGACTACACGCCCGACCATAAAGCCGGACCTCCCGCGATCGGGCATCTTATGGGCAGCTGCGCGTGGCGACGACTTCAACAACAATGAATTGGGGCTGCAATGGCACTTCCTATCCCGCAACGCGGCGGCAAGTTATTCGCTGACGGCAAGGAAAGGCTGGCTCCGATTGACCCCGGGAGAAGGACGTACACATCTCGTGGAAAAAGAGACCGACCACTACTATTGCGCCGTGACCAAGGTGGACTTCGATGCCGACGATACCATTGCGAAAGCAGGAATCTATATGACCAATGGCAACCAGCAAATAAGTGCCCGGTTGTATACTGGTTACGACAAGGACCGGCGGATCATTTTTCAACTGGATACGGCGTCTCGCAGCGTGGCGAACGCCGCCGGGAAGGTCGTATGGTTGAAGCTGGAAAGAAGGTGGCACGAATTGAGCGCGTATTACAGCAGCGATGAAAAAGAATGGTTCTCGCTGGGCGCCCCGATCAGTGCGGTTGAATTGGATAAAGCCCAACCCAATTTCAATTCCTGGGTGGGCACGAGTATAGGTCTTTTTGCAGAAGGCCGGTCTGCCGACTTTGATTTTTTCAGGTGCAAAGACGGATTCTCCCGAATGCCGGCTGCCGGCTTCGCCAACGAGTACGGCATGAAGACCGTGGCACGGGAGGGGGAAGAGTCCGTCACCAACACGTCCCCGCACGGGGGATGGCTTATGCTATCCGGCGTCGAGACTGGCGAAGAGGTTGCCCGCAGCGTAGACCTGAGCGTTGCGGCTACGGCGGCAGGCGATATACAAATTTGGCTGGATGACATACAGGACGGCAAGCTGATAGCTACCGTTCCCGTGAAACCAACGGGTGGAGAAGGCCAATGGAGGACGTTAACAGCGAGCATATTAAAATTCAAAGGCCATCACGACGTGTTCGTAAAATACCCGGGAGGAGGGGAAGGACGGATTTATTTACAGTCGATTCGATTTAAAAATTAAGTAGATAATCTTAGCCAATATGATCTCCGTGCACAGCCTTTTCCGATTGAACACAATGGCCTTACTTTTAACGTTATCGAGCTCATTCGCTGCTGCACAAAACAGCAACCGAAACGATCCTAAACTTTGGTACAAAGAGCCTTCGGGTAGCAAATGGGAAAGCGCCTTACCCATCGGAAACGGTCGGCTGGGTGCGATGATATATGGCAATGTCGATACCGAGAAGATACAATTGAATGAGTCGACGATCTGGAGCGGGAGCCCGAACAGGAATGACAATCTCCTGGCACCGGATTCGCTGGGCGCTATCCGGCAACTGATCTGGGAGGGGCATTATCAACAGGCTGAGCGGTTGGCAAATGAAGTGATCGTCAGCAAGGGGTCGCAGGGGCAGATGTTCGAGCCGGCAGGTGAACTGCAGCTGTTTTTTCCGGGCCACGAAAAGTATCGCGACTACTATAGGGAGCTCGACATCTCGAGGGCTGTTGCAAAAACCATATATACGGTTGGCGATGTTACATACACCCGGGAATGCCTGGCCTCCTTGCCGGACAGGGTTGTGGTCATCCGCGTGACGGCCAGCCGGCCGCACAGGATATCTTTCACCTCCTCGTTTGACAGTCCGGAGCCGCATGTGGCGGTGCAAACTACGCGGCGCGGTGAGCTGACCTTTTCGGGTACGACCATCGATCACGAAGGCGTCAGGGGCATGGTCCAATACGAGGGGATTGTGCGAATAAAAACCGAAGGCGGCGTCTTGGCTTCGACTGACACAACGCTCACCGTGACGGCTGCCGATGCGGTAACCATCTATATTTCCATCGGGACCAATTTCAATAATTATCATGATTTAGGCGGCGACGGGAAAAAGCGCGCGATCGCATGGCTCGATAAGGCGGCGGCCAGGAGCTATGCGGACATTGTACGCGGACATGTGGCTGCCTATCAGCAGTTCTTTAACCGGGTAAGCCTTGACCTGGGTACTACGGATGCCGCAAAGCTGCCGACGGATGAGCGCCTGCGGAATTTTGCAAATGCCAACGATCCATCGTTCGCTGCCTTGTATTTTCAGTTTGGGCGCTACCTCCTGATCTCGTCTTCTCAGCCTGGTGGGCAGCCCGCCAATTTGCAAGGGATTTGGAACAATAAATTGTACCCGCCGTGGGACAGCAAATACACGATCAATATCAATGCCGAGATGAATTATTGGCCGGCAGAGAAGACCAACCTTTCCGAGCTGCATGAACCCCTGCTTCGGATGGTGAAGGAACTTGCCACTGCCGGTGCAAAGACGGCTAACGGGATGTATGGCGCCCGCGGATGGATGGCGCACCACAACACCGATATCTGGCGGGCCACCGGTGCGGTGGACGGAGCCTTTTGGGGCATCTGGAGCAATGGGGGCGGATGGCTGAGCCAGCATTTGTGGCAGCATTACCTGTATAATGGTGATCAGGCATATCTCGCCTCCATATATCCCGTATTGAAGGCGGCGGCCACCTTCTATGTCGACTACCTGGTAGAAGATCCACGGTATCACTGGCTGGTGCTTTGTCCGGATATGTCGCCTGAAAACGCGCCGGCTGCCCACGAAGGGTCATCGATAGACGCGGGGGTTACGATGAGCAACCAGATCATTTTCGATGTATTCAGCAATGCGATTCGGGCCGCCGCCGCCCTGCACGTAGATCCTGCCTTTGCCGATACCCTTCGAAGGTTGCGCACCAGGCTGCCCCCGATGCATATCGGCAGGTACGGGCAGTTGCAGGAATGGCTGGAGGACATCGACAACCCGGAGGATCATCATCGTCATATTTCGCATTTATATGGCTTGTTCCCTTCGTCGCAGATCTCCCCTTATCGCACACCGGAATTGTTCAGCGCAGCACGGAATACGCTACTGGAGCGTGGTGACGTGTCCACGGGTTGGAGCATGGGCTGGAAGGTCAACTGGTGGGCCCGGATGCTGGACGGCAACCACGCTTTTACCCTGATCCGGAGCCAGCTCACGCCGGTGGGTGTCAACAAGGAGGGTGGGGGGACGTTCAATAATCTGTTCGACGCCCATCCTCCGTTCCAGATCGACGGCAACTTTGGCTGCGCTTCCGGGATTGCGGAAATGCTTATGCAAACCGACGATGGTGCGATATTTCTTCTGCCCGCGTTGCCGGACGCGTGGCCCACCGGAAGTATTCGGGGGTTGCGGGCAAAAGGCGGCTTCGAACTGGAAGATATGGAATGGAAGGACGGCACGCTCACAAAACTCGTGGTGCGATCCCGGTTGGGCGGCAACCTGCGTTTGCGGGTGCCCAACTCATTACGCCTCGGTGGGAGCATGCTGCCTGCTGCCAAGGGGAGTAATCAAAACATCTTTTATCAAACGGAAGCGTTACCCCCACCGGTGATCTCTCCCCAGGCAAAGCCCGACGGACGGGAGCCGAAACCGACTATGCTCTATGATATTGCCACACAGGCTGGAAAGTCGTATACTTTTTTATCAAACTAAATCAACACATTCCGCTATATGAAATCCTCCGTTCTTTTCCTGATCGTCTTTCTGCTGCTCCTTCGACCGGCACTTGGCCAGGGCCCCGTTCAGCATGCGCCGGCAGGCTTCGATTCTGCCCGTACCGATATTCCCCATGGAAAAATCGACACGATCCTCTACCCGTCGAGAACCGTCGGGGTACCGAGAAAGGCGACGATCTATTTTCCGCCCGGGTATTCGTCAAGAAAACAATACCCCGTTTTGTACCTCCTTCACGGTATTGGCGGTGATGAAAAGGAATGGCTAAATGGCGGTCATCCGCAGGTTATCCTCGATAATCTCTGCGCCGAAGGTAAACTGGAGCCGATGATCGTGGTGATGCCAAACGGCCGCGCTATGAAAGACGACCGCGCGACCGGGGACATCTTTGCGCCGGATAAAGTTCGGGCCTTCGCCACCTTCGAGCAGGACCTCCTGCAGGACCTGATCCCTTTTATCGAAAAAAAGTATAAGGTATACGCCGATCGGGAACATCGGGCGATCGCGGGGTTGTCGATGGGTGGCGGCCAGTCGCTGAATTTCGGGCTCGGTAACCTGGATAAGTTCGCCTGGATCGGCGGCTTCTCATCCGCCCCCAATACGAAACCCCCGGATCAATTGCTGCCGGACCCCGAACGGGCAAAATCGCTTCTGAAGCTCCTGTGGATCTCCTGCGGAGACAACGATGGCCTCATGCCTTTTTCCAGCCGGACACATGAGTACCTCCTGGCGCATGGCGTACCGCATATTTTTTATGTCGAACCGGGCGTGCATGATTTTAAGGTATGGAAGAATGGGCTTTATATGTTCTCGCAATTGCTCTTCAAACCGGTGGACGTTTCCTTGTTTGCCGCATACAGCCCGCTAGGGTTGCCGGCATCGACGAACGTACGCAACGCCAGATACCCGCAGATCATGCCCGACCACCGGGTATGGTTCCGGGTAAAAGCGCCGGAAGCGCAGCGGGTGCAGGTGGACCTCGTGCGGAAATACGACCTTCGGAAAGATACGGGCGGTTATTGGACCGGCATGACGGATTCGGTGAGCGAAGGATTTCATTATTATTCGCTGCTCATCGACGGGGTGGCGCTGGCGGATCCGGCCAGCGAGACGTTCTATGGCATGGGCCGGATGGCGAGTGGCATTGAGATCCCTTTTGCCGGCGGCGATTACTATGCGACAAAGGAAGTCGCCCATGGCGAGGTCCGCATCCGCCCCTATTTTTCCACCGTAACCCGATCCTGGCGGGAGATGTATGTGTATACGCCACCGGGCTATGATTCCGCCGTGGCGGAGCGCTACCCGGTGCTCTATATCCTGCATGGCGGCGGCGAAGATGAAACCGGCTGGGTGATGCAGGGGCGCACGAATTTTATCCTCGATAACCTCATTGCGGAGAAAAAGGCATTGCCGATGATTGTCGTGATGCCCGACGCCAATATGCCCGCACCCGCTTTCGACGAGACCGGCCTGAAGCAGTTCGAGGCGGAGATGAAACAGGCCGTCATCCCATTTATCGAACACAATTTCCGGGTAATGGCCGATCCCGGACACCGGGCAATGGCGGGCTTGTCGATGGGCGGGATCCATACACTGTATACCGGCGTTCGTAATTACCCGCTGTTCGGCTACCTGGGTGTTTTCAGCTCGGGCTGGATCGTCCCGCGTCAACAGGCGATCGCGGATAACCAATATGCCTTCTTGCAGGAGCATGCGGCAGCTGTCAATGACAGTCTGAAAGTATTTTGGTTTTCACAGGGAGGTAAGACGGATATCGCTTACGCGAACGGGCAGAAAATGCTGGCAAAGCTGGATGAACTGAAAATCCGCCATGCCTACTACGAATACCCCGGCGGTCATACCTGGCCGGTATGGCGCAACGATCTGTACCAGTTCGCACAATTGCTCTTCAAATGATTTCTTCCATGAAGCTACTACTTATAGCGTGTGTCTTATTTTCTGCCAGCTCTTTCGGACAAAAACTGCCTTATCGGGATCCGGCCCTGAGCTCCGAAGACCGGGCACGGGATCTCATCGCCCGGCTTACCCTTAAAGAAAAGGCATTGTTGATGCAAGACCAGTCTCCCGCCATCCCGCGGCTTGGAATCAAAAAATTCAACTGGTGGAGTGAAGCGTTGCATGGACTCGCCAACAACGACAGTGTTACCGTGTTCCCCGAGCCGATCGGTATGGCAGCGTCTTTCGACGATACGCTGGTCTACCGGATATTCGACGCCGTTTCCGATGAGACGCGTGCCAAATACAACGAGGCGATGAAAAGGGGCCAGGACAACCGCCGTTTCCTAAGCCTTTCGGTCTGGACGCCCAATATCAATATCTTCCGGGATCCCCGTTGGGGTCGTGGTCAGGAGACATATGGCGAAGACCCGTATCTAACGTCGCGGATGGGTGTGTCCGTGGTAAAGGGATTGCAGGGACCTCCGGATGCGAAATATCGGAAGCTATTGGCATGTGCCAAGCATTTTGCGGTGCATTCAGGCCCCGAGTCGAGCCGCCATGTCTTGAATGTGAACAATGTGAATCCCCGTGATCTGTGGGAAACATATCTGCGCGCCTTCAAATCGCTCGTCAGGGAAGGGGACGTTCGCGAAGTAATGTGTGCATACCAACGAATTGACGATGAACCCTGCTGCGGGAACAGCCGGCTGCTGCAGACCATCCTCCGGGAAGACTGGGGTTTTAAATACCTTGTCGTGTCGGATTGCGGCGCCGTCACGGATTTTTATACCAGTCACAAGGTTTCTTCCGATGCGGTGCATGCTTCGGCAAAAGCCGTATCGGCAGGCACGGACGTTGAATGCGTATGGGCGGGATATGCCTTTGCGCACCTCCCGGATGCCGTCACGAGGGGGTTGATCACGGAAAAAGAGGTCGACAAGCATTTGTTGCGCGTATTGACCGGGCGTTTGGACCTCGGTGATTTTGACGACGACACCATCGTGCCCTGGACGAAAATACCTCCATCGGTCATCAATAGCCCTCTGCACCGGGAGCTGGCGGCTTCCATGGCACGCGAGTCGATGACATTGCTTCTCAACAAAAATAATATCCTTCCGTTGAACCGGGTGGTGCGGCGGGTGGCTGTTATCGGCCCCAATGCCGACAATGCGATGATGCTGTGGGGAAATTACAATGGCACCCCGATTCAGACCATCACCATCCTCAACGCCATCCGGTCGAAGGTCAAGCCAAATTCAGTGGTGTACGACAAAGCCTGCGATCTCGTGGAGAATAAAGTGACGATGAGCTATTTTTCAAAAACCTCGATCGATGGGAGGGTGGGGTTTAAAGCGAGGTATTGGAACAACCGCGAGATGAAAGGCGAGGTTGCTGCCTCCGGCTATGCTACCAATCCCCTCAAGGTGACGACAGCAGGGGACCATGAATTTGCGCCGGCCGTCAAGCTCGTGGGATTCTCCGCCAGCTATGAGACGGAATTCGAAGCGCCGGAGACGGAGGAAATTGTGTTCAAATACGGTGCCACCGGTCATTTTGAATTGTTGGTCGACAGCGTCTCCCTGGCGAGGTCAAACAACTGGCGAACCCTGCCATCGCGGGCCACGTTTAAGGTCGAAAAAGGGAAAACGTATAAAATCGAGATCCGGTTTGCCCAGTTGAACAATTGGCAGGCTAATTTGGAATTTGACTTTGGGAAAGAGGTCGACATTAATTTCTCATCGCTGATCGACAAGCTGAAGGGAGTCGATGTGGTGATATTCGCGGGCGGCCTGTCCACTTTGCTGGAAGGAGAGGAGATGCCCGTCAACTATCCGGGATTTAAGGGCGGCGACAGGACGGATATCGAGCTGCCGGAAGTTCAGCGTAATTGTCTGAAGGCATTAAAGGCCACCGGCAAGCGGGTGATATTCGTGAATTGTTCAGGGTCTGCGATTGCATTGACGCCTGTAATAGAAGACGTCGATGCGATCCTCCAGGCCTGGTATGGAGGGGAATCGGGCGGTCAGGCCGTGGCCGATGTCTTGTTCGGCGATTACAATCCATCGGGTAAGCTGCCCGTAACGTTCTATAGGAGTTCAGACCAGTTGAAGGATTTCGAAAGCTATTCTATGAAAGGTCGGACCTATCGGTACATGGACGATGCCCTTTTCCCGTTTGGATTTGGATTGAGCTATACCAGTTTTTCCATCGGAACGGCCAATGCTGGCAATAAGGTCGTAACCAGGGAAGACGGTCTGTCTCTTGCTATTCCCGTGTCAAATTCGGGCAAACGGGCGGGGACAGAGGTGGTACAGGTATATATCCGGAAGAGGGATGACAGCAGCGGGCTATTGAAGACCCTGCGCGGATTCAGGCGAGTGACCGTGCCGGCTGGAAAGACAGTGATTGCGGCCGTTAAGTTGGCATACAGCTCCTTTGAATTTTACAATGACGAGCAATTGCAACTGACAGTTACTCCCGGAGACTATGATGTATGGTATGGAAATAGTTCCGCGGACAGCGATCTGAAGATGATCAATGTTACGGTGAGATGAACCCGGCCAGTGGCGAATCAATTGTTAGCACTTTGCTGGTTTCTGGCGGCTGGTTTGGAGGGAACCGGAATTAGAGTTTCACGGGATGTTTTGAAGATGCGGTCTTGTAGATTGCTTCAACAAGGCGTATATCGCGCCGACCTTCTTCGCCCGGCGCCAGCATGGGGCGATTTTCTATAATCGATAGGGCATCGTCATCCATTTGTTTGACCTGTTGGAAGGGAACCTCGAATGAATGATGGATAATACCCATGGGGCTGGTGCCGTTCTGGCCATTGTATTCGGAATAGGGCTGCATCCTTATGTCTCCCTTGTCACAGTTGATCGAAATAAAATTCATATACTCTCCAAAACTGGTTTTGATGTCGGCGGTCACACCGCCGGGAAATTCGAGTATGGCAGTGGTTGTTTCATCGAGCCCGTTTTTGTAGATCTCCGGTCTCGTAGTGGAGGTTTTGGCTGAAAGGATGGAGATTGGTTCCATGTCTGCCCCTAATCTGGCTCCCTGGATAGCATATACGCCCATATCGTACAGTACTCCACCACCCATCTCTTTTTTTTGCTTCCAGTGATCGGTGCGATTTTCGCGGTAGCCGGCCGCGCAGTTGATATTCTTTACCTTGCCAAGGCGTTGCCCTTTCACCAATGCGCGCCATTCCTGGGTATTTGGCTCATGCTGCAGGCGGTAACCGATGGCAAGCGACTTTTTGTTGGTCCGGCAAGCATCGATCATGGCCGTGCATTCCGCCTCCGTCAATGCCATTGGTTTTTCGCACCATACTTCTTTGCCCGCGTTGGCGGCCTTTATTACGTATTCCTTATGCATGGAGGGTGGCAAGACTATGTAGACCACATCGATATCGGGGTTATTGGCGATGCTGTCGAAGTTCTGATAGTTGTAAATATTCTTATCCGGAATATTGTATTTTTTTTGCCACGCTTGTGCCTTGGCGGGGGTGCCGGTTACAATGCCGGCGAGATAACAGTGTCTGGTTTGTTGTAAGGCTGGCGCTAACAGGTCGGTACTGTAGTACCCCAAACCGACCAGTGCAACCCCTAGTTTGTCTTTTGAGGCTCCTGGAGTGGAGAAGATCGTTCTGGGAGCAAGCAGGAGGATACCGCCGCCGGCAGCGATCGTTTTGATAACACGTCTCCTTGAAATGGTGTTCATATAATACCAATTTGAGGTCCGATCATTTGGATTTGCTTATGGTTACTTGTATTTGTGTGAAGGAATGCGGCGGAAAGGCATATTGCACCTTCTTGCCGGATATTTTTACGGGTTCTGAAACCGGCCCATACTGTGATCGTTTGTCATAATTGAAAGGTGCTTTCAGGTCGTCGCTGTTGATTACACTCGCCTCTGCGTTACCCGAAAAATCGCCGGAAACAGACGAAATATCCGCAGAGATTGCCTCGGTGGTGGCGATTTATTACATTGATATACACGACGCCGTTTGTCCTGGCATATACCGCGGTAACGTCAAGGTAGGGAATGCCACGGTATTTTTCCGTTCCAAAAGTATCGCAGGAGACATGGGTATCAACGGATGACCCAAGACAGTTGTTGGAGAACATTTTGAACGTATAGAACACGGGTGATCTAAACGTGCCGTTCCCGGGATCATTTGATAACAATGACGTGAGCATCGTGAAATTTGCCATCTTTACTACATCTGCGTGTCGTACAAAGGAATTAAGGCATTGTGCGATCGGTAAGACCGACATGAAGTTCCTGGCAAAGGCACCCCACTCGTCGACAGAAAGATAAATAGGATTTTTTAAAGCCAGCTTTGCCCTCGCTTCACGTATTTGGGCAGCTACCAAACTTATTTTTTCATCAAAATCCATGGCGCCGTTGCCCATATAGTTATAATAGTTATCGGCAGCGCCACCCTCCCAATAGCGGTGTATGGATAAGTAATCGATTTTGTCGCCGATGCCTTCCAGCACTTTCCGGTTCCAGTCGAACCATGTATTGGTTGGCTCATAATAGGATGACCCGGATCCAACAAATTTTATAGTTGGATCAACCGACTTCATCGCTTTTGCTGCTTCTCTTGCTGTTTCCACATAATCCCCGGCATTCTTGTGACCAAGTTCCCAGGGAAGTCCGTCTACTTCATTGCCAAGATCCCATATCTTCACCTTATAGGCATCGCGGTGACCGTTTTGTGCACGCAGATTAGAATAGTAACTTCCTTTGTTGTAATTGCAATATTCAACCCAATACGCCGCGTCCAGTATGGACCCAAGACCAAGATTTACGCATACGATATTTTCGCTGCCGATAGATCTATTTAACTCGATCCATTCATCGGTGCCAACATAGTTATTATCAAGTCCGCCCCACGCCAGATTAATGCGCGTTGGACGTTGTTCTTTCGGGCCTATGCCGTCTTTCCAGTCGTAGCCCATTAGAAAATTGCCGCCTGGCCACCGCATGTTGGTAATTTTTAATTCGCGCATGGCATCTATATAGTCTTTCCTGAAGCCATTCTCATCTGCAAGCGGAGATTTTGGATCATACAAGTTGCCGTAAAGCGTGTTGAAGTCAACCGTATCCGGCAAACCCATACGCCTTCCATTAAAATGGATCGGCTCCATGAATACCCCATATATCTTTGGATCTATAGCTGAAATAACGCGGTCAACATCGATTTTTATGGTTGCCGTTTGCGCAACGCCGCCGAGGGAAAGCATTGCGACGAAACAGAAGGCAAGTACCGTTTTTTTCATATTAGAAGAGTTTTATCCTTACCATAATGTACGGATCATCTGCCCGTGGACGCATCGCCTGGCTGCAGCGCGTTGACAGCCGCTGATAAAAGGATGTAGTTGGCACAGATCCCGACGGTCACTTCATTCTCTCCCCAAAAGAAAGGCCAGTCCTCTTTGTTCTCGGGAAAGTCCGGTTTCAGAATAAGTATACCGGGAACGACGCCGCCCGCGATATAACTGAAGTCAGCACGGTTGTTGCCATACGTGATCTTCTTCGATCGGGTTCCCACCGCCGAAACGAAGGATATATTGGAATAGGGGTGGCACCCGAAAAGGTAATTGATCCCGCGGTAAACATAGTCCGCAGCCATGATATCGGGAAAGAACCGGTGGGCATAATAGCAGGTTATCGCCCAGTTGACGACGCCGCTATTCCCGCCCCAGCCGCCGGTAGCCATCGGCACCCCATAAGGGTTTTGCCGGTTATAGCCATCACTCATCTCTTTGAAGCGGGATACATAGGTCCGCAGTTTGTCCCGGTATGCCTGGTCCATGTACGGGCATGCCTGAAGGGCCGTCAGCATGCCGAATTGCACGCTGCGATCCAGCGTTGGCCAGATGCCTTCCCGGAACGCAGCGGCAAATGCCTCCTCTTTCGTCGTGATATACAACTGGAGGGCTGCCGTTGTCTTTAGGTTCCGTCTGAAGAGAACGGAGAACCGCGAGGTATCCCGCCGGCCCAAACTGTCATCCTCGGTCCAGAGTTGCCTGGCATACGACAGGCTCTGCCTGGCTAGCGTATCATCAAAACCTGTCAGGGCACGGCTGGCGGCTGCCAGCGCCGCGGCCGTATAGTAATCCAGGAACTCCGATCGTTCGGTAAAGGCCCAGCGATCATCCATCGTCCCGCTCGATCTTCCATCCGTTTCATAAGGCTTGAGCTCAGGGTTATAAGGCAGATTGTCCGTCTCCATAGACCCGTCGCCCAAATGATGGTATTGGTGCAGGTTAGGTACGACGATCCCCCGCACCGGGTGGCCGATATTTTTCACCTGGGCCACCATATTCAGGACGCCATGCCTGATCTGCTGCAAGATATCGGGTTTCCCGTCCGGCCGATGGATGTCCACATACCTTGTCGGATAATCGACGAACGTCTCATCGCGGTTCAATTTGAATTTTTCCCACGCGTCTACGAAGGCCAGCACAGCATCACAATGGGACCCCGTCTGGATATCGAAATCTCCGGCATCATACCAACCACCTACGGCCATACCCGGGATGCGCTCTAGCGGCTTGTATTTGGTCTGGGTGGACGGCCCCATGCGGTAGCCGTCGAAATGCTGATGATTTACCGGTGCCTGCAAGGCGTCATCCAGGAAGGATGCGCCATGCCAGACGCGATAAGCCTCATTGACCTCCATATGATCCATTTGCACCGGGAACCACACATCCATTGTGGGATGCCAGATATCCGCGTATACGTCCGGACTGATCCGGAAGCTGTTCGTCCGCTGGTCGCCGTATTGTAAAAAATAGACGCCGGGGTCTTTTACCACGCTGAAATCGAACGTCATATAATTGTACCGAAGGTACCTGCCCCAGGAATGTGTCGGAGCCCGCAGCTTTTCTGCCTGGCGACCGTCCTCCATCACCTGGTAAAGGGTTGCTTCCTGCAGCGGCTCATCGGATTTATCCAATTCGATTACCGCGGTCTTGTTTTGCATGGGCGTGTAACCTACCTGAGAAAAACCTATGACCGGCTTGCGTTTCCATCCCGGGATGGCGTTAGGCTCGAGGTACCAGCTGAGTACTTTTCCCGTTTTCCCCGCCGGAAGGAGGCTGCGAACGATGAACCAGCCATTTTGACCGAGGTTCCTGCCATCGAACAGCATGAGATCCGCATCTCCGCTTTGGATCAGGACCTTTCGTTCCGCATCTTCGGGAGCTAGTACCAGAGTTCGTCCGGTAGCCAACGGTGAAGGGATGATGAATTCATGCCGCCCTCTGTCGTCGAAGGTCGTATGTCCCGCAAATTGCGGGATCTTTTTGTCCGCCGGCTCCATCCTGGTGTTACTCGAAGGGTACAAAGGGAAATTACCGGGGTGACCGTCAGCGAAATATGTTTTTTCAAAATAAGCGGCGGCCGGCAGGAATTCGAGATTGAGCCCGGCATTGCCCGCGAGTTTGGCGGGCAGCGGTTCATCCAGGTAAACGCTGATCTCGACGCCCTTATCTTTCGCGGTCACTTGAACCCTCGACGTGAAATTATATTCTTTGTATGTTAGCACCGTCTCGATAGTACCGTGATCCCTATCCACTTTTCGGCTCGTCAGGATAGGGATGAGGTCCCACTGCTCCGGTGTATTCTGCAGTCTGATCGCGCCACCCGTCGCGGTCCTTACCCCATGATGGATGATCTCGATGCCTGCCGTTTTCTCGTCGAAGAACATCCCGTTATATTGACCGCTAAATACCATCACATTTACTCCCGGCTTTTCAAAATAACCCGAGTCATTGATAAGAAGCGGGGAATTGGCGGCGTCCTGAGCAGTCCCCCGGATGCCAACTGCGACCGACAATATGATGCCGATGATTGAGCCAAAAAAGAGTAGATTTTTCATGGTGTCTGATCCAATTTAGCCGTTTGGCCCGAAAAATGTATCGCAGCAGAAGCTATTTTAGAGAAGAATGAGAAGTTTTGAGCAGCACTGATAAAAAAGTGTCAGTCCGGAAGCCGGTACCGGTGCGTTTAGACGTGCTTGTTCTGACCCGTTTTCCTTTTTTGAGTGATATAGTCTGACGGCAGCATATTGAACTTTGCCTTAAACGCCCTGGCGAAATAGTTTGGCGTAGAGAATCCCGTTTGATAGGCTATTTCGGATATGGAGAGGTCGCTTTTTTCCAATAACATGGCTGCTTTATCGAGCTTGAATGAGCGGATATATTCAACGGGCGTTTCTCCGGTGATTTCAAGCAATTTACTGTAAAGGGAACTCCTGCTCATGCCGACCTGTCTGCTTAGAAATTCTACGGAAAGCTGCGGACTGATGATATTTTCCTCGAGACAATGGACGATGGCTTGCACCAGTCGTTCATCTTCCGTTTGTAACGTCACCTCTGGCTGGAGCACCTTGATCTGCCGGGTATACGTGGTCTCCAGATCGCGCCGCAGGGCAAGCAGGCTTTTCATCTTCGCATGCAATACCTCGAAATTGAAGGGCTTGGTTATATAGTCGTTAGCTCCTGTTTCAAGACCTTGCAGCTGCTGAACCTCACCGGTCAATGCCGTGAGCAATATGATCGGAATGTGGCAGGTGCGCTTGTCGGCCTTCAACTTCCTGGAAAGCACGATACCGTCCATGTAAGGCATGCTGATATCGCTGACGATCAGCTGCGGATGCACGGCCAGTGCTTTCTGCCAGCCTTCTTTGCCATTCCTCGCCTCGATTATCCGGTAGTGCTTTTTCAAATTGTCCTTCAGGTAGAAACGGAAGTCATCGTTGTCCTCGATCAGCAGCACCGTGGGCATTTGTGAATGGTGAACCGCCATTTCTTCTGCCGGCGCTTCCCACTGGTCTTCAGGGCCATCGGGTATTGGGGCTTTTGCATCCGTCACTGCCTGCAACGGCAGACGGACGGTAAAGACCGTGCCCTTGCCCGGCGCGCTTTCCACCCCGATAGCCCCGCCATGCATTTCCACGAACTCTTTTGTGATGGACAGGCCGATGCCGGTGCCCTGGTTCAGCACGGCGCTCCCGGACTCATGCTGAAAGAATCTTTCAAAGATCCGGTGCAGCTTATCAGCCGGGATGCCAATACCCGTATCGATCACGCGGATCAAGACCCATATTGCCCCCCCGGCGTCATGTTTTTCCGGAGCATCCATTACCACAGAAATGCTCCCCTCTTCCAGGGTGAACTTAAACGCATTCGAAAGGAGGTTGAACAGGATCCTTTCCACTTTATCATGATCGAACAGCACGTGAAGCCGCAGGATATTGCAGGTAAAGCCCAGCCGGATATGTTTCCTTCCGGAAAGGTCCGTGAAGGAATGCACAATTTCTTGCACAAAAGATACCAATTCCCCTTCAGTCACCTGCAAGCTAAGCTCCTGCTCCTCCATCTTTCTGAAATCCAGCAGTTGATTGACAAGGTTCAGTAATCTTCTTGCATTCCGGCGGATCATATACAGTTTGTCCTTCGATCTATCCTCCTGTTGTTGGGAAAGCAATTCGTTTACGGGAGCCATGATGAGCGAGATCGGGGTTCTGAATTCGTGGCTAAGGTTGGTGAGAAATTTGAGTTTCATCCGGTCGAGCTCCTGGGTCCGCCTTACTTCCGTACGTTCCCGCTCCAACTGGAATTTCTTCCTGACCCGCGAAAGACCACGATGCCGGCTGTAAAATAATAACCCGCCGGCGGCCAGGACATAAAATATATAGGCGTAAACGGTTCGCCACCACGGAGGTCTGATAAAGATCCTTATGGATGTCTCCTTGGTATTCCAGAGACCGTCGTTATTGCTTGCCTTTACATGGAATACATATTCGCCGGGATCCAGATTGGTGTACCTGGCCGTATTCATTGCGCCTGTGTTCCAATCTTTGTCGACTCCTTCCAATTTGTAGGCGTACTGATTCTGTCTGGGCAGGGTATAATTCAGGGCTACAAAGCTGAGGGCAAAATTTTGCCGGTAGTCAAGCCGGATCTCATCGGCAACGGATATCTGGTCTTTGATAGGGGAGGAGGGTCCGGGCTGAACTGATTTATTGGCTATTTGGAGATCCGTCAATACAACGGTCGGCACATTTCGGTTTGCCGTCAGACTCGACGGATAAAAATAATTGAAACCTTGCAAGCCGCCAAAGAGCAACTCACCGTCGGATAATCGCAGACCTGCCCCATGAACAAAATTATTGTTTTGAAGGCCGTTCAGGCAGGAAAAATTTCGAAAGCTCCTGGTCTCCGGGGTAAAGCAGCTCAGCCCGGTATTCGTGCTCACCCAAATATGCCCGTGCTCATCTTCTACAATTTGGTAGATCGTCGAATTCTGAAGGCCGTCTTTCTCGGTGTAGTTGACGAATTGCCCGCTGTCTTTATCGAATACGCTCAGTCCTCCGCCGTATGTTCCTACCCACATCCGGCCCCGGCTATCACAAAACAACGCATGTACTTTATCGAAAGGCAACCGGCTGTTGTTCTGATCGTACAGCGTAAAATGATTGTCTTTGGGTCGCAGAATGGCCAACCCCCCGCCATGGGTGCCGATCCAGATATTACCATCCCGGTCTTCTTCCAGTGCTCTTATATAGCCATTTATCGGGAACAAGACGTCATTGCTTGCGGTAGGCGTAGGGGTATATCTTGCCACAAGCTTATTATCTTTCAGGACTACTACACCCTGGCCATTGGTGCCGGCCCAGATCTTCCCGCTTTTGTCCTCCAGGATACTATATACATCGCTGCCATCAGGGTAGCCCCGCGCTGCTCCTATTGCAACGTTTTTGCTTCTTCCGGTTGCGGTATCAAGCACGATCAGCCCTGTCTCGAGCGTGCCAATGTACAGCCGTCCGTTTCTGGCCAGCTTCAAAGCGAGCACCGCCGGCATATCCCTTTTGTTGCCATCCACCTTTAACCGGACCTGCGTTAGCTTGCCGGTTGTCTTGTCGAAACTGTACAATCCGCCGTCATCCGTGCCAATCCAGACCTCGCCTTCCCTTCGTTCCGCGAAAGATGTTACGACAGGATTCTTTCCGGCATTCTGCCGAAAGGCATCGGTAAGTCTTAGGTCGAAGAGGTTCAGATTCTTGTCGTATTTATCGATCCCGCCCCGGTAGGTTCCCAACCAATAAATTCCCTCCCTGTCGATGCAAATACTTTTGATCGCCTTGCTGGTAAGGCCGTGGGCGTTTCCGTCCGGCAGATAGATGTCGGCCCGCCAGGTCCGGGGGTCCAGGATATGCAGTCCCTCCATCGTACCTACCCACAGTCTGCCTTCCCCGTCTGGGACGATGGCATTAATTGGTCGTTGACCCAGGACCTTGTTGTCCCCATTCATTTGGCTGTATGGGACGAATGTGCCCGGAGAGGTCATGACGCACAGACCGTGCTCGGTACCTATCCAAAGCCGTCCTAATGGGTCGCCGGCCATAACCTTGATATGATTGTCCACAAGACTGCCCTTGTCGTCCGCATCATGACTGAAGCGTCGGAACGAATGGGTGACCGGCTGATAAAGGAATAGTCCATTGTCCGTGCCCACCCATATCCGTCCACTGCTGTCGGCAAAAATGCATTCCAGGCTAACGTTGGATGGCAGTTCGTCAGGTTTGTAACCCAGGTCCTGCTTAATCAGTTTCCCGGAAGCCCGCTCCAGAATATAAGGAGATTTGAATTCAGCTATCCAGATGTTGCCTTCCCGATCACTGCAAATCCCTCGCACCACTGCGTTGGGTACCAGACCGGATGTGTCGCCCGCTCCCGGGAACTGAACGAACCTGTCCTTTTTCCTGTCGTATAAACTCACTGCACCGCCGCTGGTACCTATCCAAAGATTACCCTGGCGATCCTCATAAAGCGCGAGGATCTCATTGGCGCGAAGACTCGTAGTATCTCCGGGAATATGCCGGTACACGGTGAAATTCGTCCCGTCAAACCTATTCAGGCCGTCATCTGTTGCGAACCACATCCATCCATAGCGGTCCCTCAGGATGGCATTGACAGTATTGGAAAGCAGTCCGTCTTTTGCCGTCAATGCCGTAAACTTAATATGCGGCGGTTGTGCCTGACCCCTGATAGCCAACTGCAGTAGAATGACGAATCCCAGGTAGTAGATTATTCTCATTGTCCCGCTGGTCATAACTAATATACTCGATATTTTTGAAATTGAACATTTGTGACAGACATTTCAACATATAGCGCATATCTAATTGGCGCTGAATTATAGTTTTGACGGCGATGTTGCACGCCACTCATTCCGGACAAATGGATTCTGTCCTCCCCCGCCAGACAGAATTGCCAGCTACACAAAGTTTCTTATTGACCTGTTGCGAGCAGGCGGAAACCCGGCTTTTAATCGAATACCTGGCCGACATTTATCATCTTTTCCCCGCGGCTGGTGAATCGGAGATCTTCGACGTTCTGGAAAACCATCCAATCGATCTGATCGTGATCAACGGCGGATCTGAAAAGCCGTGGGACCATGTGGAATTTTGTTCCCTTCTCAAATCCATGCCGTCTTATGCCCACCTCCCAATCATCGTTTTGATTCCATCCAACAACACCGACACGAGGATGAAATGCTTGCAGTCCGGTGCGGATGCCTGCATGGAAATGCCCCTTTCGCGCGATTATTTGCGGGTGCAGATCAAAAATCTCCTGGCCAACAGGCGTCTCGTCCGCAACCACTTGAGCCGGTCGCTTACCTCCAATTACTGTCTCACGACAGGTAAAAGAAAGGACAGCGCATTTCTGCGCCGGCTAAACAGTTTTATTATCAAGCATCTATCCGATCCCGGCTTGAATGTCAATGAACTGGCACGGCTGATGAACATTAGCCCGCCTACGCTATACCGAAAGATCAAATTGGTGTCCGACTTAACGCCAAACGAGCTGATAAACATGGCCAGGCTGGATAAAGCTGCCGCGCTGCTGACTTTCGGCGGGTACAAGGTTTTTGAGATCGTCAAAATGGTAGGATTCCATTCGCGGAGCAATTTTGGGAAAGCATTCACCAGGCAATTCGGTATCACGCCCAAAGAATATCAGCAAATGGCAGTAACCTAACCAATGATACTAAAATAAACATTTTATGCATTCGGTTGCATTAAATTTTTGCACAATTTAGCTATACATATTGTTATTAATTAAAATGTTATCAGATGATTAAAAATTGTAAACATATAATAATGGATTTTATATTAATCAAAAATTAAAAAGGGGATTTTTTTTCAGTTGAAATGCAATCGATTGAAATTTCTTCTTTCCTTTTTCGAGGACTTTGTCATTCAAAACCAATTCTAATCAATTCTTCAAATGTTTGCTTATGAAAAATTGCAAGACTTTTCTTTTACCAGCCGCAAAGAGCTGGCTATTTTTTCTCGCACTCTTGTTTTCCGGCGCGACCGGCCTTGGCCGGTTTGCAAAGCACTCCGCAATTTTGACCGCCTTTCTTTTTCTTTCCTACACACTATTTGCGCAACAAACCGTCACAGGGAAGGTGTCAGATAATAACGGCGCTCCCTTGAGCGGCGTTTCTGTCGTGATCAAAGGCGGTTCTAAAGGGACAACCACGAATGAGGCGGGGGAATTCTCCATCAATGCCAGAAGCGGAGACGTACTGTATTTTTCTATGGTTGGATTTCAGGTCTTTTCTGCGAAGGTCAGCAGTAACCAGCCTTTGGTCAATATCCGGCTTCAATCAGCCGCGGCTTTGATCAACGAAGTGGTGGTCATCGGGTATGGTACACAGAAACGTTCAGCAGTTACAGGCGCTATTTCAACAGTTAACGCTAAAGAAGTAACTGAACTTCCTGTTGCAAGTGTTCAACAGGCATTGCAAGGGCGCGTGGCAGGGCTACAAGTTGTAAATAATGGAAGCCCCGGAACAGAACCACTCGTTACCATAAGAGGTATCAGCTCCATATCGTATGCTTCCAATCCTTTATATGTTATAGATGGATTTCCTACTGGAGACTTGTCAACATTCGATACAAGAGACATAGAATCGGTGGACGTTCTGAAAGATGCGTCTGCTGCTGCTATTTATGGTTCCAGGGCTACCAACGGTGTTATTATAATTACAACGAAAAAAGGTAAGCGTGATGGGAAAATGCATGTTAGCGTAAGCACTAATTATGGCATTCAGGAAGTTACTAAACGGCTAAGCCTGCTTAACCCTACTCAATTCGATCAATATGCATTGGCTTATAATGGAAGCCTCGTCCCGAGGCGTGATCCGAATTATGTCCCGGAATGGGTCAATCAGCCAATATATCAGGGTGCCAAGACGACGTATGGCAACAACGTTACTAATTGGCAGGATGCCTATTTTAAACAAGGTGCGATGACCCAAACGAACATTGCGCTGAGTGGAGGCAATGATGTTTCCCGTTTTAATGCTTCTGTCGGTTATTTTAATCAAGAAGGCATAGCACCTACTGTGGGATACAAGCGTTATAATTTTCGTATTAATTCAGAACACCACATCAGCAAAGTGTTCGACTTTGGGGAGAACTTATATTTGGCTTCAGCCGCTCAAGCCTACGATAACAATGAAACAGGCAGTAGAACGAACTTGTTAAACGTTATCAGGATAATGCCTTATATGCCAGTATATGATCCTACTACCAGCGATGGCTATAGAGGCGTAAATTCCGTTTTAGACGGTGGCGACCCTACTAACCCGGTTGAAAATGCCAATGTTAATAACCCGGGCACCAGATCGACTGTAAAAATTTTAGGGACTGCTTATTTGGAAGTAAATTTCACCAGGTGGTTGAAATTCCGTTCAACTGCCGGCGTAGATTACGCTAACGGATTAGATTATCGCTTTGCACCTATATTTAATGATAGCGGTTCGGTGGCCGGCTCCAGTTCAATTTTGGCCACAATCACCAATAACCGGTCTGTTTCTACTGTTCAATTGTATACTCAGCAGCTTTCATTTGATAGAAGCTTCGGCAATCATCATCTTGGCGCAATTGCTGTCTATGAATACCAGGGACAGACCGTGCGTAATGAGAATGCAAGCGGCAACCAGGCCTCAAATGACCTCCAAACGCTGAATAATGCAAGCAATATATCTTATCAATCGTTGATTGGCAAAAACGCCCTGATATCTTATCTGGGTCGGGTGAATTATGATTTTAAGGGGAGATATATATTGGAGGGTGCTATTCGGCGCGATGGGCTATCCGTGTGGGCACCAGGCAAAAAATGGGCAACGTTCCCATCAGGCTCTGTAGGCTGGAGACTGGACCAGGAAGATTTTATGAAAGGCGTAACAAAAATTTCCGAATTGAAGCTTAGAGGTGGATATGGAATTACTGGCCTTAATGGAACAATTTTAGGCAACACGCCATGGCTGGTTGGGGTGAACGCCAATAGCGCATATTATCCTTTTGGAAATTCGCTTAACTCAGGCCCGGCTTCCTCCATTCAAAGCCTTGGAAATAATCAATTGAACTGGGAGAAAACAAAACAAATTAACATTGGCCTGGATTTGAGCGCATTCAATAATGCATTTACTTTATCTGCGGAATATTATCGGCGCAAAACAGATAACCTGATATTATCTGTTCCTCTTCCCCCATCATTTGGATATTTGAACTCAAGCGTACCTGAAAATATCGCATCAATGAGCAATAATGGTTTTGAATTGCAATTAGGCTATACTCAAAGGCGAGGAGCTGTTCAATGGAATGTAAGCGGTAACTTTAGTTATATTCAAAACAAGGTACTTAAATTAGCGGATGGCGTTACTAATATTGAAGCCGGGTCTGACGCTGATTTTACCGAGGCTTACAATGTTACCAATACTGCAGTTGGGCATCCAATTCAATCTTTTTATGGCTGGCAAACAGAAGGTATCTTCCAGAACGCCGCAGATGTAGCCAAACATGCTACTCAAGCCTCTGGAACGGCTCCCGGCGATCTTAAGTTCAAAGATATAAATGGTGACGGGGTAATTGATAATAACGATGAGGTGTTTTTAGGGAGTTTCATTCCAAAGTTTACCTATGCCTTAAACGCAGGGGCAAGCTATAAGAATTTTTCCTTGTCTGTATTCTTCCAGGGTGTTCAAGGCAATAAGATATACAATGCTACCCGGACAGCAACAGAAGGCATGATTCGCTTCTTTAACGCCGGCACACGGGTATTGAAGGCGTGGACGCCAAGCAATACGAATACTGATGTTCCCCGTGCCATATCTGCCGATCCGAACAATAATGCCCGACCCTCTCCCCGGTTTATTGAGGATGGTTCATACCTGCGCCTTAAAAATATAATATTGAGCTATAATGTACCTACCAATTCTTTGCAATCAATGACAAAGGGAGTTGTAAGCAATATCAGTATTTATATATCGGCGCAAAACATCCTGACATTCACAAAATATTCCGGCTATGATCCGGAAGTTGGAAACCATATACCAGGGTCATCAACACTAACCAACGGTATTGATTATGCTGTTTATCCTCAGCCCAAGAGCTTCCAGGTGGGTATCAATGCAAATTTTTAAAAGGAAAATATAAATTTTTAAATCTATAATATGAAACGAAATGTAACGTTGCTGATTGCTTCAATTGTCATAGTAATAGCTGTGATAATTGCTTGCAATAAAAAGCTCAATGTGCTGGATGAAAATGACCCAACCACTGAGAGCTATTTTAATACTGCTATAGAACTGCAAAATGGCGTAAATGCCGTCTATTCAACTATGCGTTCAGGAAACCTGTGGGGCCGTGAAGGGTTCTACTTCCATGAAGTGAGGGGCGGTGAAATGGCAGCAGGGGGCCCTCAGCTGGCTTCGTCATACCAAGAGGTATTGCTTCAACCTTCTCCGTCACCTGCTAACGGACTAATAGGAGAGATGTGGACCGGAAGCTATCAAATGATTAACAGGGCTAACCTGGTAATTTCAAAAGCGCCTGGTGTAACTGATAATACGGCACTGAGAGATGTAACAGTTGGGGAAGCTGAGTTTTTGCGTGCATGGGCTTATTTTGAACTGGTTGCCAATTGGGGTGATGTGCCACTTTACACCGAACCTGTTACATCTGCCACTGGTTATAAAGCTAAGTCACCAGCCGCCGATGTTTACGCATTAATTATTAGTGACTTAACTGATGCAGCTTCAAAATTACCAGCTGTCGCGGCTGATCAGGGGCGTGCTACAAGTGGTGCGGCGTATGCAATGTTGGGAAGGGTCAATATGCAAAAGGGCGATTATGCAGCTGCGAAGACAGCCCTTTTGAATGTATATGGTAAATATTCGCTTGTCCCAAATTTTTCTGACAATTTTGATGGTGACGTCAAGTTAGGAAGCACACAGTTAAACGGATTTGAGCACGAGTATAATGCGGAATCTATTTTTGAACTTTTTTTTGTTGATAAAGGCGATGACAACTTTAACTGGGGATATGTGGGTGAAGGAGCTACTGCAGATGCAAGCATCATGCGCAGCCAGGAGTATGGCATAGTATGGGGCAACGTGATCCCTTCTGATCAGACTCTTAATGAATTTGAAGCAAATGATCCAAGATACAAATTCACATTTTACGAATCCGGAGACAACATTGTAACAATGGGAGGTACGGTTCCCGGTGTGGCTTTAACTGAAGGCGGGATGAATGTGGCTCAAAGTAAACACAACGGCGTTGCCCAAAAAAGAGTCTATCGCAAATATTCAGTGCTAGACTATACGAGCGACGGCTTTCATCCTGATGGAGTGAACCAGCGTTTAATCCGCTATGCCGATGTTCTTCTAATGCTTGCAGAATGTGAAGCTGAAGTAGGAACTCCTGCACAGGCGGCGAGCTACATTAATGAAGTACGTAACCGCGCGAGTGTAAGTATGCCTCCGGTGACATTAACCTCACATGACGCAGCAATAAATGCTGTGATGCATGAATATGCTGTGGAGTTTGCTGGTGAAGAACGTGCTAATATGAACATTTTCCGTTGGAGGGCAAAAGGGTATTACCCATCTATAAGGCCTGACCCAGTACCAGGACAGGTGACTTTGTTACCAATCCCTTCAGCTGAGACTTCAGCGAATCCCTTAATAAAGTAAAGCAGTGTGGTTCTTTAATAGAATAGAGGCTACCTTAGCCTCTATTTTTTTAATTTTGTTCGGGATGTATACGTCAAATTTTAAGGTATTAGGCACAGCTTTCTTTTTCGCTGTTCTACCCTTCTTTTTTATTTCCTGCACGCACCGTGAAAAGCTTCCAAACCAGGAAATGATCGATCTTTTGAAAGCAAAAGATAAACAATTTACTGACCCTACTAATATTTTTTGTCCTGAAGCAATAGTGAAATCATGTGATTCCATATTACATAATTCTTCCGATGAGAATTCCTTGTTTCAGGCGCTCAACAAAAAAGCAAATGCACTTTTACAGTTGGGCGAGGAACAAAAAGCGATTGATATTTTTCTGGATCTGATCACTAAGACAAAAGGCAATCTTGACGAAAGAGCGTCAATCATGAAAGATATGGCCATTGCTTATTTAAGGCTTGGTGAAAGAGCAAATTGCATCCACAACCATACAGCAGAATCATGCATATTCCCCATTTCCAAAGGCGGTATCCATCAGGATAAAACAGGTGCGGAAAAAGCCATTGAAATTTATAAAGCACTGTTATTCGATAATGGCGGCGATCTGGAATCGAAATGGCTGTTGAATATCGCATATATGGCCGCCGGAGGATACCCGCAGGATGTGCCGCCGCAATATCTTTTAAAAGTGCTTGATGATGACTCTATGCATATTATAAAACCTTTCAGGGATGTGGCGGGAAACGTTGGCCTGAATTATAAATGCCAGGCAGGCGGAAGCATAGTTGATGATTTTAACAATGATGGCTATCCTGATATCGTACTAAGCAGCTGGTCGCTTTCGGAACCTATGCGCTACTACCGGAATAATGCCAATGGAACTTTTACTGATGTATCTGACTCCTCGGGCCTAGGATATTTAACTGGTGGATTGAACATCATGCAAACAGATTATAACAATGATGGCTTCAAAGATATATTTGTGTTAAGAGGCGGTTGGCGGGGAAAGTTTGGGGAAATGCCAAATTCATTATTAAGGAATAATGGCGACGGCACATTCACGGATGTAACAAAAGAAAGCGGCCTGCTTACATTTCACCCAAGCCAAACCGCCACGTGGGCAGATTTTAATAATGATGGCTGGCTCGATGTATTTATCGGAAATGAAACCAAGCCAGGTGAAAAGGCCCATCCTTGTGAACTATATATCAATAATAAAAATGGAACCTTCACGGAGATTGCAGGAAAGGCGGGTTGTGCAATCACCAGGTTTGTGAAAGGAGTTACTTCAGGCGATTATAACAATGATGGCCTGACAGATATTTTCATCTCTACTTTGAACGGAGAAAAAATTTTGTTGAAAAATGTGACTGATAAAAACGGTACAGTTAAGTTTGAGGATGTGAGCAAACAAGCGGGTTTAAGCAATAATATGACGCGCACGTTCCCTACCTGGTTTTGGGATTATGACAATGATGGCTGGCCCGATATTCTTGTGTGTGGTTATGAATTCAACCAACCTCTTTCTTATTATGCTGCAGCCGAAGCGACACATCTACCTGTGAACAATGCCGGCAAAGTTATTTTGTTCAGGAACAAGCATGATGGAACGTTTGAAGATGTGTCATCTAAGGTAGGGCTCGATAAAATTGCCTTTGCCATGGGCGCAAATTTCGGTGACATCGATAATGATGGTTACCTGGATTTTTATCTGGGCACAGGAAACCCACAGCTTAAGTCGGCTATTCCAAATAAGTTGTTCAAGAACATGAACGGCAAAAGATTTTTAGATGTTACCACTTCGGCCCATGTTGGTAATTTGCAAAAGGGACATGCTGTTTCCTTTGCCGACCTTGACAATGATGGCAATGAGGATATTTATATAAAAATGGGTGGGGCCTATATCGGGGACGCTTATGAAAACTCCCTCTATCTGAATCCCGGACAAGGGGGTAATAACTGGGTAAATATTTTATTGGAAGGGACGGTTTCCAACAGGGCGGCCATCGGCGCAAGGATTAAAGTAACGTTTAAAGAAAGTGGTACCGAGCGGTCCGTTTACCGCGATGTAAATTCGGGGGGGAGTTTTGGCTCCAACCCGTTGCGCCAGCACATCGGCATTGGGCAGGCGACGAGCATCGAAAAAACGGAAATAATGTGGCCGGTCACAGGTAAAGTGCAGGTTTTCGCGAATCTCCCGATAGATACGAATATAAAGATTAAAGAAGGCGATAGCACTTTCAGTACATATAAGTTGGCGCGGCTGGATTTCACTTCCAGGGGGCCGGGTCTGATAAGTTGTTCGCCGAGATAAAGTGGCAATTCATGAAGAGGCTTTATCCATTGTTATTTCTATTCACGTTTGCCGTATCGCTCGGCTCTTGCCGGCACGGGCAGGTTACGCCCTTGTTCACTTCCCTTTCGGCTGAACAGACAGGCATCCATTTCAGGAATGATATCCGGGAGGATGATTCCACCGATTCCTTTATAGATGAGTTCGGGTATATGGGCGGAGGTGTCGGCATCGGGGATTTCAACCGGGATGGGCGCAAGGACATTTTCTTTACCGGCAACCAGACCAGCTGCCGGCTCTATATCAATAAAGGGAACAATACTTTCGAAGACATCACCGAAAAAGCCGGTCTCTCTACCAATATCTGGGCCACCGGCGTCAGCATAGTAGACATCAACGGTGACGGCTACGACGATATATATGTCTGCGCTTTCGGGAAAGATCTCCTGCACCCGGCGAGGAATTTGCTTTTTATAAATCAGCACAATCTGACCTTTAAGGAGGAGGCGGCAGAATATGGGTTGGCTGACTCAGGCTATTGTACTCAGGCAGTCTTCTTCGATTATGACAAGGATGGCGATTTGGATATGTATCTTACGCGTTATCTACTGAACGGTCCCAACGCCAACATCGTATATCCAAAAGACCTCAGCGGCCATTCACGGGCAAATGATAAATTGTACCGGAATGACGGGGATGTAAAGGGATTGGGCCATCCCGTGTACACCGATGTGACCCTTCCTGCGAATATCAAAGATGCCGGCTATGGATTGGGCGTGGTTGCCAGCGACCTTAACGGAGACGGCTGGCCGGACATCTACGTAGGGGATGACTTTGTCTCAGACGACCTCTTATGGCTTAATAACAGGAACGGGACGTTTACGGACCGCCTGGCGGCTGCAACCCGGCACAGCAGCTATTCTACGATGGGTGTGGATATAGCCGACCTGAATAACGACGGCCTGCCGGATATCGTTTCCCTCGACATGCTGCCGGAATACAACGACCGGAGGAAGATGAGCTTTTCTTTCATGAATTATGAGCGATACCGGTTGGAACGATCCATGGGGTATCAACCCCAATTTGCGCGTAATATGCTTCAGCTTAACAACGGAAATTACCAGCGAGGCGATACCAGTATCCCTTTCTTCAGCGAAATAGGACAAATGGCCGGGATTTCTGCCACGGACTGGAGTTGGAGCGTGTTGCTTGCAGACTTCGACAATGACGGGTGGAAGGATATGCATATCACCAACGGCATAGGAAGGGATTTTATCAATGCGGATTTCCTGGATTTCAGCAACACCGTTCTTGCCGCAGCAAAGACCAGGGAGGACCAACACAAGCTGATCCGGGACAAGCTTGCCTCGCTGGATCATATAAACCTGAAGAATTATCTCTATCTGAACCAGGGTGGTGATCATTTTGCCGATGTTTCCGCGACGGCGGGCATCGATCTTCCCTCCATGTCCAATGGGGCGGCTTATGTGGATCTGGACAACGACGGCGACCTGGACCTGGTCGTGAATAATATCGATAAGGAGCCCTTCATCTTTATCAACAACACGATCCGGGAAGGGGTGCCCATTACCCGGCACTTCCTCAGGGTGCAGTTGGTTGGGGACAGGGGCAATGGCGCCGGATTCGGAGCTAAAATATGGGTATCGGCAGGCGGTAACAGGCAATTGCAGGAACAAAGCCCTGTCCGCGGTTATTTGTCGTCGGTCGATCAAACGCTTTTATTTGGTTTGGGATCGAATAGCAGGGTCGACTCCGTCGTGATCTGCTGGCCGGATGATAGGATACAGACCATTCGTAATTTGCGTGCGGATACCCTGTTGATCCTGGAACAGCGCAATGCAATCCGCCTGGTGGGGCAAACTGATGATGAACGCCGTCTCGCTGATAACAAGGACCGGCTTTTCACCGATGCCGCCGCGGAAACGAATATCCTTTACCGGCATAAGGACAATAGTTACAATGATTTCGCGTTCCAGGTCCTGTTGCCGCAGAAATATTCCCAGCTCGGGCCTTTCATTGCGACAGGGGACATCAACAACGATGGACTGATGGATTTTTTTATCGGGGGCGCCTTTAATTTTTCCGGTAAATTTTTTATTCAGCAAGCCGACGGCCGTTTCCTGCCGCAAAATCCGACCGATAGCATCAAACTGCAGGAAGACATGGACTGCGTATTATTCGATGCCGATGGAGACGGCGATCTTGATCTGCTCGTTACTTGTGGCGACCGGATGTATGCGGAAAATTCAGTGAACTATATACCCCGCCTGTATTTGAATGACGGTAAAGGGCATTTTACCCTGTCAAAGGATGCCATTCCCCCCGGGGTGAAGACCAGTGCCGGCTGCGTAAGTGTCGGCGACCTGGACGGCGATGGCCAGCCCGATATTTTTATCGGCGGCAGGATCTCCGGCAAATACCCCTTGCCGCCACGGAGCTTTATTTTGCATAACGATAAAGGGATCTTTACCGACGTCACCGAGAAAGTCTGTCCGGCGATCAGCCGCGCGGGAATGATCACTTCGGCCAAATGGATGGATTTTGATAATGACGGGCAGCCAGACCTAGTTGTCGCGGGGGAATGGATGCCTATCCGGTTCTTTAAGAACGATCATGGAATTCTTCATGAAGTCACCGATTCTACCGGCCTTCATGTCATGAATGGGATGTGGCGTAGCCTGGCCGTTGCAGATCTGGATGGCGATGGAGACCTGGACATCGTCGCGGGCAATCTGGGCCTTAACTGCGAATATGATGTAAGCGAACAGGAGCCGATGGAGCTTTTTGCAACGGATCTGGACCATAATGGCAGCATCGATCCGATCTTTTGTTATTACGCGAAAGATGAGGATGGCACAAGACATTCCTATCCCGCCGCCAGCCGGAAAAAATTGGCGGAACAGATCCCTTTTATCAAAAAGAAGTTCTTGCTCAATTCAGAATACGCGCACGCGGCCTTTAAGGATATCTATCAGCAAAGGCCGGGGGATTCTTTGTTAAAGCTTTTCTGCGACGAAACCCGCTCCTGCTGGTTCGAGAACATCGGTCATGGCAAGTTCATCAAACATCCCCTGCCTACCCAGGCCCAATTTGCGCCGGTGAATGCCATCGTGTGCACGGATGTCGATCATGACGGCCGGATGGATCTGCTGCTGGCAGGCAATGAATATCAGAGCGAGGTCATGAGGGGTCGCTACGATGCCTCCTACGGATGTTTTTTAAGGGGAACCGGGCGCGCGACGGAGAGGTTTGCGTACAGCCCGGGGTCGCGCAACGGTTTTATTTTGCAGGGAGATATCAAGAGTATGGCCATTATCAATTCATCCCGAAAATACAGGCTTTTGCTGGCTGCGGCGAATGATGATTCCCTGCAGGTGATGAAATTAAAATGACGGGGTTCAACGCGATGACTGAAATACTTACAAGTCGAAATATTATGAACAGAAAAAACAGGGCATCCTTGATGGCGGGCTACGGATGGATGGCCTTTATCCTGCTCGGGCCTCTGCACTCATTTGGGCAAAAGCTTCAAATAAACGACTCGGGTTACTTTGAAACGCCCGGTGTCAACGTGTTGGTCTTCAATAGTCAATATAATGGAATGTTTTTCGATGAAAAAACCTACGGCATCGAAATGGTCCATCATGGGGTCCGAACCGTCACAGGGGGAGCGGTACGGCTTCAAAATACGCCTGAACAATGGGATCTGATTCCTACGCTTGTCAACAGGACGGTAGATAAAAGTAATAACAGCATTAATATAAAACTGCGTTATAACGAATTCGACTTTAATACGAAGATCGCTGTTGTCAGAAGACATCGACATAGCCCTTGCCCCGGAGGCATTCGGCAAGACCTATAAGGGAGATCCGAGCCATAATTTTGTGAAGCAATTAAAAAGAGAAGGTGCGTACTTCACAAGTTCGGTCATCGCGGGCAACCTATACGCGCAACTTCGGGGGATGGGTGTGCCGGAAGAACTTTTTTCAATCTCGGTGGATATGATTCGGCCGACGTTGCCGGACAAGGATCCTCAAACCATCTTTGTGCATTATGCTTCCCTCTACGAGCCGAATACCTACGTAGTGGATGACGTCAAGGTGGAGTTTGGCGTGCGATCTTTGAAGGAGCCGTTTGATGACGTAAATATCCTTTCTACGATTGGAACACACATAAATGTGGCTTCCTATAATGAGCACCCGTTCGTGGTTCGGACCGTGTTGCCGGAGAAAACGATGATTGAAAAACTTTTGCTGTTGCATGAAAAACTCAGCCGTCAAGGCGTAGAAGAGTTGGTTGTTGCCGAACGACAATCACGCCATCTTGCCGATATTGTCCGGTTGAAGCACGGGGAAATACATCACCGGATACTCGACAATCCCGGTTTATTTCAAGCAATCATTAAACATCGCCAAGATTATATGCGTTTAAAAGGAGTGGACTATGAGAAAGTGACACTACACTCGCTACAGTTCGTTCCGCCGCCAGTGGCCACGCAGCAGTTTCGCAACGACTATGACCTCATGCGAGCTCAAATGATCTATGGAGAATCCCCGGATTTTGATACGATCATCAACGAGTTGCAACAACTGACTGAAATATTTCGTACATCAGCCGAATAAAAATTGTCACTAATATTCAAAAATTGGTGACAAAGGGAGGATTCGGGGTTTTTTAATACTCTAAAAGTGCGCGGGATGAGATTGCCTCCGGCGATCTCTTGCCTCGTGCGGGGCGGCTACAAGAAAATGCCCGACGCGCCTGTCGGCGCTTGGTTTTGCATTTGTCCGCATCCGCGAGCAAGCTCGCTCCTGCTCCCAAACGCAAAACCCCTCAGCAAAGCTGAGGGGCATTTTGTTGTGCACCTGGGGATACAAATTACGAACTATTTTATGGGGGATTTGATTAGGTTGGCAAATATATGTGGCTAAGCAACAAGGATTTGAAAAAACGAGTTACGCGACGCTTGAATTTCAAAAAAACATATATGCGATGGCTATTATGTATCGTCTGCGTGCAGAGCGGACCGCTGCAAAGATAATAAGAAGGCGATTGTCAACGATGGTTTGAAAAAGGGGTGGGGGCGTGGCCGACAAAAGGCCGGGTTTTGTTTTTTGGGGTATTATTGTTTAATCGGTTCCATCCATGCCGAGGTATTCGGCTAATTTTTCCACTAACAAGTAAACGCGGGTGGAAGGGCAGGATTCGGCCGGTGGCTTTCCGTCGTGCAGTTGCTCCAGTTTCTTTGCCCACTGGATGGCCCGGCGAAAATTGCCCCGCTCAAAGAGATGCTTGACGACTTCCGGACGGTTTTTTTCATAAGGGAATCCCAATATTTTCGAAAGTATCTCAAAATATTGTTCCCGACGGATCGCCACGTCAAGATATTGATATTGGAGAACGTACCAGAGCTCGAATGCTTCATTAGAGGCGGCGTATTCGATTCCGTTGGCTTTGGCCAGGGCTATCGCGCCGTTGAATGACTCCGCCGGGAAGTCATCTTTGTCAAAGACCGCCCAGACCTCGTCGTAGGGAGGCTTTTGAGTCGTCCGGCGCTCGGCCCTTTTCCGAATTGCTAGTTCAACCACGCGGATGGTCTCCATGCCACCTGGTTCGATCTCGATGGTATCCACCATATCTCGCGGTAGCCGGTCTTTGAAGTACTGGAAGTAGATGGGTTCGGTCTTGGCGCCCTCCGAAACGATTAGGAAATACCGGCGTTCGGGGACGACGTTGACCGGCCGGTTTGGCGGCACCTTGTCGGCTTTCAGTCGCTCAAGCATCTGGGCAAATGTTTCCTCGTCTTTAGCCATTTTTCAAAATGCTTTCGAAATCTTCAATATAGGGAATGGCACCGAACCGGCCTTCTAGGTAGTTCTTGTCGTAAGGTGCTTCCTTCCGGATTTTGTATTCAGCCAGCGAGGTCAGGTGCGATGCGCCGAACTTATCCTTTTCCACAAAGCCGATCTGATCCCGTCGCAGCAGGTCACGGTCGAGCAACGCGGTGTCGTGTGTGGCGGCGAGGAGTTGGGCGGTACATCCGCTGGCGTCTGAATTGAAAAGGCGGATAATTGCCTTGGTCAGCAGACTGTGGAATCTTGCATCGAACTCGTCCACGATGACGAGCCGGTTTTCCTTGATGGCGCGGATGAAGACTCCTACGAGATTGAAGAATTTGCTCGTTCCTTTCGATTCCTGCCTTTCCATCATGAATGGGACGTACCCGGCAGGGTTGCCCTTGGCGTCAAACCGCTGGTGATAGGCAAAGACAGTGGGTAATTCATCAGGGGTCAGGTCGCCCAACTCGTCAGGCTGAGAGTCTTCAGGGATACGACGGTTCTTTCGTTTCGCCGGCCCGAGGCCTATGCCATTTATCCCAACGTCTGCTCGCCTAAGAAATTCCTTGATTTCCGCGGCTATTTTTTCATCTTTCATGAGTTCCAGGGTAGTCCGCTTATAAGCTTCGTCATCGAGCCCGTTTACTGGGATGATGGACCGGAACCAGTTGAGGATCTTCTCCGCCTTTTGTACATTCCATTGCGAGGCAACAGAAAGAAAGAGGGCATTATTGCGCATTCTTTTTTCCAGGCCGGTCGAATTCTCCAACCGGCGCGGATCCTCCACCTGTACCTGGTCGCCCATGCGAAGGAAGAGGGGAATATCATCGCTGGACCGAGTTTCGAAAAGCCACTCTTGGTGGATATGGGTATTGTCGGCTTCGAATCCATACCTATAGATCTGGTCGTCGAGGCAAAAAGATACTTCAAATAAAGAGGGTTGGGCTGTCGTCGCGGTGTCCAACAGGAAAGGCTCTGCTGGCACTGTGTCGCCGGCCTGCATGCCAGCGGCGGAATTGACAATAATCCACCGCATCCTCACGAGAGCGTCCAGCATGTTCGTTTTTCCACTGGCGTTATGGCCGTAGAGCAGAACGGATCGGAGCAAATGATGTCGTTTTGCTGCGGTTACATTGGTGTCGCGGTGCTCACTGATCGAGGAGGCTGCGAAATCGATCACCACCGGGTCCTTGATGGACTTGAAGTTTCCAACCTTGAAGTAGATGAGCATTTTGCGAAGTTTAGGCAAAGATACGATAATAATGGCAGGTTTTTAGTAGTTATTAGTCATTTTTTGCGTGAAATCAGCAAAAAATAGTTCTTTTCATAAATGGCCACCGGTCGGAGCGGCCAGAGGAATGGAACAACTGCGGATCAGGAAAAAAGGAGACAAATGACAATTTGTAAATGCCGAATAAAGTCTTCACTTAACTTGAATCGACGGTAAAGATTCGTTGAGTTCGCTGCCCCACAAGGCGGGCGCAAATCTGATTGCGCTTTATTTGCGCCCGGCATATTTTTGTATCGAATGAAGAAGTTCGGTCAATTCTCTGGCGACCTCTATTATGCTCGCTTCTGGAGAGAGGCTTTTGTAAATGAGGCGGTTATTTCGAATTTGGTAGTTCTGTAAGGGTAGCGGCAGGAAATCTTTTGATTTTATCATTTTATCCAATACATAATTGGTCGCGCTCTGCCGGCCAAAAAGTTGGATTTCCGTGCTATCTATCAAAAAATAAGTATCGACAGCCACTGCGTAAGTATTTTCGACATAGAAATCATATACCACGCAGTTTTCCTGATAGATCCATTTTTTGATCGCGCCAAATTCATACGCCGCAGGCATCATTCTGTCCAATTCAAGGGTGCTGTCTTTCCGCAATAATTTTTCAATTTTGCTCAAAAATGAACTCCCAGAATCTGGAATGGTAGGAATTCTTCTCAGACCGAGCTTGGTCGAAACATCCTTGACCAGTTCGGCAATGCCCTCTTTCGAAAGGGTTCTCGCTTGCAAGAGATTAAGCGGTGGGGTCAAATCCTTGAACTTGATGCCATCAGTAAGCAATGGAATGGTTTTATCGTCTACAAATCCAGCGCCAGATTCAAAATATACCCAATGATTGTGGAGCGATCTGCTGGTTAACAAGGCGATAATTGCTTTGGATGACCGCAGTCGGTTCTTGATTTGCTCCACCCAGGTCTGGCCTCCCTCCAAATCTCTTCCCGAAACATAAAAGTCTGCTGATGTGAAAATTTGCTCCAAAAATGTTTTTAACTCAGTAGCTAACTGCTGGTCTTTGCTATCATGGCTGATAAGGACTATGGAACTTTCTTGCATTTTTAGGCGGGGTTAATGAGCAAATATACGAACTACGGTTTGTACTCCCCGGGGGCACATCCCTGGGCCGACCAGCGGAGGATCGGTGCAAAGGAAATGAAGGAGCATATGTTGATGGTCGATACGCTGTATCTGCTGATGTAAAGTAAAGGCACTGGAGATCCATTTATCATCGTGGGCGGAAAGGACCGATTGTCGAATGAGCAGCGATTGGACTTGGAAGTGGTGAAAAGAAAATATAAGAATGTAATGGATATTTATCACCTACGACGACTTGTTGAGGCGATTGTCCTTCATGATCGAGCAGATCAGACGGACGTAGGAAATGGGGACCATGTCATTCGGAAAAATTATTGTAAATGTGGAGCAAGAAAGTTCAGGCATGCAGTTAGAGCCTTGTCGAGAATTCCACGACAAGGATATGAACGTAAATAAGGGAGTGTTGCTAAAAATAAAATGAATCTCGTTGCTGATATCTTAATATTAAGGCTTGCGGACCCATACAATAACGTAAATTCAACAACGGCGCATTGTGCCTTTTCCCTTTTCTTTCGACACTTTTTCATTGGAGATGTATTTGCATCAACAAAAGTGCCTCCTTTGATAGGGACATATCAGGCCGCGGAATAAAACGGGCTATTTTTTGTAGTTGTCTCTGATATAGGTCTCGCCCCTTTTTTTGAATTCCTTGCTGATATCGCTCTCGTCTAATTTACTTTTTAGGTCCAGGTTGATTTTGGCTGCGATTAATTTGCATAATTGTTCCATGCTAAGGTTTGGGAGTATATTATTAGCCTTAAGGCTTTCGACGATGCCCCTTATAGCTCCTTTCTTTCGCTCGCCCAATATGGAAATGCCATTATTTGTTATACTCAGGTCGGCGAGCATTTGCAGGATAAACGCCTGCTTTTCGAAATCTACCACGTCTTCAAATGCCTGGGGTTTAATGGCGGCTTGTAGACCGTCATTGCCAATCAGATGGGTATGCAACAACGGGATGTCCTTGGTCTCTCGGATATAATCTGCTTCGATTTGGAGAAATTCTTTAAATAGGGAGATATAAGAGGTTTCTTCGTCGATTTCGTCTTTGGATTCGAGCTTATATCCGTTTAATTGTAATTCACGATGTCTTAACTCTTTTATCCTTGATTGCAGATAATGAATTTTACTGTTTTGATGTGCATTGTCAAGGATATTTTGCAGCCGTTGCATTCCCTTGAAGAATTCTTTTCGCCAGGTTTCCGCTTGGTTTTTGACGAATATTTCAAAAGGTAGCGGGTAATGCTCGAATTCATCACCGAATCTATTCATGGCATTTTCCAGCGAATCGTAGGATTCTTTATCGAGAACCATAGAATTTAGCAAGGATATGATTTCCACATGGCTGGATCCCAAATCCTTTCTCCTGGTTTCGAATACTTCGTCATAGATGCTTACTATGGTCCAGAGGCAGCCGTGGATGGTCATAGCCTTAAGCAACGCATCCGATGTGCCACTTACGTCGTTCGAAAAGAATGCGTTTGTGACAAAGGAGGGCTTAAGAATGTATTTTTTTTCTTCGGAAAGTAAATGGAAATAATATTTTTGGTCAATGGCATTGTACTCGGCACGAAAATGGTCAAATCTTTCCCACAGGTAATTTTTCAATTCGACCGGGTCAGATTTCAGGATTTCGACGTGTTCGTATATCGAAGTTTCCTCTCGCTCCACCGCAGCGTCAGCTTCTTCTCGTATAGTGGTTAATATATTGTCCCAATCGATTTCATTTTCCTCTTGTTGCCAAGGTTGGCCTGCAAGGACTAATTCAATCCAATTTTGAACTTTATTGATGGTGTGGAAAATGGTTACCTCGTTTCCGCTGATGTCGGCCTTTCGATTTTGTAGGGCCGGACCAAGGGACTTTGGGTGTACGTCATGATAAGTAAGTTGGTCTACTTCTGCCACAAATATCGCGTGTGCCCTTTTTAGGACCGCGGAGTCGGCGAAGAAGGGCATTTTTTTTGGGAAAATCGACAATTCTTGGATGTTGCTTTGGAGTAGGTCCGGATTGCCTTTATAGTTGAGTATGAGATCATCTATTTTCTTTTTTTCGTTTCGAAGGAATTCAAGGGGTGCGGGCAAGGTTCTACAAAATTGCTGGATGTGTTTTACAATATATAGGTAATCCTTGGTCGCAATTTTTCGCAAGCCTTCGGTTTGCCATTTTCGAATGGCATAGTAGTCTGACTCAGAGACGTTGTAAAATCGGTTCAGTTCAAAAAAATATTTGCAGTATTGGCCATTTAGAAAATCTTGATAAGTGTAAGGAAGTATGGAGCGTTCGAGTTCTTGGGCTAAATGAAATAAAGCGTATTCGTATTCGCCGAGCGTTACGGCCTCCGTTAATTCCTCCGATTCATTGACATTCAACAAGATACTTCTATTTGCGAACTGAGTTAGAAGCCATTCGTCACTGGAGTGATTGCGGACGTAAAATGGAAAGCCATTCTTTTCGACCAGGGATTTCACCCTTTCTAACTCGGTGATAGTTGCTTTTGATCTTTCAAAATGGTCTAGTTCTTTAATGGCGGCCTCATGTGCTGCGAATAATGCCGCGGCCTTCGCTTTTGCTTCTGCCACTAATCTGTTGACGAGTGGTCTCAGAGCTGTATTGATTGGTTGCTGACTTGCCATTTTGCCTTCGGAAATAGAGGCGGAAATGGCAAATTTATCGAAAAATATTCGACGGTAAAGGATGACGCGAATAGGGGGATTTGGACGTTTTACTTGGTCATTTGATTATGTTGCAGGGACGCAATGGTCGGTGCCTTCGGCATCATTTAAAGTTTTGCCCCTTCGGGTTCGCGGATAATCATTTTCTTGAACCCATCTTTGTAGAAAAAAAGTTATTTCAAATGCGTAAACCTAAAACTGCGAAGGATAGATCATCGATGGAGGACGAGGATGAGCCGCATATTTCCCTTAAAGAAGTGATGGACCGTTATAAGGCAGACGGCATCGATATAACCGCTGAACAAGCTCAGAAAATTCGAGTCTTTTTGCACAAGATGGCTAAAATCGCTCTAAATCAAATTCTTAGGGAAAAGTAGTTCGAATCTTATATGGATCACATAATTAATATGTATGAACTGGAGGGCGAAATTGTTAAGGTTATTTCTTGTTAATCAATTAGTTGATTCAGTGATTCACAGTCTTATTGAATTAATAGACTAAGGTAACTTTTTCGAACTAACCCGGTAAAGGGATCGCGCTGCACAAACTCAGCGTGGGCGGATGTTTTATCGAAAAAAAAGAGACAACCAGGCCATTAAACCAAAGTTGTCTCCTAAGGTGCGCGGGATGAGATTCGAACTCACACGCCTCACGGCGCTACCACCTCAAAGTAGTGCGTCTACCAATTTCGCCACCCGCGCAGGGAATGGGTGAACAAATGAGGAGGCGGCAAAAGTAGGATTTTCGGCGGGGATTTCAAACTGGAAGTTGGATTTTCAGACCGGGGGTTATTTTTTCAACACGATGCGGAAGGTGGTGCCTTTTCCGAGGTCGGATTGGCGGACGAAGAGTTGGCCTTTGTGGTATTGTTCAATGATGCGTTTGGACAAGCTTAGACCGAGGCCCCAGCCCCGTTTCTTGGTGGTGAACCCGGGTTTGAAGACTTGCTGGAGGTTGCGGGCGGCGATGCCTTTGCCGGTGTCGGTGACGTCGATGAGGATCTCTTTTTCCTGCTCCTGGATATTGATCGTGATGGCGCCTTTGCCTTCCATGGCGTCGAGGGCGTTCTTGAGCAGGTTTTCGATCACCCAGTCGAAGAGGGGGCCGGAGATGCGGGCGGGGATTGGCTGGTCGACGGGCGCGTTGTCGGGTATGGCGGGATCACCCGAGGGCAATTGGGGGGTTTGAAGGGTGAACTGGACCTTCCCGGTCGCGCGTTTGCGGATATATTCCATCATGCTTCGGATCTGGGCGACGAGGTCGCGTTCTTCGAGGTGGGGCTGGCTGCCGATCTTTCCAAAACGGTCGGAAACGAGCTTGAGGCGGTTGACGTCCTTCTGGATCTCCTGGACGGTCTTGGGATCGATCGTCGATTCCTTTAGCATCTCTACCCAGCCTTCGAGGGAGGAGACGGGGGTTCCGAGCTGGTGGGCGGTCTCCTTGGCCATCCCTGCCCAGAGCTGGTTCTGGGTGGCCTTGTGGCGGATGGTGATCGTATACAAAATAGAAAAGATAAATAGCGCGACGATGAACAGCTGGACAAGCGGATAATATCTCACTTCATCCAACAAACTGGTATGGCCGTAATAGTACCGGTTGGCGATATAAGGTTTCTTACTGAACTCGACTTCGAGCAGTGACTTCTCCGCTTTGAACTTCTTCAGCTGGTTGTACAGATAGTTCGGGTCCCGGCTGGCCTGGGCGGAATCCAGGTTGATGTATTCCATGATGCTGTCCTGCTCGTTGGTCTCAATGATGGGAATAGATTGCTGACCATTGCGGATGAGGTTGGGGAGGGTGAGGTCCATGCCGGGGTTGTTGAGGATGGCCTTGCTGGCGGCTACCCACAGGGCGACCTTCTGTCGTTCGTCCTGGGCGATCTTCCGGGCAAGGTATTGTGAATAGAAGATCGTGGCGCTCACGATGACGATGGCGACCAGGGCCAGGAGCGATCTCCAATTCAATAACGATCGAATCATAGACGAATTTATAAAAAGCGGGGGACTAATAGGTGATTCACTTATTTTTGGGGCTTCAACGACGGCCGGAGGCCGAACATAATCTATTACGAGTGACGCCGACAACCGCTATTGTTATACTGAATTGGAACGGACGTGGTTTTCTGGAAAAATTCCTCCCTTTTGTAATGGCCGGCATCTGTCCCGGGGCTGAGGTGATCATTGCGGATAATGCTTCCAGCGATGACTCGGTGGCCTTTGTGCGGGAGCGGTACCCTTCCGTGCGGATAATCGAAATGGATAAGAACCGGGGTTTTGCGGGGGGGTATAATGAAGCGCTGCGGCAGGTGAACAGCGATTATTATGTTCTATTGAACTCCGACGTGGAGGTCTCGCCGGGTTGGCTGGAGCCGATGATCGAGCTGATGGAGAAGGACCCCATAATCGGGGCGTGCCAGCCCAAGATCCGGATGTATGCCGATAAACGTTCGTTCGAGTATGCGGGAGCGGCAGGGGGCTGGCTGGACTGTCTGGGCTATCCATTTGCCAGGGGGAGGGTCTTCGACGATTGCGAGGATGATGTGGGGCAGTATGATGAGGGGGAACCAATCTTTTGGGCCAGTGGGGCCGCGATGTTCGTCCGGGCGAATCTTTTTCATGAATTGGGGGGGCTGGACACCTACTTCTTCGCGCATCAGGAAGAGATCGACCTGTGCTGGCGGATGCAACTGGCGGGTTATAAAATATATTCCTGCCCGCAGTCTGTCGTTTATCACGTTGGCGGGGGAACGCTGCCGAAGGGAAATGAGCGGAAGGTCTTCCTCAACTTCCGGAATAACCTCATCATGATGGCCAAGAACCTGCCTACAGCGCAATGGCTGTGGAAGATCCCTTACCGGTTCCTGCTGGACTCGGTCTCGGCGTGGAAGTCGCTCCTGGCGGGTGAGGGGGTGTACTTCATGGCCATCCTGGAGGCGCATCTGGCTTTCCTGAAGTGGGTGGTTTTCAAGCGAAAAGAAAGTGTTTTCCCGCAGAAGAGGGGGGGCAAGCTGATGGGCTGGTATACGGGAAGCGTTGTGTGGCAGTATTTTGTAGTGGGGAGGAAAACTTTCCGGGAAATTGTAAAGGTCAAACGGTGATTTTTTCGGACAAACCCTTATTTTTGCATCGCAATTAAATAGCTATGGATCAACATTTAGCAGATCAACCAACCGATCAGCCGATAGAACTGAAAGACCCGAAACTGAAGGATTTTGCGCACAGTTGGGTCGATTCATCCGTATTCCTGTTCTATCTCGAGGTGTTTTGTATTGTAGCTTTTCTTTTCGGTGCCTCTTACGGGTTGTATGCCCATCGTTATAAGGGCAAGCCGGAGGTTGAGGTTCCTGGTAATACGCTGTATACCCCTCAGTACAAATAGTGGGATTGTGAGTGTAGCGGGATTGTGTAGGTAGTGGGATTGTGAGGGATTTACCTTATTTTTGCCGCCCCGTGGACGATACGGAAAGGCTAGTTCTTTAGGATTTGACATTCATGCGGAAGTAGCTCAGTTGGTAGAGCGCAACCTTGCCAAGGTTGAGGTCGCGGGTTCGAGCCTCGTCTTCCGCTCCAGGAATTCCATCGGTGGTTTGCCGGTGGAATTTTTTATTTTTGGGATGTAGATGTTGTTGCCCGGGTGGCGGAACTGGTAGACGCGCAGGACTTAAAATCCTGTTTCCCGCAACGGAAGTACGGGTTCGATTCCCGTCCCGGGCACAATACCCCGCGAAAGCGGGGTTTTCTTATTCTACTAAATCCAATCCAGACAAGCCTTTCGGCCGTTACCTTTCTTTTGCTTATTGGTTGATTTACCCTTCTTTTCCCTTTTTTTGTTACCCCGCTGTTACTCAAGTAACAATTTTCAGAAGAAATTCATACCTTTGGGAAAGCAAACAACAACTAAAGGAAAATAAAATGAGTGTAATACTTCGCAAAAGGAAAAATTCGGACGGCAGCACTACTTTGATGCTGGACATTTATCACAAAGGGGTAAGAAAGTATGAATTTCTAAAGGAGCTAAAATTGAGTAAGGCAGCCAACCCCAACGACAGGCAGAAAAATAAAGAAAACCTGGAACTGGCAAACAAGATTGCCGTTAAACGGGCCCAGGAGCTTGCTGCAAATGATTATTCTATAGTGGCTGACACCGGGATGAAAACGATCATGGTCGAATGGATGCAGTCCTTTATTGATACCTATAAGAAAAAAGACAAGCGAAACCTGCAAGGGGTATTAAACCGTTTCAAGTCGTTCCTGATCGAGGACAAAAAGCAAGGATTGACCTTTCGCGGGCTTACAGAGCTGGTTATCTCTGACTTCCAGGACTACCTCCGGGAACACAGCTTTGGCGAAGGTGCCAGCTCCTATTTTTCCCGGTTCAAAAAAATGGTAAAGCAGGCATATCGGCAAAAACTCCTACTTAATAATCCCGCGGCTGAAGTCAAAACCGTACAGGGCAATTCCAAAAAGAAGGATACACTGACCTTATCGGAAATACAGGCCCTTGCCGGCACGGCGACGGAAAGCAAGGAGGTAAAGCGGGCATTCCTTTTTAGCTGTGTTACCGGCCTGAGATGGATCGACATAGTAAATTTGAAATGGGGGAATATTAATACGGAAAACAGCTACATGAATGTAGAGCAAAGTAAGACGGAAAGAGAAATACGCGTAAATCTGAATAGCACAGCTATCAAGTTATTAGGGAATCCGGAAGATCCAAAAACCAAAGTCTTTTGCCTTCCCACGGCCAATGGAGCCAATAAGAGCCTAAAAGCCTGGGTAAAGCGGGCAAAGATCAACAAGAAAATAACCTGGCACAATGCTAGGCATAGCTTCGGAACCAACCTTATTTATCATGGCGCGGACGTAACGACTGCAAGCAGCCTTTTAGGGCATTCCACGCTGAAGCATACGCACAGATATGTGAAGGCCGCCGATGAATTGAAGGAAAGGGCAACAGACAAGCTGAATATTGAATTGTAGTAACAAACCCGTAACAAATGATAGCTGTAAACCAGGATGATGATAGTACCTCCTATATTCTTTCCCTGATTCACTTTGACGTTTGTTTTGTGCTAAACAGATTTCAGAACCAGGTCAAGGAGCAGCAGAAAAAAGTGTTATTGGTCAGGTGTGACAGGAAATTATTTGATACTGACGAATTGATAAAATACCTTTCTGAAGTACTTATTCAGAATACGTTCGTGCTAAAAGATATTATCAACAAAGCACTCAAAATAATTGATATCAATAATGTTGCATTTTTAGAATTAGAAGAATCGGAACTCAGAAAATGGGAGAAAGACCCGATTTCAACAAATACTGAATTTGAGTGCATTACAATCATTAATCGGGAAGTGAGTTATGCAATAAACACCAAGGCAGTTTTTGACGAATTTCGACTATTAGAAAATACCAAACCTTTCCTAAGTCAGGATTTGGCCCATAAATCCGCGAGACTGATCGAAATTATTACTGCAGCTTACCCGAAACTAAAAACCGAGCTAACGGATAAGGCCACAGCCCCAGGTAGTTTTGAACTTTTGAATAACGTAAATACAACGGATTGTTATAACACTTTGGTCAACCATAATTTTATAAAAACCGGCACAGCCAAGGATGACTTCAAGAAAATATTTGAAGGGGGGAACATACTAAATAAGGTAGACTGGATCGGTACTATGCAGGAGCTTTCTCGGTTTATATATTTTCTCCATACTAATACAGACGAAAATGTAGCTGTTTGTAAAGATATAAAATGGCACATTGTTACCTGCAAATGTTTTACCCACCTCGGCAAGGAAATTAAAGTCAAAGTGATTCGAAATAATAATAGGGAATTGAAACCCGTGGCTAGGCGTAAACATTTATTGAATGCCGTCAAACACTTAGATAGCCCGAAACCACTACACAAAAAATTAATTTAGTCAATAACTTTTGGTGTAGTTAGCTCGGCAAACTCAATACAGCATTGCATTTCATTAAATGCCAACTACACGGCGACTACACGGATTGCCTATAGTACTATTTTACTTTCCTCTTTTTTCCATATTTGCTTGGTCATAGGGCAAAGGCTCTCTCTTTCGTTCACTTTAAATTTAACACGGTGAAAGCATTAAATATTGCCAGTAGGTTGGAAGCTATTGAAAAGGCATTGACTGCGAACAAAACCGTATTTACACCGAAAGAAGCTGCTTCTTACATCGGTATCTCTCTTAGTACATTGTATAAGCTAACCAGCGCTGGGACGCTACCCTTCTCAAAGCCAAACGGCAAGCTTATTTATTTTAGTAGGATCGGGCTCGACGAGTGGCTTTTATCCAATCCTGCAAAATCAGGTAATCAAAAAGAGTCTGAAGCGGCAACTTATGTAGCAACCCACTAATAAATGCAAAATTGTGTTATAAAAAAGCTTGTGCCTGAAATGGACCCTGAGGTGTTCTCCGGGGAAAAGAGATTACCGGAATCTGAAGATAGCTTGTCGAATGATGTATACCGGCGAGAATTTAATAGGTCAATACTGGATCAGGCGAAAGACTATCCTTTGCCGGAACCAGTGATCAACCTAGTGCAGAATTTAGAAACAACAGTCTTTCTCACGTTGAAATCCTTCAGTTTGTGGCAGGGGAAACAGAAATCCAAAAAGACCACTCTTTTAGCCCTGGCAATTGCTGCCTATATTCGCCGAACACCAGTAAATGAAGGAATACGGTTTGAATACGCGTCGCCAGGCATTGTAATGTTCTTTGATACGGAGCAGGGGGAAAGTTACGCGGCCAGAACAATGAAACTAATTTTGAAGCTGGCTGGGTCGAACACATCCCCTTTCCTTATTTACAGCGACCTGCGAAGTTATTCACCAAACGAGCGCCAGAAAATAATTGAAGCGGGAATAAAATGCACCCCAAATGTAAAAATTGTGGTGATCGACGGCCTAGTTGACCTTTTAACCGACTTCATGGACGCCGCCGAGGGCCATTCCTGCATTACACACCTCATTCGGCTCTGCTCAATATATGACATTCACGTTGCTGGGGTTCTACATCAGAACAAGAACGACAAAAACGCCCGGGCGCATGTGGGTACGATCAGCTCCCAAAAATGCGAGATGGAGATTGCTACGGAAGTAGATCCAGACGATCGCTCCCGGAGCATTATTACCTGTGTCAATAGCCGGGGGCTCCCGTTTGAACCTTTCGCGATTCGCTGGAACAAGGGCACTCTGCCCATCATTTGCCAGGATTGGGCATCAGGCGCCGGGCAAGAGTCGAAAACGGTCAAAAAGGTCAATAACGCCAAGGCGATTGTTGGGACGGTTTTTAAGCCACTGGCAGCCTTGACACACACCGAGGCGTTAAAAGCCATCAAGTTAGCAACCGTTAAGTCGGAAAGCACGGCAAAACGTTTTCTGAACGACCTAGTGGATTGGGATATGGTCAGAAAGGGAAACGATGGACTGTATCGGGCGAATATGGATAAAGGCGCTACGGGTGGTATTCTTTGAGGGGCCAAGGTTCAAAATGGGTTCATGAACCTGATGAACCCTTTGGCAGGGGTCAAAGGTTCATGCGGGTTCACCAAGGGTTCATGAACCTGTTCAGTGAGGGTTCATTCATCCCCCTATTTATAGGGGGTGAACCTGAACCTGACATTATGAACCCAGGTCCAAAAACAGAAGTGCCCCTGGCAAGTAAAAATCGAGATATGAGCTGGATGAACGAGCCAACAGGTTTATACAAGTGCCAGGCGGACAACACAGGGCGTCCGTCAAGTTTTGGGGATATCCTGTTCACGGAGTTCGCCTTACCGCACGATTGGGCGTATGAAACGGAGCCGGGAAGCAAAATTTGGGTCAAAGGGAGATCAAATGACATTGATACCCTGATAGAAATGCGCAACCTAAACCGAGAAGACCCTGAATATAAAGCAAAAAAAAGCAAATTGAAAGCAACCATGCAGGCGTACACTCCGGCCGCGCTTTTGGAGACAAAGAAACGCGGAGCGGTAAAAGAGATCTCCAGGACCGGAGTGCTCCAGCTGGATTTTGACGCCGAGAAAATTTCGGAATACGATCTTGAAGAACTGAAACATTGCGTTTTTGACCTTCCTTTTATCGGTTTCTGCGGGCTGTCATGCTCCGGCGACGGATTCTACGCCCTGGCCGCGATCGCCGAACCTGAGCGACTGGGCGACTATGCTACGCATCTTTTTCAGGTCCTGGAACATTACGGTATTGAAGCGGACCCGAGTAAGGGCAGGAACGTGCAGGATCTCCGCTATTTGTCCTATGATGCTAATATGCTGATCAGGGACAACCCCGAAATATTGCGCATAAGGAATTTCCAGACCAAGCCAGCCTCGAAAAAGCAAATGGCAACAAACCCCAGCTTTCTGGAAGTTACCGGCGCCAATGCCCTGGTAAGGGCTGAATTAACCAAAATAAAGAACGCCCGCGTCGGTGGACGCTGGGCAACTATTCAACGGGTGGCCTTTACGCTGGGCGGCCTAGCTGATCCCTCCTTGATCTATTCCATCAAAAGTGAAATTGAGGCCAATCCGGAATTTGCCGGTGAAGAAGCAAAATACTGCAAATGCGGCGAGGACTGCTTTGCAGCAGGGTCTCTAAAACCCATACAAAAACTTGAGCCCCAAATTTATTTGAAATGAAAACTACTGAAAAACGATTGCAGGGGTTGACAGAAACGAAGGCAAAAATAAATACCTTATTAGCCAAAGACAGATATAGTGAAAGCGATATTGCCGGGTTTACGGAGGATGAAAAGGACGAATTAGCGGAACGGTTAACTGAATTAGCGAAATCCTTTAAAAGTGACAGAAAAAAAACAGCATCCTTTTATAACAAAATTGAGCCCATTGTCGAAAAACACGCAAAAAATCAGATATGGGAGAGCAATCATATTAACATTACAGCGGCCATAGCTACATTGATGCCGGACTATGGGCGGATGCCCAGCAAAAATGAAATTGCGGACTTTACGGGATTAAGTCGTCAAAATATTCATAAACATATAACCGAGTATGTAACGAGCCCAATTTTTCAGGAACAGGTTGAACAGTTCCGATTCATAGCTTCGAAAGTTTTGGCGAGGGTTTTTACATTTGCCATTAACGGGGACGTAAGGGCCGCAAGGCTTTACTTTGATATAGTAGGTAACTTAAACGGATCAGGTCCAAATAATACGTTCGTCCACAATCAAAATAATTACATTCAAATAAACGGAATGGTGCTTAACCAGGAAAGTATCACTAGGCTTAACCCGCAGCAGCTAATGCAAATTGAAGAGATTTTTAAAGCAGCTTTGTCCAAACCAAAGGATCTTTAAATTCAATTAACCTCGGGCGATCCTGGTAGGAGAGGGAGTACCAGGATTGATTCTCCTATCCTATTCAAATGTAACCGGCGCCGAGAAGGAGGTCGTTGTTGTCCATGATATTGAGTGGGTTATTGGTTAAAGGGCCTATCGTTTCACCGGCAAATTCTTAAAGGAGCCATTGGTTACAGCAACCCGTGAACGATCGGACCCGCAAGCCGTCAAACTGAAAATGCCGTCAACGGTGTTTGTAATAGTTTCGTCCGTGAAGGGTATATGGTTATTCGAGTTCCTGGTAATTTGAATCTGAACATTGGCGCTGTCAATGTTGCCATAAATGTCGGGTCCGGAAATCCCATACGAACTGTCTCCCAGCGGGGCCAGATAGAGGCTGTTGGAAAGATATGCCGTTACAGCGCTTGTCACAACGTACAATGAACGAGTGCCGCCAGAAAATGTCAATGCCTCGCCAACGGGAAGACTATCTAGGGAAACGAAAGAATCAGCAGGAATTGAAAAACTCAAATACCCCCATTTATAGTTTGGCGGCAGGGTGCCAGCTCCGTAGGTTGCGTTGCTTCCCAGATAAAAAGTATAATAAGACCCGATATAGTATGAATAATCGGGCTGATCGGCAGACGGTATCGGCGATATGGTCAGCAAACATTCGTCGGCGTCGGGAGATGTCTGTATGGGGCTGCCGCCGAAGCTGTACATTGTATCGACAAACGAAAAATTACTCGAAGTACCTGTGGGCGAATAATAAGTGGCGTTGTAAGCGAATGATCCATAATCAGATTTAAAAGCACTTTTCTTACCGCAAGCGATACACAACAAAGAGATCCAGATTCCTTTTCTCATGATAAATGGTTTGACTGCATTGTGTATATTAACTGGCATCAATTAGTAGCGCAAATTTTAGAGTAGGGGTTGAAAATTAGAAATCATCTTTTTTGACGCCAACGCTCGAATTTTTTATTTGAGCGGTAAGCCTGTCTATAAAACTAAGCGCATCCACATTTGTATATTCCTTTACTTTGCGCCATGTCCCTTCTGACATATGAAAACTGCCGCATTTCGGCTTCGGATTAGATAGCGGCCCGCCATCCCAAATGTTATTGCCATCGCCACGGTGGAAAAAATCGGAAAATGTATATTTGAATTTGCCATCTTTGAAACGAAGCTCCAATGTAAAATGAACGTGCCCGTATCCTATGCTTCCTAATATTAGAGATTTGACGGCAGGGACAATCATTGCTTTAACTACGATGACACCGCCTTCTGGGTCATCCAGTTGTATCGTTGCATCTTTAGCAGACTTAAAGTTTTGACTCAAAAATAATCGGGCCCTGGCTTGCAGGACGCGTCCCGGCACGCTGTCAACCAGCACAACACTTGAGTAATTGAATTGAACTGTATCTATGTTCTCTTTTTGAGCAAAGCAAGCCGGGGGAACTGAAGTAAATAAGGCAATGTATGTAAGGAGATATTTCATAAGAAGGCTTTAGTAATTTTTTCTTATGCCTTTCAGCCAGGAAATGAATTAATAATTTGGCAGATATAGCCTAAAACTCGCTGGACGCGATGGAAATCTCGGATAGCAAAATCCCTCTTAGTCCAGAAACCGGAGCAATATAGGACAATGTCTTCATGTGTACAACTGTAGTTGTACACTAATTTATGCGGTTTCTGTGAGCTTGCAAGGATGGATATCCCGGAGCAAGAACAAATTATAAAGTCATTCGGTGAAAACTTAAAGAGGATTAGGCTGGAAAAGAAATTAAGCCTGCGACAGCTCGCCCACTTAGCCGACATGAGCCATAACGGTATCCATGAGATTGAAAAGGGAATTGCAAATCCTTCGCTCACCACAATTATGACCCTGGCTCGTGCCCTGGAGGTCGAACCTGCCGTTTTGATTTCCTTTTCAAGGCTAGGTCCCAAGCAATAGTGATAAAAACGTAGCGGCCCCAAAACTTGAATTTTATTTATAATGGTTGGTCAGAGAATGACCATAAAATACTTGTCCTTTTCGGTTATAATCTGAAAAAACGCAGATTAGCAAAGGGTCTGGGTTTGCGACAATTCGCCGCCCTTTCGGATATTGATCATGCCATGATCGACCGCTACGAACGCGGGATAACCCATCCCTCACTTATCGCCATAAGCTGGCTGTAGCCTTAGACGCCGAACCCTTAGACGCCGAACCCCAAGAGCTACTAATGAAAAAAGGGTTTACGGCGGTATCAAAACGGGTTAAAATACCCGTCTGTCTGGCCCTTGATGATTGGTATATTTACCTCAAAAAAAATCAATTTATGAACTCCTGCCCCGATCTTTTTTGGATAATGTTAACCGCTCTTGCATCTTGGGGATTAGTCCTCGTCGCTATGCTTACATCAAGGGCGCAAATAAGAACCGCCAAGAGGCTTAGTTCCGTTCAGGTCTTGATAATCTATGAGCAAAAGTTCGATTCCGGAGACATGCTTGCTGCTAGATCAAAATTAGCCACTCAATTACTGAATAAAGCCCCGCATCAAGAAATGCAGGAGGACGTCTTGAATTTCTTTGAAAGCATAGGATTATTGCTTAGACTTAAATGCCTAAATAAAGAGATGGTTTGGGCTAATTTCTCCTACTTCGCTATTCGATGGGAATATGTTTGCAAAGATTACATCAAGGAAGAAAGGAGGCTAAAAGACAACGACACCACAATATTTGAAGAATTTGAAGGCTTGGTCAAAGTAATGTATGACATGGAAATAAAAAAACGGAAGAAAACAAGGGAACAAATAACCCCGAGCAGTGAGAAAATCCAAGAATTTCTGACTGATGAGAAAGGGTTGGTCAGTGACAATGAAAAGCGATCCTAATGAGCAGAACTACAGGAGGGATACATAATAAGCAAGAAAAAATTGTTCGCTGCTTTTAGAATTAAGCTCTCATTGAGCCATCGGCACATAAAAAAACGTCCATTGATGTCGGGGTAATAGGCGTCAGTAAACTCCAAACTTGCTAGGATTGGGCTGATAACTGAGTTTTGAATGTTTCTGTCGCCTTTCTCATGGAAGTGTACCCACTGCCCAATAGCTTGTGGTGGTTGTCCGCGAAGTAAACATTACGTTTGCTCCCCCTGCTAACGTATCCCTTTGCCTTATCCCCGTCATACAATATCCAGTAGCTAAAAGACATTTTGACGAGGTGAAATCGTATTGGCTTTTTTGGGCGTGCCATACCCTAATTTAAGCCTTTTTCAATTCTTCTAAGGCAAATAGAAATTCCAGAAGATCGCCAAAGTCACGGAGAAAGTCACCACTAACACGATGATCCGCTCCCGAATCAATATTTTCCTCTAAATAATCCCAAAGGATAAAATACAGTCCCTTGCGCAAGTTGGAGACACTTACCATATTTTCAATGAAGATTTCAGTGATGGTAATGATTCCGGCAGTCATTTTAACTTCTTTACTCATAAAGTCAATTATTCATGTGACAAACATGCCTCCCGATACCCCCAACGCTGTTCACGTTCACCATGATCCAACCAATCCTTAATAGGCCGGTAAGACACATCCTTCGGCACGTCGAAAGCAATTAAATGCTTGTTTTCGCTGCGCCGCCATACGCATCCGAATTGCTCTAAATCCTGACCAATAGCTTTGATCTGCCGAACTCTAAAGACGATCATCTGAATGACATTGCGCCCGGAGCTTTCAATGATCTTATGAAAATAGAGGACACCACCCCGTTTCCGAGTATCTATGAGGTCATACAAGGCGATCTTTGAAGCACAAACGGGAATACTCTTTATCCGGTAATAGTCACCTTCTTTTGTCGCCAGCACCGCCTCACCACGCACTATCCCCTTATCATACTTATAGGGCAATATGAGCTTACTATCGAACATGCGTGGGAACGAAGTTTAAATGCTTCAAAAATGGACCCCAATCGGAAGATCGGGGTCGGTACTGTGTTCTGTGTCCGTTGCATTCCAACCAAGCCGCCGCGAAGTATTGGTATCTACCAGCCGGGTTTTAGAATGTTGTTAATGATACAAAGTAACGGCGCCCCTAATCAGTTTCCTACCAGACCGAATTTGTAGTTTACGGTGTGGAATGAAACCTTATCTTTATTGCAAATTTTCTATATTTGAGCCATGCAAACCCAATCCAAGAAGCCCCATGTAGGGCGTAACATTCAAACGATTCGCTACATACGCGGTATTTCTCAAGCAGACCTGGGCGTCCAGCTTGAAGACAGATTGAATAGGCCATTCAGCCAACAACTCGTATCAGATATTGAAGGGAGGGAAAATGTTGACGACGAAAACTTGCTCAAGCAGATCGCTGAAATTCTGAAAGTAACACCCGATGCGCTACGAAATATGGACATGGATAATGCCATCAACATTTTTGGCAGTACTTTCAACGATCAAGCCATGCAGCCGATTCAATCAACCATACATCAAACGATTAACCCCCTTGACAAGCTGATCGAATTGTTTGATAAGGAGAAGGCCGAATTGAAGGCAGAAATTGAAAGGCTGAAGAAAAAGAAGAAATAGTATAGCGACATCTGAGGAGTTTGAACAATGAAATGGCTAGACCGACAATGGCTGGACAACCTTCTTTCCCCAAATGATGGAAGATTAAAAGAGCCGCGCTTTGGGCATGACCATTGCAATATGACTTCAGGCAATATCATCGAAATGTCATATTTTTGCCAATTGTCCTGAAATATCGGCGATTCGTCGATTTTTGCAATGTTCTTCGTCTATATAGCAATAGATTTGAGTACACAACGTTAAGGGGGGTATATGAATAATCGCATATCAAGGTTCTTCAGTAAGGGAGATATCCATAAAATTGAGGTTCGCTTGGACATGATCGATTTTGTGGAAAACGACACCTTTATCACCTATGCGCCAGCGCTGGATCTTTCCGGGTATGGCGCCACGCGCGATGAGGCCCACCGGAGTTTCGAAGTAGTATTGGAAGAATACATGAAGTATACCATTAACAAGAAGACGCTTGCCGCCGATCTCTCTAAGCGTGGCTGGAACGTCAGCAAAAAGCACCTCAATCCTCCGTCCCTTACCTGGCTCATAGAAAATAATGCACAAGTAAAAGAGGTCTATGATAGCCATGATTTTTCGAAACACACTAGACCCGTTAAGGTTCCCCTCACTGCCGACTGTGCATGAACCCGAACAATTGCCCCCTAACTACTTTCCGAAGATTTCTGGAACATAAGGGATGCAAACAAATCAGGCATCATGACGGGCATTATATTTATAGTCACGCCAACGCCACGCGTCCAATCGTACTTCAGGACCATATTGACCCAGTTCCGCAATTCATCATTCAGAACTCGCTTCGCAACATCGGCTCTACCATGAAAGAATTTAGGAATTGGGCTGGTTGACGTTCATTGTACTACTTGGCTACTCTCCCCTTTTATAATTGTAGACAAAATCCCACCGGTCCCAACTGGTATATAGTTGCCCAGAAGAAATACTTATGACTGTTAGCCTAGCGGCGGGAATATGAACCTTTTGTGCGGGAAAATAGCGTCAGTGGAAAAACTACCCGGTAAAGGGGCGAGATTTTATTCCCCAATAATATTGAAATTTGATGTAGATTAAACAAAACGGCAGTTATAAAACTATGATCCCAGGACTGGATAATCTTTCATCTTCCCTAAAAATTTAGGTTTCCAAAACAGCCTCAAATGCCAAAGTTTTCAACCTTACCCATTCTGTACGATGAGTGTAAGACAATAAGCGTTTCAGATTTGAAAAGGTGGGGGTATTTGGAGCCGGAACAGTGGCGAAGCGGTACAATCACTTGGAGCAGGCAGGGTCGGGAAACAGGCTCTATCGGCTTTACGGTGGATACGCTAGATTCACAACCCACCCTGGAGCTGGATTACAAATACGACGGCCACCAGGTTAAATATCAAATTCAGATGGTTTCAGTGCCTTCTAATGTTGGGAAAGGGATCGTTTGGTATTTCCTTTGCCCGTACACCCGGAAGAGATGTAGAAAGCTCTATTTGGTGCAGACTTACTTTTACCACCGGGAAGCCTTTAAGGGGAGTTTTTATGAAAAGCAGACCTATTCCCACCGGGGCCGGAAGTTGAATAAATCATTGGAGGATCTTTTTGCGGTAGATAAAGCCTATGAACAGATTTATAGCAAATATTTTAAGAAGCACTATGCCGGGAAACCGACAAAGCGATATCAAAAACTCTTACAGAAAATACAGATTGCCAGCTTCATTTCGGCAAAAGATGTTTTGCGGCATTTATAGGGACAGAAGTGGAAAAATCGCCCATATTTTGCAATTTGCGTTACCCTATTGTTACTCATGGTGCGCCAATATTTAATATGTGATTGAATATCAATTGTTTATATAACTGGTAGGGTGCCCGTCCCGGGCACATAAGATCAACCAAACCTGACGATGAAAACCTGCTTTATCCTTGTCGTCGCGATGGGGTTTAACCTGACTACCTTTGCTCAAAACCAATGGCGATGGCTCAACCCTCAGCCATCGGGCTCCGACTGTCTTAAGATTACGTTCACCGATCGACTTACCGGGTTCCTTCTAAATTATAACGGTGATCTCCTGCATACCGTCGATCAGGGCGCCCATTGGGCCTTGTACCAAAACTTTCCCGGCGCCGTCACTATGGCGATCGCGGACTCCACGGGTATCATCGCCACCAACAATGGCATGGTTTACATCAGCATCGATAACGGCGTAACCTGGAAAAGTTATAACACGGGTCTTACATCTGCTTTTGAAAACGTCAGCATCGCCAGCCGCGACACCCTTTTCCTGTCCACCAACCTTGGACGATTATACAAAAGTACCGACAGGGGTCAGACCTGGGCCTCACTGGGTCTCCAGGCTTCAGGCATTACTGCGATGAGCTTTGTAAACCCCCGGGTCGGCTATGTGGGCGTTGGCGCCTCTTTTATCGCTAAAACACTGGATGGGGGCAATTCCTGGCAAAGCCTGGACTCACCCTATGCGCCATCCGGCGCCCTTGCCATCACTTTCCTGAATGCGGATACCGGGTATGTTTGTATACAGTTTGATTCGGTGAAGGTGACCCATGATGGCGGTAAAACCTGGTCTTCGGCCACCTGCTTCCAACCGGGATCTACTATCTACGTCGTCAACGACACGTTGTCCTATGTGGGCGGCCAGGGAGGGCTTCTTGTTCGTTCCGGCAACGGCGGACAATCCTATACGAATGTTACTTCGACAAACGGCTTTAAAGACGGTTGGGACATCTACTCGCTGGCCTTCATTGCGCCGGACACCGGATTCGCGGTTGGGCTGCTGGGACGGATACTCAAGACCACGGATGGAGGTCAGACCTGGAACACCTATTCGCCTACTTATATTCCCGTTACCGCAGTCACTTTTCCAACGCCATCAACAGGTTTTGCGACGACCTGGAACAATGTTTATAAATCTACCGATAGCGGGCAGACCTGGAATCTCCTGGGCCTGACCACGGGGACGGCATATGGCAGCTCCAGCCGTTTTGAACGGGCGCATTTTCTCAATACCGACACGGGATTTGTGACCGCATCCTCCAGCGTCCAGGTCTACTGGACTACCGATGGCGGGCAAACATGGGCAGGATCCAACCCGGCCCCGTATAGTTACGACAACACGATTGGCCTATCCTTCCTATCACCCGACACCGGCTATATTTCGCTCGAAGAAACGGGAGCTTGCTGCAGCGGCCTGATTGAAAAAACGACCAACGGGGGCCAGACCTGGACGACGGTTTGGGGGTCCCAATACAATGGCCAATACTTCTCGGATATCACCTATGTTGATGCCATGACTGCCTATGGGATCCAATATTACCAGCTTTTCAAATCTATCGATGGCGGTCAAACATGGAATGTCGTCTTCACGGCGAACTATTATCAGTTGACGGGTGTCGTTTTCACGGATAAAAATAACGGGTATCTCACGGATGAGAACGGTTATGTCCATATTACCCGCGACGGCGGTCAGACCTGGCAGACGGTCAATTATCCCGGTACGATGATCCTGCCGGCCCCGATCACTTCGCTTCTCTTTTTTAATGGCGCTATCGGGTATATAGGCGGCGGAAACCTTTTTGGGCCGGTCAACTATGGATCCCTCTTCAAGACGCTGGATAGCGGTCGCACCTGGCATCTTGTCAATAACTTCAGCGCCAACAGTATTCAATTCACATCTGACAGCAATGTAATCATTGGCGGCTTCGGCGGCGAAATCCTGAAAAGCGCCGTGGGGGGATGGCTGGTCGATTCGTTGCAGCTTGTATATGACGGCTCCTGCGGCGCAAGGTTTTCTGCGAGCGTTGGTGTTGCGTTGGGGCGGGTGGACAGCATCAGCTTCTTTATCACCGGTCCCGATAGCTCCGTCATTCAAATCCCTGCGGCGCCTTCTTCGGTTGTCAACGGTAATACGGACTGTCTATCACCCGATTCTTCCTTCCTGACACCCGGGGTAAATTATACGGCCCGGGTGCGTTTCTTTTACAACGGCGCCTATCGGTACAGTAATCCGGTCAGCATTACGGGGCCGGGCCTCGCTCCCCCGGTCGTCAAAGACAGTTTGGGTTGGTTGGAATCAAGCTATTGGAACAACATCTGGTATCTCAATGGCGTCATCATCCCGGGTACGAATGCGGCGGTCTGGCAACCCAATGGTCCGGGCGTTTATTCGGCCCAGGCAACCAACTACCCCTGTGTCAGCGTCCTATCGGATTCCGTTACCCTGAATAGCTCCTGGTATGCCGATACCCTGATCGCGCAATCCACGGATAGTTGTGCCGAGGTTTTATCGACAACCGTCCACGTAGAGCTGGCTTCCATCTACAGCCTCTCCATTGAGGTGACCGATTCCGTTGGGGATCTCCAGGAAATTGCGGTTAGCCCGGCAAGCGCGACCAATTCGACGATCCCTTGCAGCGTTGTGATGACTTCGGTTATCCCCGGTATGACGTATACCGCAAGGGTCCACCTGGTTTTTAACGGGGGCTGGCAAGATGGGCAACCGACAAGTTGGGTTGGGGTGAATATATCGCAGCCGAAGATTACCCGGGATTCAGCGGGCGCATTGCGCTCCTCCGCCGCCACAGGCAATCAATGGTATTTGAATAATGCGGCTATCCCGGGCGCGGTTCAGAACAAATATATTCCTACGGCTGCCGGTATTTATACCGTGCAAACGACGATCGGGCCTTGTGTCAGCGGCATGTCCGACACGGTAGATGTTGCGGCTGCGAGCTCCAATAGTGGAACAGGCGGAACCAGCGCCAATCTCGGCGTTGTCATCTATCCCAACCCGGTCAAGGATCAATTGACCGTTACGAACACCCAGGACCGATCGCTGGTGTTGACCATCGTCGATATGGCCGGGATACAGGTATACAAGACCACTCTAAGTACCAACCAGGTTGTCATTCCCGTTGGCGGCCTGGCGCCGGGGCAATATATATTGCATATTCAGGATACCAATTCCGGCGAGAGCGCCAATATCCGGTTCCTGAAGTTGTAAAAAACACCATTAAACTATTTTACTGTAACAACGATCCGGTCGGCGCCGGTGAGATGGTTGGCGGGCTGATCTTTCGTTCCATGATCGGTGTAGGTGGCGGTGAGCGTATAGGTGCCGGGCTTTTTGAAATTAAGGAGGCCGGTGGTGCCGATGTACCAGGCGCGGTCGGGGCGGGTGGCGTTGTGGAAGATCCATTGGACGGTGGAGCGAATGGCGGCTGGGGAGAGTTCGGGGTGGGAGGGCATTTTCTCGGTGCGGCCCCAGATACCGGAGGAACCGTTTCGGATCCGGCTGATCAGGGTGTCGGTGGTGGCGGTGGTGGCCGAATAGCGTTTGGCGATCTCGAAGAAGGAAGGGCCGAGGGATTTCGCATTGAATTGGTGGCAGTTAAAACAGTTGTTGGTGGCCATGATGTCGAGGGATGGGGGTCGGGCGGGGATGGTGGGGCTCGCGGGTTTGACAGGACTCGCGGGTTTGGCGGCGGGGAAGGCGGGGCCGGCCAGTTCGAGGATCACCTCCTTTGTGTTGATCTCATCATATCGGGAATCGCCGTCTTCGGGATCGGTTACTTGTACCTGGTAGGCGACAGAGGTGTTTGTGGAGAGGTCGGCGTTAGGCGCCGGCGACTCGATCTTCACGGATGGCGGATGATTGGTTTGCTGAGGGCTGACGATCAGTGCGAGGAGGGCGAGGATCCAAATTCTCATATGTTATAGTTTGTCAATCTCCCGGGCGACGCGTTGCGCGGATCGGAGGCAGGATTCCATACCCCTGCTCATGTTGTCGGCATAAGTGCCGGCGAAGTACAGTCTGCCTTCGGGCAGCATGATCTGTGGCCAGAACTTGCGCATTTCGCCGATGGGGAAGGGTTCCATTTCGCAGGCGGGAGCGTATTTATCCTTTGTCCAGTCGAGGGTGAGGGCCTGTTCGATACTGTCCTTTTTGCCGGGGTAGACCTGGCGGAAGGCGGCGAGTACCCGTTGGGGTGAGAGGCCGCCCGGGCCGAAGGCTTTGAGGATGATGCGGGTGCTGTCGACCTGATTTGTTTCAAGCCAAATGGATGAGATATCGGGATGTTCGAATTCCATGTTGATGCTGGGGATGCCGTCATCCAGCCAGAATTTGGAAGCGGCTTCGAAGACGTAGAAAGGGTGGGAAGAGTAGGGAAGATTGTCCACGACGTATTGTCGAGGCGCCGATAGCGCGGGGGTAACGGGGATATTCCGGAAAACGGGTAGGGTGATGCAGACGACGAGCGCGTCGGCGCTGAATTGGGCTTCGCCTGTGTTATAGGGCCGGCAGGTAACGGTCACGCCCTGCGGGCTGTGGTGGATCGCCGAGACAGGATGGTTGAGCAGGACGCGGCGGCCAAGGCGTTTGGCAAAGGCAATCGGTAATTGTTCGTTCCCATCCTTCAGGTGAAAGGTCTCGCCTTCGTTGATCGGGATGCCGCGGGAATACATGAGCGAAAGCCGCCATAGGGCATAGAGGGCATTGGTGTTCCTTCCGCCCATGAAGCGCAAGGCGGCGGCGGACGCGCCTTCCTTCTTGTAAAGGTCTGCTATGGGGATGTGGTCGAAGTCGTCATAGCCGACGCCGAAGGGTTGGTAGGGATCGGTAAACTTGTCGATGTAATGCCGGAGATAGAGGTCGTGGAGACCATCGAAGGAGCCGGTCGACAGGTATTGGACTTCCCGGTCATTAAATCCGAGCGCTTTGAGGACTGCGGGATCGCGGAGCTGAGCCGATGTGTAGAATTTTCCGCCGATCATCCGTTGTTTATCCTTATCGTATGCGGCGTCGGAGCCTTCGGCATTTGGGTAGGGGATGGCGGTTAGTTTGAACTCGTCGACGTATTCGAAGAATTTCTCGTACCCGGGCCGGGTGATATGGTCGGCGCCGAAGTCGGCATACAATCCATCGGACAGTCCGTCGCGGCCGGTGTAGACGTGTCCGCCGTAGCGGCCGGATGCTTCGAGGACGGTGACGTCGTGGCCGAGCTTCATAAGCTCGTAGGCGCAACAGAGGCCGGTGATCCCGGCGCCCGCTACGATGATCTTTTTCCCTGCGGGAGAAGCCGTAGAGAAGGCGGGCGCCAGGGCGATAGCGGTTCCGGCAGTCAGGGTGTCTTTGATGAATTTCCTTCGTTTCATTGGGTTTACTTTATTCTGTCCGCAAATTAATGACAGGGTTGGCGATTGCTGCCTTCAGCGCCCGGAGGCCGACTGTCAGCGCAGCAATTACGAGGGTGATGAGGACGGCCAAAGCGAAGACCCACCAATGGAGGGTGATGCGATAGGCGAAATCCTGCAGCCATTTATTGAGGGCCCACCAGGCGACCGGAATGGCGATCAGATTGGCGAGCAGAACGAGCGTTACAAAATTAAGCGATAACAATTTCACGAGGTTGGTGACAGATGCGCCCAGGACTTTGCGGATCCCGATCTCCCTGGTGCGGCGTTCGGTTGCCAGCGTGGCAAGACCGAAAAGACCTATACAGGAGACAAAAACGGTAAAAATGGCGGACAGGCTGATGATCTGTTTCCATTTTTCCTGGGCGTCATAAGCATGGAGGTTGTCCTCTCTTCTGAATGTATAGCTAAAGGGAACTAATGGGGCAAGTCTTTTATACACCGACCCGATATAGGCAAGCGTGGCAGGCCTGTTCGTTGAAGCGATGCGGATATTGAATTCGAGATCGTTCCAGGGCTCCATGGTAAACAGCTGGGGGTCGATTTTCGAAGTCAGCGGAGAATAATTAAAGTCCCGGATGACACCGATGACGGTCATGCGCTGATGGTTGGCCTCAATTTCCACTGTTTGGCCGATCGGATCTTTCCATTCCGCCATCCTTACAAACGTCTCGTTGACGATGACCGACTGAAGGCTGTCGGCAGGAAAATCGGGCGAGAAGTTGCGGCCTTTGACCAGGGGTATTTCCAGCGTCTTGAAATAGTGGTCGTCAACACGCTCGTAGAAAAATCGCACCCCGTTTTCACCTGCCTTGGCAGTCGTCATCCGCCAAGTGCTGTTGTGCAGCCCCACCGCACGAACTGCCGGATTGGCAAGCAATTCACTTCGGAAGACCCGCGCGAATTGCGGGGCATTGTCGGCGTCCACATTCACTGTCAGCAAGTCGGCATCGTTGTAGCCGAGGTCTTTGTGAGTCAAATAATTGATCTGCCGGGACATAAAAAAGGCGGAAATAATAAAAAGGCCGGCCAGTGCGAACTGGAGGACCGCAAGACCCTTACCCAGGTAGTTCCGGCCCGTAAGCCGGAAACGACGATAAAGGATGTCCACCGGATTAAATCCGGATAAGACCAGGGCCGGGTAAAATCCCGCGGCAAACGCCGTCATGCCATAAAACACTCCCCCCAGCATTACAACCCGCGCATCAACCAGCCAGGCCGCACTGAGATGTTTATTTGCCAGGTCGTTGAATACGGGCAGCGCCAGCAAGGCCAGCGCGATGGCAAAAACAAACGAGATCCCGCAGGTGATAAAGGATTCGCCAAGAAACTGCCAGACCAATTGCCGCCGGCTGCTACCGATGACCTTCCGGACGCCGATCTCCTTACTCCGCTTCTGGGCCTGCGCGACGGTCAGGTTGATAAAATTGATGCAGGCGATAAGCAGGATAAAACCGGCGATCCCGCCAAGAATATAGCCGTAGAGCGGGTCGCTGATGCCGGAGTGGCGGTCAACGCCGTAAATTCGTCCAAGATGCATGGCCTGCAGCGGCTGCAGCCCCACATTAAAAGAGAGTTGGAAACCATTGCTGTGAGCGGCCTTGAGCGCGGGGGCGGACTCCGTCTTGTAAACGCGTGTGATCTTGGTCAAAACAGAACCGGCGTCGGCGCCGGGGTTTAGCAGGAGGAAGGTGCAGACGTCAAATTGCATCCAGTCCGGCCCGCCGCTCATCGCCTCATAAAAGGTCATCGGCAGCAGGACGTCGAACTGGATACTTGAGTTTTGCGGGCAATTTTTGGCTACCGCGGTGATCGTGAACGGAACAAATTTTTTATCGATCTGGAATTCGAGGATGTCGCCGACGACATCGGCGGTGCCAAAGTATTTTTGGGCAGTCTGCTCGGTGATGACCGCGCCGTGTAGATTAGCGAGCGCGGAACGGGGATCGCCCCTTAGGATGGGAAAGGAGAATACGGAGAAAAAATTCTGGTCGGCAAAATGGACGTTCTGATCGAAGATTTTGTCGCCCTTTTTCAGAATATAGCCCGTCGAACAAATGCGGGTGTACGCCCTGATCTCCGGGATTACTTGCTTGAAAGATGGGCCAAAAATGGTGCCGCTCCAGCCTTCATAGGCGCGGTTCGTCCCGTCCGCGTTAAGGACCTGCATGGTGACCCGGTACAGATCGTTGCGATTGGCATGGAAGCGGTCGAAGCTCCAGTCGTCGTCTACGTAAAGAAGGATCAGTATACAGCAGGCAAGACCGACGCTGAGGCCTGCGATATTGATAAAGGAAACAACCTTGTTGCGCCGGAGGTTGCGGATGGCGACGGTGAAATAGTTTCTGAACATGTGTAGGATTGTGAAAGAAATTTAAGTCTTTTTTAGGTATATTCGGCGACAATCAATTAACCTATGGCCCGACAATTCTTGTTTTCCCGGCTCTTTCTTATCGGATCGTTCGTTTTTTTAAATATGATGATCGCGCGCGCGCAGGGCACACGGCTCTTGCGGCAGCCGAGCCTTAGCGCGACACAGATCGCCTTCGAGTACGGCGGTGATATCTGGGTGGTAGCCAGGAATGGGGGTGAAGCCAGCCGGATCACGAGTACGGCGGCGGTGGAGAGTGATCCGCATTTTTCCCCCGACGGCAAATGGATCGCATTCACCTCCGACCGGACAGGATCGCCGCAGGTATTTGTGGTCTCGGCGGAGGGAGGAATTCCCAAGCAACTGACGTGGTTCCCGGCCGCCGCGAGCGCGCGGGGCTGGACGCCGGACGGCAAGCGGGTGTTGTACAGCAGTCCGCGGGCAACGGCTCCGGTCGGTTATGGGCGGTTGTGGAGCGTGGCTACTACCGGTGGGCCTTCCACGATGCTGCCGGCGCCGATGGGGTTTGACGGGTCGTACTCGCCGGACGGCAAGAAGATGGTAGTTGACCGGGTCAGCCGCTGGGATGTGGAGTGGCGGCATTATCGCGGCGGGCAGAATACGCCGTTGCGGGTCATGGACCTCAGTACGCTGGAGGAGCAGGAGATACCGAGTCCGGACCGGTCGATGGACATCCGGCCTGTCTGGGTCGGCGATGATGTGTACTTCCTTTCGGATCGGGATTTTTATATGAATGTCTGGGTCTGGAGTGCGGGTAAAGGGCTCCGGCAGGTCACGCATGGGACAGAAGGGGATATCAAGTGGTTAACCGGGAACGGGGGTTCGACCGGGAACGGGGCTTCCGCCGGTAGCGGAGCGTCGCTCGTGTATGAGCGGGGCGGTTACCTCTATACATTGGACCCTGCCAGTGGAAAGAGCACGCAATTGACGATCGAGACACACGGGGACTTCCCCTGGGCGGAGCCGCATTGGGAGAATGTGAGCAAGATGATAGACGATGCGTCGCTGTCGCCAACGGGGAAGCGCATTCTGATCGAAGCGCGCGGGGATATCTTTACGGTCCCTGTGGAGAACGGAAGTACGCGCAACCTTACGCATAGCTGTGACGCGGCGGATCGGCGGCCGGTGTGGTCGCCGGATGGCAAGCAGATCGCCTGGTTTTCGGATAAGGGCGGGGAGGGGTATGCGTTATATATCTCCGACCAGGAGGGCAAGACGGAACCGCGGAAGATCCCGATCGGGGAATCGAAACTGGGTTGGGAGCCTTGTTGGTCGCCGGATGGCAAATGGATCGCTTTTGATGACAATAAGGTAAGGATACAGGTGCTCGAGGTAGCGACGGGCAAGATCGTGATGGCCGATGTCGGTGGCACCAACCTCCAGCGGGGCGGGATGGGGCTGGTGTGGTCGCCCGATTCGAAATGGCTGGCGTATTCCAAGACGGCGCAGAATAATTTCGGGCGGATCACCATCTGGTCGGTAGCTACGGGGCAGGCGCGGGTGGTTAGCGATCCGATGGCGGATGCGGCTTCGCCGGCCTGGGACAGGGATGGGCGGCATTTGTATTTTTTAGCCAGTACGGATGCGGCGCTGGGGTCGGGTTGGGCGAATACGAGCTCGATCCTGGCGAAGCCAAGTTGGGCAGGGTATGTGGTGGTATTGCGAAAGGAGGACCCGGCGCCATTCGCGTTGAAGAGCGATGAAGAGGCGGATACGGCGAAGAAAGGGGCAAAGGATAAAGACAGCGTGGTGCGGATCGATTGGGATAACCTGGACCGGCGGACGATACCGTTGCCTTTCCATGCCGGGAATTACCAGGAATTGCAGAGTGGGCCCAAGGGTTCCGTTTTTGTGATCGGGGATGGGTCTGTCAGCAAGTTCACCCTGGAGACGAAAAAGCTGGATGAATTCGTGGAGCATGCGGGCAATGTTCGGGTTTCGGCGAATGGGGAGAAGCTGTTGTTCGAATCCGGTGGCGGTTGGCATGTGGTGGCGACTTCCAAGCCTCCCGCGCCGGGTGAAGGAGCGGTAGGAATGAATCTGCGGGTGGACCTGGACCGGCTGGCCGAGTGGAAACAGATCTTTACGGAGGCGTATCGATATGAGCGGGATTACTTTTATGATCCGGAACATCATGGCCGGGACTGGAAGGCGGTGTGGGATTATTATTCGCCCCAGATCGCGTGGATCCGGCATCGCGCCGACCTGACGTATTTGCTCGACCAGCTCGGCGGGGAATTAAGTGTGGGACATAGCTTTGTATTCGGCGGTGATTTCCCGGCGGTGGATACGAACCGGGCGGCGGGTTTGGGCGCCGATCTGGTGGCGGAAGACGGACGGTGGAGGATCAAGCGCATCTATACGGCGGAGAGCTGGAATCCTGAGCTGGCGGCCCCGTTGGCTCAGCCCGATCTGAGGGTTGCAGAGGGGAATTATATCCTGGCGATCAACGAGCAGCCGCTGTCGGCGGAGCAGGACCCGTATGCCTTATTGCAGGGTCGTGCAGGCCAGCAAACGTATTTGCTGGTGAACGATAAACCGTCGACAGACGGGGCGTGGACCATCAAGGTATTGCCGGTCGCGGGTGAGGGGGCGTTGCGGCAGCGTGCCTGGGTAGAGGACAACCGGCGGAAGGTAGAGGAGCTGTCGCATGGGAAGCTAGGGTATGTCTGGGTGCCGAATACGGGAGGGCCGGGGTTCGTATCGTTTAACCGGTATTTCTTTGCGCAGCAGGATAAGCAGGGGGCGGTGATCGATGAACGATTTAATGGCGGGGGGTTGCTGGACGATTATATGGTGGATCTGATGATAAGGCGGGTAAGGGCGGCGGTGACGAATGAGGTGCCGGATGGGAAGGCCTTTCGGCTACCGGCGGGGATACTGGGTCCTAAGGTGTTGCTGATAAATGAAATGGCGGGTTCGGGCGGAGACTTCTTCCCGTGGGTCTTCCGGCATCAACAGGTGGGGCCGCTTATCGGGGCGAGGACCTGGGGCGGGTTGGTGAAGTCATCGGTCCATTACGCCTTTATCGATGGTGGGGCGGAAACGGCGCCGGACAATGCGGTGTTCGATCCGATCGCGGGTAAGTGGATTGCGGAGAATCAGGGTGTGCCGCCGGATATCGAGGTCAAGTGGGATGCGGCGTCGGTGTCGAAGGGCAGGGATGTACAGCTGGAGCGGGCGGTAGAGGAGTGTCTGCGGTTGTTGGACAAGGAGCCAACGCCTGTCATCACGCATCCACCGTATTCTAAACCGGCGGCCCATTGATGGTTACTCCGTGCGCAGGTTCCCGACCGGGTTAGCGGTGGCGGCCTTGACTGATTCGATTACGACGGTCGAGAGGGCAATCAGCAGGGTCATGCCGATGCTCGCGGCGAAGACCCACCATTGCGGCTTGATGTGGTAAGCGAAGTTGTCGAGCCATTTGTTGACGGCCCACCAGGCAACCGGGATGGCGATGATGTTGGCAAGGAGAACGAGTTTCAGGAAGCTAAGTGACAGTGTGCGAACAAGATTGGAAACGGAGGCGCCGAGGACTTTGCGGATACCTATTTCCTTCCTGCGGCGTTCGGCGGTGAGGGCGACAAGGCCGAAGAGACCGATACAGGAGATGAAAATGGTGAAGGTGGCGGCAAAGGCGATGATCTCTTTCCACTTCTGTGCAGCGTCGTATGTATGAAGGTTTGCGTCCTTTCTAAACGTGTAGCTAAAAGGGTAGTACGGCGCAAGTTTTTTGAATGTCGTTTCGATAGAGCCAAGGGCCTGTGGGATATTGTCGGGAGCGATCCGGATATTAAATTCAAGGTAGTCGGAGGGTTGCCCGATGGCGAATAGCTCCGGGCCGATCTTTTCGTTGAGCGGGCGGAAATGGAAATCCCGAACGATTCCGATGACGGTCATTTTCTTATTCTGGTAGGTGAGGTCGACGGTTTTGCCGAGCGGATTTTTCCATCCCGCTTCGCGGGCAAAGGTTTCATTTACGATGACGGATCGCTCACTGTCGGCGGGATAGTCGGGGGAGAAATTTCGGCCCTGCATGAGAGGGATTTGCAATGTTGGCAGGTAATTCGCGTCAATGTGTTCGTAATCGAAAACGATTTGACGGCCATCCGTGGCGGCTTCCGTACCCCATCTGCCGCCGTTGTGGATGGCCACCTGCCGAATGGCGCTATTCTGCAGGAGTTCCGTGCTGAATAGCCGGGCAAATTGCTCGCCGTTAGCCGCATCGATATTAACCACGACCAGATCTTTCTCATTGTATCCTAAATCCTGATGGGTCAGAAAATGAAATTGCTGATAGAGGAAGAAGGTGGAGATGATCAACAGACCGGCAAGCGCGAACTGAACGACGATAAGGCTTTTAGCCAGGTAGTTCTTCGCGGTCAGCCGAAGCCGATGATAGAGTGTCTCGACGGGATTGAAACCGGAAAGGACAAGCGCGGGATAAAACCCGGCTGCAAAACCGGTCAGCAGAAAGAACCCGATGAATCCGGTCACCAATCCCGAATCCAGGAGGTAGGAAAGACTGAGCTGTTTATTCGCCAATTCATTGAACAGCGGTAAAGCAACACGCGCCAGCCCGATGGCGACGGCAAAAGCGATCGCGCAAGTGATAAACGATTCGCCAAGGAATTGTCCGATCAATTGTACCCGCCGGCCGCCGATTACTTTCCGGATTCCGACCTCTTTACCTCTCTGGAGTGAGCGGGCAACGGTAAGGTTGATAAAATTGATGCAGGCGATGACAAGGATAAAGAATGCAATGCCGGTCAGGATATAGGAATACATCGGATTGCTGGCATCGGAGAGTTCGTCCTGTGCGTCGTAGTCTGTGTTCAGGTGGATGTCTGTGAGCGGCTGAAGGCCCCAACTGACCGTATTATTGTGAGCGTCATGGTCGCCACCGGCCCTCAAAAGTGCGGCGGTCTTTTCCTTGTCGACGCGGGACATTTTGGGCAGGACGGCGTTCGGGGCAGCGCCCGGGTTGAGCACGACGAACGTGGTCAGATTGAAATTCAGCCATTGGTCCTCCGGTTCCGTCTTCTCGTAAAATTTGAAGGACAGCAGGATGTCGAACTTGATCGTGGAGTTCTGCGGGCAGTCTTTCGCGACGGCGGTTATCGTAAAGGGTTGGAATTTTTTTTCGAATTCAATCTCGAGGGTCTTGCCGATCACCTCTGTCGTGCCAAAGTATTTCAAGGCCGCTTGTTTGGTCATCACCATGCTTTGGAAACCGGATAACGCGGTTTTCGGGTTGCCGCTCAAGAGCGGGAAGGAGAATACGGAGAAAAAGTTGGGGTCGGCGAGATGAACCCTTTGGCTGAAGGTCTGCTCCTTTTGCCGGATGATGTGGTCGCTGCCTGCGATACGAGTGAAGGCAGTGATCTCCGGAATTTCCGCTTTGAAAGCGGGACCGTTGAGCGCGCCGGTCTTGACGCTTCTGAATCCCATCTGCGCGGTGATCCGGTAGATATGATCATTGTTGGCTTGAAAACGGTCGTAGCTCCACTCGTCCTTCGCATACAGGAAGATGAGCATGCAGCAGGCCAGGCCGATGCTGAGACCGGCGATGTTAATGGCAGAAACGACCTTGTTCCGCCAAAGATTGCGGATAGCGACCAGGAAATAATTTCTGAGCATGGTATTGGTTTTGCCGGGTGCGATCAACTCCGGGCCAGTTTCTTTTGCAGGTGGGCTATGAGGCTCTTCTCATCCCAGTCGTCATCGTAGCGGAGGCCGTTGATAAAAAAGCCAGGCGTTCCGTTGACGCCGCTGCGCACGCCGCTCTCGAAGTCATCGTCGACCTTTTTCGCGATGGCCGGGTCTTGCAGGTCCGCTTCAAATTTAGCGATGTCCAGATGGAGGCTGCCAGCGATGTGGCTGAAAAATTGAGGTTCGGAAATGTTTCCCTGTTTTTCGTACAACAGGTCGTGCATTTTCCAGTAGGCATCCTGCCGTGCCGCCGCTTCCGCGGCGAGCGCCGCCGTGTAAGCCTGCGGATGGGCATCTGTCAGGGGGAAATTGCGGAAAACGAAACGCAAATCCTTTCCCAGCCTTGCCTGAACCTTCTTGATGATGGGATAAGCCTGCCCGCAGTATGGGCACTGGAAATCGCCATACTCGAGCAATTCCAGCGGCGCTTTGATATCGCCCTGGTAGTGATCTTTTTCGCTAAAAGGAGGACGAAGAGAATGTGTCATGGTTAAACTTTTTCAGGTTGACTCATTGCTTCCAGGGCATCGAGGATACCATCGGCGCCTGGATTGATACCTACCGGGGACAAATAGCTCCATCGGATGATGTGCTGTTCGTCGAGTACGAAGAGCGCGCGTTGGCACTCACCCACCTTATCGTCATAAACGCCGTAAAGCCGGGCGACGGCGCCTTTTGGCTCAAAATCCGCCAGCAGCGGAAAATGCAGCTTTCGTTCGGCGGAAAAAGCGGCGTGGCACCATACGCCGTCGACGGAAATGCCCAGCAATTCGGCGTTGTAGCGTTGAAAAAACTTCAGTGATTGATTGTACAGCGCCATCTGATCACTGCACACCGGGCTCCAGTCGGCCGGGTAAAAGGCGAGAATGACTTTTTTGCCGGCCAGTTCGCTGAGTCGGAGCTTTCGATCGGGCGTGCAGGACAGCTCGAAATCAGGGGCGGAGGCACCTTTAAGGAGCATAAAATAACGGGGATGTCCTGTGAATTTACGAATTTGTAGGGAATCCATCAATTTTTCAGGAATCCCCAATCGACTACGCGGCGCAGGTATTGCTTGTCGCGAATGACCCAGGTATATTCGACGCCAAAGTTGTCGTTGTTGAACATGTATATATAGAACGTATGCTTGTCATTTGAAAGAAATACGCCGTTGCGGGTCCGGGTGGCTCCGTTTTCGTTGTAGCTGAATCGCGGTTCGTAGAGATCGAAATAGGCTTCATGGGGGATAACTACGGTGTCTTTGTCGACGACGATGGTAATGGATTCGATGGTGGTATGGGGTGGGGTGCCGGGGACGGCGCCGTAATAGGGTTTGCCGTCGATCCGGAGGATGTGGTCTTCCTGCTTCATGAGCTTATGTTTGGACGGCGTGAAAATGCCGGTTCGGATGATGACCTGGATGTGGTCGTTCTGAAAGGACATGAAGTTGAGACCGAAATCTTTGACGGGGACGGTTGGCAACTGGGGTTTCCCGATGCTTTCGTCGAGGGCCGCCAGGGCGAAGGAAGCGACGTCGTTACGGATATCCTGTTCGCGGATCTTGCTGAAATTATCTTTTTTCTGGCGAAAGTCGGGGAAGTCGAGGTCCTGGGAAAAGCAGGTCGACCCGGTCAGGACAAGGAGGAAGGTTGTGGCGACGGTACGCATGGGCAATTATTTATAAGTATATTGATATTCGACATGCCCCAGCAGCTCGCGCTCCTTACTGTAACAAGATTCTCTCAACCGCAAGCCTTTATCGTTGTAGTTATAGATCCACTTCTGATAGCTGGCGGCGCCTTCCTGTACGGCAAGGAGAGATGTCATACTGCCGTCCTCTCCGTAGGTAAAAATATCGTCGGGAAGCAATCGCTGCGCCTTCAGGTTATAGCGGACGATATCCGTCAGCCGGTTGCCGTCGTCATAGTAGTAGTAGATTACGGGAAGGGCTCCGCCCGTGCGGGAGGCCCGTTCCTCGCCGATATTGCCCTTGTCGTCGGAGACGAATCGGACATAGGTCGTATCGGTATTGTTGACGATCTTCAGCATGCCGGTGGGCTGATCGCCTGAGGGGCTGTATTGCCATAGATGGGTCTCGACCGCCGTGACGTGGTTGTCCATCTCGGTGGAGGTATTGGTGATGGACGTGAGGCGGCCGTGGCCGTCATACTGGTAGGTGGATACGCTTTGGTAGGTATCACTTGTATCGGTGATACCGGTGAGAAGGCCTTCCGGGGAGTAGGTGGCGAAGGTCCAGGTCTCGGTTGCGCCGTTTGCTTTGGAGTGTGTGCTCATCCCGGAAAAATCGGAGTTGACGGTCTCGTCCAGCTGAAACCCCCCGGTGGGCTGGCCATCCGCTTCAAAACTGCTCACCCGGACCGATCTCACGCCGGCTGCTTTATAGGCCCGCCATTTGGCGATATTCTGCCGGGTGGAGATGATGTCTTTGTAATAGAACTGGGCATTTGCTACCCCGGTTAGCCCGATCAGGAGAAGGAATCCGGTCAAAAATTTCATTAGACAAATTTAGGAATTCTCACCGATCAGGCTTGAGGCCGACGGGAGATTGAGTCAGAACGAAAAAAACGCTGATTTAATACATTGGGAGCGGGCGGATTGTCTATTTTAGTGAAAATTTAAACCTGAACCGGACGGGGGTCCCGTTCGCACTTGCTTATGTCGCATCTTAAGGAACGAAAGGAAAAGAATTGTCTAAATTGTCAGGCGACCCTATATGGCCGTTATTGTCATGTTTGCGGGCAGGAAAATCTGGAGCCGAAGGAAACGGTTTGGCATCTGGTGCAGCATTTCTTTAACGATATCACGCATTTTGACGGAAAGTTCTTTTCCACCGTCAAGTATCTGCTGTGGAAACCGGGTTTCCTCTCGAAGGAGTATGTGGCGGGGCGGCGAATGTCCTATCTAAACCCCATCCGGCTTTATGTCTTTACGTCGGCGTTCTTCTTCCTGATCCTGTTTGCGTTGAAAAACCCGAAGGACATGGTGCATACAGACTACAAGCCGGATCGGGGGGAAACGTTGGCCGACTTGAAACAGGATCGGGCGCAACTTCTGCAGGCACTGGCCGGCGACGCGGATCATAGAGACTCCGTCAGGACCCAGAAAGAAATCGTACGTCTCGATAAGGATATCCGCCAATACGTGAAGACCTACGGGGACTCGGCCGGAGGCAAGAACGATGGCGGCCGGTCGACCCTTTTTGGGCAGATTGCCGGCGATTACCAAACGGAGGAGGCGTATGATTCTGCTCAGAAGGCGCTGCCGGACGATCTTCGGGACAGTTGGCTGCAGCGGGCGGTCATACATAAGTGCATTGCCGCAAATATTGAATTCAAAAGGGACAAGAACGCCTATTTCGAGCATGTGGCCGAGAATATCCTGCACTCCATTCCCAAGGTATTGTTTGTCTCGTTGCCGATCTTTGCGCTGATCCTGAATATCATGTATTTTCGGCGTCGGAAGACCTATTTCTACGTGGATCATGGCATTTTCACGATCCATCTGTATTGTGCTACTTTTATCCTGAGTATGGCCATTTTTTTGCTCTCTCAGCTGGTGAGTTCGTTTGGGAGACAATGGTTGGATATCGTGGCCGGGATATTGATCTTTGCCATCTGCCTGTATATCATTATTTATCTGTACAAGGCTATGAGGGGATTCTACGGGCAGGGGAGGTTCAAGACCTTTGTCAAATACTGCCTGATCTGCCTGTTGGCCTTCACCGTCAACCTGATTATCTTTGTGATTTTCGCTTTGTTGTCGATTGTTTCGGTATAAATCTTTTTTATGAGCGACATGAATGGCGGGTTTGGGCGGCTGGTGAGGATCATGGATGAGCTGAGGGAGCAGTGTCCATGGGACCGCAAGCAGACGATCGGGACGCTGCGGCCGCTGACGATCGAGGAGACCTATGAGTTGGCGGATGCGATAACAGACGGGGACTGGAAGGGAATCCGGGAGGAGTTGGGGGACCTGTTGCTGCATATTGTGTTCTATGCCCGGATCGGGCGGGAGCAGGGGCAGTTTACGCTGGAGGAAGTGATCAACGGGATCTGCGACAAGCTGATCTCGAGGCATCCGCATATTTATTCGACAACGGCCCAGGAGGGGTTGGTAACCGTTAAGAATGAGGAAGATGTCAAGCGGAATTGGGAGCAGCTGAAGTTGAAGGAGGGCAAGAAGTCGGTCCTGGGCGGAGTACCGGTATCCCTGCCGGCGGTGATCAAGGCGACGCGCTTGCAGGAAAAGGCGGGTAAGGTCGGATTCGAATGGGAGGAGACGGCGCAGGTCTGGGAGAAGGTAAAGGAGGAGATGGAGGAGCTTCAGGAGGCTGTGGCGGCGGGGAGTGCGGGAAAGGACAGGACGGAGGATGCGAGCAAGGTCGGGGAGGATGCGACGAAGGTCGGGGAGGATGCGAGCAAGGTCGGGGAGGATGCGACGAAGGTCGGGGAGGATGCGAGCAAGGTCGGGGAGGATGCGACGAAGGTCGAGGAGGATAGAGGGAAGATCGAGGAGGAGTTTGGCGATTTGATGTTCTCCATGGTGAATTACGCACGATTTTTGCATATAGACGCGGAGAATGCCCTAGAAAGAACGAACCGGAAGTTCATCCACCGGTTCACCCGGATGGAGGAGGAGGCGCGGGCGCAGGGCCGGGCGCTGGCCAATATGTCCCTTCAGGAAATGGATGGCCTCTGGAATGACATCAAACAGGAAAAAACAACGGATTGAAGTCCTTTTTCATTGATATTTTCCGCAGGAACATCTATGTCCTCCTGACGGCGTTCGGGCTGTTCCTCACCGGGTATTTCCTCAACCTATATTTCAGCGGCGATACGTCGGTCCGGCGGCTGCGCAACTCGATCCAGTCCTCTCTGCAGGATCGGGAGCGGGACTTCGATGAGCTGTCAAACGATAAGGCGTTGCTGTCCCGCCTGGCGGGTAAGGAATACACAAAAAAAGATCTGGACAGGCTTATCGACAAAAAGTATGGGTTTTTCCTGTATGGGTCGGATTCAGCGGGAGCGGGGCTATATCTACAATTCTGGAATGACCAGCGGTCGTTGCCGACGATGGCGCTGATCAACGGACCGGATACGGCTGGTTTCATCCGGCTGGCGAACGGGCAATACGGGTATACCAAACGAACGGTAGTCAGCATGGACGGGAAGCTGCATCTGGTCATCGGACTAATACCGGTCCGGTGGCAGTACTATATTACCCTGCCTGATCTGCAGCCTGAGTTTGTCGATTTTCCGTCTGCGGAGAAAAGGCTGGAGATCGTGCAGACACCGACCGATCTGCCGGTAAAGGATTATCGGGGCTCAACGCTCTTCTATCTAGCCGGCAAGGCCGATTATCAGGCTCCCGCGCATGTCTGGCCGATCCCGGTCATGATCCTGCTGGGCGTACTCCTGGTGCTCATTATCATCCACAATATCGCCCATACGGTTAGAGAGCGGTGGGGAACGTGGTGGGGCATCGGCTTCCTGGTCACGACGATCGTGCTGATGCGGGCGATCGTCTACCTGGCGCCGGGGCTGCTGAACCTCCGGCAGTTCGATCTGTTCGATCCCACCATTTACAGTTCGAGCATTATTCTTAATTCTCTTGGTGATCTGGTGATCAATTCGTTCCTGTTCTGCTGGATCATCATGTTCATCCGGCGGGAGCTCGCCGATTATACGATCCCGCAGTCGGTCCACCGGTGGAAGAACTGGCTTTGGATGAGCGTCGGTCTGGGCTTGCTGGTGATGACGACCTTCCTGTTTGCCAATATCGTCCAGTCGCTGGTAACGGATGCGAAGATCTCGTTCAATGTGACGAACTTCTTCAGCCTGCTGAATAACTATAGTTTTGTGGGGTTCATTGCGCTGGCGGCGCTGGCGCTCGGTTATTTCTTCCTGTCCCAGATCCTGTTCCAGCTGATCGGCTATCTGATCCGGTCGCTGTCGATCGTGCTCTATATCATCACAGCGACGATGGGGCTGCTGGCGCTGACCTTTATCCAGCGGACGGAAATGGTGGAGCTGGATATCTATGTGTTGATCTGGCTGCTGGGTTATGTCTGGCTGATGCAGCGAAGGATCTTCTTCGATCTCCGATTCAGACTTAATGTCTCGGAGGTGCTGTTCTGGCTCTTTGTCTTCTCTATTTCCATTTCGGCGGTGATCCTGTTCGAGAACCGCAAGATTGGAGAGGCGCAGCGGCGGGATATGGCTGAACGGCTGGGAAAGCAGTCCGATCCTTCCAGTCAAACTTTGTTGAGCATTAATTTCAGCTATATCGACAATGATTTTCTGACGGCCAATTTTTCCCGGTTCCGCGATCCGTACGCCAATCAGCTGATCAAAGACAGCATCGGAAACAAGAATTGGACGACCTACCAGGAGACCTTCGATACGCGGCTATACACTTTTGACGGGGATGAGAAACCGCTGTATAACGAACCGCAGACCTCCTATGATACGTTGAACACGACGTTCACTGTACAGGGGAAGAGCACGGATATCACCGATCTGCGCTATGTGGAGCGGTCGTTTGACAAGTTTGCCTACATCTACAAGAAAACGGTCCGCAACGATACGAGCGGGAAAGTAGTTGGGTATCTCTTCATCCTGTCGGAACCAAAGGGCCAGAAAAGCCGGGGGGATGCGCTTGTGCCGGAGCTCTTTCATGAGCGCAGCGAGGATCAGGATCTGCCGGAATATTATGCCATTTACAATAAGGGCGAGCTGGTGACGCCCGGCGGGGATTATCAATTCTCCACCCGTCTGACCGAGAGTCAGGACACTTCCAAGGCAGACTTTGTGCATGTAAAAAAATACGGGTATGATGAGTTGTGGCACCGGGTGTCGGATGGCAACTTCGTGGTGGTGGTGAAGCGGGATAATTCATCGATCGAAGATATTACGCTGTTTGCCTATCTGTTCAGCGCTTTTCTGTTCCTCGTGGCGTTGTTCCGCGGCACGGCGCTGCTGATCTGGTCGCGGCTGCACTGGAGCCAGCTGAAGACCTACTGGCAGATGAATATCCGGTCGCAGATCCATACGACGATCATCTTTATCAGCCTGTTCTCCTTCGTTGTGATCGGGGTGGCGACGATCATCTTCTTTATCAACCGGTATAACCGGAATGATCAGGCCAGGCTGAGCAAGGCCATGATGGTCATGGTGAGCGAGGTGCAGAGCAAGCTGTCGGCCCCCGGCGGGTACAACCTGGACGGGAGGCTTTACTACCAGGGGTCGAGGGCGGAATTGCAGGGGCTGATCGAAGAGATCGCGCAGGTCCATGGAACGGACATCAATATCTATGACCTAGATGGGAATTTGCAGGTGTCGTCCAACCTGTTCGTGTACAATAAAGGAATTCTCAGCAAAAAGATGAATCCGCTGGCGTACTACAATCTACACGAGTTGAATACGATCCAGTTTCCAAACTATGAGCAGATCGGGGGGATCACGTATGTGAGCATCTATCGGCCGTTGCGGGACGATCACGGGAATGCATTCGCCTATCTGAATATCCCGTCATTTACGAGGCAGGATGAGCTGAAGGAGGAGATCTCGAACTTCCTGGTGACGATAATCAATCTGAATGCGTTTATCTTTTTGATCGCGGGTACGATCGCGCTTTTCCTGACGAACCGGATAACGTCGTCCTTCCTTCTGATCTCCAAGAAGATGCAGGAGGTAAACCTGGGACAGACGAATGAGGAGATCGAGTGGTTGCGGAATGATGAGATCGGGGGGCTGGTAAAGGAGTACAATAAGATGGTCAAGAAGCTGGAGGAGAGTGCGGTAGCGCTGGCGAAGAGCGAGCGGGAGGGGGCGTGGCGGGAGATGGCCCGGCAGGTGGCGCATGAGATCAAGAATCCGCTGACACCGATGAAGCTGAGCATCCAGTATTTGCAGAAGGCGATCGACAATAATTCTCCGAATGTGATGGAGATGGCGGGGAGTGTGGCCAAGACGCTGGTGGAGCAGATCGATCACCTGTCGAAGATCGCATCGGACTTTTCGCAGTTTGCGAATATCGGGAACCCGAAGAAGGAGGTATTCGATCTTCACGAGATGTTATATTCGCTGACTTCCCTTTATGAGACGACGGAGAACCTGTTGTTCAAGTGGGTGCCGGTGCATCAGCGGATCATGGTCTATGCGGATAAGACGCAGCTGAACCGGTTGTTTACGAATCTGCTGCAGAATGCGCTGGAGGCATGTGACAGCAATGGCCGGCGGGTGATCAGCGTGAGTGAGGAGATGGGGGATGACTCGATCATCGTGAAGGTGACGGACAATGGGGAGGGTATCCCGGCGGACATGCAGTCGAAGATCTTTATACCGAATTTCACGACCAAGTCATCGGGCACCGGGTTGGGGTTGGCGATGAGCAAGACGATCGTGGAGCAGGCGAAAGGGAAGATCTGGTTTGAGACGATGGAGGGTGGAGGGACGACTTTCTATGTTGAGT
>Ga0210383_10000051_pt1 | contig 131084 bp, 115 predicted proteins | sample IncBWC14OmetaG_FD_160072 | JGI IMG/M metagenome (GOLD analysis project Ga0210383, IMG submission 160072) | Forest soil microbial communities from Barre Woods Harvard Forest LTER site, Petersham, Massachusetts, United States - Inc-BW-C-14-O ...
CGACGAGTTGCAACACCCCGGGTTGTACACGAACTTCGTTCGCCGCGGAAAACACCGGATCGCTGGCGGGTGTGAATGCGATTCCGGCCAATCGCATAGACCCCGTGGCGGCGAAGATTCTGGCTCTTTATCCTTTGCCCAACGTTGGAGCCCCCGGACAGCTCACGAATAATTTCAGCACGACGCTCCCCACCCCGAATCCGAATCTCAGGTATTTTGGGCGCGTCGACTACAATTTCTCCTCGTCGAACACCATGAATTTCTCGATCAGCGCAAAGAACAACCCCGGAGTCAATAAGTACGGGCCACTACCATGCCCGATCAACTGCTTTTCCGGGGATATAGACGGCTACAACGTGCAATATACCGACACTTGGACAATCAGTCCGACACTGGTCAACGAATTCCGCATGGCCTATACCAAACAGGGCAACTGGTTCGTTCCGCAGACGGTTGGATACGATGCCGCCACAGCTCTGGGTTTGCAATACGCCAAGGCGGACGTTCTTCCTCAGATAAACATCAACGGCGGTGGACAGTGTTGCGCAGGGCTTGCTCCCGGTACAAACGCGATCTACATCGAAAATTTGTACGACCCCTCGGACGTAATTACCATGATTAAAGGGAAGCACATCCTGCACTTCGGTGTTGAGGTGCTGATGGGCCAGGGCAATACCACGCCATGGGGAAACCTCCAATCCGGCAATTTCACCTTTACCGGGAACTACACGGCGCAAAATGGCGCTGCGACTACCACAGGAGCCGGCCTGGCTGATTTCCTGCTGGGCGACGTCCAGCAGTGGCAAGCGACTAATCAGGCCGTTTCCTATGCCCGGCTGAAGAGTCCCCAGTTGTTTGTTCAAGATGACTTTAAGGTCAAGCCAACTCTGACGGTTAACCTGGGTCTTCGATATACGGCCACAACAGGTTTCACCGAGATCCACAACAGCATTGGTGGATTCGATCCGGATCTCACCCTCACCTACCCATGCCCCTCGGCCCAGTTCACGAACTGCTCGTACGAGGGCTCGTTGGGTTCGATGTGGTTCGCTGGCCAGGCTAATCGAAACTCATCGCAGAAGCCGATTTACAATATATTCTTGCCGCGCGTTGGTTTTGCCTGGCAGGTCATGCCCAACACGGTGGTGCGAGGCGGCTTCGGGATGTACTCGTATAACTTCAGTCAAGACGTTTATGGAGCCGGAATAGGAGCCGGATCCCTGTACACAAATACGGGTAACGCTTCGGACGTGAACGCGGGAACTGGACCGAATCCGCTGATCTCCCTTTCCTCGTCAGCCGCTACTGCCAACTCGGTGCTCAATTACGTCGTGGGCTCACCCGGATCGAGAATACCCTACACGTACCTGAACCTGACATCTCCATCGAATCAGACCTACGTGCCGTATAACGTTCCCGCAGGTCGGATCAACGAATGGCAGTTAAGTGTCGAACATCAGTTCGGTCGGGATTTCATGGCTTCGCTGGCGTATGTGGGAAGCCACGGCATGCACCTGCAATTTCCGACGGACATCAACCAAATAACCAGCCCGGCCGGCATCGCGGCGAGCTCGGCCGCTGGTGGGTTCGTTCAAGCGGATCGGCCCTTTCCCGCGTGGGGAACCATCTCCGGCAACAATTACAACGCCATTTCAAACTACAACGCTCTTCAGGCGCAAGTAACGAAGCGCTATTCCAACGGACTGCTTTTCAGCGCGAACTTTGTCTGGTCGCACTTCCTGGACGATCAGGATTCGGGCGGATGGGGCAGCCGTGGCGGGACGCAATACTGGCAGATTGGGAACAACCCATCAGCCAATTACGGCAATTCCAATTTTGACATTCCCATCGCCTTCAAGGGATATGCCTCTTACGAATTGCCCTTTGGCCAAGGCAAACGGTTTCTCAACAGCGGCCAGGTGGTAGATGTACTCGTAGGCGGATGGCGCGTCTCAGGAACCTTCATTGCCCAGAGCGGAAATCCGTTCACGGTGGTCATGAACAGCAACTTGAACCAGACATTTACCGGCTGCGGCCTCGGCGGCGGCCTGGGCGCCACCGCTTTCGCTTCCGGCGGCGACGTCATCAACGGATGCAATTGGTTCGCCAACGTTGTGGGCAACACCAATGGACCCAAGACTAGCGCCGAGTGGTTTAATACCGCGGCGTTCGCCAGCCCCTCCGCACCAAGCACAACAGATCCGGGCGCGTTGTTCGCGTTCGGCAACGAAGGCAGGAATTCTCTGAGAGGGCCAAGGTTGTCGGTTGTTAACCTGTCCCTGGCGAAGAGCTTTAGCCTTAAGGAGCGATTCCACCTGGAACTGCGCGCGGACTTTGTCAACGCTCTGAATCATCCGAGCCTCGGCATTCCGGGCCAGGTCTTAGGAGCGGCGAATTTCGGGGAGATTAATGCCGCAACGCAAAATGGTGGCGTTGCGGTAGCTCCGCGCAGCGGGCAATTGAGCGCCCGTTTTTCGTTCTAGCGCCGATGCATCTAGAAGGGTGGGTCGGAGGTACGCCTGCGTCCCACCCTTTTTGATCGCTCAGTTCGCCGAACGTCCCGCGCTGGTTGGCGTGATATCGGACTTCATGCCGAGCGCTCTTAGGTATCCTTCATTCACGCGGCACTTTTGCAGACGGATACTCTCCAGCAGTTCGGTGAAAACACGAATGATGGTCTCCTGTTCAGGCCGGGCTTTCAGTCGTTCTTCCGCGTGCGCAGTGCCGCGCGGAAGCTTTGCGAACTCTACGATTGACATCCAACCGGCAGGTGGGATGATGCTGACAACCGCCGACGACTTTTCCATCTTCTTATACGGCCAGAAAGCCCATCCGATGTTATTTTTTTCCAGCGCTTTCACGAATTGCCCGATCCACTCATCGGTATTTTCGCCAGACTCACCCATCCAGATCGGCACGTCATATTGTTCGCGAAAATCAATGTAGGGGCGTAGCACGCTTTCATCCGGCGCCGTCCAATATTTGTGGAACGTGTAGGCGGCGTTCGCATCGAACGGATTGCTGAAGACCGAAAAATTGCTGTCCCACTGCGCGCCTCCAAGAAAGAGGATGTGGTGAGTGTCAATCTTTCGTATCTCGCCCGACAACTTTTTGTAGAGTGGTTCAAGCAAAAGATTCAGCTGCCTTAGCTTGGGATAGTGCGGGATCGGTTCATTCAGCAGATCGTAGCCGAGCACTGTCGGGTCGTCGCGATAGTGCATAGCCAACCGTCGCCAGACGGCGATCAGGTGCTCTTGCTCTTGTGGGCTCTGGTATAACCAGGGATATCCGGCGCTATCGTCGATATTCGTTCCCGTCTGCCCGCCCGGCGCGGCATGCAGATCAAGGATCACATATAGACCTTCGGCTCGGCTCCAGCCGATCAACCGATCCACCAGCTTAAAACCTTCCGCGTCGTCGCTCTCAAACAGGCTGTAGTGCACAGGAACTCGAATGGAGTTAAACCCGGTTCGATGCAGGAACGCGATATCGTCATGCGTGACGTAGTTGTCGCGGTACTTCTGCCAAAATGCGGCCGTCCCTTCAGGTCCAAGCAGCTCCAACACCAGCGCGCGGATCTCACTTGGAGATTGCGGACCGCCTTCGAACAGCCACATGTAGCCTTCTGGCACCAGCCAATTGCCCAGATTTGTTGCGCGCAGAAGGAGTGGCTTGCCCGAAGCATCGACGATCTGTTTGTGGTCGGTGTGTGCGAACTGCGCGCGCCCTTGGAAAGGCAATGCCAGAAGAAGAAGCGCCAACTGTACCAGTCTGAATTTGAACACGATTCACTCCGACACAAAGCCTACACCACCCAAGGGCGTTGAAGGAATTACGCACCCCGAAGGTTCCCTAAATGAAGACGATAGCCGCTATCGCCCAAAAAAGGAGCGTTTGGGCAACCTTATGGGCCACCTTTACAACTTTTTACAATCGTTTGCGACGTCTTGACACACTCCCTCTTGTGGATCTTTATAGTCTTATCCTGGTAAGGGTAATTGAATGAACCATCGAACGAGGCTGTAGCAAATGTCCAAGAAATGGCGATTGACCGACCGCACAAGAACGCTCCTGACGCTGGAGCTGGCCATCGTGCTCCCCGCAGCGGCCTTAATGTGCTTTAGCATCATGAACCTGAAGCATCTCCAGCGCTCGGAGGCCCTCGAAGCGGCCATCCAGCGCGACTTTTCCTACGTATTGAAGATCGCGGAGAAGAAAAGCTGGGAGAAGGCCAATGATCTGGTCACGCCAGTTCGCAAGGAATTCCCGACCATCGACGACGGCGCCAAAACCAAGGCCATGCTCGACCACATACTGGCGCAAAATCCTGAGTATTCGTACGCGGCCCTATACGACAAAAAAACCAACATGCTCGTGACCCGCATGCCTTCAAGCCATGACCAGGATGCAGTTCTCTGCCAACGCACACAGGAGGACATCAATACACTGGCGAGCTGGCTGCCCTTGGAATCAACCGGCATGGTGAGCCACCTCCGGATGATGGAGGAGAAAGGCGAACAGCCGGTAGCGTTCTATGGTGGGTGGGCGCTTCACGAGAACCAGCACAATTATTGGAACATCGCTTATTTCATCCCTCCGGGTACTCCAAAGGACCGTGTGGCGCTGGGAGTGGTCGGCTTTGACGAGAACTATCTACGCTCGACCTTTTTGCCGGCACTGATGAGGGACGTATTGACCAGCAAGAGCAACGTGTTGAAAGCCGAGGCGAATCCGCCTGGAATGATGATCCATCCGGCGAAGGATTCCACTCCCTGGATAACGTCAGACTGGGATGGAGGCAAGCCGGAAGCGGAGCGCAATCTGGAGTCTGTTTTCCCGGATTTGATCTTGGCGATCAAATACCAGGGCACGACCGTCGCAGATCTCGAGGCGAGGTTCCTCAGATACAACTACCTCGTCCTTGCCGCGCTGTCGCTGTTTATGGTCGGTGGAATCTGGCTTACTTATCGCAACGTTTCCAGGGAAATGACGCTAGCAAAACTGAAATCCGACTTTGTCGCCAACGTGTCGCACGAATTGCGCACCCCGCTGGCTTTAATCCGGCTCTATGCGGAAACCCTGGAACTTGGCCGGCTCACGGCAAAAGAGAAATACCACGAGTATTTCCGCATCATCCGGGAGGAGAGCGAACGCTTGACCGCGCTCATCAACAATATCCTGGACTTTTCTCGAATCGAGGCCGGACGCAAGGAATACGAGTTTAAAGAGACTGACCTGGCGGAATTGGTGCGTTCGACACTGGATTCCTATCGGTTCCAGATTGAGCAAAATGGTTTTGCCTTCGAGGAAAAAATCTCAAGTGACATTCCACCGGTGTTCGTCGACCGCGAAGCAATTGCGCGCTCTCTGCTCAACCTGGTGAATAACGCGCTGAAATATTCCAAGGACCAGAAGTACATCGGCGTGAGCCTCTATCGTTCGAATGGGTCCGTCAAACTGGAAGTGAAAGATCGTGGCATCGGCATCCCCAAGAACGAGCAGGAGAAAATCTTCGAGAAGTTTTACCGCTGCGGCGATCCCCTGGTGCACAACATCAAGGGATCGGGGCTGGGCCTGTCGCTGGTACGGCACATCGCGCGGGCGCATGGCGGAGACGTGCTGGTTGAGAGCGCTCCTGAGGAAGGCAGCAAATTCACGATCGCGTTGCCGCTGGTTCCGAATCCACAAACTGGAAACGCAGTCGCATAGCAGGCAGGGATTACGGAGCGCTAACGTCTTGGAAGAGCACAGGGGAGAGGGTATGGGAATAGCGAAAATTCTGATCGTCGAGGATGAGCCGAACATGGTCGCCGGCCTGCGCGATAACTTCGAGTACGAGGGATTTCAAGTGCTGACGGCGCTCGACGGTGTGGAAGGCCTCGAGAAAGCTCTCAAGGATTCCCCAGACCTCGTCGTGCTCGACGTGATGATGCCGCGCATGAGCGGCCTGGATGTATGCAAACAGCTGAAGGCCAAGCGCCCCTCGATTCCCATCATCATGCTCACCGCGCGCGGTCAGGAAGTGGACAAGGTGGTTGGTCTCGAACTCGGCGCAGATGACTACGTCACCAAGCCTTTTTCTATCCGGGAATTGCTCGCTCGCGTGAAAGCGGTTCTACGGCGGTCACAAACGCTTCCGAAAGACCAGGACAGCTATTCATTCGGCGATGTCGAAGTGAATTTGCGAAGTTACCGGGTGCTGCGTGCTGGAAGCCCAGTGGAGTTTTCCGGTAAGGAGTTTGATCTCCTGAAGCATTTTCTGTGTCACTCAGGGGAGACCCTGAGCCGCGAGCGGCTGCTCGACGAGGTTTGGGGCTACGAGAATTTCCCGACCACCCGGACCGTGGATGCTCATATCGTGCGCATTCGCCAGAAACTCGAACCAATTCCAGAGCAGCCCCGTTTTTTTCTTACCGTGCATGGAGTCGGCTACAAATTCGTAGGATGAGATGAACATGATGACGTCACCAAATGAAATGTTGCAAAGCAGGCGAAACGCGTTTGTAAACCGCATGGGCCTCGAGGCAAAGCGAAAAGAGGACGCGACGCAAAATTCACCGGCCTCGCCAGTGAGTCTTGCCGCTGGCCTCCAGTCGCTGAAGCAGGAACTCGATGCTGTGCGCCGTGAACAAGGAAAACTGCAGCAGGCCATCTATGAGGCCGCCCAGGTGCAACGCAGGCTCTGTGCACCACGTGAGCTCCTCTGGGGCGAGTTCGAGGTTGCCGGTGAAATTTTCCCGGTGCGTCATCTCTCGGGAGATTTTTTCAAAGTGATGGAACTCGGCTCGGCCCTTGGACTAACGGTGGGCGATATCGCGGGCAAAGGCTTGTCCGCGGGAATTTGGCAAGCCCACGTGATGGGCCTGGTGCAGCGCTGTGCGCGAAAGCATTCGGACCCAGCTGCTGCCGTCGCCGAGGTCAACCGGGAGCTCTGCCAGGATAACGATGAGCCGCCGCTCACCGCCCTATTCTTTGCCCGGCTCGATCCCCAGCGAAACGAACTTTCTTACTGCAACGCCGGCCTGCCCGCTCCGCTGTTGCTGAGGCGCGACAAATCCATAGAACGCTTGGAACAAGGTGGTCCGATGTTAGGCGCTGTGCCCGAAGGGACGTACGACTCTGGCACCGTGCAGCTCAATCTCGGCGATATGTTGCTCGCTTACTCGGACGGCGTGACGGAGTGTCGGAATTCCCAGGGAGAAGAGTTTGAGATGGACCGGCTCTCGGCGGCGGCCAATGTAGTTAGTGGCACGAGCGCGAATCAGGCTCTCTTCTCCACGCTCGGGGCCGTGCTCGATTTCGCTGATGCGTGCTCGCCGGAGGATGACTTGACACTCCTGGTCATCCGCCGGCGTGAAGGCACGAAGACCGAGCCTTCGGGCAACAAGGATTTTTCGGCACCAGACCGCCGGCTTTCTTCCGTCGCGAGACCCAAGAAAACCGAACGGAAAGGGATTCGTTTCAAATAAGTGAACTGACGTACACCTGATCTCTCCGAGCTGCCTCGTGCGGACCCGGCGTTTGTGGTGTGCCTAAATTCAAGGAAAAGGACGGGCGATGGCTACCAAATTGACCTTACTGCTCGACGAGGAAGCGCAGGTCGGCGTGGCGATAAACCAACCTCCACCGATTTGCCCCGAAGTCCTGAGCACAATCTACGAGACTCACTATCTACACGTATTGCGCATCTGCCGCCATTTTTTTCGGCAGCCCGAGGACGCCGAGGACGCGGCAGCAGAGGTCTTCGTAAAGCTGTACGCGGTCCTGCACCAGCGGGACGAAAGCAAACCCTTTCGCCCGTGGGTCTCGCAGGTCGCCTGGCGCCACTGCATTGATAAGCTTCGGCGAAAAAAGTGCGAGAGAAGCTCGCCTTTGGACGATATCGATCCCGGCGTAATGGCCGATCACTCGACTCCCTCGCCACTCTCTCAAATTCTGCGCAAGGACGAAGCGCGCCGCGTCCGCGAACAATTGACTCGTTTGCCGGAAAAATACAAAGTTCCACTCATGCTGCGCTATTACAAGCGCATGAGTTACACGGAGATCGCGCGCACGCTGAACACGCGCCTTCCGACAGTCAGAATGATCATCTTCCGGGCCAAAGGCTACCTGCGCCGCAACTGGCAAGAGCAGTCTGCCGGAATCTAGGGCACCTCTGCGCCGCTAGCCTGCCTCAAGAAGCCTATTTTTTATTGGGTGTTTTTATGGAGGCGCGGGTGAGAATCGAACTCACGCATAAAGGTTTTGCAGACCTCTCCCTTACCACTTGGGTACCGCGCCTCAATCCTTTATTATACCGAACTCTTGCGTGCTGTCAGCGGCCGCTGCCCCTAAATCGTAGCGAACTCAACGAATAAACTCACAGCGGAACGCCGTTCTCAGCAAGTTCCACGAACTCAAAAATCCAAGCAAAAGCCTACTTTTTTGCGGGTTCCTCAATCTGCGCCTCCCGCAGGAAACGCGCCGATTCTTCCGGTGGTGTCGGGTTGATGTAGAAACCGGTGCCCCATTCGAAGCCCGCCACTTTCGTCAGCTTCGGAATAATCTCAATGTGCCAATGGTAGTGATCGTTGATTTCTTCGCCGATGGGCGAGGTATGAATCATGAAATTGTATGCTGGTCGATCCAGCACCGCATCCATGCGCATCAGCGTGTCCTTCAGCATGTTCGCCATCGCCGTGTATATGGAGCTCTGGTTGTTCTCATAAGCGGAGCTATGCGTCTTCGGCAGCAACCACATTTCGAACGGAAAGCGCGGCGCATACGGGGCTAGCGTGATGAACAGGTCGTTCTCGCCGACTACTCTCTCCCCGGTGTCCCGTTCCTGTCGAATAATGTCGCAAAAGATGCAGCGCTCTTTTTCATCGTAATAGTGCCAACAATTGTCCACTTCTTCGCGAACCCGCCGCGGAACAATCGGCAGCGCAATCAATTGTGAATGTGGATGCTCCACGGAAGCCCCGGCAGATTCGCCGTGATTCTTGAAAATCAGCACGTAACGGAAGCGCTTGTCGTTTTTCAGATCCAGCATGCGATCGCGGTAGGCCCAAAGTACATCTTCCACCGACTTTTGCGGCAACTGCGCCAGGGTGGTTTGGTGCTGCGGCGTTTCGATGACCACCTCGTGGGCGCCAATGCCGTTCATCTTGTCGAACAGACCTTCGCCCTCGCGGTCGATTTCTCCTTCAATTCCCAACGCCGGAAAACGATTGGGCACCACGCGAATGTTCCAGCCCGCGGTGTTCGCTCCAGTTCCATTCCTTCCGTAAACCAGAATTTCTGGTGGAGTTTTGGATTCGTTGCCCGGGCAAAATGGACAATTCACTGGGGGTTTGGGAAACACACTATCCCGCACAAAATCCATTGGCCGCTTTCCGCGATCCGTGGAAATAATCACCCATCGACCAGTAATGGGATCCTTACGCAGCTCCGGCAAGACGCACCCTCCACACTTCTGCTTCTACCCTACACCGCCCGAGGCGGTCCTACAAACCAAGTATTGTACCGCGTCCGCACTAAAATCGGACTTGGCAGGGAGGATTAAGTTCGTGGACTGAGCGCGACTTTATGCAGGCGGACCACCGGCAGTCGGCCGGGTGAATTGTCGATGGCCACTACGTCGAACCGCAGCGGGCACTCGCCAATGCCCCGTTCGCGAAGAAAATAGTGCGACGTGCGAATCAAAACCTTGTGCTTGCCGTGCGTAATACTCAGCTCGGGCAGCGCCGTCTTGCCGCTAGCAAGTTCTCGAGTGCGAACCTCCACAAACGCCAGCGTCTCTCCATCGAACCCCACAAGGTCCAATTCCCCCTTCGCGCGCGATGGTTCGTAGTTTCGCGCAATAAAGACGTAACCCAGGCTGCGCAGATACCAATAAGCGTAGGTCTCGCCGTTCACCCCAACACGCAGAGCTTCTTTCTTGACGTCGTTACTCGCCTTCGCCACGCCGCGAAGCCCGTGACGCGCCTTCCATCTCACGACGGCAAAGCCGAATTTGCCCAGCAGCGCCATGCTTATTATTCAAACAATAAACTATCTATCCTAGAAAGGACTATAAAGGAAACTTCGCGGCTGGCGATTTGCGGGGCCTCTGCGTAAGGTTTTGAACTACAGGCTCTTCTCGGCCTCCCGAATTGACTCTTCCATAATGCCAATCGCGGCATCCGCCTGCTCTTCGTCAATCAGCAGAGGCGGCGACATCCGTATGGAGTTCTCGCCGGAACCCAGCGTCAGCAGTCCGCGACGGAATGCGTTCTCCACCACTTTGTCGCGCAGATCGGCGGCCCGTTCCTTCGTCCGCTGATCGCGCACGATTTCTGTCCCGATCATCAGCCCCTTGCCGCGAACATCTCCGACAATTCGGAACCTCTTCGACCAATCGCCGATCTTGGAGAAAATGTACTTCCCCATTTTCTCGGCGTTTGTCATCAGACCACCCTCGATCAGGTCCAGCGTGGCCATAGCCGCCGCGACACACACTGGGTTTCCTCCGTAGGTCGTGCCGTGCGAACCGGTCTTCCACTGCATTACGCTGTCTTTCGCGATGAAGGCGCTGATCGGCATGCCGCTGGCGATGCCCTTGGCGGTAAGCAGAATATCTGGCGTCACGCCGGCGTGATCGCAAGCCCACAATTTTCCGGTGCGTCCCATGCCGGACTGCACTTCATCCATGATCAGCATAATGCCGTGCTTGTTGCACAAGCGCTGCAGCTCTTGGAGAAAGAACAGCGGCGCGGGAACGAAACCGCCTTCGCCCTGGATTGGTTCCACGATTATCGCGGCAACTTCTTCCGGCGCAAATAGACGCTTGAAAATCTGCTGCTCCAAAAGCTCGATAATCTCTCCGCCGCAGGTTTCATTCGTATGACCCAGCGCGCAACGGTACGCGTATGGATACGGAACATGCTCGACTCCGCCCAGCAACGCGCCAAAATTCTTGCGTTGCGTGCTCTTGGATGCCGTCAACGAAAGCGATCCCATCGTTCGCCCGTGGAAGCAGCCATAAAACGCGATCAATTTATCGCGCTTCGTGGCATAACGCGCCAGCTTGATGGCGCCTTCCACCGCCTCCGTGCCGGAGTTCCCGAAAAATACTTTCCAATTGTGCGACGAAGGCATCGTCGCCGCCAGCCGCTCGGCCAGTTGCGGCATGTGCCGGTGATAGAAATCCGTGCCCGCAATGTGGATCAGCTCCTCAGCCTGTTGTTGAATGGCCCGTACCACCTTCGGGTGGCAATGCCCAGTCGAACAAACGGCGATACCCGCGGCAAAATCCAGAAAGCAGTTTCCATCGGGATCTTCCACAATGGCGCCATACCCGCGTTCTGCGACCAGCGGATATTCGCGCGTCAGCGACGGCGACATGAACTTCTTATCGTAAGCGATCACTTCCTGGCCCTTGGGGCCCGGCAGCGCGGTTTGGATCCGGGGCAGTTTCGTTTTCGTTTCGGTCGCGGTGGTCATGATTCCTCCAAGAATCGGTTCGAGGGTTAGTGTCGCGAGAGAGAGGGAGATACAGTGCAGGCGCGTTACTGTTTGAGAACTTTGCTCAGCCTGCGGTACTACGGAGACTTAATCGACGCTGTAGAGACGCGGTCGAAGTGTGGCGGGGCGAAACTTACGCGGGACGCGTGGGCCGACGGCGACCTGGTCGTGCTTCAGAAATTGAAAGTGCGTCGTCATTTGCGTTTCCAGCGGACACTGCCATCCTTGGTATCTTCAATCAGTATACCATGATCCGCCAGCTCTTGGCGGATACGATCCGAAGCCGCGAAGTCTTTTCTCTGGCGGGCTGCCTGCCGTTCGGCAACCTTCTTATCGACGTCGGAGTCGCTTAACCCGGACTGCTCCTGTGCAAATCCAAGGGCCGCCAACTTCTCGCCATCGTTGTCTTCCAGCACCGCGAACACTTTGTCGAACGTCGCCAGAAGCTCTTGCGCTCCCGCGACGCTACCCTGCCCAAATTCTCCCTTGTCCATGCTGATGTTGGTTTCGCGCACATAATCAAAAATCGCCGCCAGCGCTTGTGCGGTGTTCAAGTCGTCCGAAAGCCCGACGTCAAAATCGTCCGCGGCCTTCTTGAGGCGCTTCTCGGCGTCGCCCTTGCCGACGTCGGGGAATTTCTCATTCTTCAGCCGCAGCGCAAAATTGCGCAGGCGCTCTACGGAGCTGGTAGCCTGCTGCAATCCATCGAACGTGAAATTCAACTGCCTGCGGTACGGAACACTCGCCAACGCGAACCGCAACGCCGAGGGCTTGTAACCCTTCTCAAACAGGTCCCGGAGCGTGAAGAAGTTGCCCAGCGACTTCGACATCTTCTCCCCCTCCACCAGCAAATGCTCCGCATGCAGCCAATAGCGCACAAATTTCTTCCCGGTTGCCGCCTCGCTTTGCGCAATTTCGTTTTCATGATGCGGAAATGCCAGGTCGATTCCCCCTGTGTGGATGTCCAGAGTCTCGCCCAGATATTTCATGGCCATCGCCGAACACTCGATGTGCCAGCCGGGGCGTCCCGCGCCGATCGGCGTCTCCCAGAAATGCTCCCCGGGTTTCGGCGCCTTCCACAGCGCGAAATCGCGCGCGCTTTCTTTCTCGTAGCGGTCGTTGTCCACCCGCGCGCCGGCTTGAATTCCGCTTAGGTCCACTTTTGAAAGTTTTCCGTAATCCTTGAATTTCGCGATGCGGTAATAAATCGATCCCTCGCTCGGATACGTGTACGTTTTCGTCTGCAGCTTTTCGATCAGCGCGACCATGTCATCGATATGGTCCGTGGCGCGAATCCAATGCTCCGGCGATTCGATGCTCAACGTTTTGCAATCGTCGAAAAATGCCTGCACATATTTCTGTGTATATTCGCGAATTCCGACTCCGGCTTTCGCCGCGTTCGCAATAATTCGGTCGTCCACGTCGGTCAGATTCATGACGTGATTCAGATTGAATCCCCGCAGCTTCAAAAATCGCCGGAGAATGTCCTGGAACACAAACGTCCGGTAATTGCCGATGTGCGCGTAGTCGTAAACCGTCGGCCCGCAGGTATACATTCCCACGTGTCCCGCTTTGAGCGGCTGAAAGGCTTCTACTTTTCCGGAGAGGGTGTTGTGAAGCTGGATTTCGTGCATCGCTCGGCTGGTTCGCCTTTCGGGTGCGGACTAAGCGCTCGATTGTAGCCGAGGGATTGCAGGTGTCGCAACGCGGCGGAGCTTCTAAGGTGTTGCAGAAAGTGCTAGCGGCGCAACGGGCAGGAGGCGGGTAAAAGCAAGGTCTGCCCGGCGAAAATCTCATTCGCATCGCGCAGGCCGGGGTTTGCCTGGGCCAGGCAGGTCCAGGAACCGCCGTTTCCGAACTGTCTCAGCGCGATCTTCCACAGCGAATCGCCCTTCTGAATCTTCACTTGGGAGGGAGAATTCCCCGGGGTTATGGACGTGCCCACGACGGCGGGAAGCTTCAGTACCGTGCCCGGCAGCACGCGAGTTGGAACCGTCACACTCGGGTTAGCCGCAAGCAATTCTTGCCAACGTGAGCCACCGCCCAAATATTGTTTCGAGATCTTCCATAGCGAGTCGCCCGTCTTGACCGTGATGGTCCCGACTCCGTCAGGTATATACATATAAATCTTCACTGGGGGCATCTTCGGAACAGTCGGTAAAATCGGCGACTTTTTCGGTGCCACCACAAAACTCGGGGTCGACTGCTCAATTGATTTGAAAGGCGGGCCCGCAGTCCGCGAGAAGGGATCGCGCGCCTTCCCAGCTCGCGGAACGTCAAACTTCGGCGCCGCAATAGACGCTTTCTTTCCCGTTTCTACAGGTTGAATCGGATGAGCCAGCGCCGGCTGTGCAATGTCCATCGGAAATTGCGAAGGCGTTTGCTTCCGCAACGCTTCTTCCGCTCGGCGCGCTTCCTTTTCGGCGCGGTAGCGACGAGCCACTTCGCCCAGCGATTCCACCGGCTGAACATTTTCTGAATCTACCGGAGGAGCTGGCGCCATGCTCGGCACCGGTGCGGTTTCCTTCTTCTTTGCTTCGACTGCGGAGCGAACTTCTGGATCGAGAATTTCCTTCTTGTTTAAGTCTTCGTTGGTGTAAACGTGGTGGGATTTCCTTGCTTGCGCTTCTCTACGCGCCTTCTCCTGCCGCGCCGCTTCGGCAACATCATCTTGCGCGCGCGAAATCACCGGCAAGAACAAACTCAGCGCGCACACCAGTACGAGCGAACACAGTGCGTCTCGCCGTGAAGGGCCCCTTGGCTTTGGGCGCGTGCTTTCCATAGTCTTGCAGCCGCGTAAGGGGGCTACCTGGGGGACAGGCAGTAACCACTCTTTCTGCCTGGTATTCTAGCCTTTCTCTCCAGGGGCCTGACAAGCGATATTTGTCCAATCCGCCAACCCGCCAAGTGCCTCGTCCCCGCACCTCCAGTCGCTGAAGAAATCGTGGCTTTCCTCGGTTAGAATCGTGCCAACCAGTTAGCCGTTCGAAACCCAAGGATTCCGCTTGACTCAAAGCAGACTCAACGCCGTGTATTCGTCTGTGGCCATGAAGCGGCGCTACGAAGTGTGGTTTCTGCGCTGCGGTCTGGCGGACGGCGGCGGCGCCTGGTGGTTCCGTTATCTGGTGATGAATCCCGGCGTGCCGCGCGTCGATCTCGCTCCGGCGGAATTGCCCGCGCAGGCTTGGGCTACTTGGTTCCCGAAAGGTGGCCAGCCTCGCACGTTCATTCAGGGATATCCAATCGAGAGTCTGCACTGGAGTCCGCGCAAACAAATTCCCTTCCACTGCCGCATTGCCGGCGACGGCATCGAGCAGGACTTTTGTTGGGGCAACATCGTTGCGGATGGCCATTCGATCTCCTGGAAACTCGCTCTTCGTTCCAGCTTCGGCACTGTCCTCAGCGACAAAGGCTGGATTGGCTTTTCGCGTTCGCCTCATTCCGACGCCACCTTCAGTGGCGAAATCCAATTCGACGGCAAGAAATTTTCGGGAGAACCGTTGGGCTTCGGTGTGCAAGGTCACAACTGCGGTTACCGCCACCGTTCCTACTGGCGTTGGATGCACGCTTACTTTCCGCAATCGAATGGCGCATCGACGCTGGAAGCCCTGGTCTACGATCTGCCGTTCGGTCTCACATTTCGCAAGGTCGTTCTCTGGCGCGAAGGAAAAGCAACGCGTTTCTCAAAACTAGTCGAGAGCGAAATCGTCCGTCAGGATAATTTGTTGAAGTGGAGATTCGCTGCGATCGGCGAGCATCGCTTCCGGATCGAACTTGCTATCGAAGGCGCCGCTCCTGAACTCCATCACCTTCCTTATTTCAAGACCGATGGCTCCGGCACATTCCAAGTTTCCAACGCCAGCCTGGCCACCGCCGTATTAAAATTGCCAAACGGCCAGCGTCTCGAAACCCAAGGTGGCGCCGTCCTGGAAATGGGAGGAATCTGATTTGACCCAGCAAGCAACCTGGAACGCCAGCCTCTACGACGACAAACATTCCTTCGTCTGGAAAATGGCCGCCGGTGTTCTGGAATTATTAGCGCCCAAGCCCGGCGAAAAAATCCTGGACGTAGGCTGCGGCACCGGTCACCTCACCGCGCAAATCTCCGAAGCAGGCACTGAAGTTCTGGGCGTGGATCGTTCGCCGGAAATGATTCGCCAAGCCAAAGAAAAATATCCAGCGCTGCGTTTCGAAGTTATGAACGCGACACAAATCGTCACTCCCGGACCGTTCGATGCCGTCTTTTCCAACGCCACCTTACATTGGATCAAAGAACCTGAGCGCGTAATCACCGGAATCGCAAAAGCCTTGCGTCCCGCCGGTCGCTTCGTAGCCGAATTCGGCGGTAAGGGCAACACCGCCCTCTTCCTTCAAGCCGTCCGCGCTTCCTGGACCAAACTCCAACTCCCTGCGCCGTGCCCGAACCCCTGGTATTACCCGAGCCTCGTCGAATACGCTGATCTCCTCGAACGACACGGTTTCGAGGTCACCTACGCCCTTCTCTTCGATCGCCCCACGCCGCTGGAAGACGGCGAGCGCGGTCTGCGCAACTGGCTCGACATGTTCGGCGCCTCATTCGTCCAAAATCTCTCCGACCCCCAGAAAGCAGCCCTTCGCGACGAAATAGAAGCCCAAGCTCGCCCCAAACTCTTTCACTCCGATAAATGGGTGATGGACTACCGCCGCCTCCGCATCGTCGCGCACAAGGTCTGAACGCGAAAACGCGTCATCCACGGCATCAGCCGACGTTATTTCTATGGGTCCGCCTAACGTTCATTCATCGATAATTTTGCCCGGCGGAATTGCCGCCGCGAAGTGCTCTCCCTCGCGCAACTGGCGAGGAGCCGAGTGACGGCGCCTCGCTCGCCACCGACTCGGGTTCCTCCTTGCGCATCGACGGGAACTTACCGTAGGTCATTCCGCGCCACAGCCATTCCATGGGTCCAAAGCGATAGCGCCGCAACCACCTATTGCTAGAGACAACCTGTACCCCATAAAGAAGCACCGTGGGCACCAATCCGATTGCTGGCCCGATGCGGCCATAGAGACCTGTCGTGTAGTGATAAAAGAACAGCGTGCACAAAATCGATTGCATCAAGTAGTTCGTCAACGCCATCCGCCCAACCGCGGCGAACGGGAGCAGCGTGCGCCGCCAATTCTCGCGCATGAACAGCAGCGCCAACCCTGAGATGTAACCTGCGCTCAAAATATGGGACCCCGGCAGCCAGAGAACTCCGGCAAGCCAAGCCCATAGCGAAACGCGGCCGTAAGGAACAACCGCTCTCACGCTCGCCACAAATATATTGACCACCAGCCCTATCGGTATGCACCACGCGCAAACGCGCCTCAACACTGGTTTGTATTCCCCGAGTCGTTGGACAATGCCGGCTCGCCACACCCACATCCCAAGCAGAAATAGCGCCGCCGCATAGATCGCAAATAGCGTGGTCGGTAACTCCAGCTTCCATTCCACCCAGTTCTGCGCAAGTATCTGCCGCGCGGTGCCATGCGCGTAGATGTGGATGACCGCGTAAAGCTTCGGCATGTCCACTGGCTTCGGATCCATCCACGATCGACGGAATCGGCTGAAGTAAAGACCCACGAAAATTGTGCTGACTACGATCGGCAACGCGAACATGCCTCCGGCCCACCACAGCAAGGTCTTCTGTTGGCGTTTGCGGAAGAGCAACAAAATGGCGCCCGAGAACGCATACGTCAGCAGGACGTCCCCCGCCCAGATCAGCACTCCGTGGATCAGCCCGAAGAGTGCGAGCGCCAGAAGCCGCCGTGGATAGAAACTCATGAAACGCGCTCCGCGCGCTTCCGCCCGGCTCATCTGGATGGCAAAACCCATCCCGAACAGGAAGGAAAAAATGGAGATAAATTTGCCCTGGATAAACGCGTCGATAAAGCCCTGCGCCAGCACGTCAGCGCGGCTGTGATAGAGGACTCCGATGTGACCGTAGCAATCGAGCGGCGCGAAGAAAGCGCGCATGTTCGCCGCGAGAATTCCAAATAGCGCCACTCCCCGCAGCACATCGATAAAAACGATGCGCTCGGAAAGGCTGACAGGGCCCACACGCGGCGATTCGATCTGCATGCGCCACACTCGTAACACGAATGAATACAAGAGCGACCCGGTGCAGTCAATTTTTAATTCATTGCTCGGCTAGGCGCACCCATGGTGACGCAAGTTTGCAGTTTCCCGGCAAAACTCACGATGTTATGCTCGCGGTCCATCTCAAATGCCGCCCATCTGGAGGAAACGAAAATGAGTGACAGCGACCATCTCGAACTGACGCGCCTGCTGAAAGAGGCGAAGCCGCTCCTGGAGCCAATGTATGCTGACCAAAAAAAGCAGTGGATAAGCGAAAGTCCACTCGCTGAGGACATTTCTGAGCTCCTTGCAAGGCACCCCGAGTATTACGACGAAATCTCCGCTCACGTCGGCGCCGGAATCTTCCCCAAACCCAAGAGTTAAACCATGGGCGTTTCCGTCTTCATCGGTGTCAGTGTCGACGGCTTTATCGCCCGGCCAAACGGCGATCTCGACTTTCTTCCCGAAGGCGGCGGCGAACCACACGGCTACGACGAGTTTATGGCTGGTGTCGATGCTCTGGTGATAGGCCGTAATACCTTCGACACGGTTTTGAGCTTTCCTGTCTGGCCGTACGGTAACAAACGTGTCGTCGTCCTGAGCAGCAAGCCCGCCGATTTGTCTGCGGTGCGTGGAGGCATTGTGGAACAGATGGCGGGAACTCCGGCGGAAATCGTTTCGAAACTCGCCGCCAGTGGCGCCCACAACCTTTACGTCGATGGAGGAATCACCATTCAAAGGTTCTTGCGCGCCGGGCTGGTTCAACGCCTCATCATAACGCGAGTGCCCGTGCTGATAGGTGACGGAATTCCCCTCTTCGGCACGCTACCGCGCGACGTGCAGCTCCGGCACGTAGCGACGCAGCATTACCCAAGTGGCTTGGTGAAGAGCGAGTATCAGGTTACGGCCTGAAAAGTTGTGCTTGACAACTAGGACCCGACAATCAGAAGTAGAAACGTCTGGCGGCTGGACAACTGTGTGGCGAAGTAGTTTACTGTCTCTTCGCGGGACTGACTTGGTGCGGCCTTGGCATCACAAATGTTCTGCGAAACTCCGCGCACCTTGTCAGGTTGAGCAGCCGCTCTAAGCCGGCGGTTTTTACATCCGTTCTCTTTCCATACCGATTATTCGTTGGGTAGTATACGAGTTTGTGAACTGAGGAGGTTCTATGGCGAAGTTTTCAAAAGCAGCAGTTGCAAGTCTCCTTGTGAGCGCAATGATTGGTTTCACTGTCGGATGTTCCAAGGGCGCAAGCGACGACACAATCGCACAGGATGTTCAAACCAAGGTAGCGGCGGATCCGGTCGCGAAGGATTCCGCCGTCAGCGTGACTGCTAAAGACGGCCGGGTGAAGTTAAAGGGCACGGTGAAGGATACGGCCACCCAACAGCGAGTGGAGCAGATCGCGCGAGAAGAATCCGGCGTCTCAGGCGTAGACGACGAGACTGCGGTACAAGGCGCAGCCATGTCTGACCAAGCTGCGAACATGCCGGCTCCTGCACCAGCCCCTGTCGAGCCGCCGAAACCGCCTGAACCCGTCGTAGTGCCTGCCGGCACGGATCTAGTCGTAACTGTGGATCAGGCACTGAGTTCCAAGTCCAGTAAGACCGGCCAAACATTCCTGGCTACTGTGGCGCAACCGATTTCAGTGGACGGAAAGACCGCGATACCCAAAGGATCGAGTGTCACGGGTACAGTAATCACGGCCAAGGAGAAAGGCAAAATAAAGGGAGAGGGACAGCTATCCATAGCACTGACCAGTGTTGTGGTCCGCGGGCAAACCTACCCGATCCATACCGCCGCGTTGGACAGCACGGTCAAGGGCAAGGGTAAAAGGACCGCCGTAACAACCGGAGGAGGAGCCGCGGGAGGCGCTCTGATTGGTGGTATCGCCGGCGGAGGAAAAGGAGCCGGCATCGGCGCGTTGGTTGGGGCCGCGGGAGGCTTGGTGGGAGGCGCACTCACCGGGAACAAGCAGATCGAAATCCCGGCGGAGACGGCCCTCACGTTCAGTTTGTCTAAGTCGTTGACCCTCCCGCCCCGGACGGAATAACTCGATTCTGGAGTCGGGCAGTCCGCTAGGCACGCGCCCGGTCGCCGATACGAAAGGGTTGTTTCTTCCAGTATGTGAGGCAGCGCCACACCCATTCCAGCGGCCCGAAGCGGAAATGGCGCAGCCAGATGGGGCTGATGATGAGAATCACCGCCCACACCAGCACCACGACTCCATACAGCTGATAACGCTGCAGCGTGCCGCGAATCCGCGAATCGTGTCCAGGGCGAAAATTCGCTCCTCAATGCGGACTGGGGCTACTGCCTGCTGCTCTTCTTCAGGTGACGTGCTCGCAAGCGTTCCGGGAGACGAAGTGTCTGGGACGCCAACTTCAGCCGTGTTGGAAGCCGGAGAGCCATCGGGCGTAGTCATGTGTGCGCCTCACACGAACAAACGATTTAGCCGGGATTTCCTCTGGGTTCGTAAGCAACGAGATTGTACTGCCAGATGGCCTGCTGGCCACGTCGTTAAGTTATTTCCAGCTGTACTGCATCCGCAATCGCGCTGTTGCTCCGTGCCTCGCAGTTGGCGCGGGTGTTACTGAAGCGCGGTTGGATCCGGCGCCGGCGATCCGTTCGCCGGTGAAGCCGCTAGTTGGGGCCAGAGCAGCGACGCTAACGGCGCGTACCGCGGCGCAAAGAAATAAATGGAATAAGCCGGGAAAAATACGATGGCCGGCACGCAGATAAGCGAAATCACGAAGATAAAAACGACGAGTGCAACGAATCCCACCATCACCGCCAACGCGATGGCGTAAAAACTCCAAGTCAATCCAGCCGCTTTGCCGGCCAGCACGGCAACGATTCCAAATCCGCCCATGGGTAACAGAATTGCGAGAAGTACAATCAACGAGACGAAACCGAGAACGATATTCGCTCCTATGGCCAGAACTATTTTCATCCCCACGTAACCGACATATCCTAGTTTTTCCGCCTTCAGCAACAACCATAGCCTTCGCCATCCTTCCATGGCGCTGACGTCTTCCAGTGCCATCTGCGGAACGACAAAATCTTTGGTCATTACATTGACCACTCCCAGCGCCAGCATCAGGACAAGCAGAAGCGAGAGCAACAAGATGCCGCCCAGCGCCAGCGGCAGCAGGTGTCCCCCGGGATGCGGCAACAAATTCATGGCCACGACGAACGCCAGCGGAATGCCGATAAGGATAAAGAGCGATGCGATCGTTGCCAGTAATACGCATATTTGCCACACGAAAAGGCGGCGGCCGTGATGCCTTCGCCTCACCCATCCCTGGCGGATGTGACATTCCCTGGCAATTACGCTGTCGAACAGGACGAATCGCATCACGCTGCCTATATAGAGAAAGAGCACGGCAAGGCTAATTCCGATCACCATTACAAATGCAACAGCCGCCGCAAACCTCAGCGGGTGATGCGCTAGTAGCGGAGGTAGAGTGAGCGGGCCGACTAGGTGCCCGGAGCCCCGAGGGCGATGCGTCGACGGCATATTGAAAGTCGAATTACATCCGCCGCCGGAAAGCTCTCCGGCCAGGAAGCCGACGAAGGCGAGCCGCAACCATTGCCCGAAACGAAAGGGCCGCATCAACTGCTGTTTAACGTGCTCAAACGCGGGATTTATGGCATCAGCGGCGGAAAGTGGCAAAGGACCTCGGTTTTACGGAACGCGCGACGAGGAAAAGGTACTCCGAACAAGATTAGAGATCAATAATCTGATTCGTGGCTGTGCCCTTTCTTTTTTCTTTTCTTGCCTCTGTCCGCAGCACAAAGCGACCACCCAACCAGCGCTATAATAAGTTGCATCAAGCAGTCAGAACGCCGTGAAGGATACGAATTAACTGACTGCTGGAGGCTGCCGCATGCTTCTCGATCTCGGCAGAGTCGTTTCCTTGATCCTTAGCTACATTTCCCTTTACGCCTTGCTGGAATCCGCCTTTTTCACCCCGGCCACGCGCTGGGAGGAACGCCTGATTGCTTCGTTCTCGCGCATTGCCCTCGCGGCCTGCGTCTGCTTTGCCAGCGGCCTGCTATTCCGTTACTCCACTGTGCCGGCGGTACCGCTCACGCGCACACTGCCAGTGCGCCTGTTTATATGGACTCTTTTCGGCGCGACGCTGCTTTTCGCCCTCTCCTGGTATCTGGACGTTTATTACGTCCCGTGGCTCTGGCGCAATCAACCCTAGCGAATCCCGCTGGCCTTGTTGGGGTCCCCGCGAAAATAAATTGCATCAATGGACGAAGAATTCTCGGCTCCCGCAGCAACAAGCGCGTAGGCGCGGCACCTCGGGCGCGCGTGGTGGCTGTTCAAGCTATTCAGGTGGCCATGCATTCGCACTCTTGTGGTGTGTAGTTTTCCACCCCTACATCTTGAGTAGTGCTTTACACCCTTTCCTCCCCATGCTACGCTTTTTTCCCGTACCGCCATCTTAGCGCCAGGCGGCTGGGCCTCTGATAGAGAACCTGCCAAAAGTGTGTGTCTTCTGTCGGTTACAGACAGAAGCGTTGCGAGAAAAATCCTCCCCTCGAGGAAAGAAAAGTCGTCTCTCTTCGCGTCTTCCCTCGGCCCGTTTTCTGGTTGCTGGCGCACCGCTGTGCGCCCAAATCTATCGCGAAGTGCATGTAGAAGTGCATGTAAACGACAAAAGGGGACACCTTGCTTAAGCTTCGTAAAGTCGAAATTGTAGGTTTCAAGTCCTTCTGCGACCGCACCGTGGTCACCTTCAGCGGCACCGGCACCACCTGCATTGTCGGGCCAAACGGTTGCGGCAAATCCAACGTTGTGGACGCCATTAGCTGGGTCCTCGGCGAACAGAGTCATAAGTCGCTGCGCGCCGAGCGCATGGCCGACTGTATCTTCAACGGCACCGTGAAACGTCCCCCGATGGGCCTCGCCGAAGTGACCATCACCATGGAAGATCCCGAACTGGCCGAAGCTGCCCGCTTCGTTTTGGAAGGCGCTGCGGCGGATGCAGCCAAGGAAAATAGCGAAGATGTGGTCATCGACCTGACTTCACCCGTCGAACATTTGACGGTGGAACCAGCCACCCCCACCGAGGAATCAGTACCATCCGCGGAAACCACGCAAGAGGCAGCCTCTTTCGATGCACCTGCGCACGATGCAGCCCAAGAATCCGAATCCTCTTTCCTCAAGGGAAAGCGCAAAAAGAAAAGCGAAAAACCTGCCGTGGTTACCAAGCCCGGCGAAGTGGTCATCTCCCGCCGCTTGTATCGCAGCGGCCAGAGCGAATATCTGATTAACGGGCGCACCGGGCGTCTCCGCGATATCCAGGAACTCTTCATGGGCGTCGGTCTGGGCCCGGATTCTTACGCCATCATTGAGCAGGGCCGCATCGGCCAAATCCTTGCCACCAAACCGATGGAGCGCCGTGCGATCATCGAAGAAGCTGCGGGCATCACCAAATTCAAAACCAAAAAACGCCTTAGCGAAGCCAAGCTGGAATCCTCCAAGCTCAATCTCGCGCGCGTGAACGACATCGTCGTCGAAGTCGAGAAACAGCTCGGCACCCTGAAGCGCCAGGCTGCCAAAGCGCGCCGCTATTCCGAAATTCGCGACCAAATGCGCGGCATTGTTCGTCAAATGCTCGCCGGAAAAGCCCGCGAACTGGACGCCGAGGCCGAACGCGTCGGCGCCCGCCTCGCGGAATTGACCACCGCGGAAAGCCAGCACGCGCAAGCCATCCACGAACAGGAAGCCGAGCAGGACCGCTTGAGCCAGCGCATTTACACGCTCGACGCGGAAATCCGTCAAAACCAGAACGTCCTGAATCACACCGCGCTGGAAGTCGACCGCAGCGAGAACCGCATCACCTTCAATCAAACCCGCATCACCGAGCTCGCTGGCCGCAACCAGCAACTTTCCGCGGAACGTGACACCTTGAACGGACAGTCGCTGGAATGGGAATTCCGCAACGGGGCTCATCAGCAAGCTGTGGAGACCGCGCGTGCGGAGACTTCGTCCGCGAAGGCTCATCTCGAAGAATTGACCACGCGGGCAGCACTTCGTTCAGTGCAGATCTCCGGTTCGGAAACGCGTTTGGAGACTCTTCGCCGCGCCGCTTCGGACGCCAGCGAAGATCTTTTCCGGTTGCATGGTGAGCAAAAACAGGCCGAAGAAGCGCTGGTGCATCAGACCGAAGCGCTCCACAAACACGAAGCGCGGGAAACCGAGGTGCTGGAAGCTTCCATCCGCGTCCGCGACGACGCCGAAACTGCCGCGCAGGAATGGCAGAACGCATCGAATCAGGTTGCGGCTCTGCAGCAGAAGGCCCAGGAAGTGCACGCTCGTGTCGTCGAACTAAAGAACAAGCGCGAAGCCATCTCCCGGGAAGCCGACGCCCTTCGCAATTCCCTGGCAGGTGTCAGTGCTCGCCACTCAACGCTCACGCAGATCTTGAACGACCACTCCTACACCGGTGAGTCGGTCCAAAAACTTTTCGCCGCGAATGAACGCCACGGTGGCGGGGATTTTCGCGCTGTTGGTGTGCTCGCCGATTACGCTGAAGTCCAGGAGCAGCACGAAGCCGCGTTCGAACAATACATGCGCGACGAGCTCGAATACGTCGTCGTGGAAACCTACGACCATGCGCGCGCCGGCGTTTCCCTGCTGCGCAATGAAGTCGGCGGCCGCGCCACTTTCTTCGTCGATTCCCTGCGCAATCTGAAACTCGAAGAATACGAGCCCATCGCGCATTTCCGCTCTGAAGACGGTGTCGTCTCTCGCCTCGACAAGCTGGTCGAATTTCGCGACCCGCTGGGACCTGCGGCGAAGCAGTTTCTCCCGCGCTTGCGTTCCGGCTATTTGACCGACAGCGCTTCCGCCGCAGAGAAGCTCGCCCGCCAATATCCGCAATACGCTTTCGTCACTCCGGAAGGCACTTGCTATCAGGGCCGCATGGTCACCGGCGGCCGCCCGGATGAAGCGGGCCCACTCGGCATGAAGCGTGAACTGCGCGCGGTGGAAGCCGAAGCTACGCAACTCGGGCATCGTGCCGAAATTGCGAAAGGCGAACTCGAAACGGTAGTCGCCGCTCTACTGGCCAGTGAAGCGGAATTCGATCAGCTCAACAGCCAACTCCGCGACGCGGAACGCCATCTCTTCGCGGCGCAGCATCAGCACGAGCGCACGCAAAGCGATCTGGCACGCATGGGCCTCGATCTCAATCTTTGTCAGAGCGAACTTTCCCGTATCCGCAAGGAAATCGAAGCCATTCAGCAACGCGCTGGGCGCGCCAAATTGCAGCACGAAATGGCCACCGCCAGCCGCGCCCAGGCCGAAGCCGAGAGCGCCCGGCTCACCGCCGAAGTGGCGGAGTTGCGCGTCGCTGTTCAGGCCGAGCAGGAAGAGCTCTCCACCGCGAAAGCCGAACTTGCCGCGATGAACGAACGGCTCGCCTCCGCCGAAGCCGCCGTCAAGCGCCTCTCCGACGAACGCGCGGAACTGGAACGCCGCGAACTGACCCTGCATCAACAGGAAGCCTCCATCAGCGAAGAAAGCGCCGCGCTAGCGAAGCAGACCGAGGAATCGACGCAACAGCTTACCGTATTGCGCGCGGAAAAAATTCGCCTCGAAGAACGCCAGAAAGAGCTCGAGATGGAGTGGGAAAGCACCCGGACACGCACCACTCAATCCGAGGATCATCTCCGCATGGCTCGTCAAACGCTTCTGGAAATGCGCGAAGATCGCGGCAAGTTAGAAATCGAAAAAGCCCGCAACGATTCCGACCGCCAACATCTGCGCGATACGTGCCTCGCCGAGCTCAACGCTCAGCCCGAAGATCTCATCGCTTCCGAAACCGCCTTCATGTCCGGCGAAGAACTGGCCGCCGCTGAAGCCAGCTATCGCGAAATGAAACAACGCATCGAAAATATGGGCGCCGTAAACATGATGGCCCTCGAGGAATACAACGAGTGCGAGCAGCGCTTCACTTTCCTCACTCGCGAGCGCGACGACCTGCTGCAATCCATCGCCGACACGCAGCAAGCCATCAAAGAACTCGACCTGATCACCAAGGAAAAATTTGAACAGGCCTTCACGGCCATCAACACCAACTTCACCACCGCCTTCCATACCATCTTCGGCGGTGGCACCGCGGAAATGCGGCTGACCGAAGTGGACAGTTCTGGTGACGCGGGCATCGACATCGTTGCCTCTCCTCCAGGCAAGCGCTTGCAAAACGTTTTGCTGCTCTCCGGCGGCGAAAAAGCGATGACCGCGCTGGCCCTGCTGATTGCCATTTTCCGCTATCAGCCAAGCCCGTTCTGCATACTCGACGAAGTAGACGCCCCTCTCGACGAAGCCAACGTCGGCCGCTTCACCCGCTTGATCGGCGATATGAGCGAGCAAACCCAATTCATCGTGGTCACCCACAATCGCAAAACCATGGAGACCGGCAGCGTCCTCTATGGCGTCACCATGCAAGAGCCCGGCGTCTCCAAACTCGTCAGCGTCCGCTGGGAAGGCGACGAAGCGCCTTCGAACAAACGCCGCGCCGCCACCGCAGCGTAGCCCACAAATATTTTTCCAACTCGGGGCGGATCACTTCCGCCCCGTTTTTTTTTAATCAGCCTTCATAACACCGGGCGCCGCAGGTGTGACACCCCACGATAAAAATCGCATCCCAAGAAATCTTCGCAAACCAAAACCTGTACCTCGCCGTCGTTGACATCGCCGGGCAGTGGGATAGAATGCAGAGCACTTTCTCAGGGGAAAGTCAGTCGTGAGCGCCACTCCGGTAATGAAGGTCATTCGTGAAACAAATTTCGCCGGCCTTTCGCCATCCGCTCGAGGCAAGGTGCGCGACATCTACGACCTCGGCGACAAGTTGCTCATCGTCGCTACTGATCGCCTCTCCGCATTCGACGTCATCATGGCCACGCCCATCCCGGATAAGGGGCGCATCCTCACGCAGCTTTCTCTGTTCTGGTTTGATCTGCTGCACGACATCATTCCCAACCATGTCCTGAGCGCAACCGAATTCCCTGCATCGTTCGGCCGCTACGCCGCGGACCTCGCCGGTCGCACCATGCTCGTCAAAAAAACAAACCCCCTCCCCATAGAATGCGTCGCCCGCGGCTATCTTTCCGGCTCTGGTTGGAAGGAATATAAGGCCACCGGAAAGGTCTGCGGAATTTCGCTGCCCCCGGGCCTGCAGGAATCGGACAAACTACCCGAGCCCATATTCACGCCAGCCACCAAAGCCGTAAGCGGCCACGACGAAAACATTTCTTTTGACCAGGCCGCCGCGCTCATTGGCAATTCCGTCGCCGGAAGAGTTCGCAGCATAACTCTCGATATTTATCGTCAGGCCGCCGCCTACGCCGAACCGCGCGGAATCTTGCTCGCTGACACAAAGTTTGAGTTTGGCCTTCTGAACGATGAACTGATCTGGATTGACGAAGCGCTTACGCCCGACTCTTCGCGCTTCTGGCCCGCCTCCGACTACAAACCCGGCGGCCCTCAACCTTCCTTTGATAAACAGTTTGTGCGTGACTACCTCGAGCGCATCCAGTGGCCTAAACTTCCCCCTGGCCCCGAACTGCCTTCTGACGTCGTCGACGCGACTCGCGCCAAATACCGGGAAGCCTTTCGCATCTTGGTTGGACGCGAGTTGGACTAATTACCGGCCCATCACGAAATACAAATAGCGGAGCGTGCGGACGTGAGAGATCAACTGGAAGGTTTGGTCGTGCAAATGGTCGAACGGGGCATTCTCTTTGACGAGGCCGTGAGCGAATTTGAAAAACGCTTTATCAAACGTGTCCTGGAACGCACCAACGGAAATCAGTCCCGCGCCGCCGAAGTCCTCGGCATTCACCGCAACACCCTCAGCCGGAAAATGACCGAGTACAAGCTCGACCACCGCCGCGGCCGCTCTCGCTAACCTAAAACCCGCGTATAGAGGCGCAGCATTGCTGCGCCCCATGTCCGCACGATCAGCCTATCTTGGCAATACCTGTTCTTTCTTTTGTAGCGGCCGCCTTCTGCTTGCCCTGACGAAGGAGGGGAGGCGGGCGCCTTTCGCGCTGGTCAGCCCTGACGCAAACAAAAAGGCCCCGATTTCTCGGGGCCTCTCTTCATTCCGTATCCCTGCTACGCCTTATTGCTTCGCCGCCGGTTTCTTCACTGGCTTCTTAGCCGGCGTCTTTTCCTTTGGCAAATCGTCATCCTTCACCTTGGCCTTGTCCCAGTGCAACAAAAACGCCGGATCGGGATCGTAGCTCACCAAAGTACCGGTGATATGCACGAACGCATCCTTCTCCAACTTCCCGGCTTCTGGCTGGGCTGCTACCTTGAAGTCCATGTTCGGCGTGGTTGCCGCATCGAACTCCGCTTCGCTGGTCACAAACGCGCCCTTGATCTCCACACTATCCGTCCCCGGTGTGGTTTCCAGCGCCTTGGTCGGCACCTCAGGAAATTCCAGACCGCACGCGGCAGCCCAGGTCGACTTGGCCTTGTCCCCGCCTGCCTTCAGGTCGGTAACCACCGAAGCAATGGTCATGTCCTTGCGTATGGCATCCAGGTCCGCTGCGGACGGAATCTTGTAGCTGGCTGGCCGGTCAACGGAAGAAGACGCCAGCTGCAGCAGCTCGTTGAATTCCGCGTCGGTCAGTGGATCGCAAACCGTGCCACCCTGATATTTCGGGATCACCGTGTTGCGCAGATAGTCCTTCACCTGCTTGGACTGTTTCTCATTCGCGGTCTTGGAACTCGCCGCCCTCGCGAACGACCACATCGCATCCAACGTCTGCGGTGGAGTCATCGCTGCATACGCTCTTCCCAGAAAATAATTGGTGATGAAATCATCCGGGTTCGAGGCCAGCACCGTTTTGTACGCTTGAATCGCGTCCGGGTAATCCTTTTCGGCCATCGCGGCGTTGGCGGCAGTGGTCTCCAGGCCAAGCGCCGTCTTCTTCTTCTCATCGGCGAACTTCGCGTCGTCCATTCCATCTGGTTTCGGCAGCTTGTCCAGCGACTTGATGCCGTCCAGCGCGGCCTGATATTCGGCCTTGGCCTGTGCCGCATCCGGATTTTGCAGGTTGTTGTAAGCGAATGCCCTCGCCGAATACGCCTGGTAGCGCTCGTTCGGAGTGAGCTTGTCGCCCAGCCCGATCTCCTTGTCGGCGAATTCAATCACTTTCGGCCAATTCTTCTGGCCGGCGTAAGCCTGGTAGTAAAGCGGATAAATGTAATTCAGCAGCGCGGAACTCGGATACTTGGAGGCGAAATCATCAAGCAACTTGATCTGCGCAGCGGGATCCTTCTCGGCAGCGGCGGCTTGGTACGCGTTGTACTCCGCCATCGTGTATTTCTGCCCTGCCGGCGCGCCACCTGCCGCTTGATCCTGTGCGCCTGCTGGGACTGCGCCGAGACACACAAGGCTCAGCGCCGCAAGCACCGTCAGGCTTGCCAATCTACATTTTCCGTTCATTCCCTTTTCTCCTCGCTGCAACCGTGAAATGGAATTAGTTCATCCCAGTCACCGGATTGGATGACCGGAGTACTTGAAGAGCCCTGCGAACTTACAACCTGTATCGGAAACCCTGAAATTATAGGTGCAGCGACTGCCCAATCGCAAGCCGCTCTCGGGCGGACGCAAACCAGCCTCTCATGGTGACAACTCGCGGGTTTGCGCAATCCAAAAAACCTGAGTGCACCGCAAAGGTTTCTCGAATCGCGCGGTATCCTTGAGAGTTGGATGAGTGTCGCATAGAAATTGTAGCCTGCGTGAGGAAGAAAACAAATGACCGACATAAGTAATGCAAATACCTTAGAAGTCATGGAAACTCCCTTGAAGAGCAAGGTAGCGCTCGTAACCGGCGGCAGTCGCGGAATCGGCAAAGCTATCGCGCGAAAACTTGCCGCTCTGGGCGCTGCAGTTAGTATTGGTGGACGTGACGCGGTGGCTTTGGAACAATCCGCCGACGAAATTCGCGAGCTCGGCTGTCCCGTCCACGCGCAAATCGCTGACGTAACAAAATCGGCCGACGTCGAAACTCTCGTGCGCGCCACGCAGGGAAAACTAGGTCCGATCTCCATCCTGGTGAACAACGCCGGCATCGGCCTCTTCGGGCCGGTCCAGGAAAAAAGCGAGGAAGAATGGGACCTCGTGATCAACAGCAACTTGAAAAGTATTTTTCTCGTTTCTCGCGCGGTGGTGCCGTCCATGATTCGTGCCGGCGTCGGCGACATCGTTAACATCAGTTCCCTGGCAGGCAAGAACACTTTCGCCGGCGGCGGCATTTATTGCGCCTCCAAATGGGGCGTGCAAGGTCTCACCGGTTGCATGGCCGAAGATCTTCGCGGCTACGGCATTCGCGTCAGCGCCATCTGCCCCGGAAGCGTGGCCACCGAGTTTTCCGGGCGGGGTGCTAAAGATCCGGAGAAAGTATTGAGCGCGGAGGACGTTGCGCACGCCGTTGCCATGCTGGTCCTGCAAGGCCCACAAAGTTTCATCAGCGAAGTCCACCTCCGCCCCCTGGCAAAACCCCAAAATCCGTAGACCGTGTCGGCTGGTCGCTGTGGCACAGCCATTCTGGGCAGTGCTCTTGGGTCTCTCGTTCTGCTGCCCCACTTACCACCCATTCGCACCACAGTGTCATCCTGAGGCGATCCGACAAGGATCGCCGAAGAACCTCAACCATTGCCTTTCCCAAATCACTGCGTCCAAAACCCCGTGCTCACCGATGGTTCTTAGGCCTCTCCCCTCCCCAAACTTTTGTCTTGACAATAGTTGTTATAACGATAATAATCGCACCATGGATTCCCGAAGCAAAGACTCCTGCCGCTCCGTCACCCTGGAGGAACAGCTCTTCGTCGCTATCCTCACGGCTGCGGATTCCCTTTCGCAAGATGCCGAGCAGTTGATCAAATCCGCCGGACTTACCGGCGCGCAATACAACGTCTTGCGTATTCTCCGTGGCGCCGAACCCGGCGGTTTGCCGTGCAGCGGTATCGCGGAACGCATGATTTCCCACGATCCGGACATGACCCGTCTATTGGATCGTATGGAAAAGCGGAATTTGATCACCCGCCAGCGACAGAAGGACGACCGTCGCGTGGTGAAGACTCACGTTACGGAAGAAGGTCTTGCGTTGCTGAAAACGCTGGACATTCCCGTCCGCGAGCGCCACAAACGGCAGTTCCAGCACCTTAGCCAATCACGGCTGAAGGCGCTGGCGCAGCTACTAACGGAATTGGGCAATCCTGAATCGACCTGACAGTCCCGCGCATCCAAGAACCAACTTAAATTGCAAATTACCAACGAACAACGAAAGGTAGGAGGATCGAAAAATGAAAGTGAACTTCTCTCGGCTGATTGCCACAGGCGCCCTGGCCGCCGCCATGTGTCTACCCGCGTCGGCAGGAACGGTCACGTACCAGATTGACCCAAGGCACTCTGCCGCTCAGTTTGCCGTAACCCATTTGATGATTTCCACTGTCCGTGGCGAATTCCACGGCGTAAACGGCACTCTAGTTCTCGACGATAAAGACGTTACCAAATCCACCGTGAACGTCACCATTGACGCCACCACCGTGGATACCCGCGAGCCGGACCGCGACAAGGACCTCAAAAGCCCGAACTTCTTCGATGTCGCTCAATATCCCACTATCACCTTCAAGTCCACGAAAGTCGAAAAGAATGGACCGGATAAATTGAAGGTCACCGGTGACCTCACCATTCACGGTGTAACCAAGCAAGTCGTTCTCGACGCAACCGTTCCAAAAGCGCCCATTAAGGATCCCTGGGGACTTCAGCGCACCGCTGTCTCCGCTACCACAAAGATTAACCGCCAGGATTTTGCCGTGAAGTGGAACAAGTCGCTCGATGGCGGTGGTGTTGTTGTCAGCGATGACGTCAACATCAATCTCGATGTGGAAATGATCATCCCTCCACCGGCGAAGTAAGGCAGCCACCTTCAACCATAACGTTCTGCAAAGGAGGCACCGTGCAATCGCCTCCTTTGCACTCAGGTTCTTTGAAACATCGCGAGGACAATCATGCAAAAATCCGCACCTGCTGACCATCCGATTCACGATCTCATTCGGACTCGTTGGAGCCCAAGAGCTTTCTCGGACAAGCATGTCTCCGACGAAACGCTGCGCAGCCTCTTTGAAGCCGCTCGGTGGGCGCCCTCCAGCAGTAATGAGCAACCCTGGGCGTTTCTCGTCTCCCGCAAAGGCGACGGCGCGAACCACGAAAAAATGCTCGGTAGCTTGGTCGAGTTCAATCAGGGCTGGGCCAAGCAAGCTCCAGTTCTGGTGCTTGCCGTCTCCGAACTGGCCTTCGCAAAAAACGGCGCCCCGAATCGCAATGCGTTCTATGACACCGGCGCTGCTGTCGCACTGCTAAGCATTGAAGCCACGGCACACGGACTGTTTGTTCACCAGATGGCGGGATTTGATCCGCAAAAAGCCAGGGACGCATTCCAGATTCCCGCAGGCTGGGAGCCTATTTCCGCAGTTACCATTGGCTACCCTGGTGACCTGGCTTCGTTGTCAGACACGTTACGGGAACGAGAGCAAGCCCCTCGTGCGCGCAAACCGCTGTCCGACTTTGTCATGTCCGGCGGCTGGGGACACCCAGCCTCTTTTCTGCAAAAATAAGCACAAGGGAACCGGCTTCGCATGCACAACGTCCTGGAATTTCTGATTCGCCACGGATACCTCGTCCTTCTGGTCTGGGTCTTCGTCGAGCAAGCAGGCCTGCCCGTTCCTTCTCTTCCGTTGCTTCTTGCCGCCGGAGCCCTTTCCGGCATTCACAAAATGAATTTCTTCGTTGCGCTGGGTGCCTGCATTAGCGGCGCGGTGGTTGCGGATTCGATTTGGTACCAGCTCGGCAAGCACAAGGGCGTCAGGGTCATCCAACTTCTCTGCAGGATTTCTCTGGAGCCGGACTCCTGCGTTCGCCGGACCCAGGGAGTCTTCGAGAAGCAAGGCGCGCGCTCCCTGCTCTTCGCGAAGTTCATTCCTGGTTTGAGCACTGTGGCCACTCCTCTTGCGGGCATCTTCCACATGCGCCTGCGCCGCTTTCTTTTCTTCGATGGACTGGGCTCCGCAATCTGGGCCGCAACGTTTCTCGGACTGGGATTTGTGTTCCGCGACCAGCTCGAGCTCATTGGACAACGCATCCAATCTCTCGGCGCCGGCGCTCTGGTTTTGATTCTCGGCCTGCTGGCGATTTACATCGCCTACAAATTTATCGCCCGCAAAAAGTTTCTTCGCGACCTGCGCATCGGCCGTATCACAGTCGAGGAACTGAAACAGAAGATCGATGAGAATGAAGATCTGACCATCGTTGACCTGCGCCATTCGCTCGACTTCGAAGCCGATCCCGAAACCATTCCAGGCGCTTTCCGCATGGATGCCCGCGAACTCGAGGAAAAGCACAATCCGTTTCCCGCCGATCGCGACATCATCCTCTACTGTACTTGACCGAACGAAGCCACCAGCGCCCGTGTGGCGTTGCTCCTTCGAAAGAAAGGCATCAAACGCATCCGGCCACTTCAAGGTGGCTTGGAAGAATGGCGAAAGCGCGGCTACCCACTCGAAACGCTGGCACTCAAGGAAGATTCGTAACAGCTTCGAAGAGTTCTCGGGTAAACAAGGCATTCCCGGGTCAGAACATCAAATTAACGAAAAATGGAGGAATAAATGAGCGTCAAAGTGCAGGTGATTTTTTACAGTATGTACGGCCACGTCCACCGCATGGCGCAAGCCATCGTGGAAGGCGCAAAACAAGTCCCAGGCGCCGAAGTATCGCTTTATCAAGTTCAGGAGCTTATGCCTGACGACGTCCTTGAGAAGTACGGCGCCAAGGGGGCGAAAGCGGCGTTCGCCAAGGTTCCCATTGCAACCGTGGATCAATTACCGGAAGCCCACGCCATCATTTTTGGAACGCCCACTCGCTTCGGCAACATGGCCGCGCAAATGCGTAATTTTCTCGACCAGACCGGTGGCCTGTGGGCTAAAGGATCGCTGATTGGCAAAGTTGGCAGCGTATTCGCTTCCACGGGCTCGCAACACGGCGGCCAGGAAACAACCCTGACCAGCTTCCATACCACGCTGCTTCACCAGGGCATGATTATCGTCGGCGTTCCCTACAGCGAATCCGGTCTTGTCCACATGGGCGACATCACCGGCGGCACGCCCTACGGCGCCACAACCATCGCTGGACCTGATGGCTCGCGCCAACCAAGCGAGAACGAACTAAAAATCGCCCGCTACCAAGGCAAACACGTAACCGAAATCGCCTCCAAACTCTTCCGCTAACTCAATCCGTGTAGGGGCGCAGCACTGCTGCGCCCCAAGTCCGCGAGATCACCGTAATCTTGAGGCTGTACTCTCGGGTCTCGACTCTCACCACCCACTGACATCACGTGTCATCCTGAGGCGATCCGACAAGGATCGACGAAGGATCTCCGCCACAGCGTCTTGCCTACCAAATCACCACGTGCCCCACACCTCGTTCTTACATGTGGGTCTTGGATTTACCTCCCGACGATCCCACAACAAAAACGCGCCGCGAAAATCCGCGACGCGTTTTTCTCTTCCGCAATCTAAATCCCCGCTCTTTTATAACCGCGGCAAAACAATCCCCGACTGCGCCTGATACTTCCCCTTCTTATCCTTGTAACTGACCTCGCAATCCTCATCGCTCTCAAAAAACAGTACCTGGCACAAGCCCTCATTCGCATAAATCTTCGCGGGCAAGGGCGTCGTGTTGCTGATTTCCAGCGTCACAAACCCTTCCCACTCCGGCTCGAATGGCGTCACATTCACAATGATTCCGCAACGCGCATACGTCGATTTCCCCAAGCAAATCGTCAGAACATTCCGTGGAATCCGGAAATACTCAATCGACCGCGCCAACGCAAACGAATTTGGCGGCACAATGCAAACATCTCCGGTGTACTTCACCAGCGATCTCGCATCAAAATGCTTCGGATCCACAATCGTGGAATTCACATTAGTAAAAATCTGAAACTCGTCGGCAACGCGAATGTCATAGCCGTAGGATGACACTCCATAGCTGATGACCCCTTCGCGCACCTGCCGGTCGGTGAACGGCTCAATCATTTTGTGCTCCAATGCCATCCGCCGAATCCAGTGATCTGGCTTTACAGACATCCACCCCTCCACAATCGTTTGAAATTCCTCGCGTCAAAAGTACAAAGTGTAGATGACCCGGAACGTCTTGACAACCCGCGCCGCACCCTCTAGCATCGGGCAACGTAAAGCCGGAGGCCGGCGTGATCAAGCTTGATATCGTAAACGCTGTGGTTGCGAAGACAAACATCAGCCGTACCAAAGCCGAACAGGCCGTCGAAACCGTCTTCGAATCCCTCAAAAACGCCATGGGGCGCGGCCAGCGCATCGAACTCCGCAAGTTTGGCGTCTTCAGCGTGAAGCCACGCAAGACCGGCATTGGCCGCAATCCTCGTACCGGCGAAGAGGTCAGCATCCCGCCGGGAAAAGCTGTTCGCTTCAAGCCTGGCAAGGAATTGCAGGGCCTCGAAGACACCACCGTTCCCCAGGCCAAATAAATCCCGGTGAGTTCGCCAGACACAGACGGGCCGGCAGAAATTTCTCTCGCGTCTGAGCCCTGGCGGTATCAATGGCCCAGCGACGCCGCGCGCGTCGGCTATCGTTCCTATTCCTCGCGAAAATCCCTCCTTCTCGCTATTGCTCTTTTTTTCGTCACGCTCTTCACTTCGTTGATCGCCGGCGCTCATTTCGCGGCCGCCTACGCGCACAACCAGTCCGCCTCTTTCGACGCCTTCGTGCAGATGTTCCGCATCGCTTACCGCCATCCTGCAGCCTTGCTAGCCGGATTCCCCTTCGCGCTCACGCTCCTCACGATTCTTCTGGCGCACGAACTCGGCCACTACTACGCCTGCCGCCATCATCACATTCGCTCCACGTACCCGTTCTTCATCCCGGGTCCAACGCTCATCGGCACTTTCGGCGCGTTCATTCTCATTCGCTCACCCATTCGTTCCGCCCGCGCGCTGTTCGACGTCGGCGCTTCCGGTCCGTTCGTCGGATTCATCGTAGCGTTGCCCGCGCTCATCTATGGCGTGCTTCACGCAAAAATAATTCCTTCTTTCACCAGCGACTCCACCTCCGACGTGGTTTTTGGCATTCCGTTGATCCTGCATCTCGTCTCCGCCGTCGTGCATCCCAACGCCAATGTCGGCGACCTGCTCCTGCATCCCGTGGGTCGCGCCGCATGGGTCGGACTTTTCGCCACCGCGCTCAATCTCCTCCCCGTTGGCCAGCTCGATGGAGGCCACATCGTCCGCTCCCTCAGTCCGCGCGCGCATCGCATCATCTCGTTGCTCTTGCCAATCGCGCTGGTCCCGCTGGCCATCTGGCAGTGGCCGGGCTGGTATTTCTGGGCCGCACTTCTGCTCGTTCTGCGATTTTTTCGCGCTGCACCGATCTACGATCCCACTCCACTCGATCCCAACCGTCGCTTCGGCGCCGCCATCGCCCTGATCGTTTTCATCCTTTGCTTTATGCCCAAGCCGCTGTAAACCATGGTGGTCCACGTATCCTGGGAGCTCGCCGAATGAATCAGCTTGAAAAGAACGAGCTCTCCCGCAGCCTGAACCAGCGCGACCTGCTCTTTCTTTTCGTCGGCTCCGTTATTGGTTCGGGAATTTTCGTCGCGCCTGGTCTGATCCTGCGCCAGGTCGGCGGCTCCGCAGGCTATTCCACGCTGATCTGGCTAGCCGGCGGCGTTCTTTCTTTGCTCGGCGCGCTCACCTACGCGGAACTCGCCGCATCAAATCCCGAAGCAGGCGGCCTCTATTGCTACATCCGCGATGGCTTCGGTCGCCTCCCCGCTTTTCTCTATGGTTGGTGTCTTTTCTTCGTCATCGCCAGCGGCACCATCGCGGCCCTGGCCCACGCCTTTACCAGCTACCTTCAGGAAATTATTCCGCTCACTCAGGTGCAATCATCCGTTGTGGTCGTGCTGATGATCGCCGTCGTCACCGCTGTCAACGTCTGGGGAACACGCAAGAGTTCCAACCTCAACAACGTCACCACCGTCATCAAAGTCGGGATCATCGTGGTGCTCGGAACGATTCTGTTAATCCTCGGCCTCTCGCGCGGAACGCACACCCACGAACTCACGCATCCCCCGCCCACTTCTTTGTCCGGCTTCGCTCTTTTCTCTGGAATCGGTTTCGCCATGATTAGCGTGCTTTGGGCTTACGAAGGCTGGCAATTCGGCACCTACAGCGCCGGCGAAGTGAAAAATCCACAAAAATGTTTTCCCAAGGCATTCCTGATGGGCTCGCTGGTTCTGGCGGGACTCTACCTGTTCGCGGTCATCGCCTATCTCGTTGCGCTGGGCCCCGCGGGTTCCGCTGCAAGCGACACCATCGCCTCCACCGCGGCCCGCGAAGTGATTGGACCGTGGGCTGCCAAGCTCGTGGCCTTCACAATTCTCATCTCCACGTTCAGTTCCACCAACAGCGTCATCCTCACCGCCCCGCGTGTTTTCTTCGCCATGGCCAACGACAAGCTCTTCTTCAAGAAGCTCGCCGAAGTTCATCCGCGCTTCGGCACTCCCGCCGCAGCCGTACTCGCGCTGGGTGTTTGGTCCTGCGTACTCGCGTCCGCCAGTGGATTTGCAAAATTGGCCAACGGCGCCATCTTCATTGGTTGGATCTTTTATGGGCTGGGCGCAGCCAGCATTTTTCCCATTCGTCGCGCAAACCAAGGCCGCCCCATTCCTTATCGCGTGCCCGGTTATCCCGTAACTCCGCTTCTCTTTGTCCTCGCCGCGCTCTCTCTGGTGGGCAACGCAATCTACGCTGCCGTCGCCGACCCCAAACAGTTCAATTATCTTTTAGTCGCAATCGTCCTGATGCTCCTCGGCCTCCCCGCCTATTTCTTCTGGACCCGCCGCCAATCTAAATAATCTTTTGTAGGGGCGGCTTTAGGCCGTCCTTCCTGGGTTTCTCCGCGCCCTCTGTGCTTTCCCTCTGTGCCCTCTGTGTTAAAAATCCTTCGCTCTTCCGCCGCGCTACATCAACGTCAGCGGGTCCATGTCCACCAACACCGCCGTCTGCGGAATCTCATTTGCGTCGCAAAACGCCAGCGCCGCACTCAAAATCCTGGTCAGCACTGACCGCTTCGGCGACTTCAGCAAAAATTGAAAGCGATGCTCCTTCTTTAGCCGCGCTAACGGCGCCGAAGCCGGGCCCAAAATCCGCAATCCCTCGCCATCCTGCGGCGACAAATATTCGCCCAGCCGCCGCGACCACCGAATCGCTTTCTCCAGACTCGTATCCCTCACAATCACGTTGGCCAGCGAAGTAAAAGGCGGGTACATCATCATCCGGCGAAATTGCGTCTCCCGCTCGTAAAACGAAAGATAATCCTGCCGCACCGCATCCTGAATCGCGTAATGCTCCGGATAAAACGTCTGGATCAATACCCGCCCCGGTAGTTCGCCGCGCCCCGCGCGTCCCGCAACCTGCGTCAGCAATTGAAAGGTACGCTCCGCCGCGCGAAAATCCGGCAAATTCAACGAAGAATCCGCCGAAATCACACCCACCACAGTCACTCGTTGGAAGTCGTGTCCCTTGGCCAACATCTGCGTCCCGACCAGAATATCCAGCGCCCCATCGGCAAACGCTCCCAGCGTATCCTGATATTGCTGCTTGGTGCGCGCCGTGTCGCGATCCAGTCGTGCAATCCGCGCGCCGGGAAATTCTTTGCGCAGCCGCTCTTCCAGATGCTCGGAGCCTTCTCCAAAAAAATAAACGTACTTGGAATCGCATTTCGGGCAGGTCTTGGGCACCGGCTGAATCGATCCGCAGTAGTGGCACTCTAGCCGGTTGCGGCTTTTGTGATACGCCATCGAAATGCTGCAATTCGCGCATTGCACCGACGCTCCGCAACTCCGGCACAGCACCGACCACGAATAGCCCCTGCGGTTGATCAGTATCAGTGCCTGCGTCTTGAATTCCAGGCATTCCAGAATGCCGTCATGCAAACTCTTGGAGATTGGACTCGTCAATTGCGTCTGCTGAAACTCCTGCCGCAGATCCACAATTTCCACCCTCGCCAGCGAACGGTTCTCGACCCGCTTCGCAATGGTCAGCAATTCGTATTTGCCATTCAATGCATGGTGATAGGACTCCAGCGAAGGCGTAGCCGATCCCAGCAGCGCCACGGCGTTCTCCAGCTTTGCACGAACAACCGCAACGTCGCGCCCGTGATATCGCGGCGTTTCCTCCTGCTTGTAGCTGTTCTCCTGTTCTTCATCCACGATGATCAGCCCCACATTGTCCAGCGGCGCGAAAATCGCCGAACGCGTGCCGACCACCACGCGCGCTTCGCCGTTGCGCACTCGCCACCATTCCCGCGCCCGTTCGACATCGGATAAGGCGGAGTGCAACACGGCGACACCTTCAAACCGCGCTCCAAACCATGCGCGGCACTGCCGGCCAATCCACAGCGTCAACGCGATCTCTGGCACCAATACAATGGCGGTCTTGCCGCGCGCCAGCGTTTCTTGTACCGCGCGAAGATACACTTCCGTTTTTCCGCTGCCCGTCACCCCGAACAAAAGCTGAACGCCAAATTCTCCCAGTTCAAATCGTTCGCGGATCGCGGCAAAGACGCGCTCCTGAGCTTCATTCAGCGAGTGTGCCGGAGGTACATAGCCGGTATCGAAGGGATCTTCGGCAGGATCGATCGGCTCTTCCCAACTCTCCAGAATCCCATCGCGTAAGAGGCGCTCTACCACTGCGCGGGACACCTTGGCAAGACTCAACAACTGCGGCAAGGGCAGCGGCCCACGTTCCGTGGTCAAAAGCGCGCGAATGCGCGACTCTTTTTCGCCAAGCACTTCAGCGCTAGCCCCGGATTCCTTCCACGCGAGCACCCGCTGCATCCTGCGCTTGCGGCCCGCCACACTTTCACGAATCTCAATATACCCGTGCTTCCACAAGCGTTGCAGCGCTTCCGAATCAATGCCTAACCGAGTGACGCTTCCAAGGAGAAGCGGCCCTTCGTTCTTCAACAGTTTGCGGAGGAATTTCTCTTCTCCATCGGAAAGCTCAAGCGAGATTCCTGGTAGCCCAGCATTTTCCAAAACAGAGCGCCCCGTCTCCGTTAAGATATTCTCTCGCCGCAGCGCCACTTCCACCACGGGCGGCAACATGGCGCGAAAAACTTCACCGACGGGCGCCACGTAGTAGTTTGCAATCCACAGCCCCAATTCCAGCAATTTCGGTGGCAGCGCCGGCACCAGATCAAGAAGCCTGGTTATCTCGCGGATCTTCGTGTCGGCCGGAGCCGTTTCCGCCATCTCCACCACCACGCCCACCATCGCTTTTTTGCGAAATGGCACCAGCACGCGGCTACCGGGCTGCACCAATCCGCGCATCACCTCTGGAATCGCGTATGTGAATGTGGTGCGCAGGGGAACCGGCAAAGCTACGTTGCAGAAGGACTCAGACATCGCGCGTGTAGTGTAGCAGCACTCCAATTTTCCCGAAAAATCGCTCTCAGGACTCGCACCGCAGAGTCCCTTAGGCACCGGGGGTCGGACCTTTAGGTCCGACATTAAACTTGTATTTGGTTTTCGGCTTTAGCCGCTGAGGAATTGTTTTTTCACGAGCACCATGGAGACGTTTCCACTACTGTCGTCAATCTTCTCCAATACGGTCTCTATACCGTCAGATGACCGTCAACCGGTTCACACGCTAATCAAAACAATCCCCACAAAAATAGCCACAATCCCAATCCACTGCATTCCCGAAACTTTTTCCTTCAGAATCATCGCCGCCAACCCCACGGTCACCGCTCCGTACAACGACGCCAACACACTCACCACCGAAACCTGCTCCATCTTCATCCCGAAATTGTTGAAAACATATGCGGTCGTATCCAACAGACCCACGAAGAAAATCCACCAGGGCACACTCGCCGCCACACCATCTTTTTTCTTGCCCAGGACCGGCATCACCAATGCCGTAGCCGAAAAACTCGTCAGCCGGATAATCCACACCGATGGTGCGCTCCCCAGCAGCGGCACCACGCGAATACCCAGCAACCAGAACATCACCCCAAATCCCACCGCGGAAAACAGCGCCCATCCTACCCCGGCAAATCTATTAGCCGGTAAGCTCGTCTCCACAGCCTCATTTACTTCGCCCGGCACCGCTTCTCCTCGCGCGACGAGGATTACCCCAAAAATCGCCAACCCCATTCCGAGAACACGTACCGCAGTCAGATGCTCTCCGCTCAGCATCGAAAGGATCATTGTGAGAACCGGATAACTCGCCGAAAGCGGCGCGACCACCGACATCTTTCCGATTTCAAACGATCGGTACAATCCCAGCGTGGAAGAAGTGTTCAACAGCCCGGCAAGAATTCCCCATGCCCATAACGCGCCCGGCGCGGGCCCATGAAACAATCGTCCCCAGCCCCCAAGCAGCGGCATCACCAGCGAAATCAGAATCGTGCCGATGAACTGCATGTACAGCATCGTGCGCATCGTGCCGATTTTTCGCGTGGCAAACCGCGCAAACAAATCCGCGCTGCCCCAGCACAATGCCGTTGCCACTCCGAATAGAATGCCCATTGAGAATCAGGATGACTTGTTTTTGCGAGGAACTTCCAGCCCCAATTTGGCCATCACCTTTTGTAGGTCTTTCCAGACTTCGCTCTTCGCGGGCGGGTTCCGCAGCAGATAAGCGGGATGGTAGGTGGCCATCAGGCTGTACCCGCGCCAGTCGAGCCACTCTCCACGGAACTGCGAAATGCCCTTTGTAGTGTTCAGCAAGGTTTTCGCGGCCACCGCTCCCAGGCAAACCACCACCTTGGGATGGATGGCATCAATCTGCCGCAGCAAAAACGGCGAACACGGATCAACTTCATCGGGCTCCGGCGCCCGATTCTGCGGCGGACGGCACTTCACCACATTGCAGATGTACACGTCCTTCCGCTGCAGCCCCATGGCCTCGATCATCTGCGTCAGCAATTTCCCTGCCCGGCCAACGAACGGCAACCCTTGCATATCTTCATCGGCTCCGGGCCCTTCTCCCACGAACACAAGCTGCGCTTTCGGACTCCCATCGCCGAATACAATCTTGTTGCGCGTCTTGTGCAGCTTGCACCGCGTGCATTCCCCCAAATCCGCGCGAATTTTCAGCAGCGAATCGTCTTTCACCTTGTCCACGGCTTCAAACAGCGGTGCGGCCGGCTTCACCAATATTTCTCTAACTTGCGGAATCGCAGGTGCTTCCATGGCTCTGGGAGTGAACGGCGTCGGCGCAGAACTTCTCGGAGCGGCAGGCTTTGCGGTGGGAATATCTTTTGGCGCGGACTTGGGCAATTCCATCTCCTCAACAACGATTTCTTCGCTCAAAACGACCTGTACAACCGCGTCCACCGCAGCCGCGCGATCGCGGTAAAACAGACGAATGCCCAGATCATCGTAAAACCGCAACCGGTCTTCAATTTTCTGTTGTAGTGACGGAGGAAGTGACGCAGGAAATGGCCCGGGCATGATCGCGTCAGTCGCCTTTGCTCGCCGCTGGTTTGCTCTGCAGAACCCCACGCAGCCGCAGCGCCTCGTCCAAAATGCGTTGCGCCACTTCGCGTTTGCTCATCCGCGCTAACGGCAAATCCCGTCCATCCCGCGCGAAAAGTGTCACGATATTCGTATCCACATCGAATCCCGCGCCTTCGGCCGTCACATCGTTCGCGACAATCAGATCAGCGTTCTTCCCGGCCAGTTTCTTGCGCGCATTCTCGGCCACGTTTTCCGTCTCGGCAGCAAACCCCACCACCAATCGGTCGCCCTTATTCTTTGCCATGCTCGCCAGAATATCCGTGTTCGGTTCCAGCTTGAGCGTTAGCGGATCGGCAGTGCGCTTGATCTTCGTGCCAGCCGGCTCCGCGACGCGATAATCCGCAACCGCGGCGGCAAAAATCCCGATGCTGCTATCGGGAAAATACTTCTTCACCGCCCGAAGCATTTCTTCCGCGCTCCTCACCGGCACGAATTCCACCCGTTCCGGTTTCTCAAGCGCCGTTGGACCAGAGACAAGCACCACCCGTGCGCCGCGGTTCGCCGCCGCCTCCGCGATGGCATATCCCATTTTCCCCGAGGAACGATTGGTCAGGAATCGCACCGGATCGATGTCCTCGTGCGTTGGACCGGCGGTTACCAGCACAGTCTCTCCGGCAAGATCCCGCTGCGTTCGCAGCGCTTCCGCCACACCCTTCAGAATTTCTTCCTGGCCCGCCAGCCGCCCCGGCCCGGTCATTCCGCAAGCGAGGTAGCCTTCCGCTGGGTCCACAATCCGCACTCCGCGCGCCCTCAAAGTCGCGATATTTTCTTGCGTCGCCGGGTGCTGCCACATGTTCACGTTCATCGCCGGAGCCACTACCACCGGCGCCGTCGACGCCAAATACAATGTAGTCAGAAAATCATCGGCGATCCCGCGCGCAAATTTCGCCAGGATATCCGCGGTCGCCGGAGCAATCAGCAACAGATCCGTGCGCTGTGCCACCGCGATATGTTCGATTGCCGATTCGAGGTTTGCTTCTCCGCTGGACGCGCTCGCGAACAGGTCGGTAATCACTTTTTGTCCGCTGAGTGCCGCGAAGGTGAGAGGAGTGATGAACTCGCGCGCCGCTCGCGTCATCACCACTTGCACGGTGTGACCGTCCTGCTGCAGCCGCCGCACCAGTTCCGCGGACTTGTAGGCCGCCACCCCGCCGCTGACGCCAAGTGTGATGCGCATGGAGCCTCGCTAGCGGCTGTTTGCGCGCTTATTGCCATCCTTGTCGATATCCGTCGCGGATGACTCGGTGAAGTCGTACTCAATCAGGCCGTAGTTCACTTCCTCACACGCGATGCGCGTGGCCTTCTGCGACCTTGGTATTTCCACCATCGGCGGCGCCCCCGCCATAAGCTGCCGCGCGCGCCGCGCGGCCAGCACCACATAAGCAAACTGGCTCTCCGGAGCTTTGGTTTGCACGGTCATGTGTGTCATACCCCCCCAAACGATGCCAAGACTTGATTTACCCTGTCGCGCTGTCGCTCGCTGCTGCAACGCAATGCGGTTACCACCGCCTGCGCTTCCCTTCCGGCCCGCTCCACGTCGTCGTTCACCAGGCAATAGTCGTAAATCTTTTCGCTGGCCACAATCTCGTCGCGCGCTTTCGCAAGCCGTAGTGCGATATCTTCGTCTGAATCCTGCCCCCTGCTCCGCAATCGCCTTTCCAGTTCCTGCCTCGACGGCGGCAGAATAAAGATCGCCACGGATTCCGGTAATTTCTCTTTTACCTGGAATGCACCCTGCACATCAATCTCCAGCACCAGGTCCAACCCTTTGGCTCGTGACACCTCGAGCCATTTCTTGGGCGTCCCATAAGAATGCTTCCCAAAGACTCGTGCATATTCCAGAAATTCACCCAGGGCTACCATTTCCTCGAACTGCTTTTCAGTGACGAAATCATAGCACTTTCCCGTGGCCTCAGTCGCCCGCGGTGGCCTGGTAGTATACGAGACCGAAGGCATGGTCCCCGGCAACTCCAGAATCCGCTGCACCAGCGTGGATTTGCCCGACCCTGACGGCCCGGAAACGATAATCACCAGCGGAGACATTGCCGCACTCTGCGTCATTCGATGTTCTGCACCTGTTCGCGCAATTTCTCGATCTCCGCCTTGATCTCCAGCGACAATCCGGTAATCGCCAATGCCTCGCTCTCCACTCCGGGCGTCTTCGAAAGCATGGTGTTGGCCTCGCGATGCATCTCCTGCAACAAAAAGTCCAGTTTCTTGCCTAACTCTCCCGCCCCGTCCACCAGTTTCTCAAACTGCGTAAGATGGCTGCGCAAGCGATCTAATTCTTCGCTGATATCACTGCGTTCCGCAAGCAGCGCCGCCTCCTGCGTCAATCGCGCCGGGTCCACAACTGTGCCGTTCAGCAATTCCCTCAAGCGCGATTCCAGTCTCCGCGCGAACGCCGGTCGCAGCGTCTCCACCAGCGTTCGTACCTTCGCGCAATTCTCTTGAATTATCGCCAGGCGCCCGCGCAACTCTTCCACAAGGTGGCGTCCCTCCACGATGCGCATTTCGTCCATCTTGCTCAGTGCCTCGCGCAAACATTTTTCCAGCGCCGACCCCAGCACTTCCTGCTCTTCGTCCGTTTCCGGCAGCGAGGGCGCGAGCCCACCGATCACTCCCGGCAAACGAAGCAACGAAACCAAATCCAGCTCCGCCGTGGAATCCGTCTGTCGCCGCAAATTATCCGCGGCATGCAAATAAGCCTGCAGCAATGGCTGGTTCACCTGCACCGGCGCCGCTTCGCCCGGCTCCATATTGACGCTCACGTCCACGTGCCCGCGATGAATCAACCCGCGTACCGCTTGCCGCAAGCGTATCTCGTAAGCTTCCAACGAATCCGGAATGCGCAGTTTCACGTCCAGAAAACGGTGATTCACACTCTTTACGCTGATCCGAATCGTCCACCCGCGAAACTCCCCGCGAGCCATCGCGTATCCGGTCATCGAGCGGCATTCCGCTTTCCCGCCGCCCTTCGCGCCGTCGTGCGCTGCCACTCTCGCGCTCTCGCTTGCACTCATGGTTTGCTTTTCGAACTCCTCATCCCCAGTTGCTGCGCGTCCGCCGGCGTAAGCTCTTCTTCGTGCGAAAATTGCAAATCGTGCAATCGCGCGTAACTCCCGCCGCGCGCCAGCAACTCCGCGTGTGTGCCGCTTTCGCTGATCCGCCCTTCTTCCAGCACCAGAATTCTATCGGCTTTTCGCACGGTTCCCAAACGATGTGCAATGACAAACGTCGTTCTTCCAACAATCAAATTGCTCAACGCTTTCTGCACGTACATTTCCGACTCGGAATCCAGTTCCGACGTTGCTTCATCCAGTATCAGAATCGGCGAATCTTTCAGAATCGCTCGCGCAATTGCAATTCTTTGTCGCTGTCCGCCGCTCAACCGTGTGCCGCGCTCCCCGATCAACGTGTCGTAACCCTCCGGCAACTCCAGAATAAAATCGTGCGCCAGCGCGGCTTTGGCCGCCTGCACCACGCTGTCTCTGGACACGCTGCTCATCCCATAACAAATATTGTTGAACACCGTATCGTGAAACAAAATGTTGTCCTGGGTCACGATGGCAATCTGCCCGCGCAGCGACCGCAGCGTTAACTCGCGCACGTCTCTGCCATCGATCCGAATTGACCCTCCGTTTACTTCATAAAATCGGGGAATCAGGTTGACCAGCGTCGTTTTTCCCGCGCCGCTCGATCCCACCACCGCAATCACCTCGCCCTTGGCCGCGGTGAAGTTGATGTGTTCCAGCACCGCTGGCGTATCGGGCTCATACCGGAAGCTCACATCTCGGAACACGATTTCGCCGCTGAAGCCCTGCAGTTGTTTTCCGCCGGGCTGGTCAATCCCCTCTTCATCTGAATCGAGATACGCAAACACCTGCGCGCTTGCCCCTTGCGCTATCTGAAACTGCTGGTACACGTAGCCCATGCGCTTCAGCGGGATGTACGCGTTGAACATAAGATACAAAAACGAAAGGAAAGCTCCCGGCGTGATGATCTGATGCTGAATCTGATTTCTGGCGTACAACAACAAAAGCGGAATCAGGATCATGGCAACCATGTCCATCAAGGGCGAAGTAGCCGCGCCTGCCCGGACCCAGCGCATGCTTTCCTTTAGCAATCGCCGCGCCACTTCCCGAAATTTCGCGACTTCGAAGTCCTCCATTCCGAACGCTTTCACAATGCGATTCCCGCCCACGGTCTCTTCCAGTATCTGGCTTAAATCGCCCAGTCGGTTCTGGCTCTTTTCCACGGACACTCGGATCTTCCGCCCCAATTTGTTCACCGGCAAAATGACCACCGGCAACAGGAACGTTGTCAGCAAAGCCAGCCGCCAATCCACGATTAGCATCGCGGCCACGAACGCGATAAACGTGAAGATCTTCAGGAACAAATCGCCGAGGTAATCGCTGAGCGCTATGCGGGTCTTTTCGACATCGTTGATGACCGCGGAAATCACGCGACCGGTCGGCTGAGTTTTGAAAAACGAAATCGGTTGCCGGATTATTTTCTCGTACAGCTGGTTGCGCAAATCGCGAATGGCCGCATGGCCCGCGTACTGTATTTCCGTCACGCCCAGATATTCCGCGATAGCCTTGCTCAAATACAAAAACACCAGCGTGATGGCAAACACAGTCCACACATGGTGGATTCGCGGGGGAAAAAGCTTGTCCAGATAAATGACGTGCCCATTCCAGGGCAAAGTAACCAGCGGCAGGCTATTCCCGGATTTTTGCGGCTGTAGGACGTAGTCAATCGCAGGCCGCACCATAAGGCCAATCATCGCCTCTACCACCGCCACAAAGGCCACGAGCACAATTCCAGCCAGCAGCCGCAAACTGTACGGCCGCACGTAGCCAAATAGGCGCTTTAACTGTGGCGAAAGGAACGATGACACTACCGCGTTTCCCCCGAGTCTCCCCTTACTAACGCTATGGTGTGCCGTGGGATGTGTCAAGCCGGGGCGCCAATTCCGTGCGTAACGATTGCTTCAATTTACGATACAGAATCACGCGTCTAAATCGGAACGGCGAATCGATCCGGCCGCCGCTGGATGCCTCCATGCTATTCTGCTCGCGAGCAAAATTCCGCAAGGATTCTCTCGTTGATCAGTCTCTCAACCCGGTTGCCCGCGAATCTTCATCAGGTTATCGAAACCGCTTCTCAGCTTTCGCGGAAAGTCCACGGTTTCCTCGCGGAAAATGAACTGCGCTTCCTCGGCACCCTGGCTGCCTGCACTCCGGCCCGCGGCGTAACCGTGGAGATCGGCAGCTTCAAGGGAAAGTCCACGGTGATGCTCGCCACTGTCGCGGCGAAATACAATCTCGGCACTGTCGTCGCTATCGACCCGCACGGAGGATTTGCCTACCTGGGGCCGCATGTTCCGCAAGAGCCGCCCACATTCGATACATTTCTCTCTTCGATAAAGTCAGCGGGTATCGAGCACAACGTGGAAGTTCGACGCGCGCACTCGCGCGATGCGGCAAAAAACTGGAACCGCCCGATTCGCATCCTGTGGATTGACGGCGATCACTCCTATCAAGGCTGCAAAGAGGATTTCGATCTTTTCTCTCCGTATCTGGCGGATGGAGCGGTGGTCGCATTCCATGACACGTTGAACACATTTGAGGGCCCGATTCGCGTGTTCGTGGAAGACATTCTTAGATCAAACCGCTTTGGACCTTCAGGCTTCGTTCACTCCATCGCCTGGAGCCAATTCCGGCCGACCGACGGAGCCGAATTTCGCAAATCACGCGCGGCACTGGAAAAACGCTGCGCCAAGCTAATTCCCTTCGTGCTGAATGGCGCCGAACCCAAAGGACTCCGCAAGCGCGCCTACAAATTCTGGCGCTCACGCATCCCCCGCAAACCAATCACACCAGAACACTGGCTCACCCTAATTTCGGAATCGCCCTAAGCTCGCGCCGAGCGCCGCACCCTTCACTGTTAAGGATGCGGGTGTTCTCCTCCGTATTGGGGCGCACCATTGCTGCGCCCGATGTCCGCGAGATCACAAATTTCGTGGTGGGTTTGGTCTACGCCGTCTACTTATCAATATCCCGATGCATCACCCGCGTATGAAGGCCCTTCTTCTCCAACGCCTTCTTCAACCACTCGGCCATCATCACCGACCGGTGTTTCCCGCCGGTGCACCCAAACGCAATCGTAAGGTAGCTTTTTCCTTCTTCAATGTAATGCGGAATCAAATAGGTGAGCAGACCCGTCATCCGTCGAAGAAACTCGCCTGTCTGTGGGAATGACTCGATATATCGCCGCACCTTGGGATCTTTCCCGGTGAACGCCCGCAACTTCGGCACAAAATGAGGATTGGGCAGGAACCGCACGTCGAACATAAGATCCCCATCCGTAGGCACGCCGTACTTGTACCCAAAACTCACCAGCGACACCAGCAACGGCCGCTTGCTTTCGGTCTTGAATCGTTGATTCACGAAATGCCGTAATTCGTGCACATTGAATTGCGATGTATCGATCACCACATCCGCCAGCTTGCGGATTGGCTCCATCAGAACTTTTTCGTGGTGCAAGCTTTCCCGCACGGAATAATCTTTTCCAAGGGGATGCGGACGCCGCGTCTCGCTGTAGCGCCGCAAAAGCGCGTCTTCCTGCGCCTCGATAAATACCAGGATAATCGGATGCTCCTGCCGCAAATGGCGGAGCAGCGCGGGGAATTTGGCCAACTGCAGCCCTTCGCGCGCGTCCACCAGCAACGCAGCGCGGGCAAAGTCGCCTTCACCCGCGGCGTGCAGCTCCGCAAAAATCGGAATCAGCTCCACGGGCAGATTGTCCACGCAGTAGTAGCCCATGTCCTCGAATGCGCGAAGAACGGTACTTTTTCCGGAACCGGATATCCCGGTCAGAATGACAAGCTGGCGTCCTGTTTTTTTGGAGTTTTTTGCGTTGCGGGTGAGTCGCTTCACGGTCTGTATTTTGTTCAGCTCTTTACGCGGCGTTGGTGCGTGCTGGGAATTCTCATGTCTTCGCGGTACTTCGCCACCGTTCGGCGGGTGACATGAATTCCGTTATCGTCCAGTTTTTTCGCGATCTGCTCGTCGGTCAGCGGCTTGCTGCCATCCTCTTCATCAATCATTTTCTTCACCAGGCGCTTCAAGGTCAGCAGCGACATCCCGCCGCCCTCCGGCCCGTTCACCGCTTCGCTGAAGAACGACCGCAATTCGATCACGCCCTGTGAAGTGTGCGCATACTTGCTGGCCACCGCGCGGCTCACCGTCGAGGGATGTACGCCCACTTCCTCAGCCACTTCCTTGATCATCATCGGCTTCAGCGAATCGGCGCCCTTGTCCAGGTATTCGCCTTGCCGCGCGATGATGGACTGGCATACGCGCAAAATGGTGTGCTTCCTCTGCTCGATGTTTTTCATCAGCTGGATCGCCGCCGTGAAGCGCTCTTTAACGTAGTTGCGCACCTCTTTATCCGCAGCATCGCGAACCAGCAACCGGCGATAGGTTGGGCTAAGCCGCAGTTGCGGCATGTCATCTTCATTCAGGAAAACCTGCCACGCATCGTCAACCTTGCGGAAGTACACGTCGGGTTCAACCAACCGTGGTTCGGTTTTGTTGTAGCGCAGGCCAGGCCGCGGGTCGAGCTTCTTAATCGTTTCGATGGCGTGCTTGATGATGTCCGTCGGGCGGTTCAACGCGCGAGCAATTTCCTTCAACTGATTCGCTTGTACCTGCTTCAAATGTTCGGAAACGATCTGGTAGGCCAGAGTATTACCGGGATCGAAGGCTTTCAGCTGTAGCAGCAGGCATTCCCGAAGGTCGCGTGCGCCGACTCCCATCGGATCGAAGTCCTGCACCACTGCGATCGCGTCTTCCAGATCGTCGTCGGAATATTTTTGCTCCTGCTTCAATTCCTCGATCGAAGCCGTCAAGTACCCGTTTTCATCCAGGTTGCCGATGATGCTCTCCGCAATCTCACGCACGGAATCCGAACAAATGGTCATGCCCAACTGCCAGGTGAGATGTTCGGTGAGTCCCGCGGGCGAGGAGAGGAATTTTTCGAAGGACGGTCGCTCGCTGATTTCGCGTTCCTGGGATTTTCCGCCATCCCCGCCGGTGTCCAGGTACTGATTGAAAAAAGTTCCTACATCGAATTCGTCGAAGGGATTCGATTCGGCCTTCTCCGGAACTTTTTCTGTTTCCGCCTTCAGAAATGTTTCGTCGCTGTAGTTGTCGCTGACCGTGGGTTCTTCGGAGAGCTCTTCCAGGACTGGATTCGCAATCATCTCCTGATTGATCATCTCCCGCAGCTCAAGCCGGTTCAGCGCCAACACGCTGACCATCTGCACCAAGCCGGGTGTCAGGATCTGCTTTTGCGAAACTCTTAAGTTTAGTTTGAGCCCTTGCCACGCCATGGGATTCGTTCTCGGGTTACCGTTTCCAGCTACTGTTCCTAGGTACAAGGATAAGCCTAATTCAGCCGGAAGTTATCTCCTAGATAGACTCGCCGTACTTCGGGGTCGTTGCTCAGTTCAACAGGCGTACCCCGCTTCATGATTTTCCCATGATTCACGATGTATGCGCGGTCCGTTACGTTCAGTGTTTCCCTGACGTTGTGGTCCGTAATCAGCACACCAATACCGGAGCGGCTCAGTTCACGAATCAAATCCTGCAGGTCCTTTACCGTCAAAGGGTCAATGCCCGAAAAAGGCTCATCCAGAAGGATGAACGACGGCTCCAGCGTAAGCGAGCGGGCAATCTCCAGGCGACGGCGTTCTCCGCCGGAAAGCGTGTAGGCCTTGCTCTGCCTCACGGTTTCGAGGCCCATTTGCGCAAGCAGCTCTTCGAGGCGATCGCGCTGCTGTTCCGACGTCAGCGGCAGCGTTTCCAGAACGGCCAGCAGGTTCTGTTCACTGGTAAGCTGCCGGAACACCGATGGTTCTTGAGGCAAATAGCTGATTCCACTCCTTGCGCGCAAATACATAGGAAGATCGGTAATCTCTGCGCCATTCAGAAGCACGCGGCCGGAATCTGGCCGCGCCAATCCGACAATCATGTAGAAAGTTGTGGTCTTGCCGGCGCCGTTGGGGCCAAGCAATCCCACCACTTCCCCTTGTCCGATTTCAATTTCGACGTTATCTACAACTTTGCGCCCGCGGTAGGATTTGCTGAGATCGAGTCCTTGAAGTTTGGGCATTCCGCGTTACGAGGGACCGATGGGCGACCCCTTTTACCTCTGAACTCTTGCGTCGTTGAGCAATTATCTTTGGACCCGGTGTCTGGTCAGCGTTCGCGTTCCATTTCCCGAATCCACGATGATCGTATCATCGGCCATAAAGAAGGTCAATTCACGACCCGTCGTAGTGCCTTCGATCGGATCATAAAGTGTGGGAATTCCACCACTTAACACAAACTTTTGATCTGCTGCCGTGTACACGCCGCGTTCCGCCGTGCCGCGGCGTTCCCCTTCTTCCACCTCCACGCCCCCCGTTCCCACCGCGCGGCTGATCTGCGATGTTCCGCCTGTGCTTCCGGGATCCGTCTTCGCACCACGAGTAAAGTACAGGTCCAGGGAAGGAGCGCGGAATCGTTGGTCTGCAGACTGCACAACCACGTTATTTTGCAGATGCGCGCGATTTTCCGCATCCCAGTACGTCAGCGTGTCCGAGGAACAGTGCCAGATGGTGGGCGGCTTCTGTTCACTGCTGACTTGAACGGCCTTAGGCCCGCCGGATGCAGGTGCTCCGGTTTGTGGCGTCGTTTGGGATCCTGCCTGCAGAAAGACCGCGCGAACAGTTCCCTGCGCGATCAAAGTGCGCGCATCGCGTTGCAACTCGATGGATTCGGATTCAAGCACCGAAGGTCCCTGCCAAAGTCGCGCGTGGCCGGTGTATTTCGCCAACCCGGATTTCGTGTTGCCCTGCAAGTGATCGGCGGAGAAATTCGCCGGTGCGGAGCTTAATTGCAAGCTGCCGGTCGTCCCGCTAAATTCGGTGGTGCGCACGTTTCCCTCCGCCGTAAAATCGCCGGTATTCTGCACGAAAGTAATCCTGTTGGCGTGCGTTTCGCTGCGCGCGTCGCGTACCGCTGCTTTTCCCGTCAAAATTGCCGTTTGCGCCTCGCGGGATAAGAGCGCCTGCTGAGACGTGCCCGTTTTATCGTCCTGTTTTAAGCGCACGTTGCCGTTGAGCGTGATCGTGGACCAAGCCCCGGCAGCATCCATGAGCACGGTGCCGTTGGTGCTGGTCGCAGTTTGTGGCGTTTGACCTTTGGCGTTTCGTTCCATCTGCACATTGCCGGCAGCCTGTAATTGTTGCGCTTTGCCGGTTTTTGCAACTTCCAACTGCAACTTATCCGCGGCAAGTTTCTGGCGCGTGTTCGCGGCGTCTGACCATTCCACTATTCCGCGTTCCAATGTTTCCGCGTGTTGCACGCGGCTGGCAACTTCAGCTCGGCCGCCGGAAAAATCGAGTCGCACCGCATTGCTGGTCAATGTTCTCGTCAGTCCGGTCTTGGCTTCGATGCTTTGGACGTGAACATCTCCACGCAGCGTCAATATCTTCGGTTGATTCAGCCGCGGCCACATGGCCATTTCCGCATGTTGCGATTGCATGTTACCGCTCGCGGAATTTCCGTTCACGTTTCCGTCTGCGAGCACCGTTGTGATCGAGCCGTCCGGAGCAAATTTGGCTGTCAGCAAATCGGCGATGAGCGTTTCCGCGCCCTTGGGACTTTGCACCACAACTTTGGGCAATTGGCGCATCGCGCCCGGAGTCGCAACCATTGCTTGCGCGCGATTTGCGGAATCGAGCGTGAGATTCAATTCTCCGGACGTAAGCACATCCGAGCCGGAAGTCGCGGTGACCGGCCCTTGCAGCCAGATGGCGTGTTGATTCCGATCGAAATCGAGGCTTTGTCCGAGAATGGCCACTTCTCGCGGAGTTTGCGTTTTCTTGGTCGCGACCGCCGGAGTAGCGGTGATATTCAAGTGAATATCCTTGATCAGCTTCAGCTTGCCTTCTTCGGAGAAATAGACGGCGCCAACACCTTCACCGCTGCCGTTGGTAAAAGTGAACTTCACCGGCTGAACCGTTTGCGCTTTGGCGGTTGCGCGGTCAAAGGTCATGCCGCTGGTTTCGACGTGAATTATGTTGGGAACAGCGTGCGGATCTTTCTTGGATTTTTCCGCGTCCGCGGCACTTTGCAGATCCATGATGACTTTGCCGCTGCACTGTATTCCGCCGTCGGCTTTCGAGTATTTGCAGCTTTCGGTGTGGATGACGTCATCGCGGTCGCCCGTTTTTCCGTAGACAGTGACGACGACATCTTCGAGCAAGCTGGCGTCGAGACCCTTGAAGTCAGTGGACTTGGCGGCACGCACGGTGAAGATGGTGCGGTTTCCTTCCACCTTGGAAAATGTCAGCCCATTCGATTGACGTTCGACGTCGACGGGAGCGGGAGGCGGAGCATTCTTCGTCTCGACGTGCGCGGCCCATTTGCGCCGGAGATAAATGGTGCCGGTGATTCCGATAAGAATCACCGCGAGAAGAGCCGACCAGCGCGCGTAACGCGCTGCTTCGCTTCGCTTCATGTCTTAAGTTAAGCAAAGTTTCCAGGAAGAGTATAGGTGAGCACAAACGGGTTAGCCGGCGGCTTCGCTGGTGGCGGTGGTGGCTGGAAGGATGCCCATGTTGGCGGCGGCGACGCTGTCGCGATTGGTGTTTTTGACAAGATACATGGCTTCGTCGGCGAGATGCAGAAGGCCCTCTTTTGTTTTTGAATCTACCGGGTAAGCGGCGAGACCGACGCTTGGGGTAATGCTGATGTTGAGCCCTTCCTGCGCGAGCCACACGGTCTCGCGAATCAGTTTATGCAGGCGGCGGGCGACGTTGATGGCGTTATCTTTGGAGGTTTGCGGAAGCAGGATAACAAATTCGTCGCCACCGTAGCGGAAGGCAAAATCGATCAGGCGGCAATTGGTTTTTAGCGCGTCGCCCATTTCCGCGAGCAGCCGCGAGCCAACCAGGTGGCCATGGGTATCGTTGACCTGTTTGAAGTGATCGAGATCGATAAACACGATGGAAAATTCATAGTTGTAGCGCTGCGAACGGTAAATTTCGGTGTCGAGGATGAAGCCCATGTGGCGGGCGTTGTAGAGCGAGGTGCAATCATCCTTGATGGTGAGTTCATGGATGCGCTTGACGTGGCGCGCGTTTTCGAGGGCGATGGCGGCGAAATCGGAGAGGGCTTCCAGCAGTTTGAGGTCGCGCGGATCGAAGCCGTCTGGGCCTACACAATTGATCAGTTCGATGACGCCCAGGCAGGTGTCGCGAAAATTTACCGGTACCGCGACGATGGAGCGCGTCTCCATTTTCGTTTTTTCGTCCACCTTGCCGAAGAAGCGAGTGTCTTTGGAGGTGTCCGGAACGATGACTACTTCGCCGTGTTGCGCGACCCAGCCGGCGATGCCCTGTCCTACCTTGACGCGCACATCTTTCAGCGCTTGCGAGGCTTTGCCGACGGCGAGCTCGAAATACAATTCCTGTTTTGCTTCATCGAGTAGAAGCAGGGACCAATTATCCGGGCGGAGAAATTCGTCGATTTTCTCCATGATGGTGCGCAGGACCTGATCGAGTTGCAAGGAAGAAGTGAGGGCTTTGCCTAATTCCTGGAAGACGGCGACTTCGCCGGCTTGGCGAGCTTCGGCTGGGCCGCCCGGATTGCGGCGCCGTTCAACAGTAGGAAATGGCTTGCTGTCTTCCGCGTTCAAGTGGGCTCGTTTCCCTGAACGAACAGGTGGTGGAGCAACGGCAAAGCCCGCCCAGGGACGCGAGGATAAACACGTGCCCCGGGTGGTCTGCGCCAGTATAGGCGCCAGGGAAAAATCCGCGCAACCCACCGTTAGTCCTAGCGTTCCCATCTTGCAATCGTTCGGGGAGTTGGAAGAAATGGCGAGTGCCGAGTGAAGAATCGTGGCCCGTGTTTCGTGGCTCGCGACGCGTAATGGAGAGTGGGCAGGAACATTTGGTTAGAGGGAGTGCCCCCCACCCCTGTTTTGCGTATGTGTGGGAATGATTGGAGTTACAGTGCGCCGATCTGTAAGTGCGGGAATGATTGGACTTAGGGAGAGGCCTACCGCCACCCCAGTTTTGCGCAAGTGCATCAAACGAAGGGAAATGCGGGCACGAGCCTGCGCATGTACGTGAAACGAAGAGGGATAGAATATCTTTGTTTTGGTGGGATTGGAGAACGTTTCATCGAGTTGGGAAGGGTTGGGTGGTTGCCACGATCCCTCCGCTCCGCGACCGGAGCGCCAAACTACGGCGCTGGGAAAAAAGCCGGTCGCTACGGTCGGGATGACCGAAAAAGAAGAGGGTTGCGCAGGGGAAAATCTTGCCCGTTCGATCGATTATCGGGAGCTTTTACGTTGAACGCGGTGATTCTGGCGACGTCGCCTTTGCGGATGGACGCGCCGAACTGCTTCATACGAGAACCATATTCCTTCCAATCCATGGGTGAGGGCTTGTTGTAGCGAAGATTGATGCCCTTTTGCGTGCCGGGCATATCAATCTTGATGAGAACCTGTTTGCCGGTGAAATACGACTCGAGGGCGGAATCGCTTTGCGCGAACAGCACAGGAGCGCAAAGGACGGCGGCGAAAAAAGCGAGAAAGACCGGGAACCGAAGCACGGTGGTTACCTCCTGCGGGAGTCGCGTTGCAAAAGTCGAGCGCTCTGACAGAGTGAGTTGGCGGAAAAATATAGTACGCGATTGCGGGTGAAAATAGAAAGGTATGGTTACGAGGCGCGTGGCGAGCAGAGAGCAATGGTGGTCCGGGCCAGAGATGGATGCCCCAAGAAGCAGCCGATAGGCTGGCCGCTACAAACCGGCGTTACTTTAACAGGCCTTTTACGCGGGTGCCGATCATGTCGCGCACGGTTTTTTCGGGGACGAGACGTTCCAGCATACCGAGGTCGGCGTCGATGGTGACGTCGTCGTCGGTGACTACGACGGTGCCTTTTATGGGGGTGTTGAGCAAACCCCACTTGGCGCTAAGCGCAAAATTCAGAGTTGAACCTTGCCAGCTCTTTTGCTGCACAAAGACTGTCACGGGGAGTCCCGCGACATCCTGGAACATCTTGTCGAAGGAACGATCGACGGACTTGATGACCTCTGCTTTGGGACGGTTGTGCGAAATCGTGACGCGCATATATCGGCCTCCTGACCGATCGTTCGGATGCCAGAAGCTATTCCAGGGGCGGAGACAGAGGCACTGATCGCCGCTACAATCTTTCAAGCAGCGGTGCACAGGAGGGCTGGTGACTGAGACTCTGCAATTGTACATGGATCGAACCGACACGCCTATCGGCGAGTTTTTTATTGTGGCGGACCGGGAAGGAAATTTGCGCGCCGCCGCATGGACTGATCATGAGGAACGCATGCGAGAGTCGCTGCGGCTACACTATGGCGAAACTGGGTTCAGCGTTGAAACGGCTGGCGACCCGAATGGTTTGACGTCCGCGATCAGCGCTTATTTTGCCGGAGAACTTGCGGCCATCGACAAATTGCCGGTGCGAACAGCGGGAACGCCTTTTCAGCGCGAGGTGTGGAATGAGTTGCGGAAAATCTCGAGCGGTACGACAGTTTCATACGGGCAAATTGCGGAGCGCATCGGCAGGCCTACGGCCGTCCGCGCGGTGGGCTTGGCGAATGGTTCGAATCCAATTTGCGTAGTGGTGCCGTGTCATCGGGTGATCGGAGCCAACGGGTCGCTGACGGGCTATGGCGGGGGCATTGAGCGCAAGCGTTGGCTGCTGGAGCATGAGGGCAAGGCGCGCCAACAACTCGCGCTCGAGTATGCTCGCCGATTCTCAACTCCCCGATCTCGTGCCGCCGCGTCGCCAGGCGACGAAATGTGCTGATGCGCCCCACCACTCCTCGATGAAGCGATAAGCCGCGCGATGCGGTTACGCGGACGGCTGCTTCAGGATATCCGCAAGAGCGTGCAGGCGTGCCGCGTCTGCTGGGGTCTTTGCCGTGGCAGCGCTCTTTTCCAACGACGGCGCCATGCTCTTCAACTTCTTCACCTTCCCCGGGTTCATATGCGAATTCTCTGCTATTTGAATGGCCTTTTGTAGAGACGTGATTTGTTTTGCCGGCAGGGCCTGTGACCGGGACAACTGATCGATGTAAGCCTTGGCCACAACCAATTGTGGAGGCCACTCAATTTTTTGCTGGTTCTGCACGTTCAGCTCCGGCACCCGAACCGCCTTCGCCGCGTCGATTTCGTTCTGCGTGAGGAACTTGGATGGCGTGAGTTCAAAGACGTCCAGGCCTCGCGCAATCTCTGAACCGTAAATGTAGCCGTTGTACCAATAGGCCGACCACTCACCTCCCAGCACCAGCATTTTGGGGTCAATCGACCCGCGGTCGAAGTAAGCGATCTCGAAAGGGTGCGCCGGATCGGTGAAGTCCACGATGGAAATGCCGCCCTGGTACCAGGCTTGCGCTTCGATATCGCGGCCGGGGATGGGAATAAGCGAACCGTTGTGCGCCACGCAATTCTCCGTGTCGGCCTGCGCTGCCGGGAGTTTGTAATAGCTGGCAAAGCTGAGCTTGTCGTCTTTCAAATGGAAGATGGCATCCGCGCCCCACATGTTCGGATCGTTCGGGCGGCACCGCGCCCCGAGGCCGCCGCCCCATTCGTCGGTAAACACGACTTTGGTTCCATCGTTGGAGAACGAAGCGGAATGCCAATACGAATAGTTGGGATCGTTCACGGCATCCAGGCGCTTCGGATGTACCGGATCCTTGATGTCGAGCAGAATTCCATTGCCGGAGCAGGCGCCCGCCGCCAAACCGATGGCCGAATACACCGTGATGTCGTGGCACTGGTCGGTGTCGGCCGGCTTCTCCGCGCCCTTTTTGCCGTGGGTGCCGCCGTTGTTCAGACCGTTCATCGCGCCCGTTCGCGCATCAATAAATACGCGAGGGCTGGAAACTATCTTGGCGTCCTGCGGCGTGGCCACCGGAACCTTGATCACGTCGATGCGAAACAACGCGGTGTTCGGATCCTTGTCGGGCTTTTCACCGGAGCACCCGGCCAATTCTTCAGGCTGACGCACAAACGATGTGCCTGATACGTAGATATAAACGTTCTCCTTGTCGTTGGGATCGAGCACCAGCGTATGCGTATGCGACCCGCGACAAGTCTGCACCGCCGCGACTTGTTTGGGATTCCGGATGTCGGAGATGTCGAATATTCTGACGCCGCGGAAACGGTCTTTTTGTGCTGCAGGCAAGCGATGCTTTTTCGCTTTAATCTCCTCCGGGGTCAGCGGAGGCTCTGGCGGGAATCCTTCCGTGCCGCAATCCAGGCGTCCATTCGGCATCTCCACCGACATGAACATCAGGTTTTTATACACGGACACGTCGCCTTGCCCGCCCGGGCAGACCATGGATGTCAGCAACGTGGTGTTTGCCGGATTGGAGATGTCATAAATATTGACGCCATAAAAATTCCCTTGGAACAAGTGATTACCCTGGAACGCAAAGTCCGAGTTGGCAAACGCGAGCTGCGCGATCACTAATTGGAGCGGCTTCGGTATTTTCGCGCTGTTGCCTATGCCGAGCTGGCCGAGCATCTTCTGCACCTTGGGGTCATCGGGCTCGGCGGTTCCGAGTTGAAACGAGTCCGGCTTCTTGAGCAACATGACGTGCTTGATGCCCATCGACGCTTCGCCCGCGTCGTATAGCCCCGGCGTCAGCTTTGCGCGTGGATCGCTGGCGTCCGATCCTGTCATGCCTGGCGGCAGCGTAGGAGCGGGCTCGGGAGCAAAGGGATTCTCTTCCTCTGGCGCCTTCTCGGGTTCCTTGGGTGATTCCTGGGCAAGTGGCTTTGCCGGTTCCTTGGCGGGTTCCTGGGCAGGTGGCGGTGCCGGAGGCGTTTGCGCGTGCATCCTGCGCACATTCGAACCTAAAAGAATCGCTGCCACCGCAACAAGAAAAGCAACCCTGGGCACTCGGTTCATCGTTTCTCCTCTACTGTTTTCGTCTCCAACATACCTTGCATAATTCCGATTTCGGCGCGTTGTGTGTTGTCCGCATCGGTCGCGAAGTCGAACAGGTCGGCATCCTGCCCCGCGCCCGGCGTGTCGAACAAATCCTTCACCATGGTTAGCGCGCCATTGTGGTGCTGAATCATACCGGCCAAAAATAAGCGGTCGAACTCGGCGCCCTTGGACTTGCGCAGCGCCTCCATCTGCTCTGGCGTGAGCATACCCGGCATCAGCGCCATCGGTTGCTGCGGCATATCCATTCCCGGCATCTTCGGCGCCGCCATGGAAATTGGTTCGCCACGGGCCGCCAGCCAGCGCTGCATAAACTTTATTTCGTCGGACTGCGAACTGCTGATTCGCGCGCCCAGGGAGCGCAGTTCCTTATTGTCCGTGTGCGATGGAATCAGTGCGGTCATCTCCACCGCTTGGGAATGATGCATGATCATGCCCTGCATGAACTCGACTTCTGCTTGCGAGCGTGGCGGCAGCGCGCCCTTGGTGGATGGTGGCAGAATCTTGCTGGGCTTACCCGGCGCACCGGGCTGCACCACAACAGACGCAGCGGGTTGAGCCTGCTGCGCGCGCACAGGCGTGGAGAGGAAACCTGCGGAAGCGCTCGCCAGGAGCACGGCACACAGCACTGCAGGTCGGACGTGAAGCTGGTTCTTGCGGCGAAGGCGATCCGCGTTGATGGCAGGGTAGGAGTCAATCCGAAGCACGGATAGATAGACGCAGAACCGAGCCGAAGGGGGTAGGCGTGAGTTCACTTTTCTCATTTTCCCCGGGCATCGCGTTACAGTCAAACGCGATACGTAGCCAAGAAATAATGTGGGCCGATACATCTTGTGCCGGGAACTTCGACCAAAGGCGCGGACAGGAGCAACGCCAATGTTTGACGGTCTGAGAGGTGGTGTATATACTCGCGCCGCCTCGAAGATCCGGACCTAATGGGCTCGGACGTAGGCCAGGCCGAACACGTCCATTGCACAATTCAGGAGGAATCCATGAGAAAGCTCTTTTGGGCCAGTCTGTTCGCGGTGATGCTGCTGACCGCGCTTCCCATGTATGCGCAAAGCCCGAACTATGATGTTGGGCCGGTTTGGCGGGTCACTTACTATCACATCAAGGCCGGACAGGGTGAAGCGTTCTGGAAGGATATACGGGAGAACATGAAGCCGGTCTATGCCGACTTTAAAAAAGAAGGTTTAATCGTCGATTACAAAATGTGGTTGAACGATACGACCGATCACCCCGGCGACTGGGACGTGGCAGTAGGAATCCTGTTTCCGAACTATGCGGCGCTCGATGGGTTGGACGCCAAGGGTGCAACCATCGCGGCGAAGCATTACGGTTCACGAGACGCGATGATCGACGCGGGAAAGAAGCGTCTCGAGCTGCGCGAAGTGGTAGCCAGCAAGTTGGCCCGCGAGGTGATGCCGAAGTAATCGTGGAGGGGAATTGTGGAACGGCTACGCGCCGCCTCCGCCTCTGCGCACCTTTCGAGAGTATTGCTAAAGTCAGTCCATACGCCACGGAGATCTCTCTGGCCAGTGCTGCAGGGCCTCCGTGGCCCAAGCCGTAGTTTTGTCCGCGTGGCACATCGTGCAGGGATTCGGAATTTTATATTTGTCGGTCATCGCTGGAGTGATGAAGGCAAACGTATGCGCTCGAACTTTGACGTCCGCGACAGTAGTCTCAATTTTCGGCATATGGCAGGCAACGCAACTACTGCCGGGAGAGCCTTTCTTATGATGCGTGTGCTCTTCGATGGTGGCGGTGCGTGGACCGTTCAAGGAAAGCGGGCCGTGACAATCCATGCAAATCTGGTCCGCTGGTTTTCGCAATTGCGCATAGTTGTCCGTTCCGTGCACGTCGTGGCAACTAAAGCAAGAGACGCCGCGACGGTACATCACGCTTTGTACGAAATCATTGCCTTGCATGCGGTTTTTGTGAGCGGTGCCATCCGGGAAATGCGTGAAGGTGGTCTCGCCCAGTTTGTGTTCTTCCAACTGCCAAAAATCGCGCAGGTTTAAGCCCACGCGGTATCCAACCGGCCAATCGTAATACTTGCCTTCGATGGGGATCGTCAACGGGCGGCCTTGCGAGTGGCACTGGATGCAGCTGTCAGTCGCTTGCACGTAATTCATTCGTGCTGGATTTAGAATGTTGCCGCGAGTGGGATGCGCGAGATGCTCGCTGCCAGGGCCGTGGCATTTCTCGCAGCCAACGTTCCATTCCGCGACCTGCTTGGTGCGAATGTTGTAGTCCACGGAGTGGCAGCCATCGCAAGTCGGGCCGGTTGGACGTTGCATGTTGTCGGGCGGATAGTACGGCACCCACCAATCGGTGCCATTGGCAACAAAGTACGGACGCCACAGGCGATTGGTGACGTCCCACTGAGCCGGCTCGGGATAGTAGTCGTCGCCTATTTTAGTGAAGTAACGCTGCTTCCAGAGGCTTCCGTAGACCAATGCGACTTGTTCCTTCGTGAATTTCGCAATTTTATTCGTGGAAAGGTCGGGGATGATGGCCTCGGGATGCTCGCGCGGGTCGCGAACGACATTCGCCATGGGCGTTTTTTGCCAGTGTTCGTAGATTTGCGCGTGACAGCTTTTGCACGATTGCGAGCCGACGAAGTGGGCGGAGGTCGCAATGGATGCTTGTTGCTGCTGCTCTTCCGCGGTCAGCTGACGCAGGCTGCGGACGAAGAAAACGAGCTTCCAGCTATCGTCACTCTGTTCATCGTGCGGCCTTGCCCAACCCGGCATTCCAGTGAGCCGCACGCCGTTGCGAATGATGTAACGAATTTCGCCGTCGGTTAGATCCTGCGTTTGCGGCGCACGCAAGTCGGGAACCTTTGGGTACAAATTGCGGCCAACTTCTGTTTGGCCAGAGCCGTCCGGGGCGTGGCAGAGGGCACAGCGGGCTATGAAGTCGTTCCGCGCTTCTTGCAAAATGTCGGCCGTGGGCTTCCAGGGGTTGGTTTCGTGGCGTGCTTTTCGCGGGATCGCAAAATTTCGCGCCTTTCTGGCGACAAGCTTTTCGATGGAAGAGGGCTCTGAGGCGGTGCTGAATCCCCGGCTAGTTAACATGGCACCGTAGATAATCAACCCAAGAATGGCGGCGCCAAACAAAAACCAAATCCACGCTCTTCTTCTCATACTTGTCCTCATGCCTTACAGCAGCTGCATCGATGGTTAGTCCTGAACGGTGTAAATCCACAATTCGGCGCCGCGGCCGGCGCGGGCGGGAACGGCCAGGAAAAACCGGTCAAAGTTCTTCTTTCCCTTTCCAAAGTATCCGGCAGTACGAGCACCTAATGCTGTTGGAATCTTGGCCAGACGGTCATAGTGGTCGGAATCCTTTTGTTGAAACACATAAACGAACCCCTCTCCTCCGGGCATATAGATTCGCTTCCGCGCAGCGTCGTAATATAAATCGTCCGCATCTTGCACGCTTGGGAGTGCTGCGATCATGTGGCCGGTGTTCGTATCAAATACTGCCAATCTCGCAGGTTCACGAGTGCCAACGAAGAGGCGGTGATCCGCTTCATCCAGGGCCATGGGGAAATTGTGTTTTAGGTCCAAGGGCCAACGCGCGATCGTTTTGGCTGTTCGATTAATTACCGCGATCTGTCCTAAATCGGGCACATTTACGTAAATGTTAGGTCCAGACGTTTCGAATTGAAAAGACTCCGGGTGGGCACCAAGTTTGTACTCCTCTTCGGTTCGCGTGGAAGTTGTCGCGTCAACCGCTCCAATCGCCGCGGTCTCATCGTCGCCGTAGCCCACGTAAACAAGCTTCCTCGCTGCGTCATATCTTAGATTGTCCACGTCACCGTGAAAATCGATGCTGGTGAGGAGTTCAAATGAAGTCCCGCCGTAAACGTACAGTTTGCCTTTACTGCTTGCGACAAATAGCTTATTTACTTCTGGCGCATAAACCACTCCCTGAGGGCTGGGCACTCCGGTAATCGTGTGCTCCAGAGTTCGCGAGCTTATGCCTATGATCTCTACCGAATTGTTCCCCAGGGCGGAGATAAATAACAACGCTCCGCTGGTGCCGAAATGATCGAATCGGCCTTTCACGCCTTCCATGGGAACGGCATCGGTCAAAACCATCGGGCGGATGCCGTCCGCAGGCGAACCCTCTTGGGCGTTCGAAGCGTGCACCCCGCAAACGGTGGTCAAGACAAGTGAAAGCGCCATTCTGCGAAGGTTCATCGCAACTCCTTGTAGATTCTCGTGCGAATTCTCCATGATCGTTTGTTCAACCTAAACCCCTGATTAACGCAACTTCCGGCTGGGTTAATGGAGTCGGTATACTTAGTCGAATCTATCGAACGATGGATTTTTTATGTCACGCAGGTGTCTCGGTTTTGCCGAATCTGGACTGTCCCAACGGTTGTTTGACAGCTGGATGGGGCTTGGGATTGGAGGATCGAGTGGGTGGAGAGCAGGCCTCAATCCAAAACGGAATACCGGATAATGCACCACAACGCCTGCACTCCGTCCTTCCAGGTGATTTTCTTACCTTCTTCGTAGGTTCGGCCGGCGTAGCTTATCGGCACCTCATAAATTCGCCAGTCGTGTTTGGCAATTTTAGCCGTGATTTCAGGCTCGAACCCGAATCGATTCGACTTTAATCGGATATCCTTGAGCACTTCGCGGCGGAAGACTTTGTAGCAGGTCTCCATGTCGGAGAGCTTCAGGTTCGTGCAGATGTCGGACAGCAGTGTTAAAACCTTATTGGCCACGTAGTGTCGGAAATAATGAACCCGTTGCGGCCCGCCCAGGAATCGCGAGCCGTAAACCACGTCCGCGCGTCCATCTAAAATCGGCTCCAGCAATTTCGGGTAGTCCCGCGGATCGTATTCCAAGTCCGCGTCCTGCACCAGAACGATATCGCCCGTTGCGGCGGCGAACCCTCGACGCAACGCGGCCCCTTTTCCCTGATTTTGCTCCTGAAAAAAGAACCGTATCTCCCGTAACTCGATGGAATCTCCTCCATCCGTGGCAGAGACGCTCTTCTCACCCTTGCCTTGGCGCTCCGCCATCGCCTGCAGAATTTCGCGCGTACCGTCCTTGGAGCAATCGTCTATGACGATGACCTCTTTGCGGATGTCGATGTCCAGCACCCGGCGCAGAATCTCGAATATGGTGTTTTTTTCGTTGTAAACCGGGATGACAACGGAAATTTTGGGGTCATGGAGCGATGAAGGATTCCGTCGAGAATGGCTCATAGTATTCGTGGGATTGTACTGGCGAACGCACAACCACGTAAACCCTCCATTAGGTTAGTGAAGAATGCCGAGCCGGTCGTTCTTTTTGCCGAACTTAGCGATTCCGGCGGTTGTTTGACAGGGTGGATGGGGCCGCCTATAGTGCGAGGCAAGGGACGCTGTGCTGCCTGAGGCGCTGACCTGCTCTGGGATTGGGATTTCTCCTGGCGCGGTTCGGGCGGCTTACCTTTCGCCCACCCAGACATTGAGGCGTTTCGCGCCCCCTGCGGATTCAAGCGGGGCTCCGCCGCGGTTAACTTCACCATCTGCAGGACGAGGGAATGGCCAGGGGAAATTTCGGAGAACGACTGAAACGCGAGCGCGAGTTGCGCGAAGTAACGCTCGACGAAATCAATTCCGCCACACGCATCAGCAACCGTTTTCTGGAGGCGATGGAAAACGAGGACTGGCAGAAACTGCCTGGGGGTGTGTTCAATCGGGGATTTGTACGCTCGATTGCGCGGTTTCTGGGATTGGATGAAGAAGGGTTGCTGGCGGAATACGACATGGCGCACGGAGCGCAGGAGCAGGCCGCACCGAAGCGCGAGGAAGTTCGCATCCCTTCGCCGCCGAAGTGGATTCCGGTGGCGGCGGTGCTGGGATTGTTGCTGCTGCTGGGGGCGTGCATCGCGGGCGGAATTTATGCATGGCGGTATTTTGCGGCTCGACGAGCTGCGCGCCAAGCGGGGACGGCGAGCGTTGGTGTTTCGCCCGCCGAGACCAGCGCGGTGTTGTTGGAATTGAACGGCCAAGCGACGCCGCTGCTCAGTGTGCCGAAGACATCCGGTACAATCACCTTAAGTCGAAAAGACTTGAGGCGGGAACAAAGTGGAGCTACTGAGCGCGGAAGTCATCGAAGATTTGCGTCACGGCCGGGCCTCGAAAGAACGAAAGATAGCCATATGCGCGAGCGGCGCGCACCTACCTGCAGCAGATCGCATTGAAATATTGACGGTGCTGGCGAAGGACGAGGACGAGACGGTGGCGTCGCGGGCGGGCGAGGCGCTGTTGAGCTATACGCCCGACGCATTTGTGGAGGCCTTGCGGAGGGAAAGCGCTGTGCCGTCCCTGTTCGCGTACGCGAGCAAGGAACTAGCGACGAAGCCGGGAATCGCGGAAGCCTTGCTGCACAACAAAAATTGCGGCGGCGAATATTTGATCCCGGTGGTCGGGCAGTTGTCCGGAATGCAGGTGCAAGAACTGGTGCTGGAACTGGATCGCGTAAGCGCGACACCGGAACTGGCGGCGGCGCTGGAGCATTTGCCAAACCTGACGGCGGAGCACAAAAGCATTCTGCAGGAATTGCGAAGCACGGCGATCGATGTGGACCGCCTGGCCGAAGCCGCGGCTGAGGCAGAACCAGACCCGGTGCGCAGGCAGACGATGCTGCAACAGATCGGGCGAATGACGGTGGCGCAGCGGGTGCAATACGCGATGAAGGGGAGCGGCGAAGCGAGACGCACGCTGATCCGCGACTCCAACAAAGTGGTGCAGCGAGCGGTGCTGCAGTCGCCGCGATTGACGGGCCAGGAAGTGGAAGCGTATGCGTCGATGCCGAGCTTGACGGACGAAATACTGCGGCAGATAGCGACGAACCGGAATTTCCGGAAGAATTATATAGTGGTACGGAATTTGATGAACAATCCGAAGACGCCGCTGGACCTGACACTGGGGATGCTGGCGATGCTGAATCCGCTGGACTTGAAGAAATTGACGAGCAACAAGAACGTGCCGGAGACATTACGAACGACGGCGCTGAAGCTGCAACGGACGAGGAAAGAATTGAAGAAGTAAGGAAATAAAGAAGTAAGGAAATAAAGAAGTAAAGAAATAAAGAAGTAAAGAAGTAAAGAAGTAAGACACTGAGGCGCCCGGCGAGGAGTTTCCGTGAGATCCCATTTTACATTCGCGGCAGGGAATTTCTTCATTTTGGTTGCGCTATGGAGCGCGGGCGGCGGTGCAGTGCGTTCAGCGACGGATCCGTGGACCAGCGAGGACGCAGTTCGCCCGGAATCGTTTGTAAAAGAGCTGGCTAACTCGAAAAATCCACCGACGATTCTGTTTGTGGGATTCAAACGGTTATATGTAGCGGGACATATTCACGGTGCGCAGTTTCATGGCGGCGCGGGAAGCGAAGAAGGATTGAAAGAGTTGAATGCGTGGGCCGCGAAGCTGCCGCGTTCGACCAGTCTGGTGATTTATTGCGGGTGCTGCCCGATGGAGCACTGCCCAAATATCCGGCCCGCGTATACGGCGCTGCATGAGTTGGGATTCACAAAAGTGCGCGTGCTGCTGCTAGAGAATACGTTTGAAACGGATTGGGCTAACAAAGGATATCCGTACGATAAGGGCGAGTGAAAGCGTATGAGTGACGGCGGTTCGGGAGACTTCCCCTTATGATGGTGCGGCCTTCCATTCAAGGGCGGAGGCCTCCCTTCCTTCGTCAGGGCAAGCAGAAGGCCGTCCCTACAAAGGAAAGAAATGAACGGGACATCATCCCTACGCGAGAAGGAATAACTCAAAGAGCGAAAAGAAGTGATGCTATGCTCCTTCGTGGCAAAAATTGAAGGAGGCCTTTCCGATGCGCCGTGTAGCACTTTCCTTGTTCGCAATTCGGATTGTTGCTGTAACGATTCGTTCGCAGCAGTCCGCGCAAACGAGCCATTTCGACGGGCAGAGCTGGTGGGCGCACGTGAAATTTCTGGCGGATGATTCGCTGGAGGGACGCGATACGGGCAGCGAAGGGTTACGGAAAGCGGAAGCTTACGCGGTGGAGCAATTCAAGAACGCCGGGCTTGAACCCGCGGGGACGGATGGATTTTATCAGAAGGTGCGATTCGGCCAGTTCCAGGTGGATGAAGGAAATTCTTCGCTGGCGCTGATTGCGAACGGCAAGGAAAAGCCGTTAAATTTCGAAGACGACGCGTTCATCAATACGCGGGCGACGCGAACGTCCGTGGAACTGACCGCGCCACTGGTTTTCATCGGCAACGGGTTAAAAGTGCCGGAGAAAAACCTGGACGAGATGAGCGGTCAGGACCTGAAAGGCAAGATCGCCGTTTATCTTGCCGGCTCGCCTTCGGACATACCGACGGCGCTGGCAGCGCACTATCAGACCATCGCTGAAAGATGGAAAGAATTGCGAGCCGCCGGAGCGATCGGGATCATTTCGATTCTTAATCCCGCTTCGATGGACGTGCCGTGGCCGCGCATTTCCTTGAACCGAAACCACGCTTCGATGGACCTGGCGGATCCGGAGTTTAACGAAACAGCGGGATTGCAGATCGGCGTGGCGTTCAATCCGGCGTCCGCGGAGCAATTGTTTGCAGGGTCAGGGCATACGTTTGCGGAAATTGCGGCGCTGGGGAAGGATCGAAAAGTGTTGCCGCGCTTTGCGCTGGCCACGTCACTGAAGGCCAAGGCGGTAATCGTGACGAAGTCGCTGGAGTCCGCGAATGTGGTGGCGAAACTTAGCGGCACGGACGGGGTGTTGAAGAATGAATACGTGGTGTTGTCCGCGCATATCGATCACATTGGAATCGGAGAGCCGATCAACGGGGACAAGATTTATAACGGTGCGATGGACAACGGCTCCGGAAGCGCGCTGGCCATAGACGTCGCGGCTAATTTGAAGGCGCATCCGGAGAAACTGAAGCGCTCGGTGCTGTTTGTGCTGGTGACAGCGGAGGAAAAAGGATTGCTGGGCGCGAAGTATTTTGCGGCGCACCCGACAGTAACGCCGAAATCGATCGTGGCGGATATCAACGTGGACATGTTTTTGCCGATCGTTCCGCTGAAGATAATGCGGATTCAGGGGCTGGCGGAATCCGACCTTGGGGAACGCGCGGCGGCAGTGGTGCAATCCTTCGGAGTGAAACCTGTGCCGGACCCGGAGCCGCTGCGGAATTTATTTGTCCGCAGCGATCAATATAACTTCATCCGCCATGGCATACCTTCGGTGGTGATGGATGTGTTTTACGGGCCGGGATCGCCGGAGCAGAAGTTGTTCAAGGATTGGCTGACAAACCGGTATCACGCCCCATCGGATGACATCAATCAACCGGTGGATTTGAAGGCCGCGGCGCTGTACGAAGAAATTGTGCGGCGATTGCTGATTGAGACGGCGGATGCGGCCGCGCGGCCGCAATGGAAGCAGGATTCGTTTTTCAGGCGGTATGCGGCGGATTAATTCCGTGGGATGAAACAAATCACGGAGAACATCCGCACCCTGAAAGGCGCAGGGTGCGGCACCCGTAAGAGAGAACGGATCTAACAGGATTGGTATGAATATTGAGGGATTGCGCAAGATTTGTTTGTCGTTTCCGGGGGCGACGGAGCAGATTCAGTGGGAGAACGCTCTGCTGTTTAAGGTTGGAGGCAAGATGTTTGCCGTTACATCGCTCGAACCCGCGGCGGTTTGGCTTTCGCTAAAGACCATGCCTGAGCTTTTTGCGGAGTTGACCGAGAGGCCGGGGATTATTCCGGCGCCATATCTGGCGCGGGCGAAGTGGATCGCACTGGAATCGCCAGACGCCGCCTCGCAGCACGAATTGAGCGAAATGCTGAAATTGTCGTATGACCTCGTGGCGGAGAAGCTGTCGCGCAAAGCGAAAGAAGCGTTGTCGAAACGAACGGGCAAGGTTCGGAAGCCCAAAGGCAAGAGCAAGCCTACACGTAAAAAGCACTAGAAATAAGTTTCAGCAGCCTGTACGCGCGTACAGGATACCGATTAGCAGCTTGAAATACCCGCAGGCAACTATTCACAAAACCGGGTGTTAGATTAACCAAGTGCTGGCAATTCGGAGGCGCGGCGGTGGTTCGCCGTGTTGAGAAGCCACATTCACTGACTACGCTAAGGAGAGCTCATGACGATGAAATTCATCGCCAAAATTCTTGTTCCCATGTTCGTGTTCGCGCTTTTCCTCGCGGCGAGCCCCAACGGGGTTTCGGCGCAGGGTAAGCATCCTGCGTATCTTCATGCCCTCACGGATTTGCGGGCCGCTCGCGCGCATCTCGAGCAGCGTCCGGATCACGGAGAATTGCGGCACGAAGAGAAAGAAGCCATTCACCAGATTGACGACGCAATCGCCGAAATCAAGAAGGCTGCGATTGACGACGGCAAAGACCTGAACGACCATCCGGCGGTTGACGCCCGTATGGATTGGCCCGGACGCCTGCACCGCGCCATGGAATTGCTGGACAAGGCGCATCAGGATATCGCGCACGAAGAGGACAATGGCTTCGCGCAGGGCCTGCAACAGCGTGCGTTTGAGCACATCGACAAGGCCAAGCACGCCGTCGGTGAGGCCATCAGCATCGTAGCTGCACGCTACTAAACAGCGAGAAGACTGTAGTTTCGAAAGCACCGTGACGCGACGCCGTCACGGTGCTTTTTTTGTGATGACCTGTGACGTCCAACGGACTGCGAAGGACCCTGCAGAGTTGCGCTAATATTGTGTTCGTGCGCGATTCCTCCCTTTGTCTGAACCTGTGGAAGAAGCATCTGGGCCAGATTCCGGATTCCGTGTGGGAGCAAAGCGAGCTCGAGACTCTAGTGCTGGCTGACAACGAGCTTTCGGAGATTTCCGAAAGGATCGGCCGCCTCAAGAAGCTACGCATGCTTGATCTCGGTCACAATCCTTTGACGCGGTTGCCGGAGGGTCTGGGTCAGATCGAGGGCATGACGGACTTCCTGTATCTTCACGACAACCGATTGACGACGCTGCCTGCGTCTCTTGGAAGGCTTACCAAGCTGCGTTACTTGAACATTGGCGAGAATGCTTTCGCAGAGTTTCCGGAATGTGTTTGCGAAATGGTCAGCCTTATCGAGCTTAGGGCCTCTGATAATTGTCTAACGTCGCTTCCCGAATCTATTGGGCGGTTAACGCGACTGCGAGAACTGCATCTCCGAAACAATAAACTGACTTCGCTCCCGAGGGCTGTCGGGTTGATGCGGGAACTTCGCCAGATCGACCTGCGGGGTAATCCGCTGACGGAATTGCCTGACGAGATTGCAGCGTTGCCTCGATTGGAAAAGTTGGATTTGCGGTGGGTCGATAGCCTGCAGGAGCCCGCTTGGATTGCAGACCTCGAGACGCGTGGATGCGCGGTCTATCGTTGATGTGGAAATGCCCTGCAGACCAAGACTACGCGGTGGCTTTGGAGCCGCTGGGGCGGCGAAGCGGACGGGCACCTGGGCGGGGGAAGGTCATGTGCCAGAAATTAACTTCGGGATTGACGAATTCGAGTCCGACATACATTTTGCCGTCGCGTTCGCGGCGGGCAGAAACTACACGCGTTTCGATGGAGCGGTTGGTGTTCTCATTGACCAGGAGCAGGGTCTGACCGGCGCAGACCATTTCGTCCAAAACCAGAAGGGCGCCCTGCTGGTTGATCGAACGGGTCATGCCTTTCACGCAGAATTTTTCGCCGATTTCGTGTTCGCCGTGGACAACTACGGGAACGGCCAGGGCAACCCGAAGGGTGCGCCGACGCTCTCGGTAGCGAAAATGAAGAACTCCCATCAGTAACGCCTCTTGCTGTTGCAGTGCGAAGCGAGAAACCTGGAACGCTAACGGAATACTTGCTCTCAGGCTGGGATAGGGATTGGGTCTATCCGTGCCGCTTGCGGAGGCCTGGTAGCCTGCCTGCTCTTCCCCTATATTCGCGCACAACGTCGTTCAGGACAATAGGTTTCCGGTACCAAAATATTATTGGGCTTGGCAGTACGCAAGTACTTCGCGAGGGTTTGCCGAGGATGAAACGAGGCAAGAAGAAAACCCGCGTCGGAAAGCGCACGGAGCGGGGTCTTCTGGGGACGTCGGCGCATCATGCATGGATTGCGCGAGAGGTGTGGTTGGCGGACCGCCTCCCTTCCTTCTTCAGGGCAAGCAGAAGGCGGTCCCTGCAAAAGAAAGACAAACATTGTCAAGATGCGGTGATCTTGAGGACATGGGGTGCAGCATTGCTACGCCCCTACAAGAGTTCGAGGATTTGGACTTGCCAGGGTTTCGATTCTATTCGCAGGCGTGCGAGGGTGATGGGAAAGTTGAGTCTGCGAGGGCCAGCGCTTCCTGGATTCAGGTAGAGGACACCGCCCTCCAGGTTTTGTTCGACCTTGTGGGTGTGCCCAGAAATGACGGCGTCGAAGCCGGCGGCTTCGGGTTGGAGGTCCAGATCGCGCAAATTGTGAAGCATGTAGAACGTTGCGTTGCCAAATTCAACGACCACCGTTGGAGGGAGTTCGTTGGCCCATGGAGCGGTGTCCACATTGCCACGCACGGCGAAAACCGGGGCAATAGCGCGGAGGCTGGCGAGGATCTCGGGGGCGCCAACGTCGCCGGCGTGGAGAATGAGGTCAACACCGCGTAACGCCTGTTCCGCTTCCGGGCGAAGCAGGCCATGCGTATCGGAGATTACGCCAACTTCCATTCACAGATCCTTTTCCACGGCGTTTCGGAAGCGAGAGACTCCCGGTAACACGCGCGCGTGGAACCACTGGAATTTAGCGCGCGGTTCACTATAATGCAGCAAGAGTCACTTCCCCCAGCAACATCGTTCCATGCCGTGCCAGGAGAATGGAACATAAATGAAAAAACGAGAGTTGCGAGATCTTATAGAAGAGGTAGGACTGGCTCCCGTGATTCGAACGTCGTCCGCAGAGGACGCACGCTTTGCTGCGGAAGAAGTGGCGCACGGCGGAATCCCGATCGTAGAAGTGACGATGACGGTGCCTGGAGCGATTGGGGTAATTCGGGAGCTAGCTCGCAACGTGCCAGGAGTGACGTTGGGAGCCGGAACCGTACTGGATTTGGAAACGGCGCGCGAATGCATTGACGCGGGCGCTCAGTTTATCAGCGCCCCGGCATTGGACATTCCCACCGTGGAGTACATCGCCAAGCAGCCGGAAATATTAATGATTGCCGGGGCGCTGACGCCGACGGAAGTGCTGGTCGCGTGGAAGGCAGGATCCGATTTTGTAAAGATTTTCCCGTGCTCAATGGTCGGTGGTGACAATTATATCCGCGCGCTGAAGCGGCCGTTCCCGGATGTAGCGCTCATTGCCGGAGGAGGAGTGAACCAGCAGAATGCCGCGCATTATTTGCTGGCGGGGGCGTCGGCGCTGAGCATCGGGAAGGAATTGATTCCGCGGGAATCGATGTTGCTCCACAAACCGGACCGGATTCGCGAGCTGACGCGGCGGTTTGCAACGATCGTGAGGACGACGCGAACGAGAATGGCGGAGGCACAGGCGCAAGTGGCGCAGTTCCGGTAAGACGAGGTTTGATGATTCGTCTGCGTCCTCAGGGGCTAAAGCCCAAGAGCTTCTACTCATCTTGGCACGACTAAAGTCGTGCCCTCCCGAAGAGAGGAACGGATTAAAACTCGAGGTGCAGGCGAGCGCTGGGCACCAGGACCGGGCCGCGATCCTTGTTGTAGCCCGGGTTCACCATGTACTGCAATCCCACTCCCGGAAATATTCCTCGCCAGAGATGAACGGTGTAATAGGACTCCAGGATATTTTCCCGGCCGTAGTTTAGTTTTCCATCGCCAAGCAAGAAACCATATCCGCCATAGGCCAAATAACGGGCGTGATCGTGGCTGATGCCGTTGCTGACGAACACCAGGCCGAGGCGGTCGAATTTTCGTCCCCAACGCTGTCCATTGCCACCGACGCCGATTTGCCAAGTCTGATCGACCTCGGTGTAGGCATAGGATTCGTGCTGACCTTCGTTCCAGCCCCAGCGGCCGAAGACACCGAGCCAGTCGGCAAAAGATTGTTCCAAGTTTATGCCGAAGCCATATTTCACGGTGGTGGTCAGAGGATGCGCGGTGATTTCCGGACGCGGCGTCACCGGATTCGCGAGCCAGGAGTCAACGGCCTGTTGGTAATTTCCCATGTTGGCGTGGTTTACGAAGCCGAGCAGGCGAACGACGCCAACGCGCTTGTTGGGAAGGATGCGACCGTGAAGTTCGAATTCGACATTTTCGGAGCGGGCGCGACTGAGATCGGCGTCCAGATGGATGCCGTTGGCCACCTTAGGCATTAAGGCCTCGGCAAAGCGCAACACGAAGTTGTGATCGTGATATTCCACGAGCGCTCCAAAGGTGTAGCCCCTGGTGTCAGCGGCATAGTCATAAGCGCCGCTGTTGTCGACCGTCCAGTTCATGAACTGAAAATTGCTGTCTGACCCGTAGGTATTCAGATCGAAAAAATCGGCCAAGCTGAATTTTCCGAAGCGCACTTCCAGGCGGCGCTCCGGCAACTCCCGGAAAAGGGAAAGCGGAGTGCGACCGGCGAAAACTCTGCGAGAGCTGAGCGGGATGATCTGGTGCCACATGAGTCGCGCAATATACGGGGCGTGGCTGAGTTCGGGATTGCGAACCACGTCGAGGTTGAAGAAACCAGCAACTCCCAAGGCTTCGCCCAAGCCATGGCCACCCGTTTCCTGCACGTCGCAAAGGAATTCGGTCGTAGAAGTGACGCGCAAGCCCGTGAAAAGAGTAAGGACACGAGAGCTGGCGTCCTGCGCTTCCGGGCTCAGGCTGTTTTGACCCCGATAGGGGGACGTAAAGCTCGGGTGATACTGAGAAATGAAATTGACCTGGCCGGAAAGCCAGAGGCGATCCCATTCGCGGTGGGGAAACATTATCGGGGGGGAGTCGTTGGAAATGCCTTCGGGTTCGTCACCCGGAGGAGGGGTGGGATTCGCGGAAGGGGGTTCCTGCGGGTGGGCGACAGGAGCGGCGGAAAGAAATAAAAGGCTGAGCGATAGGCAAACAAAGGCCCGCACGAAGCACGATTGCAGTCTCTGACAATTTGGGACGGTCAGATGCATTCAACATGTGCCTGAAAAATTCCAATACCCTAAGGTTCGCGGTTCACAATTTGCAGGGCGTTTACGCGCGCGTGATCGACGGTCAGGCCCCAGTGAAGATGCGGGCCGGTAACGCGGCCGGTTGCTCCGACTTTGCCGATCTCCGTACCGGCTTCCACGGTATCGCCAGCATGCGCGACGAACTGAGAGAGATGAGCGTACAGGGTATAGATTCCGAAGCCGTGGTCGATGACGACGGTGTTTCCGGAATAATAGAGATCTTCAGCGAGGACGACCTTGCCCGCTTGCGGGGCATACACGGGGGTACCGGTGGGAGCCGGGAAATCCACGCCGGCATGCGGAGAGCGAGCGATGCCGTTCAGAACCCGGCGACGGCCGAAGTTGCCGCCGGTGACGACTTCCTTGAGCGGCATGCGAAACGGACCTTTCCAGAGGGGCTGCGGGGTAATGGTGTCATAGATAGCGCGCATTTTCTTGGAATCATCCTCGGCGCGCTTCTGCTGCTCCGGATCGGGCTGGACGAATTGCTTTTCCACTTTGAGATGTTCGGTTGGAAATTTTGCTGCCCGGACCAAGAGTGCAGCGGCGCAGGATTTTTCCTGGCCGGCGGAATCTTTCCAGGAAATCGTGTATTCGTAGCGGGCAGGGGGCTTCTCCAGGTCCACTCCTATCATCCCATGCAAGGTTTTGGATGAACCTTCTTCGCGCCAGACCGGCGAAGGCTTTGCGTCCCATTGCGCCGAGAGGTCTGAGGGCAAGGCTTTCGCGGAAGAGACTTGGACCTGCACGAGGCTGCCTTGAAGAGCGCTGGTGGCGGTCAATTTCAGGTAGATGGAGTCACCGCAGGGTTTGCGAATTTGGGCGACGCTAGCGCCGCACAAGAAGGCACTCAAAAGAGAGAACCCAATCGAAGGGAACAATTTTTGGCGCATAGATTTCTCAATGCCAGTTGCTACGGGTGTTTAGATACATCCAGCGCGCTTCAGGGGCTAAAGCCCGATCATGACAGAGCCGTTGCGCCGGGTCTGAAGCTCCGGCCTCCTAAACAGTGCACGGAACCTCAGAGACAAGAATAAGTATGCGGTGGAACGGTGCCGCGTCAATGACAAGTTCGAGATGGTTGCCTATCAAACGACACTGTGATTTTGTGGTGGATCGAGTAAATCAGAGTTTCAGGCCGAGTACGCGGACGAGTTTTTCCTGGAGTTGCTTTAGTTCGAGTTCGCGGGCATGCTCTTCGCGAGTACGGTCGCTCAGTGCTTCCTTCAGGAGTTGAATATTGCGGCGAAGTTCAATCTGGCTGAGGGCCAGACGGCGAAGCGACCGAAGGGCTTCCTTTTGCGTGTCATCCAACTCGCGAGGTTGGCGGTCCATAACGCAGAGGGTGCCCAGCGCGTAGCCATCTTCATCGATCAACGGTGCGCCTGCGTAGAAGCGGATGTGCGGATCTCCGAGAACAAGCGGATTATCCTTAAATCGAGGATCCTGCAGCGCATCGGGCACAATGAACAATTCGTCCTGCTGGATAGCATGGGCGCAGAAGGAGATATCCCGCGGCGTTTCGCGAACTTCGACGCCGACTTTAGACTTGAACCACTGGCGATGGTCGTCCACCAGGGAGAGCGTGGCGATGGGTGTCCTGCAAACGAAGGAGGCCAGGACAACGAGATCATCGAAGGACTGTTCGGGTTCGGTGTCCAGGATGGCATAACGATTCAAGGCCGCAACTCGGGCTGTTTCGGTGCTGGGCATCGTGGCCGTCATATGGACCTCACGGGAATAGCAACCGGGGGCGGGTTGAGGGAAAATCATACTCCAAGAGAGAGGGCAGCTGGCAAGTCAAAGCGTGGGAGGCTCTGGCACAGCCCGACCGCAAAAGGGAGAGAAGAAGGATGAACTGGAGAGAGTGGATACCGGGAAATATGCAGTGGATTATCGTGGGCGTGCTCGCGTTTTCGGCGGTAGCCGGAGCCGCGGCATGGCCGCAGAAAGTTTCCATAGGACCGGCCAGCCGGGAGCGCGAGCGGCAAAGCTTCGCCGTAAATCTGGTGCGGGCGATGAATAACGCGGAACTGAATTACAAGACGAAGAACGGGAAATACGCGGATTGGGAAACCTTGACCGGCAACGGAGACTTCACGGAAACCGGAACGAAGTGGGCGCCTGCGGGATTTCCGACGGTAGCCCACGCCTTATATTCACGAGGAACGGAGATCGTGCCGGGGTGGAAGCTCCGACTCAATATATCGCACGAAGGACACGCATTCGACTTGTTACTGGAGGACGCTACGGATCCAAAGTGCCGTTACGCGGCGATAACGGATGAAGGCGGACTAATCCGTCAGTCGAAAGCAATCGATTGCCCTATTTGAGCCTACTTGCGGAGGGAGAATCTGCTGGCGCTGCGAACTTAATCCGATGACACGAAATTTGCAGCTTCTTCCGGCGTGTCGCGAACCGGAAGAACCGAAAAATACTTGTGACGGCAAGGCTCGCAACGGAATGCCGGGATGCGCAAAAAGCGCCACAAAAACGAGAACGAGCCGGGAACATAGTCAGGCGAGATGCGCATCAGTTCCCTATTTCCACATATCGGGCAGTGGGCATGCAGAGAATGGCTCAGGGGCATGAGGCGCGCGTGGAAACGGCCGTGGCAGCGGTAGCACCGCCAAGGGTAGACGCCAACGCAGCTGACTAAGACATCGGCGAGACCGCGCCGCCTGGATCTTCTGGCTCCCGATTCCTTACAAATTGGGCAGATCATTTGTCGCGCCGCTTGGCCTCCCAGCCAGCGGACAGGATAGGGCAAATTCCATCCGTAGACAAGAAGAGGTGCGGAGCAAGTTATGTTTACAATAAACAAGAGAGGAAAATCATGCCCCAATACTCCGATGAACACGCGCAGGCGGGAGTGAACGCGAAGCTTCCAACACTGGAAACATGGCCGAACCAGTTTCCGGGTTACGTCATCACGACGCGATATCCAGAATATTCGTCGGTTTGTCCCAAGACGGGGATGCCGGACTACGGAACTGTCACGATCCAGTACAAGCCGCGCAAGTCATGTATCGAATTGAAGTCCCTGAAAATGTATTTGCTGGCTTACCGGAATCTCGGGATCTTCTACGAAAATGCGGTGAACAAGATGCTGAGGGACATTGTGGATGCGGTGCAGCCGGAGTGGTGCGTGGTTAAGGGAGAGTTCACGCCCCGCGGGGGATTGAATACGTCTGTATTCGCGCGATGGCCGGAGCGCCACAATGGCAGGGCCAAGCGGGGTGAACGCCGAGGCAACTCGCGTTGATACTGAATAGACTTGTAGGCGAAGGCGGTGGATAATTTTAGGGGTTGGCGATGCAAGGCCACGAACATCGAATGAGGAGGGAGAATGAGTATTTCTCCAAACGTTCCGAGTCCACAAGAGTCTTATCACTATGAGAATACCGGGACGCCGCGATGGATCGCGGTGCTGTTCGGCTTGTTGTTCGTGGCGCTGGCGGGTTTAGGTTATGCAGGCCATTCGGTGCAAGGACGCCTGGAACAGGAATTAGCGAAATCCGAAGAGCAGAACAAAATTCTCTCCGCGCAACTGGAACAATCAAATACCAGGCTCGCTGACCTGAAGGGTCAGATGGACGTAACCACGCAGAAAATCGGCATGACGCAAGCCGAACTGGCAGAGGCCAGAAGCCGCGCAGAATCGATCCGCAAGGCGCAGACGGCTTCCGACCAGAAGCTCTCGCAAGAGATCAGCGCGGCGCAGAAAGCCAGCGAAGAAAAGATTGGCGCGGTGGCGACGGACGTAACCGGCGCGAAGAAAGATATTGAGGCCACCAAGACCGACCTGGAGGCCACCAAGAGCAAGCTGGATCGCGCGACCGGCGACATGGGCGTGATGAGCGGGTTGATCGCGAAGAACCACGACGACCTGGAAGAATTGAGGCGCAAGGGCGACCGCAACTACTACGAGTTTACACTGCAAAAGTCCAAGACTCCGCAACGCGTGGGGCCGGTGCAGATGTCGCTAAACAAGGTGGACCAGAAGAAATCCAAATACACCGTGACGGTATTGGCGGATGACAAGTCCATCGAAAAGAGGGACAAGACGTCTGGCGAGCCGGTGCAGTTTTACGTAAAGGGCAGCGCGCGGCTGGCGCCGTATGAAATCGTGGTTTTTGACGTGGGCAAAAACCAGATCAGCGGATACTTGGCTACGCCGAAGGATATGAGCGCGTCCCAGCCTGCGGCCGCTCCACCGTCGGCGACACCTGCAGCCACGCCGGTGAAGCAGTAATAGCTCGCCGAAACTTTTTGTTTTGGTCCGTGGATTTGTTTTAGAAACCCTGCCCATCAGTTTGCAATCGGATGGGCGGGGTTTTTGTTTTTTTGTGAGGAAGCGATTGGAAAGCGTGGATAACCGCAGTTACCTGGCGGAACCGGAAAATCGCCTGCCTCGCTTCCTTCGACAGAGCAGGCGGAAGGCGGCCGCTACAGATGCTTCCGTATGCGTGGGTGTGTTCGGTTTGGCGATGCTGCTTTTGGGATCGCCGGCTGCTTTAGCACAGGAGCCACCGGCGGCAGGCCAGGCGATTCGCGTGGATGTGGCGCGGGTTAATGTCGGCGTTATCGTCACGGACGGCAGCGGCAAGTTCGTGGAGGGATTGCGACGCGGAGACTTTCAGGTTCAAGACAATGGCGCACCGCAGCCCATAACGGATTTCGCGTCAATTGAGGAACCGGCGCAGGTGTTGCTGCTGATTGAGGCTGGACCCGCAGTGTATCTCCTGGAGGATACGCATCTTTTCGCGGCGGATGCGTTGCTGAGCGGATTGTCGCCCGGCGACCGCGTTGCAGTGGCGCGCTACGCCAATGCGCCGGCGGCGATTCTGGATTTCACTGCGGACAAACGAGCGGCACAGGCGGCGCTGGATCGGATTAGCTTTAATCTGGGTTTTGGCGATTTGAACCTGGCGGCAAGCCTGAACACCGTATTGGGCTGGCTGGAGAAAGTTCCCGGGAAAAAATCCATCGTGCTGATCTCCACGGGAGTGGATACATCTCCGCAGGCGGCCATTACCGCATTGCAATCGAGGATACGCACCAACGAGGTGCGCGTGCTTTGCATTTCCATGAGCGGACCGTTGCGCAACGGCAAGGCGGGCAGCAAGCGTCAAATCCAGCAGACACAACAGGACTTTGCGGCGGCGGACGCGAATTTGCGCGACCTGGCAGCGGCCACCGGGGGTCGCGCGTATTTCCCCGAGAATGGCAAAGCGTTTCAGGAAGCTTACCGGCAGATTGCGGAGTTGGTGCGACACGAATACAGCCTGGCGTTTTCGCCTCCCGTGGCGGATGGCGCAATTCATGCGATCCAGGTTCGCGTGACGCCTGGAGAAAATTCGGGGAAGAGTTCGGAATATCGGGTGGACTACCGGCAGGCTTACCGGGCACCTGGTGCGGCAAAAGATTAAGTAGTCTTTCGGGGCGCGAAATACAAGAACCTCAAGAATACCCTTTATTCCCCGGGCCAATAGAAGGCGGCCACGGAACCGATGTGTGCGAGATTTGTGAATCGTGCGGACAAGGGGTAACCCAAAAGGGCGAGGCAAGCCACCGCCACTACAAGGTCCTCAAGTTTAGGTGACTAGCGCCGTTGCCGGAGAATTCTTGCGGTAGATTATTCGTAGTCTTTCATTGTGCGGGCCATCTCGCGGAGGCGCGTGTCCACAAGGTCGAACACCAAGCCTGCTTCGAAGCGGCCCGTGCCGTTGCGCTTCCCTGCGGCGACTCCGGTGAGCAGCTCAATTCCCTGCTCGACATGCGCGATGGGCCAGATGTGAAATTTGCCCTGCGCGACTGCTTCCAGAATATCCTCGCGAAGCATTAAATCTTCGATGTTCGCGGCCGGAATCATGACGCCTTGCGAGCCGGTAAGGCCCTTGATGCGGCAGGTGTCGAAAAATCCTTCGATCTTTTCGTTCACGCCACCGATGGCCTGGATATCTCCACGCTGGTTCATGGATCCGGTTACGGCGATGTCCTGGCGCAGCGGAAGATCAGAAAGCGCGGAGAGCAGCGCGTAAATCTCTGTGGAACTGGCGCTGTCGCCATCGACGCCGGAATAGGATTGTTCGAAACAAATGCTGGCGGCAAGCGAGAGCGGCTTATCCTTCGCAAAGCAACTGCGGATGTAGCCCGAAATGATATGCACGCCTTTGTCGTGGAAGCGGCCGCTAAGATTGGACTCGCGTTCAATATTAATCAGGCCGGATTTGCCTAGCGCCGCGCTTGCGGTGATGCGCACCGGCTTGCCAAACGAATAGCCGCCGATTTCCATGACGCTCAGGCCGTTGACCTGACCGACGCAGGTACCCTCAAGATCCACGAGGAGCGTGCCTTCTTCGATCATCTCGCGGATGCGCGTTTCTATCAGGTTGTGACGCTCCATTTTCGCGGCGATGGCGGCACGGACGTGCGCAGCGCGTACGACATTTTCGCTGGAACGCGCGGCACAGTAGTGAGCTTCGCGGGCGAGATCGGCGATTTCCACGAAACGCGCAGTCACTTTATTGCGGCGGCCCGCTTTGCGGACACCATGTTCGAGGATGGCGGCAAAGGCGCCACGATCGAAAGGATAAAGATTTTCTTTTTCGCTGAGCGCGCGCAGGCGGCCTGCGTATTCCTCGATGACGATGTCGCTTAACGGCATCTCTTCATCGAATTCCACGCGAACCTTGAAAATTTTGCGAAAGTCTTCTTCGTAGTCGTACAGCATCTCGTACAGATCGCGATCGCCGATGAGGATCACTTTCACGTTGATCTCCACCGGCTCCGGCTTGAGCGCGGTGCTGGCGAAGGGATAGAACACTTCCAGCGGCTGAATTTCCAACCGGTTGTGATTCAAAGTTCGCTTCAAGGCGCGCCAGACGCCGGGCTCCGAAAGAGCCTCTATCGAATACATGATCAGGAAGCCGCCATCGGCGCGGAGCAGAGAGCCGGCGCGAAGATCCATGAAATCGCTGGTCCAGCCTCCACGCGAATCGTAGGCGCGTTGAATGGTGCCGAACAAGTTGGCATAGGACGGCGTGGTTTCGAAAATGACCGGAGAGACATCTTCCGAGTTATGCGCAAGGAGCACGTTGACGCCGTAAACGCGAAACGGATCGCGTTCCTGGCCGGGCATTTTGGGGAGAACGTCCTGACTGTCGGGCGCCTGCTCATCTTCCCCCTCGCGCTCCTTGAAGGGGTCGAGGCTGTCGAGAAGATGGTGGCGAACTTCCTCCAGGAATTCGGCGACTCCTGTGCCGGGATATTTCTCCTTGAGTTCTTCGATTACACCGTCAACCAGAACAGAAGCAGCTTCCTGCTCGAGATAACTGAGTTCGCTGGCAAGTTCGCGCGACAGCGTGAGTGTCTTTCGATAGACAACCGTGAATTCCTGGCGAAACTGCTCGTATTTGCGCTCGATTTCTTCGGCGACGCCGGATTCGAGCTTGCCCTCGTGGACCATCTTGGTGATGTCTTCGATGGGTACCATCTGGCCTTCGAGCACCGGGAAAATTTCTGGAAGCGCGACCGCGCCGACCTGCATGTGTCCTAACGCGAATTGCTCGCGAGCGATGCGGCGCGTGAAATCATCCATGAGTTCTTTCTCACGAACGGAGAACCGCTCGACGATGCGGCTTTTCTGGCGCTGAAAGGGTTCGCCTTCGAAGACTTGCGGAATGCGGCGGCGCAGGAAATCGATACCCGCCTGCATGTCCTTCTTGAACCCGTTGGCGGAGCCGCGCGGAAGGGTAAGCAGTCGTGGGCGATCGGGAAATTTGAAATTATTCACGTAGCAGCGATCGAGCGAAGGCTTGGTTTCGGGGTGCAGCTCCTCGATCATCTGCGCGATGGTGCCGCCTCGGCTGGTGCCGGCGAGCCCGCAGACGAACGCGTTGTAGCCGGGCGCGGACAGTTCGACGCCCATCTTGAGTGCGCGGAGTGCGCGTTCCTGGCCTACGAAGCCTTCCCTGCGTTGCGCCTGAGCGGTGGTCTCAAAAGGAATGCGCGACAGTTCACAGCGCCAGCGAAGTTTCTCCGGCGGGAGCTCCTGCAATGATTCGTGCAATTTTTCAGTCGGTGACTTCATTCGAGGGCGTACTCTAGCATAGAGTTTTGCCGAAGAACGAGAATTTAGGCTGAGGATTTCGCACGTAGCTACACAGAGTTTGTGCCGGAGCACGCGAAAACACTCGAAAACTTTCCTCAGGGGCTAAAGCCCACATTAAGCCTAAGCGCTTGACGTCGGAGCTAGAGCTCCGACCCCCGATGCCAAGCACTCTCCCCGCGGGCTGCGAAGTCGTGCCCTTCCGTTCTCGTACAGACTTAGGCGGCTTCCCTGTCGATTTCGTCGCGATGCTCGGTATAGACGCGAAACACCCCGAGGGCGGCGGCAAGAATCGTGGGACCGGCCACCAGTCCGAGCAAGCCAAATACTTCGAGACCGCCGAGAATGCTGATAAAAAGTAGCAGGTCGTTGAGTCTGGTGCGATTTCGCAGGAGCAAGGGGCGGATCAGATTGTCCGCGACTCCGGCAACGCCTCCGCAAATCGCGACGACCAGGATGGCCTTCCCCCAGTGGCCGTTCACTCCCAGCCACAGTGCCGCGGGCGCCCAAATCAGCGCCGACCCAACCACCGGGACAATCGAAAAGAAGGCGATCAAGACGCCCATGAAAACTGGCGCAGGCAAATGGGTCAGGCCAAAGGCTAATCCGCCTAGAAATCCTTGAATGGCGGCAATCAGAAGGGCGATCGCCACGCTGGCGAAGATCAGATCGCGGGACTCGGTCAGCATTTCGTCCTGAAACTTCTTCTCAAAAGGCAGGAGATGACGAAAGGCGTCCAGAATCTGTTCTCCGTCGCGGAACATGAAGAACAGCGCGAAGAGCAGAATAAAGAGATTGAGCATGAAAGAAAAAAAATTCTTGAGCATCGCGCCGATACTGCCAGCAAGGTACGAGGCAATTTTTTCGCCGGCCTGACGAATCGAGTTCATGAAGTCAATTTGCTGCAGAGATTCCGGAAGATGATCACGAAGCGATTCGAGCGCGCTGAAAAGGGGTATAGCTGTGCCGCTCCGCACCATGGTTTGTATTTTGGAAGAGGCATCGATGGCCTCCCTGGCGGCGTAGAGCAATACCAGCAAGACCGGAAGAATGAGCAACAGAGTGACACCAAGCGTGGTGGCCAGCGCCGCAAACGTAGGAGAAAGTTTTTTAAGAAGCTTTTCGTAAAGCTGGTAAAAAAAGATCGCCAGTACGGCAGACCACGCCAGTGGGATCAGGAACGGAGCAACGATGCGGAAAACCAGGTAGATGAGAAGAATCAGAGTGCCGTAGGAAAGCACCGTGGTTAGCCGGTCACTCGTTGTGATGTTAGGATTAGATTGAGTCATGTCGGTTGTATAATCCGGCAGGTTCGGTGCCAGGTGCGTTGTACGTCCCACGAGTAGTCAGGTTGTCCGCGCCCAGGGGATCCTTTTACTAGATGCCGTCAAGCTCGATGTCCTTTACGTACGCCCAAGCACGCCTCCTTGCTGTACTTGCTTTAATCAATTTTGTCAACTTTGCGGATAGGCACGTTCTGGACCCGCTGCTCCCCTTGCTGCGCAATCATTTTGGGGTGAGCGACGCACAATTGGGATGGCTGCAGACGGGACTTCTGATTGTGCTGGCGCTGGCCAGTATCCCGTCAGGATACCTGGCGGACCGTTTCAGCCAGCCGAAAATTATCGCAGCGGGCGTGCTGTTCTGGAGTTTTGCTTCGATTTGCAGCGGGTTCGCGCCGACATTTTATTTATTGCTGGCTTCGCGCTGCATGGTGGGCATCGGAGAAGCAGCGTACGCCCCGGCGGCGCAGGCGATGATTTCGGATTCGTTCTCCCGCGAAAATCGCGCCATGGCCCAGGCCATTTTTGCTTCGGGAATGCTGCTGGGCGGAGCGGCGGGACTGGCGTTGGGCGGGATCATGGGAGAGCTCAACGGCTGGCAGCACGCGTTTATATTTTTTGGCGCGATTGGGTTGATCCCTGGCCTGTTCGCATTTCGATTGCAGGAGCCCCCTCGGCGGCCGCGGTCGGAGGTTGTTGCTATCAGCCAGTTACTTCGCGTTCCGGCGTTCATGGCCATGATTGTGGCGGGCACGTGCATCACGTTTTCGAGCGTGTCGCTGGTGACCTGGGGAGTGGACTACGCGAAGAATTACAAGGATTTCAGTTTGCGAGAGGCGGCCCTTTCGCTCGCGATCATCGCTATACTTTCTCTGGTGCTGGGCGCGTTGACGGGAGGCTACGTGGCCGACCGTCTGCAAAAACGTTTCGCGTATGGCCGGCTGATTGTGATTTCCGGGGCCTTCTTGTTAGCCGCGCCATTTCTGCTGCTGGCGATTCAGGCCGAGGAGAAATGGGTGGTGCTGGTGGGCTTTTTCCTGGCGAGCTTTTTTATGTCCTGGTATCACGGACCGACTACGGCGGTGCTGCACGATTTGACGCCGCAGCGCGCGCATGCCACCGCGATTGGCGTATACATGTTTATGACGCAACTGTTTGGAGCGCTCGGGCCGTTGCTGATTGGAAGAATCTCGGACATGAGCGACCTGCAAATTGGACTGCAGGCGGCAGCCGCGGTTTTGGTGGTGGGGGCGCTGCTGATGTTTGTGGTGATTTACTTCATCCGACGGGATGGATTGCATCATCCGCGGTTGGCGGCGTTCCGGTCTGAGGACGAGGCGCTGCCCAAACCGATACCGGAACGGGCGTAATGATAAACAATGTTCTGCAAGTGCTGAAGACCCTTAGGGGCTAAAGCCCCAATCTTTCGAACCTTTGCGGCACGGCTAGAGCCGTGCCCTCCCGTCGGATCACCCTTCGGTCGGATCCACCTCTTATGTCGGACCTAAAGGTCCCCCCCGGTGCTGGCACTCTGTGAAGCGGCTTTCGTTACTTGATGCCGACGAGGGCAATCAGGCGGCGGACTTCATCGGGGGGGACATCGTAGAGAGGGCGCTCGTCCTCTTCTTCCAGGCGTTCGCGAAGATATTCGGCGGCGACAAAGCTGCCTTCGCGGTCGGTGAGATCGCGCCCGCTCTTCTCCCGAAATTCTACGAAACCAGAGTGCGCGAGGCCGACGATCCGGCCTTCTTCATTTACAACGAACTTGGAATCGATGGTATCGCTGTGACGCGTGGCGATGGCGTTCCAGATGTGCGAAAACTGGCAGTGGTACACGTGGCCGGAAAGTTTCGAGACCACATCAAATGGTCGAATGAACTCATGCATTGCGCCAACGTTGGTTAGGACGGGTACGGAAGGCACGGAAGCTCCTCGTTTACACAGACAGCGTAGTTTGCAGCTGCCCTGATAGTGTTCAATAGGCTAAGAGAAGTGTCAATGCCACGGCGAGCGCAGAGCTGACGCACTGAGTCCCACAGCTGGCGTCAGAACTTGGGCTGCTGCGCGATTCTCCAGGACCACATGAGGAACGATGTGGCTGTCAGGTCGATTGCCGGCTCGGTTGTGCTGTAGGACTGCACGTTGTCCTGGTACACCGCCATTTGCGACGGATCAAACGCGCCTTCGTTTCCGTTGAACTTCTTGAAGGTGTCTACACCGTTTGCAGGACACAGATTCATGCCGTCGAGCGTACCTGAGGTCGTATAACTTGTCGGCCCTTCGGAAGCTGCGCCCCAAAGAACCGGCGTTCCGCCAGAAGTTCCATCCAGCGCACCTGCGATGTTCGCAACCTGATGCTGGATGCAATTCGGGAAGGTGGTTCCGTCGCCCACGATGAACGAGGAACCCCACGAGTTGGTGCCAAGAATGTTGGCCAGCCATCTTTGCGAATAGGTATCGTAGGTCTTGGATTGAGTGATGTAATGCGCTTCGCTAGCCATTACGGAAAGACCAGCGCCGTGCGAGGTGGTATCGCCGGAACTCCATTGGTACCCGAAGCCCCAGGGATCGGCTGCGGCCACGGAAATTGCGTCGCTCACCTGCTGCAAGAATTGTTTGCGAATGCTCGATTGTGAAACGGCTAAGCCGCCGGGATTCCCCGCCATTTCCAGTGCGCGGTACAGTTCGAAATGCGCGAGACCGCTTACGTCATACAGGTTCAGCGTGTCGGTAAAACCCTGATCGTAGATGTTGTTGGTGTAATTCTTGGCGTACTGCGCCGCTAGCCGCAGGTAGTCCATGGGGTCGGTGTGAGCGAGGCCGGACGGCAGGTTGTGCACGCCCCCCGCCGATTCCAGCGCGAAGTAGAGTTCCGTTGCGCCAAGCTCCATGTCGTCTTCCCAAACATTTTCGGGGTAACCATCAAAGGGAGAAATGGTCAGCAGGCAATTGCTGCAAGAACCAGAATCCACGGAAGGCGCCGGGTCGGGAAACGAGGTATCGGCAAGCGCGAAAATATCCTCCGCGTTCCGGAGACATCGATTCGCCCGCGAAGGGTTCGAAATTCGGTCGAGCTGGTAGCACAGCGCAAAGTCCGCAGCCAAGCGGCCCGCAAGATTCGGGCTGATGGGCGATTTCGCGGGAGCTGCCAGATACACCGGACGATTGCAGATAAAAAATGTGGTGAGCGGATCGCAAGCTTGTGGATCGCCGGGTTGTTCGTAATTGTCGGCGGCTTGCGGCAGAGTCCAGATGTCGTACTCGGTGATCAAGCAATACGGCGATGCGTACGTCCCGCCACAGTTGGCGGCCGCGGAAGTGGGGGTACCGAAACCGTAGTAGTTCCACTCCTGCGTGTTGTCTACCTGGTAGTACAGCGTTTGCGTTTTGTCATTCCACATTTTCAGCAGCCAATCGATTCCAAATTTTGCTTCCTCCGTAAAGTCGGCGGATGCCGGCGCTCCCGGCGAACTGGTGCCTGCAAAAGAAACCGAGCCCGGCGGTACAGGAGCATTTACTTTCGCGTTGAGGCCCATCTGGTTCGGAAAGTCGCGAATCCCTATCTCCATCAACGCGGCCGTGTAGCTGGTGGTCTCTACATATTTTTCGTAATCGCCGGCGTCCCACCATCCGCCGGAGGCATCAATGTTCGGAAGTTTAGCGGAGACTAAAGGCAGAGCAGGCGGCACGTTGTTGTTGTCATCGTTGACGTCGAGCGGAGGTGTCACGTAGACATGTGCGTTCTCGTCCTTCAGATGCCCTGGTTCGGTGCGCAGTTCGTTGCTCACGAAATCCGCTCCATCACGCTGCGTCTGGTAAAAAAATAAAGAGTTTAAGAGCAAACCGGAATAGAGCACTTCGGGGCAATCGACCGCGAAGCGAGGAGAAGTCGCGGCCGCGGGGCCGGACACGGAGATGGTATACAGCTCGCCCCCTGGAACATTGAAATCGATGGCGTAAACATCGTAGGTCACTTTCTTACTGTGACTCCATGTGCCGAGCAGCGCGCCCACCTTACCGGAATAGGCAGTCTTCCCTTTCGAATTGAGGACCTTGAAAGTCGCTCCGCTCTCGGCAACCTCGGACATCAGGTAGGCGCGGAATGGCGTTTCACCCGTTTCGTAGCCCACCTGACTGACGCGCATATGAGCAGACTGCGCCGATGCGCGCACCGGACACGCAAGCACGGCCAGCACGATTGCGGCAATGGCAATGAGAGCGCAGGAAATGGAAAGGCGGTGAACGGAAGGCGACATAGCCGACTCCTTGCCCCCGCGCGGGGATGGCGGTATTAAATGGGTTTAATACAGGCCAAATGGTGCTTCTTTGATTTTGGGCTGTCAAGGGAAGATTCCGCGGCACACCGCTTTGATGATGTGAGAGCTAAGCCTGCTTCGTCGGACCAAATTGGGGCCGTTGAATCCCTGCGGCTTCGGCGGTTACGTCTGTGTATTTCAGCCCGGAGCCGGTGTTAAAGAGGACGACCTTGTCGTCGGGCGTGAGTTCGCCGGTTTTGAGGAGATGATCATAAGCAGCGGTTGCCGCGGCGCCTTCCGGTGAAAGGAAGACGCCTTCGTTTTTGGCCCAATCTTTGAGTGACGCCAGGATTTGTTCGTCGGAAAAGGCTAACGCGATTCCGTTCGACTCTTTAAGGATTTCCAGGAGGATGTAGTCGCCGTAGGGTTTCGGGACGCGCAAGCCGGAGGCGAATGTAGCCGCGTCTTGCCACATCTCGCTCGACTTTTCGTGCTGTTCGAAGGCACGCGTGACCGGTGCACAGCCGGCAGCCTGTACGGAGATCATTCGCGGCCGTTTTCCGGGGCGGACCCAGCCAAGTTCTTCGAGTTCCTGGAAAGCTTTCCACATGCCGATCATCCCGACGCCGCCGCCGGTTGGATAGAAAACAGCGGCGGGATATTCCCATCCTAGCTGCTCGACGAGTTCGTAGCCCATGGTTTTCTTGCCTTCAACGCGAAAGGGTTCTTTGAGGGTGGAGATATCGAACCAGCCTTCTTTTTCTTTGCGCTCGGCGACCATTCTTCCGCAGTCGGAGATCAGGCCGTCGACGAGAGTTACGTTAGCTCCGTAGAGCTTGGCTTCGACATAATTTGCAAAGGGCACGTCTTTGGGCATGAAAATATTCGCTTCGATTCCAGCAGCGGCGGCATAGGCCGCCAGTGCGCCCGCGGCGTTTCCCGCAGAAGGCACCGCAAGTCTCGAGATGCCGTAATGTTTTGCCATGGTAACGGCCAGCGCGAGGCCGCGCGCTTTGAAGCTGCCGGTGGGATTGGCGCCCTCTTCCTTCAGAAAAAGTTGCGGGTAGCGGCGGCTGCAGAGCATCGGCGTCCAGCCCTCGCCCAGTGTCACCGGATTTACATCAGGAAGGACACTGCGATAACGCCACATGCCGGGCCAAGGCAAGGAAGAAGAATCGTTTGCGATTGCATCGCGGTGTGCGATTCCGCCTTGCGGCGCCAGGTCGTAGCGGACATAGAGCGAACCAGCGCATTTCGGGCAAAGTGTCTGGGGCTTATCAGGAGAAACCGTGGCGGCGCAACGCGAGCACTCAAAATGACTTATTTTTGGCATTTCACGAAGATAGCAGCGGGGCAAGTAGGTCAGCAAGGCGCGCGGATTAGCGCTTGAAACGAATTTGCCCGAGCGTGCTCTAATGGAGTTGCGGAGGTTGCCATGGCGTTATTTGCAGGCGATGGCGGGCGCAGGGAAAAAGAGAAGAAGGCGCGCGCGGAAGGGCGATTGCCGCCAGGACAATCGCTGACCATCAAATGGCCAGTGCTGCATTACGGAAGCGTGCCGCGTTTCGACCCGGCGAAATGGGATTTCAAGATCAACGGGCTGGTGGAGCAGCCGCTGCGGCTGAGCTGGGAAGAGTTTCGCGCGCTGCCGCAGATCGAGGTGACCAGCGATTTTCATTGCGTCACGCGTTGGAGCCGCTTGGACAATTTGTGGAAGGGTGTGCGATTCATGGATGTATTGGACCGCGCAAAAGCCAAACCGGAAGCGGAGTATGTGCTGGTCCTGGCGGAAGAGGGATACACCGCGAACGTTCCGCTGAAGGATTTACTGCGGCCGGAGGTGCTGTTCGCGTTCGACCACGATGGCCAGCCGCTGGAGCCTGAGCATGGCGGACCGTTGCGTCTGATTGTTCCGCATCTTTACGCGTGGAAAAGCGTGAAGTGGGTGCGTGGATTCACGTTGCTGGACCACGACCAACTCGGCTTCTGGGAGCGCAACGGCTACCACGAATATGGCGATCCGTGGAAAGAGCAACGCTACTCGGGCAGTTAAACGGAAAACTCCGATGTTGCAACCCCGTCGATCTGCGCCTTGAGTTTTGGCAGATCTTCGCGAATCGTTTGCCAAACGATGTTCAGGTCGAGAGAAAAGTATTCGTGGGCGATTGTGATTTCGAAAACCATAAATTACCTTCCAAGGCACGTTCTGGTGGCGACTCTTGAGCGTTTCAGAAACTTTATTGGCAGATTCTCCGATGACGTAAAGTTGATGCAGCGGCGCTTTGATATAAGCGGTCGCTGACGAGATTCGCTAGTGTTTTCCCGGCGGAAAAAGTTTGGATTAATTCGATCGCTTCCAGAATATCGTTGAGCCGAAGGCGGTCATCCCGCATACACGGGCTCAGAAGATTGGAGCACGCTCTCTCGAATGAATGGTTTAAGGCCAGACTTGGGTACCAGGTCTACTTTCCGCCCGAGAAGCGTTTCGAGTTCTTGCTGGAGTAAACCGAACTGAATCAACCCGACCTGCGTCCCTGGAAGAAATTCAACCAGGAAGTCGAGGTCACTCTCCCGCCGAAAGCTGGGTCCCACAGCCGAGCCAAACAACGATAGTTCTTTCACTTCAAAGTGGTGACAAATCGCCGCAATTTCTGGCGACTTCATCGATATATCGGAATGAACAGGCATGGCGTGATCTCCCCAATAGGATATTCAAAAACAGGCCGTGGCGCAGTAGCACGTCTTCGAGAGGCGTCCAGGAATGCAACCGCTACGGCCGTCAAGCGATGCCCAGTTCTGCATTCAGGAAGCCGACAAAATATTTCCACACCAGGTAGTACAGAATGAGTGCAATCGCAACGGCAAAAGGAATTACCGAAAGGATTTCGTGTGGAATGGGAAATTCCAGCAAACGCGTGATGAGATAGGCGCACGGAATGAGTATGAGCGGCAGCGCGCTGCCATAGAGTCCGAGCGGGAAACGCCGCTTCGCGAGGACGGCTACATACAGAACGTTCCACAGGCCCCAGGCGCTGGGAACCACGGCCATGGGAAAGACGATGACCCGCTCAATGGGAACCGAGAAGTTGTAGACGTAGCGAAATATCGTGTAGCCGGTCATGGCGATTAGCAGAAACACGCTGGGGATCGCGATACCGGCGAGATACGCACGTAAATAAGGATGCTTGTTCATACTTCCTCCTTCACCTGCACCAAACACCTTCCGAAAGCGCGCTACAGGTGATACAGCAGCGCTGGAATAGTTCCCGGGAAAATACAAAACAGGGCAATCGCACAGGCAAGCAACGCCCAATCCCACCAAGGGACGGGGATGGGCCGTTCGTCAAGCCGCTGCAACATCGCGGGCCAGAGATCGCGGCGAAGTTCGGCATCGCGCGCCGGGTTCAGAGCGTCTTTCAGAAGTTTTTTCACATCGGCATTTTCACGTTCATTCATGGATGAGCTCCCATCCTCGATAGTTCCTTGCGCAAAATGCGCACTCCGCGGAATACGCGAACCCTTACGGCATTCTCAGAGATGCCCAGCGACTGCGCGATTTCCGCGTAGGGTTCTTCTTCGACCAGCGCCAGCAACACCACGCTCCGGAGGCCGGGCGAAAGTTTGCCGAGGGCGCGAAGAATCTGGCCGCGCATTTCCATCTGTTCCCCCGGATGCAGTGATGCGAGCGCAGGCAAATCGTCCGGAAGGGGAACTTCAATGCGCGAGCGGCGCAGGTGATCGATCGCTACATTCGTAGCGATGCGCCGCAGCCAGGCGCTGAAGTTGCCTGCTACGGGGTCGAATCGCGCGTGGGCCCGATACAGCCGCCAGAAGGCCTCGACGGTGAGATCCTCCGCGGTAGCCGCGTTGCGGACGATACGCATGATCCAGCGAAAGACGTCGCACTGGTGCTGGCGAAAGAGCGTTTCGAAGGCCTCCAGATCGCCAGCCGCGAATCGCGCCAAAAGTTCCATGCACGGCCTCTACTTACCCTTACTGCCCGGGAAGCCCAGAGGTTACATGTTTTTTTCGGCTCAGTACTTTTGAATTGGTGGGTTTAGGGAGAGCTACTTCAGGCTATGAACAATTTTGCCGTTTTTCATTACGAAATCGATCTTGCGCAGCGATTCGATTTCCTGAAGAGGGTCGGCGGGCATGGCGATGATGTCCGCGTACAGGCCGGCGGCGATGGCGCCGCGTTCCTTGCTGATACGAAGCAATTCAGCGCCGTTGGTGGTCATGGACTTCAGGATATTCGCGGGAGTAACGTTTGCGGCGCGCCAAACGGCCAGGTAATCGAACATCATGTCCGCGCGTGTGCGATTGGGCATTTCCGTAACGGTGTCCGAGCCGAAGGCCATTTTCACGCCAATTTTATTGGCACGGCTGAGGCGATCGATAATGTTCTTGGCGAGTTTGTCGGCATCGGCCAGCGTGTCGTTGGACGGATTCAGGCCAGCCAGGTGTTCGGCCGGAAAGTCCGTGCCGACCAGAAATGTTCCCTTCTCTTTCATTAGTTTTAGCTGGTCGTCGGTGAGCGCAAAGCCGTGTTCGACGGAATCAGCACCGCCACGGATGACGTTGTCCGCGGCAGCGCCCCCGTAGACGTGCACAGCAACAGCGCGGCCGGCGTTGTGCGCCTCGTTTACGGCGGTGCGGATTTCCTCTTCAGTATAGAAATAGTCGCTATTGTCGGTGGCGAGTTTTATCACGTCCGCGCCGTAGTAGATATTTTCGTGGATCGCTTTCACGATTTCCGCAGGCGAGTCCGCATCAATGTATTCGTGCAGCCAGAAGCCGCCCACTTCCTCCGGCATGCCTTTCGATTGCCCGCCGAACGGACCGATGATTTTCCCCGCGCATTGAATGGTCGGACCGTCAAACCAGCCCATGCGAATGGCCTTTTTCAGATCGCTGCAGGCATAGTCCGCCTCGTTGCCGACTTCGCGCACGGTTGTGAACCCGGCGTTGAGAAGAATTCCGGCGTTGTGCAGGCCTCGCAGAGCCCGGAAGGGTGAGCCTTCCTTGAGGTACATCGCTTCAAACGGCGCTTTGCCGGGAATTTCCTGGAAAGTAATGTGCGTGTGCGCGTCAATCAAGCCGGGCATCACCCATTGCTTGGAGAGGTCCACTACCTGCGCGTCGCCGGGAATCGAGAGGCCAGCTCCGACGGCGGTGATTTTGCCATCCTTAACGAGAATGATCTGGCCGTTCGCGACACTTCCGGTGGCAGGATCGATCAGATTACCGGCGCGGATAGCAATCGTTTGCGCAGACAGCGTTGCGGCAAATAAGAAAAAACAAAGAAACAAACGTTTCATCAGGTGCGCTCCAAAAAACCGCGGGGAGTATAACACGCAGCGAGGGGCGCGGTGAGCCGCTGCACTTCACCTGTCTGGCGCGAAATGCCGTAATCAACCATTTATCTAAGTTCGTCAGGACTTTTATATACTGCAGCGATGCGAAGAAGACAATTGTTGCAAAGATACGCCATTTTTTTGCAGTTCGCCGTAGGCTGCTCCGCGCTGGGACAGAATGCGCCGGATGCACGCCAGACGCAGTTGCCAAACGCGAAGTTGCTGGGCCAAGTGCCTGGTGATCCCCGGCGCATCAACAATTTTCCCACTGGCATTGCGGTTTCGCCCGATGGCAGATTTGCTGTGTTGCTGCACAGCGGCTTTGGCGCGTATACGTCCGGCGAAAAGCAATCCATTGCTGTCCTGAATCTGGAAACGAATGCGTTGAACGATTTCCCAGATGACAGGCTGGGAAGCGATGCAAAACAAACTTATTTTCTGGGTATTGGTTTCAGCGTGGATGGACAGCATTTATATGCGTCCATGGCTTCGTACACCGATCCGCTGGGAAAAGCGAAAGGGAGCACCGGGAACGGAGTTTCCGTGTACAGCTTCCAGAACGGCGAGATTACCCCGGAGCGATTTCTGCCAATCGCACCGCGCGCGAAAATTCCCACAGGAAAAATCCGACGGCCAGAATTCAAGGATGTGACATATCCCGCCGGATTAAGTGTGGGCATGAGCGGCGGTGAAGAGCGCATCCTGGTGGCCAGCAACAGTTCGGACGAGGCGATTTTGCTGAACACGAAGGACGGCAAGATCGTCCGACGTTTCGATGTTTCGACCTACAGGCGCATTCCGGCTTCCCTTCCCTACACCACGGCGATGACGAAAGACGGCAAGAAGGGATTTGTGAGCCTGTGGAATGCTTCGGCGGTGGCGGAACTGGATCTTGTGAGCGGGCAAGTGCGGAGATTTATTCCGCTGCGCAAGCCCGCGGCAGCTGTTGCGGCCGGATCGCATCCAACGGCGCTGCTGCTAAGCCACGACGATCACAACATGTTTGTTGCTCTTACGAACCGGGACGAGATCGACGTGCTGGATACGGGCTCCGGGAGAGTCTTATTCACCGCGTCCACCAAATTGCCGGGGCAGAAATACGGTGGCAGTGATCCGGAATCCCTGGCGCTCTCGGCGGACGAGAAGACGCTTTATTCCGCGAACGCAGTCTCCGATTCGGTAGGTGTTTTTGACTTGAACCACCCACCGGTCCCCGGCAAGCAATTGCGCGCGACCGGGTTTATTCCTACAGAGTGGTACCCGACGGTGGTTGCCGTCACAGCGAACGATTTGCTGATCGGCAGCGCGAAAGGAAAAGGCTCGGGGCCGAACCCCACGCCACGAAAGCAAAACGCGGATGGCTCGCCCGATTATCCCTACAATCCAGCGATGACCAACGGCTCGCTGGTGCGAATCAAGTTGTCCGGGGTGAACGAAATGCTGAGCGCGTGGACTGCGCAAGTCTCCGCGACCAACGCTACACAAGGCAACGCGGACCGCATTCCGTTTGCGCAGGGAAAGAACCGCATACGCCACGTGATTTACATCATCAAGGAAAACCGTACCTACGATCAGATGTTTGGCGATTTAAAAGGCGCGGATGGTGATCCTTCGCTGACGATGTACGGTGAAGAAATCACGCCGAACCAGCACAAACTGGCACGGCAATTCGGCATTCTGGACAATTTTTACGACAGCGGCGACGTTTCCGGGGATGGGCACGTGTGGTCGACCTCCGCTTCGATTTCGGACTATGTCGAGAAGACCTGGCCGATCGCCTATCGGGGCCACGAGCATACCTACGATTCAGAAGGAACATTTTTGGAAGGCGTTTCAGCGGAAGATGAATTGCCGGATGCGGGCGAGCCTACGGGCGGGTACCTGTGGAAGAATTTTGCGAAGAATGGGATCAGCTACCGGCATTATGGCGAGTTCGTCGTGTCGCGATGGTGCAACACGCAGGTGGAACCCGCCTTGCCGACCAGCGGCCCGCCGAGAGTTACTGGCGTGACGTGCACAAGAGCAGTGATCAAAAAAGGCCAGCCGCTGGAAAAAAATGTTGGAGACCCGCGCGGCGGGGCCAGCCCATACCCCTGGCAAATTCCGGTGCTGGCGAAAAATGTCGCGTCACAGGTGGAGCTGCGCGGGCACTTCGATCCGCTGTTTCCCGATTTTGAGGTGGCGTATCCAGACCAGTTGCGCGTCGATGAATTCTTGAATGAGTTCCAGACGTTTGTTGAGTCGCGCAAAACTGGAAAGGACGCCATGCCGCAATTTATTTTGCTGCGGCTGCCAAACGACCATACGGCGGGAGGAACGAAGGGCCAGCCGAAACCGACGGCGTCGGTGGCGGACAACGACCTGGCGGTGGGACGCGTGGCCGAAGCGATTTCGCACAGCGCCTATTGGGACGATACGGCCATCCTGATTCTGGAGGACGACGCGCAGGACGGCCCGGACCACGTGGATTCGCACCGCAGCATCGCGCTGATAATTAGCAAGTACGCGCCGGTCGCCGAGAATCGCGGGGGAAAGTCTGGCGCGTTCGTGGATCACCATTTCTATACCACGGTAAATATGGTTCGGACGATTGAGGCGCTTCTTGGCGCGCCACCGATGAACGCCAACGATTCGCGCGCCGCGGTGATAGCGCCGCTCTTCAGCGGTCCGGGCACGCAACCGGCCTTCACGGCTGACTACCGCAATCGCGATAACGGGATGCTCTACGAAATGAACACAAAGGAGTGGAAAGAAGGGAAGAACTTCGATTTCAGTCATGCCGATGCGGCGGACAGCATGGCGCTGAACAAATTTTTGTGGGAAGACCGCATGGGCGAGACGCCGATGCCAGCGCCGCGATTCAATTTGTTCCCACCAGCGAACACGACAGGCGCTAACGGCCGGAAGCGCGACTGCGATTGAGTCGAGGCGTTGTGCTTGCCGGGAAAGCGCCCGCCTGAGAAGGCGGCCGCTACACAGAGGAGATGACCCAGGAGCGCCCTGTTCTTCTACGGAAACAACAACGCCCGAAACTCACTCAGGTCTCGGGCGTTTTGCCTAGCCTAAAACTAATTACTTAAAACTGAGAACTAGTAGATGTCGTACTGCTCCCAGTGCAGGGTGGCGTCGGACTGGATGATGATGTGTTTGTGCGAGTTTTGTTCCAGTTCGTCGATCAAAATGGACTCGCGGGTCTTCAGCGCCTTGGCGATTTCCGGGTGAACGCGAAGAGTGAGATTCGGCCCTTCGTGATCGGCCACCGCCATCTTGCGCGCTTCGGATTGAATCTCGTAGCACAGCGTGGGGATGGACTTGACCATGCCGGAGCCGGTGCAATACGGGCAAGGCTGGCAGAGCACGCGCTCGAGCGCCTGCTTGGTCCGCTTGCGGGTGATGCAGACGAGGCCAAACTCGTTGAAGGAGAGCGCCTTTGACGGGGCTTTATCCTGCTCGAGCGCCATCTGCAACGCGCCAAGAACTTTTTCGCGGTTGCGGCGTTCTTCCATGTCGATAAAGTCCACGACGATGATGCCGCCGAGGTCGCGCAGGCGAATCTGCCGGACGATCTCTTTGACCGCTTCGAGGTTGGTCTTGACGATAGTGTCTTCCAGGCGAATGGAGCCTTTGCCGACGAATTTGCCGGTATTGACGTCGATGGCCACCAGCGCTTCGGTATGGTTGATAACGATGTAGCCGCCGGACTTCAACCAGACCTTCGCGCGCAGCGCCTTGTCCAATTCGTGCTGGATACCGAACTCTTCAAAGATGGGCTGTTCTTTCGTATACAGCTTCACCTTGCTGACGAGTTTGGGCTGAAAACGGCTGACGAATTCGACCACCTTGCCGTATTCCTCTTCGTTGTCGATCCAGATGCCGGTGAAATCGTCGCTGACGTAGTCGCGAAGGATGCGCTCGACGAGGTTGAGGTCGCGGTGGAGAAGCGCGGGAGCCTTACGCTCGTCGTGCTTCTGCTTGATCTCGCTCCAGGTGCGTCCCAAGAATTCGATGTCGGTGCGAATTTCGTCGTCGGTTGCTCCACCCGCGGCGGTACGAACGATGAAGCCGCCGGGATAACTGCCGCGCGCTTCGCCAACCAGACGGCGCAGCCGCGAACGATTTTCCGCGCTGGCAATCTTGCGGGAGACGCCGATGTGGTCAATGGTGGGCATGTACACCAGGAAGCGGCCCGGCAGCGCGACGTGACTGGTAATGCGCGCGCCCTTCTTGCCGAGAGGTTCCTTGGCAATCTGGACGACTACGTCCTGCCCAGCCTTGAGCATTTCGGAAATAAGTTGCGGACGGCGCTGTGGCGCGTGTCCACCCTGATGACTGCGATGTGGACCGCCCGGTCTGCGTTCGAAGCGTCCACGGCCGCGGTCTCCGCCGCGATCACCACCACGATCTCTGCCACGGTCGGTACGCCCTTCCGGACGGCCACCACGGCCACGGTCTCCGCCGCGATCACGCCCGCCACGTTGCGGACGCTGGAAACGCGAACGCGGGTTGCTGCCAATGCGCGCGGAATCCCTGCGAATGAAATCCTCACGGGGAGCGTTTGGATCGCGCGGCGTACGGGTTTCGCCGGGAAGAAGCACTACATCCTCTTCGGCGATGCTTTCGGATGATTGGCCAGCAGTGGCACTGGCGGCGAACTGCTGGGACTCATAGTGTTCGATGGCTTCGTCGTGGGCGAGATCGGCGCGCGCCGCTTCGCTCAACCCCGGGAGATTCTCCTCGTGCCCGTGTTCGGAGCTGTGTTCGGAAGCATGTTGAGGGGCATGTTCGGAGCCGTGCTCGGAAGCATGATCGGCTTCGTGGCTGTCGTGGTGAGCGGCCAGTTCGTCTTCCGCGTGGGAAGGCTCGTACCCGGAGCGTTCTTCCGATTCCTGAAGGTTGTCATGGATATCGCCATTAGCATCTCCATTCACTTCAACTTCGTCGAGTTCGTCTTCGGCTTCGTCTTCCGCTTGTGCGTCGGCTTCGGCTTCTTCTTCATCTCCCTCTTCGTCGAAATCCGCTCCGCCTACGAGCGCGTCCGCTTCGGCCTTGGCTTGTGTTTCTTCGTGCTTAGCTTCGGCCAACCGGGCGGAGAGTGAAGAGATTTCTTCGTCACTCAGACCAGCAGTGTTGTTTCGTTGAATATCCACGGCCAATTGCTCTTCGTGCACTTGCTGCAGGGAGGCCGCTTCACCGGTTGCGGAGATTTCGCGCGCTTCCTCGGTGCTCTGCTCTTCGCCAGAAGCCTCGGCTTCCGATTCTTTGTCGGCGAGCAGCCAGTGCGGCAAGCTTCCGGAGAAACGGCGCGGTACGCCGGAACCAGCAGGCTGGCCAACGGCTGGACGCGAGGGCGCCTGATCAAAATTGGGCTGGCGCTCTTCGGGTTCCACCTCATGGATCGGGATGACCGGAGGCGGCACGGGTCGCGCGCGATACTTGGCAAGCGACTCGCCTGGCAGAACGATATCGTCTTCATGCACCGGCGCGGATGGCGCGCTCGATGGACGGTCCATCGAGCGGCGGTTCTCAAAACCGGCGCGATTATCAAAGCCTGGGCGTGAATCGCGATCACCTTGCGGCGAGGCGTATTTCGAAGGAGGCAGATTGCGTCCGCCCTGCGGTGGTCTTCCTCCACCACCTCCGCTGCTGCCACTGCCACCGCGACGCCGGCCAAAGCGTCCTCGGCGCCCGCCACGGCCACGGTCTCCGCCGCGATCGTTGCCTCTATCGTTACCGCGATCACCTCCACGGTCACTACGGCCGGGACCGCGATCGCCGCCCACGCGCGGCGGATAGTTACGTGTGGGGTTGTAGCTGGGAGCAAAATTCTGCGGCGCCGACGCATTTGAATCCGGCTGGCGCTCATCCAGATCGTTGATCTCCGGATCGCCGCCGCGGCGTTCGCCCGGCAGGATCGAGATTTCATCGTGATGCGGCTCGTCCCCGGCGTCGTGCGCTTCACTGGCGTGGCGCGATTCACCGGTCTCCGCGTGTTCGTGGGGTTCGTGCTCGCCGTGCCCTGTGTCGTGGCCGTGCGCCGCTGACAGCGACTCACCCGGCAACACATCGATGGGCTGGCCACCGACAACCGGCGGCACCGCAACGGGATGGGTCTCGCCATGACCATGGCCGTGATCGTAGTCTTCGAGATTTTCGAAAACGTCGCTCACGTACAGAAAGGCATCGCCATCCAGGCCGATGTCCACGAAAGCGGACTGCATGCCTGGGAGGACGCGGGTAACTTTTCCTTTGTAGATGCTGCCGACCAGCGCAAATTCTTTTTCGCGCTCAATGTAGATTTCGACTAGCTGGCCTTCTTCCAAAATTGCGACTCTGCGTTCATGAGAGGTCGCGGATATAACCAATTCTTTCGACATGAAAACTCCTTGGGATGCACCGCCGCGGGACCCTCCAAATGGAAGGTTGTGGGCAAGGCGCCGTTCCGGTGTAGACCGGAGCACGCTGGCGACAACGATATTGTTGCGGCGTTGCGTTCGAAGCCGGAGGGGTTGGCCGAGACAGGGCCAGTGTGTTGCTCTAACCTCATGCTATCGAGGCTTGGCCGTTGCCGGGAAGCTCCCGGAGGAACGGCGGACGATGCTTTCCTCACTCTTGAAATTCCTTATTGCTTGCGGGCCGGGCTGACGCCCAGACCGCATTTCCTGCGCAGCCTTCCTGAAGTACAGTCTGCGCTCGGCTCTGGCTTTGGCCTAATTGACGAAGCGGCGAAGCCGGACATTCATCACCAAACCAATCGCCAGGAAAACAAACAACGTGGCCGAACCACCGTAACTCATCAAGGGCAGCGGTATTCCCGTTACGGGCATCGCCCCGATGATCATGGCCACATTCACTAAAACGTGAAACCCTAGCGCAGCCGTCACGCCCATGACCAGAAACATTCCCGCGCGATCTTTCGCGCGCTGAGCATTCTGAACCAGCCGCAACAACAGCGCCATGTACAGCCCGAGAGCAAGCAGCACGCCTTTGAATCCCTGTTCTTCCGCCCAGGCCGACATAATGAAGTCGGAATATTTGACCGGAATGTACCCAAGTTGATTCTGCGTACCCTTGCCGAAACCTTTTCCCCAGAACCCCCCGGAACCCACCGCAATTTTCGATTGCAGTACCTGGTAACCGGAACCCTTTGCGTCTTCCTCTGGGTGCAAGAAGGAGGTGACTCTTTCTTTTTGGTAGGGTTTCAAAAAGTGCCACCCTACCGGTAACATCAAAACGCCTATTAACACAATAACCGCAGCGTGCTTCCACTGCAAACCCGCAAGGAAGGCTCCCACCACCAACATTGGCATCAGGACAAGCGCGGTGCCCAGATCGGGTTGCTTGAGAATCAATACTAGCGGAAATCCTACCAACAATCCCGCTTTAATTAAATCCTGCAAAGAGAGCTCGTCAGTCCGAACCTCTGCAAAGAACCGGGCCAACGATATGATTATAATCAATTTGACGAGTTCTGACACCTGCAGAAATTCCCCGAGGATGGGAATCCAGCGTTTCGCGCCAAAACGGGTATGCCCGACGAGCAGCACCGCGAACAGCGCGACGAGTCCCAATATGTACAGAATCGGCGCCTGATCCATGATCACGTGATAATCGATGCGGGAAAGTATGAACATCAGAACAACGCCAATGATCAGCCAGCGCACCTGACGCATGTGCATGCCCGCAAGCGCGCTTCCTTGTGTTGCGGAGTAAATTTCTATGACGCCGAGCGTACAAATGGCCGCAATGATGGCGATCAGCCACCAGTCATAGTCTCGAGTTCCGGTGCCGTCTTTCATGCTTCCCCACGCGAATTCCCAAACCCAAAACGAAGCAACAAAATCATGGAGTGACTTTAACTGGTAATGCGTCGGCTACAGCCACCTGCGGCTTCGTAGCGCCCTTCGAATCGCTGGCCTGTTCGGGCTTGCTACCGTCCATATCGTAGTGCTGATAATCCACTGTGTAATTACCGTTGGTCTTCTTCGCCTTTTTGTCGTAATAAGCTTTGATGATGTCCCGCGCGATAGGGCCGGATGCGAGGGCGCCGTGCCCGCCTTCCTCAACCAGGACGCTCACCACAATTTCGGGATTGCGACGAGGAGCGTAACCCACAAACCAGGCGTTGTCTTTGAACTTTTTCTCGCCTTTTCCATAACGAGTCTTCGCATCGGCACCGATGGTTTGCGCCGTTCCGGACTTTCCACAGAATTCGATTCCCTCAAGCTTCACGGCTCCACCGGTGCCGCCTTCATTGACAACGCCGTACATGCCTTGGGTGATTTTTTCGACCGTGTCTTCCGCCAGGTCCACATGCATTTCGCGGGGACCTAACACCTTGCCTGTACCGGAATCGCCTGGACCACTGCCGGCGGCAGGCACTTCCGTGGACATCACCTGCGCATCTTTCAAAAAGTGCGGGCGCTTGAAATCGCCCCCGGAAGCAACGCCACCAATCATGTAGGCAAGTTGAAGAGGAGTTGCGGTGACCGCACCCTGGCCGATGGAAACGGAAATCGTTTCACCGGGATACCATTTGCGGTGGTAGACGCGCTCCGCCCATTCCTCGGAGGGCACCAATCCCGATTCCTCGGACGGAAGATCGATGCCTGTCTTCGAACCCAGGCCCAGCATCTTTGCATATTTCGAGATGCGATCGATTCCCAGCCGCTGGCCTACGTTGTAAAAGAAAACGTCGCAGGAATGAATGATGGCGCTGTGCAGATCGACAACTCCATGGCCGCCTTTACCGAAAATGTGGCACTTGAACATGCGGCCATAAAACATCGCATAGCCGGGGCAGAACGCGGTGAAACTTTCGGCGGGGACTTTTTCCTGCAGCATCGCCGTGGCCAGCACGATCTTGAATACGGAGCCCGGGGCGAGTTGCGCCTGCGTTACACGATTGAGCAGGGGGCGGTCTGGATCGGTATTCAAGCGCAGCCACTCGGCTTTAGAGACGCGTATCGCAAAATCGTTGGGGTCCGGCGCCGGACGGCTGACGAACGCGAGCACTTCTCCTGAGCGCGGATCCAATGCAACGATAGCGCCCTTCTTTCCGGCAAGCCCCTGCTCCGCAATTTGCTGCAGATCATAATCAATGGAGAGCTGAATCTGCTTGCCGGGAATCGCTTCCTGTTGGGAGAGGCGGCTGACTTCCTTGCCAACGCTGTTGACGACCACGCGACGCATTCCGTCCGTGCCAACCAACAGATCATTGTATTGACGCTCGAGACCCGATTTGCCCGCCACGTCGCCGGGGCGCAATTTTCCATCGCTGGATTCGATTTGCTGCTCGCTGACTTCGCCCACGTAACCTGTAGCGTGGGACATGAATCCGCCGGGCAGATAGCGGCGGCGATGCACCATCAACATTTCCAGCAATGGTACGTCCGCGCGATGCGATTCGATGAACGCCACGTCCGCCGGTGTCGCTTCCGGCTTGATCACGATGGGCTGAAACTTGGGCAGGTTCGCGGTGTTCTTTAATTGATCTTCCAGATCGTCCAGCGAAAGGCCAAGACCCTCGGCAATCACCGGGAGGCTCTTCTCAACCGTGGCCATGTCGTCGCGTAGCAGCAGGACGCTGAAAGACGGATAGTTGTCCACTAGGACGCGGCCATCGCGGTCCAGCATGCGCCCACGTGGTGCAATGACGGGAATGGAACGCACGCGGTTGCGCTCCGCCATCACCCCATATTTGTCCGAATCGATGACCTGGAGCTTCCAGAAGCCCAACAGCAGGAGCGTGATCATGCCCACGATCACGTAGGAGGCGGCGGCCAGCCGTTCTTGAGGCAACCTGTTATCGTTGCGAAACCAGTACGACACGAAGGCCCTGCGCGCGAACGATTCTCCTACTCAGGTCTCCCCATGCAATCCTCTGGGACCAGGAGGGCAGATCGGAACCCGCTCGCGCAATTTCGAAATCTTCTGAGCAGCGAAAACTAGTCTTTCGGTCAGCGAGGCTGGATTTCAGCTCGCAAAAACTCGACGGAATTCCCGAATCGCCGCCAGATTCCCGAATCCGTCCAATTCGGGAACTCTGCCCAAACGTAGCACTTGGCATCCAGTGTCGCAACTCGTTCCGAGGAACAGGTAGCCGGTTGGTCAATGGTTGGAGGCAGATAGTGGGCTGGAACGGGTTCCATATGGGCGAATTCCCCGACGTTTCAGTATCTGTGAATCGACTTCCTTTGCACAGCACAACGCCTGCAAGCTTCTTGGCTTCGGCCTGAGCGAATCGTTTACAATTCTCGTTCCTCGATGACCGCACAGCTCCACAAACCGTTGCGTCTCGCGATCGTCGGCATGTCCGGCGCTGGAAAAACGTTCTGGACGCGGCATCTCGCTGTCTCGGGATATCCGACAGTCTCTTGTGACGATTTAATCGAGGCGAGGTTAAAAGGCGCGCTGGAGAGCGGCGGCTTTACCGGCATCAATGGCGTGGCGGCTTGGATGGGCTGGCCGGATCAGCCAACGTATGCGGAACGCGAGTCGCAATATCTCTCCGAGGAAACGGCCACGCTGGACGGCGTTCTTTCGGAAATAGAAAAGGATCGCGACCGCGAATTGGTGCTGGATACCACCGGCAGCGTCGTCTACACCGGCAACCATCTTTTGTATCGGCTGCGACGCCTGCTGACCGTGGTTTATCTGGCTGCTTCGTCGCAAGAGCAGCAATTGCTGGTGGAGCGATATTTGAGCGATCCGAAACCCGTTCTTTGGCGCGGAGCGTTTCATCCGCGCGCGGGAGAAACACCGCAGGAGACTGTCGCGCGGTGTTACCCGGCGCTACTCGCTGCGCGCCAGCAAAGCTACCAAATGCTGGCGCATTGTTCGATAAGCGTAGCGGAGTTGCGCCAGTTGGCGATGTCCGCCGAATTGCCGGCGCAAAATCCGGGAGAATTGTTTTTGAACGCGATCCGCAAACACCTTGCCGGGACGACGTAGGCGAAACCAGGCGAAGAATTTCAGATGAGGCATAACATTTCGTGAGGTATCGAAGCACAGGAGGCAAAGCACCGCTGACGTCGTTGCGCGGCGCGGTGCTGCGCGGGTTGGCGCCAGACGGCGGGTTGTACATGCCCGCGGAGATTGCGCGCCGCAGTCCGGAAGAATTGGAAGAGTTCCGGCGACTTCCCTTCACCGAGGTTTGCTTTCGCGTAGTGCGGCCATTTGCAACGCCGGATGTTCCAGAAGAAGTGCTGTGGCAGATCGTCGCGGAGGCCATCAATTTTCCAGTAAAACTGGTATCGCTGACGCCGGCGCTGCATATTCTGGAGCTTTTTCACGGGCCGACCTTGGCGTTCAAGGATTTTGGCGCGCGGTTCATGGCGCGTTTGATGGGTTATTTTGTGCGCGGGGAGACGCGGCAGCTCACCGTGCTGGTGGCTACCTCCGGCGACACCGGCAGCGCGGTAGCGCACGGATTCTTGCGCGTGCCCGGAATTCGCGTCGTGATTCTTTATCCTTCGAAACGCATCAGCGAAGCGCAGGAAAAGCAGTTCACCACCCTGGGCGAAAATATCACTGCGCTGGAAGTTGCGGGAACGTTTGACGATTGTCAACGCCTGGTGAAGCAAGCGTTTGGCGATGAAGGGCTGAATCAGAAGTCCTTTCTGACTTCCGCGAATTCGATCAACATCGCGCGCCTGCTGCCGCAAATGTTTTATCACGTGGCGGCGTATCGCCAGCTTCCGGTGGCGTCCGTGCCGCTGGTGGTTTCCGTGCCTAGCGGAAACTTTGGGAATTTGACCGCCGGAATCTTTGCCAAGCGGATCGGCCTGCCGGTATCGCGTTTCATTGCCGCCACCAACGCGAACGATGCGATACCGCAGTATCTGCACGCCGGAAAGTACGAACCGCACCAGGCCGTGGCGACCTATTCCAATGCGATGGATGTGGGCAATCCGAATAATTTTCCCCGGCTGCTGGATTTGTGCCGGAACCGCCTGGAAAATGTGCAGCGCGAAATCTGGGGCCACAGCGCGAGCGACGAAGACACTTTAAAGGAAATGCATCTGGTATGGGACCGCTATCGTTATATTTGCGATCCACATACGGCCGTGGGAATTCTAGCCTGGGACGCTTACCGCAAAGAGCACGCGGATCCTTCGCAGGGTCTGGTGCTGGCCACCGCGCATCCGGCGAAGTTCGCGGAAGTGGTGCAGAAGGCCATAGGCGTTGCGCCACCGCTGCCATCGCGTCTCGCGGAATATCTGGATCGGCCCAAGCTATCGCTGCCCATGAGCAGCAAGTACCAGGACTTCAAGCAGTTTTTACTAAGCCATTAGAATGGGAAATCTCGCCCACTCTACAGCGCCTTTCGGAGGTTTTGCAGGCCCCGGAGATAATCCTCTTTTTCGACCCGACTCTCTACACCGAAGTCTGTGAGGACAGTCATCATCTGCCCCAAGGGCAAGCCGGCAAGTTCGGCTGCACGGCCGAGGGAAGCCTCTCCGCTACGATATTTTTCAATGGCCAATAAAATTCTGCCACGGGTAACGAGTTCGCGCACGGTTTTGGACAAATCCGTTCGCTCTCCCCGCGTGATCTCGCTGAGAAATTCGTAGTTGTCACGATCCATGCGAATGCTCATCGTTTTCGTCATGTGCCTACCTCCAGCCGAACTCTTATGTCTGCAACAATAGAAATCTTATATCGACCATAACTCGCGAGCCTGTCCAGCCTTAGGAGCGCGTCATCCAAACTGATCAGATTCCGTTGACGGCACAGAATCAAGACGCCCGCCGCAGTGGTAAACGAGATTCCGAGCAGCTTACAAGCATTTATGCCGTTCTTATCATCCATCCCAACAAGCAGCGCACTTGTCTGGAGCGCGAGAGCGATGGCTTCCGCTTCTCCGCTTCCGAGACCGAAGTCGTCTCGCAGCCGATCAGCCAGTTTCCGATTCTTGACCGCGACGACCCGGATCCGCGAATCGTCCACAGCCTTTTGAATCACCAAAGAGTCCAAGGTTTTCTTGGAGCCGCAGCATGCTCGATGGACCTCTCGGGGTATCGCGGCCTCCATCGAGATAGATCCCAACAGAGCCTCGAGCAATTCAATCTTCGTAATCAAAATAAGGGTCGAAGCGTCGAAAATGATCATATTACAAAATGTTACAAGCGCAGTTTGTCACAATTAGCAGCGATTAGTTCGTCTTCACAATGCCCAAGGGAGAGGTTTTGAGGAGCGGATAGCGGCTTACGAATTGCGGCGGAGGCGGTCGAAAACCACAAACAGGAACACACCGACGACGGCGTTTACGGCGGCGGCAATGACTAGCGCCCAATTGACCCAGGGCTCCGGCTGCGCCAGAAGCACGCGGCGTATCAGAACGATGACCGCCTGGTGCACCACGAAGAAGGCCATGATCAAGGCAAAGCGAGCGGCAGGATGTTCTGTGTCCAGCCGGGAACCGATGGAAGACGCAAGGTAGCCAATCACCGTTTTTGCGATGCCGTACAGTCCCAGCGGAACGGTTGGCCCGCTCAGGCTGTCCTGCAACAGGCCGATCACCATGCCGAGCAGCAACCCGGTGGATGGATTCCGGCGGCTCAATCCGAAATAAATCGTGACCAGCAGAGGAAGATCCAATATCTCCATCCGCGGAATGTAAACGGGAACGGCGGCCTGAAAGATCAGCGCCAGGATAGTGATGCCGAGGATTGCTCCCGGATAAAACTTGTGGACTTCGATATGCGTTTCGCCGCCGCGCAATTCGTAAGTATCGTTCATGGCTTTACCACTGCCGCGGGCGGATTTGCCGACGAAGAATTAGGAGATGCGACCGCCGGAGCGTCTTGGGCAGCAGGTTCCTTCGAAACCGCCAACGGCTCCTGCGACAACAACACGATAACTTCTTCCAGGCGATCGAGATGCGCGGCAGGTTTGACGCGAATCTGCTTGAACGGATTGCCTGCTTTAACTTCCATCACCGTTCCCACGGGGATGTCGCGCGGAAAAATTTTATCCATTCCGCTGGTGACCACCTGTTCACCAATGTTGACGGTGTCATCGTTCGCAACGTACTTCATGACCAGATACGGTTCGCCATTTCCGCCAACCGGGCTCTGCGTGCGGGTGCCCAGAATCATCGCGCCCGCGCCGCCTTCCTTGTCGGTCAGGAGCAACACCTGCGCGGTATCGTGAAAAGTTTCGATGACTTTACCAACCGCGCCGTCCGGAGTAATCACCGCGAGATTGCGGCGGATGCCATCGCGTTCGCCGCGATCGATTTCAATGGTGCGGCTGGCGGTACCAGCGCTGGCGCCGATCACTCGCGCGCTGATCATGGGAATTTTTTCCTGGGATTTCCGGAACTTAAGCAATTCCGCCAGACGGTCCGCTTCGGCGGCTTTGCCCTGCAGGTTGGCCAGAGCCAGCTTGAGAGAATCATTTTCGGTCCGCAGGGCTTCGTTTTCGCGTTGCGTGCTCTGCAATGCGAAATAGTGGTTCCAGATTCCGCGAATTTTCCCGAGTCCCCAGTTGCCACCGCGTTCGACGGGAGATACGGCACCCACTGCCCACACGCGGATTAGCCTGCCGTGCGAATCGCGCTTGATCTGCACCTCTAGCAGCAGAACCTGCACGATAATCACGCCCGCGAGAAGCGCAAAAGATCTGTGGCGAGAAGGAATCGATACCATAACGTAGCCCGTGATCCGTGAGCCGAGACCTTTCCAGTGGGGGCTGGGTTTTCCCCGAATTTCAACAACGCAAGACCGAAGGCGATCTCCAGAAAATTTTTAGTCGATGCAGACTTGCCGCAGCAGGCGGAAATCGCTGAGCATTTTGCCGGTGCCAAGCACAACCGAGGCCAGTGGATCGTCCGCGATGGAAACAGGCAGTCCGGTTTCTTCGCGAATGCGCTTGTCCAGATTTTTCAGCAACGCGCCGCCGCCGGTAAGCACGATGCCGCGATCGCTGATGTCCGCGGAAAGCTCGGGCGGGGTGCGTTCGAGGGCCACGCGCACGGCGTTTAAGATCGTCGCCACGCATTCGCTCAGGGCTTCGCGAATTTCGCTGTCATCAATGGTTACGGTGCGGGGCACGCCTTCGATCAAATTGCGCCCCTTCACTTCCATGGTCAGCGGCTTTTCGAGCGGATACGCGGAGCCGATCTCCATCTTGATCTGTTCGGCGGTGCGTTCCCCAACCAGCAGGTTGTACTTGCGTTTCAGGTATTGCATCACCGCTTCGTCCATCTCGTTGCCAGCCACGCGCACGGAACGCGAATAAACGATGCCACTCATTGAAATCACCGCGATATCGGTAGTGCCCCCACCGATATCCACGACCATGTTTCCGGAGGGCTCTTCAATCGGAAGCCCGGCGCCGATGGCGGCGGCCATGGCCTGTTCCACCAGATAGACTTCGCTGGCTCGGGCGCGATAAGCGGAGTCCTGCACAGCGCGCTTTTCCACGGGGGTGATTTCGCTGGGAACACCGATAACGATGCGCGGATGTACGAGGACGCGGCGGTTGTGCGCCTTCTGAATGAAGTACGTCAGCATTTTTTCGGTGACTTTGAAATCTGCGATGACGCCATCTTTCATCGGCTTGATGGCCACGACGTTTCCAGGTGTGCGCCCGAGCATGTCCTTGGCTTCGCGTCCTACTGCCACGACTTCGCCAGTGGCCTTGTTAATGGCCACGATGGACGGTTCGTTCACGACGATGCCCTTACCGTGCGAAAACACCAAAGTGTTCGCGGTACCCAGATCAATCGCCAGGTCGGACGAAAAAAGACTGAAAACCGACCTAAGGTTGTAGCCGTTCTTATTCATTACCGCGTTCCCCCTGCGGAGAGGATCCTGCCGGTAGGACCTCAGTGTGTGAACTTCTGCTCCCGCGACTTACCATTGTCGCTAAATTCATCGGTCCACGCAAAATCGCCAACCGCACCACGCCCTACTTGCTTCTGCCCAACTGTTCGACAAAACTATTCGGCACAACTATTTCGGTACAACTATGGAAACTTGCTGCTTCGCGGTGCCTCCGCGCCGGTTCGAGCCGATCACTACGATCGTGTGCTGCCCCGGTTCCAACGGCTCCGTGAAATGCCGGAAACTGCCATCCGCGGAAAGATTCGCCACTGGCTGGCCATTCACCAGAAGCGCCGCGCCTGGCTCGGTCTTGCCAATGATTTCCGCAACGCGTCCGTGAATCTGCGTGTTCTCGATTTCCAGCATCATTTCCTGGGTCTTGCCCTGAGTGACCAGACTGAATTTGAAGGTTTCGCTGAACTCGCTGGTTTCCTTCTTGGCGTCGGTGGCGGTGACGTTCCAAAAGTAGTCGCCGGCGTCTAGTCCGGCGATTTCCGTGCTCGGCCCCGACGTCACTTTCACTTCTTTCACCATCTTGGTGAACATCGTGGTCGGGCTGATCCGCAAGGTGTAGCTGATGGCGCCATCTATCGGCTGCCACTCGAAATGAATCTGCGCGCTTCTGGGGGCTTCCGCAATGATGGGCTCCAGATTGTGAGGCAGAAGAAGGCCCGGCGGCGCAAGCACATTGGACTTCGTTGAAACTCCACCGGTCGGGAAGCTGACTTTTTCATATTGCGTCAGCTCAATTTTTTCCTGGCCGCGTTTGACTTCCGCGGACCCGGTGGCCACCACGATTTCATGCTCGTCTTTCTTCGGATCGTTTTTCACTGAAGCGCGGCTGTTTTGCTTCATGAAGGCAGTGGCGTCTTCGACGCTTACCGACGCCTGAGAATCGGGCGAAGTCCAATTGGGCGTTGCGAGGTCCACGGCGCCGGTGTTGATGCGCACCGCGGTGTTGGAATGGTCGCGGGTAACGTTATTCTCTTCTACGGTCACCAGTGTTTCGGCCTTCACGGTATATTCCGTGCCGTCCGCAAAGGTCATGCGCGCCGCGCCATCATTACCCGTCTGGATCAGGTCCCCCTTATCCAGCGTGGTGTGATAGTCCGCATCCACCCAGGTGACGGAGTTCACTTTTTTCACCTGCACGCGCCCATCAAGGTTCACAAATTTAGCTTCCGTTTGCGCCACGGTGACGTTTTCTGTCTCCGGATTGCCCAGGGCGTTTGAAAGCTTCTTGGTAGCCAGCGCCGTCCAGTCCGGCATCGCCACGTACATGCCGGCGATGATGATGACAAAAAGGATGGCGACATAGAGGGCGACGGTCTTGTACGTAACCGCGTGCCAATACACTTCGACGGACTTGATTTTCGGAGGACGCTCCGGGGCCGGTGGTGCAGTGGGCCGTCGTGGCTCGGTAGGAGTTTGTGTGCTCACGGAAATAAGTGCTGCTGTTGCCTCAATTTCGCAATCTAACACAAGCAAATGAGGAGCAGGCGTATCGCGACGCACCCCGTAGTCAATCTACAAATAGCACTTGCGGCGCTTTTACCGTCCAAGTGGGCATCAGAGGATTTCACAGCGGCAGGGATTATTGCTGAATTGACATAATTCATTCCCCATTCTTCTTTACTTCAATAATTCTCCTCCTCTACAAATCGCTCGACTGATATGCGTCTTCCAAAGTGTCTTCTTTTCCTAGCCTTCATTCTGATGATTTCCAGCTCAAACTTTGACACCGACTCTGACGCAACCCGGTTCCAGAACCTTCTGATCCAAGCCTCTCAAAAATCCTCTCTCACCTCTCCCGGCTCCACTCCTTTTCATCTTAAACTCGCCGCCGCGGAAACCCACCCCATAGACCCACAAAACAACAAAGCCGAAATCGAAATCTGGTGGCTGCTCCAGATAAATGGCGCCGCGAAATAAAGTCTCCGGCCTTCTCGCAAACGGCCGTTCAAAACGGTTCGAAATACTACGAGTCAAACTCCAGCGACTACCTTCCTTTTTGGATTCACGAACTGGTTCAAGAGTCAGTGGATCCTGTTCCCACCGAGCAGCTGAAGAACGAAAACGTGGTTCGCGTAGCTCGCGGCCAGGTCGACGAAAGGAACCGCCCGATCACCGGTCAGGCTTATTGGTTCGATTCCAACGATCTTCTCCACGCCGCTTACTCGGACCCCAATACCACTTCTTATCAGGACTTTCAGCCATGGAATGGAAAGCAGGTTCCTCGGCTTATCGAGCTCAAGCGAGATGAGGTTAGTCTCATTCGCTTTACCATCGATCTTCTCGAACCTCCGCCTCATTCCCTCGCCGAATCTCTTTTTCTTCCAAAAGACGTTCAGCCACAAATCATCACCGACGCCGACGACTACAAAGGTCCCGTGATGGTCAAACCTAAACCCATCTACCAGGTAAAGCCTGATAATCCTCAGTCCGGCCACGGGACCGTTCTCGTTAGTATCCAGTTGGATCAGCATGGGCATGTCGTCAACGCCAAGATTCGCCAAAGTGCTGGCCAGGCACTCGACGATGCCGCACTTCTTGCTGCAACCCAATGGGAATTCTCGCCGATGCAAATCCACGGCAAACCCGTCCCAACAACCACCGTCCTTCGCTTCGATTTTTGATTGGTTGGACTGTTGGTTAAGTCAGCGCTTGGCAGGAAATGGAGTTCGTTGGAAGAATTTCTGCTTATCCACACCCGGATCGACTGCCACATCGAAGAAGCCGACCATCATTTCCTCGTAGGTTTGCTCACCCCAGCGGACCGCCACGGTGGGATCGGGGTTATGAGGATTGGCTTTGGAATTGTCGAACCAGGCTACCGCCTGAAGTTCTGTCCCGGCCTTCAAAGGCATCGGCTCGGCCAGGCGATAGCTCATCTGCCAGTGAAAGTGATAGTTCACGCGAAGCAGCGTCTGAATGCTCCGGTCTTGCCTGACGATGTTGTACTCGAACTTTTTCCCGCGCAGGTGCATGTGCGGGAAGAAACCGAGCAGTGCCGCGTCGTTGGGCAACGTGCCGCGCGCTTCTACGCGGTAATCGGGCACGCCCGGAGGAATGACAAAGTGATCGTTGGTCAATTGCAGCGTAAGAACCTGCTGCTTCGGAGGCTGCTTCGCGAACCTGAGGCCAATACGGCTTACGTCGCGCCCGGCCTTTCCGTTTGTGGTGTAGTGCATCTGAAAAACAAGGTCTGAACCGGTAGGGATAAATTTTGCCATTCCATCGGGCCACTGGTCGGGAGTGCTGCCAGACGCGTAGACGAGCAAGATGTCGCTGTCCGTCCACATCGCATCACGGCGATCTTCGGCCGTGGTCAGTGTCGAGGCGGTGAAGGGTTCGCCAATCGGAGCGTGGCGCAACCACTTTGAGTCGGGCGGACGAATGTACACTACCGCGTGATGAACATGCTCAGGGAGGCCGGGCAGAATCTCGGAAGCTTGTACCCAACGGCCCTCCACGAAATGCGTGGACACAATTTCGTAGGTGTATTCGATATCGCCGCTGGTGGGAATTTCCACCGCTACCGGCATCGTCAACTCCAGGTCCGGCGCAGGCATGGTCCAACCGCCAACCCAATTGCGGAGCGCCGGGGCATCGGCAGGGTTACCCGCCGGCGTTTTGTCTTTCACCCAAGCTGAGAGCATCGCAATTTCGGCCCCGGTGAGCGAAGGATCATTCGAGAATTTTCCGACGCCTTCCTGCGCGAACCACGGCGGCATAGTTCTCGCCTCCGCCGCTAGCGCAATTGCGGTCGCGTAGGGTCGCGTTCCGGCATAGGTTTGAAACGCCATGGGCGCGATTCCGCCGGACCGGTGGCAGGCCTGGCAGTGTTGCTGCAAAATCGGCAGCACATCGCGATAGAACGTGGCAGGTGTCGCTGCCGGTTTTTCCTGGCCATGAAGTTCTTTGCCATGAAGAACGCTCCGGCTGCCTGCCAACACGCTTGCCAGCAGACCGGCGCAAACCAATAACCAAGAGCTGAGCCGGCACCGCAATCCAAATCCACTGCCGATGGTTTCAGCGGGCAACTTCATTTATGAGTTTTGGCTCCCATCCTCTATAATATTGGGTTTGGCTGTTCATTCAGGAGAGTTCTTTCATGGCTGGCGCATTTGAAAATCAGAAAACCGGCGTCCGAATCCTTTTCGGCGTAATTATTGGAATGCTCGCGTTGAGCATGTTGCTGTACCTGGTGCCACAAGGTCCGGGCGCCGCCGAAGGCAGCACCGATGTGGTGGCCAAAGTCGGCGACCAGTCCATCACTGTGGGCGACATTCGCCAGAAGCTGGCGCAGATTGCGCAGACCAACCAGATCCCTAAACAGCTTGAGGGCCTCTACGCGCACCAGATTCTCAATCAACTCGTATTCCAAAAAGAAATCGAGCACGAGGCCAAGCGCCTGGGTATCACCGTAAGCAACGCAGAACTCGCCGACCGCATTCGGCGGTTTGTTCCGGGCGCATTTAACGGCGGGACCTTCATTGGGAAGGATGCCTACGCCCAGGACGTGCAGCAGCGCTTTCAAATGCAGGTTCCGGAGTTTGAAGAGCTTGTCCGCCAGAGCCTGGTGGAAGAAAAGTTTCGCAAGCTGATTACCGATGGCGTCAGCGTCAGCCCCGCGGAAATTCAGGAAGCCTTTCGCCAGCAGAATGAGAAGGTCAAGCTGAACTACGTCTCGATCAAGCCCGAAGAGCTGGCTGAGAAAATTACGCCCGGCAACGACGAGATCAAAGCCTATTACGAGAAGAACAAATCGACCTTCCAGATTCCGGAGAAGCGCGTCGTTCGATACGCGCTCGTCGATCTTAACCAGATGCGGCAAACCACGAGCGTCACGGACGACGACCTGAAGGCAGCCTATCAGCAAAACATTCAGCAGTTTCAGGTGCCCAACCGCGTCCATGTGCAACACATGCTGCTGAACACCGTGGGCAAAACCGACGCCGAAGTAGACGAAGTGAAGAAGAAGGCAGAGGACATTCTCGCCCAGGCCAAAAAGAAGGGCGCCGATTTCGAGGAACTGGCCAAAAAATACTCCGAAGACCCCGGCTCAAAGACCAAGGGCGGCGACATCGGGTGGATCGTGCAGGGACAAACCGTTCCAGAGTTCGAAAAGACCGCCTTCAGCCTGAACAAGGGCGACATTTCGGACCTGGTAAAGACCCAGTATGGCTTCCACATCATTAAGATTCTGGACAAGGAGAGCGCCCACACTAAGACGCTGGATGAGGTCAAGGAGACGATTCGGCCAACGCTGCTGCTCCAGAAGGCTGATAGGGAAGCTTCCGACCTGGCGGACAAGATCGGTTCGGATATTCGGCAGTCCGGCAAAGTAACTCTTGACGAGATCGCGCAGAAATATCACCTGGTGGCTGCCGAAACTCGTCCGGTGGGGCCGAGCGACGCGGTCCTGGAACTAGGGAATTCGAAGGATGCCAAGGATGAGATCCTGCGGCTGCGCCAGGGAGAGGTAAGCCTTCCGCTGCGCACCGACCGCGGCTACGTGGTTTTGGCTCTAAAGCAGATTCTGCCTGCGCATGTCGGGACCCTGGACGAAGTTCGCGACAAGGTAATCGCCGCCTTGAAGACGGAAGAGGCCGATTCGCTCGCTCATACGAAAGCTACCGAGCTGGAATTGAAGCTGAAGGCAGGAGCAAAGTTCGATGCCGCGGCCAAATCCCTCGGACTTGAGGCCAAGATGAGCGATTTATTCGCCCTCAGTGGCGCTGTTCCCGGCGTTGGCAGTGGAAAGCAGCTTAGCGCGGCGTTTTCCCTGAAGCCGGGCCAGTCCGCAGCCCCGTTGAACCTCGGCTCCAACTGGATCGTGTACCAGGTAGCGGAAAAAACGGAAGCGGATCCCGCTGATTTCGACAAGCAGAAGAAGACCATCACCGATTCTTTGCTTCAGGAGAAGCGCACGCTGGCCTTCGACTCCTTCCGTGCGGCTTTGGAAGATCGGTTGAAGAAGGATGGAACGGTGAAGCTGACGCCCGATAAGCTGGGCACGTCCAACGATTTTGCTCTCCCTAAGTCATAGTAAATAGAGAAGTTAAACTTTAACGACACGCCCCCTTGCCTCGCGTTCCACCACCCGATAGCCTAGTGGGGTACGGTGGTAGGGGTTCTGGCCGCAGGTCGGATGAGGTTGTCCCAGCCGCAAGTGCCGCGAAGACCCGCCGTGCGTTCATTTCAACCTACAAGATTCCATCGGAGAAGCTCATGCCAGCACGTTCATCGAACTCTCGCAACGGATACAACTGCACCATGGAAAAGAATCAAACCGGCAAGTACTGCGTCCGGATTCGGGTGCAGTACCCTCGCCACGGTTGGGGCTTGGCCGTCTTCTTCCTGGCTTCTTCCTTCGATCGTGGCATGAAGAAGCTTGAGGAATGCCTCCAATTTCTACAGAAGAATGAGGAAAAGCTATGGTTCTGGGGCGTAGACCGCGCCGAGGACCTGGGCTTCACCGCGGAGTTCCTTAAAGAAGTCGGGCTGCAGATCGACCGCCGCGCGGAATTCCCCCGTAAAGCGGCTTCGCTCTCCCTGGAACCCGAGCGCGACGCCCCTGCTTCCGTGCTCGGTCCAATCCGCCGCGGCCTAGCCGAATCGGTCACGATGGTCCGCGCCGCCGCAACCGGCGATTGATCCTCCCACGTTTGCCCAACTCGCCTCAGGTTATTCAAACTCGGCACATCACCGCCCTGTAAGCTCGTTTTTGCGCCGATTAAAGCTGCGTGGATTCAGCCTACTGGGCGAGCGCCTGTTTGTTGGCTTTCGCTGATCTACCGCGATGCACCGAAGCGCCGACCGCAAAGGCAGAGGGGTGGAAGCCGTGTCAGCCTTGCGATTGATGCCGCTGGTACTTCCGAGCCGGCTGATTCTTTCTTGACTTCCCCAGGGTTCTCCGACATTATTCGCGCATTCCGCAAGGAAGTCCCGCGAAGCCAGTTTCGAGCCACCCCGCTACCCCGCCCTGTAGCGCACTGCCGACACGTTTTGGGTGGTGCACGATGGCCACGGGCGAAAGGAAGCCCCGAACATGATCAGTTCACGCAAACCATTCTTTCTGGCGCTGGTGGCCGCATTTTTCCTGGTCGCCGGGAACGCAATCGTGTGCGCTAAGTCCCACGCCGCGCCCCAAGCTGCCGCGCAAACACCGGCAACGGATGACTCTTCCACCGCGACCCCGAAACCCAAGAAAAAGAAGAAGGCTACCACTGCGGATGACGCGACGGCGACCACGGATTCTTCTGGAACCGCCGCGGGAACGCCGGCGACCAAGCCCAAGAAGTCGACAAAGAAGAGCACCACGGACTCGACCGACTCGGCGACGACGCCTGCGACAGCGGATGCCACTCCGGCGAAGAAGTCCAAGAAGACGACGGACGCCGCGGGTAGCACTACGACCGACGCCACAACTGCGGACGCGGCACCGGCGAAGAAGTCACGTTCTAAGAAAACCGCCACAACAGACACAACCGCACCCGCAGCGGGCACGACGGCTACAACAGGTACCACAGCCGCTGGGACCGATTCCAACGCTCCTGCAGCGACTCCCGCCAAGAAATCGCGGTCAAAGAAGAGCACCACGGCGGATGCGGCTTCGCCTGCTGCGGCGAGCAACACGAGCACTACTACTTCGGCGCCGGCAGCAACTCCTGCGGCAAAGCCGACTACGGCAACGGCCCCAGCACCCGCACCGGCGGCGAAGCCAGCGTCCACGCCAGCCGCGACCCCGGCTTCGACTCCTGCGGCGGCACCGGCTTCGCCTCCCGCGAAAACCGCCAGTAGCACCACGACGCAAGCAACCCCTCCTGCCAACAGTAACGGAATGGTTTGGGTGAATACGGACTCCGGGGTTTACCACAAGCCCGGCAGCCGGTATTACGGCAAGACCAAGCAGGGTAAATACATGAGCGAAGCGGACGCCCAGAAAGCCGGGTATCGCGCTTCCGAAAAAAACTGAGCCATTTGGATTTTGCGGTCAAATCAATCCAATACTGAGGAGAATATCTAATGAAGAGAAATATCAGCCGTATCCTGCTCGTCGCGCTGGTTGTAGTTCTCGGCGTGGGCGTGGCGGCGTCTCATCCACAGACCGCGTCGAAGTCCACGGCCCCCGCCGCGGCATCTGCGAGCAACCTGCTAGACATTAATTCGGCCACCAAAGATCAGCTGGATGCGCTGCCGGGCATCGGCGCCGCGTACTCGCAGAAAATTATCGACGGGCGTCCCTATGCCAAAAAAACCGACCTGGTGAAGAAAAAGGTCATTCCTCAGGCCACTTATAACAAGATCAAGGACATGATTATCGCCAAGCAGAAGTAAGAGTTGTTCACAAGCGGGGCGGCGATTCACAAAACTCGCCGCCCCGCTTTTTCGGAATTTCAAATCTCGATCCAAGGAGACTCCAATGGGATTGTTCGATGAAGTTCTCTCGATGGCGGGTGTTGGTTCGCAGCAACAGGATCAGCACGCTACCGCGCTCACCGCGATCATGAATTATGTGAATAGCCCGCAGGTCGGGGGTATCGCGGGTTTACAGAAAATGTTTCAGCAAGGCGGGCTCGGCAGCGTAGTGAGTTCGTGGATCGGTTCAGGGCCAAACTCTCCGGTTTCGGCGGATCAGTTGCAGAACGTGCTGCACAGTGGTGCGTTGCAGGAAGCTGCTCAGAAATATGGAATCGATCCATCGCAACTGACTGGCATGATGGCGACACTGCTTCCGCATCTGGTAAACAAGCTAACGCCCAACGGCCAGGTACCGGAATCCGGCGCACTACAGAACCTGATGAAGGGTTTTTCCGCGGGGCAGTAAGAAGTCCAAAGATTGGCGGCGCTGCGGACGGAGTGTGTTAGGCGAGCTTCTTCGTGCGGCGCTTATTTATCGCGCAGAATAACTTCGCCGCGGCCGACCATCTGGTCGTTCAACCACAGCCGGTATTTATACGTGCCAGACTTGGTGCCTGCCGTCGCTGGCCCGCTCAAGAGGCGCATGCCCGCAGGCGCCTGGAAAATATTAGAACCAAACGGGCAACGGTTGGCGTCAAATTCCACTCGCAGGTTACCCGCGTCGGAGAGCCAACTGATCTGATCGCCGGGGTCGAGAACCACGACTTGTGGAATCAATCCAACCAACACCGGGCGTTCCGTCATGCGAATTCAGGCTCCTTTTTTTTTCCGATTGCAGTTCTGGTTACCGTTCCGCTTGAGCGTGTTGCGTGCCCCCGCACAATAGCACATCCGCTGCCTCGCACCTAAGTGCAGCCGATTGAAAAACAACTGGTCCGCAGGGCTATTGACCGCGTCTCCACCGGTCCGTAGACTTGTAAGTGTTGTTCGTTGCGGAGAGCACTGCCTACCTCTTGCGCGCGTCAACGGAAGCACCTTTTTCCCGCACAGGAGTAAAGCTGAATGGCATCCGCAGCGACAGCCCTATCCATCCCCCTGCCCAATGGCGCGCGTATCCCGATCCTGGGAGCCATACCGTTTGCCTTGTTGCACGTGGCGGCGCTTTCGGTTTTCTGGATTCATTTCAAATGGTACTACCCGGTCACCTGTTTCCTGGTTTTTGTGGTGCGCATGTTTTTTGTCACCGCTGGTTATCATCGCTATTTTTCGCATCGTTCGTTTAAGACCAGCCGCTGGTTTCAGTTTGTGATCGCAGTGATGGCTACGTCGTCGTCGCAAAAGGGAGTTCTCTGGTGGGCCGCGCATCACAGGCACCATCACCGTTTCTCCGATCAGGAAGAGGACCTGCACTCGCCAACTCTGTTCGGATTTTTCTGGGCGCATATTGGTTGGATTCTTTCGGACAGGTATCTCGGGACCCGCTTCGATTACATCGGTGATTTCGCAAAATTTCCCGAGCTTCGCTGGCTGAATAAATACTATCTGGTGCCACCGGCGGCATTGGGCGTGGCGATGTGGCTGATCGGCGGATGGGGCCTGTTTGTCTGGGGATTCTGCATCAGCACGGTGTTTTTGTGGCACGACACGTTTACGATCAATTCTCTTTCGCATCTTTTCGGTTCGCGCCGTTTTGAAACTTCGGATACCAGCCGCAATAACTGGCTGCTGGCAATTCTCACGCTAGGCGAAGGCTGGCACAACAATCACCATCATTTCATGGCTTCCGCGCGGCAAGGATTTTACTGGTGGGAGATCGATCTCACCTACTACACGTTGAAAGTGCTGTCGTGGCTCGGCATTGTTTGGGAGCTGCGCAAAGTGCCCATTCGCATACTTGAAGAAGGGCAAGCCATCGACGCCGCGGCGGCGTGAGTTTGCGATCGAAAATGCCCTGGCATGGCTAAAGCCATGCACCTACAAAAGCGTTTGACCTGTTTAGCGATCGGATCCGTCCAATTTGACCGCTTTGTTGGTTGGGTGAGACTTCCTTCTCGCGGGCGCCCGTCGTATGCTCGGTACTTGGGTGTGCGCGTCGCGCAGACTCAACCCCGGGGTTTCCACGAAAGGGCAAGGCCATGACCAAGGCAATCGGCGAACTCAATCCTCCCGTGCGACTGATGATGACTCCGGGTCCGTCTTCGATTGACCCTCGCGTGTACCGAGCGTTAGCGACTCCGCTGGTTGGGCACATGGATCCGTGGTTCCGCGAGTGCATGGAGGAGACCCAAGTGCTGATGCGCCGGATTTTCCAGACGGAAAATCGCATCACGTTTCCGCTGTCGGCGTCCGGTTCTGGCGGCATCGAAGCCTCGGTGCTGAATTCGCTGGAAGCGGGTGACGAAGCAATTTGTTGCGTGAATGGATTGTTTTCGCAACGCCTGTATGTAATCGCGGAGCACACTCCCGCGAAGCTGCACTTGGTGGAAGCACCGTACGGCAAGGCCGTGGATCCCGAAGACGTGCGCAGAGTGGCGAAAGGCCGCAAGATCAAGATGATTGGATTGGCGCAGGGAGAAACCTCTTCGGGAGTGCTGACACAGATCGATCCTTTTCGCCAGATCGCGGATGAGTGCGGCGCGCTTCTCGTGGTGGATACGGTTGCATCGCTCGCCGCAGTTCCGTTGCATGTGGACAAACAACGAGTGGATATCTGCTTCAGCGGTTCGCAAAAGGCTATCAGCGCACCCCCGGGGATGTCCCCAATTACGGTGAGCCCACGCGCGGAAGAAGTTTTTCGTACTCGCAAAACAAAAGTGCAGAGCTGGTATTTTGATCTTTCCACAGCGATGAACTACTGGGGCAAAGACCGGCTGTATCATCACACACCGCCGATCTCATTGATTTATGCGCTGCGGGAAGCGATGCGCATCGTGTTGGAGGATGGCTTGGAGGCGCGCTGGGAGCGGCACCGGCTGAATCAGCTCGCGTTGATTGCAGGCGTGGAAGCTATGGGATTGAAGCTGCTCGTTGAGAAACCAGAGGATCGCTTGCCGACGGTGACAGCCGTGATAATTCCGGCGGGAATCGATGATCTGAAGCTGCGCAACCAGCTTCTGGATGAGTTCAACATCGAAATTGCGGGTGGCATTGGTGCACTGAAAGGGCAAATCTGGCGGCTGGGTTTGATGGGGTACTGCAGCCAGAAGCCGTTCGTCATCCAGTTGCTTGGTGCGATGGAAAAAACGCTGCTGGATCAAGGGCACCGCATGTCCCCGGGTGCAGGCGTTGGAGCAGCGATTCGTTATTACATGCAAGCGGAGGTTCCGGCGCTCACGGCGCGGTAGAGCCGCAAACCAGCCTCAAGTGAAAAAGCCCTCTTCTCGCGTTGAATGTACGCCGGGGCTGAAGCCCCAGCCTGCTGGAGGAAATATAACCGTAGAAGCAAATCCTCAGCGGCTAAAGCCGCAAATCACCTTAGACATGTCGGACCTAAAGGTCCGACCCTCGGTGCCGTCACACAGATTCTGAAACCGACCTCCCAAAGAACCCGTAGAAGAGAAAATCGAAAAGCGCCCGCCTCAGAAGGCGGCCGCTACACGGGCGAGCTGCAGTGAAGATTTTTCAAGAGCTACAGAGTTGTCCCCTCTCGCAAAGTTGTCGCGCCGCCAAGCGGAGTTAGCGATTCGCCTTCCCAGCGGGCGATTACGGCGCTGGCGAGGCAATTGCCGATTACGTTTATCGCTGTTCGACCCATATCGACCAACGCATCCACGCCTAATAGCAGGAAAATCGGCGCCGTCGGCAAGTGCAGTGATCCGGCGGTAGCAATTAGAACTACGAGCGATCCGCGAGGAACGCCGGCGATGCCCTTGCTCGTGAGCATCAGGGTGAAGACCATGATTAGTTGTTGCTGCAGGGACATCGGGATGCCCGCAGTTTGCGCCAGGAATACCGAGGCCACCGCCAGCCAAACGCTTCCGCCGTCCATGTTGAAGCTATAGCCCGCCGGGATTACAAAGGCGACGATCTGGCGCGGGACGCCGAAGAGTTCCATCGATTCCATTGCGCGAGGCAGGGCCGCTTCCGAGGTACTGGTGGCGAAGGCGATGGTGGCCGGCTCCGCGACATATTTGACAAAGCGCGCGAGCGGCACTCTGGCGATGAACATCACCGGAATCAGAACCAAAGCGATGAACGCCGCGTACGCGCCGTACACCGTAAGGATGAGTTTCAGCAGAGGAAACAATACGCTGAGGCCCATGTGGCCGACGGTGTAGGCCATGGCCGCGCCTACACCGATGGGAGCGAAGTAGATGACGATATTGGTAAAGCGGAACATTGTTTGGGTGAGCGATTCGGCCAGAGAAAGAATGGGCTGGCGCGTTTTCTCCGGGACCTGCGTTAGCGCGATGGCGAACAGGATCGCGAAGACCACCACCTGCAGAATCTGATTGTCGCCGATGGACTTGACGATGTTCTCGGGGAAAATGTGCAGGATAAAATCCTGCCAATGCAGCGGCGTGGCTTGCGGCGCCTGTTCACCGGCGGCAGCGGGAACGGTCAGTCCTTCGCCGGCTCGGGTTAGATTGATTGCGGCGACTCCGAGGAAGATCGCGAGCGTGGTTACGATTTCAAAGTAAACGAGACTCTTCCAACCGATGCGGCCAACTTTCTTCAGGTCGCTGTGGCCCGCGATTCCGGTAATCAGTGTGCCGAGAATCAGAGGAGCCACAATTACTTTGATCAAGCGCAGGAAAATGTCACTGAGAATCTTTAGTTGCTCGGCAAGTTGCGGGCGATCCAAGCCAATCTCCAGACCGACCAGCAGCGCGAAGAAAATCCAGAAAGAGAGAGAACGCCGGACGATTCCGGCGTAAGCCAGCAGCGCCAGCGCGCCGCAACGGAACAGGGTGGAGGCGAGATGCGGGCCCGTGAGGGCGAGTAATATCAACCCAAGAACGTAAAGGAGCAGCCCTACGATTATTGCGATTGCGGAGTTTTTGCTCTGGGCAGCGGACAAGTTGCGGCTCCTAATGGTCGGTGGTTGCCGCGACATGATAGCTTGCGCCTGGCAAGAAGACGAAGTTTGTTGCTTTGGATGCGGTCGTCTCAGAGAAAGAACAACCCAAGATGCCCGCCTCCCTTCCTCCGTCAGGGCAAGCAGAAGGCGGCCCCTACAAGAGCAGGAGAGACCCGAGAGGGCGGCATAAAGCCGCCCCTACAAAAGCGGATCCCTCGGGGGCTAAAGCCCGGTTGTAATACCCCAGGACATGAGTCACACCCGGTTACGCAGCGAAGTTCGCGGCACGCGTGAAGTCGTGCCTTCGCGTTTTGGACAGGGCTGGGCCTTGCCGTATGTTTCGGGGCGTGTGTTATTCTCTGCTTATGAGTGCGCAAATTCTGGATGGATTGAAAATTCGGGATGAGATCTTCGCGGAATTGAAGCTGGAGGTTGAGCGGCTGGCCGCGCAAGGAATTCGTCCGGGACTTGCCGCGGTGTTGGTAGGTGAAAATCCGGCTTCGCAGATTTATGTGAAGAGCAAAATCGCGGCTTGCGAACAATTGGGAATGACCAGCTGGATGCACACGCCGCTAGCTTCCGCCACCACAGAATATATGTTGCAGCTCGTTGACGATCTCAATCGCGACGACAACGTGGACGGCATTCTGATCCAGCTTCCGCTGCCAGCGCAGGTGGATTCGAAGCGCGTGCTGGAAGCAGTGGACCCGGCTAAAGATGTGGATGGCTTTCATCCGACAAACATGGGAAAGCTGGTGACGAATCGTCCGGGCCTGGTGGCCTGCACGCCCGCGGGTTGCATGGAACTGCTGCGCCGCTATCGCGTCCCGGTCGAGGGAGCGAACGCGGTGGTGTTGGGCCGTAGCGATATCGTTGGCAAGCCGATGGCGTTACTTCTGCTGCATGCAAACGCCACGGTGACTATTTGCCATTCAAAATCGCGCGATTTGCCGGAGATCATTAAACGCGCAGACATTCTCGTCGCGGCGATTGGCAGAGCGGGGTTCGTCCACGCGGACTGGATTCGTTCAGGAGCCGCGGTTATCGATGTTGGCACCAACAAAGTGACGGACCCGGCCGAGGCCGAGCGCCTACTACGCGATTTTCCCGAGCGACGGGAAAAATTCCGCGTGAAAGGCAGCGTGCTGGTTGGCGATGTTCATCCGGATGCGTTGTATACGGCCGGAGCGCTTTCACCAGTTCCCGGTGGAGTGGGGCCGATGACCATCACCATGCTGATGAGTAACACGGTGAAAGCCGCGCGACTACGGCGAGGGAAATCTTCGCTTGTGGCCGGCAATTAAACGCGGAAGAACGCGAATTTCGACATGCTGAAGATCGGCCTTACCGGAGGCATTGCCAGCGGCAAAAGCGCTGTAGCCGCGTTTCTGCGGGAGTTGGGTTTTCCAGTGCTGGATGCCGACTCCGTGGCCCACAAACTGATGGAGCCCGGGCAAGCTGCGCATGATGAAATCCTGCAGGCATTCGGCGCGGAGTTTGCCAGTGCAGACGGCAAGATAGATCGAGCAAAACTCGCGACGCTGGTATTTGCGGACCCCCAAAAACTGAAACAGTTGAACGCGATCCTGCATCCTCGCGTGGAGCGTGCGGTGTTCGAGCAGTTTGAGGAATGGCAGCGAAGCGGCGTGCGCGATGCGGCTTTTGTGGAAGCGGCGTTGTTGATCGAAGCGGGGATCGCGAAGAATCTGGACGCGCTGATCGTGGCCTGGTCGGAAAACGAACAGCAGGTAGATCGAATGCGAGCTCGGGGCATGAACGAAACGGACGCCAAACGGCGAATGGCCGCGCAGCTTCCGCTGGAGGAAAAACTGCGGCAGGCGACCTACAGGGTGGATTGTTCGGGATCGCTGGAAGAAACGCGCGCGCAGGTGCAGGCGATTGCAGCGAAGATTCGGAAGCAAGCGTCGTCGATACAGAATTAGCAAGCCGCGCGAAAATGTGGGAAGAAGAGAAGCCCGAGACGCCTAGCTCTCCGGCCGGGCCGGGACAGGCACGAGACGGTCGGTACATGGAGAGTCAAAACCGGCACCCTGAAAGACGCAGGGTGCGGCACCCGCGGAGAAGAGAGAGACCCAAGAAGGCGGCCTAAAGCCGCCCCTACAAAGGCGAAAAGCGGATCCTTCGACCACGGTTTCGGGATGACTCTCGATTGGTTTGTCCGCGAGGTCGAACCTTCCCTGAAAATTTCCTATACTGTTAGCAGACACGCCGACAGAGGGCAGGCACAAATGACATCACGAACTCAATCCAATCGGGGAAGGCTGCTACTGGTAGCACTTATTCTGGTGCTGGGAGCTTATTGGGTAGGGGCCCGGTACGGACCGCGCCAGGCGGAGAATGTGGAAGCCCGGCGACTGGGCGCGAATACAGTGCTGGTGGGCAAAACCTCTTCGGAACACGACGACGCGTTGACCGAGGAAGAATCCATCAACGTGCGCATTTACCGCCAAGCTTCGCCGGCGGTCGCCAACATTCTGACAAAAGCAACCGAGTACGATTTCTTCATGGACCCGGTGCCGGTGGAAGGAGCGGGCTCCGGCTTCATCATCGATCCCAAGGGCTTCATTTTGACCAACTATCACGTCGTCGCCGGGGCGCAGACCATCGAAGTGATTCTGGGCGATCAATCGCGTTACCCGGCAAAATTCGTGGGAGCGGACCAGCGCAATGATGTGGCCTTGATCAAGATCGATCCCAAGGGAAAGGAATTGGCGGCGCTGCAACTTGGTGACTCTTCCACTTTGCAGGTGGGCCAAAAAGTCCTGGCTATTGGCGATCCGTTTGGATTCCAGTCCACGCTGACCACAGGTGTGGTCAGTGCGATTGGACGCACGGTGCAAACCAGCCAGACGACATTTATCGATGAGGCCATCCAAACGGATGCATCAATTAACAAAGGTAACTCGGGCGGTCCGCTGATCAACACGCATGGCGACGTGATCGGCATCAACTCCGCGATCTACACTCCGTCGGGCACCACCGCGGGCATTGGATTCGCAATTCCCATCAATTCGGCAAAACTTATCGCCAATGATCTGATGACAGAAGGGCGCGTACGGCGCGCGTATCTTGGCGTGCAAACAGTTCCGGTAAGCGGATGGCTTGCACAAGCGCTGGATTTGCCGGTGCAAGAGGGATTGCTGGTTGAGCAGACCACCAAAGGAAGCCCGGCGGCGGCATCGGGGCTGCGTGGCGGCGACCGCGTGGCATCCGCGGGGATGCGCCGCATCGTAATTGGCGGCGACGTGATTGTGGCGTTGGACGGCCAGAAGGTGGCGAACCAGTTCGACATGAACGTATTGCTGAACCGTAAGCGGCCGGGAGAAACGGTGTCGGTGACGGTCTATCGCGGCGCAAAGAAAATGGATGTTGCGGTGAAGCTGGGGGAGAAGTCGGAAGGAAATTGACGCGCGCGTTTATGGACCGATTTCGGCGCGAATCCGCTGGCGCTCTTCCTCGCTGAAAGAGAACCAACCCTCCGCAAGATCGCGCACATGCTCCAAAGCACGCTGCATCTCCGCATGTTTGGCTTGAATCGTTTCAGGGTTGGCGTCTTTGGGAACGTAAATCGGTTTGGCGCCAAGGATGACGGCGCGTGAGAAGAGGCTGGGTAGCAGGAAATGGTCCCAGGTTTTCTTGAATGTTGTTCCACTCTCGACGCCTACGTGAAACAGGACGATTGGCGCGCCGGTCATGCGAGCGAGCAATACCGGACCAACTTTCGCGACGTAACGCGGGCCTCGCGGACCGTCGATGGTGAATCCACAGTCCACTCCTTCTCCAATGCGCTTCGCCATTTCGTTCAATCCGCGCAAACCGCCGCGTGAAGAACTTCCTTGTGCTGTGCCGAAGCCTAGCCACTCGATCACCTTGCGTGTCCATTGGCCGTCAAACGCAGTGGTGTTCAGAATCACGATGCCGCGGTTTCGCCCGTACCACGCGATGGGAATAATCACGCGGTGCCAGAAGGCCCAGACGCATGGTTGCTTCGCGGCCCACAATTTATCCACGGCGTTGCGCCCCAGCACTTCGAATCTGAGAGTGGGACCAAGCGTGCGGATCACGGTGTACACAATGGCGGCGATGATCGGAATTTGTATGCGTCGATGCCAGGGCAATTTCGGCAGACGTGTATCGTAGTGGGGGCTGACGGATTCCGGCGCAGAGGAAGGTTGGAGTTCGGGCGAGTCCATCTTCCTATAGTATAAAAGGGTGAAGGAGCATTGCGCTGAAACTAGCGCGGATTGGAGTGATTTATTTTGGAGTTTTTTCGCCACGCCGGGGGTTTAGCTGGAGCCCGAAGATTTCTATTGGCCGGGTGGATCCTGAGCGCGGCTGCGTTCCTTGCGCCATCGGCACTTTCCGACGAAGCTCCCTCTGACGTTGTGGGGGCAATCGATGGCGACACCATTGCCGTGACTGGACCGATGAGTGTGGAAGTGGTGCACGGCCAGGTGAAGACCATTCTGCGCAGTGGCAGCGATGTCCGCGTAAAGGCGGGCCAAGCGCGCATCGAACTGGCGGATGGCGGAAGCTTGACCATTTGCGGGCCAGCACATTTTTCGGTGCTCAAAACGGGCAAATCACTGACGGTGGCGCTGGACACCGGAACGATCCGGGCGCAAATGGACACCGGCCTTGCGATTACGTTTTACACTCCCCAGATTCAAGCGCGGCCTATCGCGATTGGGAATGGTGTGGAGGATGCGCTCGTTGGGCTGGATACAAATGGATCGATGTGCATCCGCGCAAACAGCGGAGCAGTTCGCGTGGAACAGCAGCTGACGGGACAAAGCCTGCTGGTGCCGCAAAGCGGCGATATCTCTCTGGCGAATGGCCAACTGGAAAGCCTGCAAAGTTCCACGGGACGCTGCACCTGCGATTGGCAGGGCGCGAGCAGGCTGTCCATTGTGGGGACGGAAATCAGCAATCTCGCGACTGCGGAAGATATCAAGAAGCAAGCGCAGGCGCAGGAAAACAAGACAGCACCGCCGCCAACAGCTGCGCCGCAGGAAAAGCAGGAACCGATCTATCAGGTCTTCATGCCGCCATTGAGCTACGACGCGAAGTCCAAGGTGCAGTCCGAGTATGATCCGAACCTAATTGTGCTTGTTCGTCGCGTGCGGGTGCGTCCCACGCTGATACTGCAGGGTCGCGTGGAAGGTGAAGCCGTGGTGGCAAAAGCGGCCGCGCCGCCGGCCGTTCAAGCGCAGAAGACTCCAGCGAATGCGAAAACGGCTGATCCGTCTGCGTGGGAAAAGGTTCGCAATTATTTCCACCGGCTGTGGTCGCCGAGTTCGTAGACGTTGTTCGCAGGCGTAGATTAGAGGCAATTCCTTCCCGATTCGGGAAGAATTTCGCCAGGGCTGTTCCTACCCACGTACCATTTTGAGTAGTACCGCTGTAGTGGTAAGGTTTATACCGCTCGTCGCCCCGCGCACGCTAAACAACTCAATTCAGTCCGATGCGGCTGAGAGTCGTCCCCAGGGAGTGTTACCTCGCGATGCGTGAACGTGTAAGCCGGAAACAGTTTTGGATATTCGCGACCTCGATTTTGGTTTTCGCGATCGCATTGCAGGGTTGCGCTAGCTCTCCAGGCATTGGCCCGGTCACTATCACGCAAACGTCGCTTCCGAATGGAAGAGTCAATGCTCCGTACTCCGTAACGTTGACGGCTACCGGAGGCACGGCGCCTTATAGTTGGGCCATCGCGAGTGGTGCGCTTCCAGGCGGCCTGACGCTAAATCCAACGACCGGTTCGTTGAGCGGCACGCCCACCCAGACCGCCAGCATGGACCTGATCACGATTCGGGTTACGGACTCGAGTTCGGTGCCAAAAAGTTTTGTGGCGACGCTGACGCTCACCGTAGTTGCTGCTGCAAATATCACGATCACGCCGGCAACCACGCTTCCCAGTGGGCAAGTGGGGGTGGCATACAACGCGGCGCTGACTGCGACAGGCGGAACTGCGCCGTATACATGGGCTGTGAGCGGGACCCTTCCCGCAGGGCTTTCGTTCAGCACTTCGACCGGCGCGATTACCGGAACGCCAACCGCGGCTGTAAATGCCACGCCGCTGAAGTTCACGGTAACCGATACGAGCAATCCGGTGCTCACGCAAACAGTAAATCTGACACTTACGATTATCCCGGCGACGCTGGTAATCACCACGACGTCGTTGCCGAACGGCGATGTCGGTGTGCCGTACAGTGCGACGCTGGCCGCAACTGGAGGTACCACGCCGTACAGTTGGTTGCTAACCAGCGGAACGCTTCCTGCGGGTCTTACGTTGAACGCAGCTACCGGTGCAATCACCGGCACTCCAACGGCGGCGGCGAGTGCCACGCCGCTTACATTTACTGTGACGGATGCGTTCACTCCACCGCAAACGAAGAGTGTCAATCTTACGCTGACGGTCGCTGCCGGATTAGTGATTACGACCGCCTCGCTGCCGAACGCACAAGTGGGCGCGCCTTACAGCGTGACTCTGACCGCTACGGGAGGTGTCGCGCCCTATACCTGGACGGTGGCGACAGGACTGTTGCCGGCCGGAGTGACGCTGAACCCGGCTACGGGTGCGATTACCGGAACGCCAACAGCGGCTGTAAACGCCACGCCGCTGACAATCAAAGTGGCGGATTCATTCACTCCGTCGCAGAGCAAGACAGCGAACTTCACGCTGACAGTTTTCGCGGGCCTGGGGATTATTACAACTTCTCTTCCCAACGGCGAAGTGGGCGTGCCTTACAGTGCGGCGTTGGCGGCGGGAGGCGGAACGCCGCCGTATACATGGTCGTTGACGAACGGAACACTGCCAGCCGGACTAACGTTGAACCCAGCTACGGGTGCGATTACCGGGATGCCGACAGCGGCTGTGAATGCCACGCCCCTAACGTTTAAGGTGGCGGATTCATTCACTCCGCCGCAGAGCAAGACCGCGAACCTCACTTTGACGATTCTTCCGGCGCTGGCAATTACGACAGCTTCGTTGCCCAACGGGCAGGTCGGCGTGGCCTACAATGCGATGCTGGCGGCAACCGGCGGCACTGCTCCTTATACCTGGTCCTTGCTAAGTGGATCGCTGGATGGCTTGACGTTGAATGCGGCCACTGGCGCCATTACGGGTGTGCCCACAGCCGCTGTTACGGCGAGTCCGCTTATGTTTCAGGTCACCGATTCGGCCGCTCCGACGACCGCCGCAAAGACGGTGACTCTCGGACTGACGATCGTCCCGATGCTGGCAATTACAACAACTTCGTTGCCGGCGGGGCAGGTAGGCGTGGCCTACAGCGCGACGCTGGCGGCAACCGGTGGCACTCCTCCTTATAGCTGGTCCTTGATAAGTGGATCCCTAGACGGCTTGGCGTTGAATGCGGCCACCGGCGCGATTACGGGCACGCCTACCGCCGCCGTGACGGCGAGTCCGCTTATGTTTCAGGTGACCGATTCCAGCGCTCCCACGCCCGCTTCCAAAACGGTAACTCTCGGACTGACGATCGCCCCGATGCTGGCTATTACAACAGCTTCGTTGCCAAACGGCCAAGTGGGTGTGGCTTACAACGCAACGCTGGCAGCAACTGGCGGCGTGACACCTTACACGTGGTCCAAAACCAGTGGTTCGCTAGACGGGCTGTCGCTGGACCCAGCAAGTGGTGCGATCACCGGCATGCCAACCACGGCAGTCACGAACTCGATGATCACGTTCAAGGTGACGGATTCCAGTGCTCCCACGCCAGTCTCGCAGACGGTGACTCTTAGCTTGACGATTGCTGGTGCGCTGACGATCACGACGTCATCACCACTGCCGAGCGGGCAGGTGGGCGTGGCCTACAATGCGACCCTGGCAGCTACCGGCGGCGTGACACCTTACACGTGGTCCAAAACCAGTGGTTCGCTAGACGGGCTGTCACTGGACCCAGCAAGTGGTGCGATTACCGGCATGCCAACCACGGCAGTTACGAATTCGATGATCACGTTCAAGGTGACGGATTCCAGTGCTCCCACGCCAGTCTCGCAGACGGTGACACTTAGCTTGACGATTGCTGGTGCGCTGACGATCACGACGTCATCACCACTGCCGAGCGGGCAGGTGGGCGTGGCCTACAATGCGGCCCTGGCAGCTACCGGCGGCGTGGCACCTTACACGTGGTCCAAAATGAGTGGTTCGTTGGATGGGTTGTCGCTGGACCCAGCAAGTGGTGCGCTTACCGGCATGCCCACCGCTGCAGTTACGAATTCGATGATCACCTTCAAGGTGACCGACTCCAGTGCTCCCACGCCAGTCTCGCAGACGGTGACTCTTAGCTTGACGATTGCTGGTGCGCTGACGATCACGACGTCATCACCACTGCCGAGCGGGCAGGTGGGCGTGGCCTACAATGCGGCCCTGGCAGCTAC